>Ga0308169_10000083_pt1 | contig 213925 bp, 197 predicted proteins | sample PhyBR1_2_FD_202139 | JGI IMG/M metagenome (GOLD analysis project Ga0308169, IMG submission 202139) | Phyllosphere microbial communities from UC Gill Tract Community Farm, Albany, California, United States - DLSLSB.R1 | ecosystem: Host-associated > Plants > Phyllosphere > Unclassified | place... | reverse complement strand
GCGCTCGTAAGATTCAGCGCTTCCTGTCGCAGCCGTTCTTCGTTGCTGAAGTCTTCACTGGTGCCTCGGGTAAATACGTTTCCCTGAAAGACACCATTGCTGGCTTCAAAGGCATCCTCGCCGGTGACTACGACCATTTGCCAGAACAGGCTTTCTACATGGTCGGCGGCATCGAAGAAGCGATCGAGAAAGCCAAGAAACTGTAATCCAGGCGCCCGGTAACGGGCGCTAATCAGGTTGAGGCATGCAAATGGCTATGACAGTCCATTGCGATATCGTCAGCGCGGAAGGAGAGATTTTCTCCGGTCTGGTCGAGATGGTGATTGCACACGGTAACCTGGGTGATATCGGTATCGCTCCAGGCCACGCACCGTTGATCACCGATCTGAAGCCGGGTCCGATCCGTCTGATCAAGCAGGGTGGCGAAGCCGAGGTGTTTTACATCTCCGGTGGCTTCCTTGAGGTTCAACCGAACATGGTCAAAGTGCTTGCCGATACAGTGCAACGCGCAGCCGACCTGGATGAAGCCTCAGCTCAGGAAGCCGTCAAGGCAGCCGAGCGCGCTCTGAATGAAAAAGGCGCGGATTTCGATTACGGATCTGCTGCTGCACGTCTGGCGGAGGCCGCAGCCCAGCTGCGCACCGTTCAGCAAATTCGCAAAAAGTTTGGCGGTTAAGCCGGCAGATTTTCATGCGCGATTGAGTAAAAGGGTAGCCTCGGCTACCCTTTTTCTTTTTTCGGCTCAGAGTCTCAGCCGGTAAATGCGCCTAGTTCGTCTGGAATCCTTTCATGTCTCTCGATGTCGTCATTCTTGCCGCGGGTCAGGGCACCCGTATGCGTTCGGCTCTCCCCAAGGTCTTACACCCTGTGGCGGGCAATTCGATGCTTGGCCATGTTATCCACAGCGCGCTCCAGCTTTCCCCTGACAGCATTCATGTGGTTATCGGGCATGGTGGAGAGCAGGTACGAAAGCAACTGGCTAGCAACGACCTGAACTTCGTCGTACAGGATAAACAGCTGGGAACAGGCCACGCGGTCGCCCAGGCCTTGCCGGTGCTGAACGCTGAAACCGTATTGATTCTTTACGGCGATGTCCCGCTCATCAAAGTCGAGACACTGAACCGGCTGCTTACGCTTGTAAACGATCAGCAGTTGGGCCTGCTGACCGTTACGCTGGATAACCCTACCGGCTATGGCCGCATCGTTCGGGATAATCAGCAGCGGGTATGCGCCATCGTCGAGCACAAAGATGCGACTGAAACGCAGAAGGCTATCAAAGAGGGGAACACCGGCATTTTGGCAGTGCCCGGCAGACGCCTGGCCGACTGGCTGGGTCGACTTTCCAACAACAATGCACAAGGCGAGTATTACCTGACCGACGTGATTGCCATGGCGGTTGGCGATGGTTTAGTGGTCGCAACTGCCCAGCCTGAAGATGCCATGGAAGTGCAGGGCGCCAATGACCGTAAGCAGCTGGCGGAGCTCGAACGTCATTACCAGCAGGGCGAGGCGCGAAGACTCATGGCATTGGGCGTCACATTGCGCGATCCGGCGCGCTTCGACGTTCGAGGAGACGTCACGGTGGGTCAAGATGTGGTGATCGACGTAAATGTCATCCTTGAAGGGCGGGTCATCATCGAAGACGACGTCTCGATCGGGCCAAATTGTGTGATCAAGGACAGCACCCTGCGCAGGGGAGCGGTTATTAAGGCAAACAGTCATATTGATGGTGCGGTCATCGGCGAAGGCGCGGACGCAGGTCCGTTCGCTCGCTTGCGTCCAGGCAGCGTGCTAGATGCCCGAGCCCATGTGGGTAACTTCGTTGAGCTGAAGAACGCTCATCTAGGGGAGGGCGCAAAGGCCGGCCATCTGACGTACCTGGGCGATGCTGTTATAGGCGCGCGGACCAATATTGGTGCCGGCACCATCACGTGCAACTACGACGGTGCAAACAAGCACCAGACCGTGATGGGTGAAGACGTGTTCATAGGCTCGAACAACTCGCTGGTTGCGCCTGTGACTATCGCGACGGGCGCCAGTACTGCCGCGGGTTCCACCATCAATCAAGACGTGCCCGCTGAGCAGCTTGCAGTTGCGCGCGCGCGCCAGCGCAATATCGAAGGCTGGAAGCGGCCTGTCAAAATCAAAAAAGACTGAAGTTATCCACAGGAGCCTGCTGCCGTGCCAATGACAGCGGGCTTTGAACTGCGTCGCCGATTTTTCAGGCCTTCCATGAAATTGCGCCTGTCCCCCTTGACGTAGATCTTTCGATAGGCTTTCATTGCTTTCGCTAACTTACGAACCGAAAGTTAAGACTGCCATGTCGAAACGTAATACGCCTCAACGCCGCCACAACATTCTTGCCCTGCTCAATGAGAAGGGTGAAGTGAGCGTGGACGAGTTGGCCAAGCGCTTTGAGACTTCCGAGGTGACGGTCCGTAAAGATCTGGCTGCGCTCGAAAGCAATGGGTTGCTGCTTCGTCGTTACGGCGGTGCCATCCCGATGCCCCAGGAATTGATTGGCGAACCAGGCCAGCCTGTTTCCAGGTTCAAACAAGCCATTGCTCGAGCTGCTGTTGCCCGCATCCGGGAACACGCACGGATCATCATCGACAGCGGCAGTACAACCGCTGCGATGATTCCGGAGTTGGGTTTGCAGCCGGGTCTCGTTGTGATGACCAATTCCCTGCACGTCGCCAATGCGCTGGGCGAACTGGAGCACGAGCCTGTATTGCTCATGACCGGCGGGACGTGGGACCCGCATTCCGAGTCTTTCCAGGGCCAGGTCGCCGAACAGGTGCTGCGATCCTACGATTTCGATCAGCTTTTCATCGGCGCGGACGGGATTGACCTGACGCGAGGTACCACCACGTTCAACGAGTTGCTGGGTCTCAGCCGGGTCATGGCTGAAGTCGCGCGCGAAGTGATCGTGATGGTTGAGTCCGACAAAGTCGGTCGAAAGATTCCTAATCTGGAGCTGCCCTGGAGCGGCTTTCATACCCTTATTACCGATGACCGCCTACCTCAAGAGGCGCGCGAGCAAATTCAGGCCCGTGGCGTAACCTTGATTTGCGCTGCTGTTTCCTAGGAGAAGACCATGTGTGGAATTGTCGGCGCTGTTGCTGAACGTAATGTGACGCCCATCTTGCTTGAAGGCCTCAAGCGCCTTGAATACCGGGGCTATGACAGCGCTGGCGTAGCGTTATTCAACAATGATGGCGTGCTCGAGCGGCGGCGTCGTGTCGGTAAGGTCAACGAACTGGAACAGGCGCTTGCGGGCGAACCCGTTACAGGGCGTCTGGGCATTGCTCACACTCGGTGGGCAACGCACGGCGCGCCACTTGAACGCAACGCTCACCCGCACTTTTCCAATGACCAACTGGCAGTGGTGCACAACGGCATCATTGAAAATCATGAGCCGCTTCGCGCTCGACTAAAAGCGTTGGGTTACGTATTCACCTCCGATACCGACACCGAGGTGATCGTCCACTTGCTGCACCACAAGCTGCAAGAGATCCCTGACCTCGCCGCTGCCTTGAAGGCCACGGTCAAGGAGCTGCACGGCGCCTATGGCCTGGCCGTTATCAGCGCCAAACAACCGGACCGTTTGATTGCCGCTCGTAGTGGTAGCCCGCTCGTTGTAGGTCTGGGCCTGGGGGAAAACTTTCTGGCGTCCGACCAGTTGGCATTGCGCCAAGTGACCGATCGCTTCATGTACCTCGAAGAGGGCGATATTGCCGAGATCCGTCGCGACAGCGTGCAGATATGGGATGCGTCCGGCCTGCCCGTCGAGCGTGAAACCGTTCAATACCATGAAGGCGCCGAAGCGGCGGATAAAGGCGAATACCGCCACTTCATGCTCAAGGAAATTCACGAGCAGCCAAAGGTAGTTCAGCGCACGCTGGAGGGACGTCTCGGACAGCAGCAGGTGCTGGTTCAAGCGTTTGGGCCGCAAGCCGCGGAGCTGTTCACCAGGGTACGGAACGTGCAGATCGTCGCTTGCGGGACCAGTTATCACGCCGGTATGGTTGCGCGTTACTGGCTCGAAGGCCTGGCCGGCATCCCTTGCCAGGTTGAAGTCGCCAGCGAATTTCGTTACCGCAAGGTCGTCGTGCAGCCGGACACGCTATTCGTTTCCATCTCACAGTCAGGCGAGACTGCCGACACCCTTGCCGCCCTGCGCAATGCCAAGGACTTGGGCTTTCTCGCCAGCCTGGCCATTTGCAACGTGGGCATCAGCTCCCTCGTACGGGAATCCGATTTGACCCTGCTTACCCAGGCCGGGCCGGAAATCGGCGTGGCCTCGACCAAAGCGTTTACCACCCAGCTGGTGGGACTCATGTTGTTGACGCTCTCGCTCGGTCAGGTCAAAGGGACGCTGGAAGCCGGCGTGGAAGCGCAGTTGGTGGAAGAGCTGCGCCGTCTGCCGACCCGCCTGGGCGAGGCGCTGGCCATGGACAGCACGGTCGAGAAAATTGCCGAGCTGTTCGCCGAGAAGAATCACACCCTGTTTCTGGGCCGTGGCGCGCAATTCCCGGTGGCCATGGAAGGGGCGCTCAAGCTTAAAGAGATTTCCTATATCCATGCCGAAGCCTATCCGGCAGGCGAGCTGAAACACGGCCCGTTGGCGTTGGTGGACAGTGACATGCCTGTCGTCACCGTCGCGCCGAACAACGAGCTGCTGGAGAAGCTCAAGTCCAACTTGCAGGAAGTACGTGCACGCGGCGGAGAGCTGATCGTATTTGCTGATGAACAAGCCGGGCTGGTAAACGGGGAAGGTACCCATGTTGTTTCCATGCCGCACATCATCGACGCACTGACGCCGATTTTGTACACAATCCCCCTGCAGTTGCTCTCCTACTATGTAGCAGTGCTGAAGGGCACGGATGTGGACCAGCCGCGTAATTTGGCTAAATCAGTCACTGTTGAATAAGTTATCCACAGAGACGGCACGCCGCCTTTATTTGCAGCGACTAAATGCTTCAAGCCATTCGTCATTTGCTGATCCAAAAAGAAGCGCGGATACAGCTGTGGATAAGATCGCTAATGCGGGGAAGCCAATTCGGCTTGGCTTCCTTCACAGTTATCCAGTTATCCACAGTAGTCGGCGCTTTTGACTGCTTCGTCTCCATCGTGATCTCAACATCAACATCAACATCAACATCAACATCAACAGATAGACGAATCTGGTCGACTTACCCACAGCTCTGATGTGCAGTGGCATCCGACGAAGACCTCCACGCAGCCCGCAATCTGTGGATAAACCGATCGCATCCTATTTGTGCCTGGGTTGATACGCTCAAGGCTCATCCTGTGTGCCTGGCAAGTATCTACGCCGGATCTGCTCCAACTCACCGGTCTTTTGCATGCTGTCGATTGCGCTGTTTATCTGCGGTAGCCACGAGGCATGTTGTGGTTGAAGCTTGAACACCAGCATCGCTTCGCTGAGTCGCGCGCCTCGTGTGAACAGCGAGGGATCAAGCTTTTCGCTTGAAATCAACTCATCGAAGATGTCGTCGACCATGGCGATGGCGTCCACGCGTCCGCTCTGCAGCAGCTTGATCAGCGCCTCGTCCTGGGAGGTTTCCAGTCGGCTCATGCGACGTTTGTCGATAGCCGGGTCCAGTGCCCAATAGTTATAGCCTCGTACCATGCCGATGGTGAGGTGATCCATTTGCCCAATGGATTGACCGCGAGCGGGGTGATCAGCCAGAAAGTACAAGTGCTCTTTGACGGTGGAATAAGGTTTCGAGAAAACGAAGCGGCGCCGTTCTGCGGCATTGTTCCAGATCAGCGCGTCTGCGAAGTTGATGTCGACCTCGCTCTTTTGCAACATCGATTGCAAGCGGTTGACGGGGTAGGTGACAAAGGTTACGTCCAGATTGGCTAGCGCCATCACCCGTCTCGCGATGTCGATGGATACCCCTATCAGGTGACCGTCCTTGTCCTCATAGGCATAGGGCTTCCATTGAGCCCCGGCTGCAATGTAAGGCCCCGCCATGGCTGGCGTCATGAGCAGCACCAGCAGACTACCCACCAGCAATCTCCCTCGAAGCCCCATGTATTCCCCCGGCATCTCCGCTGCTCAAGGCCGTAGCGTAGCAGCAAGAGATGTCCGAGAAATGTCGTAGTGCCACTATTTGCACCCGAATGCCCAGACGCTTTTCAGAACGGCAGGCGGGTGCGGCACTCGTTACGGTGTATCAGGCATCAGGACTGAGGCGGATGATCTTGGGAAACTCCGTCAACTTTACCGGCGTTGAGCAATGATCATCCTTGCAGACCCATTGCTGCCGGGCGTTCGCCATCCCTTTGTCGGGGTCCAGGGTATCGAGCACACGAACGTTCTGGTTCTGCATGGCGGAGGCACTGATGCTGACTTCCCGCTGGCGACCGCTGGCCCATGCGACCATTATTCGCTCGCGCCCGGCACTGAACGCCAGTTGATAGATGCCGTCATTCTGGAGGCTGTTGGTGGGCTCGTAATGGAAGTCGCGGAGATACGGGCTGATGGCCTTGAGCACCGCGTAGGCAGGCTTCGGGCCGAGGGCAGAGTCGAGCAGGCCGAAGTTGTGTTCCTGTTCACTCCGATCATCACCATCATTGATCAAGTCGTACCACCACATGCCCTTGACGTTGGGCAGGGTTCGAATGAGGAAATACGCCCGGGCCAGATAAGCAGCCTGGCGCTCCGGACTGATCCCGCAATTGCCTTCGTGACTTGGCCAACTCATCTCCGTCAGGTAAAGAGGCACAGGCCTGCCAGCCTTGAGGGTGATCTTGCGGTCGAGGTCACGCATCCAGCCTATCCAGCTCTCCGGCGTGTTGCGATCACTGCCGTAGCAATGCACATAGGGGTGCAGGGATAACCCATCGGCGTACTTCATCACGCCGGCAGCGATGATGCGGTCAACGAACCCACTCGTGATACCCAATGTCGTCACTGCACCGGCGAGTATCACTGCCTGGGGGTTATTCTTGCGAATGACTGGCGCCACGTCTCGGACCAACGAGGCGTAGTCGTTGCTCAAACGCGCATCGCCGGGACCTTCGATGTCCCATTCATTCCAGACCTCGTAAAATTTCACGGGGTTGCCCAGCTGGCGGGTGATGTAGTCGACGTACTTCAGATACGGAATCCTGACCTCGGGCTTGCGCGGTTTGGCGTTGCCTTGAAACGACGTGCCATAGCCGAGAATCACCATCGGGGCGAGATCCAGCGCCCTGGCGGTGCTCAGCCACGCCCGCCACGGCGCGACGATCTGCAACTGGCCCGCTGTGGGTTCGGCGGTGGACCAGAACGCATCGTCACGAACCGACGTCACGCCGGCCGCGCTCGCCATTTGAAGGCTGCGCAGCGGTTGCCCGGTGTTGTTCATTGAGTGCGTCGCGACTCCCACAATGAAGGGGGCGTCCGCGTCCGCATTGGCATTGGCAGTCGCCAGGGCAGCCAAGAGTGCCAGGGTACCCAGCGTGCGAAGGCTCATGAGTGATCCGTTCAACTCAGCCCCGGCAGGCCGTTCCAGGCGGGCAACTCATGGGGCTTTGGGGAAGGCGATCTGATCCTCGACTTCATAGCCAATGCATGCCCGATCGCCATCCCCATGAACATGTTGGCAAGCGTGACTTCCAGGGTGTCAGTGGTCCAGCTCACGATGCAAATGCAAAAGCTCGTCACCAGCATGGCTCGCCCGTATTGGCTGACGCTGTCTGCGAGTACGAAAAACAGCGGGATATGCAGGGCGTACAAGAACAGCCCCGCAAGACCCAGCATTGCCCAGAGATAAACCACCGTGCTGTCCGAGACCATGAAGATACCGGCGCCGGGTACCGGAAAGGCCGCAACGGCGCTGCCGACCAGCCCGAAGCCCACGCCGGAGAGCGTGCGCTGGTCATCCATCAGCGTCCGAATGACGTTAGGCCAGGTGTTGATCAATCGGTCATAGATTGATGCCAGAGAACCGGTGGGCGAGATTCTGGAGGCATCGAAGTCGGTCATCATTCCCACGAAAGGCAAGGACATCCCCAGCACCACGGCGACAAGAATGGTAGCGCGCGCCGTCCAGCGGTAGCGCATGATCAGCAGCAGGCCGGTACCGCCGATGAACGCCAATGCGGGCGCCTTGCTGGTCGTCAATATCACACCGGCCAGGCCAACCACGCACACCATCAGGCCAAGCAACCTGGAGCGCAGTGTTGCCATCAGGTAAAGGCTGAAAATCGAAATGATGATAGCCAGCGAACTGGAGATACGTGCGAAGCCGGCCGGGCGGTCGAGGTCTTCCGCCACCCATGCGGTGTTGGCCGTCAACTCCGTGCCGCCAACGGTATAGCTGTAGCCTTTCCACGGCAGGCTGATGTATCTGTCGAGCGCGATACCGCCTAGCGAGGCAACCAGGCAAAAGACGACAGCCCACATAAACAAGCGCTTGTGGCGAATGATCTGGTCACCGCAGGCGAGCCCGAACAGCAGCGGGCTAATGCCGTACAGCGCGAATGCGAAGTTTCCTGCCTGAGCGCCGTTCAGTGCCGCCCATCCCGCTGACAGAAGCAGCAACAGCAAGCTCAGCCAGACGCCCGGGCCCGCTTTGAAGGTGCGCAGTTCCAGCGCGAAGAACAACAGGCAGGCTACCTTCGGGCCATAGAGCAGCACGGAAATCCCGGCCTGATCGAGATAAAAGCGTAAAGCACCGTTGAACGACTCAGCGATCATCAAGCTGATCGCGACCAGCACCACTGCCGTGGATTTATCAAACGAGAGTAAAGACGGTTTTTCTACGTATACGGGGGAAGTCGACATCATGTGCAGCCCCTCGGGAGCATTTAAACGTGTAATAAGCACCAGCGTGCGAAGCGAATGGCCGGGCGCGCAAGTGTTTGCCCAGCCGAGGCGGCAATAGCCGAAAACGGCCTGCGATCGCGATGATTGTGATGTCGCTGCAGGGCAGGAGAAGGGACGTAATAAGCTTCTGCGAGCGGCGAGACAGGGATATATCAGCGTTAGATGGACGTACTGTCAATCAAATAGTCAAAATTATGGACATATTAAAAACCACCCAAACGGCGCTTATCGTAACTATCTGATTTATAAGAGGGATATAAAATTGACGCTGGTTATGAGCACCGAAATATGGGGTTTATTACAGCGCTCTATGACTCAATATCGTTACACGTTGGTTCTGCAGCAGTGGCAAACGCTGCTGACGCGCGTGCCTTTGCAGATTGAAACGGGCACAGCATTTGAGAGCTTGCGGGCGAAGTCAGCCGCTGGATATCCAGCGGCTGACAGGGTAGTTCGCCTCTACTTACGGATTGGCTCCGTCAATGGCAGAACGTTCTCAGGTGTAGCGACGCTTGTCAGGGGCAGGGGGGAAATACTGGTACAGCCACGTTTCACTCAACGTGCGATCGCCGGTCTTGATGAACATGCGCATTTCCACCGGGTCCATCGAGTCGCTGGTGGGGTACCAGTCAAACGTGACACGGAAGCCCTTGATGTCAGGCAGTACAAGCACATTGAAATCCTGAATCTTGCCATGCGACACCGTGACCACGGGTTCAATGCCGGAACCTTCAGGCAAACGGTCCAGGCCGCCTCCGTTGAAGTCCACTGCAAAACGTCGCGCCCACACTTCAGGATAATGCTCGCCCGGCGCCCAACCTTCGATGAAGCCTCCCATGCCTGAACGGGTTGCATGCACTTGCGCCAGCGGTGTGCTGACAGGTGGGAGCGGGCTCCAGTAGAGCTTGTAGCCGTAGTTCATGGACATGCCGGCCTTGACCGGCACCTTCGGGTTCCAGAACGCAACAATGTTATCCAGGGTTTCGCCTGTGGTAGGCAATTCCAGGAGATCGATAGAGCCCTCGCCCCACGCCGTGGTGGGCTCGACCCAGAGGCTCGGTCGGCGGTGATACCAGTCGACAGTGTCCTGATAGGTCTTGAAGTCGTGATCGGTCTGCACCAGGCCGAACCCTTTAGGGTCCTTGTCAGCAAAGGCGTTGAACTGGATCTTGGCCGGGTTGTTGAGCGGACGGCAGATCCATTCGCCATTGCCGCGCCACATGGCCAGCCGGTCGGAGTCATGAATTTCCGGGTGAAGGGTGTCGCACATGCGGCGTTCGTGCGTGCCGCAGCTGAACATGCTGGTCATGGTTGCAATGCCCAACTGCTCGATATCGGCCCGCGCGTTGATGTGCGCGTCGATGTCCATCACCACCCGGTCGGCCTGGCAATCGATGTCGAAGCGGTAAGCGCCCGTCGCACTTGGGGAATCCAGCAGCGCATAGACCACAAAGCGCGTGGCATCTTTGGTGGGTTTCTCGAACCAGAATTTCGTGAAATCCGGGAATTCCTCCGGGCTATGGGCGTAGGTATCAATGGCCAGGCCCCGCGCGGAGAGGCCGTATTGCTTGTTGCTGTCGATCGCTCGGAAATAGCTGGCGCCAAGGAACGAAAGAATGTCATTGATGGCAATCTCCGGGGCCTTGAACAGCTTGAACCCGGCGAACCCCAGATCGCCTTTTAGCTGACTCTTATCGATACGACTGGCTTCGTAATTGAACAGCTCGGGACGGAAATGCACTTCCCGCGCCTGTTGGGTCGCCGGGTCAACGCTATACATACGAACCGGCGTCTTGAAACCGGCACCGACGTGGAAGAAATGCACATCGAGCTGACCTTTCACGTCATTCCATAATGAATGACCAGCGTCGTACTTGATCGCGTTGAACTGCTGCGGCGTCATGTTCGCCAGAGTAGGTGGCAGGTTTTGCTTGGTGCTGACGTAGGGCTTGCCAGCCATCTGTTTGGCGGTGTCCTGCAAGGCCTTGAAATCGAAATGTTCGATGTCGCCATCTGCCGCTGCAGCCAGTGCGCGTGCCGCATAAAGACCCGTGGCCGGCAGCGCGCTATAGGCTGCCACGGCCATGGAAGCTTTCAAGAGATTCCTGCGATTCATAAGGTGAAGCCTCTGAAGATGCTGTGCCTTCCTGCACAAAAAAGTGCGCTTTCCCAATCCTTGCCGAACGCAAATTACCAACAAACAGATAACAATCCGGGCATGTTGTTCGCGCAGAGGGAAAAAAATCGTTTCAGGGCACGACCGATTTCACCCCAGAGTGATGCTCGGCACGGCTGATTCTCTCGGACAATCCCGGCGTTTCAGCGCGTAAATTCCCCACCAAGCCGGGCCCATCCAAAGTGCGTTTTGCCTCAATGGAGCCTGCTGTGGCGGGAAACTTATCACCGGTCTACCAGGCAGGCTTCAAGCTTGCGTCGTATGTCCCCCAACGGCCATTGCCGCCTGACGCAACGCTTCAGAGCGCGTTGGATGGGGATGGCAGGTCAATGCCACGTCTTCAGCAGAGGCGGCGAATTCCATCGCTACGCAATACTCCGCGATCATCTCGCTGACGCTTGGACCGACCAGGTGAACGCCGAGGATTTCATCAGTGCGCTCATCCGCCAGTACTTTCGCGAAGCCATCGGTTTCGTGGTTGACCTTGGCGCGACTGTTGGCGCTGAAGGGGAATTTGCCCACCTTGTAAGCACGCCCTTCCTGCTTGAGCTGTTCTTCCGTTTTACCGACGCTGGCCAGTTCGGGCTGGGTGTAGATGACGTTAGGGATGAGGTTGTAGTTGAGCTCGCTCTTTTTGCCGACAATGCGCTCCACGCAAACGCCTGCCTCATCTTCCGCCTTGTGCGCCAGCATCGGGCCAGACGTGACGTCGCCGATGACCCAGATGCCCTCGGCTGCCGTGCGGTGTCCCTTATTGGGCAGAACGCCGCGCTTGTCCACCTCCAGTCCTACGGTCTCCAGACCCAGCCCTTTGGTCACCGGACGTCGTCCGATGGACACCAGTACGTAGTCCGCTTCGATGAGCTCGGCTTCTCCACCGGCGGCCGGTTCGACAGTCAGCGTCACGCCGGTGTCGGTTGGAAGGGCAGACGTTACCTTCGACCCGAGTCTGAACTGCATGCCCTGACGCGACAGCGAGCGGTGCAATGTTTTGCCCGCCTCCAGGTCCGTTCCGTGGGCGACGTGATCGAGAAACTCGACCACCGTCACCTGCGCGCCCAGTCGGCGCCACACCGAACCGAGCTCAAGGCCAATCACGCCTGCGCCAATCACCACCAGATGCCTGGGCACTTCGCTCAGCGACAACGCGCCGGTGGAATCCAGAATGCGTGCGTTGTCGATGGTCACGCCGGGCAGGGGGGTTGGTTCGGAGCCAGTGGCAATGATGATGTCCCTGGCGCTCAGCTCGGTTTCGACGCCTGCGGCATCTGTCACGATAACCTTGCCAGGCCCGGCGAGGCGGCCCCAGCCTTTGATCCACTCGGCCTTGTACTTACGGAACAAGAACTCGATGCCTTTGGTAAGGCCGGTCACGCTTTCGGCTTTTTGCGCCATCATTTGGGCCAGGTTCAGCGTCGGATTCACCTCGATCCCGAGCTTCTTGAATGCCTCCCCGGTGGCCGCTTCATACAGCTCCGAGGCATGAAGCAGCGACTTGGAGGGAATGCAGCCCACGTTCAGACACGTGCCGCCAAGGGTCCCGCGGCCTTCAATGCACGCGACTTTCAAACCCCTCTGGCCGGCGTGAATCGCCGCGTTGTAGCCGCCGGGGCCGCCGCCGATGATGACAACGTCGTAGTGATTCATGAATCTGCTCCTCAAGGACAGTCGAGTGGTGGAGGGAAGCGTAGACGTGTCTCGGCAGAGATCGCAGGCGGCACTGTTTACGCTTAGATGATGGTCATAATATCTGGGGTCGCTCCGTTCAAAGTCAAGCGCAAGAATCGGCGCACCTATCGTCCACACGCTGCAAAAGCAGTTCAGAGAGCGGCCCAAGCTCCTCCACCTGTCGCTTGGCTGTCTGACCGCGCATCCGCAGGACCACAGACAAATAATCGGACGGAAATTTCACGACTTCTGTTATATCGTAACGCCCTGTGTCAATGCGGCGTGCCTGCGCAAGGCGGGGCTGGCCTGTGACGGGAACAGCGGCTAGTAAGACGTTAAACAGTTTTGGAGTAGCAATGCGGGTTGATCTGGACGATGAGGGCGTTACGCCGGCGAGCCTGCCACGGTTTCAGCGGGCGGTTATTCAGTCGCGGCGTCTCTCACGGCTGACATATCTGACAGGAGCGGCAGGCGTAATCGGCTTGGTGGTATCGCTTTTTGTCGACCTCTTTTCGCCAAATTCACTGTGGACGGCTGTGTTGACCAACAGCGCTGCGAGCCTGCTGGTGCTCGCTGCGGCACTACAGTCTGCGCAAGTGGTCAGCCAGTGGCGCGCGAGGGTAATCGCGCCGCCCGTGCCAGTGCGTGACGACGGTGACGCGGTGGTTAATGGTGACGAGCAAGGCTGGTACGACCGCCTGCTCGGTCGAATCGGCGGGGCCGGTACGTCGATGGTCGGCCAGGTGGGCTTGCCGGTGTTCTGGCTCGCTGGCTGGGCATTGCTGTCACTGATCAGCATCGGGCTGATCTGGAACATCACCTTGGCGGGGAGCAATGTTGGCCTGCTCGGAAACGTGACCGGTGGCCTGCTGCTGTTGATGTGTTTTGCGCTCTTGGTGCTGGAGCGGCAGCTGGCTAACGAGACAGAGGCGAGTTGGCCGGAAGCTGTGCAACTGGCGCAGCTCACCCGGGTGGCAATCGGGACGCTCTTGGTCGCAGCGTTCTGCCTGTTCTTTTCTTCGTTTGACCGGGTATGGCCTGCACGATTGGCGGTGCTGATCGGACTCCTGCCTGGTCTGGTTGCGGCCGAGTTGGTCATCCGGGCTTTACTGTCCATTTTCAGCCCGCGCAACGAGCAACTTGAGCCACGCTTGATCGCAAGCAGTTTCGTTGCCGGGTTGTTGCGCTGGCCGCCGCGCCCGTTGCTGGCGCTGCAAACCGAATTGCACAACCGTTTTGGAATCGACCTGCGACAGATCTGGGCGTTTACCTACATGCGCCGAGCTTTCCTGCCGGTGCTGGCGGTCATACTCGGCCTTGGGTGGCTGCTGAGCGGGCTCCATGAGATTCCCATGCAGGGCCGCGGCATCTATGAGCGCTTTGGCAAGCCAGTCGAAATCCTGCAACCAGGCTTGCACGCCGGTTTGCCTTGGCCGTTCGGCACGGTGCTGGCGGTGGAAAATGGCGTGGTCCATGAACTCGCCACCAGCGTCTCCGAGGGTGCTGCTGCCGAGCAGACGCTTGACCCTGCCGAAGGTCCGCCGCCCGCCGTCGCCAACCGGTTGTGGGATGCCACTCACATCAACGACAAGTCACAGGTGATCGCGAGCGGCTCCGGCGACAAACAGAGCTTTCAGATCGTCAACATGGACGTTCGCTTCGTATACCGCATCGGCTTGACGGACGAGGCCGCGTTGGCCGCGACCTACAACAGCGCCGACATTCCCAGCCTGATTCGCAGCACCGCCAGCCGGATATTGGTACACGATTTTGCTTCTCGTACCCTTGATGAGCTGCTCGGTGAGCAGCGCAATGATCTTGCCGCTGATATTGGCGATGCCGTTCAGCGCGACCTGAAAAAACTCAACAGTGGCGTGGAAATTCTGGCCACTGTGGTGGAGTCGATTCACCCACCGGCAGGCGCGGCCAATGCTTACCACGCGGTACAGGCTGCTCAGATCAGTGCTCAGGCGTTGATCGCCCGTGAACGTGGCGCGGCGGCTGATCAGGCCAATCTCGCGCAGTTGCATGCCAGCATGGCCGGTGATCAGGCAGCGGCTAATTCCCGTGAGGTGATGGCCACTGCCCAGGGAGCGGATTTGCGGTTTGGCGCAGAGCAACAGGCTTATGCCAAAGCCGGTCAGGCGTTCCTGCTTGAGCAGTACCTCAGTCAACTGACCGCCGGGCTGCTGCACGCCAAGCTGCTGGTGCTGGATCATCGGCTCGGCGGCACCAGCGCGCCAACGATCGACCTGCGTTCCTTTACCCTCCCGGTCGACCCCGCAACGTCGTCCCAGTCAGCTGAACAGCCCTCGGCTGAATAAGGAGTCGTCCATTGAGTCTGTTTCATTCTCACGATCACCATGATCATTCCGGCCATGACCACGCAGGCCACGGCCACGGTGGCCACCATCACGTGCATCACCACGGCGATGCCTCGGCGCCGGCAGGTTTCCCATGGCGTCGCGCCGGATTGGCGGCGGTGCTGATTGCTTTCGCGGTAGCAGCGGCGAGCCTGGTGCAGGTGCGTTCGGGTGAAGCCACTGTCATCACCCGTTTCGGTAACCCGGCCAGGGTGTTGCTCGACCCGGGCCTGAGCTGGCGCTGGCCTGCGCCGTTCGAAGCGGCGATTCCCGTCGACCTGCGCTTGCGAACCACCTCAAGTGGTTTACAGGATGTCGGCACGCGCGACGGCCTGCGCATCATCGTTCAGGCGTACGTCGCCTGGCAGGTGCAGGGCGATCCTGACAACGTAAAGCGTTTCATGCGCGCCGTGCAGAACCAGCCGGACGAAGCGGCAAGGCAGATCAGAACATTTGTCGGTTCAGCACTGGAAACCACTGCTGCGAGCTTTGACCTGTCCAGCTTGATCAATACCGATGCGAATCAAGTGCGCATTGCCGATTTCGAAAACCAGCTGCGCCAGCAGATCGACAAACAGTTGCTGACGACTTACGGGGTCCGTGTCCTGCAAGTCGGTGTCGAACGCCTTACGCTGCCGTCGGTGACACTCAACGCGACGGTCGACCGCATGCGCGCCGAGCGCGAGACCATTGCCACCGAGCGTACGGCGATTGGCAAGCGGGAGGCAGCGCAGATTCGCTCGGCTGCGGAACGGGACGCGCGGATTGTCGAAGCCGACGCGACGGTGAAGGCGGCAGATATTGAGGCGCAGTCACGCGTTCAGGCCGCGCAGATATATGGCCGCGCCTACGCCGGTTCGCCGCAGCTGTACAACTTGCTGCGTTCGCTGGATACCCTCGGCACAGTGGTCGGGCCAAGCACCAAGCTCATTTTGCGCACCGATGCCGCCCCATTCCGCGTGCTGGTGGACGGGCCGCCAACACTGGACAGCAAGGCTGGAACGCAGCCATGACCGAGCACGACTCGGCGCCGGTCGAGCGGCCCGTTATCCAGAGTCCGTGGCTGCAGGCCAGTCGGCTGGCGTTTCTGGGGCTGTATGCCGTCACCTTGCTAGCGGCCGTGGGCTGGGCCGTCTCAAATGTCCGGGAGATCAATCCACAAGACCGCGCCGTGGTGTTTCGCTTCGGTGAACTGGATCGAGTGCAAAACGCAGGCTTGCTGCTGGCCTGGCCGCAACCGTTCGAGCATGTGGTGCTGCTGCCTTCCGCCGATCGCGTAATTGAGCGCCACGTCGAAACCTTGTTGCGCTCGCCCACGGCGTTGGCCGCCGATAAGGTCACCAGCTTCGCAACGCCGATGAGTGATGCGCTCGCAGGCTCCGGGTACCTGTTGACCGGAGATGCCGGTGTCGTGCAGCTCGATGTCACCGCGTATTACAAAGTGACGGATCCACGGGCCTTCGTGTTGCAAGGTGAGCACGTGCTGCCAGCGCTGGACCGTCTGGTTAACCGCAGCGCGGTAAGCCTCACTGCAGCCCGGGACCTGGACACCATTTTGGTCGCGCGTCCGGAGCTGATGGGCTCTGACAGCCAGTCGGCCGAGCGTCGTGAGCGTCTGCGCGGCGACTTGGTGCAAGGCATCAATACACGGCTCGCCGAGTTGACGGCCACGCAGGTTGGTTTGGGGGTGGAGGTCGTCAGGGTCGACGTCCAATCGAGTCTACCGGCCGCTGCGGTGAATGCTTTCAATGCAGTGCTCACAGCCAGTCAGCAAGCCGATCAAGCCGTGGCGAATGCCCGCACTGACGCGGAAAAGCTCAACCAGACCGCTAACCAGCAAGCCGACAGAGTGCTCCAGGTGGCTCATGCCCAGGCATCCGAGCGGTTGGCCAAGGCGCAGACAGATACCGCTGCCGTGACAGGACTGGCCCAATCCATCCAGAACAAAAGCGACCCCGGTCTCCTGCTGCGGATTTACCGCGAGCGCGTTCCGGTCATCCTCAAACAAGCAGGGTCGGTGACCACCGTCGACCCACGCGATGATTCCCGCCTGATCATTCAGGGAGCTGACAAATGAGTGGCGAAGCCGCGCACAACCATTCCCATGATCACGCCGCGCCTGTCGTACCGGGCAGCATGCTGACGGGCCGAGAGCAGCGCAGCGCTGCCCGTCAGTTGACCCTGGCAATGCTTGCCTTGGGGTTGCTGGCACTAGGTTTGGTCTGGCGATTCTTCGCGCCCGGGCAGGTAGGCGTCAGCCAATTGTTATTGGGCGCAGCTTCTCTTCTGGTGGCGATCCCGGTAGTCAGCGCGGGATGGCACAGCCTGCGCTACCCCAGCTTGCATGGCATCACCGATCAGCTGATTGCTTTGGCTATGCTGGGCGCCTGGGCAACGGGAGATTTGATGACCGCTGCACTACTGCCGATCATTATGATCTTCGGCCACGTGTTGGAGGAGCGCAGTGTCATCGGCTCTCAAGAGGCCATTCAGGCGCTGGGTCGTCTCACTCGCAGCCATGCGCGGCGGATCGACGAGGATGGATCAATCCGCGAAGTCGATAACGGCACGCTGGTCGCCGGTGATCGGGTTGAAGTCCGGGCCGGCGACCGTGTGCCGGCTGACGGACGAGTAATCTCCGGGCAGGCCAGTCTCGACACGGCGCCGATCACCGGAGAGTCAGTGCCGCTGGAAGCGCGGGCCGGAATGGAAGTCTTCGGCGGTGCGATTAACCTCGATGGCTTGCTGCGCATCGAAGTAACACGTATTGGCAACGAATCCACGCTGGGCAAAGTCATCGCCCTGATGCAAAGCGCTGAACGCTCGAAACCGCCGATCACGCGCCTGCTCGAACGATACGCGGGCAGCTACATGGTACTGGTGCTGCTGATCGCGGCGGTGACATGGTTCATCACCAACAATGCCCAGGCGATGCTGGCTGTTCTGGTCGCCGCGTGCCCCTGCGCGCTGGTGTTGTCTGCGCCGGCCACGGCCATCGCAGGCATTGCCGTCGCCGCCCGTCACGGGATTCTGATTCGCAGTTCTGCATTCCTCGAAGAACTGGCGGACCTTACCTCGCTGGTTGTCGACAAGACGGGGACGCTGACGTACGGCAGTCTGCGTTTACAGTCGGTGCAGGCAGAAGAGGGCCTGCACGATGAGGTGCTCGCGTTGGCGGCAAGTCTGGGCTCAGCCAGCAGTCATCCGGTGAGTCGCGCATTGGCGAATCTGGTGGAGAAGGATCATCTGCTGGCGCTGGATGACATTCGCGAGCGCCAGGGCCTGGGTGTTGTCGCGCAAACGGCGCGGGGTGAAGCGGCGTTGGGTCGCCCCGAACTGTTCGCGCAGTTGGGCATTGTGACCTCACCGGTTCCGGATCACGACGGCCCCATTGCAGGCCTTGCCGTTAATGGCCATTTCATCGCCTGGCTGCTTCTGGCTGACAGCCTCAAACCGGAGGCCCGTCAAGCGCTGAGCGAGTTACGCGAGCTGGGCATGGGGCGACAATTGTTGCTGACGGGAGACCGCCAAAGCGTAGCGGATAGCTTGGGCAAGGAGGTGGGCATCAGCGACATTCACGCCCAGGCCTTGCCGGAAGACAAACTCAACCGGGTCATGAGCGAAATCAAAAAAGGCTTTCGTCCGATGGTCGTCGGGGACGGCATCAACGATTCTCTGGCACTCAAAGCCGGGGTGGTTGGAGTTGCGATGGGGGCAGGCGGAGCTGACATCGCCCTGGCCTCTGCCGACATCGTGCTGATCGGTAGCGACTTGCGCCGCTTGGGCACCTGCGTGCGACTGAGCCGACAGTGCCGGCACACGTTGCAGGTCAATGTCATCATCGGGCTCGGCTGGACGCTGGCCATTGTCGCAATGGCCGCGTTCGGCGTCCTGGGCGCAGCAGGAGCGATGATCGCCGCGGTGCTGCATAACCTCAGTACGCTCCTTGTGCTCGGTAATGCAGGCCGGCTGCTTCGCTTTCATGAGCCCATCGCGAAATTTCATAGTCCTTTAAAGCCCTGATAATCCGAAGTTTTCGCTGAAACTACCGCTTTAGAGCGCTTCGCTAAGTATTAAAATTTGCTTGAGCTTTGTAGATCTCTGTTACAAATTATATTCAGTCTTGTCAGGGTGCTCCATTTGCAGGCGTCACGTTGGCTCGAATTCTGGGGCACAGGGTAGTACCCGTTGTAGATTCGTCGCTGTCCATCATGCTGAATGCCTGAGACTCCCGCGTTGGAGTCGGTTATGGACTGCCCTTTTCCTGTAGCTGGATAAGGGGGATTTCATATGCTTGCGCAACTTCCACCGGCGTTAAAAAACCTGCATTTGCCGCTCCGTCTGCGTCTGTGGGACGGCAACGAGCTTGAGTTGGGCAGTGACCCCTCCGTTACGATTCTGGTGAAAGACCCATCGTTGGTCTCCGACTTTACGCATCCCAGCCTGGACCTGCTGGGCAGTGCTTTTGTGGAGGGTCGACTTGAGCTGGAGGGTTCTATCAGCGAGGTGGTACGCGTCTGCGATGAACTGACAAAAGCGCTCGGCGATGAGGATGACAATAATCCTCCAGCGCGGACTGAACACGATAAGGCCACCGACGCTGCGTCGATCTCTTATCACTACGACCTTTCCAATGACTTCTATCAGCTGTGGCTGGACCGGGACATGGTCTATTCCTGCGCCTATTTCAAGACTGGCACTGAAACACTGGATCAAGCGCAACAAGACAAGTTTCACCACCTGTGCCGCAAGCTGCGTCTGAAACCGGGTGAGTACCTCTTGGATGTGGGCTGCGGCTGGGGAGGGCTGGCACGCTTCGCAGCTCGCGAATACGGGGTCAGGGTCTTTGGCATCACCTTGAGTCGCGAGCAACTTGCCCTGGCGCAGGAACGAGTCCGTGGCGAGGGTCTTCAGGACAGGATCGACCTGCAACTGCTGGACTACCGCGACCTGCCCAAGGATGGCCGTTTCGATAAGGTCGTCAGCGTTGGCATGTTTGAGCACGTCGGCCATGCCAACCTGGAGCTGTATGCCAAATGCCTGTTCGACGCGGTGAAGGAGGGTGGCCTGGTGATGAACCATGGCATTACCGCCAAGCACACCGATGGTCGCCCCGTCGGGCGAGGCGCTGGTGATTTCATCGACCGTTACGTGTTTCCCAATGGAGAGCTCCCGCACCTGTCGATGATCAGCGGATTCGTCAGCGAAGCGGGTTTTGAAGTGGTCGATGTCGAAAGTCTTCGTCTGCACTACGCGAAGACTCTGGAGCACTGGAGCGCTCGCCTGGAGGAGAAACTCGACATCGCGGCTGCGATGGTGCCGGAGCAGGCGCTACGGATATTCAGGCTTTATCTGGCGGGGTGCGCTTATGCGTTTTCCAAGGGCTGGATCAATCTTCACCAGATCCTGGCGGTCAAGCCGCGTGCCGACGGTAGCCATGACTTGCCCATGACGCGCGACGACTTATACCTGTAAGCAACTGAGCCTCGTGCGCGGGAGGCTTGGCACGGGGCTCCTTTGGCATTCGTCCCAGGCCAACCCGGCGACGTTTTGGGGGTGTGAATGGCCACGCGATCCTGTCGACGGGATATTCACAGGATGGGCGAAATCAGCCTCGCCACTCTCATACCCAGTTGCTGAAGGTGATGGGTCTCTTTGCTTTCTTCGCTGGAAATCTCGTGGGACAAGGCGAAGTCGTCAATCAGCATGTTCTCGACCTCACGCGCGAAGTCCTCATCCACGGTGAGGAGCATGAGTTCGAAGTTAAGCCGAAACGAGCGATTGTCCAGGTTCGCACTGCCGATAGCCGAGATCGCACTGTCGACCAGCACAACCTTTTGGTGAAGAAACCCGGGCTTGTAGCGAAAGATACGAACCCCTGCACGCACTGCTTCAAACGCGAACAGGCTCGAGGCGGCATACACCGTGTAGTGATCAGGCCGCGATGGCAGCAGCAGACGCACGTCTACGCCCCGTAATACGGCCAGACGCAACGCGGCTGAGACGGCTTCATCGGGGATGAAATACGGTGTGGTGATCCACACGCGTTCGGTCGCTGCGTGGATGGCCTCAACGAAAAACAGAGAGCAGGTTTCCTGCGCATCGGCAGGGCCGCTTGCGAGCAGTTGGCAGAGGACCCCGTCTTCCGGGTAGCTGTCCGGCAAGATCAGCGGCGGCAGTTCTCGGGTTGCCCAAAACCAGTCTTCGGCGAATGACTCTTGCAGGCACGCCACAACGGGGCCGACGACAGCCACGTGAGTATCACGCCAAGGTGCGAGCGGTGGCTTGAGTCCGAGGTATTCGTCGCCGACATTGTGCCCTCCGACGAAGCCCTTCATTCCGTCTACCACTACGATCTTGCGGTGGTTGCGGAAGTTGATCTGAAAGCGAGTCAGCCAGCCGCCTCTGGTGGCGAATGCTTTGATCTGGACGCCACCGGCGCGCAGCTCATCGATGTAACGCGCCGGCAGTGCATGGCTCCCGATTCGATCATAGAGCACATAAATCGCGACGCCCGCTGCTGCACGTTCGAGTAACAACGCCTGCAGGCGACGTCCCAAGTCATCGTCATGAATAATGAAAAACTGAACGAAGACGACCTGGCGTGCGCTCTTTATGGCCTCGAAGATCGCGCTGAATGTTTCGTCACCGTTGATCAGTAGCTTTACTTCGTTGTTTGCCAAACAGGGCATCCGCCCCAACTTCGGCATTGCGCGCAGTGAGCGATAGGCATCCGATTTTCGAGCGGCTACGGCCTCTTCAATCCAGGGCTTCCAGTTGAAATCGGCGATCGCCGTGCGCATTTCGGTGTTCGCCTGACGTCGCGCCTTGATGTAAGCGTCGAACGTGCTTCTGCCGAACACCAAGTAAGGAATCAGCGCGACATAAGGGATAAAAATGAGCGGCATTGCCCAGGCAATCGAGCCCTGAGCCGTTCGAACGGTGAGTAAGGCGTGGATTGCTGCGACAATGCCCAACAGGTGCGTGAAACCGATCAAATAGCCAAAGAAATACGGGCTGTGGTAATCCATGCGCAACCTTGTGCCAGACGCGTGATGAGTGTCTAACAGACCACACCGCACCGAGATTGTCGCTATTTTATTGAGGCTGCAACTGGCTACTGTATCCACCGTCTAATCGTCATTGCATTAAGAGCCGCAAGCGGTTCTTCCAATCTTCCCTAGAAACTCACAAGGAACCCGATCCATGAAAAAGCGCGTACTTGCGTTGATGGTTTGTCTGACTGCTCCCCTTGCTCAGGCGCAAGTCCTGCAACCGGGTCTGTGGGAATTGAGCTCCAGCAACATGCAGGTGGACGGACAGCAGATGCCTGATCTGCAGGTGATGCTTTCCCAGTTGCAAATGATGGCGCCACAGCAACGAGCGGCCATGGAACAAATGCTGGAAAAACAAGGCGTTACTCTGGGCGGAAAAGGCGTGCGTATTTGCCTGACGCAGGAGCAGGTCAAGAATGAGCAAATCCCGCTCACCGACCCTAAGTCCGGCTGTACTCAGCAAGTCACTGACCGCACCGGCAAGACCTGGAAATTCAAATTTAGCTGCCCGCGAGCTCAGGGCACAGGCACCGCGCAGTTCCTGAGTGACCGAGAGTTTAATACCCATGTAATAGGGTCCTTCAACGCAACGGGCCAGCAGCAAAATGGCAGCATGGACACCCGTGCGGTGTGGCTTGGCCAGCAATGCGGAGCGGTCAAACCGAGAACCTGAACGTATCTTCACGATCTTCACGCCTCGTTCCTCGGGGCGTTTTTTGTCCTCCATCGCGTGTGTTCCACGTGGAACGCGTTCGTGTTTCACATGAGGTGGACGGTTTTAGTCCTTGATCCCGCTGGCTAAAGCCGTTTCCGAACTTATAGAAAGCTTCATCTTCAGCCGACATCCCGCCTGTTACATTATAACTAACTGCCCTCTTCGAGCCGGGATGCTCTTTTCCATCGGAACGTGCCATGCACCGACGTCAAATGCTGCTAAATATGATTTTGGCCAGCGCCGCTTTTGCGCTTCCGTTTTCTGTGAATGCAACTCAAATCCGTAACGCACGCCTGTGGCGCTCCGATAGCAAGCTAAGACTTGTGTTCGATCTAAGCGGCCCGGTGCAGTACAAGACTTTTACACTCAGCGCGCCTGAGCGAATCATCATCGACGTCAGCGGCGCGCATCTTGAAGGCGACTTCAGTCAGTTGGCGCTGGAAAATACGCCCATAAAATCCATCCGCTCCGGGCATTTTGGGGCCGGTGATACACGTATCGTTCTGGACCTGACGTCGCCTGTGCAGCTCAACAGTTTCTTGTTGGGGCCAGAAGGTTCGCAAGGCAACCGGCTCGTTCTGGATCTGGGCCACGATGCGCTTGCTCGCGCTCCAGTACAGCTAGCTGCAGCGGCACCGCTGGTTAAGGAGCCGCAGGCGCCACTTGCGGCAAGGGACCGCTCAAAGCGCGACATCATGGTGGTAGTAGACGCAGGCCATGGCGGCAAGGATCCGGGGGCTGTCGGCTCCAGAGGTGAGCGTGAGAAAGACGTCGTGCTGTCCATCGCGCAGTTGCTGGCCAAGCGCCTGAAGCGCGAAAAAGGTTTCGATGTGCGTTTGGTCCGTAACGATGACTTCTTCGTGCCACTGCGCAAGCGCGTTGATATTGCGCGTAAATACAACGCGGACATGTTCATCTCGGTCCATGCCGATGCGGCGCCCCGGCTTACCGCCTCCGGTGCATCCGTGTTTGCGTTGTCGGAAAACGGCGCTACCTCTGCGACAGCCCGTTTCATGGCGCAGCGCGAGAACGGCGCTGACCTGATCGGAGCCACCAGCCTGCTTAATCTGAAGGACAAAGATCCAATGCTGGCCGGGGTGATTCTCGACATGTCGATGAACGCGACCATTGCGGCAAGTCTTGAGTTGGGCCACACCGTATTGGGGAGTCTGGAGGGCGTTACCACGCTGCATCAAAAGCGCGTGGAACAGGCCGGCTTCGCGGTTCTGAAGTCCCCCGACGTGCCGTCGATTCTGGTCGAGACCGGCTTCATCTCCAACAGCCGCGACAGCCAGCGTCTGGTCACCGCACGACATCAACAAGCCGTAGCGGACGGGTTATTCGACGGGATGAAGCGTTACTTCGAACGTAATCCTCCCGCAGGGTCCTACGTCGCATGGCAACAAAAGCAGAGGGCGGACGAGGCGGCAGTTTGATGCTGATGCAGTCTGGCAGGCAGCCTGGCAAATGAGGTCGCCTGCCAAACTCATCACCCACCCTTAATGGCAGCCCGTTACGCGGTCGCACGTGATTCTGGTTTTGTCTCCGCTCGAGCTGGACACTCGGCTAATCGTAGTCCAGCCCACTTTCTGCACGTACCCCACCCATGCCTCACCGTCAGACGCCAGCCCGGTAAAAAACGTCAGCGATCCGTAACGGCTGTTGGTCTGCGCCCACGTGCGTCGCTGGATGCTTTCGTAACCGCGCACATACATCGTTTTCCCTGCAGACGCCACGCTGTAGCGGTTTCCCCGCACATCAACGCAGGCCAACAGCGTTGCACTGCGTGTGCATTGGGCTCTGTCCAGCCTGGGCGATGGCGGCATGGCAAACACCGGTGCGCTCATTAGCAGTAAACACACAGGCCAGAAACGAAATAACCGAGCCATCTACGGCCTCAAAAAAGATTAGCGTAAGTGTATCGTTATACTATAACGTAAAGATTCATCGCAGTTGCATACCCTTTGTGAGACCTCATGAACCGTCTTCCCGTTACCGTCCTGTCCGGCTTTCTTGGTGCAGGCAAGAGCACGCTGTTGAACCACATTCTGCGCAATCGTGAGGATCTTCGGGTTGCCGTTATCGTCAATGACATGAGTGACATCAATATTGACGGCGGCGAGGTGCAGCGGGATGTCAGCCTCAATCGCGCAGAGGAAAAGCTTGTTGAGATGAGCAATGGCTGCATCTGTTGCACCTTGCGCGAAGACCTTCTGGAGGAGGTGAGCCGACTTGCCCATGAGGGCAGATTCGACTATTTGCTGATCGAGTCCACCGGCATCTCCGAGCCCCTTCCAGTGGCCGAGACATTCACCTTTTGCGATGAGCAGGGGCGAAGCCTGAGCGATGTAGCGCGTCTGGATACTATGGTCACGGTGGTTGATGGCCTGAACTTCCTGCAGGATTTCAACGCGGCAGAAAACCTGAGTACCCGTGGCCAGACTTTGGGCGAGGATGATGATCGCGCCATTACTGACCTGCTGATCGAACAGATCGAGTTTGCCGACGTCATCCTCATCAGCAAGATCGACCTGATCAGCTCAGCCGATCGGCAAGAGCTCATGGCCATTTTGCGCCGCCTTAATAGCGAGGCAGACATTCTGCCGATGGTCATGGGTGCCGTCCCGTTGGGCAAAATCCTCGACACCGGCCGTTTTGATTTCGAGCGAGCAGCTCAGGCGCCAGGCTGGCTCAAGGAGCTACGCGGCGAGCACACACCAGAAAGCGAAGAGTACGGGATCGCATCAAGGACTTATCGAGCGCGTCGGCCCTTCCACCCGCAACGCTTTTTCGACCTGCTGAACGCACCATGGGAAAACGGACGACTGTTACGCTCCAAAGGCTCGTTCTGGCTCGCGAACAAGCATGAGGATGCCGGTAGCTGGTCCCAGGCCGGCGGCTTGATGCGGCACGGGTTTGCCGGCCGCTGGTGGCGGTTCGTGCCCAAGGCACAGTGGCCGGCTGACGACGAAGACATCCGGGCGATCATGAAGAGTTGGGACGGCGAAACAGGCGATTGCCGGCAGGAGTTGGTGTTCATCGGTCAGAACATCGACTTTGCCCGACTGGCCGCCGCACTGGATGAATGTCTGCTCACCGACGCCGAGCTGGCACTTGGCGTCGCAGGCTGGCGCTCAATGCCAGATCCGTTCGGCGACTGGTACCACGACGCGGCATAGCAGGGCGGGTTAGCTGAGGTCAGTGCGCCTTCCAGACGCCTTTGCTTTGCTGCTCGCAGAACGGCTTGAGAAACGCTGCATCGCTGGCCACGCCGTAATAGTGAATGTTTTGCCGATAAGGCATATTGGCGACCTGCGCATTGCTGCATTCACCAAATGAGCCGGCTGGGCATTGTTCCGAGTAGGTGACGTCGGTTTTCTGATCCTTGAGCTGGGGTTTGCAAAAGCCATCGTGGAACAAGTCTGGGGGAATATTGATATTTTCCTGGCAGACTTTGACGTCCAGTCGCTCGCCCTGGCTATGCACGACGCACGATTCGGCCCAGGCGCCGGTGGCCGTCAGTGTCGAAAGCAACCATGCCAGCCGCATGGGCAGCCAGTTTGCGCGCATCCTCTATCTCCGTCAGCGCTCATCTCGGGAGCGATGTTAAACATGGCCAACCTGCTGCAGAACATCCCCACTCATGTCATCGCCGGCCCGCTGGGCGCTGGCAAGACAAGCCTGATCAGGCATCTTTTGAGGCACAAGCCCAGGCACGAGCGCTGGGCTGTCCTGATCAATGAGTTCGGCCAGATTGGCCTGGATGCTGCGCTGTTGACGACCGCCGAAGATGGTATCGCACTTGGGGAAGTGGCTGGCGGCTGTCTGTGCTGCGTCAACGGTGTACCGTTCCAGGTGGGTCTCGGACGTCTGTTGCGCAAGAGCAGACCTGATCGCCTGCTCATTGAGCCCTCCGGGCTAGGGCATCCGCTTCAGTTGATCAAGCAGTTGCACGCTGCGCCCTGGGCCGGTGTTCTGGCGGTTCAATCCAGTGTCATGGTGCTGGATGCCCAGGCGCTGACCAGCGGCACAGTGCTGCCCGGCACCCAGCAGGAAGCATTGATGCACGCAGGCCTGCTGCTGCTGAACAAGTCCGCCGGGCTCAATGGTGCAGAGCGGCGGGCAGTCACCGCCGCGCTACCTGACTGCGCGTTGCACTGGACCGACCACGGTGTTTTGCCCCTGGGTTTATTGCCAGGGATCAACGTTCAGGCCCAGATGGGCGCAGACGATCCTGCACTACCCAAGTCTCTGGCAGAAATGCCCGGAGCATTGCCCGACGCGATGGCGCCGGTCTGCTTGATCCAGCAGCAGGCCGAAGGCTGGAGCATAGGCTGGCGCTGGCACCCTGAGCGCGTATTTGATGCCTCACAGGTACATGCCTGGTTACGGTCTTTGGGCTGGCGGCGTGCAAAAATGGTTATCCACAGCGAACGGGGATGGGTCTCAAGCAACGCTCTGAGTGGAGACGATTTAAGCTGGACGCCTAGCGAGTGGCGCAAAGACTCACGTCTTGAGCTGATCTTCGACTGTCCTCAGGATGAGGTGGCGTTGCAGCGGGCGATGGCGACCTGCCTGGTGTAAAGCGGGTTATCCACAGCTGATCACTGCTTCCACTTATTATGCTCCTGCCGCCATTGGCTCAGCTGAATGATCTCGGCAGTTGGCTTGGGGTCCTTGATTTCGAACGGGTAGGGCGCCAGTTCGATCTGCGCTGCGTGGGCGCCGAACATCGTGATCGTGCCCGGATGACGATGCTCGCCAGTCACGGTGAACTCGAAGTTGTAGACCCGCGCCAAACGCTTGCGGCCCTCGTTGTCTCGCTTGAAGGTCACTCGCTTCAGCGCCACGTTGCCATCGAGCAACTCGAGGTCAAGCTTGGCACAATGCTGCTTGACCCTTTCGAGCGCCCGCTCCCGCAGGCCGTGGGCGTGCCACAGCCAAGCGGCGCCGCTCGCCAACAGCATCAGCACGAAAATGTTGCCCAGTGTCAGCATGGAAAAAAGACTCCAACAGAATGCCTGCAGCTTAACTGCGTCGAGTGACAGACAGCCATAGCCCGAAAGTTTAATTTCGCTTCACTTCGACCGGCATCGCCACTACTGTGCTTTCCCGGTCTCAGGAACCTGTCATGAAACGTTCGCCCCATCTACTCGCCATCCAGTCGCATGTCGTATTTGGTCACGCGGGGAACAGCGCAGCCGTGTTCCCTATGCAGCGTATCGGCATTAATGTCTGGCCGTTGAATACCGTTCAGTTCTCCAACCACACGCAGTATGGCCAGTGGGCGGGCGAAGTGCTGGCGCCGCAGCAAATCCCGGCGCTGGTCCAGGGCATCGCCGCGATAGGCGAGCTGGGCAATTGCGACGCGGTGCTGTCCGGGTACCTGGGGAGCGCCGCGCAGGGGCGAGCGATTTTAACCGCCGTTGCGCAAATCAAACGCGCCAACCCTCGCGCGCTGTACCTGTGTGACCCTGTCATGGGGCACGCGGAAAAGGGCTGCATCGTGCCGCAGGAGGTCAGCGATTTCCTGCTTGATGAAGCCGCGGCGGTTGCTGATTTCCTCTGCCCTAACCAGCTTGAGCTGGACAGCTTCTCGGGTCGTCAGCCCGACTCGCTGGCTGACTGCCTCGGCATGGCGCGTGCGCTACTTGCCCGAGGCCCCAAGGCGGTTGTGGTCAAGCACTTGGCTTACCCGGGCAAGCCTGCGGACGGCTTTGAAATGCTGCTGGTCACTGCAGACGAGAGCTGGCACCTGCGCCGGCCGCTTCTGGCATTTCCGCGACAGCCGGTTGGGGTGGGCGATTTAACTTCGGGCTTGTTTCTATCCAGAGTTCTGCTGGGTGACGACCTGCGCAGCGCGTTTGAATTTGCAGCCTCGGCGGTGCACGAGGTGTTGCTGGAAACCCAGGCCTGCGGCAGCTACGAGCTGGAGCTGGTGCGCGCGCAGGACCGAATCGCTCACCCGCGCGTCAGGTTCGAGGCGGTCCGGCTGTAAGCCGAATTCCGGCGCTGAGTCAAACCGGCTCATCCTTGATTTCACGATAACGCTTCTCCAGTTCCTGACGGATCTGGCGGCGTTGTTGTGCCTGCACGTAACGACGCTTGTCTTCGCTGTTGGTGGGCGACAATGGCGGTACGCTGGCCGGTTTGCGCTGGTCATCCACCGCCACCATGGTGAAAAAGCAGCTGTTGGTATGGCGAACCGAGCGCTCGCGGATGTTTTCAGTCACCACCTTAATGCCCACTTCCATGGACGTGTTGCCGGTGTAGTTGACCGATGCCAGAAAGGTGACCAGCTCGCCGACATGAATAGGCTCACGGAAAATCACCTGGTCTACGGACAGCGTTACCACATAGCGGCCTGCATACCGGCTCGCACATGCGTAGGCAACTTCGTCGAGGTACTTCAGCAGCGTCCCGCCGTGAACGTTGCCAGAGAAATTGGCCATGTCCGGGGTCATCAATACAGTCATCGACAGCTGGGCGTTTCCGGGTTCCATAGCGTGCTCACGGTTCAAAAGGTCAGAAGGCACCTTGCTCAGGTGCTCGAATGCAGATTGGCAGCAAATCCATCCATACCGGGACGCCTACGGCCGCTCTGCCGTCACGCCCGTACCCATCTGTTTCCATATATTGCACCGGCTTTATCCGATTTTGTGCGGTGTTAACCTGCGAAAGCCCCCGGATGGGCTAAATCCTGCGTACCAGTCAGATTTTTCGAGCCTTGTTGGCGATATTTCGTACGGCATTTGTATCGATTGACGGGTACGCGCATTGAATCGCTTGTCAGCAGGAGCCGCGCGTATGCATGCCATCAGCTTCATTCAGGATCTGGCTGTGATCATGCTCGTGGCCGGCGTTGTAACAGTGGTTTTTCATCGACTCAAGCAGCCGGTGGTCCTGGGCTACATCGTTGCTGGTTTCATTATCGGCCCGCACACCCCGCCATTCGGCTTTATTCACGATGAGCAAACCATCAAGACCCTCGCCGAGCTGGGCGTGATTTTTTTGATGTTTTGCCTGGGCCTGGAATTCAGTCTTCGCAAGCTGTTCAAGGTGGGGGCAACGGCGTTCATCGCCGCGTTTCTCGAAATCACCCTGATGATCTGGATCGGCTACGAAATCGGGCAGTTCTTCGGTTGGAACACCATGGACTCGCTGTTCCTCGGCGCCATTCTGGCCATTTCGTCTACCACCATCATCGTTAAGGCCCTGAACGACCTGAAGATGAAAAACCAGCGTTTTGCCCAGTTGATTTTCGGGGTGCTGATTGTCGAAGACATTCTGGGGATCGGGATTATCGCGCTGCTGTCGGGCATCGCCGTGAGTGGCTCAGTCAGCTCTGGAGAGGTGTTTTCCACCGTCGGCAAACTGTCGCTGTTCATGGTCGTCGCGCTGGTCGTCGGCATTCTTGTCGTCCCGCGCCTGCTGGCGTACGTCGCGAAATTTGAAAGCAACGAGATGTTATTGGTCACGGTACTGGGCCTGTGTTTCGGGTTTTGTCTGCTGGTGGTGAAGCTTGAGTACAGCATGGTGCTGGGCGCTTTTCTGATCGGGGCGATCATGGCTGAGTCCAGGCAGCTGGCGAAGATTGAGCATCTCGTCGAGCCCATCCGTGACATGTTCAGTGCGATCTTCTTTGTTGCGATTGGCTTGATGATCGATCCGAAAATTCTGCTGGATTACGCGTGGCCCATCGCGGTGATCACCGTCGCGGTGGTGATGGGTAAGATGATCTCCTGCGGCCTCGGTGCTTTCATTGCGGGAAACGACGGCAAAACATCGTTAAGAGTAGGCATGGGTCTGTCGCAGATCGGCGAATTCTCTTTCATCATCGCAGCGCTTGGGATGACGCTGCAGGTCACCAGCGACTTTCTCTACCCTGTTGCGGTGGCGGTGTCCGCGATCACGACTTTACTCACGCCTTACCTCATACGCGCCGCAGATCCTCTGTCGCACACGCTGGGCGCCGTCGTTCCCGAGAGGATGGCCCGGGTTTTCGGTATGTATGGAGAATGGTTGCGCAGTATTCAGCCTCGAGGGGAAGGCGCGCTGTTGGCAGCGATGGTCCGAAAGATCCTGCTGCAGGTCGGCATCAATCTGGCATTGGTTATCGCGATATTTTTTACCGGTGCGTTCTTCGCCGAGCGCATCGGCGTTTACTTCAGCGATTGGGTGAGCGATGTAGGCCAGCAGAAAGCCTGGATCTGGGGCGCATCTTTGCTGCTGTCACTTCCGTTTCTGATCGCTGCCTATCGGAAGCTCAAAGCGCTTTCGATGCTCCTGGCAGAGCTGAGCGTGAAGCCGGAAACGGCTGGCAGGCACACAGCACGTGTCCGCCGGGTGATCGCTGAAGTGATCCCCTTGCTTTCATTGATGGTGATTTTCCTGCTGATCGCACTGCTGTCATCCAGCATGCTGCCAACGCGCGAGTGGCTAGTGCTGATCGTCGTCGTGGCGGCCATGGTGGCCGCCGTATTGTGGCGCTGGTTTATTCGGGTTCACACGCGAATGCAGGTCGCGTTGCTGGAAACCCTGGGCAATCACCCGGAACCTTGAGGCGCGAGCCCCAAGGCCGATATTCGGGCCAGCAGGTCGGCGTTTCAGCTTTCCAGCCAGACGTCCCGCGCCCAGTGCCAGACTGATTCCCAACTGTCTTCGGTGACGATTTCTTCCTCGCCCGACCACAGCACCACGGTGCCGTCTTCTTCGACGCAGTAGTAATCCTCACCGTCCTGGCACAGCGGGATCAATTCACGGGGAACGCCGATGTCCCAAGCGGTTGCTGCCACTTCCGGGAGATAGGTGTGTGAGCCTGGATCGGTCACGGTGACCGGTTCAAGGCTGCCGTAGACAACATCGCTGACGGTCAGCAAGAACTCCTTGAAGACAAACGGGATGTTGATGAACAGCTGCTCTTCAATCTCGACCAGTTGGTCTTCATCAGGCAGCTCGAGCGGGACAGGAACCGGTTCATTGGCTTCACGGAGTTGTTCGATGACTTCTTCCACGACGTGGATCCTCTAACGATTTGCGCGGGTTATACAGCAGCTTAAAGACAACGCCAAATTAACTCGGCTTCTATAAAAACAGAACCCCGGAACAAGTCCGGGGTTCATTTGCAGCTGCTCAGTGGTATCAGCCGTTTTGGCGGATACCTGCAACCAGCCAAGGCTGGTTGTCGCCCTGGGCGCGTTCCATGTTCCAGCTTTCGCTGAACACTTCGCCCTGGTCGAAGCGCGATGTTTTCGACACACCGGCAAAGGTCAGCGTGGCGATGGTTTTGTCGGCGCGATCATCCAGACCGTCGAGCTGCACGGTGAGGTTATCGATGTAGGTCGACTGGAAGCCTTCACCCAGATCTGCTCGCTCTTTTTTCAGGAACTGCAGCATCTGTGGAGTCACGAACTCGGAGATCTTGTCCATCTCGTTCGCGTCCCAGTGCTGTTGCAACGACTGGAAGTGGCTGCGCGCCGCCTCAAGGAAGCGCTCTTCATTGAACCAGGCCGGCGCGTTGATCACCGGTCGAGCCGTTGCTGCAGATGCAGAGCCGCCAAACATCGAGTTCTGTGCAGGTTGTGGTTGTTCAAAGGCTTCACGCTGGAACGGAGCGCCAGCAGGGGCCATTTGTGGTTGCTGTTTACGTCGACGTGCCGCGATGAAGCGGAAGATCACGAACGCGATGATCGCCATGATCAGGATGTCGAAGAACTGCATGCCCTCAAAACCACCGCCCATGAACATGGAAGCCAGGAGGCCACCGGCGGCGAGACCGGCCAATGGGCCCAGCCACTTGGAAGCACCGCCTGCAGCAGGCGCAGGACGGCCGGCGGCGTTGGGTGCTGCGGCAGGAGCAGAAGGAGCTGTTTGGCGCGCCTGGTGACTTGGCGCCGAGCCCATGCTCTTGCCACCACCGAAGCGCGCAGCATTGACATCAAGGCTCATGGTGAGCCCGATGATCATTGCCAAAGCGATGCTAAGAAAACGTTGCATAAGGGAATTCCCGTTTGTGGATTGCACGCGCGCCATGTTGCACAGGACAAGTGGGTATGACCAGCAGCCATATGTTTCCGGCTTTTGCGTGGAGCTTCATCATGTCCGTCCGACTTGGGTCGTAGGCAGGTGGAGAAAGTTCTGTAGGAAAGATGGGGGGGCGGTTGTGGGAATGCAAGAGCAGCACCGAGGCGACGTCCCGACGGACGCACCCGAATCGAGACAGCTGTGCCAGAGACTTCCCTGATCCCGGCACGCTGTATCAAAGGCCGATCAGACAGGCTCCAGTTTCGCGTACCCCAGCATCAGCCACTTGCTGCCTTCAGAAAAGTTTACCTGCACCCGCGCCTGCGCCCCGGAACCTTCGAAGTTCAGGATAACGCCTTCACCGAACACAGCGTGCTGCACGTGCTGACCGAGAGAGAACTGGCTCTGCGGAATGCTCTCGCCGTCGAACAAGCGACTCGGCGCCATCGTCTTCGAGCCGCCGAACGGACGCGTCACGCTGTTGGACAGGCGCACTTCCTGAATAAGGTTGGGCGGCACCTCGCGCACGAAACGCGAAACCTTGTTGTAGGTTTCGCTTCCATACAGGCGTCGGGTCTCCGCGTAAGTCATTACCAGGTGCTGCATGGCCCGGGTAATTCCCACATACGCAAGACGGCGTTCCTCTTCAAGGCGACCGGGTTCTTCCAGGCTCATCTTGTGCGGAAACAGGCCTTCTTCCATGCCGACCAGGAACACATATGGAAACTCCAGGCCTTTGGCGCTGTGGAGCGTCATCAACTGGATGCTGTCTTCGTGTTCATCGGCCTGAGTGTCACCGGCCTCCAGTGAAGCGTGACCCAGGAAGGCTGCCAGGGGCGTCAGGTCTTCCTCTTCTTCACTGTTCTCGAATGCGCGCGCAGCGCTGACCAGTTCCTCAAGGTTTTCCACCCGGGCCTGGCCTTTCTCGCCTTTCTCTTCCTTGTGATAGGTGATCAGGCCGGACTGTTCGATGACCGTCTGGGTCATCAAGTGCAGTGGCATGTCAGCAGCTTTGGCGGCGAGATTTTCAATGAGCTCGATAAAGGCGCCCAGTGCGCCTGCTGCGCGACCGGCCAAGCCTTTATTGGCGACGAGCAAACGCATCGCCTCCCACATCGACACGTGGGCGTGACGCGCATGCTCGCGAATCGCTTCGACGGTTTTTTCGCCGATTCCGCGGGGCGGCACGTTGATCACCCGCTCCAGCGCTGAATCATTACCGCGGCCGTCCAGCAAGCGCAGATACGCCATGGCGTTTTTGATCTCGGCGCGCTCGAAGAACCGCTGGCCGCCGTAAATACGGTATGGAATGCGCTCGCGCAGCAACGCCTCTTCGAGCACTCGCGACTGGGCGTTGGAGCGATAGAGAATGGCGATGTCGCTGCGCGCGAGGCCGGTCTTGATCGCGCTTTCAATGGTCTCGACGACGTAACGCGCTTCATCATGTTCGTTGAAAGCGGCATAAAGGCTGATCAGCTCACCGTCGCCGACGTCCGTCCACAACTCTTTGCCCAATCGGCCGCTGTTGTTGACGATCAGACCGTTGGCCGCCTTCAGGATGCTCGCAGTGGAGCGATAATTCTGCTCCAGGCGAATGGTCTCGGTGTCGGGAAAGTCATCAGAATACTGGTGAATATTCTCGATTTTTGCGCCGCGCCAACCGTAGATGGACTGATCGTCATCGCCGACGACCATCAGGCTGTCGCCGCCCTGAGCGAGCAAACGCAGCCAGGCGTACTGAACGGCGTTGGTGTCTTGGAATTCGTCCACCAGGACATGACGGAAACGCCGCTGATAATGCGCAAGCAGACCAGGGTTGTCGCGCCACAGGTCGAGCGCACGCAGCAGCAGCTCCGAGAAGTCGATTACGCCGGCCCGCTGACAGGCAGCCTCGTAAGCCTCGTACACCGACTTCATGGTGGCCAGGAACAGATCGCCGCCCGCCTGAATATGTTTGGGCCGCAGCCCTTCATCTTTCTGGCCGTTGATAAACCACTGTGCCTGCCGTGCCGGCCAGCGTTGCTCATCCAGATTCAGCTCGCGCATGACCCTCTTGACCAGACGCTGCTGGTCGTCGCTGTCGAGGATCTGGAAGCTCTGGCTCAGACCCGCTTCCTGCCAGTGAGCCCGCAGCAGGCGATGGGCCAGGCCGTGGAACGTGCCGACCCACATGCCAGCCGGGTTGATGCCCATCAGCTGTTCGATGCGATGGCGCATCTCGGCAGCGGCCTTGTTGGTGAATGTCACCGACAAAATCGAATGCGGCGAGGCGTTCTCGACCTGAATCAACCAGGCGATACGGTGCACCAGCACACGGGTTTTGCCGGAACCAGCGCCGGCCAGGACCAACTGACGACCCACGGAGGCAGCTACGGCCTGGCGTTGGGCATCGTTGAGGGAGTTAAGCAGAAGAGAGAGATCATCGCGCATCGAGGCATTCTAGGGTGCTGTGAGGGCGTGGGCAAACCCTAACGCTGGTCGGTCATGCTGTTGAGCGTTGTATCGGCCCGTATGCCGATTTCAAGGATGACTGTTTGGTCCAGGCGCTCCCTTGTGTATCCTCCGCGAACGTTCAAGGCCACCAATTATAAGAATCGCCATGACCCCCAGCTCCGAAGCCCCGGCAGACTCCCTGGCGACACGACGTGTCATCAGCAGGCAGTTTGCAACCCAGCTTGCCGTCGAGCGCACCCGTCTTCTCTATCAAGGCTCATTGCTGCCGACGCTTTTCATGTTCATCAACGGTTTGCTCTGCGCGTGGTTGCTCTGGAGTCCGGAGCGATATGTGTTGGTTGCCGTGTGGCTGGGATGGTTGTCGGTCCTGGTGTCCTTGCGCGTGCTTCAGGTTGCGGCATTCAGGTCGGCGTCGCTTGAGCGACGCTCGCAGCCGCTCTGGAATCGAATGTTTCTGGCCGGCGCCTGTGTAAGTGGCTTCACGCTGTCCACTGCTGCGCTCGTGTTGGTGCCAGCGCCAAGCCTGGCTCAGCAAGCGTGGTTGTTCGGCCTGCTCGGCGCGGCAACGCTGTCGGCCAGCGTGGCCTACGCGGTAAGCATCCCCGCATTCCTGACCTTCACGTTGCCTTGTCTGCTGCCGCCCATTGTTTATCTGTTCCTGGCAGGCGACCCACACCTTCACGGATGGGGATGGCTGGGATTGATCCTGTTATTGGCGCTGATTGTCGTGGCCGGTCAGGTCAATCGATTGATCGAGCGTGGTTTGATCCGCCGATTCCAGAACGTCGCCCTGATTGAGCACCTTCAGCAGGCCCAGGCCAGAAGTGACGAGCTCAACCGTGAGCTGACGCGCCAATATGAAGAGCGCACGCGCTACCTGACTCATTACGACGAGCTGACGGGCCTGGCCAACCGGGCATTGTTTAACGAACGATTGCGTGAGGCCAATCAGCGGGCACGTCAGGGTGGGCGCACATTGGCCCTGCTGCATATCAATCTGGATCGGTTCAAGTTGCTCAACGCCAGTCTGGGTCACGATATCGCCGACCAATTGCTGCGCCTCGTCGCCCGTCGGCTGAATGCCCAAGTGGCAGGGGCCGATACGGTGGCGCGCTTGTCCGCAGACGAGTTCGCCGTGCTCTTCGACAGCCACGGCAACCTGACGACCCTGGCGCGTATTACGACGCGTCTGCTCGCCAAGCTGCGCTCGCCGGTATCGGTCTCGGGCCATGAACTGGTCGTCAGCGCCTCCATAGGGATCGCTTTGCTGCCAGGTTCCGCCCGGGACATATCCGCGCTGGTCAGCCAGGCAAACATGGCAATGCAGCACGCCAAGCATCTGGGTGGCGATAACTTTCAGTTTTTCAGCGACAGCCTTGAGGCCCACACCCCCGGTCGGCTGGAGCTGGAAATTCAACTGCGCCGAGCGATTGCAGAAGGGCAACTGGAGGTTTTTTACCAGCCCAAGCTGGAGCTCCACAGCGGACGCCTGAACTCAGCGGAAGCGCTGGTGCGGTGGCGTCACCCAGAGCGTGGTCTGATCTCTCCCGGGGAGTTCATCGGCTTGGCCGAAGAGACCGGGTTGATCGCCAATATTGGAGAGTTTGTGCTGCGAAAGGCCTGTCATCAGGCCTGCGAATGGCAGCGTAAAGGGTTCGCTGCGATCAGGGTGTCGGTCAATCTGTCGGTGCATCAGATGCGCCAGGGCAAGCTAGTCAGTCTGGTGCGTCAGGTGCTCGAAGAGACAGGGCTTGCGCCCGAATACCTCGAGCTTGAGTTGACCGAGAGTCAGCTGCTTGAAAGTGTCGAGCACATCATCACCACGTTTCAGCAGTTGCGTGCCCTCGGCGTGAAGTTGGCCATCGACGACTTCGGCACCGGTTATTCCTCGTTGAGTTATCTGAAACGTTTCCCGGTGCACTACGTGAAGATCGACCAGGCCTTTATCCGCGGTTTGAATGAGGGTGCCGAAGACGCAGCCATTACGAAGGCGATTATTGCGATGGCCCACAGTCTGGACCTCAAGGTGGTGGCCGAAGGTGTGGAGGACTGCGAGCAACTGGAATTCTTGCGGACCCACGGTTGCGATGAAGTACAAGGCTACTTGATCAGTCGGCCGGTGGAGGCGGACGTCATGGGTGAAATCCTGCGCAGTCGGCTGACTTAAGCCTGGAGTCCCGTACGAAAAGCCCTACACTATAAAGCGACCTGACCCTCAACCAGGATCGGCCAACCTCGGCGAGATCGTTTAGCTGTGCGGTTTGCAGGTCATGTAGTATAACTACAAGAAAGCTACAGCCCGGCCCATCCTTCACTTGAGTCCTGCCCTTTGAATCTGTTGCAGCACATCGCCCAGTCACGCCATCTCTTGCGCAAGTCGGAGTTGAAAGTAGCCGACCACGTGCTGCTCGATCCGGCGGCCGTGATGCACAGCTCCATGGCCGATCTGGCCCATGCAGTCGGCATCAGCGAGCCGACCATCGTGCGTTTTTGCCGTGCTATTGGCTGTACCGGTTTTCAGGACCTGAAGCTCAAGCTTGCGCAGAGCCTTGCCGCTGGTGCCAGCTTCGGCCAGTTCGCCATTCACGAAGACGACTCGGTCGCTGATTACAGCCTGAAGATTTTCGATACCACGCTGCACACACTGATGGAAGTACGCGAGAAGCTCGACCCCCATGCGCTGCAGGCGGCGGTGACGGTAATGGCAGCCGCACACAGGGTCGAGTTCTACGGGTTCGGGGCCTCTGGCGCGGTCGCCGCAGACGCTCAGCACAAGTTCTTTCGGTTACTCCTGACGGCAGCGTCCTACTCTGATCCGCACATGCAGGCAATGTCGGCGGTCACGCTCAAGCCCACAGACGTTGCTGTGTGCATCTCGCAATCCGGGCGCTCGAAAGACCTGCTGATCACCGCCAATCTGGTGCGTGAAAGCGGCGCCAATCTGATCACTCTGTGCCCTAGCCAGACGCCCCTGGCCGAGTTGTCCACGGTCAACCTCGCGATTGACGTGCACGAAGACACCGAAATCTACACGCCTCTCACCTCGCGAATCGCGCATCTGGTGGTCATTGATGTCCTGGCGATGGGCGTGGCAATGGCGCGCGGGCCTAGCCTGGTCAATCACCTGAAAAGCGTGAAGCGCAGCTTGCGCAGCCTGCGGTTGTCGCCCAAGTCGATCAAGTCGTCCGAGGACTGAGTCAACGCCTGCCCAGCGTTGAAACATTCACCAAGCTGTAACGCTTCCGACGCCTGATCGTCACCGCTCGACGCCACTCTGTACTCCCGCACACGAATGGGAGACAGGATATGCCTCGGCACTACGATGACTCGCACCAGCACAGCACCTCCAGCAGCAAGACTCGCCGCCAGCAGGAAGACCAGCGTCGCATGGCGTTTCGGCGTGCAATCGAGAGTCACTCCGAAGAGCGCCGTTTGAACCAGGAACTCTCCGACTACCTGGATGGCGCGTCTGCTCATTTCTGGCAGGGCGTTAGCGCTTCGGAAGGTGGCCATCAAAGCGCGCGACCAGCTCGCTGATCTGCGTACGCTCGGTCCGGATGAAATCCAGGAACGCATGAGCGACCGGCGACAGACGTTTATCCCGGGCTTGTACGACGCACCAACTTCGATACAGCGGTAATTCGGCCACTGGCAGCTCGATCAGCATGCCGGTGGCCAATTCCAGGCTCAGCGCATGACGTGTCAGTAGCGCAACGCCCAGCCCCGCCACCACACATTCACGCTGCGCCTCGGCCGACGACACCTCCAGGGTGTGCTCGAAATGAATGCGCTTTTCCTTGAAATACTCCTCGCACGCTTTCCGTGTGCCCGAGCCCTGTTCGCGTACCACCAACGTTGCCGCCTCAAGGTCCTTCAGCGAGAGACCCGGCGATAAGGTGAGCGAGTGATCAGGACGAGTCACGGCGACAATGGGGTTGTTCAGAAAGGGCAAGAATTCCAGTCCCATGTCCTGGGGGACCATCGACATCACCACTAGATCATCACGGTTGTCCGAGAGGCGCCGTATCACTTGAGCCCGGTTGACGACGGTAAGATTGAGCATCACCTCCGGGAATCTGCGCTTGAATGCTGCGAACAGGTGGGGAACGAAGTACTTGGCACTGGATTCGATCGCCAGCTTAAGTTGCCCCTGCAGCGAGCCCTGCATGTCCGACAGTTGCATGTCGAGATTTTCCAGCCGGCCGAAGATGTCCCGGCTGGCCAGTTGCAGTGCCTCTGCCGCTTGTGTGAGATAGAGCTTCTTCCCCACGTACTCAAATAGCGGCTGGCCCACGCATTCCTCAAGCTGGCGAATCTGCAGGCTGACAGCCGGCTGTGTCAGCGACATCTCTTCGGCGGCCCGGCTGTACGAGCGTAGGTCGCACACCTCGTTGAAAATGCGCAGCTGGCGCAATGTCATGCGCATCAATGACTTACGCATATTCTTCCCATTCCCGGCAGAGTAATACTCGCAACTATAAGGTTTTACTTATGGTTCACCCAATTTTTACTCATTTTTGTTAATTGCTGATCCGTCATAGGGTGGCTTCAACCGCATTGAACACGCGGTAACGGAATGTCACGCGGCATGGGCCAGAACTCTGGTCCATCCGCTAATCGGTCGAGGAAACTCCAGTGATAAAAAAAATCCTGATCGCAAACCGGGGGGAAATCGCGGTCCGAATCGTGCGCGCCTGCGCCGAGATGGGCATCCGCTCAGTGGCGATCTACTCGGAAGCCGACCGGCATGCGCTCCACGTGAAGCGCGCGGACGAAGCCTATGGCATCGGCTCGGAGCCGCTTGAAGGCTATTTGAACCCGCGCAAGTTGGTGAACCTCGCGGTAGAAACCGGGTGCGATGCTTTGCACCCTGGCTATGGATTCTTATCGGAGAACGCAGAGCTGGCAGAAATCTGCGCAGAGCGAGGGATTAAATTCATCGGCCCGTCCGCTGAAGTCATTCGGCGCATGGGGGATAAAACCGAAGCCCGCCGCAGCATGATCAAGGCTGGCGTCCCGGTTACCCCGGGTACTGAAGGCAACGTCGCTGACATCGCTGAAGCGTTGATTGAGGGTGACCGCATCGGTTATCCGGTCATGCTCAAGGCCACCTCGGGTGGGGGCGGTCGTGGCATTCGTCGCTGCAACAGTCGGGAAGAACTCGAGCAGGCATTTCCCCGGGTTATTTCCGAGGCCACCAAGGCGTTTGGCAAGGCCGAAGTCTTTCTCGAAAAGTGCATCATCAACCCCAAGCACATCGAGGCGCAGATTCTCGGCGACAGCTTTGGCAACGTCGTGCATCTGTTCGAGCGCGACTGCTCCATCCAACGCCGCAACCAGAAGCTCATCGAAATCGCCCCCAGCCCTCAACTGACACCCGAGCAACGTGCCTACATCGGCGATCTGTCCGTGCGTGCAGCCAAGGCGGTGGGCTACGAGAACGCCGGCACCGTGGAGTTTCTGCTCGCCGAGGGCGAGGTGTACTTCATGGAGATGAATACCCGGGTTCAGGTCGAGCACACGATCACCGAGGAAATCACCGGGATCGACATTGTGCGCGAGCAGATTCGGATCGCCTCCGGGCTGCCGCTGTCGGTCAAACAGGAAGACATCATCCATCGCGGTTTCGCGTTGCAGTTCCGGATCAACGCAGAGGACCCGAAAAACGGTTTTCTGCCGAGCTTCGGCAAAATCACCCGGTACTACGCGCCGGGCGGCCCTGGTGTGCGAACGGATACGGCTATCTATACCGGCTACACCATTCCACCGTATTACGACTCGATGTGCCTGAAGCTGATTGTCTGGGCGCTGACCTGGGAGGAAGCGATGGACCGTGGCCTGCGGGCGCTCGATGACATGCGTTTGCAGGGCGTTAAGACCACGGCCGCGTACTACCAGGAAATCCTGCGCAACCCGGAATTCCGCAGCGGGCAATTCAACACCAGCTTTGTTGAAAGCCACCCCGAGCTGACCAATTACTCGATCAAGCGCAGGCCTGAAGAGCTCGCCCTGGCCATCGCCGCCGCCATTGCCGCCCATGCGGGCTTATGAACACGTTAGCTGCAAGCGACAAGTGGCAAGCTGCAAGAAAGAGCGCGATCGGCTTTTGCTTGAGGCTTGCAGCTTGGCGCTTGCAGCTCTGAGGAGATAAAAATGACCAAGAAGATCCATGTCACCGACACTATTCTGCGCGACGCCCATCAGTCCCTGCTGGCGACCCGTATGCGCACCGAGGACATGCTGCCGATCTGCGACAAGCTCGACAAGGTCGGCTATTGGTCGCTGGAAGTGTGGGGCGGTGCAACGTTCGATGCCTGCGTGCGCTTCCTGAAAGAAGATCCATGGGAGCGCCTGCGTCAGTTGCGCGCTGCGCTGCCCAATACGCGCCTGCAGATGCTGCTTCGCGGTCAGAACCTGTTGGGGTATCGCCATTATAGCGACGACGTCGTCAAGGCATTCGTCGCCAAGGCTGCAGAGAACGGTATCGACGTTTTTCGCATCTTCGACGCCATGAACGACGTGCGAAATCTGCGCGTTGCGGTTGAGGCAGTGAAGGCTTCCGGCAAACACGCGCAGGGCACCATTGCGTACACCACTAGCCCGGTGCACACCATCGGCGCGTTTGTGGCGCAGGCCAAGGAGATGGAGGCGATGGGCTGTGATTCTGTCGCGATCAAAGACATGGCGGGTCTGCTGACCCCGTATGCGACGGGTGAGCTGGTCAAGGCATTGAAGGCCGAGCAATCGCTGCCGGTGTTCATTCACTCTCACGACACCGCAGGCCTGGCCGCGATGTGCCAGCTCAAGGCAGTGGAAAACGGTGCGGATCATATTGATACCGCCATCTCCAGTTTTGCCTGGGGCACCAGTCACCCGGGCACCGAATCCATGGTGGCGGCGCTCAAAGGGAGCGAGTTCGACACCGGCCTGGATCTGGAACTGCTGCAGGAAATCGGCTTGTACTTCTACGCCGTGCGAAAGAAGTATCACCAGTTCGAGAGCGAATTCACTGCGGTCGACACCAGGGTGCAAGTCAACCAGGTGCCGGGCGGCATGATTTCCAACCTCGCCAACCAGCTCAAAGAGCAGGGCGCATTGAACCGCATGGCTGAAGTGCTGGCGGAAATTCCACGTGTGCGCAAAGACCTGGGTTACCCGCCCCTGGTGACCCCGACTTCGCAGATCGTCGGTACCCAGGCGTTTTTCAACGTGCTGGCAGGAGAGCGTTATAAAACCATCACCAATGAAGTGAAGCTTTATCTCACCGGAGGGTATGGCAAGGCGCCGGGGCAAGTGGACGAGACGCTGCGTCGGCAGGCCATCGGCAATGAAGAGCTGATCGATGTGCGCCCTGCCGATCTGCTCAAGCCGGAGATGACCAAGCTGCGCGGCGAGATCGGTGCATTGGCCGCCACCGAAGAAGACGTGCTGACGTATGCCATGTTCCCGGATATCGGGCGCAAGTTTCTCGAAGAACGCGCCGCAGGCACCCTGGCCCCAGAGCCGTTGCTGCCCATCCCCGAGCCGGGCGCGGTGACCAAGGCGGGCGGCGAGGGCGTACCGACTGAGTTCGTGATCGACGTCCACGGCGAAAGCTACCGCGTCGACATCACCGGTGTGGGCGTCAAAGCAGAGGGCAAGCGTCACTTTTATCTGTCCATCGACGGCATGCCGGAAGAAGTGGTGTTCGAGCCGCTCAACGAATTCGTCGGCACGGGCATCGGCAAGCGTGCTCAGGCCAGCAAGCCGGGGCACGTCAGTACGACCATGCCAGGCAATATTGTCGACGTGCTGGTGAAAGAAGGCGACACCGTGCGTGCGGGACAGGCTGTGCTGATTACCGAAGCGATGAAGATGGAAACCGAAGTGCAGGCAGCGGTTGCCGGCAAGGTTGTGGCGATCCATGTGGCCAAAGGTGATCGCGTGAACCCGGGCGAAATTTTGGTCGAGATTGAAGGCTGACCTTTCGCTGAAGAACAACAGCCTGCCGCGCACAGACGCGACAGGCTGAACAGTTACCTCTGGGGGAGCTCTCGTGGCTCCTCTTTTTTTGCTTTGTATCTACTCTGGGTTACCAGCGGCAGTCACTTTTTATAGCTTTTCTGAAAGGCATGCAGGATGTCTTTGAACGTAGCCTTGCCTCTGCCGATCAAGATCATTTTCTCTTCCTGCAGGTAGCTGAGCTTGACGTAGAGCAAGGTGCCCTTGGCCTTTTCCGCAGAAGTCAGGCCGTCGAAGGCTTTCTTGAGTGTGGCGAGCTGATCAGGCGCGCCGATAAGTGTTGACCAATCGGGTGCGGGGATCAATTTGCCCAAAAAGTCGGCGACGCTTGAAAGCAGCTCGTTGGCGGGAAATACCCCCGAGAATCGGGCTTTTGGTGTGTATGGGCTGATGCCCATGTAGAGGTGCGGGAGGCTTTTGATCGTCGATTCGACACCGCGCGTTTGGTGGTTTAGCAGGAATTCAATGACCTGCACCGCCGTGCCGACAATCGCCAACGACTGCACGCCGACCGCATTATCGGCGAAAAGATAGTGACCGTTGGAACCGGCGACGGCTTTCTTGAGCAATCCTCGATCAACGATCACGCTTCCGTATTTACCGCTGCTAAGGACGGGAGCCGGTACGCGCCATGGGTTTTCAGGGGTTTTCTGGGCATTAAGGGTTTGCATGTCGTCTTCCTTGAATGGTTAGGGTGTCCACTTCCTGTGAACACGCTTGACGATAGCCTGAGCTTTTTGTGCCTGTGAGAGTCACGCAGCGTTTTCGGACGTTTCCTACTCAGTCAGGGGCTGGCTACGCAGGTCTTCCAGCTTCCGCACCTGCTGGCCGTTGTCGAAGTTATCCACACCCAGCCATGCGTCAAATGCCCGCTCCACGTTTGGCCACTCGCTGTCGATGATCGAGTACCACGCGGTGTTTCGGTTCTGTCCCTTGGAGACCGCATGCTGGCGGAACGTCCCCTCGAACGTGAAGCCGAAGCGCTCTGCCGCGCGCTTGGAGCGGGCGTTGTCGGCGTTGCACTTCCACTCCAGCCGGCGATTGCCCAGCGCAAAGGATTCCCTGGCCAACAGATAAACCGCCTCCGTCGCTTTGGGCGTGCGTTGCATGGACGCCCCAAAGGTTACATGACCAATCTCAATGCGGCCTGCGCTCGGGACAATGGACATCAGGGCAAGAAAGCCGTCGATTTTGCCCGTCTGTTGATCGACGACGGTGTAGAACCAAGGGTCTACCGAGTCTTCCAGTCCTGCGAGATAGTCATCGAATGCGTTGCGCTCAGGAAACGGCCCCACGAACAAGTAATCCCACAGCCTGGGGTCAGCTGCCGGACCTTCCAGCGCTTCCCATAACCCATCGCCATGGCGGGCGGCGCTCAGTTTTTCCAGGCGAATAAAGCGCCCTTGCAGCGTGCGAGTGTCAGGCAGTTTGGCTGATTGCCAATGGTTGAGGTCCGACATGTCGAGAATTCCTGGTGCTACAGCGGTTTGCGAAATTGGATGAAGCCCGGGCGCTCAGCGATACGCTCATAGAGCTGAATGGCGGTGGCGTTGGTTTCGTGGGTGAGCCAGTGAACCTTGTCGGCACCGTCCCGCTTGGCCGTTGCGTACACGTACTCGATCAGCCTGCGGCCGACGCCCGTGCCGCGCTGGTCCGGCGCGACCAGCAGATCCTGTAAGTAGCACGCATTGCTGATGCTCCAGTTTGAACGGTGATAGATGAAATGCACCATGCCCACCGCTTTGCCGTCCTGCCAGGCAAGAGCAGCATGGGTGGGTTCGTTGCCATCCAGAAAGCGCTGCCAGGTAGTCTGGCTGACCGTCTCCGGCAGCGTCGTTTTGTAGAAGCTCAGGTAGGTCGTCCACAAGGGCAGCCAGACGTCGTGATCATCGGCGGTTACAGGACGGATATCGAGGTCAGACACGCGGCGTTCCTTGGCTCATCAATTGAGCAATGTGTTGATCGGAGGGGTTTGGGCTCTGCGCCAGCCCTTTGCTGACGCCGGCAATGTCTTCGGCGCTGCGGTTCTGGTTGAGCTTGCGCTTGCCTTCCAGCCGGGCAATGGGGAGTGCGAAGCCGACAATTCCGTTGAGCATCTTTTCGATGTAATCAGCGGGCGCGTCACTGACGGCCCATGGCTCGGCGCGGCTGGCTTCATGTTTTTCGGTGAGCCCGCTGACAATTCGCAACAACCGCTCGTGATCGGTGAACACTTCAGCCTGACCATAGGCGTGCACCGCCAGGTAGTTCCAGGTCGGCACCACTTTGCCGTGCTCGGCTTTGGCCGGGTAGAACGAAGGGCTGATATACGCATCGGCGCCGCTGAAGATCACCATAACCTCAGTGCCTTCCTGCACATCCCGCCACTGAGGGTTGGCCTTTGCGAAGTGCCCATACAACGTTCCGTTATCACCCTCATCAGGACGCAGAAGCAAAGGCAAATGGCTGGCTTGCAACCCTTGCGACCCTGAAGTCACGACCATGGCCAGCCGCGAGCCTTCTATCTGGGCGTGCAGAACGGGCAATTCGTTTTCTTTGAAATGAGCAGGTAGGTACATAAGCTTTTCCTTGGCGGCTGGCTCAATACTAGGCACGCTATTGGTCAGATAAAAGGACCATTACCCGTCCATTAAGTAGGACCAATTAATGCCAACGCCCGCTCTTTCCCTTGCGTTCGACTTCGCCGGTATTCAACTCGACCCCAGGCAGGGCTTGAGCCGCCAGCTGTATCAGCAACTGCGCCAGCGGGTGCTGGATGGCAGGCTGGACAGCGGCATGCGCCTGCCTGCCAGTCGTGATCTGGCTTCGGCGCTGGGTATATCGCGCAATAGCGTCATGCGCGCCTACGATCAGTTACTCGCCGAGGGGTTCATTGAGGGCCGAGTCGGTGATGGCACGTATGTGGCGCAACTTCACAAGGGTGCGAAGGATGGAAAGATTCTATCCACACAGTTGTCCACAGGGTTAACCACAAGCTTACCCACAGGTTTATCCACATTCAGACCGTTTTCAGCGGCCGATTCGGATAACGCAGTTATCCACAAGCCCGGGATTGAGCGGCTGAATCTCCACCATCTAAGCGCGGTGAAAACGGGCGCTCCAAGAGCGTTTCGTGTCGGATTGCCGGCCGTTGATCTATTCCCGTTTGCTGTATGGGGCAAGCTGCAAGCGGCTTTTTGGCGCCGGCCTGATCTTCATCGATTAGGTTATGGAGACCCTGCAGGAGAGAGGTCTTTACGGGAGCTGGTTGCGGTTTATCTCAAAACCTCTCGCGGGTTGCACTGCTCGGCTGAGCAAATAGTGATCACCAGCGGCGCGCAGCAGGCGATTACCCTTTGTGCACAGCTGCTGTTGACGCCGGGCGATGCGGTGGCAGTTGAAAATCCGGGGTATCGCGCTGCGGGCCATGCGTTTGGTATAGCGGGCGCCACGTTGCGTGGAGTCTCCGTCGATAATGAAGGCATGTGCTGCCGGGAGCTTGATGGCACCAATTGCACGCTTGCTTACGTCACGCCTTCGCACCAATACCCGACGGGGGTCACGATGAGCCTGAGCCGCCGTCTGGAATTACTGGCCTGGGCGGCGCGCACGGGTGGCTGGATCGTTGAGGATGACTATGACGGAGAATACCGTTACAGCGGCGCGCCACTCGCACCCTTGGCCGCTCTCGATAAGCATGGGCGTGTTCTTTATGTGGGCACCTTCGGCAAGGTCGCATTCCCTGCGTTACGTCTGGGCTACCTGGTGCTCCCGCGGGAGCTGGTCGAGCCTTTTAGCCGGCGCCGTGCGGTCGATATGCGGCATTCAGAGGTTGCCACACAGGCGGTCATGGCTGAGTTCATCGCGGCCGGACATTTTCAGCGGCATATTCGCCGCATGCGCCGCGCTTCGCTCAGCAGGCGCGATGCGCTGCTCGCCGGCTGGCCAGACGATATTCCCGGATGCGGCCCGATGCCAACGCCCGTTGCGGGGCTGCACGTCGCGGTTAAGGTGGACTGCATGGCGCGGGAGCGAGAATTAATAACGCTCGCGGAAAGTGTGGGCGTCGAGATCAACCCACTCAGCGATTACTGGTTGCCCGATTCTGGTACCCCGATGGATCAAAGAGCAGGCCTGGTGCTTGGGTTTGCGGCGGTACCGGAGCCAGATATCGCATCGGCTTTGAAGCGCTTAAAGCGTGTCTGGCAACAATAAAAACTTCAGCGGCGTTTTTCCCTTATAGCGAACATGCACCGGGCCAATGAAGAAATGATCTTGGCTATGCCCTGTTCGGTGTGAGGCCCTTGGCTAACATGAAGGAGGCCAATACAGGATGAAATAGATCAACCTGTGGGCTGCCGGTCTCAATAGGGAGCGGACCATTTCAAGGAGATTGCGTGATCATGGAAGCTAGAAAGTCAGTGTTGCCAATGGCCATAGACAGTTTCTACCTGAAAACCGATAAGGAGATATTTAGCGCGAGACCGATTATTGACTATAGTAATGGCTGGATCCAAGTCACTGCCTTCAGTGAGAAGAGTCGCTTCACAGTTAAGATTCATAATAATGTGACAGACGGAGATCATGATTTTGCGGGCCCAGACTTTGCTATATCTGCTGTTTATGATTTCGATAACTATCCAGGCCAAGGTCAGAAAATGGAAGCAGAGACCGGACTGGCTAGCGTAGCGTTTGACAGAATTTCAGGAAATCTTTCCGTTGACTTCAGCTGCGCTTCATCGCAATTACCAGGTTTTAGTGCAACCAACGGAAGTATTCAGCTCACAACGACAACTGCTTACTTCCCAGGTTGGTTGAAGGCAGACGTCAACGGAACGCCCTTCAACACTGAAATCGTGACAGTCATTAAAGAATCTTGGCCACTGATGATAGTGGCTGCGCACGAGCCGCCTGAAAACTCCGACTGGGTAACGGGAGATCGTATACTCATTACGTTGCCATCAAGTATAGAGCCCGGTAAGTATCCCGTCGGGTTAGGAGATTCGATCAAGGTTTCTTATGCGGGTCCCGAAGGCGCAGGCGGCAGGATGACGAGTGGTCAGCTAACCGTTATTGACACGGACGCCAAAAGAATCGACGCGCAATTTGAATGCGAGATGAATGATATAAAGCTGACCAACGGGTGGTTTAATGTTTCGTCTTCCTATTCGTTGGCAGCGGCACCCGGTTCTGGGGTCGACACGGTGGAACGGAGTTTCTCTGCGACCATAAACGACGTCAATAGAACTTCCAGCACGCTGGTTTTTGAGCCTACGGGTACGTTGATCGTGGAGCTTGAGGATGATTTTCTTACGGTCGCCATCCCTCCTGATACAGGCGCAGGGGAGTATAAAATCGTACCCGTCGACGATCCGAACGCAAGGAGTAATGTTCGAGTACGGTATGACGGTCAGGGTGCAACATCGGGAACGATCAACATCACCTCAATTGGCTGGGGAAAAAATCCCTTCATAAAAGCATCTTTCAATTGCACTGACGGGTCACTCTTGAATATCCAGGATGCGGTATTTGAAATAACCCCAGGTGATGTAGAGCGGGCCTTGTTCACTGCGGTTCTTAATGAGGAAGAGATCATTGCGACTCGAGTTCTCGTGGTCGACATGGCGACCTCAAAGTTGCTGGTGGCCTACATTGGAAAGTCGCCTATATTTGAGATTCAGATAGGTAAGGAGCTCGCGGACGACAAATACGCTATCGACGCAGAACATATCATCGTCATCTACTCTTCAGCAGACGGCACAGCCTTCCGCGCGACGAAGGGCACGTTAAGCTTATCAACCAGTCCGACCGGTGTAAGGTCGGGGACTCTCGAATTCGACCATCCCGGTTACAGGCTGGCGGACGGAAAATTTTCATTAGGGAATGAATGAGGCGCGGAATGCTTAGGTGAGTCCCGCGCTCATGTTGGTCTGGAATCGGCGTTCGCTTCAACGAGTGGAATAACGCCGGTATAATCGGCGACATTCCCCTTCATAGTCGAGAGCTCTAATGAGTGTTTCTCTTAGTCTGGCGCCCGAACGCAAGCTCGGTGCGCCATTGATCGCCTTCTTTTTGTTGGTGGTCGGTGCACTGTTTCTACAATCCGCCGTGGGCGGCAGGCAAGTGTTGTTGCTGATCGTTGGCGCAGCGCTGGGTCTGACGCTTTACCACGCTGCATTTGGTTTCACGTCCGCATGGCGGGTGTTCATCAATGAGCGCCGCGGCGCCGGTTTGCGCGCGCAGATGGTCATGCTGGCGATTGCGGTCGTATTGTTCTTCCCCGCGCTGGGTGCGGGCGCCTTGTTTGGAACGCCGGTGACCGGTCTGGTCGCCCCGGCGGGAGTGTCTGTTGTCTTCGGCGCGTTCATCTTCGGCATCGGCATGCAAATGGGTGGCGGCTGCGCGTCCGGCACGCTGTTTACCGTCGGTGGGGGAAACGCGCGGATGCTCGTGACCTTGCTGTTCTTCATCATCGGTTCGCTGATCGCGACTCACCATGTCGACTGGTGGTTCTCGTTGCCATCGTTTCCGGCGACGTCCATCGTGAAAAGTTTTGGGGTGATCCCCGCATTGCTCATCAGCCTGGCGCTGTTTGCAACGATCGCCTGGGTCACCGTCAGGCTTGAAAAGCGTCGGCATGGCGATCTGGAAGCTGCTGTCTCGAGCGAACACGTTGGTGTGCGGCGCTTTTTGCGCGGTCCGTGGCCTCTGGTGTGGGGAGCGGTGGCACTCGCGCTGCTCAACTACGCCACGTTGGTATTGGCCGGTCGGCCGTGGGGTATTACCGCAGCGTTCGCACTCTGGGGTGCAAAGGTGGCCGGTGGTCTGGGTGTTGATGTGGCGAGCTGGCCGTTCTGGCAGATGCCGGCAAACGCCAAGGCATTGGCTGCCCCAGTCTGGGAAGACATCACCACCGTCATGGACATCGGCATCATGCTGGGTGCCGCATTGGCGGCAGGCCTTGCAGGACGATTCGCCCCAAGCTTGAAAATCCCGGCGCGCTCGCTGATGGCCGCTGTCATTGGCGGTTTGTTGCTGGGCTACGGTTCGCGGCTGGCGTACGGCTGCAACATCGGCGCCTACTTCAGCGGTATTGCTTCGGGTAGCGTGCATGGATGGTTGTGGCTGATCGCTGCCTTCGCCGGCAACGCGGTGGGTGTGCGCATCCGCCCGTTCTTCTTTGAAGGCGAGCGGCGCCCCTCTGTTTTGACAGGGTGCTGATCAAACCAGCACGGCAGAGATGAAGCCGCGCTTGCTTGCGACGCTGAGCGTCTGGTCATTTTCAGGCCAGACACTCCTTGCCCCCAAGCAAGCGCATCGGCGCTGCGTTTAACCGGCCAGTTGCTCTTTCGCCACTTTGGCGATGTTCTGCGCAGTAAAACCGTACTTCGCTTGCAGCTTGTCGATCGGAGCGGATGCCCCGAAGGTGTTCATCACGACTTTGGCGCCGGTCTGACCGACATAGCGATCCCAGCCCACCGGGCCCGCTTGCTCTACCACTACTCGTGCGGTGACAGAAGGTGGCAGCACGCTGTCACGATAGGCCTTGTCCTGATCTTCAAACAGCTCCCAGCTCGGCATGGACACGACCCGTGCGGCAATGCCCTGCGCCTTGAGCGTCTCGAATGCTTCGACGGTCATGCCGACTTCGCTGCCGGTAGCAATCAGGATAACGTCCACCTTCCCGGCGACCGCATCGGCAAGCACATAAGCGCCCTTGGTAAGGCCCTCGGCGCTGGCGTATTTCGAGCGATCGAGCGTTGGCAATGGCTGACGCGACAGCACCAGACAGGAAGGTCTGCTGGTCTGGGCCAGTGCGACTTTCCAGGCCTGCGCCGTTTCATTGGCATCACCCGGACGGATTGTCAGCACACCTGGAGTAGCCCGCAGCTGGGTCAACTGCTCAATGGGCTGGTGCGTCGGACCGTCTTCTCCCACGCCAATGGAGTCATGGGTGAAGACAAACACTACCGGCAATTCCATGATCGACGCCAAACGAATGGGCGGCTTCATGTAGTCGCTGAACACCAGAAACGTCGAGGTGTAGGGGCGGATATAGGACAGCGCCAAACCGTTTGCGATGGAGCCCATGGCATGTTCGCGAATACCGAAATGCAGATTACGTCCGCCGTAATTGCCCGCTTCGAAGCTGCCCGCTCCATCAAACGTCAGATTCGTCTTGGTCGAGGGCGAAAGGTCCGCCGAGCCGCCGATAAGCCACGGAATTTGTTCCGCGAAGGCATTCAGCACCTTCCCGCCAGACGCGCGGGAGGCGATGCCTTTTGCGTCCGCTTCAAAAGTCATTTGTTTGTCTTGCCAGCCTTCTGGCATTTCACCGGCACGCATGCGCTTGAGCTGATCCGCAAGCTCAGGCTGGTCCTTCTCGAATTGCTTGTAGGTCGCAAGCCAGGCGTCATACTCGCTGCCGCTACGTTCCAACAGCGCGTCGCGCAGGCAGTGGCGAGCGTCTTCCGGCACCAGGAAGCTGCTGTTTTCATCCCAGCCGTAAGCCTTTTTCGTCAGCTTGATTTCGTCATCGCCCAGGGGCTCGCCGTGTGCAGCTGCGGTGTTGTGTTTGTTGGGCGAGCCGAAGCCAATGATGCTGTCGACCACAATCAGCGTTGGCGCGTCTTGGGTTTGCTGAAAGGTTTGAAGTGCATTCGCCAGGGCGGCGGCATCGTTGGCGTCTTTCACGTGGAGGGTTTTCCAGCCGTACCCTTCGAAGCGTTTCTGCACGTCATCGCTGTAGGCGAGTTCAGTGTGGCCCTCGATGCTGATGGTGTTGTTGTCGTAGATCCAGCACAGATTCGACAGCTTGAGGTGCCCGGCAATCGATGCCGCCTCCGCCGTCACACCTTCCATCATGTCGCCATCGCCGCACAGGACGTAAACGTTGTAGTCGAACAGGGTCGCATCCGGCTTGTTGAAGTGCTCGCCCAGCCAGCGCTCGCCCATGGCCATGCCCACGCTGTTGGCGCAACCTTGCCCCAGCGGGCCGGTCGTGGTCTCCACTCCAGTGGTCATGCGGTATTCAGGGTGGCCCGGGGTCTTGGAGTCCATCTGGCGAAACTGCTTGATGTCCTCAACGCTCACGGCCGGCTTGCCCGACGGTTTCCCATGCTCATCGATTTCGATCACGCCGGCCAGGTGCAGCAGCGAATACAGCAGCATCGACGCGTGACCGACCGATAGCACGAAGCGGTCGCGGTTCGGCCAGTCGGGATGTTCAGGGTGATAACGGAGGAAGTCTTTCCACAGCGTGTAGCCGACCGGGGCCAACGCCATGGGCGTACCGGGGTGGCCAGAATTGGCTTTTTGCACCGCATCCATGGCCAAGGTACGAATCGTGTTGATGGTCAGTTGGTCGCGGTCGTTGTGCGGCGTGAAGGGACGCGCGGCGGCGGATCGTTCGGTGGAGTGAGAGTTGGCAGACGAGCTCATTAACGTTCTCCTCGTGACGGGTAGCTGAAACATCCAGATAGGTGTTGAGCCCCTGAAGGCTGTGATCGTTCCATGAACAATCTGTCAGGCGATCCGGTGGAGAAGCGATTCAGCTTCCGCGATTATCTGGTTACATATAGCCTGCTCCAGCAACGAACGAACTTGCCCAGACGCATTCGAAGCTTTGGGTCGAGCCTTTGCCGACTGATTCAACGTATTGCGATGGAGGTGGCTCTTGCAGGAAATGATCATCAAGAAGTACCGCGCCATGATCAGGACGTTTACCTACATTGGTTGGTCTCTGTTCTGGCTTTTGATTTGGGACGTGGTCGTCACTGTCGACTTCATGCTTTTTCTGGATCGCAAGATCACCTTGCCGTCCATGCCCCTGACCCTGCTGGGTTCTGCGCTGGTCGTGCTCACCAGCTTCCGTAACACCAGCGCTTACAACCGGTGGTGGGAGGCGCGCACGTTGTGGGGAGCGCTGGTCAACAACTCACGCAGCTTCGCACGACAAGTGCTGACATTCATTGATGACGGGGACGGGCTGAACCCGGTCAAGGCAGCACTCTTGCGCCGGCACGTCGCCTATGTTGAATGCCTGTCAGCTCATCTGAAGGGCAACGATTGTGGCGAACACGTCACCGCCATGATTTCCCGCGAAGAGTATGAGCGGCGTACGCGCACCAATAACTTCCCCAACGCGATCCTTAATGAATCTGCGGCGATCATTGCGCAGGAGTACAAGGCGGGGCGTCTGGACAGCATCCGGCTGGAGCGGCTGGAGGCGACCTTGGTGGAGTTGTCCAATAACCAGGGCGGGATGGAGCGTATCGCCAATACGCCGTTGCCCTATCCTTACGTGACGTTCCCGCGCCTGTTCATCACGCTGTTTTGCATCATCGTCCCTATCGGGCTGGTGGAAACGCTGGGATGGTTCACGCCGTTGGCATCGACCGTGGTCGGTTTCATGCTGCTGGCCATCGAGAAGATCGGCACCGACCTGCAAAGCCCTTTCAAGGCCTCCGAGCATGAGATCCAGATGAAAGCGCTGTGCGAAAACATCTCGGGCAATCTGAACTCGATGCTGCAGGACGCGATTGAGAAACGGCCGGTTGAGGCTGTTTATCCGTAATAAGCGAGTAACCGTTGGCATGAGCCGCATCAAGGATTGATACGGCTCTGCGGGAGCGCCACTCGAGTCCACCCGAGAGCTGAGCCCTTAGCGCAACTCCCCACAGATATCGAGCTCGACCCAACGGCGCACTTCATCCCCGTCCAGTCCGGTGCCGAGCAGCGCGTGCAGCTTGCCGAAAGCCGCTTCACGGGTCATGCCGCCACCTGACAGCACGCCGACACTGCGCAACCGGCTGCCAGCCTCATAGACATCAAGCTCTACGCCGCCTTCGTGACACTGGGTGATAGCGACCACGACGACGCCTTGCTGCCGCGCCCGTTGCAGGCTGGCGAGAAAATCGGCGTTATCGCTGGGGCCTGTGCCGTTGCCGAAACACTCCAGCACCATACCCTGTACGCCGCTGTCGATCAAACCGTCGAGCTGTGCCGCGCCAATGCCGGGGAACAATGGCAGGACGGCAACATTCGCCAGATCCCTTGGCTGGCGATAATCGAGAGCAGCGGGCAGAGCCGATGCCACCTTGCCGCCGCGAGCGCGGTTGAGCGCAGCAAATGGATTACGGCCAAAGCTTCGAATCTTGGCGCAACGCGTCGGCTCCAGCAGTTCGCCGTGGAAGTACAGATGCACGCCAGGCGCGAGCCCACTCCCAAGCGCCTGCAGAGCGCCGTTGACGTTTTCCCACGCATCGCTGTCGGGTACGCCCGCGGGCAGCATGGACCCTGTGAAAACCACAGGCGCATGCAAGCCCGACAGCTGAAAGCTCATGGCCGCTGCGCTGTACGCCAGCGTGTCGGTGCCGTGCAGAACCAGCACCCCGTCGCACCCGGCGATGTCGACGGCATCGACCACCGCGTCGCGCAAACGCTGCCAATAGGCAGGGGTCATATTGGCGCTGTCGATCAAGGGAGACATTTCACGGAATGTCCACTGCGGTACGTGCACATTCGGCTGTGCAGTAAGTTGCGCAGCCATTCGGGCTTCAAAGCCGGAAGCAGGGGCAAGACCGTTTTCGCTGGCCTGCATCCCGATGGTTCCACCGGTATACAAGACCATCACATGGCTGGCGGATACGTGGTTTACGCTGTTCATGCCTGTCTCCCCGAGATCGACGTTCAAATAATCAAGACGCGTCTACGACGGGCTTGCCATTGATCGCTGTAGCGGTTGCCGCAGGCTGAGCGGTACCAGGCTTGGGCCAGGCCTGCAGGTCCAGATCCAGGTCAGGGAACTGGCTGGAGTCGAACACTGGCGTCTTGATGCCGGCTTTACGCTGAGCATCGTAGTCGTTCAATACCCGCAGCGCGATTTTGAACAGCATCGCCAACGCGATCAGGTTAACGAACGCCAGCAGGGTCATGGTGATGTCGGCAAACGCGAACACCGTCCCCAGATCTTCGACCGCACCCCATAGAATGAGCGCGAGCACCAGCACACGGTAGCCGAAAATCGCTTTGCGGTTTTCGCCCAGCAGGAAGCGCAGGCTGTTTTCACCCAGATAGTAGTTGTAGAGAATCGAGGTGAACACGAACAGTGCCAGTGCCACGCTGATGAACAACTTGCCCCAGTCACCCACAACGGCGGCCAGAGAGTTCTGCGTCAGGGCAATGCCGTCGCCCTCGAAACCCGGGGTATAGAACCCGGACAGCAGGATCAGCAGGGCGGTGCAGGTGCAGATGACGAAGGTATCGAGGAACACGCTGAATGCCTGGACGACGCCCTGTGCAACGGGATGCTCAACGTGCGCAACGGCTGCCACGTTTGGCGCGCTGCCCAGACCGGCTTCGTTGGCGAAGACGCCGCGTTTTACGCCCATCACGATGGCGCTGCCGATTAGCCCGCCAAACACTTCATCCATACCGAACGCGCTTTTGACGATGGTCATCAGCATGTGCGGCACGTGTTCGAACTGGACGCCGATGACGTACAGCGTGACCGCAATGTAAACCAGCGTTTTGATTGGCACCAGCAGGTCGGCCACTGCAGCGATGCGTTTGATGCCACCGACGAATACCAGCCCCAGCAGAATTGCCAGGCCAACACCGGCATAGCCCGGCGAAACCTTGAACGCATCGTTGAGCGAGTGAGTCACGGCGTGGGATTGCAGGCCGTTGAAGGCGAAACCGAACGTCACCAGCAGCAACACCGCCATGATCATCCCCAGCCAGCGCTTGCCCAGGCCGTGCTGAATGTAATACGACGGGCCACCGCGGTATTGGCCTTCGGCGTCGCAGCGTTTGTAGAGTTGGCCAAGGGAGCATTCGAAAAAGCTGCTGGCCATGCCGACCAGAGCAGTGACCCACATCCAGAACACGGCACCGGGCCCACCCAGGGTCACAGCAATACCGACGCCTGCGATATTACCGGCACCCACGCGCCCGGCGAGGCTCAGCATCAGGGCTTGAAATGAGCTCAGTTGCCCCGCGCTGCTGCGCAGGCTGTCGCGGAACACTGAAAACATGTGAAAGAAGTGACGGAACTGAACGAAACGCGAGCGAATGGTGAAATATCCACCGAGCCCTACAATGAGCACGATCAGTACTTTTCCCGAGAGGAAGTCGTTGATGACTTCAAGCATTGGTGTTTCCTCGCTTTCTTAGAGGGTGCGCACTATACCGGTGCGCGTTATTGGAGTCTTTATCCGGTTTGTTGCAAGCCGACGTAACGCAGGCAAAAAAAAGGGCCTGGAAGCATGTGCTTCCGGCCCTCAAAAGGGTGAGGGGTGTCTAGACCCTCAGCCTGGTGATCCTGTTGCAATTGACGCAGGGGCCGGAGATCAAGCCTTCAAAGGCACGAGTCTCGGCGCGATCATGTTCTCGGGTCGCAGGATGTCCGCCAGCATGACGTCATCAAGCAAGCCCTCTTCACGCACCAGCTCCAGCACACCGCGGCCTGTTTCGAGGGCGACGCGGGCAATGCGGGTGGCGTTTTCGTAACCGATGTAAGGGTTCAGCGCAGTGACGAGGCCGATGGAGTGCTCGACCAGCTCGCGGCAGCGCACTTCGTTGGCCGTGATGCCGACGATGCAATGCTCGCGCAGCATGTCCATGGCCCGTTGCAGCAAGCGGATCGAGTCGAAGATCTTGTAAGCGATCAGTGGCTCCATCACGTTCAGCTGCAGCTGTCCGCCTTCGGCGGCAATGGTCAGCGCCAGGTCGTTGCCCATGATTTCGAAGGCGCACATGTTCACCGCCTCCGGGATCACCGGATTGACCTTGCCCGGCATGATCGAGCTGCCCGGCTGACGCGCAGGAAGATTGATTTCATTGATCCCGGTGCGCGGGCCGCTGGAGAGCAGGCGCAGGTCGTTGCAAATCTTCGACAACTTGACCGCAGTGCGCTTGAGCATCCCGGAGAACAGCACGAAAGCGCCCATGTCTGACGTCGCTTCGATCAGGTCGGCGGCCGGTACCAGCGGCTGGCCGCTGATGGTCGCAAGGCGTTGCACGGCGAGGTGCTGATAGCCCGGGTCGGCGTTGATGCCGGTACCGATCGCGGTACCTCCCAGGTTGACTTCGGTCAGCAGCTCGGGCGCCAGAGTGCGCAGGCGGTTGAGGTCTTCGGTCAACGTCGTGGCGAAGGCGCGGAACTCCTGACCCAAGGTCATCGGAACGGCGTCTTGCAGCTGGGTTCGGCCCATCTTAAGTACATGATTGAACTCGTGGCCTTTGGCTGCGAATGCCTGAATGAGGCTATTGAGGCTGGCGAGCAACGAGTCGTGGCCCAGGAGCAGGCCCAGGCGGATGGCCGTCGGGTAGGCGTCGTTGGTGGACTGGGCCATGTTCACGTCGTTGTTGGGGTGCAAATAGTTGTATTCACCCTTGGCGTAGCCCATCGACTCCAGGGCGATGTTGGCGATGACTTCGTTGGCGTTCATGTTGGTGGACGTACCGGCGCCACCCTGGATCATGTCCACGACGAACTGGTCATGAAAATCGCCACGGATCAGCCGTGCGCACGCTTCGCTGATGCCCGCGTGCTTGTCGGCGCTCAAGTGCCCGAGTTGATGGTTTGCGTCTGCTGCAGCCTGCTTGACCATCGCCAGCGCTACGACCAGCTTCGGGTAATGCGAAAGCGGGACGCCAGACAGGCGGAAGTTATGCACTGCGCGCAGGGTCTGGATGCCGTAATACGCTTCAGCGGGGACTTCGAGAATGCCAAGCAAGTCTTTTTCGATGCGAAATGATGCAGCGGAGGACATGTTAGAGAACGTCTCAAGATGGGCACGGACTGAGCCGGAACGCCGCTGATACTAGGCTTGAGGCTTGTTCTGGACCAATGCTGTTAAACGCTGCCCTATGCACAAACGGCATAATGTCGATGTGACGACAGGGCAGTGACAAGCGTATGAACCTTTAGGGAGGCCGCGCTTGCGCATTGCGGTCACGCAACTTTTCGCGCTGGAGAAATGATGAACCTTGAAAGCAAATGGCTGGAAGATTTCAGCGCTCTGGCGGCGACCCGCAGTTTCTCTCAGGCAGCGGAGCGCAGGTTCGTCACGCAGCCTGCTTTCAGTCGGCGCATTCGCAGCCTTGAGGCGGCGCTAGGGCTGACGCTGGTCAACCGCTCCCGAACGCCGATCGAGTTGACAGCGGCGGGGCAGTTATTCCTGGTCACCGCCCGTACCGTTGTCGATCAGCTGGGTGAGGTCCTGCGCCATCTGCACCATCTGGAAAGCGGGCAGGGCGAAGTTATGCAGATCGCAGCGGCCCATTCGCTGGCGCTGAGCTTCTTCCCTCGCTGGATTGCGCAGTTGCGCAACGAGGGGCTGAACATCGCCACGCGTCTTGTCGCCACCAACGTCGGCGACGCGGTGCATGCGCTGCGTGAAGGCGGCTGTGACCTGATGCTCGCGTTTTACGACCCCGATGCTGCCCTGCAGATGGACGCCGAGATATTCCCGTCGCTGCACCTGGGCATGACCGAAATGCTGCCGGTTTGCTCAACGGACGAGCAAGGTCAGTCCTTGTTCGATCTGGAAGGGGAGCAGAGCGTGCCGCTGCTGGCGTACAGCGCGGGCGCGTTTTTGGGCCGCTCGGTGAACCTGCTGCTGCGTCAACGCAGCGTGCGCTTCACCACGATCTATGAAACGGCCATGGCCGACAGCCTCAAAGGCATGGCGCTCCAGGGCTTGGGAATCGCGTGGGTGCCCCGATTGAGCGTGACGGCAGAGCTTGAGCGCGGTGAGCTGGTGATCTGTGGCGGCCCCCAATGGCACGTTCCGCTGGAAATACGGCTTTACCGCTGCGCGCTGGTTCGCAAGGCCAATGTGCGCCTGCTGTGGCGCAAGCTTGAAAGCAGCGGCACACCGCCTGCCGCTTGACCTCGGAGTCAGCAAATATGGGCTTCCCTCGCCCTGTTTCGTTGGCTGACAGGAGGTCGCCGGCAGTCTGTCAAACGAGACTCTTTGCGGTATACTCCGCGGCCTTCGGCCGGTTCGACTGGTCATAATTTGTACGACAAGCCACGCCGGTCCTCCCGCGTGGCTTGTTGTTTTTAGCCGCGCCTGCGGGCGCCCGATGAGAGGCACGACGATGAGCGCACTGGTTGGCGTGATCATGGGCTCCAAGTCCGATTGGTCCACCCTTAGCCACACCGCCGACATGCTTGAAAAGCTCGGCATTCCGTACGAAGTCAAAGTGGTCTCGGCGCACCGCACGCCTGATCTGCTGTTCAAGTACGCCGAAGAAGCCGAAGGCCGTGGTATCGAAGTGATCATCGCTGGCGCCGGCGGTGCTGCACACCTGCCAGGCATGTGCGCTGCCAAGACTCATCTGCCCGTTCTGGGTGTGCCGGTCCAGTCTTCCATGCTGTCGGGCGTTGATTCATTGCTCTCCATCGTGCAGATGCCGGCCGGCATTCCGGTCGCGACTCTGGCCATCGGCAAAGCAGGCGCAATCAACGCCGCGCTCTTGTCAGCCAGTATCCTCGGCGCCAAGCACCCACACTTCCACGCAGTGCTGAAGAAATTCCGCGCTGAGCAGACAGACAGCGTTCTGGACAATCCAGACCCACGCGAGGCCTGAGGTTTTCATGAAGATCGGCGTAATCGGTGGCGGCCAGTTGGGTCGCATGTTGGCACTGGCGGGCACACCGCTTGGAATGAACTTCGCCTTCCTGGATCCTGCCCCTGACGCTTGCGCCGCCGCGCTTGGCGAGCATTTGCGCGCAGATTACGGCGACCAGGATCACCTGCGCCAACTCGCCGATGAGGTCGATCTGGTCACCTTCGAATTTGAAAGCGTGCCCGCTGAAACTGTCGCTTTTTTGTCGCAGTTCGTCCCGGTCTATCCAAGTGCCGAGGCGCTGCGCATCGCCCGCGATCGCTGGTTCGAAAAAAGCATGTTCAAGGACCTTGGCATTCCAACGCCAGCGTTCGCTGATATCCAGTCCCAGGCAGACCTCGACGCCGCAGTCGCCACCATTGGTCTGCCTGCCGTGCTGAAGACCCGCACGCTGGGCTATGACGGCAAAGGGCAGAAAGTGCTGCGCACGCCCGAAGACCTGGTCAACACCTTCGCCGAGCTGGGCAGCGTGCCGTGCCTGCTGGAGGGGTTTGTACCGTTTACCGGTGAAGTGTCGCTGATCGCCGTACGCGCTCGCGATGGCGAGACGCGCTTCTATCCGCTGGTTCATAACACCCACGACAGCGGCATCCTGCGCCTGTCCATCGCCAGCAGTGACCATCCGCTTCAGGCGCTGGCGGAAGATTACGCCGGGCGCGTGCTCAAGCAGCTGGATTACGTAGGCGTTCTGGCGTTTGAATTCTTCGAAGTCGACGGCGGGCTGAAAGCCAACGAGATTGCGCCGCGGGTGCACAACTCCGGCCACTGGACCACCGAAGGCGCCGAGTGCAGCCAGTTCGAGAACCATCTTCGGGCCGTTGCCGGATTGCCTCTGGGCTCGACCGCAAAAGTAGGCGAAAGCGCGATGATCAACTTCATCGGCGAAGTGCCTGCAGTTGCCGAGGTCATCTCCGTAGAAGACTGCCATCTGCATCACTATGGCAAAGCCTTCAAGGCCGGGCGCAAGGTTGGCCATGCCACGGTGCGCAGCAACGATCGCGCAACGCTGGATCGCCAAGTGAAGAAGGTCGAGGCGCTGATCAAAAACTGATCAGCGTGTTGCTCTGACGGGTGGGTGCCTGGCGCCGCAAAGCTGTATCCGGCCCCACTCTTCGCACATCCGTTGAACCATTCTTCGCGGGCACCCCTCTCATAGCGTGTTGCCAATTGCCAGCTAGGCTTTTGGCATATTCATTCAAACAGAGGGACATGGCATGGGAATCATCGGAACCATCTTCATCGGGCTGATCGTAGGTCTGCTGGCGCGCTTTCTGAAGCCTGGCGACGACAGCATGGGCTGGATCATGACCATCCTGCTCGGCATCTGTGGCTCGCTGGCCGCTACCTACGGTGGTCAGGCGCTGGGTATCTACCGCGCGGGCGAGGGTGCAGGTTTCCTCGGTGCGCTCGTCGGCGCGATCATCCTGCTGGTGATCTACGGCATGATTAAAAAGCGTTAAGCACACCTGGCCCTCTGCGCTATTGCTGCGCGGAGGGCTAGAATGCCCGGCACTTATTTCCTCCCGCCGAGCATCTCCAATGCGTCATCTCCTCTTCGTTTCACTGCTGCTGGTCTGCGGACTGGTACGCGCCGCTGAATTGCCTGAGACCGACTGGCTCGAACTGATGCCGAAGTCGGATCAGAAAGCCCTCGAAGCCATGCCCGAAATCGATCACAACTCTCCGGAAGGTCAGGGGGCGTTCGACAGCAAGGGCGGCTTGAAACAGAGCAAGGGCTTGCCCGCCGTCATGTACTCCACCAAAACCGTTGCGTCTATGAACGACAAGACCATTCGGCTGGGCGGGTATCCGGTTCCCCTGGAGACCGATGCCAAAGGCCACAGCACGTTGTTCTTCCTTGTGCCCTATCCGGGTGCCTGCATCCACGTGCCACCGCCGCCGCCTAACCAATTGGTTCTGGTGCGCTATCCGAAAGGCCTGAAAATCACCGACATCTATACGCCGTTGTGGGTGATCGGGACGTTGAAGGTCGAGAAGGTGAGTAATGATCTGGCGGACGCCGCCTACGCTCTGGATGCGTCCAAGGTGCGTGTGGTGGTTGAGGCGGATTTGTAGGCGCAATTAGCTGTTGGCGCATTCCCTGTAGGAGCGCGCTTGCCCGCGATGCGGTTTGTCTGACACCTCAATGGTGTCTAACTCAATGCAATCGCGGGCAAGCGCGCTCCTACAATTCCGGGCGAATGGCTCAGGCTTCTGTCAGCGGCTCGGCCCAGATGCTTACGCTCAGCGCGTGCATATCCCCCGGCTTGAGGGTCACCACATCAGTCATGACATTGGCCGTCTCAACGCAGACCATGCTGCGCCAGCCATCAGGCTGCATATCGTCGAAGGTCTTGGTTTTGTCGACCCAGGGGTTCCAGATAATCGCCGAGTGCGACCCGGTCGTTTGAATCTGAATCCGGCGTTTCCATTGCGGATCGACCACTGAAATCAGGTCCGGCGTGTCCTGATAAATACGGTCGGTCTCGCCGGTGAAAGTGATGTCTCCCACCTGGACGTTCTGCGTCTCCCAACTCTCAAGTGTGTTCAGGTATTGAACGCCGTCGAGACCTTCGACGCTGACCTGCGCAACATCGCTGACAGCAAAATAGCTGTGCAGCGCCTGGCTCAACGTGACGTCTTCAGTGCCAGCATTGAAGCTGACCAGACTGACATTCAGCGCAGCATCAAGCCGGATCTGCAGCTTCAGCCCTACAGTGTGCGGCCAGCCGGGCAGGTGGCCCTCGGCTTGCGGCTGAATGAATTCGACGATCAGTGCATCGCCGTCCTCACCCATTCCCATCAGCTCCCAGTCAATGGCCCGCACTTCACCGTGGGCTTTCGCAGCCTCATCACTCTGGCGCATGGCCTGGACACTTTGCGGATTGCGCTGGAAACTGCCAAACCAGGGCCAGCAGATCGGCATACCACCACGAATGGGCTTGCCGGTTTTGAACAGCGCGCCAGGGTTTGACCAGATCAGAGGCTCATCGCCGTCGACCTGATAACTGATGATGTGCGCGCCTTGCTGGGCAACGACCAGTTCGGCCGCACCATGGCGGATGCGCCAGCAATTCAGTTCACCGAGCTGGATGGATTCAACGTTTGGCGTAGGCATGGGGGTTCTCACTCGAAGGACAGTGACTTAATCGGACTGCGCCAAGCTTGATGAGTTTATTGCGCAAAGCCAAGGGCAAGCGCACTGGCGCGCCTGCCCTGGTTTGATGATCAGCGCCGGGCGGGTACTGAACGGGTCCGGCCACTGCCGTCAATGGCCACGAAGACGAACACCGCCTCAGTCACTTTGCGCCATTCGCTGGACAGTGGATCGTCGCTCCACACCTCGACCATCATCTGAATCGAACTGCGGCCGATTTCCAGGGTTTGGGTATAGAACGACAATTGCGCCCCCACCGCGACGGGTACCAGGAATGCCATCCGGTCGATGGCAACAGTGGCTACGCGCCCACCGGCCACCTTGCTCGCCATAGCGGTGCCGGCGAGGTCCATCTGGGAAACCAGCCAGCCGCCGAAAATATCGCCAAAACCGTTGGTTTCACGGGGTAGAGCGGTAATTTGCAAGGCAAGATCGCCTTGCGGGATTGGATCTTCTTGTTCGAGCTCAATCATTACTGGGTTCCTCTGACCCTGCAGACCCTGTGAAAACTACTGCGCTCGACAATACTGCGTTAAAAGCAGGCGGAAAATGCTCATTTAGGAGCCTCTAGACTCCGCTTTTCCGCCTGCTTTTGCCTTGTCTTGCCTTCGCTCGTGACGTTTTCACAGCGTCTGCTGACTCTAGGTAGTCTTCATTCGTTTAAAGGGAAACTCTGCGAAAACAACTTTGCTAAATGGCTTCGCACAATTTCCCTGAAGAGACCGGTTGAGTCGCGGTCGGCAAGTATATCGGTCGCATCGTCACGCGACGACCGCCGGGTTTGCAGAATGCCTTCGCCTCATTGCAATCCATGTGCATTTGCACGCAATTTGCTATCGTGCCGGACCGACCTGGCGCACTATGCCATTTTTGGCACGCAATTTTGATGCCCGATTAACTTTCGAGTCGAGAAATCGCGTGTGAAGCCGTTACCCACGGCGGTGTCACCGTTGATTTCCACCCAAAGAGAGCCTCAAAGAGAAGCCATTTTTATGTCCTCCGTGCCTTCAAGCGCCACGCAGCCTTCGCGCCCGCTGACCCGAAACGATTACAAGACTCTTTCCCTCTCCGCCTTGGGCGGAGCGCTGGAATTCTATGATTTCATCATCTTCGTGTTTTTTGCGGCGGTGGTGGGCAAGTTGTTTTTCCCCGTAGACATGCCCGAATGGCTGCGTTTGATGCAAACGTTTGGCATTTTTGCCGCCGGTTATCTGGCTCGTCCGCTGGGCGGCATCGTCATGGCGCATTTTGGCGATCTGCTGGGTCGCAAAAAAATGTTCACCCTGAGCATCTTCCTGATGGCCGTGCCGACGCTGATCATGGGCCTGTTGCCAACCTACGCCCAGATCGGGATCTGGGCGCCATTGTTGCTGTTGCTGATGCGCGTCATTCAAGGCGCTGCAATCGGTGGCGAAGTGCCGGGTGCGTGGGTATTCGTTTCCGAACACGTTCCCGCCCGTAACGTCGGTTACGCCTGCGGTACCCTCACGTCCGGTTTGACTGCCGGCATTCTGCTCGGCTCGCTGGTCGCCACCTGGATCAACAGCGTCTACACGCCGATTGAAGTTTCGGACTACGCATGGCGCATTCCCTTCCTGCTGGGCGGCGTGTTTGGTCTTATGTCGGTGTACCTGCGTCGCTGGCTGCACGAAACCCCTGTATTCGCCGAGATGCAGTTGCGCAAGCAACTGGCTGACGAAGTTCCGCTCAAGGCGGTGCTCCGTGATCATCGCGGTGCCGTAGTGCTGTCGATGCTGCTGACCTGGCTGCTTTCCGCCGGCGTGGTGGTCGTCATTCTGATGACCCCGACCCTGTTGCAGAAGGCCTACGGTTTCGCGCCCGCCGAGACCCTGAAAGCCAACAGCCTCGCTATAGTTTTGCTGAGCCTGGGATGTATCGGGGCGGGCGCGCTGGCGGATCGAGTCGGCGCGGGGCTGGTGTTTCTGTTCGGCTCGCTCGGTCTGTTGGTCAGTTCCTGGACCTTCTATCACATGATCGGTACGCACCCGGATCTGCTTTATCCGCTGTACGCGATTACCGGTTTGTTCGTCGGTACCATCGGCGCGGTGCCCTTCGTGATGGTCAAGGCCTTCCCGCCAGTGGTTCGCTTCTCCGGGCTGTCGTTTTCGTACAACCTGGCGTACGCCATCTTTGGCGGGTTAACGCCAATGGTCGTCAGCATGATGTTTGCTGCCAACCCGATGGGACCGTCCTGGTATGTGGCCATTCTCTGCGCCATGGGCATGGCGATCGGTGTGTTCCTGATGAGAAGAAAACCGGTCGCGTCCTGATCGGCCACAGAACAGACTCTCCTGCTTCAACCAAAGGCCGCCAGTTGTAATGACTGCTGGCCTTTCATTTGTTTGTCATATTCCGGTCATACAGTGGTCACATGGCCATCATCGATGGCGGCCCCCTTTATCTCGTCAGGAGCGCGGAATGACTTTCAAATGGTGGATGACGGCACTGACGTTTGTCGCGGCGGGGCTCGCAGGGGGCACGGTATCTGCCGCCGTTGACCCGGCGATCAAGCCCTACGTCAAAACCAGTGGTGTTTCGGGAAATCTGTCCAGCGTGGGTTCCGACACGCTCGCCAACCTGATGACGATGTGGGCCGAAGCCTACAAGCGCGAATACCCGAGCGTTAACATCCAGATTCAGGCGGCCGGTTCATCAACAGCACCGCCTGCATTGACGGAAGGCACGGCGACGATGGGCCCGATGAGCCGCAGGATGAAAGACGGTGAATTGTCGGCATTCGAGCAGAAGCACGGCTACAAACCGACAGCGATTCCCGTGGCCGTCGATGCGCTGGCAGTGTTCGTTCACAAGGACAACCCGATCAAGGGCCTCACGCTGCAGCAGGTTGACGCAATTTTCTCGGCGACCCGTTTGTGCGGCGCCCGGAGTGACGCAAAGACCTGGGGCGACCTAGGGGTAACGGGAGATCTGGCCGGCAAGGCCATTCAACTGTTCGGACGGAACTCGGTTTCCGGCACGTATGGCTACTTCAAGGAAGAGGCGTTGTGCAAAGGCGACTTCAAGCCCAACGTTAACGAGCAGCCCGGCTCGGCTTCAGTGGTCAGCTCCATCAGCAGTTCGCTTAACGGCATAGGCTACTCGGGTATTGGTTATAAAACGTCCAGCGTGCGCTCCGTGCCTTTGGCGAGGAAAGAGGGCGGTGCTTTTGTCGAAGACAACGAAGCCAACGCGCTGAATGGTACCTACCCGCTGGCGCGCTTCCTGTACGTGTACGTCAACAAGGCGCCGAACAAGCCGTTGAATCCTCTCGAGGCGGAGTTCGTCAGATTGATCCTGTCAAAACAAGGTCAGGAAGTTGTCATGAAAGACGGGTACATTCCGTTACCAGCCAAGGTCGTCAGCAAAGCCTTGGCTGATCTGGGGCTACAAGAACGGTAGCGAGCACGCTGCCCAGACAACCCTGACGCGGGGTGACAGGTTCGTCCCGCAAGACACAAAAAGGCCTTATGGAACGAGGCTCGCAGAACACTGAACAGTCCGTTGCCCCGATTCAGGAGCGGCGGGCTTTTTTGCGTCACCTCGCTGTAATGTATTTGTCATACACAGCGACTACGGTGTGCGCATGAATGATTTGGCCAATTCATCAATGACCGAAAACCCCCGCCCCGGGCGCATAGATTTCAATACGCCCGAGTTGCAGCGCAAGCGCAGGATCCGTGCGCTCAAAGACCGCCTGACACGTTGGTACGTGTTAGTGGGCGGTCTTGCTGTGTTGGCTGCCATCACGTTGATCTTCTTCTACCTGGCCTATGTGGTCGCGCCACTGTTCCAGGGTGCGAAGCTGACGCGCACCGATTCGCAGACACCTGCCTGGCTACAGGATGCCGGCAAGCCCATGGTGCTGGTTATCGAAGAGCAGAATCAGGTCGCCATGCGCGTATCCGACAAGGGTGAGGCACTGTTTTTCAGCCTCAAGGACGGCGTCGAGATTTCCCGCGTGGTCTTGCCCATACCTGCCGGGGCGAAGGTGACGTCGGTGGCGCAGGATCAGCCCGGCAAGCCCTTGATCGCGGTTGGCCTGTCCAACGGCCAAGTGCTGGTGTTCAAGCACGCTTACCCGATCAGCTATCCCGACAGCAAAAAAACCATCACTCCCACGATTACCTATCCCTACGGCGAAACGCCGCTGGTGTTGGACGAAGCAGGGCGGGCGCTCGAGCACGTCAATCTGAATGCCAACGACACGACTCTGATTCTGGCCGGTGCAACCGGTACCCAGCTGCACGTGTTGTCCCTGAGCCAGTCCGAAAATCTGATGACGGGCGAAACCAGCCGCGAGCAAAGCCGCATCGACCTGCCGCAGCTGTCGGCGGAGGTCAAAGCCATCTATGTCGATCCGCGCCAGCAGTGGCTTTACGTGATCAACGGGCGCGCGCTGGTGGATGTGTTCGATCTGCGCGATCGCACGTTGAACGGCCGCTACAAGCTGCTGGAAGACGCCAACGCCGAAACCACCGCCAGCACGCAGCTGGTGGGTGGCGTCTCCCTGGTGATCGGTAGCTCCAGAGGCAATATCGCGCAGTGGTTTATGGCGCGGGACGTCGATGGCGAGATGCGCCTGCAGCACATTCGTGACTTCAAAATGAGCGGTGCGCCGATTTCCCAGATCACCAGCGAGCAACGCCGTAAAGGCTTCATCGCCATGGACACCGCCGGCAAGCTGGGCGTGTTCCACAGCACCGCCCACCGCACACTGTTGATCGACCCGATTGCCAGCGGCCCGGCCGTGATGGGTTTGTCGCCGCGGGCTGATCACATCATCGTGGAAGACAACGGCAAGCTGCTGCCCTTGAAGCTTGATAACCCGCACCCGGAGATTTCCTGGAGTGCGCTGTGGGACAAGGTCTGGTACGAGAACTACGACGAACCCAAATACGTCTGGCAATCCACCGCGTCCAACAGTGATTTCGAGCCCAAGCTAAGCCTTGCGCCGCTCACCTACGGCACCCTCAAAGCCGCGTTCTACGCCATGCTGCTGGCCGCGCCCATCGCCGTCGCTGCAGCGATCTACACCGCGTATTTCATGGCGCCGCGTATGCGCCGCAAGGTCAAGCCGATCATCGAGCTGATGGAAGCGATGCCGACGGTGATTCTGGGGTTCTTCGCCGGGCTGTTTCTGGCGCCTTATCTGGAAGGGCACTTGCCGGGCATCTTCAGCCTGCTTATCTTCACCCCGATCGGCATCCTGCTGGCGGGGTTTGGCTGGACGCGCTTGCCCGAATCGATCCGCCTGCGCGTACCCGAAGGATGGGAAAGCGCCATTCTGATTCCGGTCATTCTGCTGATCGGCTGGGTCTCATTGAGCATGAGCCCCCATCTGGAGAGCTGGTGGTTTGGCGGCGACATGCGCTCTTGGATCACCAACGATCTGGGTATTACCTACGATCAGCGCAACGCATTGGTCGTGGGCCTGGCGATGGGGTTCGCGGTGATTCCCAACATCTACTCCATCGCCGAGGACGCCGTGTTCAGCGTGCCCCGCGGTCTGACACTCGGCTCCCTGGCCTTGGGTGCGACGGCGTGGCAGACGCTGATTCGCGTGGTCATCCTCACGGCCAGTCCGGGGATTTTTTCCGCACTGATGATTGGTATGGGCCGCGCCGTCGGCGAAACCATGATCGTGCTTATGGCCACCGGCAACACGCCGATCATGGACATGAACCTGTTCGAAGGCATGCGCACCCTGGCCGCCAACGTGGCAGTGGAAATGCCGGAGTCGGAGGTCGGCGGCAGTCATTATCGCGTGTTGTTTCTCGCCGCCCTGGTGCTGCTCATGTTCACATTCGTCATGAATACCTTGGCAGAGCTGATTCGTCAGCGCCTGCGCAAGAAGTATTCATCTCTCTAGGGCAGGTTGAAACCGATGAAGCAAACTGCCCTAAAGCGTTGGTTCAACAGCGGTGGCCCTGGCGTATGGCTGAGTGCGGGCGCAGTGTCGATCGCAGTCATCATGACCATCGGCTTGCTGGCAGTGATTGCCGTTCGCGGGCTCGGCCACTTCTGGCCTTCCGATGTCATTGCCGCTCAGTACGACGTGCCTGGGCAAGAAAGCCATGTATTGGTGGGTGAACTGGTGCAGTCCGAGCAAGTGCCCCGAGCCCGCCTCAAGGGGGCCGGTTTGCCCGTGCCGGACCAGGGCCCGGAGTTCATGACCCGTGATCTGTTCAAAATCGGGAACCGCGACATCAGCCCCGGCGATTTCAGTTGGGTCATCGGCGAATGGCTCAAGGATCAGCGCAAGCCTGCGCAGCTGATGACGCTGGAGCGCCGCGAGTGGGGCAACTTTTACGGCTACCTGGTCAATGTGAAGGAAGACGGCAACGTCATCGCGCAAGGGGAGGCGGCATGGCCGCAACTGCAGGCTCGGATCGAACGCGTGCAAGGCATTTCCGACCAGCTCGACCACTTGGAAAAAGGCGAAATCGGCGCAATCAATAACGGGATCGAACGTCTGCGTTTACGGGCGCGCAAGCTGGAGCTGGACGGCAAGCTTGAGCCGGCGGCGCAGGCCGATATGGCCTCAGAGCGCGCTGAGTTCGACGCCCGCTACAAGGCGGTTGAATCGCAGTTGGCTGCCCTGCACGCCGATTTCAATCGCGACAGCCTGACGGCCCGCGACGGCAATGGCAGAGAGATCGAGATCGGTATCGGCAAAGTCGTGCACGCGTATCAACCCAACGCCATGGGCACGATGACCAAGCTGGGATTCTATTTCCAGAAGCTTTGGGAGTTTCTTAGCGACGACCCGCGCGAGGCGAATACGGAGGGAGGGATTTTCCCGGCGATCTTCGGCACGGTGATGATGACGCTGATCATGGCCGTGATCGTGACGCCCTTTGGCGTGCTCGCTGCTGTCTATTTGCGAGAGTACGCGCGTCAGGGCGTGATGACGCGCCTGATCAGAATCGCCGTGAATAACCTTGCAGGCGTTCCCGCCATCGTTTACGGCGTGTTTGGTCTGGGCTTCTTTGTTTATGTGCTGGGCGGCTCTCTCGACCGGCTGTTCTTTCCCGAAGCCCTTCCGGCGCCTACGTTCGGGACGCCGGGGCTGCTGTGGGCGTCGCTGACACTGGCGCTGCTCGCCGTGCCGGTGGTGATTGTGGCCACGGAAGAGGGCCTGGCGCGCATCCCGCTGACCCTGCGCGAGGGCTCCCTTGCACTGGGGGCGACCAAGGCCGAGACGCTCTGGAAAATCGTTCTGCCGATGGCCAGCCCGGCGATGATGACCGGCCTGATTCTGGCCGTGGCGCGAGCGGCGGGTGAAGTGGCACCGCTGATGCTGGTGGGTGTGGTCAAGATGGCGCCGTCGCTGCCGCTGGACGGCAATTACCCGTATCTGCACCTCGACCAGAAAATCATGCACCTGGGCTTCCATATTTACGATGTCGGTTTTCAAAGCCCCAACGTCGAGGCCGCGCGCCCACTGGTGTACGCCACGGCCCTGTTGCTGGTGTTGGTGATCGCGCTGCTGAACCTGTCGGCGGTGACGATTCGCAACCGCCTGCGCGACAAGTACAAGGCGTTTGAAGACTGAGTCAGCGACAAGCTACAAGCGGCAAGCTGAAAAGCCGCATACCGTATCAGCACCACACTTGCAGCTTGCGGCTCCAGGCTTGCAGCTACGATCGGAGTGAGACCATGCAACACGAACCCCACGCCCACGGCATCAACATGTCGGCCCTGGGTCGAAAGCGACAGGTGTTGGACCTGGCGAGTGAAGCCGTTGCGCTGGAGGTGCCGGGGCTGGATCTCTTCTATGGCGACAAGCAGGCGCTGTTCGACATCCGCATGAACATCCCGAAACAGCGCGTCACTTCATTCATCGGGCCGTCCGGGTGCGGTAAATCCACGTTGTTGCGTACCTTCAACCGTATGAATGATCTGGTGGATGGCTGTCGCGTCCAGGGGCAGATCAAGCTCTACGGCCACGACATTTACACCAAGGGTGAAGACGTCGCCGAGTTGCGTCGTCGGGTCGGGATGGTCTTTCAGAAGCCCAACCCGTTCCCCAAGACAATTTACGAGAACGTGGTTTACGGACTGCGTATTCAGGGCGTCAACAAGAAACGCGTGCTTGACGAAGCCGTCGAGTGGGCCTTGCGCGGCGCCGCGTTGTGGGACGAGGTCAAGGACCGCCTCCACGAGTCGGCGCTCGGACTTTCCGGTGGTCAGCAGCAGCGTCTGGTGATTGCCCGCACTATCGCCGTCGAACCTGAGGTGTTGCTGCTTGATGAGCCATGCTCCGCGCTCGACCCGATTTCGACGCTAAAAGTCGAAGAACTGATCTACGAACTGAAATCCAAATACACCATTGTGATCGTTACCCACAACATGCAGCAGGCGGCGCGCGTGTCGGATTACACCGCGTTTCTGTACATGGGCAAGGTGGTCGAATACGGGGACACGGATACGTTGTTCACCAATCCGACCAAGAAACAGACTGAAGACTACATAACCGGTCGTTACGGCTAGCACGTGTTTCGTCAGCCCTGAACCACCGCGCAATCAATCGGACGGACACTCATGATCAAAGACAGCCATACACATCACATCTCCCAGCAGTTCAACGCTGAACTGGAAGAAGTTCGCAGCCACCTGCTGGAAATGGGTGGTCTGGTCGAGAAGCAGGTCAACGACGCGGTCACTGCGTTGATTGAAGCCGATTCCGGCCTGGCTCAGCGGGTGCGCGAAGTGGACGACCGCATCAACCAGATGGAGCGCAACATCGATGAAGAATGCCTTCGCATTCTGGCCCGTCGACAGCCGGCAGCGTCCGATCTGCGATTGATCATCAGCATCTCCAAATCGGTCATCGACCTTGAACGCATCGGCGATGAGTCCACCAAGATCGCTCGTCGTGCGATCCAGCTCTGCGAAGAGGGCGAGTCCCCGCGTGGTTATGTCGAGGTGCGCCACATCAGCGACCAGGTCAGCAAGATGGTGCGCGATGCGCTGGACTCGTTCGCCCGTTTCGATGCCGATCTGGCATTGTCGGTTGCCCAATACGACAAGAACATTGATCGTGAGTACAAAACCGCGCTCCGCGAGCTGGTCACCTACATGATGGAAGACCCGCGTTCGATCTCTCGCGTGCTGAACGTGATTTGGGTGCTGCGCTCTCTGGAACGTATTGGCGACCACGCGCGCAACATCTCCGAGCTGGTGATCTATCTGGTGCGTGGCACCGACGTTCGTCACTTGGGGCTCAAGCGCATGCAGGAAGAAGTCAAAGGCCTGACCGCCGAAAGGATTAATGTTCTGGACGCCCCTGACGATAAATAAGATTGCCTGAGATAAAACGCCTGGCAACCGCCGGGCGTTTTTGTTTTTCCGGTCCGTCTTTTTTTAAGTCACCCGCGAATAAAAGTCCCGGTGTCGTCAAACAGTTTGGCAGCTGGCTACCCGCCAGCGAATGCTCGCCACTTACGGTGAACACGCCATCAGGAGCGTCGATGAGTAAAGTCAGTGTATTGGTGGTGGATGACGCGCCGTTCATCCGCGATCTGGTCAAGAAAGGATTGCGCAACGCCTTCCCGGGAATTGCCCTGGAAGACGCAGTCAACGGACGCAAGGCGCAAGTCCTGCTGAGCCGTGAAGTGTTCGATCTGGTGTTGTGTGACTGGGAAATGCCCGAGATGTCCGGGCTCGAGTTGCTGACCTGGTGCCGTCAGCAGGAAAGCCTGAAGACCATGCCGTTCATCATGGTCACTAGCCGTGGCGATAAGGAGAACGTGATTCAGGCGATCCAGGCCGGCGTGTCGGACTTCATCGGCAAGCCTTTCACCAACGAGCAATTGCTGACCAAGGTCAAAAAAGCGTTGCACAAGGTCGGCAAACTGGACGCATTGATGTCCAGCGGACCCGCGCGGGTAAACGCGGCGTTCGCCAACGACTCGCTGAGTGCCTTGACGGGCAACCGCCCCGAAGTGGTCAGCCAGGCCCCGGGTCTATCGGCAGCACCACAGGCCGCCAAGCCTCTGATTCAGCCTGTGGCCAAAGCTGCCCCTTCCGCTGCGCCAACGGGTCGTGGCCAAGGGCAATTGCGCCTTCCCACTGGCAATCAACCCTGCGTAATTAAAGCGCTAACGCTCAAGGAAGCTTCGCTGCTGGTCCGTCGTGGCGAGGTATTGCCGCAGATTCTGGACAGCGCCGTGCTCGACCTGGAGCAGGGCGACAACGCAGAAGTAGCGCGCCTCAACGGGTATCTGCACGCTATCGCTGCGTTTGAACAGAAGCCAGACAGCGAGTGGCTGCAGTTGACCTTCCGCTTCGTCGACCAGGACACGCAGAAGCTGGATTACCTCTCGCGGCTGATCGCCCGTGGCACCGCGCAGAAGCACTTCGTCCCTGGCGCTTGAGGCAGGCAATGGCTTTGCTCGCGAAGACTTCGGAACAGCCGTCCAAACGTTCCTCGTCCGTCTTCGCGCGCAGCGCACTTGCAACGGTAGCGTCGTTGCTGCGCTACCGAGCAATAGCGCCATCTTTACGTCCGTCAGAACTGCCTGACGAACCGCACTCGCACTCAGCATAGAAATTGCACCTCACATCGCGCCCCGTGCTGACGCGATTTCCTTGACGCTTCGTCTATTACCGATTGATTCGGATGAGTCCTTTTGCGTCGTCATCGCTGTTAGGCTGGGCGCCATCCTTTCACTTACCAGGCCTGTCCAGATGTTAGAGCGCGTGCTGGTTGTCTGTGCCTTACTGCTGGCCACGCAGACCGCCGGGGCAGTGACTATCTATCGGTTTACCGACGCCAATGGAGTGGTCTCTTTCACTGATCAGCCCGTGCGCGGTGCCGAGGTCATGAAGCTGCGCGAACGCATGGTCGAGCGCATCGACAGCCAAGTGCGCTTGAACGTCCAGAAGACCAAGGGAAGCGATAGCCTGTACGTGCGCAATGACCTCTATGCGCCCGTAGAGGTCGAGTTGCGCCTGGCTGGAGTGAAAAATGTGGTCGGGGTCTCGGACCAAGTGATTCGCCGCACCATCCCGGCCCGCAGCAGCGAGCGTCTGATCGCGCTGAGCCCGCAAGTCGCCGGCAAGGCCATGGCCTATAAACCCAGTCTTCGGTCGATCGTAGGTGACCCCCAGCGCAGCGCCTCCGCAAGCGGCTTCGCGTATCGTTATCCGCTGCCTTGGGTAGGCGGACCGTTTCGCATCAGTCAGGGCGCCAATGGCTCCTACAGCCATGTTGGCGCCAAAAGCCGATACGCCATCGACATCGCTATGCCCGAGGGCACGCAGATCATCGCCGCGCGTGGCGGTACGGTGATCAAGACCGAAAACGCCCAGTCCGGCCGAGGTGCTAACCCGTCAGGCAATTTTGTGCGCATCTTGCATGACGACGGCACCATGGGCGTTTATCTGCACCTGCAGCAGGGTTCGGTGAGCGTCAAGGAAGGTCAGCGTGTGGTTGTTGGCGCGCCGCTCGGGCGCTCTGGGAACACAGGCAACAGCACCGGCCCCCACCTGCACTTCGTGGTGCAGCGCAACGTGGGGCTGGCGCTGGAGTCGATTCCGTACGAGTTCTCGCAACCGGTCCAGAGCTTGCCGAATTTCGCCATCGGCGGGAATTAAACCGCTGCCGGAGAAGCGCGACCTGTGTAGGAGCGCTTGCCCGCGAATGCGATCTACCTGCGCAATGGGTCTTGGCTGACCTACCGCGTTCGCCAGCAAGCCGGCTCCTACAGATTCGGGTTCGCCTGCAAACTAGCCGGTTCTGCTGGTTTAGCGGTTACAACAGCGGTCGTCGTCGGTTCGCCCGTAAACTAGCCGATACCGTTGGTTCGGCGTTTACGGCAGCAGTCGTAGTCATAAGGTGATTGCGTGGCAATCCACTCGTAGGAGCCGGCTTGCTGGCGAATGCATGTGTTCAGACGCTGCAAGGGTGAATGTCTGATCGGGTTCGCCAGCAAGCCGGCTCCTACAGAATCGGGTTCGACCGCAAACTAGCCGGTGCCGCTGGTTTAGCGTTTACGACAGCAGTCGTCGCCGGGTTCGCTCGCAAACTAACCGATACCATTGGTTTGGTGTTTACGACGGCGGTCGTCGCTTTAAGGTGATGCATGGCAATCCACTCGTAGGAGCCGGCTTGCTGGCGAATGCATGCGTTCAGACGCTGCAAGGGTGAATGTCTGATCGGGTTCGCCAGCAAGCCGGCTCCTACAGAATCGGGTTCGACCGCAAATTAGCCGGTGCCGCTGGATTGGTGGTTACGACAGCCGGCACTGCCGTAAGGTGATTGCGTGGCAATCCACTCGTAGGAGCCGGCTTGCTGGCGAATGCATGCGTTCAGACGCTGCAAGGGTGAATGTCTGATCGGGTTCGCCAGCAAGTCGGCTCCTACGGAATCTGTACCAGCTTGACGCATCGCACCCCCGCGAATCGTGAAGTCCCAAGCCCAAGTCCCAAGTCCCAAGTCCCAAGTCCCAAGCCCAAGTCCCAAGCCCGAGCGTGGCTTGCCCGTGCTCTGGTGCACTGAGGCCGTTAGACGAGGAGCCGAGATCTGGCGTGCGGCCAGATCAATCCAGCTTCAACACCTTCGCCAGCACAATCTTGGGACCTTTCATCTTTTTGATGATTATACGCAGGCCTTCGACCTCCATGACTTCCTCTTCCTCGGGCACGCGCTTGAGGCTGTCGTAGATCAGGCCTGCGAGAGTTTCGGCTTCCACGTGGTCCAGGTCGATGCCCAGCAGGCGCTCGACCTTGAACAGCGGCGTGTCGCCGCGTACCAGCAGTTTGCCAGGCTGATACGCCAGAATCCCGCGCTCCGCCTTGCGGTGTTCGTCCTGAATATCGCCGACCAGCACCTCCAGCACGTCTTCCATCGTCAGATAGCCGATGATCTTGCCGTCAGCTTCTTCGACCAACGCAAAGTGCGCGCCGCCCTGACGAAACTGCTCCAGCAGGCGCGAAAGCGGCATGTGCTTGGACACGCGCTCCAGCGGGCGTGTGAGCTCGGCCAGGTTGAACGATTCGGGAATGTGATCCAGCGCAGCCAGCTCCAGCAGCAAATCTTTGATGTGCAGCAAACCCACAAACTCATTGCGGTCCGAGTCATACACCGGGTACCGGCTGAACTTGTGGCGGCGGAACATCGCCAGGATTTCCTTGAGCGGCGCGTTGAATTCCAGCGAGACCATGTCTTCACGGGAGTTGGCCCAATCCACCACTTCCAGCTCGCCCATTTCCACAGCGGAAGCCAGCACGCGCATGCCTTGATCGCTAGGGTCCTGACCGCGGCTTGAATGCAGGATCAGCTTGAGCTCTTCACGGCTGTAATGGTGCTCGTGATGCGGACCGGGTTCGCCCTGGCCTGCAATGCGCAGAATGCCGTTGGCACTGGCGTTGAGCAGGTAGATAGCCGGGTACATGGCCCAGTAGAAGAGATAGAGCGGCACTGCGGTCCACAGCGACAGCAACTCAGGCTTGCGAATGGCCCAGGATTTGGGCGCAAGCTCACCGACGACGATGTGCAGATAAGAAATCATGAAAAAGGCACTGAAAAACGATACGCCTTTGACGACCTCGGGCGATTCCACGCCTACGGTTTCAAGCAGGGGCGCGAGCAAATGCGCGAACGCCGGCTCGCCGACCCAGCCCAGTCCCAGCGACGCCAGGGTAATACCCAGCTGGCAGGCAGAGAGATAAGCGTCCAGCTGACTGTGAACCGTGCGCAGAATGCGTCCGCGCCAACCGTTGTTGTCGGCAATCGACTCAACACGGGTTGAGCGCAGTTTGACCATGGCGAACTCAGCCGCAACGAAGAATCCGTTGAGCAGAACCAACACCATCGCGAAAAGAATCATGCCGAAGTCGGCGAAGAGTGAAGCCAGGCTGATACCAGGGGAAGGGTCCATGATGGGGTTTTGCAGGTTCCGTTTTGAAGGGGGAATGAAACAAGCCCTCACAATTAGAGGGCGTAAGGGGGCAATTTAGCGGCTATCCACAGGCTTGCCTAGGGCTTGGTCATCTGGTTGGGGGCAAAGTTGCAGATAAACACGCTGCCCTTGCCAGGCACGCTGTTGATCTCCAGCGCTGCCCGATGGCGCAACAGCACGTGTTTGACGATGGCCAGGCCCAGACCGGTGCCACCGGTGTTGGATGCGCGGCTGGAGTCGACGCGGTAGAAACGTTCGGTCAGGCGCGGAATGTGTTTACTGTCGATGCCAATGCCCGAGTCCTGCACGCTCAGGTGCGCACCGCGCCCATCGCTCCACCAGCGGATGCGGATCTTGCCCTCGGCCGGCGTGTATTTGACGGCATTGAAGATCAGGTTCGAGAACGCGCTGCGCAGTTCCGCCTCACTGCCCTTGAGGCTGACATCGCTTTCCAGTTCCAGGGTGATGTGTTGATTTTTGCTTCCCGACAGGGCCTGCGCGTCGTTGGTGATGCTTTGCAGCAAGGCGGAAACCGCCACGGGCTGATTGTCGGACGGGTAGTCGGTGGCTTCCAGTTTGGCCAGCAACAGCAAGTCGTTGAGCAGCGTCTGCATGCGTCCGCCCTGTTGATGCATTTGCTGCAGCGCGCGTACCCAGCGCGGATTCACCTCTTCGACGTTGTCCAGCAGCGTCTCCAGGTAACCGCAGATCACCGTCAGCGGCGTGCGCAGCTCGTGTGACACGTTGGCGACGAAGTCTTTGCGCATCTGCTCCAGCTGGTGCATACGCGTCACGTCACGGACCAGCATCAGGTGCTCATTGTTGCCGTAGCGCGTGATCAGCATCTGAATACGCAGACGGTCGTTAACCGGCGACGGGATTTCCAGCGGTTCGGCGTAGTTGGCGTGCTCGAAGTATTCTTTGAAGCGCGGATGGCGCACCAGATTGGTCACAGGTTGGCCGCTGTCTTGCGGGGTCTTCAAGCCCAGCAGTGTTTCAGCCGCACGGTTCCACCACTCCAGATTGCCGTCGCTGTCGAGCATGATCACGGCGTCTTTCAGCGCGGCTGTGGATTCCTGAACGCGGTCGATTACCGCCTGGAGCCGACCGCGGACGCGCTGGTCGCGACGTTGCAGATGGTAGATGCTGTCAAAGACCTCACCCCATAAACCGTAACCGTCTGGCGGTGGCTCGTCGGGTTTGTGATGGCGAAGCCAGTCGTGCAGGCGCAGCAGCTGTTTGAGGGTCCAGGCCAGATACAGCCCCAGACCGATTGCCAGGCACCCGCCGTAATGGCCGCTGATCAAACCGGCCAGCAGCGAGACTGTGACCAACATCAGCAAGTGGCGGATCAGGGTGCCATGCCAGTTGTGATTCAATTAACGCGTCCTTGTCTTCAGCGGTCTGAATCGCTGCCGAAAGCTTTCTCAGCTTTTGGTGGAGAAACGGTAGCCAGTACCGCGGACGGTTTGTACCAGATTTTCGTAAGCCTCGCCGAGGGCTTTGCGCAGACGCCGGATGTGGACATCCACGGTGCGCTCTTCGACGTAAACGTTTCCGCCCCAGACCTGATCGAGCAACTGCCCGCGGGTGTAGGCGCGTTCCTGGTGGGTCATGAAGAATTGCAGCAGGCGGTATTCGGTCGGGCCCATCTCGGCAGGAGTGCCGTCGATGGTCACGCGGTGGCTGATCGGGTCCAGCAGCAAGCCGCCCACTTCGATGGGCGATTCGCCGTCATTCGGCGCAGCCCGACGCAGCACGGCCTTGAGCCGGGCGACCAGCTCGCGGGGGGAGAAGGGTTTGGTGATGTAGTCGTCGGCGCCGACTTCAAGGCCCTGGATCTTGTTGTCTTCTTCGCCTTTGGCGGTGAGCATGATGATCGGGATATCGCCGGTCAACTCGTCACGTTTCAAACGGCGAGCCAGCTCGATGCCGGATGTCCCGGGCAGCATCCAGTCAAGCAGGATGAGGTCCGGCTTGCGGTCGACGATAACGGCGTGAGCCTGTTGCGAGTTTTCGGCCTCGATGCAGTCATAGCCAGCCATCTCCAGTGCGACGGCAATCATTTCGCGAATGGGCGCTTCGTCGTCGACGATCAGAATGCTCCTGCCAACCATGCCTCGAACCTCATGTCATTTATCTGTCTTGGGCCGCATTAGATAACGGAATTATTGCAGTCGTGTGACAGGTTAGTTCGGACTAGGCTTATCGGGCGGTCTAGCGCTAAGCTGACGGCTTGTCCTACAAGAAATGTCCACACAACGACAGACAATAGAGGATTCATCCATGACCCGAATTTCTTCCGCACTGGTACGTCTTCTGTCCGCGGCTGCGCTGGCATCCTCCGGCATGGCATTCGCAGCGGCGCCTGCAATGACTAGCGATGGAGCGCTGACCGATCACAAAGGCATGACCCTCTACACCTATGACAAGGACACCTCTGCGGGCAAATCGGTGTGCAACGATCAATGCGCAACCAACTGGCCGCCGCTGACTGCCAGCTCAAGCGACAAGGCTGAGGGCGACTGGACCATCATCAAGCGCGACGACGGCGCCTCGCAGTGGGTTTATAAGGGCAAGCCGCTGTATACCTTCAAAAATGACAAAGCCGCTGGCGACAAAACCGGTGACGGCAAAGGCAACGTCTGGCACATCGCAAAGCCCTGATCTGAGCTTGCTGCTGCGTTGGCCGAGTGGTCAACGCAGCGCATAGTCCAGGACGATGCCCACGAAAATCGCCAGCCCCGCCCAATGGTTGTGCAGGAAAGCCTTGAAGCAGGCCTGCGGATCCTTGTCCCGCGTTGACCAGAATTCCCATACAAAACAACCCGCCGCTGTCAGCAGGCCGATGAAGAAGTACAGGCCCAGCTCGAAGCGTGAACCCGCGAGCATCAGGCAAAGCAACGCCAGACATTGCAGCGTCAGGATGATCACCCTGTCAGCGTCGCCGAACAGTACGGCGGTCGACTTCACACCTATCTTCAAATCGTCTTCGCGGTCCGTCATCGCGTAGTACGTGTCGTACCCTACCGTCCATAGCAGATTGGCGATGTACAGCAGCCAGGCAGCGGCGGGCAGTTCACCGGTTTCAGCGGTAAACGCCATGGGCATGCCCCAGGAAAACGCGGCGCCCAATACCACCTGAGGGTAGTAGGTGTAGCGCTTCATGAACGGGTAACAGGCCGCAAGGGCCAGCCCGCCGACAGACAGCCAGATGGTGGTCGCATTGGTGAACAAGACCAGTATGAAGCTCAGCGCCACCAGCACAGCAAAGAGCGTCAAGGCTTCTTTAGGCTTTACCTTGCCACTGACCAGCGGCCGCTGCTCGGTACGTTTGACGTGGCCGTCCACCTTGCGGTCGGCATAGTCGTTGATCACGCAGCCCGCCGCGCGCATCAGAAACACGCCGACGACGAAGATGAACAGCGTACTCAGGGATGGCGAGCCTTTGCCTGCGATCCACACGGCCCAGAGTGTGGGCCAGAGCAACAGGTAAACGCCGATGGGCTTGTCGATGCGCGTGAGCTGGATGAAGTCCCAGACGCGTGGATGCAGACGGTTCAGAGACTTGAGCAATGACACGTACATCAACGATTCTCCTGAGCGTGCAGCGGGTGGGTGGCGTTGATGGCGCGCCAGGCAGTGGGCAGGAACACTTCCGCCACCAGAATGCTCAACGCTGCTCGGCTGAAGCAGGAGCGGCGACCCCATAGATCCGGCTGCGAGTCAGCCTCCGGCAACCACTGCGCCGGGTAACGGCACACCTGCAAAGGGCCGCGCTCAAAGGCTTTATCGCTGAACAGCAACTCCCCCAGGGAGCGGGTACCGAGCGCGTCCATGTGCAGACCGTCGCGTTCCAGCGCGGTGCGGCCAGCAACGCTGCGGGCAAATACCCATCGTTCATCGTTGCCGAGCAAATAGACCTCACGCACCCAACCTTCGCTGCCTGCGGGCAGTTGCAGCAGACTGCATTCATCGTCGCGCAGCCGTTGCCATCCTTCGTACAGCGGCTTCACGCTGAATCGGTTATCAGAAAGGCGGGTCAGGCGTCGAGTGAGGGAGTCTTCGTGAAACAGCCACTCGAGAACAAGGGGCGAAGGTGCTTCGGGAATTTGATCGCGAAGTAGCCACACGGGCGCTGGAAAGGCAGGGGTTTGCTGGGTCACGGGGAACGAATATTGGCGGCCATCGATGCGGCGAGCTTAGCATGATTGCGATTGCTGACCGACGACCGAAGCGCTGCCCTTTTTTGCGCTGAGGCAACTGGCGCCTTCCCGGCTAAAGCCGGTCCCACAGGATATCCGGCGTTAGCGGGACCAGCTAAAGCCAATCCCACTGGGTATGCGGTGTTAGTGGGACCGGCTTTAGCCGGGAAGGGGCCGGTGTGGGCACCATTGGTTTTGCGGTGTCGCCGCTGACGCGCTCCCGGCTGGCCTCACTCAGCCAGTCCATCAAAAGTCTGTGACCGCTGTATCGATGAAACTTGCGTCATCGCGCGGTGATCAGTACAAGGCCTGACCCATTCGATAAACTTCGCGAAGACAGCGGAGCGTGTGGGACGTCTAGCCTGAAACCAAGAGAACCGAGCGATGAAAAAGTGGCAATGCATAGTCTGTGGCCTGATCTATAACGAAGCCGATGGCTGGCCGGATGACGGTATCGCGCCTGGCACCCTTTGGCAGGACGTACCCGAAGATTGGCTGTGTCCCGACTGCGGCGTTGGCAAAATGGATTTTGAAATGATCGAAATCGGCTAATCCGCCGACGATCCCAACCCCCTTTGGAGAACTCAATGAACGCACCTGTCGTGATCATCGGCACCGGCCTCGCGGGCTACAACCTCGCTCGAGAATTTCGCAAGCTGGATGGCGAGACGCCGCTGCTGATGATCACGGCCGACGACGGCCGCTCGTACTCCAAGCCGATGCTCTCTACCGGCTTCGGCAAGAACAAGGAAGCGGACGGCCTGAGCATGGCTGAACCAGGGACAATGGCCGAGCAGCTTAAGGCCGAAGTCCGCACGCATACGCGCGTCAGCGGCATTGACCCTGGACACAAGCGTCTGTGGGTGGACGAGGAGGCCGTGTACTACCGTGACCTGGTTTTGGCCTGGGGGGCGGAAACGGTGCGCGTACCGGTGGCGGGTGACGCCGGTGATGCCGTATTTCCGATCAATGATCTCGAAGACTATGCGCGCTTTCGTGCCGCCGCCGCCGGAAAGCGGCGGGTGCTGATCCTGGGCGCCGGCCTGATCGGCTGCGAATTCGCCAATGATCTTATTCTGGGCGGCTACGAGGTCGATGTCGTGGCCCCATGCGAGCAGGTAATGCCCACGCTGCTGCCCTCACAGGCGGCCGCGGCTGTTCAGGCCGGGCTGGAGAGCCTGGGCGCGCGTTTCCATCTCGGGCCGCTGTTGACGCGTCTTGAGCGCGCCGCAGACGGACTCGAGGCGCATTTGTCCGATGGTGAAGTGCTGCATTGCGATCTAGTGGTGTCTGCGATCGGCTTGCGCCCTCGAACGGATCTGGCGGCCGCAGCCGGGCTCGAGATCGGACGCGGCGTCGTGGTTGACCGGCAGCTGCAAACCTCGCACGCCAACATCTATGCGTTGGGTGACTGTGCAGAGGTCGATGGGCTCAACCTGCTTTACGTCATGCCATTGATGAACTGCGCGCGTGCCTTGGCGCAGACCCTGAACGGTACGCCTGCAGCCGTTAGTTATGGCCCCATGCCGGTCACTGTCAAAACACCGGTCTGTCCGTTGGTGGTGTCGCCGCCGCCCAAGGGCTCTGAGGGCACATGGGCCGTCGAAGGCGAGGGCGCTGACATCAAAGCGCTGTGCCGCGACCCGGAAGGTAACTTGCTGGGTTATGCGCTGACAGGCACTGCCGTGATGGAGAAGCTTGCGCTGAACAAAGCGTTGCCTTCGCTGCTGGCATAAATACCTGTCGTTCTGTCGGATAAGCCTTCTTTTAGTTGAAACAAACGCAGCCCCTGTACTGGCGCGGGGGTCGGCGGCGTGCCATTCTCATTCCGGTCTGCCGCAACGTAGAGCAGTTGCGGCACCTGCTCGCTGTCCGCAAGGGCTGCACGGGACATAAAAACAAAAAACCGTAAAAGAGGCTACATATGCGCAAACCAGAACTTGCAGCGGCTATCGCCGAGAAAGCAGATCTCACCAAAGAACAAGCCAATCGCGTCCTCAACGCCGTCCTCGACGAAATCACCAACGCACTGCACAAGAAAGACAGCGTTACGCTGGTTGGCTTCGGCACGTTCTTGCAGCGCCATCGTGGTGCCCGCACAGGTAAAAATCCTCAAACCGGTGAGCCAGTCAAGATCAAGGCCAGCAACACTGTGGCGTTCAAGCCAGGCAAGTTCCTCAAAGACAGCGTCAACCCTGACTCGATCAAGCCGGCCAAGCCAGCCAAACCGGCTGCAGCAGCCAAAGAAGCCAAGCCGGCCAAAGCCGCAGCAACCAAAGCGCCCGCTGCCAAGAAAAAGTAATTGGCTGAATGCCCTAAACAGGCGAGCAGCAAAAAAATGGGCATGCCGGTCAACCGGCATGCCCATTTTTTATGGCAATACGAAAAATCGCCGCGTCGTTTGCAGGGGTATGGCCCGCCACTTTGCGACCCGCCGGTTCTGCTCGTTCATCGACCGCTCAAGCTCGCTACACTGCGCACATTCGCCGACGCAGTCGCTCCCTTGAGGCCTCACGCATGAAGTTTCGTTTTTTACTCTGGATGTTGGGCCTGTTGATGGCCAGAGCCAGCCGCAACAACCCTGCATTTCAGCAGCAACTTGCAGGCAAGGACCTGGCGTTTCAACTGCAGACCGCTGATGGAAAAATTGCCAGGCACTTCGTTGTGCGTGATCAGCGCGTCAGGAGCCGCGCAGGTACCTTCGCTGCGCCCGCCTTTGTCATCTCCTTCAAAGACGCCGAATACGGCTTCGCCACGATGCAGGCCCGGAACAAGCAACTGGCCTTCATGCAGGGCATTCAGGACAAAAATATCCAGGTCATCGGCAATACGGGGCTGGTGATGTGGTTTCAGGGGCTGACAAAGTATCTGAAGCCGCGCAAGAAGAAGTAGGCGCCACAAACTTGTAGGCGCGGCTTGCTGGCGACCGCGCTGTGTCATTCGGCATTCCAGCGTTGACACGCCGCGCTTGCGAGCAAAGCGGCGCCTGAAATTGCTTCAAGGCGCCGCTGGATACTCGGAAATCAGCTGAACTGGGCAGCCAGTTCGCGCAACAGCACCTCGGCCTCCAGCACTTTCTTCACGACGTCCTGAGCCTTCTCGCGAGAGAGCTTCAGGCGCTCGAGCAGCTCGTCCGGGATGGCCTCCATCGGGCCTGAACCGATGCCTTCCTTGCGCAGCAATCTCACCGCGAGACACACCAGGTTCGCGTATTTGTGATGCTCGCCTGCGTAGTGAGGATCGTGCTGGAAGCGTAGAGCGATGACCAACTCTTCCGGCATGTCCCAATTGCGCATCAGCCACGAACCGATCTGTTCGCGCGTAATGCCCAGCAAGTGCTGCTCGACGAAGCTGTGATGCAAGTGTGGGTTCACTTCGATCTGACGGCAGATCAGCGAGAAGTGTGGCGGAAATACGTGTGCAAGCAGCAAGTAGCCAAAGTTGTGAAGCAAACCGGCAAGGTACGTAAGCCCGTTTTCCGGGCGCTCTGCGCGCGGCATGGCGCGTGTGAGGCCCTCGATGATCGCGGCGGTATAGATTGACTGCTGCCAGTAAGGGGTCGCCTGCTGCGGGTGATCCTTGGGCAACGCCAGGGTTTTGCCCAGCGCAAGGCCAAGGGCGAGATTGATGACCAGATCAAAGCCCAGTACCCGAACGATCGCGTCTTCTACCGAACGGATTTTGCCGGCCGAGCCGTAGTACGGTGACGCCGCCCAGCTGACAACCTGTGCAGCCAGTGCCGGATCGGTCTCGACCACGCCGGTGATGTCGTCAATGGTGGCGTCGGGGTCGACACGCAGTTTGATGATCTTCTGCGCGGTGTCGGCCAGCGGCGGGATTTCAACCGTAGATTCCAGGCGCTGCTGAATGCGCCGGGCGGTGAAGTTCTGTACAGCCTTGGTGATCTCCTCGCGGTCGTCATCGGGACGTGTGAGGTTAGGAATGACAGACGTCACCGGTTCGCCAAAGCGGGCGGCGCTTGCCTTGGCCAATAACGTTTTGAAGTCTTCGCTGCTGATTTCCAGCAGCAGGCCCGGCTCGCCCGAGTCGATCAGAACGGTAGAACCCGACAGAATGCGTTCTTCGTACAGACAAGGCGAGCTGGTCAAGGATGGCAGGCCGGGCAGCGTGCTCAACTTATGCTTGATCAGCATGAGGTCGAGCGACTCTTTGGGCACGGCTTTCAACTTGCGACCGGTCAACTCGGTGATGCGATTGAGATCGAGCAGCTGGTTTTGCGGAAACAGGATGAACAGCGCGCCAACCGAGTCATCAACCAGGATGGCCTGCACCTTCTGATCAAGAGGCAAAGCCTCGTTGTCAGTCACTTCCTGGAAGTTGATGGCGGCTTTGCCGAGCAACTGCCGAATGACAGCAGGGCAGTGTGGGGTCGCGTCGATGTGGGCAGCTTCTGTCATGGCCTGTATCCAGATTCCTACAATTGCTGAAGTATAACCAGCTTGGTTGTTATAGAGGTGAGACACGCTGATAGAGCGAAGACTGCATCACACTTGCCCGTACTGCTGACCGTGGCGCAGCCAGCGCTCCAGCAGCGGACTGACATGCTGTGGCCAGCGTTCGAGCAGCGCCTGTGCGGCGTCCCGCACCGCAGGGAGCAAATCAGCATCGCGCATCAAATCGGCGACTTTGAACTGTAGCAGCCCCGTCTGGCGCGTACCGAGCATCTCACCAGGACCGCGCAGTTCCAGATCCTTCTCGGCGATAACGAAGCCATCGTTGGTTTCACGCATGATGCCCAGTCGCTGACGGCCAATCTGCGAAAGCGGCGGGTGGTAGAGCAGCACGCAGTGGCTGGCCGCACTGCCACGACCGACCCGCCCGCGCAGTTGGTGAAGCTGAGCCAGCCCCAGACGTTCCGGATTTTCGATGATCATCAGGCTCGCGTTGGGAACGTCGACACCCACTTCGATGACTGTCGTCGCAATCAGCAGCTGCAAGTTGCCCTGCTTGAATTCGGCCATGACAGCGGCTTTCTCGGCCGCCTTCATGCGCCCGTGAATCAAGCCGACCTTGAGCTCGCCCAGCGCGCTCGTCAACTCCTCGAATGTCGTCTCGGCCGCCTGGCATGTCAGCTCTTCCGACTCCTCGATCAGTGTGCACACCCAGTACGCTTGCCGACCCTCGGCGCACGCATTGCGCACCCGCTCGACGACTTCAATACGCCGGCTGTCGACCACCAGAACGGTGTTCACCGGGGTACGACCCGGTGGCAGTTCGTCAAGTATCGAGGTGTCCAGGTCGGCGTAGGCGCTCATCGCCAGCGTGCGCGGGATAGGGGTGGCAGTCATGATCAACTGATGTGGGCACATTGAGCCGCCCACACCTTTTTTGCGCAAAGCCAGACGCTGCTGAACCCCGAAACGGTGCTGTTCATCGATGATGACCAACGCCAGGTTCTTGAATTGCACCTCGTCCTGAAATAAGGCATGGGTACCGACCACCATGGGCGTGCCACTGGCAATCTGCGCCAGAGATGCCGCGCGTGCCTTGCCTTTCAGCTTCCCGGCCAGCCAGGCGGTTTCTATGCCAAGCGGCTCCAGCCAGCGGGTGAAGTTGATGAAGTGCTGTTCCGCGAGGATTTCGGTCGGTGCCATCAGCGCAACTTGATAGCCCGCTTCGAGAGCTTGCAAAGCCGCAAGTGCAGCGACAACCGTCTTGCCAGCACCCACGTCGCCTTGAATAAGCCGAAGCATCGGCTCGGGCTGACTCAGGTCGTAGGCGATTTCGTTACCGACGCGCTGCTGCGCGCCTGTGGGCGGAAATCCGAGGTTGGCGAGGAATTTCTTTGGCAAGCGCTTGGCCGCCGGCAGTGCAGGCGCGCGTTGGGAGCGAAGGCTTTCGCGCAGGCGTTGCTGGGAGAGTTGGTGGGTCAGCAACTCCTCGAACGCCAACCGGTGCTGCGCCCAATGGTGGCCCAACGCAAGCTCTTCAACGTCGGCATCGGCGGGAGGGTTGTGCAGGTAATGGATGGCGTCAGCCAGCGGAGCCAGTTGGTAATCGCGTGCCAGCTCGTCCGGCAGCCAGTCGGGCAGGCTTTTGGGTCCGAGCATCGACAGGCTTTGCTGGCACAACTGCCGCAGTCGCTGCTGAGTCAGGCCTTCGGTGGTCGGGTAGATGGGAGTCAGCGTTTGCTCCACCGGGACGGGTTCGTCGCCAGTGATCGCGCGATACTCCGGGTGGTAGATCTCAAGTCCTGACGCGCCGGGCCTGGCTTCGCCGTAGCACCTCACATGAGTGCCGCGCTTGAGGCTGTCTTTCTGGGCATTGCTGAAATGGTAAAAGCGCAAGCTCAACACACCCGTGCCGTCGCCGAGTCGGACCAGCAAGCTACGGCGCTTGCCCATCACCACGTCGGCGCCGCTCACCACGCCTTCGATCACGGCGTCCTGGCCTGGGCGCAATTGGCCAATGGGCACAACCCGGGTACGGTCCTGATAGCGCAGCGGCAGGTGGAACAGCACGTCCTGAATGTTCTCAAGACCGACTTTCGACAGCTTTTCAGCCATGGCCTCGCCGACGCCTTTCAGCGCCGTGACCGAGACATGAGACAGCTCCGTCATACCGTCAGTCAGCTCGCTTCAGCCTGCGCTTTGGGACGAGCCACGGAGCACAGACGAATTGAGTCAGCCAGGATTTCGATGGCTTTCGGCCGAGGGAAGCTGGCGCGCCAGGCGATTGCCACCGTGCGGAACGGCACAGGAGGCGACAGCGGACGCACTTCGATCACGCCGGGCGCGTAATGATGGCTATCGACCGCTGACATCGGCAGGATCGAGACGCCCAGTCCGGACGCGACCATGTGGCGGATGGTTTCCAGCGAACTGGACTCTACGGTGGTGTGCTTGGCAGCGTCGCCGCCTTTGACCAGCGTCGGACAGGCTTCAAGCACCTGGTCCCGGAAACAGTGGCCTTCACCCAGTAACAGCAGACTTTTGTCATTGAGCGCGGAGGCATCAATGGTTTTCTTCTGGGTCCAGGGGTGGTCGGCAGGCATCAGCACGTAGAACGGCTCGTCGTAGAGCGACATGGTCAACACGTCTGCTTCGTTAAACGGCAACGCAATGATAATCGCGTCGAGCTCGCCATTACGCAGCTTGTCGCGCAGTACGTGCGTGAAGTTTTCCTCGATATACAACGGCATCTGCGGGGCGACCCGGTGCAGTTGAGGGATCAGATGAGGAAAGAGGTAAGGGCCAACGGTGTAGATCGCGCCAACTTTGAGAGGGGCGGTCAGCTGATTCTTGCCGGTCTGAGCCAGTTCGCGAATGCCTTGAGCCTGTTCAAGCACCTTTTGCGCTTGAGCGACGATGCCTTCGCCAACCGGGGTCAGACGTACGGCGCTCTTGCTGCGCTCGAAAATCAGCACACCGAGTTCATCTTCCAGCTTTTTGACGCCCACCGACAGGGTCGGCTGGCTGACATGGCAGCGTTCGGCGGCGTGGCCAAAGTGCTGCTCTTGAGCGAGGGTAACGATATAGCGCAATTCTGTGAGGGTCATAACGTGCGTCCATGAAGTTGCGGCCCCAGCATAGCGGGTGCAATCGATAGACGCACGTTATCAACCCGTCGCGACTGACAAAATTATCGTTTCAGCGCTTATCGAGTGAATAAACGAACGGCGCTACGACTTCCAGCGATCCATTCTTCAATAATTCCGGCGGTGGCTTGGGCAGCGGCTGGGCGCGGCGGATCATTTCCAGCGTTGCGCGATCCAGCGAAGCACTGCCCGAACCTCCTGCCAGCTCATAGGACAATACCCGGCCATCCCCGTCGACCACGAAGCGCAGACGGCTGGTGCCTTGCATGCCCCGACGTCGCGCGTCTTCCGGGTAGCGCTTGAACTTGCTCAGGTGGCTTAGCAATTCACCCTGCCAGGTAGGTAATGCATTGCTTGGCGGGGTGGGCGCGGCCGGCTGCGGTGAAGCGGACTTCTCCGGCTTGGCGTTGGACGGCGGGGCGTCCAGCGGTTTGTCGTCTGCCGGCTTCTCTTCCTTGGGAGGCTCGACCTTTTTCACCGGCTTGGGCGGCTGTGGTTTGGGCTTGGGTTTGACCGGTTTGGGAACGGCGATCTCAGCCTTTGGCGCTTCTGCAATGGGCGGGATCGGCAGTTGCTCTTCGGGCGCAGGCGGCTGTGGCGGCTGCACGACTTTGGGCGGTGGTGGTGGCGCTGGCTCCGGCGCAGGCGCCAGCTCGACCATCATGGCTGCTGGCGGCAGTTCGATGGCCTGCGAGGACGGCCAGCGCAATGCGACGATGATCGCCACGGCATGGACCGCCAGCACCAACAACAGACTACCGCTATAGCGCGTCAGTTTTTGGCGCGTATTGATCATTTCTTACCAACCGTCTCAAGACCCACCAGGCCCACCTTCAGGTAGCCTGCGCCGCGCAGGGCATTCATGACGTCCATCAGGTCGCCGTAATCCACGCCCTTGTCGGCCTGGAAGAAGATGGTGGTGTCTTTCTTGCCCTTGGTTTTGGCATCCAGCACTTGGCCGATCTGCTCGCGTGCGACCTTTTCATCGCCCAGGTACAAGCTCTGGTCGGCCTTGACGCTCAGGAAAACGGGCTTCTCGGGTCGAGGAGCAGGTTTGGCTGTGGACGCCGGCAAGTCGACTTTGATGTCTACCGTCGCCAGCGGTGCTGCGACCATGAAGATGATCAGCAGCACCAGCATGACGTCGATGAACGGCGTTACGTTGATTTCGTGGTTTTCGGCGAGCTCGTCGTCGCCTTCTTTCAAATGCAGGCCCATGGTTTACCCCATTTTTACCATGTGCGGCGGTTGGCTGCGCTCGGCCGCAGGCTGGTGATCCAGATCTCGGCTGACCAACAACAGAACCTGCGCCGAGGCGTCGGAGACTTGAGCCTTGTAACCGGCGATGGAGCGGGCAAAAACGTTGTAGATGACCACGGCAGGGATCGCTGCGACCAGGCCCAGTGCAGTGGCCAGCAATGCTTCAGCGATGCCGGGTGCAACCACGGCAAGGTTGGTGGTCTGGGTTTTGGCGATGCCGATGAAGCTGTTCATGATGCCCCAGACGGTGCCGAACAGGCCTACGAAGGGCGCAGTCGAACCGATGGTGGCGAGCACACCAGTGCCCATGCTCATGTTGCGGCCACAGGCTGCGACCAGTCGCTCAAGACGGAAAGCAACGCGTTCCTTGATGCCTTCGCGCTCACGCGTGTTGACCGACAGGCGCATCTCTTCCATGGCGTCGTGCACAAGCAAATGGGAAAGGGTGCCTTCTTTCTTTGCCCCTGCGCTGGCTTCGTCCAGGTTGCGCGCACGTTTCAACGCTGCAATCTCACCGCGCAGACGGCGCTTGGCGCCCAGCAACTCGAAGCCCTTGGCAATCCAGATGGTCCAGGTAATGACCGACGCAATGGCCAGGCCGATCATCACTGCTTTGACGACAATGTCAGCGTTTTTGTACATGCCCCACGGCGAGAGATCGTGGGACATGCCCAGGCTGTTATCTTCCGCGGCGGGCTCCGCCGGATCAGTCGGGGCAGAAGCCGGTGTCAACTCTTGAACGGTTGGCGCTGCTGCAGGGTCAACCGGTGTGGCCGCTGGTGTCTCGGCCTGCACGGCTGGTTTCTGCGCGGGGGCAGTGGAGTCAGCGAGGGCGACAGGTGTCAGCATCAGGCTTAAAAGCAGCGCGGCAAAGGCGCGACCTGCCCGTGGCAGACCTCGATTGGCGATTGACGAAGCGGGAGTTTGAATAGGTGTCATGCTGGCCCGACCTGATATAAAAATAGGTGTTCGTTCTGAGAGCGTCACGCTGGCGCGAGGCGAGCGGAGGAGAACAAAGGGTCGCCATTATTGCAAGTAATTCTTGTTAACAAAAGTAAGAGCGTCTCTTTTTTCCTGAGAATGCTTCCCAATGGTCGGTTTTAACGTCCGATTTACGGGCCGAAATTCAACAAATGATGGGGAGATTGGACATGTCAGCGCCATCCGTTCTGATTGCTGGATGTGGCGATATCGGGAGCCGGCTCGCCTCCCAACTGTTGCCCGACGACTGGACCGTGTATGGCCTGCGGCGGTCAATAGAGAAATTGCCCACGGGTGTGCTTGCCGTCAGTGGCGATCTGTTCGATGCCCGTATTCCGGCGCACTGGCCGGAGGGCAGGCTGGATTTTCTGGTCTATTGCGCAACGCCCACCGAGCGGGATGAGGCGGGCTACCGAGCTGCTTACGTCGACGGACTTCGACACGTGTTGGGGTGGAGCGAACGCAGCGGTCAGAAACCAAAGCGTCTTATATTCGTCTCCAGCAGCAGTGTGTACGGGCAGCAACAAGGCGAGTGGGTCGATGAAACGTCGCCTGCTGAAGCCACCGGCTTTTCCGGCCAGGTTATGCGCGAGGCAGAGCAGGTTGCTCTGCAGAGCGGAGTCGCCGCCACCATTGTCAGGCTTACCGGCATCTACGGTCCGGGGCGTAGCGATTTGATGAACCGTGTACGTCAAGGCTATAGCGTCGCGAGCGAGCCGCCGCTGTATGGCAACCGGATTCATGCTGATGACGCAGCCGGACTGCTGGCGTTTTTACTGCGCGCCGCGGCAGACGGCAAGGTGCTGGAAGACTGCTACATCGGCGTCGATGATGCGCCGGTGCCCTTGGCTGAAGTGGTCGACTGGTTGCGAAAGCGCCTGGGCGTCACCGAGTGGTCGGATGCAAACAGTGTGCGGCGCACCGGGAGTAAACGTTGCAGCAACGCCCGCATCAAGGCGCTGGGCTGGAGACCGCGTTATGCGACGTATCAGGAAGGGTATGAGGCGATGCTGGCAGACCAGCCGAACTAGTCTGCTTTGGCGCCGACGGGTAGGACCGGCCTTAGCCGGGAAGGCGTCCGTCTTAACAACCGGGAAATTGAGGTCGCAGGTACTGGCCTCTTCCCGGCTGAAGCCGGTCCCACCATGTGTACGCGACAGTCAGTTCTTCTCAAGCACCCAGCGTCGCTCGCCTGGGCGCAAATCAGGCATCTCGGTTGCCTGTGCATTGTTTACTGCCTGGAAGAGCTCAAGCTGCTTGCCGTTGCGAACGAAGATCCACGGATTACCGCGCTCGTCCTTTTCCAGCCACATGCTGTCGTACTCACCGCTCATGGCCGCGCAGTCGCCGGCAAGGCACAGCGCGTAGCGATCATTGTCCGGTAAGCCACTGACGCTGCCGTCTGGCAGGAATTCCACGGTACTGCCCTGGCCGTCGCCGTTGACGATCGTCCATTTGCCGCCCAAATAAGCGGTATAAAGCGCGCGCTCGAAGCTGGTGCCAGGTTGCGCTCCGGCAGGCGGTGCTTCCTTCGGCGAACGGAAGTGCTGTTCTGGACCTGTGTCGCTGGCGCGCTGCACCAGATCGTCACCTTTGATGGTCAACTCATCCGACGCATTGCCATAGAAATCGACCCGCAACTTGCCGTCGGCGTTACTGGCAATCTTGCCTTCACTTAGCTCGAAGCCGTTGGACGCAGTGGCCTGGCCTGCCTTGGTGTTGATGTTCCATTCCAGATTGGGCCCGTAAGCCAGTAACGCTTGCCGCAAATTGCCGCCTTGAGCTGCGGCGTCGATTGCGGCCTGGTTGATCCAGGTGCCGTCCGGCGATTTGTTGGAGTGGCTGGCGCAGCCGCTGAGCAGTGCTGCCAGCAGCGAGAGGGCAAACGCAACGCGCATAGGCGGAGTCCTTCCTGTGCTGAGGAGGCGGAGCGTGCATGAGCTCCGCACCGGGATTTACTCGACGACCAGTATGGCGTCCATTTCGACCTGAGCGCCACGCGGCAGCGCAGCGACACCGATGGCGGCACGCGCCGGATAGGGCTGCTCGAAGTACGTGCCCATTATCTCGTTGACCTTGGCGAAATGGCTCAGGTCAGTCAGGAAGATGTTCAGCTTGACGATGTCCTTGAACGAACCGCCTGCGGCCTCAGCCACTGCTTTAAGGTTTTCAAAAACCTGAACGGTCTGGGCTTCAAAACCCTCGACCAGCTCCATGGTTTTTGGGTCCAGCGGAATCTGTCCCGACATGTAGACCGTGTTACCGGCCTTGATCGCCTGAGAGTAAGTGCCGATGGCGGCAGGGGCCTTGTCGCTGGAGATGACGGTCTTGCTCATGAATAACTCCTGTTAGCGGTTTGACTACGCGCGCATGCGAGTAATGCGGATCACGCCAGCCAGGGCGCGCAGCTTCTTGATCACGCGTGCCAGATGCACTCGATCATGCACACTGACCACCAGTTGGACCACGCTGATGCGACCATCGCGTTCATCCATACTGATTTTTTCGATATTCCCGTCGGCCGCGTTGACGCTGCTGGCAAGCAAGGCGATCAGGCCGCGTTGATGCTCCAGCTCGACACGCAGCTCGACGTTGAACTCGCCGGTAACGTCTTTCGCCCAGGACAGCTGGATGCATTTTTCGGGGTTATGACGGATTTCCGTGATGTTCCGGCAGTTGTCCAGGTGGACCACCATGCCCTTGCCTGCGGACAAGTGGCCGACGATAGGGTCACCCGGAATCGGCGTGCAACACTTCGCATAGCTGAGCACCAGACCTTCAGTGCCCCGAATGGCCAACGGCCCCTCGGCATTTGGCAACTGGTCGCCTTCGCTGGCGAGCAATCGCCGAGCCACCACATACGCCATGCGATTGCCCAGACCAATATCTTCGAGCAGGTCTTCGATGACCTCTACTCTGTACTCGGCGAGGACCAGGCGTACGCGTTCGGCCGGAATCTTGTCCAGCGTGCTGTCGAAGCCGTTGAGCACTTTGTTCAACAGCCGTTCGCCCAGATTGATCGACTCCGACCGACGCTGCAGTTTGAGCGCATGACGGATGTGCGTCCGGGCTTTGCCGGTGACGACAAAGTTGAGCCAGGCCGGATTCGGACGGGCGCCGGGTGCACTGACGATTTCGACTGTAGAGCCGCTCTGCAAGGGTTCGGACAGTGGAGCCAGACGGCGATTGATACGGCAAGCAATACAGCTGTTGCCAACGTCGGTATGCACTGCGTAAGCGAAGTCCACTGCGGTGGAGCCCTTCGGCAGCTCCATGATCCGCCCCTTCGGGGTGAACACGTACACCTCGTCCGGAAACAGATCGATCTTCACGCTTTCGATGAATTCCAGCGAGTTGCCGGCGCGCTGCTGCATCTCCAGCACGCCTTTGACCCACTGCCGTGCCCGAGCGTGAGTGCTCTTCGGCTGTTCATCGCCCGACGACTTGTACAGCCAGTGCGCAGCGATGCCATTGTTGGCCATCTCCTCCATTTCGCGGGTGCGAATCTGGATCTCGATCGGTACACCGTGCATGCCGAACAGGGTGGTGTGCAGTGACTGATAGCCGTTGGCTTTCGGAATCGCGATGTAATCCTTGAACCGGCCGGGCAGTGGTTTGTACAAATTATGTACAGCGCCCAGTACGCGGTAGCAGGTATCCACCTTGTCGACGATGATCCTGAACGCATAAACGTCCATGATTTCGTTGAACGCACGACGCTTGCCACGCATCTTTTTATAGATGCCATACAGGTGCTTCTGGCGACCGCTTACTTCGCCTTCAATGCCATCAACCGCCAGGCAGTGGCTCAGCGACTCTTCGATTTTGTTGACCAGCTCTTTGCGATTGCCACGGGCACGTTTGACCGCCTGCCCAATGCGCGACGAGCGCATCGGGTACATCGCCTTGAAGCCAAGGTCCTCGAATTCAATACGCACGCTGTGCATACCAAGACGGTTGGCAATAGGCGCGTAGATTTCCAGGGTTTCTTTGGCGATGCGCCGGCGCTTCTCGCCGGACAACACTTCCAGCGTGCGCATGTTATGCAGGCGGTCGGCGAGCTTGACCAGAATCACACGGATATCCCGCGCCATGGCCATCGCCATTTTCTGGAAGTTCTCGGCCTGAGCTTCGGCCTTGGTCTCGAAGTTCATCTGGGTCAGCTTGCTGACGCCATCGACCAGTTCGGCCACCGTTTCCCCAAACTGGGCGCAGAGCGCTTCTTTGGCGATACCGGTGTCTTCGATCACGTCATGCAGCATGGCGGCCATCAGGCTCTGATGGTCCATGTGCATGTCGGCAAGGATGTTGGCCACCGCCAGCGGATGCGTGACGTAGGCTTCGCCGCTGCGACGACGTTGACCGTCGTGGGCTTGTTCGGCGTAGAAATACGCTCGGCGGACCAGGTTGACCTGGTCTGCGCCGAGGTAGGTCGAGAGGCGATCGGCGAGGGCGTCTATGCTCGGCAAGATAAAACTCCTTGCCGAAGGCTGTGACCCTGCGCCTTGCAACGTCGACCAGGCATAGGCTTAGACGGCCTCGCTGGACTCGTCCTCGAATGCGGCGAACAGTGGTTCATCTTCAACGATTTCGGCTTCTGCAATAACAGCGTAATCCATCAGGCCAGCCGCGATTTCGCGCAGGGCCACCACGGTTGGCTTGTCGTTTTCCCATGCCAGCTTGGGCTCTTTGCCACCGGTCGCCAGTTGACGCGAGCGCTTGGTGGCGAGCATGACCAGCTCAAAACGGTTATCTACATGTTCCAGGCAGTCTTCAACGGTCACGCGGGCCATGGGTATTCCTCGTAGCAAATGCGATATGCGCGGTGCCCGAATGGGCGAGCGGACTCGACAGTCTAAAAAATCACCAGCGTTTAGGGAAGCGCTGATTTGCGATGACTCGGTTTCCCGAGCAAAACCGGTCAGGCCAGAAGCTGCGCGAGCAACTGGCTATGACGCTGTTGTTGGTGCTCCTGACTCAACAGGTTGGCGCGAAAGATCGCTTTGAGGTCTTCGAGCGCCGTGGCGAAATCATCGTTGATCACGATGTAATCGTATTCTGCGTAATGGCTCATCTCGCTGACCGCTTCGCGCATGCGACCTTCGATGATCTCGTCGCTGTCCTGACCACGATTGGTCAGGCGCTGACGCAGGGCCTGCTGAGTCGGGGGCAGGATGAAAATCGAGCGAGCATTCGGCATCAGCTTGCGCACTTGCTCGGCACCTTGCCAGTCAATCTCCAGAATCAGGTCATGGCCTTCATCCAGTGTTTGCTGCAAATGGCTCTGCGAGGTGCCATAGAGGTTGCCAAACACCTCAGCCTGTTCGAGAAAGTCGCCGTGCTCGATCATCCGCACGAACGCGGCGCGATCAACGAAGTGGTAGTTCACGCCGTCCACTTCGCCCGGACGCATGGCCCGGGTGGTGTGGGAAACCGACACGCGAATTTGCGGTTGAGCGTTGATCAAGGCGTTGACCAGGCTGGTCTTGCCCGCGCCCGATGGGGCGGAAATGATGTAAAGGGTGCCGGTGCTGTGGGTCATGTTGGGGGTGGCCTTACTCAATGTTCTGCACTTGTTCGCGCATCTGCTCGATCAACACTTTAAGGTTGACTGCGGCTTGCGTGCTCCGAGGGTCGAAGGCTTTGGAGCCCAGCGTGTTGGCTTCGCGGTTGAGCTCTTGCATCAGAAAATCCAGCCGACGTCCGGCCTGTCCGCCCGCTTTGAGCACCCGACGAACTTCAGTGACGTGAGTGCTCAAACGGTCGAGTTCTTCGGCGACGTCGCTTTTTTGCGCCAGCAGAACCATCTCCTGCTCCAGGCGCTGGGGGTCGAGCTCGGCCTTCATGTCGGCGAAGCGATCAAGCACCTTTTGGCGCTGGGCCGCGAGCATTTGCGGTACCAGATTGCGTAACGTCGCAACCTCGGTTTTGATAGAGGTCAGCCGCTCGTCGAGAAGTCTCGACAGATCGGCTCCCTCACGGGCGCGGCCAGCTTTGAGTTCGTCCAGCGCCTCATTGAACAGTCCCAGCGCGTCGTTGTTCAGGGCTTGTGGGTCAGCGGCGTCTGCGACCAGTACGCCTGGCCAGGCCAGTACTTCAAGGGGGTTCAGCGCGGCGGGCTGCTGGATCAGGCTGGCAACGATCTCGGCTGCTGCCACCAGCTGACCTGCGCGCTCGCGATTGACCTGCAGCGGCTTGCCTGCGGACTCCTCGGTAAAGCGCAGCGTGCATTCGATCTTGCCCCGTGACAGGCCTTGACGCAGAGCTTCACGCACGGCGCCTTCCAGGTCACGAAACGATTCCGGCAGACGCAGGTGAGGTTCGAGGTAACGGTGATTGACCGAGCGCAGTTCCCAGCTCAGCGTGCCTTGTGGGCCGGCTCGTTCAGCGCGGGCAAAAGCCGTCATGCTGTGCACCATGGGACGTACCTCTATAAATTCAGGCGTTATAAATTCGGGCGATTGCGGGTAGCCGGTCTGGCACGAGTGCCTGGCGCACGTCGAGGAAAACGACTGGCTGTAAAGGCGCAGGATTGTAGCTCAGTGCGAGGTGTGCGCCCAAATGTGGCATTGTCGCAAGCGATGCGCGGTGTCTTGACTCGGCGTATGGCCGCGCCGTTTTACGGGGCGTTTCGCGAGCAACGTCTCATTAGGTGTCCCAAGCAACGCCCGCACCTCTATAATGCAGGCCAGTTTTCCGTCTCCCAGTACAGGTATCCCAGATGAAACGTCCAAGTGGTCGCGCTGCCGATCAGCTTCGCCCGATCCGCATCACCCGCAACTACACCAAGCACGCCGAGGGTTCTGTGCTGGTTGAGTTTGGTGATACCAAGGTGATCTGCACCGTCAGCGTTGAAAACGGCGTTCCGCGTTTTCTCAAAGGGCAGGGCCAGGGCTGGTTGACCGCCGAATACGGCATGCTGCCCCGGGCAACAGGCGAGCGTAATCAACGTGAAGCCAGTCGTGGCAAGCAGGGCGGTCGCACGCTTGAGATTCAGCGCCTGATCGGGCGTTCGCTGCGTGCTGCACTGGACATGTCCAAGCTGGGCGAGATCACCTTGTACGTTGACTGTGACGTGATTCAGGCGGACGGCGGGACGCGCACTGCGTCGATCACCGGATCCATGGTTGCCCTGATCGATGCGCTGAAGTCCATCAAAAAGCGCGGCGGCCTCAAAGGTGGCGATCCGCTCAAGCAAATGATTGCCGCTGTATCGGTGGGCATGTACCAGGGCGAGCCGGTTCTGGATCTGGATTACCTTGAAGACTCCGCTGCCGAAACCGACCTCAACGTGGTCATGACCAATGCGGGCGGCTTCATCGAAGTTCAGGGCACTGCCGAGGGCGCGCCGTTCCAGCCTGAAGAGCTGAACGCCATGCTGGCACTGGCTCAAAAAGGCATGAACGAGATCTTTGAACTGCAGCAGGCGGCACTGGCCGACTGATCGGTTTCTCCTAATCCGCAACACTACGTCAGCATAGGGAAAGCATGATGATCGAGAGTCAGTCGCCGCTGCCAGCACCCAGCAAGGAAGCCCGTCAGTGGGCAATGCTCTGCCATTTCGCTGCGTTTTTCGGGTTGATCTTCCCGTTCGGCAACTTGCTCGGACCACTGATCGTCTGGCAGCTCAAGAAAGAGGCCGATCCCTACATCGATGCCCAGGGCAAGGAGGCCCTGAACTTTCAGATCACGGTCGCTATTGCTGCGATGATCTGCTTTTTGCTGATGGTGGTGATCATCGGTTTTCCGCTGTTGATGCTGGTAGGGGTCGGGGCACTGGTGCTGACGATCATTGCCGGCGTCAAGGTCAATGACGGGATTGCCTATCGGTATCCGTTCACCTGGCGGCTGATCAAGTAAGAGATGCGCACAGCGGCTGCCTGCCCGATCTGCAGGCAAACAAAAGCCGACTTCATGTCGGCTTTTTTTGAGCAACTGAACGTCAGATGGTGAGCGTCCAGTCGTAGTCCACAATCAACGGCGCATGTTGCGAGAACCGCGGTTGACGTGGGAGGCGCGCGCTGCGTACAAAACGGCGCAGGCCCGGGGTTAGCAATTGGTAGTCGAAGCGCCAGCCCAGATTAAGCATCTCGGCCTGCTCGTTATCCGGCCACCAGCTGTACTGATCGCCTTCGCGACTGACTTCCCGCAGCGCATCGACATAGCCCATGTTGCCAACGATCTCGTCCATCCAGGCGCGTTCCGGCGCAAGGAAGCCCGGAGATTGCTGACTGTCACGCCAGTTTTTGATGTCCAGCTTCTGCTGCGCCACATAAAGCGAGCCGCAATAAATGTACTCGCGACGTTTGCGACGCTGCTTGTCGAGGTATTTGCCGAAATCGTCCATGAGCTTGAATTTCTGATTCAAGTCTTCATCGCCGTTCATCCCGGAAGGGAGCAGCAAGGTAGCGATACTGACTTTGTCGAAATCTGCCTGCAGGTATCGCCCGTAACGGTCGGCCGTCTCGAAACCAAGACCGTTGATAACCGCCTTCGGTTGCAACCGCGAGTAAAGCGCCACGCCACCCTGGGCTGGAACCTCGGCATCGCAGGCATATAGGAAGTAGCCGTCCAGTTGGAAGGCCGGGTCGTCCAGTTCAAAGGCGGAGGCGCGGGTGTCCTGAAGACAGATGACGTCGGCATTCTGAGCTTGCAGCCAACTGAGCAAACCGCGCTCGACTGCAGCCTGAATACCATTAACGTTCACACTGATGATCCGCATAAATGGCCCCAAAAATCACGTGCGTGTATGATACCCGAGCTCTACCTAATTAGCTAAATCCGTGGTATTCGGGGCTTTTTTCATGCAGGCGTATCAACGCGATTTCATTCGTTTTGCCATCGATCGCGGCGTATTGCGCTTCGGTGAGTTCACCTTGAAGTCTGGGCGCACCAGTCCTTACTTCTTCAATGCCGGTCTTTTCAACAGCGGTTCGGCCCTTGCCCAACTGGGCAAGTTCTACGCCGCCGCCGTCGTTGAAAGCGGCATTCCCTTCGATGTTCTGTTCGGCCCGGCCTACAAAGGTATTCCGCTTGCAGCTGCTACGGCCGTGGCGCTCGCCGATCACCACAACCTTGACCTGCCCTGGTGTTTCAACCGCAAGGAGGCCAAGGCGCATGGTGAAGGTGGCAGTCTGGTCGGGGCTCCATTGACCGGCAATGTGCTGATCATCGACGACGTCATCACGGCCGGCACGGCGATTCGCGAGGTCATGCAGATCATTCAGGCTCAAGGTGCAACTGCCGCCGGCGTGTTGATCGCACTGAACCGTCAGGAGCGCGGCAACGGCGAGCTGTCTGCCATTCAGGAAGTCGAACGTGATTTCGGCATTCCGGTGGTGAGCATTGTTTCGTTGAATCAGGTGCTTGAATACCTGGCCGACGACGTGGAGCTCAAACAGCATTTACCTGCCGTAGAAGCGTATCGAGCTCAATACGGAATCTGAGCCTCCAAAAGGATGCGGTTTATGCTCAAGCTGGGCACGTTGGGTTTTTGTTTGTCGCTGGGTTTGGGTTGCATCGCGAGCGTTCAGGCTGACGATTCCTCCGACATGGTCTTGTATCGCTACGTCGACAGTCGCGGCGTGACCGTGCTTGATCGGCAGGGTGTGCCCTCGGAATATGTAGGCAAAGGTTATGAAGTGCTGAATCAGCGTGGCCGGGTAGTGCAAGTGGTACCGCCTGCACCTTCGGCCGAGGAACTGCGCGACGCCCAGGCGGCCAAGCTGCAAGCTGACGCGGACGCACATTTGCTCCGGCTTTACACCAGCGTCGAGGACGTCGATCGGGCCAAGACCCGACGGCTCGCCGAACTCGACGCCTTGATCGTCGTGGCTCAAGGCAATATCCAGAACCTCGTCACACAGCAAGGCGTGCTGCAGACGCAAGCGGCCGATCAAGAGCGGGCAGGGCATCCGGTCCCCAAAACGCTGCTTGACCAGCTGGACGATCTGCGGGATCAGCAGCAAAACCTGAAAGTCGACATCCTGCGCTACCAGACTGCGCGGACTCAGGCTGAGGCCGAGTTCGCGCAAGATCGGGCTCGTGTGCAGAAACTTCTGGGTCGGTAGGCAGCCCGTCCTCGATTCCGGTCAGACAATCAGCACGGGGACGGTCTCAAGCTGCATCTGCAAAGCAACAGCAAGCCGGTGGTTGCCGTTGACCACCGGATACGTGCCGTTGGCGAGCTCCCCAACATGGATAGGCCGCAGATATTGCCCTTCGCTGATGCCTGCCTTGATCTCATCCAGCCGCTTCTGAATCAACTGTCCTCTACCAGCGGCCAAGCGCTGCGGGGCAACCTGCAAGACACCGGCCTCAATCGCAGGATCCACTCGCCATGTTTTCAACGTGGCGTGATTATAAAACCTGAAAACACTAACCCGCGTGTTGGTGAAGGCGTCCACATATAGTCGGTCGTGTACGTCATGCAGCGCGATACTTTTGCTGCCCTTGCCGGTTTGGTAGATGAACAATGGCGTTCCGTCTTCTACCACGTTGGCTATGACGCGAAGCTGTTCCGGGGTCGCGCTGATGTTGTTCTGGCTCATGACGGTCGCAAGATCCTCAGACGGATCAATCGCTCGTCCAAGCTTTCCGCCATCAGGGCTTGCAATCGGGCTACCCCCGGCGCCTCTTCCAGACAGCGGATAGCCCATCACGCCACCGCCCTGTACTGAAATCGGAGCAGATTGCCGAGCGATCAAACGCGGACCGTAGGCTGCGCCGGAGTCCAGCAGGTAGTGCGCATCCTTCCTGCCCGCCAGAGCGTTGGATATTCGGCGGACGGGCACGTTGTCGATTTCGCTGACCGTCGCCAATGAGTCAAACCCGGCTGGGCCTCGCCATTCTGTGGGGTGTGTAATGGTGGGGATACCGGAGACATGCCGCGTCGCACTGTTCGCAGGCACGGTGTAGCTGCGCAGCCTGTTGGCCAGGGCATGAAAGGCCTTAATGTCCAATACCTTTGCGCGTAAAAGGCTGCCAAGTACCCGGGGCGTTAGCGTTCCGGCTGCGCGCATCGCTCGATGAGCATGAGCGGACTGCATGATGATCGACGTCCAAAGCCATGCAAACCGCGGCAGGGTCTGGGTGATACCTGCCTTGCCCGCATTGAGCGCGAGCCGCATCGTACCCCTCAGAAGCTTGAGCGCAGGTACGCCGAGAGTCACGGCATCCAGTGAGCAAGCGAAGACTGGCGAATCGTTCGTGACGATCCCGTTGACGCATCCTAGCCCCGGCACGATGACTGCGAGCGAGCGCAGGATGGGCGGGTAGTTATTGGAAACGTACTCGGAACCCGTCTGGTCGCGGTGATAGTGGTAGGTGTCATGGGGGTAAAAGAACAGATGGTGAGTAGCAACCGCGACTGAAATCTGGTTTAAGCGAGCAGAGGTCAAGGGTGCGGGGGCATTGTTATCGAGATCGTCGGAAGGCCCAAACTCAGCAATGGTTTCGCTGATAACCGTCGATTTGGTCCCGCTCACTGGTGCAGCAAGATTGACGTAGGCATTCCAGTCGATGGGCAGCTTCCTGCCGGTGGTTACTTTCAGAATCGGAGTCGGCGCGGTAGAGAACTCATGCCCGGACGTGGTCGGAATCGACAGGCTTGCGTGACGTACTGCAATCCCGGCCAGAGGAAACAGCTCGTAGAAGAAACATTTGCGGAGGTAACTGCACTCAAGGACGAAACCATAGCGGCCGCGTTTTCGCTCTCTATCGAGCGGTCCTTCCAAAACGTCAATTTTTCCGGTGGGGGTCCGCAGTGTATGAACCTTGACTCGCCCGTTATGCAGCGCGCGCCGGTCGTCTGCGGGCAATTGCGCCCACAGCTCGTCAATGATGAAGGTGTACGCCAGCTTTGCCTGTGACTCAAAGAATCGATATCGGTGCTCGAACGTAGCCGGAATATCGATGCCCCGGAGCTCTTCCATAATTCTCGCGAATGTCCAATCGATCAATCGCGGGTTTGGAGCGACGGGCTGGAACTTGTCCATCCCGTTGATAAGGTGGCCAGCGGCAAAGAGGTCCAGCAGGTAAAAGCAGGTGTCGGAGTTGGGACCGCGCACGGCATATTCAAACCTGTCACTGATCTCGACGGGGTGCATGAGACGCTTTTTTATCTGCTCGGCATCGTCTCCAAACAGCTCGAGCAGCTTGTTCTCTGCCATCTTCAAACGATCGGGCACCTGACGCGTTATTCCCTCTGCTGCCTGTACGGCAAGCTCAATGTGATCATCCAGCGCGGCTGAAGCGCTAGCCACCTCTGATAATGAATAGTCATTCTGTGCGTTGACGGGTAGCACACCGTTGGCGACCGCCCAGTGCAGGCTCGGATATATCCGGGCACTGGCGATCAATGCCAGTTCTTCAGAGGTAGCGGTTTTGCTCAGATTCATGGGGAGTCGAATCAGGTCTTCGAACGCGAGCTTCGCTGAAGAACCTGGATCAAGCGAATTGGCGAGTGAGACGCCGTGAACGAAATTCACCCACGCCACCGTGCCGTATCGCAGGTCTTCGTGGATACCTTCAACCATGAAGTCGGGCACAGCAGGCGCAAGGATGCACAGCGCCAGTTCGGGCAGAGCCGTTCTCTCAGCAAGGGCGGTCAGCAGGCGTCTATGACGCTGTCGATAGCTCAGGCCCCAGTTCTGCGGCCCCGCCAGATCACAGCCCGCAATGTAGCCCGGCTGTTGTTGAGCGGGAGGGTTGAGCTCCAACATCAGGGCCGCCCACACCAGTTGCTTGCGAATGACCGGGACCGTGATCTCCCTCTCCGCGCCGCCGTACCAATCCAGAGCCTTGAGCAATTGATCGGCAAGCGTCTGCGCAGGCGCTGAGCAAAGCATCGAGTCCAGAATGGCGCCCAGGCGTTTTGGCGGTGGCCATGATTCGTCGGCGCTTGCTTGCAAAGCGTCCAGATGGGGCGCCGCAAGGAGTGGCAGGAGCGCTTGCGTACCCCCGCTGCCATTCGCCTGGGGCCGTTGCTGGAGCAGGAAGCGCTCGACCGCTCTGATGATTTTGAATAGATCCTCGGTCATCAACAGGGCGTCGATTTGATAAGGCAACGCCATCAATCGAGCAGAATCCCCGTTGCGGCTCACACTGGATTCCACGTGTCGGAGCGACCATTTCCGGCTGCTTGAAAGATAGGTCGGATGCCAGTCGCGTAACACCTGCTCCCGGTTCGATGGCATGCCGACGCTTTCATCCAGCTCGGGAGCTGGCGCACGAGGCGCCACAACGTTGAAGCGAAAGTTGTCGGTGTCGAATTCTACCTCGTAGGTGCGGCCATCAAGTTTGATGAACAGCAGGCCGTCGATGTTGTAGGCACCGGCGAATGGCGCGACGTCCTCAAGCGCGACATGCCCGATCAGCGACTGCGCACTGACGAAAGCCTGCAGCAGACCTGCTGGAGGTATCGGCCCGCCCCGCAGCTCGTCGCCGGGCAAAAGCAGCTCCAGTTGGGCTCGAACAGGTACCGAATTGTTGTGTTGCAGCATGGACATGAAGGTCCCCAAATAATGAGCGAGACCTACGGTGTGCAGATCCTCTGCGGGTGGCTGTCATTAGGCAGCGATAGAACAGGTCGGATATGTCTGATGCGTCTGTGGTGCCGCTAAAGCCGGCCATAAAAAAGCCCCGCCAGGCAATGAGCCGGCGGGGCTGCTTACTGTTGTAGTCAATGACGCTTGCGGTTGCTGATCAGCGTACCGACGCCGGTATCGGTGAAAATCTCCAGCAGCACGGCGTTCGGCACCCGGCCGTCGATGATATGCGAGGTGGTCACGCCGCCCTGAACCGCTTCCAGTGCGCAGCGGATCTTGGGCAGCATCCCGCCGTAGATAGTGCCGTCGGCGATCAGTCCGTTGACCTGCTCGGTGGTCAGGCCTGTCAGCACCGTGCCTTCCTTGTCCATCAGGCCGGCGATGTTGGTGAGCAACATCAGTTTTTCTGCCTTCAATGCTTCAGCGACTTTGCCTGCGACCAGGTCGGCATTGATGTTGTAGGACTCACCATCTGCGCCCACACCGATGGGGGCGATTACCGGAATGAAATCGCCCTTAACCAGCATGTTCAGGAGGTCGGTATTGATACCCACGACTTCGCCTACGTGACCGATGTCGATGATTTCCGGTTTGAGCATGTCCGGGGTCTGACGCGTGACGTTCATTTTTTTCGCACGAATCAGTTGCGCGTCTTTACCGGTCAGGCCGATTGCGCTGCCACCATGGCGGTTGATCAGGTTGACGATGTCCTTGTTGACCTTGCCCCCCAGCACCATTTCCACCACGTCCATGGTTTGCGAGTCGGTCACGCGCATGCCGTCGACAAAGTGGCTTTCAATGGAAAGCCGCTTGAGCAGATCGCCAATCTGAGGGCCCCCGCCGTGAACCACGACCGGGTTGATGCCCACTGCTTTCATCAGCACGATGTCGCGGGCGAAGCCGGTTTTCAGCTCCTCACTTTCCATGGCGTTGCCGCCGTATTTGATGACAAGCGTCTTGCCAACAAAGCGGCGGATGTAAGGCAACGCTTCGGAGAGGACCTTGGCGGCATTGGCTGCGGCATCATGTTCAAGGGTCATTTGGGCTCCACTCAAAATTGGGTCAAAAAGGAAGTTCTAAATCCGGTGCTACGTTTTTCAGCTGAGTGTGGAAGACGTCCTTGATCCGTTGTAGCTCAAGCTCGGTCTCGGCTTCGAAGCGTAGTACCAGCACCGGCGTGGTGTTGGACGCGCGAACCAGACCCCAGCCTTTTGGATAATCGACGCGTACACCGTCGATACTGGTCAGATTGGCATTGCCCCACTGTGCGTCGCGCTCCAGTGCTTGCATGATGCTGAACTTGCGGGTTTCGGTGACCTTGATGTTGATCTCGGGTGTGGACAGATCGTTTGGAAAGGTCTGGAAAAGCTCTTCAGCGCTGAGTTTCTCCTGACTGAGGATTTCCAGCAGGCGCGCCGCGCTGTAGATACCGTCGTCAAAGCCAAACCAGCGTTCCTTGAAGAAGATGTGCCCGCTCATCTCGCCTGCCAGCAGGGCGCCGCTTTCTTTCATCTTTTTCTTGATCAACGAATGCCCGGTTTTCCACATCACGGGACGACCACCGTATTCATGGATCAACGGGATCAAGCGCCGCGTGCATTTCACGTCGAAAATAACGTCGGCACCGGGGTTGCGCTTGACCACGTCGCGAGCAAACAGCATCAGCAGACGGTCGGGGTATATGACACTGCCGGTGTTGGTAACCACACCTACGCGATCGGCATCGCCGTCAAAGGCCAGACCGAGGTCCGCGCCGGTTTCCCTTACCTTGGCGATAAGGTCCTGAAGGTTCTCCAGCTTGCCAGGGTCGGGATGATGGTTCGGGAAGTTGCCGTCCACTTCGCAAAACAGCGGGATGACTTCGCAGTTCAGTGCTTCGATCAACTGCGGGGCGATAACGCCCGCAGCGCCGTTGCCGCAGTCAACCACCACCTTCATGCGCCGGGCAAGCACGACGTCGCCAAGGATTGCGCCCGCGTAACGGTCGAGGATATTGACCTTGACGATGCTGCCTTTCGCAGCGGGCAAGTCGTTGGCCTTGATGCGCTCGTGGAGGGCCTGAATCTGCTCGTTCGCCAACGTGTCCCCGGCGATCACGATCTTGAAGCCGTTGTAGTCCTTCGGGTTGTGGCTGCCCGTCAACATGACGCCCGTTTTACCGGCCAGCGTGTGGGTGGCGTAATACAGGGCAGGGGTTGGCACCAGTCCGATATCGCTGACGTGACAGCCGCTGTCGTGCAGGCCTCTGATCAGGTGCGAAACCAGCTCAGGGCCCGATAGCCGACCATCCCGACCCACTGAGACATGCGCCTCGCCCTGCGCCAGACTCTCCGCCCCAACGGCACGGCCAATCCAGTAGGCCGTCTCGGCGCTCAACGTATCGCCAACGATGCCGCGGATGTCATAGGCGCGAAAAATGGTGTCGGGAAACGGCGGGGCGGTGGACGCGGTGCTGCTCATGGGGTGGGATGGCTCCGACTTCAGGAAGTCCTGGTGTCCATCAATCAAGTCGATGTCGAGAATATCGGTGTCCTGAAACAGCGGGTCGGTCAGCTCTTCTTCCGACACGATGGGCAGGAGCGGAGGGGTATCGGTATCGCCAAGCGGTGTAGACCCGGCGTGGGACGACGCGTGATCACTCGTCGCAGCACTTGTGGGGTTGTTGCGCAGCGAAAACCGCGCCAGGCTCTGGGCCAGCCCGTTCAGCGCCGGTAGGCTCAGGCTGAAGGCTTTGACGGCCTTGCCCCCCGAGAGTTCTTGCACCAATTGCTCAAGCTGTCTGGCGTCGGCGGCGATGCGACGCTTGAACGCACTCTCGTTGAGATACAGCCCAAGCAGCATCGCTCCCGCAGCAACCAGCAACGCGAGAAGCAGCATCAGCCAGGGCGTCGTGCCGTGGAGGGCGGGGCCGGCCGCAAACGTGAGCTTCCAGTTGGCGTAGCCGGTGGGGAATTCCTGCGCATGGCCGCCGTCGTCCTGCCCGCGGGTAAGGAAGCTCTGTGGGGTGGCGCTACCGAACTGTTGGGCGAGTGCGACCTGGCCGACGTCGGCAGGGATCTCGGGCAACGCATTGATCAGCCGTTGGGGGTTGTAGGCCAGCAGCAAGGTGCCGGTAATGGGGGCGTCCGGCGTCGTGCGCAAGGGCGCTGCGGTGTAGATCAGCCAGTGATCGCCGACATTGCGCGCTTCAGGGGCGGGCGTCTCGCCTTTGCCGGCCTTGGCCAGCATGTCCAGCGTGGCGAAGCTGATGGGCAGTGAGCCCTGCGGATCAAGCCCGTTGAACCCCAGCGGGTTGAGCCGCGCGCCCGCCACGCCATCTCGGTAGCGAAGTTGACTCTGGGCGGTTTCGATCAGCGCAGGATTGTTGCTCAGTAACGCCTGGCTCAGCGCGCCATCCATTGCTGCTGCCTGGGTGTCCGCATTGATCTGGCGCAGTGCCTTGTTAACCGCTCCGGCCTGGGCGCTCCCCCATGCCTCGACCAATTGCGCCTGCTGTTGCGGCTGGCTCTGGATCGCGAGCCACACCAGCACCATCGCCGCAAGCAGGCCGACAAGCGACGGAACAAGGCCGGGGCTGGCTAGACTCAAACTGGCGTCGTGGTCGGCCGGCCCGGTATTTTGCGGAGCGGCGTCCGCTTTGGCTGTGCGTTTGATGCCTTTCAAACTGACTCTCCCTGCTCGATCGTCCTGACGCGGTCTTATCATTCTTGCATCACATCAAGGCGTCCAGACTCCGGCAACGCATCAGCCAAAGTGAGCGCTTGTCACAGGGTCAGTGGCTGCCAGAGTGGCCGAACCCGCCTGCACCGCGCTGACTTTCGTCGAATTCTTCGACGATTTCAAAATGCGCCTGCACCACCGGGACCAGCACCAACTGAGCGAGACGCTCGCCGATGGAAATCTTGAATGCGGTCTGGCCGCGATTCCAGCAGGAGACCATCAGCTCACCCTGGTAGTCGGAATCGATCAGGCCCACCAAGTTGCCCAGCACGATGCCGTGTTTGTGGCCCAGGCCCGAGCGCGGCAGGATCAGCGCCGCCAGGCCGGGGTCTGCGATGTAAATCGACAGCCCGGTGGGAATCAACAGGGTCTGGCCGGGTTCGAGCAGCGTGTCCTCTTTCAGCATGGCGCGCAGGTCCAGCCCCGCCGAACCTGTGGTGGCGTAAGCGGGGAGCGGAAAATCGCTGCCGATGCGAGGGTCGAGGATCTTGGCTTGTAGGGCGTGCATTCGTGTTTAAACCTGGTTCATTCGATCGGCAATAAAAGTCACCAGCTGCCGCGCGATCTTGGCTTTGCTGGTCTGGGCGAAGAGCGTCTCTTGTAACGCTCGGTCGATCACGCTGCAGGCGTTTTCTTCGCTGTTGAAGCCGATGCTGGGATTGGCGACGTCATTGGCGACGATCAGATCAAGGTTCTTGTCCTTGAGCTTGCGTGCGGCGTAATCGAGCAGGTGTTCGGTCTCAGCCGCAAAACCGACGCTGAACGGGCGATCCTGGCGCTGGGCGATAGTGGCAAGGATGTCCGGGTTGCGGACCATCTGCAGGAGAAGACCATCGCCGGTTGTAGGGTCTTTCTTCAATTTTTGTGTAGCGACGACTTCAGGGCGGTAGTCGGCAACCGCGGCGGAGGCGATGAAGAGATCGCAAGGCATTGCGTCTTCGCAGGCCGCGAGCATGTCCCGGGCACTGACAACGTCAACGCGCGTTACACGGTCTGGCGTCTGCAAGTTCACGGGGCCGGTGATCAGCGTGACCCGCGCGCCGGCTTCGGCCGCGGCTTCGGCCAGCGCAAACCCCATTTTCCCGGAGCTGTGGTTGGTGATGTAGCGAACCGGATCGATGTTTTCCTGGGTGGGACCTGCAGTAATCAGCACGTGCTTGCCGGTCAGCGTGAGACGCTGGAAACAATCGGCGGCAGACTGCGCCAGATCATTGGGTTCGAGCATTCGGCCATAACCGACGTCGCCGCAGGCCTGGCTGCCACTGGCCGGGCCGAACATGCGCAGGCCGCGCTGTTCGAGCAACTGCAGGTTGGCCTGTACGGATGGGTCTCGCCACATGGCCTGATTCATTGCAGGTGCGACGGCAACGATAGCGTCCGTCGCCAGTACCACGGTGGTCAGTAGATCGTTGGCGATGCCTTGGGCCAGACGCGCCATCAAATCCGCCGTGCCCGGCGCGATAAGAATCATGTCGGCCCACTTGGCCAGCTCGATATGGCCCATGGCGGCTTCGGCAGCCGGGTCGAGCAAATCCAGGTGAACAGGATGGCCGGACAGGGCCTGCATGGTCAGCGGGGTAATGAACTCCGCGCCGCCCCTGGTCATGACGACCCGAACTTCTGCGCCGTGATCGCGCAATCGGCGGACCAGTTCGGCGCTCTTGTAGGCCGCGATGCCACCGCCGACGCCGAGAACGATGCGTTTTCGATACAGCCGCTGCATAGGCCTGCCTTAAGGTCGGTTAACACGCGGCAATCATTACGCCTCCCCAGGCCTGACTGTCGCGCAAAAAAGAGCGGCTAAGATAGCACAGCGACCGCACGGGAACAGCGGTGCCACACACAGGGAGCTGCTATGAGTATTCGTGATTGGCCGGCGGCAGAGCGTCCGCGTGAAAAGCTGTTGGAGCGGGGGGCAGCCAGCCTGTCGGACGCCGAGTTGCTGGCGATTTTCTTGCGCACGGGGGTCTCGGGGCGAAGCGCCGTGGACCTGGCCCGGCATCTCCTGCAGCAGTTTGGCAGCCTGAGGGCGTTACTCGAGGCCAACCTGACCGCCTTCAGCAGCGAACTGGGGCTCGGGCCTGCAAAGTTCGCCCAGTTGCAGGCCGTGATGGAAATGGCTCGGCGCAACATGGGCGAGGATTTGAAGCGCGAGTCGGTACTGCAGAATCCGGCTCAGGTGCGTCGCTACCTGAAGGCGCTATTGCGGCATGAGCCCCATGAGGTCTTTGGTTGTCTGTTTCTGGACAGCAAGAACCGGGTCCAGACGTTCGAAGTGCTGTTTCACGGCTCGATCAACATGGCCCATGTTCACGCAAGGCAGGTGGTCAAGCGCGCACTGGCGCACAACTCGGCGGCGTTGATTCTGTGCCACAACCATCCCTCAGGCGTTAAGGACGCAAGCGAAGCTGATATCGAACTGACGCGCTACCTGAAGCAGGCACTGGCGCTGGTGGACGTGGTGGTGCTGGATCACTTGATCATCGGCGACGGCGATCCATTGTCCATGGCGGAATACGGGCTGATGTAGCGCCCCTGTGACCGGCTATAGCGATGCAGTGGTGTTGGCCGCCCTCCGACTGTGAGGCCAGCGTCAGCCATGAGGGCGTGAGCCGCTACACCATAGAGCTCACGCTCAACAAACCGGCTTATTCCTTGCTGAAGCCGGTCCCACTGAAGAGCATTGCGCGCGTTCAGTGGGACCCGACACGACCTCGGAGGTCTTCGGAATCCTCGGTGCGTTACTTCACCGTCACTTTGGCGAAATCCTGGCGACCAAACGGACTGACGCTATAACCCTCGACATTTTTGCGGGTCAGCGCGTAGGCCGTTGGATGCGCCAGCGGTAGCCACAAGGCTTGCTTCTGGATCTGCTCCTGCGCCTGGTGGTACAGCTTGATGCGTTGAGCCTGATCGGTAACGGCCTTGCCTTGGGAGATCAGCTTGTCCAGGCCCTCGTCGCAGTAGCGCGCGAAGTTAGTACCGGACTTGACCGCTGCGCAGGAAAACTGCGGTGTGAGGAAGTTATCCGGATCACCGTTGTCGCCCGCCCAGCCCATGAACAACAGGTCGTGCTCGCCGGTTTTGGCGCGACGAATCAGCTCACCCCATTCAATCACTTTGATCTCCGCCTTGATGCCTACGGCCGCGAGATCGTTCTGCAGCAGTTGTGCGCCAGCGTTTGGATTGGGGTTCAGCAGACTGCCCGACGGACGTGTCCAGATCGTGGTTTTGAAGCCGTCTTTCAGACCGGCCTTTGCCAGCAGCTCTTTGGCTTTAGCCACGTCATGCTTGTAACCTGGCAAATCACTGGCGTAGCCCCACGTATTGGGCGGATAGGGACCATTGGCAGGCCGCGCTGAACCTTCAAAGACGGCTTTGAGGTATGTGTCCTTATCGAATGCCAGGTTGATTGCCTGACGTACTTCTGGCTTGTCCAAGGGTGGGTGTTGGCTGTTGATCGCCAGGAAAGCGGTCATGAACGCGTCAGTCTTTTCGACCTTCAGATTCGAGTCTTTGCCCGCTTCGGCAACATCCAGCGGCTTTGGTGAAAGGGCAACCTGGCATTCATTACGACGGATGCGTTGCAGGCGGACGTTGGCGTCCGGGGTAATCGCGTAGATCAGCGTATCCACCGCAGGTTTGCCCGCGAAGTAATCGGGATTGGCCTCGTAGCGCACAACCGAGTCTTTCTGGAAACGCTTGAAAACGAAGGGACCAGTACCAATCGGCTGGCTGTTGAGCTTCTCTGGCGTGCCCGCTTTGAGGAGCTGAGCGGTGTACTCCGCAGAATAAATAGACGCGAAGCCCATGCTTAGCGTCGCCAGAAACGTTGCGTCCGGGTGGTCCAGGGTGATGCGCACCGTGGCAGGGTCGATTGCTTCGACTTTTTTGATCAGCGAAGGCCACTGCATCGACTGCGCATGGGGAAAGCCCTGCGCAGCGACCTTGTTCCAGGGGTTGGCCGGGTCAAGCATGCGCTGAAAGCTGAACACGACGTCGTCGGCATTGAGCTCGCGCGTCGGGGTGAAGTAGTCGGTGTGATGGAATTTGACACCCGGATGCAGCTTGAAGTCATAGGTCAACCCGTCGGGCGACACGCTCCAGCTTTGCGCCAGGCTGGGGACAAGCTTGGCCGAGGCGGCGTCGTAGTCCACCAGACGGTTCATCAGCACGTCGGCGGAGGCGTTGGTGGTGGTCAGCGAGTTGTACTGCACCACGTCAAAGCCTTCAGGGCTGGCTTCCGTGCAGACGCTCAGCGTGTTAGCCGCCTGTGCCAGCAACGGGGTGGACAGGGAAGCGAGCAAGAGGGGTAAAACGGCTAGGCGCATGGCGATTTTCCTTTCAGAGATAGCCCATCTGCCGGTGCAGTCTGGAGAGGGACTAACCCTAGACCATCGATTGAAGTAGAACAATCGCCCCGGCGCGACGAGTGGTATATTTCCCCTCGCGCCCTACACCTCTGCACTCGGCGGGCCGCCGCCCTTGTCTTTCTGGGAGGCAAATCGTTGTTTGTGTTGTTGCATCGGGGGCTTTCTGGTATAAAGCAGCGCTCTTTTCTAGGGGCCCGCTGCCTTCACCGCAGGTGTGGCCGGTAAGACCCCTGAAGAAACGCGGCGCCTGGCGCCAAATGACTGAGAGATTAAGCGGCCAACCCATGCCGGGTTGGGCATGAGGTTTAGAGGGCTGAGGCATGTCGAGAGTCTGTCAAGTTACCGGTAAGGGTCCGGTAACCGGGAATAACATTTCCCACGCAAATAACAAAACCCGTCGTCGTTTCCTGCCAAACCTGCAGCATCACCGCTTCTGGGTTGAAGAAGAGAAACGCTTCGTACGTCTGCGCGTATCTGCTAAAGGCATGCGCATCATCGACAAGCGTGGTATCACGGTTGTTCTGGCCGAAATCCGCCGTGCTGGCGCTAAGGTTTAAGGGAGAAAATCATGCGTGAATTGATCCGTTTGGTGTCGACCGCTAACACCGGCCACTTCTACACCACCGACAAGAACAAGCGCACGACTCCGGACAAAATCGAAATTAAAAAATTCGATCCGGTTGTTCGTAAGCACGTGATCTACAAAGAAGCCAAAATCAAGTAATTGATTTTCGTCTCTTACAAAAAAGCCCGCAGCGATGCGGGCTTTTTTGTGGGTGAGAGAATGGCAGCTCACCTCTCGATACCTTGATGCTCAAGCTTTCTGTTCGAACACCACATAAATTTTGCGGCATGGCTCAAGCACTTCCCACGTCCCGCTGAACCCGGCCGGAATCACGAAGCGGTCACCCGCGCGCAGAGTCTTTGCCTTGCCGGCCTCATCGCGAAGGACTGATACGCCCTGGACGATTTCGCAATATTCGTGCTCGGTGTAGTTCACCTTCCACTGGCCGACGTCCCCTTCCCAGACACCTGCATTCAGCTGGCCGCACGGGCTGTTGTAGTGGTTGTAAACCGTCTGGTCGGGCTCGCCCTTGAGAATCTTCTCGGCAGCAGGCCTGAAGCGCTCCGCTGCGGTGGTGGCTTCACTGAAATCAACGACGCTTTCGATGCTCATATCGGGTTCCTGAAATAAGGCGCTGCTTGATTGTTGATCGTAAGAACTGTGACCGACCAGGCCCCAACGGCTGTTGAATAAAATGCACGATTCGGCCGCATTCTGCCTGCTTGTGTCCAATATATTGGAAATTAGCCCAATGCTGGTTTAGGGTGGCGAATGCCCTTGGCTGATCCGACGACGCTTCATGCACTCTCCTGAAGCCTGACTCGCGAGCGCTGAGGCGCGCACATCTCATAAGAGGAGGACGTTCCATGACCACCCTGACTCATGCTGACTGGGCGCAACGTGCCCAGGATTTGAAAATCGAAGGCCGTGCATTCATCAATGGTGAATACACAGACGCCGCTTCCGGCTCGACGTTCGACTGCATCAGTCCGGTCGATGGCCGTTTCCTCGCTCATGTTGCCAGCTGCGACGCTGCCGATGCCCAGCGCGCTGTCGAGAATGCGCGAGCCACATTCAATTCCGGCGTCTGGTCGCGACTCGCGCCGGCCAAGCGCAAGGCAGCCATGCTTCGTCTGGCCGAACTGATCAACGAGAACGTTGAAGAGTTGGCGCTGCTTGAAACCCTCGACATGGGCAAGCCCATCAGTGACTCCTACGGCATTGACATTCCCGGCTCCGCTCAGGCGTTGAGCTGGAGTGGCGAGGCCATCGACAAGCTGTACGACGAAGTGGCGCCCACTCCGCATGATCAACTCGGGCTTGTGACCCGCGAACCGATCGGTGTGGTCGCAGCCATCGTGCCGTGGAATTTCCCGTTGCTGATGGCTTCCTGGAAACTGGGTCCTGCGCTGTCCAGTGGCAACTCGGTGATCCTCAAGCCGTCGGAAAAATCCCCACTGACTGCCATCCGCGTGGCTCAACTCGCCATCGAAGCCGGTATCCCGGCAGGCGTGCTAAACGTGCTGCCCGGTTATGGTCATACCGTAGGCAAGGCGCTGGCGCTGCATATGGATGTCGACACGGCGGTGTTCACCGGTTCGACTAAGATCGCCAAGCAATTGCTGATCTACGCCGGCGAGTCGAACATGAAGCGCGTTTGGCTGGAAGCCGGCGGCAAGAGCCCGAACATCGTTTTTGCCGATGCGCCGGACCTCCAGGCAGCGGCCGAATCGGCAGCGAGCGCCATTGCTTTCAACCAGGGCGAAGTGTGTACGGCCGGTTCGCGCCTGCTTGTCGAGCGATCCATCAAGGATAAATTCCTGCCCATGGTGATCGACGCGCTGAAAGCGTGGAAGCCGGGCAATCCGCTTGATCCGGCGACTACAGTGGGCGCATTGGTGGATACCCAGCAGATGAATACTGTGCTCTCGTACATCGAGGCCGGCCATTCGGACGGTGCCAAACTGGTGGTCGGCGGCAAGCGCATCCTTCAAGAGACCGGCGGTACCTACGTCGAGCCGACCATTTTTGATGGCGTGACCAACGCGATGAAGATCGCCCAAGAGGAGATCTTCGGGCCGGTGTTGTCTGTCCTGACTTTCGATTCGGCCGAGGAAGCAATTCAGATTGCCAACGACACACCTTACGGGCTCGCGGCGGCGGTGTGGACGGCTGATCTGTCCAAGGCACATCTGACGGCGAAGGCGTTGCGCGCGGGCAGCGTGTGGGTCAATCAATACGATGGCGGCGACATGACCGCACCGTTTGGCGGCTTCAAGCAGTCTGGCAACGGCCGTGACAAGTCGCTGCATGCGTTCGACAAATACACTGAGCTCAAGGCCACCTGGATCAAGCTGTAACAGGTCGCGCCCGTTCACCCTCCAGTCACTGAAAGACCATAGCAGCCGGACCTTCCTCAAGGGCCCGGCTGTTTTGTCTCATCCTTTTGAGCCACAGGAGCGTGGTGATGCGTTGGGGTACTTATTTCGCGGTGCTGGCTTCGGTGCTGAGCGTCGGGCTGGCGCTGGGCGTTGGCATGCCGCTGGTGTCGTTGAGGCTGGAAGCGTGGGGTTACGGCGCGTTTCCCATTGGCGTGATGGCGGCGATGCCCGCTATTGGCGTTTTGCTGGGCGCCAGCCTTGCCAGCCGACTCGCGTCCAGGCTCGGTACCGCGAACCTGATGCGCTTGTGCCTGTGGGGCGGATCGATTTCAGTGGGGTTGCTGGGCTTGCTGCCCAGCTACTGGGCCTGGCTGGCTCTGCGCCTTGCGCTCGGGATGATCCTCACCATCGTTTTCGTGCTCGGCGAAAGCTGGATCAACCAATTGGTGATCGAGCGGCTGCGCGGCAAGCTGGTCGCGCTGTATGGCAGTTCCTATGCCCTGAGCCAACTGGGCGGGCCCATCCTGCTGGGCTTCATGGGAACCGAGGCTGACTACGGCTTTTGGGTGGGAGCCGCCTTGCTTGCTGTGTCGCCTCTTCTGTTGCTTGGCAGAACGGGCGCACCGACCGCGGCATCCAGCCATGTAACGCTGCGCGATCTCGGCGGCTTCTGTCGGAGCTTGCCGTCCATAGCATGGGCTATCGCCCTATTCGCCGGGTTTGAAGCGATGATTCTGACGTTGCTGCCGGTGTATTGCCTGCAGCAGGGATTCACGCCGGAAGTGGCCCTGGCGATGGTCAGCACGGTGGTGGTGGGGGATGCGCTTCTGCAGTTGCCCATCGGGGCATTGGCCGACAGGGTGTCGCGTCGTCGGCTGTTTTCCGGGTGTGCGCTGGCGCTGACAGCGACCAGCCTGGCCATTCCGCTGTGGGTCGATACGATTGCCATCTGGCCATTGTGGGTGCTGTTCGGCGCCAGTGCGGGCGGGCTGTTTACGCTGTCGCTGATCCTGATCGGCGAGCGCTACCGTGATGACGCTCTGGTACGCGCCAATGCTCACGTTTCGCAGCTCTGGGGCATTGGTTGTCTGCTAGGGCCTTTGGCGGCCGGCGCCGGTAGCCAGTGGATCAGCGGTCAGGCTTTGCCCCTGCTCATGGCGGCGGGGGCGCTGGGGTTGGTGATCCTGTCACAGCGGCCCAAAGCTTTCGGACCGCAGGCGGCGGTGGCTTAGAGCATCTTTTCCAGGCCTACCGCGCTACTGAACCAGGCATTCATCCGCCGCCACCAGTCGCCAGGCTCCTTGGACAGCGTGTGGATTTTGCCGTTGTCCTCGGTCACCCACACCAGCCGGTCGTTCTCCAGCTTGACCTGATAGCTGATGGCCGGCGCCATACCCTGAAGCGCCAGATCCCGCAGGTACTCAGTCAGTTCAGGGCTGTCCACAAGCACGCCGACTTCTGTGTTCCACAGCACCGATCGCGGATCGAAGTTGAATGAGCCAACAAACATTTTCTGGCGATCAAAGATCATCGCTTTGCTGTGCAGACTTGACTCCGACCCGCCCTTGATCAAGCTCGTGCGCAGAAACTTCGGTCCGCTACCTGCGTTGCTGGGATCACCCGGCTGGCGGCGCAGTTCGAACAGCTTCACGCCGTGTTCCAGCAGCGCTCGACGGTAAGGTGCGTAGCCGCCGTGAACTGCCGGTACATCGGTGGCCTCCAGCGAATTGGTCAGCAGGCTTACAGAAACGCCTTTGTCTGACAGCCCTGTCAGGTACACCAGGCCCTCCTGCCCGGGGACAAAATAAGCCGAGATCAGCGTCAGTTCCTGGTGCACATTGGCCAAGTCAGGGCTCAGTTGCGTTGTCAGCAACAGGTGAGGGTCCGGTTCGCCCCGCGACAGCACTTTGGTCGGAGCGTCCCACAACGCCTTGTTGTGCGCCCAAATCAATTCATTGAGCCAGGTCTTCATGCGTGGCTGGGTCCGGTAGGCCATCAACCTCTCATAAAGCGCCTTCTTCTCGACGTGGGCCTGCGCCAGCGACTTGGCCAGCAGCGTGCGCGCCTTGGCCAGATCCTTGCGGTCAGGCGGCCAGTAAAGAAAATCGTCGATTGGCTTGCTCAGCGTGCTGTTCCAGTACTGATCGAAGCTGTGGCCCAGCTGTTCGGCGACCGGCCCGACGCTGAGCATGTCGATGTCGGTGAAATTCAGGTTGGGTTCGGCGTCGAAATATTCATCGCCCAGATTGCGCCCGCCCACGATGGCGACGGCGCTGTCTGCCAGCCACAGTTTGTTGTGCATGCGCCGGTGCTGTTGGGACAGATTGAACAATCGCCCCAGGTTGCGCGTGGCGCCCATGCTGCGGCCCAGATTGAGCGGGTTGAACAGACGAATCTGAATGTTCGGGTGTGCTGCGAGAGTGGCGATGACTTCATCCAGTCCATCGCTGGTGGTGTCGTCGAGCAGGATGCGCACACGGACGCCGCGATCGGCCGCTTTCAGCAGTTCGTCAACCAGCGCCCGAGTGCTCAGGCCGTCGTGGACAATGTAGTACTGCAGGTCGAGGCTGGTTTTCGCATTGCGAACCAGCTCGGCCCGGGCCATGAATGCTTCGGTGCTGTTGGGCAGCAGGCGAAACCCGGAGCGGCCTTCATGGGGAGCGGCCTGGGCCATGATCGAGCGGCCGAACGAAGACTGCGCCGCAGGCAGGGCCTGACTGGGGCCGTCAGGCGCGGGCGTGTGCGCACAGCCGCCAAGCCCTAGGGCGAGTGCCAGAACGAGGGGCACCGCCCATGTGTTGGTCAACGCAGTCATCCGAAAATCAGTCATGGCGATATGACCGCGCTTTCTTCAAAAGGTTAAAAGCTGCAGAAGGTTAAAAGCTGCAAGGGGTTATGCAGGGTCGGCACGCTGCATGAGCCGCGCTGCGGCAGCGCCCACCTTGCGCACGGCCTCTTCGATTTGCGTGGTCGGTTTGGCGGCGAAATTCATTCGCAGGCAGTTTCTGTATTTGCCGGATGCAGAAAAGATACTGCCGACGGCGATCTGTACGCCCTGGCCCTGCAAGGCCCGATTAAGGCGCAACGAGTCGAAGTCCTCCGGCAGCTCGATCCACAACATGAAACCGCCTTGGGGGCGACTCACGCGGGTGCCTTCCGGGAAGTACCGCGTAACCCAGCCGGTCATTAAATCGCGACTGCGCTGGTACTGTCCCCGCATCCGGCGCATATGCGGTTCGTAGTGACCGGCGCGAAGGAAGTCGGAAATTGCCAGTTGTGGCTGGGTCGCGGTCGAGCCCGTGCTGATGTATTTCATGTGCAGCGCGCGGTCCAGGTAGCGACCGGGTGCGATCCAGCCCACGCGAAGACCCGGCGCCAGGGTTTTGGAAAACGAACTGCACAGCAGCACGCGTCCGTCTTCGTCGTAGGATTTGATAGTGCGAGGGCGGGGATAGCTGTAGGCCAGATCGCCATACACGTCGTCTTCGATAACGGCGACGTCGAAGCGTTGCGCCAGGACCAGCAGCGCTCGCTTGCGGTCCTCCGGCATGTTGTAGCCCAGAGGATTATTGCAACTGGGTGTCAGCTGTATGGCTTTGATCGGCCATTGTTCCAGAGCCAGCTCCAGCGCATCCAGGCTGATGCCGGTGAGCGGGTCGGTCGGGATCTCCAGGGCTTTCATGCCCAGACCCTTGAGCGCCTGCATGGCACCGTGAAAGCTCGGCGAGTCCACCGCGACGATGTCACCCGGTTCGCAGACCGAGCGAATGCTGATGGCCAACGCTTCCTGGGCACCGGTGGTGATCATCAAGTCATCGGGATCGACGTTGGTCCCCGAATCCAGCAGCAGGCGCGCGACCTGCTCTCGCAGACAGCGCCGCCCGTGGATGTTGTCGTAATACAGCCCGGGCATGTCCGAGCGCCGGCTGATCCGGCCAAGCGCCTGGGTCAGCGGGCGCAGGGTCGGGCTGGTGACGTCGGGCATGCCGCGGCCCAGTTGAACCACGTCCGGGCTGGGGGCCGCGCGCGCCAGCTCCAGCACTTGATCCCATTGCGAGATTTCCACTGGCCGCTGCGCAGGTCGACCTATGGCTGGCAAGGCAGGCACCTTGCGGTCGGCAGGCACGAAATAGCCGGATTTAGGGCGGGGCAATGCCAGGCCGTTGTCCTCCAGCAGCCGATACGCCTGCTGCACCGTGCTCAGGCTGACGCCATGTTCAAGACTCAATGCCCGAACGGAAGGCAATCGATCCCCAGGGCGATAAAAGCCGTTTTCAATGCGGGTGCCCAGCAATTCGGCAAGGTTGACGTAAAGGGTCATGGCGTACTCCCGCAGCTGATGCGTTCGGTGGACCAATACAGATCAGCGGAAAATACAGCATTCAGCCGCCTATTAAAGCGTTCTGTATGCAAAGAATAATAATTCTTTGGATCTGTAATGGTTTTCCATACAGCCACATCATGAACCGGTCGAAACCCTTCACGAGGTGTCTGGAGATGAGCGGAATAAGTGATGTTCGGTTAACGCTGTATGGAAGCGAGCTGGTGCGCGAGCATGAAGCGGGCCTGCGCATCAATGCGCCTGAAGGCCTGGGCGTGTGGGGGCTGTTTCAGCACCGTCGCGCCACCCGGCGAGCGCTTCTGAAATTGAATGACGAGCAACTTCAGGACATCGGCTTGAGCAGAGAGCAGGCGCGTTATGAGGGACTCAAGCCGTTCTGGCGCGAATGAGGCCTGTGACGGTGTCGGTCCGCACGGAGCGAGGTTCGCTACACCCATTCTTTCAGCCGGTGCCACAACATCCCCATCGCCAGTAACGGCGAGCGCAAATGCTTGCCGCCGGGGAAGGTGATGTGCGGCACTTTCGCGAAGAGTTCGAACCCGCCGCTGTGTTGACCACTGATGGCTTCAGCCAACAGCCTGGCGGCCAGGTGTGTTGCGTTGAGCCCATGCCCCGCGTACGCCTGGGCGTAGAACACGTTCGGATGCTTATCCATCCGCCCGATCTGCGGCAAGCGGTTGGCGCCAATGCCGATCATGCCGCCCCACTGAAAATCGATTTTTACGTTCTTGAGCTGAGGAAACACCTTGAGCATCTTCGGTTGCATGTAAGCGGCGATGTCGCGTGGGTCGCGACCGGAATAGTGACAGGCGCCGCCGAACAGCAAGCGTCGATCAGCGGAGAGTCGGAAATAATCGACCGCCACGCGCTGGTCGCACATCGCGGTGTTGCGGGGCATCAACTGGTTTGCGAGCTCTTCACTTAACGGCTCAGTCGCGATCACGTAGCTGCCCGCGGGCAAGACCTTGCCGCTCAACTCCGGATCGAGCCCGTTGAGGTAGGCGTTGCAGCCCAGCACCAGGCTGCTGGCGCGAACCAAACCGTGAGGCGTGTGAATTTTGACCTCAGCCCCATACTCCAGGCGTGTCGCAGCCGAGTGCTCGAACACGTCGACGCCCAGAGACTGGGCTATGGCCGCTTCTGCCAGCGCCAGATTCAAGGGGTGCAGATGCCCCGAGCCCATGTCGAGCATGGCACCGGCGTAGTTGGGCGAGCCGATGACGCTGCCGATGTTGCCCGCTTCCACCAATTCCAGCGTGTGCCTATAGCCCAAGCTGTGCAGCTCTTCGGCGTCCTTGGCAAAACCTTCGAATTCTTTGGGCTTGTTCGCCAGATCGCAGTAGCCCCAGGTCAGGTCGCAGTCGATGTGGTATTTGCTGACGCGCTCGCGGACGATTTCCACCGCTTCGAGGCCCATCAGCTTGAGCTGACGAACGCCATCCTCACCGATGACATTGCCGAATTGGTCCACCTCGTGGCCAACCCCGCGGATCAGTTGCCCGCCATTACGCCCACTCGCACCCCAACCGATTCGGTGCGCCTCCAGCAGTACGACTTTCAAACCGCGCTCAGCCAGCTCAATGGCCGTGTTCACGCCGGAGAACCCGCCGCCGATGATGCAAACGTCGGCTTTGATCTCGCCGCGAAGGGCAGGGTAGTCAGTTTCAGGATGGCGAGTGGCGGCATAGTAGGACGCCGCGTGATCAAGCAATCCGGGCTGAGGAGGCCGAGCATTCATGTTGAATATCCCGAGAGCGCTGTTTGGAAAATTTTACGGAGGGTAGCGGGCTGGGGATGACGGGGCAAGAAGGTGGCGGTGTGCGCTGTCCCGGCCTGGCGAAAGATGGGCATGGGACTGTGTAAGCGAAAGGCCTGATCGGGCACACTTACGCCCTTTAACAGGGGGATCTGCCGCGATGGCCTGCAACAGCGAGAAAATCCGCGATCTGCGGCGTCAGATTCCGTCTTTCGAGTGTGTGCCAGGGTGCCACGACTGCTGCGGGCCTGTAACGACGTCTTCCGAAGAAATGTCGCGTTTGCCGCGCAAGACCGCCGCCGAGCAAGAGGCCGCGCTTGACGAGCTGAACTGCGTGCATCTGGGTCCAGACGGTTGCACGGTTTACGAAGAGCGGCCGCTGATCTGTCGTTTGTTCGGCACCACTGAAACCCTGCCATGCCCTAATGGCCGCCGGCCGGAGGTGCTGATTCACCCGCGCGTCGAAAAGCAAGTGCATGAGTTCATCGCCTCCACGCGGCAAGTGCTGGTTTGAGGGTTTAAGGTGCTATTCGGGGATCGGCAAACACAAACTCTCCTTTACCTCTTCCATCACGATATAGCTTTTGGATTCCCGTACATGGGGCAGCTTGAGCAGGATGTCGCCCAGCAACTTGCGGTACGACGCCATCTCGGAAATCCGCGCTTTAACCAGGTAGTCAAAGTCCCCTGACACCAAGTGGCATTCCAGCACATGCGGCAGTTTAAGCACCGCGCGTCTGAACTCTTCAAACGTGTCGCCTGACTTGTAATCCAGGCTGATCTCGACAAACACCAGCAGGCTGGCTTTGAGGTTCTGCGGATTGAGGCGGGCGTTGTAGCCCATGATGATCCCTTCACGCTCCAGACGCCGGACCCGTTCTGTACAGGGCGTGGTAGACAGGCCCACGCGTTCGCCCAGTTCAGTGAAGGAAATCCTGCCGTCGTTTTGCAGGATGCGCAGAATGTTGCGATCAATCTTGTCCAGTTCGCGTCTGGACTGGTGTTGGGTGCGCATCACAAGGCCCTCTGTCAAAACGACGGTCGTCGAGAGAAAACACCGAATATAGGCTGTTATATAGTCAAAAGCACTGCTCGGGCCTTTTTATACTGCGCACATCCTTGCCTTAACTTGAAAACGTCAGCGGATATCCGCGATGAGGGAATCAACATGCGCGTCCTGGTCCTTGGAAGTGGCGTCATAGGTACCACCAGTGCGTATTACCTGGCGCGCGCCGGCTTTGAGGTGACTGTCGTGGACCGTCAGCCGGCCGCTGCCATGGAGACCAGTTTCGCCAATGCCGGGCAGGTCTCGCCGGGTTATGCCTCGCCGTGGGCCGCCCCGGGTGTGCCGCTCAAAGCGCTCAAATGGTTGATGCAGCGCCATGCACCGCTGGCGATCAAGGCGACGGCAGATATCGATCAATACCTGTGGATGGCGCAGATGCTGCGCAACTGCACCCAAAACCGCTATGCCGTGAACAAGGAGCGCATGGTGCGGCTGTCCGAGTACAGCCGCGACTGCCTTGACGAGCTGCGCGCCGAGACCGGGATCTCCTACGAGGGCCGCAGCCTTGGCACGACTCAGCTGTTCCGCACCCAGGAGCAACTGGACAACGCCGCCAAAGACATCGCGGTGCTTGAGCAAGCCGGTGTGCCCTATGAGGTACTTGATCGCGAAGGCATCGCCCGCGTTGAGCCGGCTCTGGCGAGCGTCAGCAATATCCTCAGTGGCGCACTGCGCCTTCCCAATGATCAAACCGGCGACTGCCAGCTGTTTACGACACGTCTGGCCGAGATGTGCGTGAAGCTGGGCGTTGAATTCCGTTTCGGTCAGTCCATCGATTCCATCGAATTTGCCGGCGACAGCATCCACGGCGTCCGCATCAACGGCAAACTCGAAACTGCTGACCGCTACGTGCTGGCGCTTGGCAGCTATTCGCCGCAACTGCTCAAGCCTCTGGGCATCAAGGCGCCGGTTTACCCGCTCAAGGGTTACTCGCTGACGGTGCCGATCACCGACCCTGCGATGGCGCCGACGTCGACCATTCTCGATGAGACCTACAAGGTCGCGATTACCCGCTTTGACAACCGTATCCGGGTGGGTGGCATGGCCGAGATCGCCGGGTTCGACCTGTCGCTCAATCCTCGTCGCCGCGAGACGCTGGAGATGATCGTCAACGATCTTTATCCTCACGGCGGCGATCTGCAGCAAGCCAGCTTCTGGACCGGTCTGCGCCCGACCACGCCGGACGGGACGCCGATCGTAGGCGCCACACCGTATCGCAATCTGTTTCTCAACACCGGCCATGGTACGTTGGGTTGGACGATGGCCTGCGGTTCGGGCAGATTGCTGGCCGACCTGATCGCCCGCAAAACGCCACAAATCAGCGCTGAAGGCCTCGATATTTCTCGTTACGGCAGCTCCAGGGAGAACGCAAGACATGTCCATTCAGCGCCAGCTCACCAATGAACGCATGAGCCAGTTGGTCGTCCACAACGGCACCGTTTATCTTGCCGGGCAAGTGGCCGACGACATGGCGGCGGGGATCGAGCAACAGACCCGCGAGACGCTTCATAACATCGAGCGACTGCTGGACCTCGCCGGTACCGACAAAACCCGCATTCTGTCAGTGACGATTTACCTGAAGGATATCGACGCGCATTTCGCCGGCATGAACAGCGTCTGGGATACCTGGCTGCCAAGAGGCCTTGCGCCGGCGCGAGCCACAGTGGAAGCCAAACTGTGCGAGCCCGGGATTCTGGTCGAGCTGTCGGTGGTCGCGGCGCTGCCTTAAGTCGAGAACTCCTTGGCACGCTGCGCGCCGGTGTGCTGCTGAAAACATACGCAACATCTTTTAGGAGCGCGCCTGCCCGCGAAGACAGGTCAGCTGCATCGGCCTCGCCTGACACACCACAATCGCGGGCGAGCGCGTTCCTACTGATTCTCTAACCCTGATCAAGAAGCCCCGCCATGCGTCCAGCCCGCGCCGTTATTGACCTCCAGGCCTTGCGCCACAACTACCAACTGGCCCGAGACACCGCCAATGCCAAGGCGTTGGCTGTCATCAAGGCTGATGCCTATGGGCATGGCGCTGTAAGCGTTGCGCAGGCGTTGGAGTCTCAGGCGGACGGCTTTGCCGTGGCGTGTATCGAAGAGGCACTCGAACTGCGTCAGGCCGGCATCCGTGCGCCGATTCTGCTGCTGGAAGGCTTTTTCGAGGCGGACGAACTGGCGCTGATCGTCGAGCACGATTTCTGGTGCGTTGTGCATTCGTTGTGGCAGGTCGACGTTATCGAGCAGGCATCACTCGCCGAACCGCTGAATCTCTGGCTGAAGATGGATTCGGGGATGCATCGCGTCGGTATTCATCCTTCGGAATTTCAGGCGGCGCATCAACGGTTGCTGAGCAGTGGCAAGGCCGCCAAAGTCGTTCTGATGAGCCACTTCGCCCGCGCCGACGAGCTGGACAGCGCGCGTACAGACGAGCAGGTGGCGATATTCCAGTCGGCGCGTGCGGGCTTGCCCGCAGAAATCAGCCTGCGCAATTCGCCCGCCGTGATGGGCTGGCCCACGGTTCCAAGCGACTGGGTCCGCCCTGGCATCATGCTTTACGGCGCAACACCCTTCGATCAGCCGCAGTCCGTGGCAGACCGCCTGCAGCCGGTGATGAGTCTTGAATCCCGAGTGATTTGCGTTCGGGATCTGCCCGCTGGCGAGCCGGTCGGCTACGGCGGCACCTTTATCGCCGAGCGCAGCATGCGCATCGGTGTGGTCGCGATGGGTTACGCCGACGGCTATCCCCGTCAGGCGCCAACCGGTACGCCGGTGATGATCGATGGGCATCGCAGCCAGTTGTTGGGGCGAGTGTCGATGGACATGCTCTGCGTCGACCTGACCGACGTGCCGGGCTCAGGTTTGGGCAGCGACGTGCAGCTGTGGGGCAAAAACATCCTCATCAGCGACGTCGCAGCGCACGCGGGCATGATCCCTTATCAGATTCTCTGCAACCTCAAGCGCGTGCCAAGGCTCTATTCCGGCCGCTGATCCCGCACCTCGGACGGCTGCGATAACTCCTGTTGCAGCCTGCCGCCGCCGCTAGTCCCCTGGCTGATCCGGCCATGGGCTCAAGTGTTGTAAATACTGAACGCTGTTGCCATGATGGCTGCCACTTGACCCAACATGATCATCAGGAGGACTCCCGCATTGGACGTCGGTGAACGACTGCAATCCATTCGTAAACTCAAAGGTCTGTCCCAGCGTGAACTCGCCAAACGAGCGGGCGTGACCAACAGCACCATTTCCATGATCGAGAAAAACAGCGTCAGCCCCTCGATCAGTTCGCTGCGCAAGGTGCTGGGCGGCATACCGATGTCCATGGTGGAGTTCTTTTCCGAAGAGCTCGAACCCGAAAATCCTACCCAAGTGGTCTACAAGGCCAGTGAACTGATCGATATCTCGGACGGTGCCGTGACCATGAAGCTGGTCGGCAAATCCCATCCGAGCCGCGCCATTGCGTTCCTTTCCGAGGTTTACCCGCCGGGGGCTGATACGGGCGTCGAGATGCTCGTGCACGAAGGCGAGGAGACCGGGATTCTGGTCGAGGGTCGTCTTGAACTGGTGGTCGGTCTAGACACCTACGTGCTTGAAGAGGGCGACAGCTACTACTTCGAGAGCTCACGACCGCATCGCTTTCGCAACCCGTTCGACGTTCCTGCACGGCTGATCAGCGCGGCCACGCCGGCGAATTTCTGATCGCGGCGCCAGACTCGGGATTGCAGTGAATGACAGGTCCAAAGCTGATGTTGATCGCGCTGGCAACGTTGCTGTACGTCGGGAACGCGTCAGCGACCATGCGCTGCGGTACCGCGCTTATCAGCCTGGGCGATACTGCCGATGTGGTTCGCCAGAAGTGCGGAGCGCCTGACAGCAGCGTTGACCAATTGCCTGCGCTCACAGCGAATGGCGTTCCGAGGCTGAACGCCGCAAAGGTGAGTATGTGGATATACGGCCCGCGCAACGGCGCTCGGCAGCATTTGCGATTTATCGAAGACAAGCTGGTGGACATCGATACAAAACGGGATCAATGAACCGCTAGCGACGCCCTTTGCAATCACATCGCAGGGCGCAATGCAGCAAATAACCTGAAGCCTCGGTCCAACGCCCATCAAATAACAAATCAGGAGAGGCCGGATGCCGCAATCCTGCTCGATCGAGCAAGCTGTCGATCACGTGCTGGCCGAGTTGCCTGCGCACGTCCACATGGGTATGCCGCTGGGGTTGGGCAAGCCCAATCGGTTTGCCAACGCGCTTTATGCCCGGATCAAATCGCTGCCGGATCGGCAACTTACTGTGTACACCGCGTTGTGCCTCGGACGGCCAGACGGTGGCGACGGTCTGCAGAAGCGCTTCCTGGGGCCCTTTCTGGAGCGGGTTTTCGATGATTACCCCGAGCTGGACTTTCTCGCTGACCTGCGCCGGGACGAATTGCCGCCCAATGTCCACGTTCAGCAGTTTTTCATGCAGCCCGGCAGCCTGTTGGGCAGCAACGAGGCGCAGCAGGATTACGTCAGCAGCAACTACAGCCATGCCGCACGGGACATCAACGCCAACGGCTTGAACCTTGTTGCGCAGCTAATCGCCCGCGACCCTCAACGTCCCGACCACCTCAGCTTGAGCTGCAACCCCGACATCACCCTTGACCTGTTGCCCATGCTGGAAAAACGCCGGGCAGCAGGCGAGCGCATTCTGATGCTTGGCCATGTGCACGCGGACCTGCCGTACATGCCGGGCGACGCCGAGATCGGCATCGATACTTTCGACCTGCTGATCGAACATGAGGAGCGCAGCACGCTGTTCTCCACACCCAATATGCCGGTGGGTATTCAGGACCATTTCATTGGTTTGTACGCGAGCATGCTGGTGCGTGACGGTGGCACGCTGCAGATCGGCATTGGCTCCATGGGCGATGCGTTGACCGCCGCATTGCTGGCGCGGCAGGCCGATAACGATACCTATCGGGCGTGCCTGGCAGAACTGGACGGGATCTCCACCTGGAAACCGCTGATCGAAGCCGAAGGCGGGGTGATGCCCTTCGCCACCGGGCTGTACGGCTGCAGCGAAATGTTGGTCAACGGCCTGCTGGTGTTACTGGAGGCGGGGATCATTCGCCGCAAAGTGTACGCGGACATCGAGCTGCAGCAGATGGCGAATGACGGGGTTCTCGATGAGTCGGTCTATGGAGACGGCGTGCTGATTCATGGCGGCTTCTTTCTTGGTCCGCGCAGCTTTTACGATCGACTGCGGGAGTTTGCGCCAACACAAATTGCGCAGATCAACATGACCGCCATCAGCTACATCAACGAGCTTTACGGCAACGAAACGCTCAAGCGTCTGCAACGACGCGACGCGCGGTTTATCAACAGCTGTTTCACTGTCACGCTGCTGGGCGCAGCGGTGTCTGACCAGTTGGCCGATGGCCGAGTCGTCAGCGGCGTGGGCGGGCAGTACAACTTCGTCGCGCAAGGCCATGCCCTTGAGGGCGCGCGTTCGGTGCTGATCCTGCGCAGCTGGCGCGAGTCAGGCGGGGAGGTCAGCTCCAACATTGTCTGGGACTATGCGCACACGACGATTCCGAGGCATTTGCGCGACATCGTCGTTACCGAATACGGCATCGCCGATCTGCGTGGTAAAACCGATGCGGCGGTGATCGAGGCGTTGCTCAACGTCAGTGATTCGCGCTTCCAGCCGGGGCTGATCGATCAGGCACAGAAGGCTGGCAAGTTGCCAAAGGATTTCCGCCTCGACCCGCTGTTCAGTCAGAACACGCCCGATCGGCTCAAGGACATTCGCAGCCAGTTCCCTTCGTTGTTCATCGAGTACCCGTTGGGCAGCGATTTTACTGCCGAGGAGCGCGACCTTCTGCGAGCGCTGAACTGGCTGAAGAGCAAGTTCAAGCTCACGGAAATCATCGAGTTGGGCAAAGCCACGCTGGAGGCGCCCGATGCAGGCGAGTTTCCGGTGCATTTGCAGCGCATGGGGCTGGATCAACCGCAGGGGCTCCGCGAAGAGCTGTATCAGCGTCTGTTGTTGGCGGGGCTGCAAGCCACTTCTTAGGTGGTAGTGAATGTGCTCGGAGATGGGTGTAGGCAGGCAACGCTGCTGTGACAGACCGGTCGCGTTTGCGACCGTCGTAACCTCCGATTGCTCCTACCGTGGAATTGCGCCCGACGCGGGTTGAGGTTGCCGGCGTGAAATGTGGGAGCGAGCTTGCTCGCGAATGCATCTGTATGGATCAGCCGAGAGTTTTGATGACCAACAGGACGGCAGCGAACACGCCGCTCACCGCGAACAACTGCTGCAATCTAGGGCCGGCCAGATAGCGACTGACTCGTCGGCCTGCCACAAGCCCTGCGATCGCCCCGCAGGCGAACGGAACCCCTACGGCCCAGTGCATGGCACCGCTGACGCTGGCGGTGATCACGCTACCCGTCGAGACCAGCGCGATGACGGCGAGTGACGTGGCGACGATACTTTTCATCTCCAGATCGGTGTAACGGGTCAGTGCTGGCACGATCACAAAGCCGCCGCCCACCCCGAGCAAACCCGACAGCAGCCCTGCCAGTGCACCCGTCGCCGCCAGTGACCGGGCGCAGGGCAAGGTCCAGCGCAAGCGACCGACCAGCGGATTGACCACGCACGGCCTGAAAGCGCCTCGCTCGGGAGGCTTGCCGTGGCGCAGTTCATGAGCCGCTTTGCGGTAGATCCGCCCGCACACATAAAAAAGGATCAACGCAAACCCCAGTGCCAGCGGGGCATTGGGCAACCGGTGCGCCAGCCACAGGCCGACCGGGGACAGCGCGATACCGATCAGCGCGATAAAAACGGCAGCCCGGTAGCGAACGATACCTTGACGCAGGCCCAGTGCAGCACCGACTGCGGAGGCCAGGCCGACCGCCAGCAGGCCGACCGGGGCGGCTTCGATCATCGTCAGACCCAGGCCAAAGACCAGCAACGGCACCGCAAGAATGCCGCCGCCCGCGCCGGTCAGCGCCAATACCGCGCCAATGATCGTACCGAGGCCGGCTCCGATCAGTTCGTGTTCATTCATGTCAGTCAGGCATGTTCCGTGAGGCTGCCGGGCAGGGCTGCCTGTGGTGAGCGCCACTCAGTGGCGCTTCGGTAAGTTTTACAGCGCGTTGATCGGTACTTTCAGGTAGCGCACGCCGTTGTCTTCCGCCTCCGGCATGTTGCCGCCGCGCATGTTGATCTGCACCGAGGGAAGAATCAGCGTCGGCATGTCCAGCGTGGCGTCGCGTTTCTCGCGCATTTCAACAAAAGCGTCCTCGCCGATGCCTTCACGCACATGGATGTTGCTGGCGCGTTGCTCGGCAACCGTGGTCATGAACATCAGCTCGCGCCCGTTGGGCAGGTAGTCGTGGCACATGAACAGGCGCGTCTGCGGCGGCAGACTGAGAATGCGCCCGACCGAGCGATACAACGTGCGTGCATCCGCCCCCGGAAAGTCGCACCGGGCGGTGCCGTAGTCGGGCATGAACAGCGTATCGCCGACGAACGCCACGGCTTCATCGCCGGCTTCGATCACGTAGGTCATGCAGGCCGGTGTATGGCCGGGCGTGTGCATCGCTCTGGCTTGCAGGCTACCGATCTGGAAATGCGCGTCGTCTTCCAGCAGGCGGTCGAACTGGCTGCCATCCCGGGCGAAATCGCCTTTGGCGTTGAACAACGTGCCGAAGACTTTCTGCACGCGAGTGATGTGGCTGCCAATTGCGACGGTACCGCCAAGCTGCTCTTTCAGGTAGGCCGCCGCCGAGACGTGATCGGCGTGTACGTGGGTTTCCAGAATCCACTGCACCGACACGCCCAGTTCGCGAACCCGTGCTATCAGCTTGTCGGCAGACTGAGTGCTGGTGCGCCCGGATTTCGGATCGTAATCCAGCACGCTGTCGATCAGCGCCGCATGAAGAGTGGCGCGGTCAATGACCAGGTAACTGATGGTCGAGGTCTGTGGATCGAAGAACGCCTCAATGCTCAATTTTTCGTCAATGTCCATAACGTGTCTCCTGCGGTGAATCTGGATCAAACGAAGGTAACCACGCCGTCTTTCAGTGACTGCACGCGAGCCAGGGACTCTACACGGTAGCCTTGGCCGTCGAGTTCGGCGCGGCCGCCCTGAAATGACTTTTCAATCACGATACCAAGCCCGGCGACGGAAGCGCCCGCTTGCTTGATGATCGAGATCAGCGCCTGTGACGCTTTGCCGTTGGCCAGGAAGTCATCAATGATCAACACGCGGTCGCTGCTGTTCAGGTGGCGGGTGGAAATGGCGATGGTGCTCTCGGTCTGCTTGGTGAATGAAAACACCGATGCCGAAAACAGGTTTTCCGTGAGGGTCAGCGACTGATGCTTGCGCGCGAAAATCACCGGGACGCCCATTTTAAGGCCCGTCATGACCGCAGGTGCGATACCCGAAGCCTCGATGGTGACGATTTTGGTGATGCCCGAGTCGGCGAACAGGGTGGCAAACTCATCACCGATCTGCTGCATCAGCACCGGGTCAATCTGATGATTCAGAAATGCATCGACCTTCAGTACATGGTCGGAAAGCACGATGCCTTCGTCGCGAATTTTCTTGTGCAGTGCTTCCACGTGGGTGGTCCTCAGAGCGCGGTGTGCGCGAAATAAACGTTATCTTTTGAGCATGGCGCGAATGTCCGCCAAGGCTGTGTTGCCGCGTACGGCTTTGACTTCGACGGGCGTGTCATCGTTGCCCTCCCAGGCGAGATCGTCCGGCGGCAGCTCATCAAGGAACCGGCTCGGCAGGCAATCGATGATTTCGCCGTACTGTTTGCGCTTTGCCGCAAAGGTGAACGCCAGCGTCTGCCGCGCGCGGGTGATGCCCACGTAGGCGAGCCGGCGTTCTTCTTCGATGGTATCGGCCTCGATGCTGGAGCGGTGCGGAAGGATTTCTTCTTCCATGCCCATGATGAACACGTACGGAAACTCCAGACCCTTGGAGGCGTGCAGGGTCATCATCTGCACGCCTTCGGCGCCGTCTTCCTCTTCCTGCTGGCGCTCCAGCATGTCGCGCAGCACCAGCTTGCCGATGGCCTCCTCGATAGTCATGCCGCCTTCTTCGTCTTTCTCCAGCGTGTTTTTCAGCGCCTCGATCAGAAACCACACGTTGCCCATGCGGTAGTCGGCGGCTTTATCGCTGGAGCTGTTCTGACGAATCCAGTTTTCGTAATCGATGTCCATGACCATGCTGCGCAGTGCGGCAATCGGGTCCTGCGTCGCGCATTGCTGACGCACGCCGTCCATCCAGTGCTTGAAGCGCTTGAGACGATCGGTAAAACGACTGTCCAGATGCTCGCCCAGGCCGATTTCGTCCGTGGCGGCGTACATCGACACCTTGCGTTCGGTCGAGTAATTACCGAGTTTTTCCAGGGTGGTCGAGCCGATTTCCCGGCGTGGCACGTTGATCACGCGCAGAAAGGCGTTGTCGTCATCCGGGTTGACCAGCAGGCGGAAGTAGGCCATCAGGTCTTTGACTTCCTGACGTCCGAAAAAGCTGTTGCCCCCGGACAGTCGATAGGGAATCTGGTGGTGCTGCAACTTCAGCTCAATGAGTTTGGCCTGATAGTTGCCACGATAGAGAATGGCGAAGTCGCTATAAGGCCGATCGGTGCGCAAGTGCAGGCTGAGGATTTCGACAGCGACGCGCTCGGCCTCCGCGTCTTCGTTTTTACAGCGAATAACGCGGATCTCATCGCCGTGACCCATCTCGCTCCAGAGTTGTTTTTCGAACGCGTGGGGGTTGTTGGCAATCAGCACGTTGGCGCAGCGCAAGATACGGCTGGTGGAGCGGTAGTTCTGCTCGAGCATCACCACTTTCAGCGACGGGTAATCGTCCTTGAGCAGCATGAGGTTTTCAGGGCGAGCCCCGCGCCAGGCATAGATTGACTGGTCGTCGTCACCCACGACGGTGAACTGGCAGCGCGTGCCGATCAGCATTTTTACCAGCAGGTACTGGCTGGCGTTGGTGTCCTGATACTCATCGACAAGCAGGTAGCGCACCTTGTGCTGCCACTTCTCCAGAATGTCGGCGTGCTCCTCGAACAGCTTCACCGGCAGCAGGATGAGGTCGTCGAAATCCACTGCGTTGTACGCCTTGAGCGTGCGCTGGTAATGGCTGTAAACGATGGCTGCGGTCTGCTCCTTGGGGTTGCGCGAATTGGCAAGCGCCTCGGGCGGCAGGATCAGTTCGTTTTTCCAGGCGCCGATCATGTTCTTGATCTCGTCGACGCCGTCGTCGCCCGAGTATTCCTTCTGCATGATGTCGGTCATCAGCGCTTTGACGTCGGTCTCGTCGAAGATGGAGAATCCGGGCTTGTAACCCAGCCGGGCGTGCTCCTTGCGGATGATGTTGAGACCCAGATTGTGGAACGTCGAGACGGTCAGGCCGCGACCTTCGCCGGCGCGCAGCAGGGTCCCGACGCGCTCTTTCATCTCCCGCGCCGCCTTGTTGGTGAAGGTCATGGCGACGATGTACTGAGCCCGAATGCCACAGTTCTGGATCAAGTGGGCAATCTTGCGGGTGATGACGCTGGTCTTGCCGGAGCCAGCGCCGGCGAGCACCAAAAGAGGGCCGCCGACGTAGTTCACGGCTTCCTGTTGCCGGGGATTGAGTCGGGACATGGGGAGAAATGGGGTCGCTTGAAAAAGGGCGGGCATTTTAACAGGGTCAGCGGAATGTGCAGCCTCCGTCCGACGCTGTGACGCGCCGCGCTATCTATATTTCGCCGTTTTGTTACATTTGCGACATTGCGGATGATTCTCGCGTTTGACGACCCTCATTCGGGGGGGCGCCAAGGTCATTATGTTTGTGTGGGGAGTTAGCTTGTCTACGCCTGTCGAACCCTTGCGTTTGCTGCTTCTGGCGGCCTCGCCTGAATGGCCGTCATCGTTGCGCGAATGCCTGGCTCCGCTTGGGAATATCGCCGTTCTTGACTGCGCGTCGAGCTGGGACACTGTTGGTCATCAAATGGACCTCACGGTCCCCGGAATTCTGTTCACCACCGAAGCCCTTCAGCCTTCTGCAGGTCAATGCAATTGGCCTACTGTTTTGCTCTTTGAAACAGAGCCTGACGAAGAGCCTGCCGGCGTGAGTGACTGGCTAGTGCGCGACGCCCTTACCCCTCAGGCGCTGCGACGCTGTTTGCGTCATGTGCGCGAACGCGGCGTGCTGGAAACCACCCTTCATCGTCTCGCAGAGCAGGACCCCCTCACGGGCATTGCCAATCGGCAAGGTTTTCAGACGTTACTGGCAGCCCGACTGGCTGAGTTTGACGGTCGCGGCCTGGCGCTCGGGCATCTGGACCTCGACAATTTTCGCCGCGCCAATGACGCGCTGGGTCACCAGGCGGGTGACCGGTTGATCTTGCAAGTGGTAGCGCGGCTGAAAGGTCAGTTGGAGGCATGCGATCAGCTGGCGCGACTGGGCAGCGATGAGTTCGCTCTGCTGATCGATACACGGCGCGCCCCTGAGCGCGCGGAGTCCATTGCCGAGCGCATCACCGAAGCGTTATCGGAGCCGTACTGGGTCGACGGTGAGAGCCTGTTGATCGGCTGCAGTCTGGGCATCGCTTATGCCCGGCTTAACGGTGGCGCCGATCCACTGATGTGGCATGCACACATCGCCATGCAGCAAGCCAAGGGCACGCAGGGCTGCACTTATCACGTCTTCAACGAACGCATCAACCGAAACGCCCGCAGCCTGGCGGACCTGGAAAGTGAACTGCGCCGCGCCTTGCGTCGCGATGAGCTGGAGCTCCACTACCAGCCGCGGCTGTGCCTGAGCACGGGCCGCATTCTGGGGTTGGAGGCTTTGGTGCGTTGGCGGCACGCCGAGCGTGGGTTGTTGCCGCCCAGTGAGTTCGTCCCGCTCGCCGAGCAAAGCGGACTGATCGTGCCGCTCGGGTACTGGGTCATCGCTCGAGCCCTGCGTGACATGCAGGCGCTGCGCGAGCAAGGCGTGCCGCCGCTGCACATGGCGATCAATCTGTCGTTCCGCCAGTTTCAGGACAACCAACTGCTCGCAACGCTTAGCCGCCTGATTGCCGATCGCGGTATCGATGCGCAATGGCTTGAATTCGAGCTGACCGAAACCGCCGTCATGCGCCGCAGTGACCTGGTTAAACAGACCATGGACGCACTGGGGCGCTTGGGTGTGCGCTTTTCGCTGGACGATTTCGGCACCGGTTTCTCATCGTTCGTGCACCTCAACAGCCTGCCGATCACTTTGCTGAAGATCGACAAGAGTTTTGTCGGTGAGATGGAGCAGCGCGAAGAGAACCGCAAGCTGGTCCACGCCATGATCAACCTGGCGCATAACCTCAGCCTGGAAGTCGTGGCCGAAGGCGTCGAAACCCCAGAGCAACTGGCGCTGCTGCGCAGCTTCAACTGCGATCAGGCTCAGGGCTTTCTCATCAGTCACCCGCTGGCAATGCCCGAGCTGATGCAGTATCTGGCGATGGACCAAAGCAGAGGGCTTGTAGTCCAAGGCAAGTGATCGGCAGCGCAGTCTCTCTACATGCCTCGAACCGGTTCCAATGGCGCGCCTAAAGTTTCGACACGCCTCGGACTGATGCTATTTGGCGCGGTCTGATCTTTCGATACGTCTTGGCCCCATTCTGTAGGAGCGCGCTTGCCCGCGAACGGTTGGGTCAGCGGCGACGTTGCTTGCAGGTACGACGCCATCGCGGGCAAGCGCGCTCCTACAAATAACGGCGTGGAATTTCGAAATGCCGCAGGCCGATTCCATTGACGCGGCGCAGAGCTTCGACACGCCTTGGCCCCATTCTGTAGGAGCGCGCTTGCCCGCGAACGGGTTGGGTCAGCGGCAACGTTGTCGGCAGGTACGACGCCATCGCGGGCAAGCGCGCTCCGACAATTGACGGCGTGGAGTTTCGAATTGCCGCGGGCCGATTCTGTAGGCACGGCGCAGAGCTTCGACACGCCTCGGACCGATTCTGTAGGAGCGCGCTTGCCCGCGAACGGTTGGGTCAGCGGCGACGTTGTCGGCAGGTAGGACGCCATCGCGGGCAAGCGCGCTCCTACAATTAACGGCGTGGAGTTTCGAAATGCCGCGGGCCGATTCTGTAGGCACGGCGCAGAGCTTCGACACGCCTTGGCCCAATCTGTAGGAGCGCGCTTGCCCGCGAACGCAGTGGCTCAGCGGCGACGTTGTTTGCAGGTAAAACGCCATCGCGGGAAAGCGCGCTCCTGCGATTAAGGGCTGCTCATCCCATCACCACAACGCCCGTTGCCTCCTTGCGCAGCAGCCGTGTGGTCTTGCGCTCGAACGCCCAGGTCAGTGCAACGGCTGAGCAAAGCAAGCCGATCGCCAGCCCCCACCACACGCCTACGGCGCCTTGGTTCGCCAGGAATCCAAGACCCCATGCCAGAGGCGCGCCCACCACCCAATAGCTGGCCAGGCCGATCAGGAAAGTGGTTTTTGCGTCCTTGAAGCCGCGAATCGCGCCCATTGCGATGGTCTGCGTCCCGTCGAGGATTTCGAACCACGCCGCAATAGCCAGCAGCTTCACCGCCAGCTCGACCACGCCTTGGTACTTCGGATCGTTGACGTCCACGAACAGGCCGATGACCGCATGAGGCGCGACCCAGAACAGAATGCCGAACGACAGCATCAGCAGACCGCCAAAACCAATGCCCATACGCCCGGCGGTGCGCGCCAGTAACAGGTTGCCGGCGCCGTAGTGCAAGCCAATGCGCATGGTCACCGCGTAGGAAATCCCGACAGGCACCATGAACGCCATCGACACCGACTGCAGGGCAATCTGGTGCGCTGCCATCTGCGTGCTGCCCATCGCGCCCATGCAGAACGCCGCAAATGTGAACAGGCCAACCTCCACGGCATAGGTGCCGCCGATGGGCAGGCCCAGACGCCAGAGTTCTTTCAGGCAGCTGCGCGAAAGCTTCATCAATTCTTTATGGAGCGGGTACGCCGCATAAGCGCTGTGATATCGGATGTGCAGCGCAAGCGCGAGGGCCATCGCATTGGTGACGATGGCCGTCACCAGTCCGATGCCCATCAGGCCCCAGTGCGGCAAGCCGAACAGCCCATGGATAAACGCGTAATTCAGACCGAAGTTCAGCGCCACACCCACCAGGCTGATCACCATGACTGGCGTGGCCCGGCCCAGCGCGCTCGTGAAGCCGCGCAGGGCCATGAAGCTCAGCAGGCCGGGCAGCGCCAACGGCAGAGTGATCAAAAATTCGCTGGCCATGTAAACGTTGGCCTCTGCCTGGCCGAAATGCAGCAGGACCGGCTCAAGGTTCCACAGGATCAAAGCAGCAATCAGGGCCATGCCCCATGCTAGCCACAATCCGGCCTGGGTCAGCCGGGTAACGCCGGCGTGGTCGTTTGCGCCTTTGCGGATCGCGACCAAAGTGCCAACGGCGGCCATCACACCGACGCAAAAGAACGACACGAAGTTATAGCTCGCCGCGCCCAAGCCACCGCCCGCAAGGGATTCCGGACCCAGCTTGCCCATCATCACGGTGTCAGTGAACACCATCAGCATGTGCGCCATCTGGGAAGCGATCAGCGGCCCGGCCAGACGCAGGATGATCCAGAGTTCTTTGAAGGCGTGCTGATGCATGGTCTTTGCGCTCGGGTGACGGGTGTTGGCAGGCCGGTCATTGTGGGGATTAGGCCGGGGATGCACAAAGGGATAAATCCGATCATTGGCATGAGTAAAACTCATGCCGCCATTTCTGCAGTACAGTGGCTGCGGTCGCGTTCTGCCTGAGGAAACCTGCCGATGTCACGCAATCTTCCGCCCCTGTATGCACTGCGCGCGTTTGAAGCCGCCGCCCGCCACAGTTCGTTCACGCGCGCGGCGGAAGAGTTGTCGATCACGCAAAGCGCAGTCAGTCGGCACATTCGTACGCTTGAAGAGCATTTTGCCTGCCGATTGTTTCGACGCAGCGGGCGCAACTTGCAGCTCACTGAGGCAGCGCGTGAACTGCTCCCTGGCGTGCGTGAGGGGTTCTCGGCTCTGGAGCGGGCGTGCAGCGCGCTGATGGCAGAGGAGGGCATTTTGCGCATGAAAGCGCCGTCGACTCTGACCATGCGCTGGCTGTTGGCGCGGCTAAGTCGCTTCCGTCATCTGCAGGTTGGCAACGAGGTTCAGCTGACGAGTGCGTGGATGGATATCGACAGCGTGGACTTCACCCAAGAGCCTTTCGACTGCGCCGTGCTGCTCAGCCATGGGCACTTCCCGCCAGAGTGGGAGGCGACATACCTGTTCCCCGAGCTGCTGATTCCAGTCGGCGCGCCCACATTGCTGGACGACGCCCCGTGGGACGCCGAGCGTTTGGCGAGCGCCGAACTGCTGCACCCCACGCCAGATCGCCGCGACTGGCGTCGGTGGCTGGAGCGCATGGACCTGTCCGAACGGGTCTCGCTCAAGGGTGGGCAGGTGTTCGACACGCTTGAGCTGGGCATGATCGCGGCGGCTCGCGGCTACGGGGTATCCATGGGTGATTTGCTGATGGTGGCCGAAGATGTGGCCCAAGGCCGACTCAGCCTGCCATGGCGCACGGCGGTGGTCAGTGGCGAAAGTTACTATCTGGTGTGGCCCAAAACCCGTCCGGGCGGCGAGCGTCTTCGGCGGCTGAGTGATTTCTTGCAGAGCGAAGTACAGGCAATGGAGTTGCCCAGTGTGACCACTCTTGAGTAGCAGTTCACGTACAAGGGCCAACCGGGCCAGGGAAGTCATGCAGGTCTGCGCATCGGCTTGAAGTGCCTGCGTCCTAAGACCGCGTGTAGGACTCAAGTATTCCCATCGTCAGCCGAATCTGTGACTGCAGACCCGATTTATCTCTATCGGTTTCATAAATCCTTTCTATCAGAAATCGTCCGAATGGTGCTCCTGTAATCAGAGCGGTCCAGTCGTTCGGCAAGGAGCCCCCATGCCTCAGCCTCGCGCCCGAATTGCTTCGCAACTCGGTATTGCCCTGGCCGTTATTCTGGCCGTCGTCATCAGTGGCAGCACGCTGTTCGCCCTGCGCTCTCTGGACTCTGCGAACCTTGTGATCCGCGAAGAGCACATGGGCAGTGAAGCCCGCTTGCTTGCCGATCAGCTCAATACGTTCCACAGCACCTTGCGCGACAGCACCCAGCGCTTGAGCGGTCTGTTCGAGAAGCGCTTCTCTGAAGGTCTGAGCATTCAGGCCGATCAGCAGATCGCAGTTGCGGGCGCGCAAACGCCAGCGCTGCTGCTCAACGGCACCGCGCTGAACAATGACTTCACAGAGGTCGATGACTTCAAAAAAATGACTGCCGGCGTAGCGACTGTGTTCGTACGCAGCGGCGAAGACTTCGTGCGTATCAGCACTTCTCTGAGCAAGCAGGACGGGTCACGTGCCATCGGCACCGTGCTGGATCACAAACATCCGGCCTACGAGAAGCTGCTTGCGGGCCAGGAATATGTCGGCCGCGCCCTATTGTTCGATCGCTTGTACATGACCCAGTACACCCCGGTGCGTGACGCCGGCGGCAAGGTCATCGCTGTGCTGTTTGTGGGCTTCGATTACACCGACGCGCAGAAAGCCCAGTTCGATAATCTCAAGAATTTCCGAATCGGTTCCACCGGCTCGCTGGCGCTGCTGGATGAGCAGAACAAATGGCTGGTGGCGCCTGCGGGCGTCAAAGACCTCGATCAGGCGAGCGCTACGCTGGCCACGTTCTTCAAATCGCCCGGCGTGGGGCATTTCTGGCAGGACGCCGGTGAAGATTTTTATACGGTGGGTGAGAAATTCGCGGGTGGTCCGTGGGTGGTTCTCGCAACCATGCCAAGGGCCGAGATCAGCGCCGTGACATGGAGCGTCGGTACCCAATTGGCGATTGGCAGCCTGTTGGCAATGCTGATTGCAGTAGGTGCGGCCATCTGGCTGCTGCGTAGCAAGCTGCGACCGCTCTCTGCGCTAGTTGATCAGGCAGAAGCCTTGGGTGCAGGGAATTTGAGTGTGCGGCTGAACATCACCAGTCGCGACGAAATCGGCCAGTTGGCAAGCAGCTTCAACAAGATGGGGCAGGCCCTGGAAACCATGGTTTCCCATATTCGCACCGCGGCGCAGGAAGTCAGCGGCCGCGCCAATGCCTTGTCCGGATTGTCGGGCGGGGCGTATGAAGGGATGGAACAGCAGTCCGGCGAGATCACCAGCATGGCCGGTGCGGTGGAGGAGTTCAGTGCCACGGCCCTGACGATCGCCGACAACATGGGCAGCACCGAACGCATGGCCCAGGGCAACGCCCAGCAGACGCGCATCGGCCGCGCCTCGATGGAAGAGGCATCGGCCTCGCTGGAGCAGATTGCTGGCTCACTGAGCAGCACCGCGACGGTGATCGATACTCTGGGTCAACGCTCTCAAGAGATTGGTGGCATCGTCAGCGTGATCACCTCGATTGCCGAGCAAACCAACCTGCTGGCCTTGAACGCTGCCATTGAGGCAGCTCGTGCCGGTGAGCAGGGTCGTGGCTTTGCTGTGGTGGCGGATGAGGTCCGCAGCCTTGCCTCACGTACCCGTCAGGCCACTGACGAAATCTCTGGCATGATCAGCAGCATTCAGCAAGAGACCAGCAACGCCATCAATACCATGCAGCAAGGCAATGCTTTGATGCAGGAAGGCTTGTCGCGCAACGCCAAGGTCGCGGCGGCCCTGGCGACGATCGACGAACAAAGCCGCTCTGCCGGCGAACAGTTCACCTCCATCACCACGGCGACTCAGGAGCAAAGCAACACCGCGACCCTGCTCAGCGCCAACCTGCAAAGCATCGCGCTGGCCAACAGCGAACAGCGCGAAGTCGTGTCCAACCTGGCGATTACCGCTCAGGAGCTCAACTCGCTGGCGACTGACTTGCAGAAGGAAGTGGATCGGTTTCGGTGATGTCAGCGAGCTGACAGTCGCGGGAGCGATGTGCGCTCGCGCACGCCGCGCCTCTTTGGAGCTGACGGCGTTGCAGGGGCGCCCTTGAACGCGGATGCGTCAGCGCGGCCGGTGTTCAATCCTGGGCGGCTGAGGCCACTGTTGTGCAGCATGCAAAACCCGAAGAATGAGAACGGTTGTGGGGGTTTCGGCGTACACAACCAAGTAGTTCGGAGCCACTACAATCTCCCTGGTGCCTGCTTCCCGACCGGTTTTATAAAGCCTGGGGTGGCGAGGTAGGTGGTCGATGCGTACATCGACTTCCTCCTTGAAACGCCGCGCTGCGTTGGCGTCATGGTTCGCGATGTATTCAAGAATCGCCAGCAAATCCGCTTTGGCATACTTGCTCCATTCAAGTCTCAGCACCGCGCTTCCTTTCAAGTAGTTCTGTGGCGGCAGCCATGACGTCCTCGTGCGAGTGCGTCGGCCCCGAGTCATCCATGGCTTCACGCACCTTGGCTTTAAACCATTGATCGTAAGTATCCGGGTGCGCGCCAAGGCCTGCGGGCAAACCGCCTTCTCGGACGATCCGCGTGAGTAAAATACGTACGGCATCGGAGATGGTCAGGCCGAAGTTGGCCAAAGTTTCCGACGCCTCGGTTTTAAGCGCCTGATCGATCCTGACATGCAGCATTGAAGTCTGGGTTGTCATGGGGGCTACTCCTGAAAAAGAGCACTATGTATCTCAGGTGAGATACGTACAACAACGATCATCAATTAGACGACGGCCGATACTGCAGCGCCTCTGCAATGTGGCAGCGGGCGATTGCGTCCACCTTCTCCAGATCTGCCAGCGTTCGCGCAACCTTCAGCAGACGGTGTGCGGCGCGCAGGGAAAGGTTGAGGCGCTCACAGGCAATCTCGAGCCAGGCTTCGTCTTCCGGTAGCAGCGCGCAGTGGTGGCGTAGCGCGGGCAGGTCGAGAAATGCGTTGGCGCAACCCTGCCGTCGTTCCTGCCGCTGTCGGGCTTCAGACACTGCTTCAGCCGCGCGGGCGCTTTCACCCTTGGTGTTCTGCGCGCCTGCCAGCGACGTCGTCTCACGCGCGACGGTCAGGTGCAGGTCTATCCGGTCCAGTAGCGGACCGGAGAGCTTATTGCGGTAACGCTGAATCTGATCGGTCGAGCAACGGCAGCGCCCGGTTGGCTCACCGTGGTACCCGCATGGGCAAGGGTTCATCGCCGCGACCAGTTGGAAGCGCGCCGGGAAGCGCACTCGATCCCTCGCCCGGGAAATCACGATATGGCCAGACTCAAGGGGTTCTCGCAGCACCTCCAGCACGCGTCGGTCAAACTCCGGCAGCTCGTCCAGAAACAGCACGCCGTGGTGTGCGAGGGTGATCTCACCGGGTTGCGGACGACTGCCACCTCCGACCAGCGCAGGACCCGACGCCGAATGATGAGGTTGCCTGAAAGGCCGTTGGGGCCAACTGGTCAAAGGGGCGTGACTGGCGACCGATTGAATTGCCGCGACCTCCAGTGCTTCCAGTTCATTCAAGGGTGGCAACAGCCCGGGCAGCCGGCTGGCTAGAAGCGTTTTGCCAGTGCCAGGTGGTCCGCTGAAGAGAAGATTGTGTGCGCCAGCCGCGGCCACCAACAGCGCGCGTTTGGCAGCGGTCTGGCCTTGCACCTCGCTCAAGTCGGGATAGGGCTGCGTCTGTAGAATCAGTCCGTTGGATTTATAAGGCGCGATGATCGTATGCCCGTTCAGGTGGGACACCAGCTCCAATAGATGACTGACTGCGATTACCTTCAGGCCTGACGCCAGGCACGCTTCTTCGGCATTCACCGCCGGTACGATCAACGTGTGCCCGGCTTCACGCGCGGCAAGCGCCGCCGGAAGCACACCCTGCACGGCTCGAATCGCCCCCGACAACGCCAACTCGCCAAGACACTCGATGCCTTCCAGGGCCAGCGTGGGCACCTGCGCGCTCGCGGCGAGCAAGCCAAGCGCAATGGCCAGATCAAATCGCCCGCCGTCCTTGGGTAAGTCGGCAGGGGCGAGATTCAGCGTGATGCGTCGCGCCGGGTATTCCAGCCGACAGTTGAGGAGGGCGCTGCGCACCCGATCCTTGCTCTCCTTGACCGCACCCTCCGGCAGACCCACCAGCGTCAGGCTCGGCAGCCCGTTGGCGAGATGGGTTTCGACGGTCACGGCGGGCGCTTCCACGCCGACTTGGGCACGGCTCAGAACAATCGCGAGGGACATGACTTTCCTTGAAGGCAGAACCGCTTCCTGCGGCGAGCTGAAGGATAGTCATTGGCCCGGCGGGTTGGCGGGGGCATGTTTTTCGGGGTGTGTATTGAAGGGCAGGGGCACGGGGGGATAAGTCGATTGCCACGGTGGAGGCGATCAGGGCTCAGGTTCAGCGCATTGCGCACTGCGCCTGAGCACTCACAGGGTTAAGCGCTCAACCCTGTGGCTCATCCCCCGACGCGTTTGGTTGCGTCGCTAGTTGCGCCTCCATTTCCGCCATCTTCGCCTCCAGTGCCTCAAGGCGGGCGCGGGTGCGAGCGAGCACGATCATCTGGCTGTCGAATTCTTCCCGGCTAACCAGATCCAGCTTGCTGAACCCGCTTTGCAGCAGGGCCTTGAACTGGGCTTCGAATTCGCTGCGAGGAACAGGGGTTTCGCCGGTGAAGAGGCGGGAGGCGTGGCCGCTCAGGGCGTCGAGGAAGGCTTTGGGGGCGAGCATGATGAGATTCCTGAATCAGATGCCGCGAGTGTAGCACGCAGGTTTTGCATGGCTCGCAGGGTCAGGCTCTGCACGCTTTTCGCGCATCGCACCGTGCACGAGCGCACCGTTGTTGTGCGGTGTCAGCGGGCGGTGGCTACGCTTGAGCATGAATCAACCGCTGAAGTGCCGAAAATTGCGCCTATTCATGAGATGGCAAGCTTTCTGCTTAGTGGCATGTAACCCATGCACTGATGCAGTCGCTGTGACGAATGCAGTGCGGCAGGCGGAGCGGGGATGTTTCGTCATAAGCGGTTTACTGGAGGCGGTCAGGCCTGATTCGGCCACGACGCGTTACAAAGCCAGGCACTGCGCTTAGACTTGAGTCGGGTTTGTTTTCCTGGGGCAAGTCCACCAATTCGGGAGAAAGTTTCATGAAGCTAGTCACTGCCATCATCAAGCCGTTCAAGCTGGACGACGTACGCGAGTCGCTGTCCGAAATCGGCGTGCAGGGCATCACGGTTACTGAAGTCAAAGGCTTCGGACGTCAGAAGGGCCACACCGAGCTCTACCGCGGTGCGGAATATGTAGTCGACTTCCTCCCCAAGGTGAAGATCGATGTTGCGATCGACGACAAGGATCTGGACCGCGTTATCGAAGCGATAACCAAAGCGGCCAACACCGGCAAGATCGGTGACGGCAAGATCTTCGTGGTCAATCTGGAACAGGCCATCCGCATCCGTACCGGCGAAACCGATACCGACGCAATCTAAGCCGCCAAACCCAAAGCCCCAGGAGAAAACAATATGACTCTGCGTCAATTCGCAGGGCTAGGAGCCCTGTTGTCCCTCGTCACCCCTGGCTTGGCCATGGCGGCAGACGAAGTGGCAGCCCCTGTACTCAATTCCGGCGACACCGCCTGGATGCTGACCTCGACCGCCCTGGTGCTGTTCATGACCATCCCCGGCCTGGCGCTGTTCTACGGCGGCATGGTTCGCTCCAAAAACATTCTTTCCGTGATGATGCAGTGCTTCGCCATCACCGGCCTGATCAGCATCCTGTGGGTCGTTTACGGCTACAGCATGGCGTTCGACACCACCGGGATGGAAGCCAACGTCGTCAACTTCAACTCCTTCGTCGGCGGCCTCTCGAAGGCGTTCCTGGCAGGCATCACGCCCGCTAGCATCACAGGCCCGGCGGCACTGTTTCCCGAAGCCGTTTTCGTTACGTTCCAGATGACCTTCGCGATCATCACCCCGGCGCTGATCGTCGGCGCGTTCGCGGAACGCATGAAGTTCTCCGCGATGCTGATCTTCATGGCGATCTGGTTCACGCTGGTTTACGCACCGATTGCGCACATGGTCTGGAGTGGCGTCGGCGGTCTTTTGTGGGACTGGGGCGTGCTCGACTTCGCGGGCGGTACCGTTGTTCACATCAACGCCGGTGTGGCTGGCCTGGTAGCGTGCCTGGTACTTGGCAAGCGTAAAGGTTTCCCGACAACCCCGATGGCTCCGCACAACCTGGGTTATACCCTGGTGGGTGCCGCCATGCTGTGGGTAGGCTGGTTTGGCTTCAACGCCGGCTCGGCGGCTGCTGCCAATGGCACTGCCGGCATGGCCATGCTGGTTACCCAGATCGCTACCGCTGCGGCAGCGCTGGGCTGGATGTTCGCCGAGTGGCTGACCCACGGTAAGCCAAGCGCTCTGGGCATTGCCTCGGGTGTGGTTGCCGGTCTGGTTGCGGTGACCCCTGCAGCAGGTACCGTGGGCCCGATGGGTGGCCTGATTATTGGTCTCGCGGCAGGCGTGGTGTGCTTCTTCTGCGCCACCAGCCTGAAGCGCAAGCTGGGCTACGATGACTCGCTGGACGCCTTTGGTGTGCACGGGATCGGCGGTATCCTCGGCGCGATCCTGACCGGCGTATTCGCAGCGCCGTCATTGGGCGGCTTTGGCACCGTGACTGACATCGCGGCACAAGTCTGGATTCAGTGCAAAGGTGTCGGCTTCACAGTCATCTACACCGCGATCGTGACCTTCATCATTCTCAAGGTGCTCGACATGGTCATGGGCCTGCGTGTTACCGAAGAAGAAGAAGCGGTCGGTCTGGATCTGGCTCAACACAACGAGCGTGGCTACAACTTGTAATCCACACGTCAAAAAATGCCCGGTTATCCGGGCATTTTTTTGCCTGGCGTTTGTCGATAGGGTGGTCTGCGGAAGGCGGACCGTTTCGTGTCTTGGCATGGGTCGCGGCGCTCGCTCATGATTGAGGATCCGGTTCGCTTGCGAAGGCATAAATGCCTTGATTCTCGACTGGCGCAAATCGTCACTCATTGCGCACTTTGTTTTTTTTTCCAGCGCGTTAGAATGCGCGCCGAAGGGCGGAGAACGGTATGTGGCAACAGACCTTGATCACGCTGCGGGCAAGGCCTCGTGGTTTCCATCTGGTGACTGACGAGATCGTTGCAGGGCTTCGCGAATTACGCGAATGCCGCATTGGCCTGCTGCATGTCTGGCTGCAACACACCTCGGCCTCGTTGACCGTCAACGAGAACGCCGACCCTGCGGTACGTCGCGACTTCGAGCGTTTTTTCAATCGTCTTGTGCCTCAGGGCCGCGACGGGTACGAGCATGACGACGAAGGTCCCGACGACTTGCCCGCGCACTTCAAAGCCAGTCTGCTTGGCTGCCAGCTGACATTACCGGTTACAAATGGCCGGCTGGCGTTGGGGACATGGCAAGGTATTTATCTGGGCGAGCATCGTGATACAGGCGGTGCTCGTAAAGTCCTCGTCACCCTTCAGGGTGAGGGGCACGACCGCTGAGTGTGGGCGGTAGTTGAATTTTTTCCGGCTGTCCAAGAAATCGAGCCCAGCTGGGCTATAACTAATCTGCTTTCGCAAGTCATGAGGTAGAACATGAGCGACGACGACATCGATAACGAAGGTCTTGAAGACGATCTGGAAGGCGAAGAGGACGGTGAGGAGCTTGCAGCGGCCCCCGATGACGATGTAGCGGACGTCGAAGACAGTCCTGAAGCATCGGCGACTCCGGCCAAAGGCAAAGCCAAGGCCGCCGTCTCGGTTGACGAATTGCCCAGCGTGGAAGCCAAGAACAAAGAGCGTGATGCTCTGGCTCGCGCGATGGAAGAGTTCCTCGCCCGGGGTGGGAAGGTCGTGGAAGTGGAGGCCAATGTGGTCGCCGATCCGCCCAAGAAGCCTGACAACAAGTACGGCAGCCGTCCTATCTGAAGGAAGGTGTTCGCGCTTGATGAGAAACCCGCTGTCGCTGCGGGTTTTTTATTGCCTGCGATTCGTGTTGCCCAGGCCAAGGCTGGCGTTCGCGCAGCGTGGGTTGGGGATCAAGCCCAGCGCGCCAGCACCTCTGGCAGTTGCGTCAGGCTACTGATTTCGGCATCTGGAGCCTTGTCAGCCTCCCACGTCTTGCCGCCGGGGTTGTACCAGACGGCTCGCAACCCCGCGCGTTGTGCGCCGGCAATGTCGTCGCCGGGGTGGTCGCCCACGTGCACGGCTTCTCTGGCATGAGCGTGCCCGCGTTTCAGCGCTTCGATGAAGGGCGCGGGATCGGGTTTGCCGATGCCCAGATCTTCTGCGCACAACGCGAACGCAAAGTAATCGGCCAGGCCCAGGCGGCGCACGTCGGCGTTGCCGTTGGTCACGACCCCCAGCGTATAAGACTTGGTCAAAACCTCCAGTGTCGGGACGACCTCAGGGAAGATGTCCAGCTGATGCCGGCCCTGAAGAAACACCTCAAAACTCTGGTCAGCCAGGTCCTGGGCTTCAGCTTCGGCGTAGCCGGCATCTTCGAGCGCACGGAAAAGAACCTTGCGGCGCAGTGCGCTGATGCGGTGCTTGAACGTCGGGTCTTCTTCAATCAGGCGTGAGCGGATTTCCCACAAATGCTCGACCGGAACCGGGCCAAGCCTAGGGGCGTTCGCCGTGAGCCACTCACGCAGCTTGGCCTCGGCACTGACAATCGCCGGTGCGGTTTCCCACAGCGTATCGTCCAGATCGAAGGTGATCAGCTTAATGCTCATTGTCGGAAGTACCTTTGCGCTTGGCCCGTGGATGGGCGCTGTCATACACAGTGGCCAGATGCTGGAAGTCCAGATGGGTGTAGATCTGAGTGGTTGCAATGTCGGCGTGACCCAGCAACTCCTGCACCGCACGCAGATCCTGGGACGACTCCAGCAAATGGCTGGCAAACGAGTGGCGAAGCATGTGCGGGTGCAGATTCTGGCCCAGCTCGCGTTCACCCGCAGCTTTTACCCGCAGCTGGATGGAGCGCGGACCAAGGCGTCGGCCTTGCTGGCTGACAAACACCGCATCGTCCTGGGGATTGGCCAGCGCGCGTTGTTTCAGCCATTCCTGCAATGCCTCGCGGGCCTTTCTGCCGACCGGCAAGACTCGGCTTTTGCTGCCTTTGCCCAAGACCTGCACCAGGCCGTCGGCCAGATCAAGGTCTGCGCAATTGAGCCCGGTCAGCTCGGACAAACGCAAACCCGAGGAATAGAACAGTTCCAGAATTGCCTGATCGCGTCGGGCCAGAAAATCATCTTCGACGCCGCCTTCAAGCAATTGCAGTGTGCGGTCGGCATCCAGGGTTTTCGGCAACCGACGCTCGCCCTTGGGCGGCGACAGCCCATTGGCCGGGTCGTGCTCACAGAGGCCTTCGCGGTTGAGGTAATGGTAAAAACCGCGAACCGCCGACAGCAGTCTTGCGAGGCTGCGCGATGACTGACCCTGCTGGTGCAAGCGCGCGACCAGGCCGCGCATAGCCTGAATATCCAGCGCTTTCCAGCTGCTTATGTTGTGTTTCCCGCAATGCGCCAGCACCTTGTTCAAGTCTCGGCGATAGGCCTCAAGCGTGTGGCTGGACACCTGGCGCTCGCTGCGCAGATGCATGCAGTAAGCGTCCAGTTGCTGCTCCATGACTAGCGCACCGATCGCAATGAATTGGTGAAGCGTGGGAGCAGACGGCTGAGTACGTCGGCGATGTAGCTCAGAAACAGGGTGCCGACCGAGCTTTTGTAATGCTGCGGATCGCGACTGCCAATGGCCAGAACGCCGTGCAGGCCCTGGTGGGTGAGGGCGGCCAGGGCGGTAGAACCTACTTCCTTGCTCTGCTCGCTGCCGAATAGAAATTCCAGTTCGTGGTCGCGCAACGCACCGCACACCGTTTTACCGCCAGACATCAGGCCGCCAATGGCTTTGTGTGCGTCGGCGCCGCTGACCCAACGGCCGACCGTCATGGGGTTATCGCTGAAGAGGATCAGGCTGACAAAGGGCACCTGAAATTCCTGGCGCAGGCTGTCTTCAACCGCGATAACAATCTCTTCGAGGCTGGTCGCGTCCATCAGGTCCAGAATCAGGCGACGGGTTTTTTCGAACAACCGGTCGTTGTCCCGCGCTACGTCCATCAACTGTGAGAGTCGATGCCGCATCTCGATGTTGCGTTCGCGAAGCAGCTTGAGCTGGCGCTCGACCAGCGAGACCGTATCGCCACGTTGATGGGGCACGCGCATCATCGCAAGCAGTTCGTCGTGCTCGGCGAAGAAATCAGGGTGTTCTTGCAGCCAGGCCGCAACCGACTCGGCGTCAAGCACAGGCACTGCGTGATCAGCCGGTAACTGGCCGGAGGTGTCGGTTGGAGTTTCAGGCTGGTCGGTCATTGGAATTTCTCGCTCATAGACGTACTTGGCCTTCGTAAACCCGCACGGCCGGGCCGGTCATGACGACGGAATGGCCGGGGCCGGCCCACTCGATGGACAGGCGTCCGCCTGGAAGGTCGATCAGCATCGGCGAATCCATCCAGCCTTGCGTAATTGCAGCAACCGCTGCCGCACAGGCGCCCGTGCCGCACGCCTGGGTTTCTCCGGCGCCACGCTCCCACACTCGCAGTTGGGCACGTTGACGGTCCACAACATGGAGGAAGCCCACGTTCACCCGAGCCGGAAAGCGCGGGTGGTTTTCGATCCTGGGCCCCAGCACGTGCACAGGGGCATTGTTGATGTCGTAGACGCGCAACACGGCGTGCGGGTTGCCCATGGACACCGCCGCAAGCTCAACCGTTTCGCCATCGACATCAAGCGGGTAGCAGGTCGCCTGTTCCGGCGCATCGAACGGGATGTCCGCAGGCACCAGACGCGGGGCGCCCATATCAACGCTGATCTGGCCATCGTTGCGGATGTCCAGCTCGATAATGCCGCTTTTGGTCTCGACGCGAATCTGCTTCTTGGCCGTCAGCCGCTTGTCCAACACAAAGCGCGCAAAACACCGCGCACCGTTGCCGCACTGCTCGACTTCGGAGCCGTCGGAATTGAAAATCCTGTAGCGGAAGTCCACGTCCGGGTTATTCGGGGCTTCAACCAGCAGTAACTGGTCGAAACCGATTCCGGTATGGCGATCGCCCCATTGCTTGGCGTGCTTGGGCGTGATGTGTGCGTGCTGGCTTACGAGGTCCAGCACCATGAAATCATTGCCCAGGCCATGCATCTTGGTAAAACGCAGCAGCATGGGATTACTCCGGCAGCAGGCTTTCGCCGGCAAACAACTCAGTGATGGTTTCACGGCGACGCACTTCAAAAGCCTGCTCACCGTCTACGAGCACCTCAGCCGTGCGCCCGCGGGTGTTGTAGTTGGAGCTCATCACAAACCCGTAGGCCCCGGCGGAATGCACAGCCAGCAGGTCACCCTCGGCCAGTGCGAACTGGCGCTCCTTGGCGAGGAAATCCCCGGTTTCGCAGATCGGCCCCACGATGTCGTAAGTGCGTTTTGCACCCTCGCGCGGCTGAACTGCTGTGACATCCATCCACGCCTGGTAAAGCGCGGGACGGATCAGATCGTTCATGGCGGCATCAACGATGGCGAAGTCTTTGTGTTCGGTGTGCTTGAGGTACTCGATGCGCGTCAGCAGCACGCCCGCATTGGCGACGATAAAGCGGCCGGGCTCGAAGAGCAGTGCCAGATCGCGGCCATCCAGGCGCTCGCGCACGGCCTTGATGTAATCACCTGCCAGTGGCGGCTCCTCGTCGCGATAACGCACACCCAGACCGCCGCCCAGATCGATATGCTTCAGCAGAATGCCGCAATCGCCAAGGCGATCAACCAGGTCGAGCAAACGGTCGAGCGCGTCGACGAAAGGGGACAGGGTCGTCAGTTGAGAGCCGATGTGACAGTCGACACCGACCACATCCAGGTTCGGCAGTTGCGCAGCCCGTATGTAAACGTCTTCGGCGTCAGCGATGGCGATGCCGAATTTGTTTTCTTTCAGGCCGGTGGAGATGTAGGGGTGAGTCCCGGCGTCGACGTCCGGGTTGACGCGCAGCGAGACCGGAGCGCGCACGCCCATTTCGGCAGCCACGACTTGTAGACGTTCAAGTTCGTCGGTGGATTCGACGTTGAAGCAATGAACACCGACTTCGAGTGCGCGACGCATGTCGTCACGGGTCTTGCCCACACCCGAGAAAACGATCTTCTCAGGCTGGCCACCCGCCGCCAGCACGCGCTCCAGTTCGCCACGGGACACAATGTCGAAGCCGGCGCCAAGGCGCGCCAGCACATTGAGAACGCCCAGGTTGGAGTTGGCTTTTACGGCAAAGCAGACCAGATGCGGCATGCCGTCCAAGGCATCAGCGTAAGCGCGATACTGCGCCTCGATGTGCGCGCGGGAATAGACGTATGTCGGCGTGCCGAAACGCTCGGCAATGGCAGACAACGCCACTCCTTCCGCGAACAGCTCGCCGTCGCGGTAGTTGAAGGCGTCCATGACTGATTCCTAGTAGGTCGATGTCTGATGCTTGTGCGAGTGCGACTTGGTCTGGCTGGAGCCGTCGGATGAGTCGTCGTCAGGCAGGTACAGGGGACCTTTCTGACCGCAGGCAGAGACCAGACACGCAACTGCAAGCAGCGCGGCCAGGGAGGAAATCAGGCGCTTCATGGCGAAATCCTTTGTATAAGCATTAATTGCGCCCGAGTATACCGACCACCCGACAGATTGCCTATGCGCTGGAGTTCCCGTCCGGCGGGGCTTTGACGGTGCCATGCAACGATGCCGCGTGCCCCGCGCGGATTTCTGACGCAGTGAAGGGCACTTGGGCGGGTAGCCTTTGCAATTGCCAGGGAGCGACCGTATCGTGCGTCGCTGCGCCATCCGCTGACACTTTTGAGGTTCATGCAATGAGTTTGACCGAAGCCCGCTTTCACGACCTGGTCGATGCCACCCAAGAAAAGCTCGAGGATATCTTCGATGATAGCGGTCTGGATCTGGACCTTGAGAGCTCCGCCGGAGTGTTGACCGTGAAGTTTGAAAATGGCTCTCAGTTTATCTTCAGTCGCCAGGAGCCTTTGCGTCAGCTGTGGCTGGCGGCAGTGGATGGTGGTTTCCACTTCGATTACGACGAAGAAGGCAGTCGTTGGGTGTGTGACAAAAGTGAAGAGCTGTTAGGCGAAATGCTGCAGCGGCTGGCGCAAAAGCAGGCCGGGGCCGACATCGATTTCGACGCCCTCGACGGCAGCGACGGCAACCGCTGATGGCTGTTGGTGCCACGGCGGCCAAGCCAGCAAAACCGTTGTTCAGCAATGTCAGCCCGGCGGTGCCGTCGCCGTGCATCAGCATCTGTCGGCTTGACGAGGACAAGGTCTGCACGGGATGTCAGCGCCACGTCGAAGACATCCGCGAATGGCGGTCGGCGACCGACGAGCGCCGTCGGGAGATCGTCCGGCAAGCGGATTTGCGTCGCAGCACGACTTCCAGACAAGCGTGTGAATGACTGAGCCCTGGGATCTGTAGGAGCCGGCTTGCTGGCGAATCTGATTCGGCGTTTACCTGGCGGCGCCTGAATAAAAGCCTTCGCCAGCAAGCCGGCTCCTGCAATATTCGGTTTATGGCGCGAAGCTGGGGCTACGTCGCGTCACGCCTCATGTCGTAAAGCGGCCCTCGTGTCGCACCGCCGTCCGGGCCGCAGCAATAGTCACATCTGATCCATCGCCGCATTCAGCGAGTCTTCGAGCTGCGCCTTGTAGCGCAGGAACAGAATCGTCTGCCCATGCGTGTCTCCGAGTATTCCTGAAAGGTCCAGGTCGGTGATATAGCAGCGGTACCGTTGCGCTTCGCGCCGCTGCTCGAGGATCCGCCGAGCCACGACGCTGAACAGCTGATCGCCATATTCCAGCTCGGAAAATTCCATCCCGTCGCAATACAGTGTCACGCTCACCTGACCGGGCGATGCCTCCTCGATGATCGCCTGCACGTCAAAGAATGAATTGTCGATCAGTACGGTCGGCGGCGGGCGGTGCTCGACGCGACGGGCTCGACCTGAGCCGTCCGGGGTGATGCGGTAATACAGCGTTTCCAGCGACATCGAACCCGGCGGGTTATCCAGCGGCAGCAATGCCACGCGACGGTACATCAGCGACTGGAAAAAACGTCGCAGCGGCACCAGCAGGCTGGGTTCATCGTGGTAGTCCACACGCTGATGCCACAGCGAATTATGTTCATCGAGCACATACAGATCGGCATGCGGTTCATTTATCCGATAAAACACCTGGACGCATTCCGGGTGGCCATAAGGGATAAGCAGGGACAGGTCCGAATCATCCAGTGCCTGGGGGTCCAGATGTATCGGGCTGTAAGTGGAGAGTTCTTCACCCAGATATGCGTACAGCGCCGGCAAATGCTCAAGCGCGACATGGCTGATGTGGCCCGGCATCATCTCCAGCACGTGATAGCGTTGCTCGACCTGGATGAGGTACCGATGATTCAGTCGCCGGGCCAGCAGCAGTTGCGCCGTGCCGATGAGCTCCTCCACACGTTGCGCAATTGCCGGTGCGCGGTTGTGACAGAAGCTGCGCACGCGAATGACGGGTTTCGTAGCGGTCGCCTCAAGCCCGTTGAGCAACTCGGTCAGGCAGTCCAGCAACGCATACGGACCGTCGAAGCGATTGACCAGCACCTCGTTCCAGCTGTTGAGGGTGATTTGATCGAACGTCAATACGAGATTTTCCCGAACGCCGGCATAGCTCAGGGAATCGGTGCGCTCCGTGGTCATCAGGATGTTCAGATCTTTATGGTGCCGGAGTGGATCGACGCCGACGTTGACCAGCAGCAGTATCTCGCGAGGCACGCTAGGGCTCAGCAACACGTCTTCCTCGACCATGCCCAGCGGCAGAGCAATGGTCTGTTGCAAGGCGCCCTGGAGGTTGAACAGCTCAAACTCGGTCAGATCGCTGATGCCCGGATGCAGCGCAAGGTGCGTGCTGGTGTCGATGACGGTGTTGCGATGGCACCACGTCAACAGTTCGAGCAACTCGCGACAGCGCTTTATTGGAGCGAAAGTTTCCAGTTCGTACGCGCTCAGGTTGCCGTTATAGAGACACCACTGGTATTTGCCAGGCTCGCGCTTGTTGGGTAACTGCGCCAGTGTCAGGGTGTCTTCCGCCAGGTCCGGCGCGATGCCCGGGTTCAAAAACTCTACTTTGCCGGCTTTGCGCTCGAATGCAGCGTACAAGCGGCGCCCGAGCACACTGAGGTCGCGCTTGTTGATTGAAGTCCCTGCCTTGTGCGCGCGGGCGAACTGGATCAGGAAGCGGTAGCTGAGGTTGAGCTCGCCCACCACCGCACGACGTTCGCTGGCCACCTGCCGGACTTTCCACTGGCTGCGACTGTCCAGCAGCGCGAGTTGGCGCTCGTCCCACTTCCACTCGCTGACCAGTCGCTCCAGCAAAGCACGTTGCCAGCCGGTAGTGCGGTGGCGCGCTGCGCCAGTCAGCTTTTTGTTCACCTTCAGGTACAGGCTGCGGCGCACCAGCTCAAGGCGTTCAGGCTCCCCTCTGGCGAGCAGGTATTCTTCGATGCGCCGATAAACCATGACGTAGGGATCAAGTTCATCCAGATCGGCCTGACAGGTGAACACCGCTTGCTTGAAGCGCATGCTCAGGCACTGCACCTCGGGATGCTCACTGGCATAGACTTCGGTCAGCAGCAGCTTGAGCACTGATTTGTAGGGCGATTCAATACCCTTGAACAGCTGCCAAAGCCCGGCACCGATGAATTCGCCCGGCGGTATGAGCGACATATTCCCCAAATCCAGCACTTCGTCGGCGCGGATAAAGCGCTTCGACAATAGGGTATGCGTGTATTCGGCGTATCGGGTTTCTTCGTAAACCGGCACCAGCCACCACATCGGGGTGCGCCCGGCCAGCCAGATGGCGGTGCGATAGAACTCGTCGAGCAGCAAAAAGTGCTGGGTCGTGCCGCAGTCTTCACCGCTTAGCTGGGCGTCTCGCTCGCCGGCGACGAAGCGCTGCGGGTCAACCAGAAAAAAGTGCGCCTCGGCGCCCATGCTCGCTGCCCAGCTTTCAAGCGCCTGACATTTTTTGCGCAGCTCCTGCACGTCCTCCGCAGACAGGTGCGGGTCATGGCAGATCCATACGTCCATATCGCTCTGGTCGGTCTGCGCAAGCGTGCCAAGACTGCCCATCAGGAAGATGCCGTGAATCGGCTGCGGTGCATTCCCGCGGCGTGGCTTGTAGGAAAAAGACCGTGTCAGGCGTTGCGCCTCGGCAAGGGCCTGGCCATCAGGCTCGTAGTGTGAAACCCCGGCCGGTGTGGACCCTGAAACATAGCCTGGGAACAGCGGGTGATTCACGTGAAAAAAAAGCGGGAGCAGCGCAAGCACACTCTGCTGCCTCGTCGACAGCCCTTCATTTGCGCGTAGCAACCGGCCTTGGCTTAAGGCCAGAAAACGGCTTCGTAATTGAGCGAGGACCTTGCGGTCAATGCCCTCATCCAAATCCGGGCGAATTTCGGAACTACGCGTCATCGCGACTCGAAGCCGGCGGGCGGCACTGCATAAAGGGTCAAGGTGTAGCGACAGTCAAGACGGTTACCGATGGGGCCGAAAGGGCTCGGGCAACTGCGCGTCTTTTTTATGGCGCCATTATTTTATCGGCGCAGCATCGTATAAATGGAGGATTCGCGAAACCTTTATTTGATGCGTCCAGGCAAGGCTTCGCGAGGTGCAGGTTCAGGCGGCTTCCTGGCTCGTGGCGAGAATGATCAGCAGCGATTGCGCATGTTCAGCGGCATCCAGCCCAAGGCTGGTCAGGTACCCGCCATCGACTTGCGTGATGAGGCCTTTGTCAAAGAGGCGTTGAGTGGCGGCGATGGCCGCAGGTGCTGCGACATGGTGAACCTTCAGACCCTCTTTGGTGTTACTCAGATTGAACAGCGACAGGATTTCCAGCTCGGCAACCACTTCAGGGGTAAACGACATAGGTGCTCCAGACTTTTCCAGTGGATACACCGCGACCAAAATCGCAGGCGTGACGGCCTCGTCGCCAGGCGACAGCGAGGCTGTTGGAGTGTAGTTAGCGTCTGGGGATTTTGCAGAAAGTATCTGGCCGGTCGTCAGGTCGGTGATCGACCGGCATGTGCAGCGGAGGTTTACTCTTCGTCAGCCAGCTTCACACCGGGCGGCATGTCAGGCAGCGCGCGCAGCGCTTGTTCATACCAGGCGGTATTGAAAGGGCGGTCTTCCTCAAGAATCCCGTCGATTTCGACCGCCAGTACGTGGGCCATCATCACCAGAATTTCTTCACGCTCGTAACCGACCAGAGTCAGCTTGTTGAACGTGGCTTTGGCCGCTGGCGGGTTATCGCTTTCAATCTGGTTTTCAATCGCCTGAATCAGGGTCGTTTCGGCAAACTCTTCTTCGTCGTTTTCGATGTGGTCGCTCATGGTGTTCTCGATGTACTGCCCATTAATGAGGCCGCCCGCGTCGGGCAGCCCGTTCGAAGCGTTCAGCGCGTGGCAAGCAAGTGCTGGCCGCGCGCAACCGCCGCTCTGACCTGTGCCGGTGCAGTGCCGCCGATGTGATTGCGGGCGTTGACCGAGCCCTCGAGCGTCAGCACCGCGAAGACGTCCTGTTCGATCTGGTCGCTGAAGCGGCGAAGCTCGTCCAGCGTCATCTCGGCCAGGTCTTTGCCGGTCTCGACGCCATACTTGACTGCGTGACCGACGATCTCGTGGCAATCACGGAATGGCAGCCCGCGGCGAACCAGGTAGTCGGCAAGGTCGGTAGCGGTGGAAAACCCGCGCAGCGCCGCTTCACGCATGATCGCGTGTTTTGGCTTGATCGCCGGAATCATGTCGGCGAAGGCGCGCAGCGAATCGCGCAGCGTGTCGGCTGCGTCAAACAGTGGCTCCTTGTCCTCCTGGTTGTCCTTGTTGTACGCCAGCGGCTGGCCCTTCATCAGGGTCAACAGGCCCATCAGGGCGCCGAACACGCGGCCGCTTTTGCCACGAACCAGCTCGGGCACGTCAGGGTTTTTCTTTTGCGGCATGATCGAACTGCCGGTGCAGAAGCGGTCAGGCAGGTCGATAAACTGAAATTGCGCGCTGGTCCACAGCACCAGCTCTTCGGAGAAGCGCGACAGGTGCATCATGGCGATGCTGGCCGCAGAGCAGAATTCGATGGCGAAGTCGCGGTCCGAAACGCTGTCCAGCGAGTTGCCACCTACGGCCTCAAAACCCAAAAGCTGACACGTCAGCTCGCGGTCGATGGGGTAGGTGGTACCGGCCAGCGCGGCGCTGCCCAGCGGCATGCGGTTGGTGCGCTTGCGGCAGTCGACCAGGCGTTCGTAATCACGGCTGAGCATCTCGAACCACGCCAGCATGTGGTGGCCGAAGGTGACCGGCTGTGCTGTTTGCAGGTGGGTGAAGCCCGGCATGATGCTGTCGGCTTCGCGCTCGGCCAGGCCCAGCAGGCCTTCCTGCAGGCGGGTGATCTCGGCCAGAATCAGGTCGATCTCGTCACGCAGCCAGAGGCGGATGTCGGTTGCTACCTGGTCATTTCGGCTACGGCCGGTGTGCAGCTTTTTACCCGTGACGCCGATGCGGTCGGTCAGCCGCGCCTCGATGTTCATGTGCACGTCTTCAAGGTCCACGCGCCAATCGAACGTGCCGGCCTCGATCTCGCCCTGAATGGTGGCGAGCCCGCTGATGATAGTGTCGCGCTCGGCGTCGGTCAGCACGCCGACCTTGGCCAGCATCTTGGCGTGGGCAACGGAACCCATGATGTCGTGCCGATAAAGGCGCTGATCGAAAGTGACGGAGGCGGTGAAGCGCGCGACGAACGCGTCGACGGGTTCACTGAAGCGGCCGCCCCAGGACTGATTGGTCTTGTCGGTGCTCATGATTCGCTCGCTGCTGTGCTGGTTGCTGAACTGATAAAAATCGGCGCCGGCCGATTCTAAAGGCGCGGCCGATGATAACAGCATTGCTGCTTATTTATCCCCGGCGGCTTGCCCGCAACGGTAGTAGCGAAGAGACTGGCCATCATGCAAAACGCGCGTAAACACCCGGGCCAGATCGGCCCGCCTGACAAAGAGTTCTTCCTCCCGGAACTGTGCCTGCCCCAGGCGTTGCTGATACTGGTGGTGCTGGCAGAGCTGCTGGTCTTTGTGCTTGTGCTCATTGAACCGATGCGGCCAGAGTTCGACTGGGTGCGGCTGGCGCTGATATCCCTGTTCGTGCAGTGGATAGTTTTGCTTTCCGCCGCGCTGTTATGCGGCTTACGGCCATGGCTGGCCCGGTTGCGTCCTGGGGTGGCGGGCTCCGTGGGTTGTCTGCTGGTCGTCGCAGTGACGCTGCTGTGCACCGCGGTGACTGACTACTGCCAAGTCAATGCCGCGACCTCGTTGGGTGGCGTCATCGAGCGGTATCTGCGTTATGCCCTGATCGCCCTGATCATGTCTGCGCTGATGCTGCGTTATTTTTATCTGCAAAGTCAGTGGCGCAAGCAGCAACAGGCCGAACTTCAGGCTCGGATTGAGTCCTTGCAGGCGCGTATTCGTCCGCACTTCCTGTTCAACACGCTTAACAGTATCGCCAGCCTGGTCACCACCGACCCGCATAAGGCGGAGCAAGCCGTGCTCGATCTGTCGGACCTGTTTCGGGCCAGTCTGGGTAAGCCCGGCAGCCTGACTACGTGGCGCGAAGAGCTTGAATTGGCAAAACGCTATTTATCGATTGAGCAATATCGACTTGGAGAGCGTCTACAGATGGACTGGGCCGTAAGTGCAATTCCCGACGACTTGCCAATTCCCCAGCTAACCTTGCAGCCATTGTTGGAAAACGCATTGATTTACGGCATCGCGCCCCGTGTTGAAGGCGGCGTGGTCAGGGTCGAGGCGGACTACGAAGGGGGAGTATTCACATTGCGCGTCAGTAATCCTTACGATGAGGCCGCCTTACGGCAAAACTCAAGCGGCACTCAGCAGGCCTTGGCCAACATCGGCGCTCGACTCACGGCACTTTTCGGTCCCCTCGCCAGTCTGAGCGTGGAGCGCCGAGACGGTCGTCACTTCACCTGTCTACGCTATCCTTGTGCGAGACTCACGCAGGAAGCCAGAGCTATATGAATGTCCTGATCGTTGATGATGAACCCCTAGCCCGAGACCGCTTGAGCCGCATGGTAAGCGAGCTTGAGGGCTACAAGGTTCTTGAACCCAGCGCCACAAATGGCGAAGAAGCCTTGCAGCTGATTGAAAATTTGAAACCCGACGTGGTGTTGCTGGATATCCGCATGCCTGGCCTGGACGGTCTCCAGGTCGCGGCTAAATTGTGCGAGCGCGACGCCCCACCCGCAGTGGTGTTCTGTACGGCGCACGATGAGTTCGCGCTTGAAGCCTTCAAAGTGAGTGCCGTCGGTTACCTCGTCAAACCGGTTCGTCCCGAACACTTGCTCGAAGCATTGCGCAAGGCCGAGCGGCCTAATCGCGTGCAACTCGCTGCCATGACCCGACCCGCCGCCGAGAGCGGTGCCGGTCCCCGGAGTCATATCAGCGCCAGAACTCGCAAGGGCATCGAACTGATCCCGCTGGCCGAAGTTATCTATTTCATTGCCGACCACAAGTACGTGACCTTGCGCCACGAGGGCGGCGAAGTGCTGTTGGATGAGCCACTCAAGGCGTTGGAGGACGAGTTCGGTGATCGCTTTGTACGCATTCACCGCAACGCGCTGGTAGCCCGGGAACGGATCGAACGCCTTCAACGCACGCCGCTGGGTCACTTTCAGTTGTTCCTGAAAGGGCTTAATGGCGACGCATTGATTGTCAGCCGCAGGCATGTAGCGGGTGTGCGCAAGATGATGCAGCAGCTGTAAGCCACCTCGGCTGGGGCTTCTGGCAAGTCAGGCAGGCGACACGCCGTCGCATGGCGTCCGTTGATCGATTGAGATCATGATGCGCGCAGATTGAATACAGTCATTCGGCCCGAACTGGTCGAGCTGTTATTATTCGCCGCATTCACTCAGTACGGACCGGTTCATGTCTTCTCGCGAAATCCGCATCGCCACTCGCAAAAGTGCCCTGGCCCTCTGGCAGGCCGAGTACGTCAAGGCCCGCCTGGAACAGGCGCATCCCGGGCTGACAGTGACGCTGGTGCCGATGGTGAGTCGCGGCGATAAACTGCTGGACTCGCCGCTTTCGAAAATCGGCGGCAAGGGTCTTTTCGTCAAAGAACTGGAAACCGCTCTGATCGAGCATGAGGCCGACATCGCCGTTCACTCGATGAAAGACGTGCCGATGGATTTTCCCCAGGGTCTCGGCCTTTTTTGCATCTGCGAGCGCGAAGACCCGCGTGACGCGTTCGTTTCCAATAACTATTCCAGTCTCGCCGAGTTGCCCGCCGGATCCGTAGTGGGCACGTCCAGCCTGCGTCGTCAGGCTCAGCTGCTAGCCCGTCGCCCGGACCTGAAAATCCAGTTTCTGCGCGGCAACGTCAACACCCGTCTGGCCAAGCTGGATGCCGGGGAGTACGACGCGATCATCCTCGCCGCCGCCGGCCTGATTCGTTTGGGCTTTGAAGACCGCATCACTGCACCCATCAGCGTCGAGCACAGCTTGCCCGCAGGTGGGCAGGGCGCAGTAGGCATAGAGTGCCGCAGCGTCGATATCGAGCTTCATGCCTTGCTTTCACCGCTGCACCATGACGACACTGCTGTGCGAGTCACGGCAGAGCGTGCGCTCAACAAGCACCTGAATGGTGGCTGCCAGGTCCCCATTGCCTGCTATTCAGTGCTGGAGGGTGATCAACTCTGGCTGCGGGGTCTGGTAGGCGACCCTTCCGGCGCGTTGCTGTTGCATGCTGAAGCGCGTGCACCTCAAGTCGATGCCCAGGCACTTGGCGTCCAGGTGGCGGAAGCACTCCTTGCGCAGGGCGCGGCGAAGATTCTCAAAGCGGTGTATGGCGAGGCTGACGAGGCGTGAAAGGCTGGCGCTTGCTGCTGACGCGTCCGGTGGATGAATCTCGGGCGCTTGCGTTAACGCTGGCGGAAGTGGGTGTCTACAGCGCAAGTCTTCCATTGCTGGAGATCGAGCCTCTGCCAGTGTCGGAGGATAGTCGCTCAATCATCTACAACCTCGCTGCCTACTGTGCCGTCATCGTTGTCAGCAAACCGGCCGCACGCCTCGGCCTGGCGATGGTCGATGAAATCTGGCCGCAACCGCCGATGCAAAAGTGGTTTACCGTCGGCGCTGCCACTGCGCAAATCCTCGATGACTATGGCCTGCAGGTGTTTTTTCCTGAGCACGGCGACGACAGCGAGGCGTTGCTGGAACTCCCGCAATTTCAAGAAGCCGTGTCTGGCTATGATCCCAGAGTATTGATTATGCGCGGTGAAGACGGGCGCGAGCTGCTTGCCGAACGACTACGTGCACAGGGTGTGAGGGTTGATTACCTCCCGCTTTACCGTCGCAACCTGCCGAAATACCCGGCTTTCGCGCTCTCTGAGAAGGTACAAGCGGAACGCTTGAATGGGCTGGTGGTCAGCAGTGGACAGGGTTTTGAGCATCTGCGTGAGTTGGCCGGCGCCGCTTGGCCTACGCTTGCGCAGATACCGTTATTTGTACCAAGCCCCCGGGTCGCTGAAATCGCGCGTGCCGCCGGGGCGCTTACCGTAGTGGACTGCCGCGGTGCAAGCGCTGCGGCCTTGCTGACAGCATTGCGCCAACACGCCGCGCCTGCCTTACAGGCGTAATGGTCGATCAGTCGGATTACGCGACGCCTAAATGCAAAGGATGGATACGTGAGCGAAACAGTCTTGCCAAAAGATGACGTTGAACCGGTACTGGCCCAATCTGGCCCGTTGCCGGATCCAGCGTACAAAGAACCGTCGAATCGCCGCAGCAGTAACGGGCTGGCCATATTGGCCCTGTTGCTGGGCGCCGCCGGCGTTGCCGTTGGCGGCTGGAGCGTTTGGCAATTGCGCGCCATTCAAGCCGGGCATCAGGAGCAATCCGGTCAGCTGCAGGACATCGGCTCGCAGACACAGGCGCTCAAGCAGAGTGAGCAGCAAATTGCCGCGCGCCTGGCACAACTGCCCGCTGCCGACGAGCTGGAGGACCGCCGCCGCCTTGTTACCCAGTTGCAAGGGGATCAGCAGCGCCTGAGCCAGCGTGTGGAAACCGTCCTGGGCGCCAGCCGCAAGGATTGGCGTCTGGCCGAGGCCGAGCACTTGTTGCGTCTTGCCAGCTTGAGGTTGTCTGCGCTGCAAGACATCAATAGTGCTGCGGCACTGGTTCAGGGCGCTGATGAAATCCTGCGTGAGCAGGACGACCCCGCCGCATACGCAGCCCGTGAACAGCTGGCCAAGAGCCTGACTGCGCTGCGCAGCGTCGATCAACCGGATCGCACGGGTCTGTTCCTTCAGCTGGCCGCGGTGCGCGAACAAGTCGCGCAGCTCAACGAGCTCGCGCCGGAATACAAGGACAAGGGCGACTCGCTGTTCGGTTTGACCGACGGCAGCGAGGACGGCTATTGGGCCAAGTGGTGGGAAAAGATCTCCCAGTACGTGCGTATCGACTTCCATGCCGACAAGAATATTCGACCATTGCTGGCCGGTCAGAGCCTGACGCAGGTACGTCTGGCGTTGAGTCTTGCGCTCGAACAGGCGCAGTGGGCAGCGCTTAACGGTCAAGGCCCGGTGTATGACAAGGCCATGGCTGAAGCGCGAAGTGTTCTGGACGACAATTTCAATCGAGATAACCAGCAGAGCAAAGCGCTCGGCCAGCGTCTGGACGAGCTCGGCAAGCAGCCGGTTTCGGTGGCAACGCCTGACCTGACACAAAGTCTGGCTGCGGTTCAGGCGTATCTTGAGCAGCGTCATACGCCGGTCGGCGGCGCGCTGGAGAAGCGCACCGACGAGGCGCAGCCCGGGAAGCAGCCATGAAGCGCGCATACGTCGTTCTCTTCGTCCTGGTTGTGGCGGCTGCGCTGATCGGTGTCGCCATCTCGCGACATGCAGGCTATGTCCTGATCTCTTACGACGCCTTCCGCTACGAATCGAGCATTTGGGCTGCATTGGCGCTGCTGGTGGCGGTCCTGTTTATCCTGTGGCTGTTGCGCATGTTGATCGCGTTACTGACCACGTCCGGGGGCGTGGTGAATCCATGGTCACGGCGCAACCGAAGCCGCCGTGTGCAAAACGCAATCGAGCAGGGGCAGATGGATCTCGCCGAAGGGCGCTGGGCCAGTGCTCAGAGAAACTTGCACCGCGCTGCCGAAGCGGAACGCCAGCCTCTTTTGTATTACCTCGGCGCAGCCCGTGCCGCAAACGAGCAGGGCCGTTACGAGGACAGCGATAACCTGCTTGAACGTGCGCTGGAGCGTCAGCCTCACGCCGAACTGGCTATCGCGTTGAGCCACGCCCAACTGCAAGTGGATCGAGGTGATCTCGACGGGGCATTGGTCACGCTGCAAGCCATGCAGGAGCGCCATCCGCATAATCCGCAGGTGTTGCGCCAGCTGCAGCGGCTGTACCGCGAACGCGGCGAGTGGCCTGAGTTGATTCGTCTGATGCCCGAATTGCGTAAGGATAAAGTGCTTCCTGCGCAGGAACTGGCTGAACTGGAAAGGCGCGCATGGGGCGAAAATCTTTCGCTGGCGGCCTATCGTGTGTCTGACAGCGACACAGTCGGCACCGGCTTACCCTCACTGGAAAATGCCTGGCAGCAACTGACCTCTGCTCAACGTCAGGAGCCTGCACTGGTGCTGGCCTATGCCGAGCAGCTGCGTCGGCTGGGCGCCGATGTGCAGGCCGAGGAAGTCCTGCGAACCGCCATGAAGCGCGATTACAACACCCATCTTGCGCGGCTGTACGGGCTGGTGCGCGGGGCCGACCCAGGCAAGCAGTTGCAAACGGCTGAAGGTTGGTTGAAAAATCACACCGATGACGCTGGCTTGTTGCTGACGCTCGGCCGGCTGTGCCTGCAGAGCAGTTTGTGGGGCAAGGCGCGCGATTACCTCGAATCCAGCCTAAGGCTGCAGCGTAACCCGGAGGCGTGCGCCGAGCTGGCGCGTCTGCTTGCACAATTGGGCGAGACCGATCGCAGCAATCAGCTGTTTCAGGAAGGTTTGGGTCTGCTGGATGAGCGTTTGCTTGCCCGTCCTCTTCCGGCGCTGTCACGTGTTTAGCTAGAAGTCATAAGTAAACCCGAGAGGCCCGAATGCGGGCCTTTCGTTTATCTGATTCGTCGGCGTCTGTAGGACGATTCTGAGCATGTTGTGGTTTGTTGGTGGATTCTTCGCACACTGGGAATAACGTCCTAAACACGTTGTCAGGGTTTACCTACGCAAACGGAGAAATATCCTCCATTGGGTGCCTTGAAAGCGACTCGCGCTTTCCTCTACCGTAGCCGCCTTCGTCTTTTGTTACGGATCTTCCATGCAGCTGGCTCGTACACGCTCCCTGTTCTCCCTAGCGTTTCTAGCCTGTGCATCAATGGTGGGAACAGCGGTCTATCTCGGCTTTGTGATTGATGCGGCGCCGTGCCCGATGTGTTTGATTCAGCGCGTGCTGATGGCTTTGTCAGCGACCGTCTGCCTGTTCGCTGCGCTGCATGCGCCGGGCAGGAGAGGCTGGCGGGTCTACGCGGGCATCCTTTTACTGTTCTCTGCCCTGGGCGCTGGTGTTGCGGCGCGGCAGGTGTGGCTACAAGCCTCGCCGCCAGAGAACATGGCTGCATGTCTTGAAAACCTTTACTACCTGCTGGAAACGCAAACCTACCCGAAGGTTCTGGCGATGGTTTTGGCCGGAAGTGCAGGGTGCTCCGAAATCAATTGGTCCCTGTTCGGCATCAGCCTGCCGGAATGGAGTCTGCTGGCGTTTTCGGGTTTATGCCTGTTTGCGCTGTATTACCTGTTTATCGAATTTCGCCGCTTCAGATCAATGGATGTGGGGACTTCGGATTAAACGCTTGTATGAACTTTATGTCCTGCGTACCTTGATGGGCTAGTCATGCGGGCATAATCTGGGCCGCACGCATCATCGGATAATTGCTGCTGTTGACGTTTTTCGGATCTGCCAACACAAGCTCGGTCTGATCTGAAGCGCTTCAAGCGGCAGGCCCCTGAAGGGAAGAGAGAACATCATGCTGGAAAGTTGTCAGAACGCTCAGGAACGTTGGGGTGGGGTTCACAAGCTGATCGACCGCTGGTTGCAGGATCGCAACGAGCTGATCACGGCCTACGACACCCTGGGAGCAGAACCGGGAGCGTTCTCCGAGAAGCGCGCGCCTTTGCAGGAGTTCTGCGGCACATTGGTCGACTACGTTTCTGCCGGTCATTTCGAGATCTACGAGCAGCTGACCAGCGAGGCCAAGGCGTTTCATAATCAGCGCGGTCTTGAGCTTGCCGATACGCTTTATCCGCGTATCGATGTCATCACCGAGAAGCTGCTGGCATTCAATGACCTCTGCGACGAAGGCAAATGCGTCGCCGAGAAATTCAAGGAATTGGGCGGCTTGCTGCATGAGCGTTTCGAACTCGAAGACTGCCTCATTGAAGTGCTGCATACCGCACACAAGGAACAGGTTGCAGCGCAGGCCTGATCACTGTGGCAGACAAAAAAGGGTGCCCTTGGGCACCCTTTTTTATTGCTTCAAATGTGCGTGTCGAACTGAGTTTGACCTTGGCCTGCGGTTTTACTGCGACACCGCCAGCAGCTCGATCTCAAATACCAGTGGCGTATAGGGGTCGATGAGATCACCTGCGCCTTCTGCGCCGTAGGCCTGCGCCGAAGGGATGACCAGACGCCATTTGGCACCTACCGGCATGTCGACCAGCGCGGTTGTCCATCCTGCGATGACGCTGTCCAGGCGGAACCATTGAGGCTGCTGGCTCTGATCGAAGATGGTCCCGTCAGGCAGGCGGCCGACGTACTTCACCTGCACGCGGCCATTGACGTCAGGTTTCGGGCCATTGCCCGGCGTCAGCTCCGTCATCAGGATGCCGTCGGCCAACTGGCGAACACCCGGTTTGGCCTTCTCGACGTCCATGAATTTTCGCTCGTCCTTTAACGCGGCTTCGGTCTGAGGCTCGGTTTGGCCGGCGCTCTCGGCCTGGGCAAGTGCAGCGTCGTGGTCGCTCAGGATCTGCTCCATGCGCTCCTGCTTGATCGCCAGCGGCTTGCCTTGATACGCCTGCTGCAACGCCTCAACCAACGCAGGCAGTTGCAGGTCAGGAGCCTCCTGACGCAGCCGTTCCCCCAAGCTTGCGCCAAGGCTGTAGGAAAGGTCGTGGGTGTTGTCGGATGCCGGAGCATCGGTCGCGCGGGCAAGGGGTACCAAGAGGAACAACGACATTAACAGGTAGCGCGACATGAATGCTCTCCGGCCTGGGAAGTGGCGATTATGCCAGCGCTGAGGCCCGAGCGTGACGGGTTTTGCCGCGTTTTTCCCCGCAATGCAACTGCGCAAGGTTCGTAGTATCAAGATGCCCTAGCGGCGGTGCAGGCGGAGGTCTAGTATGGCCGCACTCAAATCAGCCAGGAGGTAAGTCATGTCGGCCACCAAGAAGCCAGTAAACACTCCGTTGCATTTGCTCCAACAGCTTTCGGGCAGCCTGCTCGAACACCTTGAAAACGCCTGCTCGCAAGCGTTGGCTGATGCGGAAAAACTGCTCGCCAAGCTTGAGAAGCAACGTGGCAAGGCACAGGAAAAGCTGCACAAATCACGCACTAAAATGCAGGACGCTGCCGCCGCTGGCAAAGCCAAGGCGCAAGGCAAAGCCAAAGACAGCGTGGCCGAACTCGAATCGTTGCTCGACGCTTTGAAAGATCGTCAGACCGAAACCCGCAGCTACATTCTGAACCTCAAGCGTGACGCTCAAGAAAGCCTGAAGCTGGCACAAGGCATCGGCCGCGTGAAGGAAGCCGTTGGCAAAGCGCTGAACGACCGCGCCGCAAAACCGGCACTTCAAGCAACAGCTGCCAAGGCCATTGCGAAACCAACAGCCGCCAAAGCTGCAACCAAAGCGGCTGCAGCCAAACCTGTCGCGAAAGCACCGGTAAAAGCCGTTGCTGAGAAAACCGTGGCCAAGGTGACCGCTAAAACCGTGGCGAAACCTGCAGCCATCAAGGCTCCTGCTGCCAAGCCATCCGTCAGCGCTGCAAGCAAACCTGCCGCCAAGCCGGCTGCGGCAAAGCCGGCACCCAAGACGACTGCTGTCAAACCCGCCGCCGCTAAACCCGCCGCCGCTAAACCAGTCGTTGCGAAAGCCGCCGGCAAACCTGCGCCGGCCAAGTCGCCTGCTGCCAAACCTGCCGCCACTCCCAAGCCTGCGCTAAAAGCTGCGGCACCCAAGCCTGCCGGCGCGAAGGCTGCAAAACCCGCTGCCAAGCCTGCGGCCACTGTTACAGCCAAGGCAGAGGCGCCAGCGTCTGCTGCTTCGACAGTTTCGGGCGCCGACTCAACGTCGAACACCGCGTCCTAAGCGATCTCGGTCCCGGCGCGGAGCAGAACCTGCAACGCGTCGGGGCTGGCCTTGGCTGCGGCTCCCGCCAGCGCCTCCAACCATTCGCTCGAAGGCGGTGCTTCACGCTCTGGCCAATCCCTGGTCAACCGCTGCAGTCGCACCAGCAGCTCGCGTTCGGCATCAAGTTCCAATGTTTTGAGCCTGTCGCGCAGCGCTGTCAGTTCTTCATCTGCAGTCGCGGCCTCCCTCCACCGTGTGCGAACGTCTCTTATCGGCCCCACCACTTGTTCATGCCAGGGGTCGGCCAATTGTCCGATTTGTTGCGCACCCTGTGGGTCGAACAGCACGCCGCGTCGGTCCATCCAGACGCCGCACAGCAGCGCACAGACGTTGGCGCCGTCTGCCTGAAGGCTAAGGCAGGCCTGCTCGACGCCTGGGCGGGCGTAAAAATCAAGGGTGAAACTCCATAGGTCTGCAAGCATCGTCATCTACCTGTTTTGGGCGAAGCTGGTAGACTCCGCCGCCATTATGATCAGACTTCAAAGCCTTACCTTACAGCGTGGTCCGCAACGTCTGCTAGAAGACGCCGAGCTGACCCTGCACGCCGGCCAGAAAGCCGGCCTTATCGGCGCGAACGGCGCCGGCAAATCCAGCCTGTTCGCATTGCTGCGGGGTGAGTTGACCCCCGATAACGGCGATTGTCTGCTGCCTGCCGACTGGCGCATCGCGCACATGCGCCAGGAGGTCGACACGCTTGATCGCTTGGCGGTGGACTACGTCCTTGATGGTGACCTGCGCCTCCGTCAGGTGCAACAGGACCTCGCTGCCGCCGAAGCTGCGCAGGACGGTGCCGCACAGGCGCGTCTGCATTCGGAACTCGACAGCGCCGACGGCTATACCGCCGATGCCAGGGCGCGCAAGCTCCTGGCGGGGCTGGGGTTCACCAACGAGCAAATGGAGCGTCAGGTTGGCGACTTCTCCGGCGGCTGGCGTATGCGTCTGAATCTGGCGCAGGCATTGATGTGCCCGTCAGACCTGCTGTTGCTCGACGAGCCCACCAACCACTTGGATCTCGACGCCATTCTCTGGCTCGAAGACTGGCTCAAAAGCTATCAGGGTACGTTGCTGCTGATCTCTCACGACCGGGACTTTCTCGATGCAGTGGTCGATCATGTCGCTCACGTCGAGCAGAAAAAGATCACGCTTTATCGCGGCGGTTACAGCGCGTTCGAGCGCGCCCGTGCCGAGCGCCTCGCCCAGCAACAACAGGCGTATGACAAGCAGCAGGCTCAGCGCGCGCACATGGAGAAATTCATTACGCGCTTCAAGGCCCAGGCCACCAAAGCCAAGCAGGCTCAGAGCCGGATCAAGGCACTGGAGCGGATGGAAGAGCTGTCCGCGGCCCACGTCGATTCTCCGTTTGATTTCACCTTCCGTGAATCGAACAAAATCTCCAGTCCGCTGCTGGATATGTCTGACGCGCGGCTGGGGTATGGCGATAAAGCCGTCCTGCAGAAGGTCAAGCTGCAGCTAACGCCGGGAGCACGCATTGGCTTGCTGGGCCCGAACGGCGCCGGTAAATCCACGTTGATCAAGAACCTTGCCGGTGAGCTTGAACCACTGAGCGGCCGTATGGTGCGCGGCGAGAACACAGTGGTCGGCTACTTTGCCCAGCACCAGCTCGACTCGCTGGACGCCAAGGCCAGCCCATTGCTGCATCTGCAGCGCATTGCGCCTGCCGAGCGCGAGCAGGCGTTGCGTGATTTCCTCGGTGGTTTCGACTTCCGGGGTGCGCGCCTGGACGAGCCAGTGCTGAATTTCTCGGGCGGCGAGAAGGCAAGGCTGGCGTTGGCCCTGATTGCCTGGGACAAACCCAATCTGCTGCTGCTCGACGAACCCACCAACCACCTCGACCTGGAAATGCGTCTGGCCTTGACCATGGCGTTGCAAGAGTTCAGTGGTGCGGTGCTGGTGGTGTCTCACGATCGTCATTTGCTCAAAAGCACGACTGATAACTTCCTGCTGGTCGCCGACGGTGTTGTGCAGGAGTTTGACGGTGACCTGGATGATTATGCGCGTTGGCTGGTGGACTACCGGCTGCGCAATGCACCGGTCAGCAATACCCCGGTGAATGTCGACAAGACTGACAAAAAGGCCCAGCGTCAGCAGGCTGCGGCGTTGCGTCAGCAACTCGCCCCGCACAAGCGCGAAGCGGACAAGCTCGAAAAAGAGCTTGGCACACTGCACGAGAAACTGGCGAAGATCGAATCGGCACTGGGCGACAGTGGTATTTACGAAGCTGCCAACAAAGACAAGTTGCGCGACCTGCTTGCAGATCAGGCCAAGCTCAAATCCCGCGAATCCGAGCTTGAAGAAGCGTGGATGGAAGCATTGGAATTGCTTGAATCCATGCAGGCAGCGCTGGAAGCGTTGTCCTGATGGAGTCACTGGCTTTACCCGTTCCGGCATATTGGATCGAGCCCATTCTTGTCGGCCTGCAGATCCTCTTGATTCTGCTGGTCGGCTACACACTGCAGCGCGTGGTGGGCCGATTCCTGACCCGTCTGGCCGAACGCTATCCGCTTTTGCCTCCAGAGCTTTTGGTCATGCTGCGCGGTGGATTGCGCTGGTTGATCATGGGCACCGCTTTCGTAGCGGTGCTGGGCCGTCTGGGGGTATCCGCCTCCGTGCTTTGGGCTGCGTTGTCCGGTTTTGTCGCGGTGGCGGCCGTGGCGTTCTTCGCCCTGTGGAGCGTGTTGTCGAACCTGCTGTGCGCGGTCCTGATTTTTACCATGGGGCCGTTTCGCATCGGCGATGTGGTTGAGCTGGTCGACACCACTGACAAGCCGGGCATCAAAGGGCGCGTTACGGCGATCAACCTGATGTTCACCACATTGATCGAGCCTGCCGAGCTGGGTGGCACGCTTGTGCAGGTTCCCAACAGCCAGTTCTTCCAGAAATCCATCCGGCGCTGGCGCGGCAATGACGGTGCAGCGGTCATCTCGGCGCAGAAGCGTCTCGCTGAAACTACTCAACGCTGACAGACCGGAATAGCTGCCGGCCAAGCGGCCGCAACAGTCAGAAATGATTGGTTTTCGGCCCGCGGAAGCACTACGTTAGGGCCAGGATTACTGCCTGAGGTGCGTTATGTCGCTTGAAACATGGTTGGCCTTCCTGGCCGCCAGCTGGATCATCAGCCTTTCTCCAGGTGCAGGTGCCATCGCCTCCATGTCCAGCGGCCTGCAGTACGGATTCTGGCGTGGCTATTGGAATGCGCTGGGCTTGCAGATCGCCCTGGTCGCGCAAATTGCAGTGGTGGCCGCAGGGCTAGGCGCTGTGCTGGCGACCTCCGCAATAGCGTTCACGCTGATCAAGTGGTTTGGCGTCGCGTATCTGGTGTACCTGGGCATCAAACAGTGGCGTGCCCTGCCGAGCGATCTGGCCGACGATTCGGCGGTGCGCCCTGTAGGCAAACCTCTGACGCTCGTGGCGCGAGGGTTTCTGGTGAACATCAGCAACCCCAAGGCGCTGGTGTTCATGCTGGCGGTCCTGCCGCAGTTCATTGACCCTCATCAGCCGCTGGTGCCGCAATATCTGATCATCGCGGCAACCATGGTCTGTGTGGACCTCATTGTCATGGCGGGCTATACGGGCCTTGCGTCCAAAGTGCTTCGGGTACTCAAGACCCCCAGGCAGCAGCGACGAATGAACCGCACGTTTGCCGGATTGTTCATCAGCGCGGCGGCGTTCCTTGCCACGTTGCACCGCGCTTGATCAACGCGCCGCTGAGCATGAAATCTACCTGCGCATTGCCAGCGCTTCCTGGCGAACGCCGATCTCGCTGTTACTGAGTGAGGCTGGCTCAGGTAAAAAGCGCCGGGGCTGGTACCGCTTAATTCATATTCCGAAGCTGGAGTTACCTATGCGCGTCTGGATTGATGCCGACGCCTGCCCAAAGGCGGCCAAAGACTTGGTCATCAAGTTCGCCCTCAAACGCAAGTTCGAGGTCGTGTTAGTGGCAGGGCAAAGTCAAATCAAGCCCAGGCTGAGTCTGGTCAAACTGATCGTTGTGCCCAGCGGTCCGGACGCGGCCGATGATTATCTGGTCGAGCATGCCGTACCGGGTGAGTTGGTTATCTGCAGCGACGTGCCGCTGGCAGATCGGCTTGTCAAGAACGGCGTGGCAGCGCTTGATCCGCGGGGTAAGGAATTTGATGCCCAGAACATGGGCCAGCGCCTGGCGATGCGTAATCTTTTTACCGATCTGCGTGAGCAGGGCCAGGCGAGCGGCGGGCAGGGCGCGTATGGCGAGCGTGAGAAGCAGGCATTCGCCAATTGTCTGGACCGGATTCTGACGCGCCTGGCCCGGGAGTTCGCCCAACCTGCCGTGGAGTCTCCGCAGAACTGATTTGCGCAGGTTTTAAATGCCCGGCCTGCAAGCCTGCTTACGAGCGGCGCCCCTTGGCGGAAACCATAACGAGTCAGGCAGAAGCGCGTTCTTCGTTTTCCTGCACCAGTTCAAGTACACGATCCACCAGCTTGTTGATGCCGGATGCGGCGTCGCCAATAGACTTGGCAACCATATAAGCGGGCGTGCTGACCAACTTGCGATCCTTGTCCTCGACGATGTCGGTTACTTCACAGTCCTGATGAGTGCCGCCCATTCGGGTGATGGCTGCCGCAGTGTCGACGTCGTTGCCAATCGTGCAAGTAACGCCCGGTCCGTAAATCTTCGCAGCCAATGCCGGGGACACGCAGATGAGCCCCACGGGCTTGCCAGCCGCAGCAAACGCCTCGGCCATCGCCAGCACTTCAGCCTGCACTTTGCAGCTGGCGCCCTGTGTGGCGAAGTTTGAAAGATTCTTTGCAGCCCCAAAGCCACCCGGGATGATCAGTGCATCGAACTCGGTGACGTCGGCCTCCCGAATATCCTCGATGGCGCCGCGGGCGATTCGCGCCGACTCGACCAGCACATTGCGCGCCTCGGGCATTTCTTCCCCGGTCAGATGATTGATGACGTGGTGTTGGGGGATATTCGGTGCAAAGCACTTCACCAGAGCGCCGCGCTGATCAAGGCGCAGCAGCGTGAGGACGCTTTCATGAATTTCCGCGCCGTCGTAAACGCCGCAGCCAGAAAGAATTACGGCCACTTTTTTAGTCATTCACGTGTTCCTCTCTCGGGCGATCCGCCTGGACCTGTACGCGGGCCAGCCGTGCGCTGATTGTCACTAGGCATGAACCTGGGACAACGTTCGCAGCGAATGTCTCCGGAAACATCGGCATGCGCCGGGCATTTACTCGTCTGGCGTGCTTTTGGCTTGAGTGTCGGCAGCGACCGCCAGCTTGGCTTCGCGGGCAACGCGAGCGTTCTTGATACGGCGGCGTATCCAAAGCAGCACACCGATTACCAGCAGCGCGCCGAGCACCCACAGCTCGTACTTCTTGACGTTGCCCAGCAGGCCCTCAAGCACGGAGCCGAACTTGTACGCCGCGGCGCCAAGCGCCGCTGCCCACACAGCTGCGCCAATGCCGTTAAGTAACAGGTAGCGACCGGGTGGGTATCCGGACAAGCCGATGGCCACGGGCATGACTGTACGCAACCCATAAACGAAGCGGAAACTCAGCACCCAGATGTCGGGGTGACGCCGGATATGCTCCAGCGCCCGGTCGCCCATCAATTGCCAGCGCGGCTTGCGAGCCAAGAGCTTGCGGCCATGTTTGCGTCCCATGAAATACCACAACTGATCGCCTGCGTAGCTGCCGAAAAAAGCCACGACCACGACAATGTTGATATCCATGTATCCGCGGAACGCAAGAAATCCGGCAAGCACCAAAATGGTCTCGCCTTCAAAAAAGGTCCCGAGGAAAAGGGCGAAATAGCCAAATTCTTGTAAAAAATGCTGGAGCATCATTTGGGTGCTGGCGAAATGAACGCGCAGCCTAACGCGCCCAAGGCATTCAGGAAAGTATGCAAATGTGTCACCGCGTTAAAGTTTCCTACGTTCGGGACCGAATATTCGCTTGGGAGGAGAGTTTGTGTCCTACGCGATACGTCGTCATTACAGCTGTCACGCACGCGTCATAATCGCCGCTTATAAATGTCACGCTTGCCCGTCTGGACGGGCCGGGAGCATTCCGTGCGCTTTGCCCTCATCGTCAGCTCCACGCGCTGTGCTCCATTGAGCCGCGCGCAGTTCGCACCTGCTGCGCTCCAAAGCAGCCCGCTGCCGCTCATGTTCTCGTACCTATTGTGTGGCGCCAGACGCAGGATGGTGCCCGCGCCGTCAGGCAGGGGCAGCAAATCTGCATGGCGGGGGTTGCACGGCGGGGAGAAATCCGTAGCGTGGGCAGTCAAACCGCTCACATCATCGGCCCTGACGCTTGTCGCTCTGACGCATACGATCGGATCGCGCTGCATGTCCCTATAACCGCTACGCCGTTGGCGTGACCGTTGCCCCATGCCGTACGTCACCACAGTTGTGGCACAAGCGGCATTCCGACACCGGCCAAATGCGCGGCCCAACTGTTACAAGGCCAATTGCCTTACAGGATTATCAATGAGCACCGAAGGATCTACCGAAGCCGCAGTCGAGCTTGACCCTCAGCCCGTTAACCGAGAGGTCACTGCCGTTGTCGAGCCGACCATTGAAGTGGTCCCCGCGCTGGAACCCCACCATCCGGCCCCGCACATCGCCGCAGTGCCCAATCTGGATGACAGCAGCCTTTACATTCATCGCGAGCTGTCGCAACTGCAGTTCAACATCCGAGTGCTGGAACAGGCGCTGGACGAGTCCTATCCGCTCCTTGAGCGGCTCAAGTTTCTGCTGATCTTTTCCAGCAACCTGGACGAGTTCTTCGAAATCCGGGTCGCAGGCCTCAAGAAGCAAATTACCTTTGCCCGCGAGCAGGCAGGTGCGGATGGCTTGCAGCCCCATCAGGCCCTGGCGCGCATCAGCGAGCTGGTCCACGGCCATGTGGATCGTCAATACGCCATTCTTAACGACATCCTCTTGCCGGAGCTTGAAAAGCACCAGGTGCGGTTCATCCGCCGCCGCAACTGGAACGCCAAGATCAAAGCCTGGGTGCGTCGCTATTTCCGTGACGAGATCGCGCCGATCATCACGCCGATCGGGCTCGACCCGACCCACCCGTTCCCGTTGCTGGTGAACAAGTCGCTGAACTTCATCGTAGAGCTGGAAGGTATCGACGCCTTCGGTCGTGATTCAGGTCTGGCCATCATCCCGGCACCACGACTGCTGCCGCGGATCATCAAAGTGCCTGAAGACGTTGGCGGCCCAGGGGACAACTACGTGTTCCTGTCGTCGATGATTCATGCCCATGCCGATGACTTGTTCCAGGGCATGAAGGTCAAAGGCTGTTACCAGTTCCGCCTGACCCGAAACGCCGATCTGGCCCTCGACTCCGAAGACGTGGAAGACCTTGCGCGCGCTTTGCGTGGTGAGTTGTTCTCCCGCCGTTATGGCGACGCGGTGCGGCTGGAGGTGGCAGACACCTGCCCGAAACTGCTGTCGGATTACCTGCTCAAGCAATTCAACCTGAGCGAGACCGAGTTGTATCAGGTCAACGGTCCAGTGAACCTGACGCGGCTGTTCAGCATTACCGGTCTGGACAGCCACCCCGAGCTGCAATACATGCCGTTCACCCCGGCGATCCCCAAGCTGCTGCAAAACAGCGAGAACATTTTCAACGTGATCAGCAAGCAGGACATTCTGCTGCTGCATCCCTTTGAATCATTCACGCCGGTGGTGGACCTGCTGCGTCAGGCGGCGAAAGATCCTCACGTACTGGCCGTGCGTCAGACGCTGTACCGCAGCGGCGCCAACTCGGAAATCGTCGACGCGCTGGTGGACGCCGCCCGCAACGGCAAGGAAGTCACCGCCGTCATCGAACTGCGCGCCAGGTTCGACGAAGAATCGAACCTGCAACTCGCGAGCCGCCTGCAAGCGGCTGGCGCGGTAGTGATCTACGGCGTAGTGGGTTACAAGACTCACGCAAAAATGATGCTTATCTTGCGGCGTGAAGCGGGCGAGATCGTCCGATACGCGCATCTGGGCACCGGCAACTACCACGCGGGTAACGCGCGCCTGTACACCGACTACAGCCTGCTGACATCTGACGATGCATTGTGCGAAGACGTCGGCAAACTGTTCAGTCAGTTAATCGGCATGGGTAAGACCCTGCGCATGAAAAAGCTGCTGCATGCGCCGTTCACGCTCAAAAAAGGCATGCTCGACATGATTGCCCGAGAGACGCAATTCGCGTCAGAAGGTAAGCCCGCGCACATCATTGCCAAGTTCAACTCGCTGACCGATCCGAAGATCATTCGCGCGTTGTACAAGGCCAGCCAGACCGGGGTCAAAATTGACCTCGTGGTGCGTGGCATGTGCTGCCTGCGTCCAGGCGTGCCGGGCGTCTCGCACAACATCCAGGTGCGCTCGATCGTCGGCCGCTTCCTTGAGCACACCCGAGTGTTCTACTTCCTCAACGGCGGCGACGAGCAGATGTTCCTCTCCAGCGCCGACTGGATGGAGCGCAACCTCGACAAGCGCGTCGAGACCTGCTTCCCGGTTGAGGGCAAGAAACTCATCCTGCGGGTGAAGAAAGAGCTAGAGGGGTATTTGACCGACAACACCCACGCCTGGCTGCTGCAGCCAGACGGGCGCTACCTGCGCAGCACCCCAACCGGCAATCAGAACGCCCGCAATGTGCAGGCGATGCTGTTGGAAAAACTGAGCAACCCGGTCCTCAGCGTACGTTGAGGACGATGCCGACTCGGGTCAGCCACTCCGCTTCCAGCGCGAAGTCGGCCTGAGTCAGCTGGTTGTTTTCCAGCCAGCCATCCGGGAACACGATGTCCAGGGTGTGATCGTTGGCGGTAAGCACAGGCTGCGGCATCTCTTGGGTGCCGCGGATGTGGTGGAACAGGATCGCGAAACGCAGCAATACGCACAGACGAATCAGCTTGACGCCTTCGTTGCCGAATTCGGCGAATTTATCCTTCGGAATATTGCGACGATGCCCGCGCACCAGCAGCGCGAGCATCTGCTGGTCTTCGCGTGAAAATCCAGCGAGGTCCGAGTGCTCGATCAAGTAGGCGCCATGCTTGTGGTAATGATAGTGAGCGATGTCCAGCCCCACCTCATGCACCTTTGCCGCCCAGCTCAATAACTCGCGGTACGCTTTGTCTTCCAGGTCCCAGGCCTTGGCCACTTGCTCCAGTGCCGACAGCGCCTTGCGCTCCACGCGAGCGGCTTGCTCCAGATCGACGTGATAGCGCTCCATCAGCGAGCTGAGCGTGCGTTCGCGCACGTCTTCGTGGTGATGGCGACCCAGCAGGTCGTAGAGCACGCCCTCGCGCAGCGCGCCCTCGCAGTGGTCCATGCGCTTGAGGTCGAGGGCGTCGAAAATGGCTTCGAGAATCGCCAGGCCCGCCGGAAAGATCGCCCGACGATCAGGCTTGAGGCCTTCGAAATCGATCTTGTCCACTTCACCCAGCTTCATCAGCTTGCGCTTGAGCCAGGCCAGGCCTTCGGCATTGACCTCGCCATTGCCGTGACCGCCTGCCTTTAAGGCCAGCCCGATGGCGCGAATGGTCCCGGACGAGCCGATAGCCTCATCCCATGTCAGACGATGCAGCGCGTGCTCAATGCTCATGATTTCAAGGCGCGCCGCTGTGTAGGCCTGTGCGTAGCGCGCCGGCGTGATCTTGCCGTCCTTGAAATAGCGCTGGGTAAAGCTGACACAACCCATTTGCAGGCTTTCGCGCAGCAACGGCTCAAAGCGCTGGCCAATGATGAATTCGGTACTGCCGCCGCCAATGTCGGCGACGAGGCGTTTGCCAGGCGTGTCGGCCAACGTATGGGACACGCCCAGATAGATCAGACGCGCTTCTTCACGGCCCGAAATGACCTCCACCGGATGGCCGAGAATTTCTTCGGCGCGGTGGATGAACTCGTTGCGATTACGGGCTTCTCGCAGGGCGTTGGTGCCGACAATGCGCACAGCGCCGGGCGGCATGCCATTGATCAGTTGGGCAAAGCGCTTGAGGCAGTCGAGCCCGCGCTGCATGGATTCTTCGCTGAGGCGGCGGTCGTCGTCGATCCCCGCGGCCAGCTGCACTTTCTCACCGAGCCGCTCCAGGATGCGAATTTCGCCCTGATTGGCTTTGGCGACAACCATATGGAAGCTGTTGGAGCCCAGGTCGATCGCGGCGATCAGCGAGAGGTTTTTGGCTGTGGATAGCGGCATGGTCAAAAGATCTCGGTCGATAACGCCGACATCGTGCCACGATCCATCACCTTCGCCAAACCGGCAACGCATTTACGCAGGATTCAGCGGGACCGCAGCCAGTACGACGAGACGCCTGCAGTGTTAGTGGGACCGGCTTCAGCCGGGAAGAGGCCGGTGTGCGCGCCCTCAATCCTGCAAACTACTGCTGACGTCTTCCCGGCTAAAGCCGGTCCTACAATTTGAGCCACAGGCAGCCCCACAGGATGCACTCGGTATCTTGGTAGGACCGGCTTCAGCCGGGAAGAGGCCTGTTTGTGCGTTATCAATGTTGCGGTGTGACACCTGACGCCTTCCCGGCTAAAGCCGGTCCTACAGTTTGAGCCGAAACTGTTCTTTCAGTCGGGCTCACGCCTGCTCAACCGACCCGATGAAATTCGCCAGTTCGGGCGTTTTCGGGTTGGCCATCAGTTCTCGTGGGTCGCCCACTTCATGGACTTTCCCTTGGTGCATGAACACCAGCTTGTCCCCGACCTCTCGGGCGAAGCGCATTTCGTGGGTCACCATGATCAACGTCATGCCGTCTTTGGCCAGCTCGCGAACCACAGCGAGCACCTCGTTGACCAGCTCCGGGTCCAGAGCCGAGGTGATCTCGTCGCAGAGCAGTACCTTGGGCGACATCGCCAACGCACGGGCAATCGCCACGCGTTGCTGCTGACCACCCGAGAGTCGGTCAGGAAAGGCGTCGAATTTTTCGCCCAGACCCACGCGATTCAGCATTTCCTTCGCCAGCCTGGTTGCTTCTGCTTTGGATGTTTTTTTCACCACCTGCGGCGCGAGCATGACGTTTTCGCCGACCGTGAGATGCGGGAACAGATTGAACTGCTGAAAGACCATGCCGACCTTCTGCCTCAGGCTGCGCAGGTCAGCCCGCGCGGCGTCCAGGTATTCGCCATCGACCTCGATTACGCCGTCATTGATCGACTCCAGCCCGTTCAAGGTGCGCAGCAGCGTGCTCTTGCCCGAACCGCTTCGCCCGATGATTGCCACGACCTGGCCTTCCTCGACGCTCAGGTCGATACCCTTGAGCACATGGTGGTCGCCGTAATACTTGTGCAGGGCGGAAATTCTAAGCAGAGGCATGAAGTCTCCTTTCCAGGTAGCGCGCGCTGAGCGACAACGGATAGCACAGCAGGAAGTAGCCCAGGGCGACAAAGCCGTAGACCATGAAAGGCTGAAATGTGGCGTTGGCCAGCATGCCGCCCGTTTTGGTCAGCTCCGTGAAGCCGATGATCGACGTAACCGCGGTGCCCTTGACCACTTGCACCGAGAACCCCACCGTCGGCGCGACGGCGATGCGCAGCGCTTGCGGCAGAATCACGTAGCGCAACTGCTCGAACGGCGTCAGGGCCAGGCTGGCGGACGCTTCCCACTGCCCATTGGAAATCGACTCTACGCAGCCGCGCCAGATTTCAGCCAGATAGGCGCTGGTGAACAGCGTCAATGCCAGGGCTGCTGCAAGCCAGGGCGAGATATCGATGCCCATTAGCGCGACGCCGAAAAACACCAAAAAGAGTTGCATCAACAGCGGAGTGCCTTGGAACAGCTCGATGTAACCGCGCGCAAGCCTGCGCGGCGCGGCTTTCTCGGAGATGCGCATCGTCATCACCAGCAACCCGATCACGCCACCGCCGATGAACGCCACCAGCGATAACGCGAGCGTCCATTGCAGCCCGGTCAGCAAGTTGCGCACGACGTCCCAAAGGGTGAAATCCATCAGCGACTCCTCGCGATATAGCGCCGGCCAATCCAGGCCAGCAACTGACGCACAAGTAGCGCCATACACAGGTAGATCAGCGTGGTAATGATGTAGGTCTCAAAGGCGCGGAAGTTGCGCGACTGAATGAAGTTGGCCGCAAAGCTCAGCTCCTCGGTGGCGATCTGCGAGCACACCGCCGAGCCGAGCATCACGATGATGATCTGGCTGCTGAGCGCCGGCCAGACCTTGCCCAGCGCCGGAACAAGCACGACGTGGCGGAAGGTTTCGAAGCGAGTCATTGCCAGCGCGGCTGACGCTTCGATCTGGCCGCGCGGGATGGCTTGCACGCCCGCGCGGATGATTTCTGTCGAGTAGGCGCCGAGATTGATGACCATCGCCAGTACAGCGGCCTGCCACTCCGATATCTGCAGACCCAGCGACGGCAGCCCAAAGAAAATGAAGAACAGCTGTACCAGAAACGGGGTATTACGGATTAGCTCGACGTACACACCGAAGATCGCTGAGAACGGCTGAATCTTCCACGCCCTGACTATCGCCCCCACAATTCCGACACTGACGCCCAACAGGGTGCCAATAGCGGTGAGCTCCAGCGTAAACAACGCGCCACGCAAGAGCAGGTCAGCGTTCTGCAAGACCGGAATAAAGTCGAACTGATAAGCCATTCAGAAGCCTCGACAGTCGGTGATCAGAGATCGGCAGGCAATGGCTGCTTGAGCCACGTCTGCGCGTTTTTCTCTAGGGCGCCGTCTTTCTTCGCGGCTTCAAGAATCTCGTTCACTTTGGCAAGCAGCTCCGGCTGGCCTTTGTTGACGCCTACATACACGGGGGAATCCTTGAGCTTGACCTTCAGCTCAGGGATGCGCTTTGGGTTCTTCTCGCTGATGGCGACCATGACCACGTTGCCACTGGCAATGAGATCAGTCTGCTTGGCCAGATAGGCCGCGATAGTGGAGTTGTTGTCCTCAAAGCGTTTGATGGTGGCTTCCTTCGGGGCGACGGCTGTTAGCTCGATGTCCTCGATGGCGCCGCGGGTCACGCTGATGGTTTTACCTTTCAGGTCGTCCACGCTTTTGATTGCAGCTTCGGGCGGACCAAATACGGCGAGGTAAAAGGGGGCGTAGGCGCGGGAAAAATCGATGACCTTTTCGCGGTCCGGGTTCTTGCCCAGGCTGGAAATCACCAGATCAACCTTGCCGGTGGTGAGATACGGAATGCGGTTGGTGCTGTTGACCGGCGTCAGCTCCAGTTTGACTTTCAGCTGGTCAGCGATGAGTTGCGCCGTATCGATGTCCAGACCTCGCGGTTTCATGTCAGGTCCCACCGAGCCGAACGGCGGGAAGTCCTGTGGCACAGCGACTTTCAGGGTGCCGCGGGTGGTTACATCATCCAGACCATTCGCATGAGCGGGGGCCTGGCCGAGCATCAGGCTGGCAAACAAGGCGGCGAGCAGGGCGCTGTAACGCTTGGTCATATGATGTCTCCGATCAATCAATGTGCAGGCGAAGCCCGGGTGAGTCCGAGCTTCAGTGCACAGCTCATGCCAGCGGTTCGCTCATCACCGTGGAATGCGGCGTCAAGGCGTGATCCGGTCTAACTGGTCTGAACAGTACGCCTCGATGGCCGCCCCCCTTTGGCGCGCTCGCAATACCCGGCGCCCCTTGCTTGGGCGTGACTTGCGGGATGAGTGCGATGGCGCTACAAGGGTTTTTTCCTACGGTTTACGCTGACTGATCGCCATGCATCCAAGCCCTTTAGCAGTGCCTGAAGCCGCCTTTATGGCGATCCGAAAATTGATCGCCGAGCAGGGCTATGGTCCCGGCGATAGCCTGCCGTCGCAGCGAGATCTGGCAATCCGTCTGGGCGTCAGTCGCGCCTCATTGCGTGAGGCGTTGTCATCGCTGAGCGCGTTGGGTCTGGTCAGTGTGCAGCCCGGCAAGGGGGTCTTCGTGCAGGCGGTTCGCGAACCACAAAGGAGCACGGGTGGATTCTCATGGCCATATGCAGCGCAAGCCTCGCCGACTGAGACCTTTCAGCTGCGTTATGCGCTTGAGGGTTTTGCGGCAGGCCTGGCTGCGGTAACGCTAACCGCCGACGAGCGCGATGTACTGGAAGACAATGTCGAATCCATGCGCCTTGAACTCAAGGCTGGAGATTTTGACAGTGCGGCCCGGCTGGATTTTGATTTCCATCGGCGCATCCTGGTCGCGAGTGGAAATCAGGCCATTCTGGGCATCGTTACCCGCAGCGCCGATATCTTTCTGGAGAGCCAGAAGCTGCCCTTCATCCGCGCGGGCAGGGCGATGGAAACCTGGCAAGAGCATCGCAAGATTCTCCGGGCGCTGGCGAGAAACGCCTCCGGCCCGGCACAGAAAGCCATGCAGGAGCATATCCGTGGCGCGGCGTTGCGCACCGGCATTGTGTTCGTCGCACCGACTGCATAACCCGGTGCAATTAAGGCGGTAATGCCGAGTCATAGCTAGAGACAATGAGCCTCGTCTTCCTGTCACCGCGTGACACAGTTATGATGGCCCACGTTTTTTTGCCTATGACCTCGGAGAAATCTCATGAGTAACGACCTGATCAAACACGTCAGCGACGCGAGCTTCGACGCCGATGTCCTGAAGGCTACCGGCCCGGTACTGGTGGATTACTGGGCTGAATGGTGTGGCCCGTGCAAGATGATTGCACCGGTTCTGGATGACCTCGCTACCCACTACGATGGCAAGCTGACCATCGCTAAACTGAACATCGACGAAAACCAGGAAACCCCCGCCAAGCACGGCGTCCGTGGTATCCCGACCCTGATGCTGTTCAAGAACGGTGAAGTCGCCGCGACCAAGGTTGGCGCACTGTCCAAGTCTCAGTTGCAAGCGTTCCTCGACGCCAACATCTGATGACGATATAGCCCCGCAAATCGCGGGGTTTTTTTCAGGCATCGTACTAGACGCTCGGAAAATCAAGTGGTACATTCGGCCCCGCAACGGCTTCTCCGTTGCCCCCTGCTAGCCGTCGCCGACGCTCTCCTTTCGATTTGCACGCGATCCTGTCGCCTTCTCTGCGGCGCGGCCTCATTAAGCCAAAAGCTTAATTTCCCCCTCCATACATGATTACGTCATTCCTATATGAACCTGACTGAACTCAAGCAAAAGCCTATTACCGATCTGCTCGAAATGGCCGAACAGATGGGCATAGAAAATATGGCCCGTTCGCGCAAGCAGGACGTAATTTTCTCCCTGCTGAAGAAGCACGCTAAAAGCGGCGAGGAAATCTCGGGTGACGGCGTGCTGGAGATCCTCCAGGATGGCTTCGGCTTCCTTCGTTCTGCAGACGCCTCCTACCTCGCCGGCCCAGACGATATTTACGTCTCGCCCAGCCAGATCCGCCGATTCAACCTTCGCACGGGCGACACCATTGTCGGCAAGATCCGTCCACCGAAGGAAGGCGAGCGTTACTTCGCACTGCTCAAGGTCGACACCATTAACTTCGACCGTCCAGAAAACGCGAAGAACAAGATTCTGTTTGAAAACCTGACACCGCTGTTCCCGACCATTCGCATGAAGATGGAAGCCGGTAACGGTTCCACCGAAGACCTTACCGGTCGCGTGATCGATCTGTGTGCCCCGATCGGCAAAGGCCAGCGTGGCCTGATCGTTGCTCCGCCCAAAGCGGGCAAGACCATCATGCTGCAGAACATCGCGTCGAACATCACCCGCAACAATCCCGAAGTCCATCTGATCGTTCTGCTGATCGATGAGCGTCCGGAAGAAGTGACCGAAATGCAGCGCACCGTGCGCGGCGAAGTGGTCGCCTCCACCTTTGACGAGCCACCCACCCGTCACGTGCAGGTCGCCGAAATGGTGATCGAAAAGGCCAAGCGCCTGGTTGAGCACAAAAAAGACGTGGTCATCCTTCTCGATTCCATTACCCGCCTGGCTCGTGCCTACAACACCGTCATTCCAAGCTCCGGCAAGGTCCTGACCGGTGGTGTCGACGCTCACGCCCTCGAGAAGCCAAAGCGTTTCTTCGGTGCGGCTCGAAACATCGAAGAGGGCGGCTCGCTGACCATCATCGCCACCGCGCTGGTTGAAACCGGCTCGAAGATGGACGAAGTGATCTACGAGGAATTCAAAGGCACCGGCAACATGGAGCTGCCTCTGGATCGCAAGATCGCCGAGAAGCGCGTCTTCCCGGCCATCAACATCAACCGCTCCGGCACGCGCCGCGAAGAGTTGCTGACCGCCGATGACGAGCTGCAGCGCATGTGGATTTTGCGCAAGCTGCTGCATCCGATGGATGAAGTGGCTGCCATCGAATTCTTGATCGACAAGCTGAAACAGACCAAGACCAACGATGAGTTCTTCCTGTCGATGAAGCGCAAGTAACACCTGCGCTGAAACGCCCGTACAAAAATGGTGTCCTTCTGGACACCATTTTTTTTGCCCTGTCCTGTAGACAAGGAGCGTCATGCATACATTTGGCAATCGTCGCGATATCGACGGACTGCGCGCCCTGGCCGTGGTCCCGGTGTTGTTGTTCCATTTCGGTCTCGGGCTCAGCGGTGGCTTCGTTGGGGTCGATGTTTTCTTCGTCATTTCCGGCTACCTGATTACCTCTATCATCGCGAGGGAGATCGGTGCAGGGCGGTTCAGCTTTGTCGATTTCTGGGCGCGCCGTGCGCGCCGCATCGTCCCCGCCGTTACGGTCGTGGTTATCGCGACCCTGGTGTTCGGCTGGATTTTGCTGACACCCAAGGATTTCGCCGAACTGGGCCGAGAGGTGCGGTATCAGTCGATGTTCATGTCCAACCTGCTGTTCATGCGTCAGGACGGTTACTTTGATTCGGCGTCAGACTTCAAACCGCTTCTTCACACATGGTCGCTGGCGGTTGAAGAGCAGTACTACATCTTCTTTCCACTGCTGATGGTTGTGGCAACCCGCTACACGCGGCACTGGCGCTGGTTGTTGTTCGGGTTGCTGGTGCTTTCATTCGGGCTGAACATTTGGGCAATCAAGCACAAGCCGGAGGCGGCGTTCTTCCTTCTGCCGATGCGTGCCTGGGAGCTATTGTGCGGCGCGATGTTGGCGGTCGCACCGGGCTCGCAACGCAATCTGCCGAGTTGGGTATACCAGGCAGTCAGCGTCGGTGGCTTTGCCGCGGTCATTCTGGCGATGTTCAGCTTCGACAAGACTACGCAATTCCCTGGCTGGGCGGCGTTGCTCCCGGTGCTGGGTACCACGGCGATGATCTGGGCCAACGGCCACGCCGAAACCTGGGTTGGTCGCTTGTTGAGCATCAAGCCAATGGTAGCGATCGGGCTGATTTCCTACTCGCTGTATCTCTGGCATTGGCCCATTCATGTTTATGCGAATGCGATATCCGTCGATGGCATATCGGACTACGAAGCGATCGGCTGGATTCTTCTGGCCGGCGTGCTCGCCTGGCTGAGCTGGCGCTTCGTTGAACTGCCGTTTCGTGAGCGCCGCATATTGGCAGGGCGCAGGCCAGTGTTGATGGGAGGCTTGCTGACGCTGGCAGTGCTTGCGCTTTTAGGTCAAGCCGTACGGTCCAGTGACGGCGTGCCGCAACGCCTTTCCGGCCAGGCACTTGAATACGCGAATTCGCGAGAGTGGAACGCAGGACAGATGGACTGCTTTCTGCTCGGCTCCAAAAAAAGTACGGGTCTGGATAAGGTCTGTCGGGCAGGTGGCAGTGCGGACACGTCGCCGTCTCATTTCGTTTGGGGCGACAGCCATGCGGCAGCGTTGTGGCCGGGTGTCAAAGCCGCCGCCGAGCAGGTACATCTGCCTGTTTGGCTGGCCAGCATGAGTGGCTGCCCGCCACTGGTGAGCACCGCAACTAAGAAGCGCTGCCAGGACTTCAATGCCCTGAACGTCGAGCGCGTTCGGATGCAAAAAATCCCTGACGTTACGCTGGCTGCGCGCTGGAGCCTGTACATCTATGGTCTGGAAGACGGCAACAAAAGCAACGTGCTGCTTAAGCGGGAATCCACGGCTCAAAACGAAGCATATTTTGCCACCGCATTGAAGGCGCAGATCGCTGAACTGCGCGCAGCTGGCGCCCAAGTCTGGCTGTTCAAGGAGGTACCGCAGCAGCGCAAGGGCACTATCGAGCGTCTGAGTAGCCTGGCCAGGGTGGGGCGTTCGGCTGCACAGGTCGGGCGTCCGGTGGTGGAGCTCGATACTCGGCAGGCGTTTATCAATCAGCTGTTCGCCAGTCTGGCTTCGACCGATGGCGGCATTCATCTGGTTGATCCGAAACCGCTGTTGTGTGAGGACGGTTTATGTCGGGCTGAAGCTGACGGCCGCTCGCTGTACAAGGATGAGGATCATCTGTCGGATCTGGGTGGCAAGAAGATGGAGTCGTTGTTCGCCCCGTTATTCCGCGAAACGCCGCGCATTTGATTCGGACACAAGCTGTTGTCTGCGGTCAGAGCAGGTAGGATGTGCATCTATTTAATGAGTGGCCGGGTCGATGAAATTCAAGGATTTACGGGATTTCGTGCAGCAGCTTGAGCAGCGCGGAGAGTTGAAACGCATTCAGGTACCCATTTCCCCAGTGCTGGAAATGACCGAAATCTGCGACCGGACCCTGCGAAACAAGGGCCCGGCACTGCTGTTCGAAAAACCCACAGGTTTCGATATCCCGGTGCTCGGCAACCTGTTCGGCACGCCAGAGCGGGTGGCGATGGGCATGGGCGCCGAGTCGGTTTCAGAGCTGCGCGAGATCGGCAAGCTCCTGGCGTTTTTGAAAGAGCCTGAACCCCCAAAGGGCTTGAAGGACGCCTGGTCCAAGTTGCCTATCTTCAGAAAAGTCATCGCCATGGCGCCCAAGGTCGTAAAGGATGCGCCTTGTCAGGAGATCGTGATCGAGGGCGACGGTGTGGACCTCGGCATGCTGCCGGTGCAGACCTGTTGGCCGGGCGACGTAGGCCCGCTGATCACGTGGGGCCTGACGGTCACGCGCGGGCCTAACAAGGAACGGCAGAATCTCGGCATCTATCGGCAGCAGGTGATCGGCCGCAACAAGGTGATCATGCGTTGGCTCAGCCATCGCGGTGGTGCGCTGGATTTCAAGGAATGGTGCGATAAGTACCCGGGCGAGCCGTTTCCTGTCTCTGTGGCACTGGGCGCTGATCCGGCAACCATTCTCGGGGCGGTGACACCTGTACCTGACAGCCTGTCTGAATACGCATTCGCCGGTCTGCTGCGAGGCAATCGCACCGAGTTGATCAAATGCCGTGGCAATAACCTGCAAGTCCCGGCCAGCGCGGAAATTGTGCTGGAGGGTGTGATTCATCCCGGCGAGATGGCGGATGAGGGGCCGTACGGCGACCACACCGGCTATTACAACGAGGTCGACAGCTTTCCGGTCTTCACGGTCGAGCGCATCACACACCGCATCAAGCCGATCTATCACAGCACTTACACCGGCCGGCCGCCTGACGAGCCTGCCATTCTGGGCGTTGCGCTGAACGAAGTGTTCGTGCCGATCCTGCAAAAGCAGTTTCCGGAGATTGTCGACTTCTACCTGCCGCCCGAGGGGTGTTCGTACCGCATGGCGGTGGTGACGATCAAAAAGCAGTACCCCGGCCATGCCAAGCGCGTGATGCTGGGCGTTTGGTCGTTTCTGCGACAGTTCATGTACACCAAGTTCGTTATCGTCACTGACGACGACATCAATGCCCGTGACTGGAACGACGTCATCTGGGCGATCACCACGCGCATGGACCCCAAGCGCGATACGGTGATGATCGACAATACGCCGATCGACTATCTCGACTTCGCCTCGCCGGTCTCTGGGCTGGGCTCGAAGATGGGGCTCGACGCCACCCATAAATGGCCTGGCGAAACCACCCGTGAATGGGGTCGTGCCATCGTCAAGGATGAAGCAGTGACCCGCCGGATCGATGAACTCTGGACACAGCTGGGAATTGATTGATGCGTGTAACCTTGCAGCCATCGGGCGCAGTCATTGAAGCATTGCCAGGTGAGCGGATTCTCGACGCCGCCCAACGTCTGGGCTACGAATGCCCCCAGAGCTGCCGTAACGGCAACTGCCATATCTGCTCAGCGCTGCTGGTTGAAGGCAGCGTCGAGCAGGCCGGAGAGCTTCGCAGCCATGGCGAAATCTTTACCTGCCTTGCAGTGCCTCAGGAAGACTGCGTGGTGCTGTGGGACAGTGTGTTGCCGCTCGGCGAGTTGCCGGTGCGCAAGTACGCATGTCAGGTCAGCGAATGCGTTGAGGTGGGCGGCGATGTCTGGCGGGTGATGCTTCGCGCACCTGCGGGCAAGCCGCCGCGCTATCACGCGGGTCAGTATCTGATGATCAATCGGGACGACGGTGAAAAGTCAGCCTTCTCCATGGCTTCTGCGCCGGAAAGCGGGCGAGATCTGGAAATTCATGTACTGGCCCGTGAGGCGAGTGCGCAAAATCTGATCAAGCAGCTGCAGCGTGATGGCATGGCGCACGTCGAGTTGCCTTTCGGTGATACCCACTTGGGCGAGTTGCCGGACGGCCCGCTGGTTTTAATCGCAGCAGGCACCGGCATGGGGCAGATGCACAGCCTCATCGAACATTGCCGCTCGAAGGGCTTTGCGCACCCGGTACATGTGTATTGGGGAATGCGCCGCCCGGAAGATTTTTACCAGCTCAAGCATTGGGATGAATGGCAGACGCTGCCTAACCTTTTTCTGCACAAAATCGTCAGCGATCTGTGCGGTTGGGAAGGTCGCTGCGGAATGCTGCATGAGGCGGTCTGCGAGGACTTCAGCGATTTGAAGTCGCTTCATGTCTACGCCAGCGGCTCTCCGGCCATGGTCTATTCGACGCTGGACGCGCTTGTGCTCGCGGGAATGGATGCGCACCAGATGCGGGCGGATGTCTTCGCCTACGCGCCGAGGCCTTAAGTCTTATAGCCAAAAGTGGACAGAGGATTGCATGCCTGTCTGTCAGATAGCGGTTTCTCTGACGTGACCAGCACGTCAGGGACCGAGTCTCATGGTCACATGCCTGCAATGCCGTCTGATTGTTCATTCGTTGTTGCCAGACCCGTTTCATAAGTGTTCAGCGTTGCACTGGCGTCAGTCTTGCCAGTGGGGGGAACCAGATGGGGAATCAAATCAATATCCTGGCCGAGGCCGTCCACGACGGCTTGGGGTTGGCCTACCCGCCAGTTATCGACCTTGGGCCGAAACTGACTCGCGAACAGCTCCTCGCTTCCATCCATGCCACGATGAGCCGCCACCAGGGCGGACCGATCTGGCTGTTCGCATATGGATCTTTGATTTGGCGACCTGAGTGCAACGCTGTGGAACGCCAACGAGGCCGAGTACATGGCTATCATCGCGGGCTTTATCTCTGGTCCCATGAGCATCGCGGCACACCCGAGCAGCCTGGGCTGGTATTCGGTTTGGACCGTGGCGGCTCCTGCAGTGGCTTCGCGTACCGTTTGCCTGAAGAGGACATTGACGAGTCACTCCTCGCCCTGTGGCAGAGAGAAATGCCATTCCCTTCCTATCGTCCGCACTGGCTCAATTGCCGGCTAGAAGACGGCACTAAGGTGCAGGCGTTGGGATTCGTACTGGAGCGTCACTTGCCCAGTTATGCGGGGAATCTGCCCGACAGTGTACTCACCCAGGTCCTGGCCAGCGCCAGCGGGCGATACGGCAGCACGTGGGACTACGTCGAGCAGACCATCCGTGCATTGCGCACACATGCCATGCCTGACTTGAGCCTGGAGGCACGATTCAAACGGTGCAGGCCGGCGTTGCTCGCTGTCTAGCCGTTTGGGATCGCTGTAGGAGCGCGCTTGCCCGCGATGCGATCTCATTAACACCACCTTGCCAGATGGCCCATCGCATCGCGGGCAAACGCGCCCCTGTGCTTCACCCGCCAGCGCTACTTACGCGCGTTCTTCTCGTGACTGGCTGGCTACCTGTTTGTGCCACAGCGTCGGCGCAAGAAACAGCATCGCCAGAATGCACGCGCCGACCAGCAGCACGAAACCGCCGTCCCAGCCAAAATGGTCAACGGTGTAGCCCATCAGCGCACTGGCCGCGACCGAGCCTCCGAGATAGCCAAACAGCCCTGTGAAGCCGGCCGCCGTACCTGCCGCTTTTTTAGGTGCCAGCTCAAGCGCCTGCAAGCCGACCAGCATGACCGGGCCGTAGATCAAGAAGCCGATCGAGACCAGCGCGATCATGTCGACGGTGGGATTACCAGGCGGGTTGAGCCAGTAAACCACTGTCGCCACGGTTACCAACGCCATGAACACGATGCCCGTCAGGCCACGGTTACCACGAAAGACCTTGTCCGACATCCAGCCGCACAGAAGCGTCCCCGGAATCCCCGCCCACTCGTAGAAGAAGTACGCCCAGGATGTCTTGTCGACGTCAAAGTGCTTGGCCTCTTTCAGATAAGTAGGCGCCCAGTCCAGTACGCCGTAACGCAGCAGGTACACAAAGACGTTGGCAAGTGCGATGTACCAAAGCATTTTGTTGCGCAGTACGTATTTGACGAAGATTTCCTTGGCGGTGAATTCTTCCTCATGGCTCGCATCGTAGCCTTCGGGGTAGTCGTTCTTGTATTCCTCGATCGGCGGCAAACCGACGGACTGCGGCGTGTCGCGCATGGTGATGAAGGCGAACAGCGCGACGAACAGGGCAACGGCAGCGGGTACGTAAAACGCCGCGTGCCAGTCGTTGGTCCAGCCCAGCCCGAGCAGGAACAACGGACCGATCAGACCGCCGCCAACGTTGTGCGCCACGTTCCACACCGAGACCACGCCTCCGCGTTCCTTCTGCGACCACCAGTGCACCATCGTGCGCCCACTCGGCGGCCAGCCCATGCCTTGGGCCCAGCCATTGATGAACAGCAGAATGAACATGATCGTCACGCTGGACGTCGCCCAAGGTGCGAACCCGAAAACGAACATCACCAGCGCGGAAATAACCAGCCCGAACGGCAGGAAATAGCGCGGATTAGAGCGGTCCGACACCAGCCCCATCAGAAACTTCGACAAGCCGTACGCAATAGCGATGGCGGAGATGGCCACCCCGAGCTGGCCGCGGCTGTAGCCCTCATCGATGAGGTAAGGCATGGCCAGAGAAAAGTTTTTGCGCAGCAGGTAGTAGCCGGCGTAGCCAAAGAAGATACCTGCGAAAATCTGCCAGCGCAGGCGACGGTAAGTTTTGTCGACGTGCTCCTCAGGCAGTGGAGCCTGATGTGCGGCGGGTCTGAAAAAGGCAAACATCGGAACACCCCTTTTTTTATATTGTTATGCGAAACCGAATATTACATTTTCGTTACAGAAAACAGGAAGGCTTCTCATCGGATAAAAAGCAGTAAATTCGGGGGCGGGGCGAATTCCTTTGCGAACATCTACGTCTTGAGAAGTGCCTTGCCGGTGGGTTTAACCGGTTGGGAGAGGTAAAGTGCGGGATCACGCGCTCAGCACCGGCAAAACCGACATGCAGTCACCCCCGCTCAAGATTCATAAGCGAAAGATCATTATTTTATGTCGCGATGTCGGCGGGTACCTCGCCCGGCTTGGGACATATCTGGGCAAATCCAATGAAGTGGTATTCATTGATCTGACTCAAGGTGCGAAGGAAGTGTCCTTCCTGCCAGGGAAGCTGCGACGCTGGCTCAAAAAGTATCTGATCGTGCGTCGTGCGAGGGCCCTGATTCGTGCGTCCGGCAACGCTGACGCGTTGCTGGTGGTGAATCCAAGCCAGTTGGACCATCGTCTGGTGACGCAGGCGCAGTCTGCTGCGGCGCTGACCGTGGCCTATCTGTCTGACGGCATCGCGCGATTGTCGATGCCGACCGACCAATTGGCGACCTTCGACAAGGTCTATACCTTCGACAGCGCTGATGCCCGCGAATACCGACTGCGCAAACTTTTCAATTACATCTATGAAGAGCGTGCTGATTCCCGCACAACGTCAGACTTCAAGGCGTTCGTCGTGATGGGTGGGCGGCACCGCGTCGATGTCCTTGGGCGAGTAGCGCGAGTCTTCGAGCAGATGGGGTATACCGACACTTGTAAATTTCTGGTCCAAAGCAAGCCTGTGCCGGGCGCCAGTCCGTTGTTGACGTTCTTCCGCGAGCGCATGAACATTGATGAAACGGCCGACTATGTCAGACGTTCGGAGATTTTGATCGACATTGTTCGCCCAGGACACGCCGGCTTGAGCTTTCGTTTCTTTGAAGCACTGCTCTACCGCAAAAAAATGATTACCAATAATGCGTCGGTGGCGGCTTACGACTTCTACGATCCGCGCAATATTCTCATCATCGACTCTGAGCGTCCGGTAATACCGAAAGCGTTCATGGATGGCGAATATGTAGATCCGCCCGACGAGGTCGTGCAGCGCTACACCATGGCCAGTTGGGCGAATGAAGTGTTCGGCGCGCTGACGGACGACGCGCCGCAGTCAACCAATCGTCAGGCTTAAAGGCGCTGCTGCTCTGGTTGGGCGCCCGGTGTGCTTTTACGCAGAAACGGGTGCTCAATACACCAGTACGTCGCGACACTCAGGCTGCTGGTCAACAGAATGATCAGCGGCAGATACAGCAGGTAACTAACGGTATCGGATGACGCGAAGTCGTAGACATTCAGCAGGCTGAACAGGCTGTAAATGACAATGCCGTGCAGCAGGTAAATGCTGAAGCTGGCTTCGCCCAGGATCTTCAACCCCCGAACCTCCAGCACACCATGCAGGCTGTTACCCAATACGAACAGCGCGAATGGAATGCCAAGGATCAGCATCTGCAGTGTCGAGTACGATTTGAGCTTCATGCAGATCAGCAAGATTGCGATGGCGGTCAACGTACACCGCACACCCTTGAAGTCGATTCGCCATTGACGCATCCGCTCTTCAAAAACCGCAACGGCAATGCCGACGGCAAACAATTTGATGAACCGGTTATGAAAGTGGTGGTGGTATTCGTCCCAAAGACAGGCCAGTGTTATCAGCGCCACGGCCACTGCCAGTCCCGGAAGCCTGCGGCGAAGCAGGCAATACAGCACCGGCAGCGACAGATAAAACACCGCCTCATACAGCAGAGTCCATTGCACCGAGGCGTTGACTCGGACGGTTTCGGGGAAGCCATTGATGGGGCTGCCAATAAAAATCACCCAGCGGCCCAGCGCTTTGAGCGTCTCCATGATGGGTGCGCTGACGCCCGCAGATTGATACAACGCGATGGCTGTGATCAATGCGACGCTGAAGAGATACATCGGGAAGATCCGCCGCACCCTTGAAGACAGAATCTGCCGCCATTTGGGCTCGCTTCGGTAGACCTTCGCAGTAAACAGATAACCCGTGATCATGAAAAACAACGACACCGGAACTGTGCCCATGTTGTTGAGCACGCGGCTGTCGGTGGTTTCCCAGACCCCGTTGACGTGCCAGTAATAACTGACGATGAAATGGTGGACGATTACGGCAGTCGCCAGCACGCCACGCAGCCCGTCCAGCGACGAGACGCGATGAAGGGCATCCCGGGAAAGGATCGGCAGGCGTTGGGTCGCAAGGCAAAACAGCGTTATCGACAACACATACAGCGTTATCAGGATCAGGGTTACGGTCATCGACACTTCGTCCACGGCTTTTGTATTGAGGTCGATACTGAGCAGGTAGAGGCCCGCTGAGAGCCGGTGACGTCACGCGCAAACGCGCTGAAGAGGTAATGCGTACGCTAAGTCACGTCGGCATGTATCGGCGGTGAAATATACGGAAGCCGACACGCTTCGTCGCGCGCTGTTTCACCTGGCGGTGAGTTTAGGAGCCGTCCTGCGCGACGCCCGGAACCATGGGCTGTTGCCACCAACATCTGGCCAAGAAGGACCGGTGGCGTTTTGTATGTTTGGCTCGTGGGGTGCTGTCGCAGCTCCCACAAGCAGGTCCACGTTATCAAATGCCAGCCCATCATTTGTCGACAGGTCTGGCTACTGTGATGTTCTATCTAACCCCAACCACCACCTTGCCCACCGCCTTGCGCTGCGCCAGCGAATCAATCGCTTCACCCGCCTGTTCAAGCGGATAAACCTTCGACACCAAAGGCTTCAACTTGCCCTCGCCGTACCAGGCGAACAGCTGCTGAAAATTCGCTGCATTGTCTTGTGGCTGGCGCTGGGCGAACGAGCCCCAGAACACGCCCACCACCGAAGCGCCCTTCAACAGCGCGAGATTGACAGGCAGTTCGGGAATGCGCCCGCTGGCGAAGCCAACGACCAACAGACGACCGTTCCAGGCGATGCCGCGCACGGCTTGATCGAAGAGATCACCGCCGACGGGGTCATAAATCACATCGACGCCGTTTCCATTGGTCAGGCGTTTAAGTTCATCCTTAAGGCTGGTTTCGCTGTAATTGATAAGCTCGTCCGCGCCTGCGTTCTTGGCAACCGCGAGCTTCTCTGCGCTGCTGGCGGCGGCGATCACGCGAGCACCCATGGCTTTGCCAATCTCGACAGCGGCAAGGCCGACGCCCCCGGAAGCGCCGAGCACCAGGAGGGTTTCGCCAGCCTGCAGATTGGCGCGCTGCTTGAGGGCATGCATGGATGTTCCGTAGGTCATGCTGAATGCGGCGGCGGTAGTGAAGTCCATCGTCTCGGGAATTGGCAGCACGTTGTACCCGGCAACCGCGATCTGCTCTGCAAAGCTACCCCAGCCTGTCAACGCCATCACCCGGTCGCCAACGCGTACATGGCTGACTTTTTCCCCAACTGCCGTCACGATGCCGGCAGCCTCTCCTCCCGGAGAGAAAGGAAATGGCGGTTTGAACTGGTACTTGCCCTCAATGATGAGCGTGTCCGGGAAGTTGACGCCGGCGGCGTGCACGTCCAGAAGAATCTCGTTTTTCTTCGGCTGCGGGCTGGGGATATCTTCCAGTACCAGATCTGCTGCGGGACCGAAGGCTTTACAGAGCACGGCTTTCATCGAGGGCTATTCCTTTTTCGGTGATGGCCGATAAGTACAGGTAGCGAGGTTGTGGGGTCAATGAGCATGCCCCGGCCTGATAGGTCTGCATAAGCTTGAACAAGCCATGCGGCGAAACGGATTGAGGAGTGAACTGTGAAAGCGTGGATTCTGATGTTGATGGCCTTGTCGATGCCTGTTGTGGCGCTGGCCGAAGAGGGTGGCGAGAAGGAGGACCCGAACAAGGTGTCCTATGTGGCACTGACGCCACCTTTCGTAGGTAACTACGCATTGGATGGCAGCCCAAAATTGCATGTCTATAAAGCCGACGTTGCGCTGCGCGTGACGGGCGCTGAGGCTCAGAAGCTGGTGAAGCAGAATGAGCCGCTGATTCGTAACCAACTGGTTGCGCTGTTCACTCAGCAGACCGTCGACAGCATGGGCAACGTCGACGCCAAAGAGAAGCTGCGTCAGGAAGCGCTGAAGCAGACTCAACAGGTGCTGACTCAGGAGACTGGCAAGCCTGTGGTGGATGATCTGCTGTTCAACAACTTTATCGCGCAGTAATCCGGGTCTTCAAAGCGCGCTGCTTTAAGCTCGGCGCAACCCCAGCACGGCGCTCCATTGCTCGGGTGTGACCGGCATCACGGACAAGCGGCTGCCTTTTTGCACCAGTGGCAGCTGCTCCAGCGCGGGTTGTTGTTTCAGGAATCCAAGGCCCAGGACTTTCGGAAAGGCTTCAATGAACGCCACATCCAGAGCGCTCCAGGGATTTTTGGGCTCCGTGGCTTTTGCGTCGAAGTAAGCGCTTTTTTCGTCCAGCGCAGTGGGGTCGGGATACGTAGTGTTGACGATCTCGCCGATGCCTGCGATGCCTGGCTCAGGGCAGCTGGAGTGGTAAAAGAAGAATTGGTCACCTACCGTCATTTCGCGCAGGAAATTACGGGCTTGATAGTTGCGCACCCCGTCCCAACGGGTCTGGCCGAGTTTTTTCAGGTCGTGGATCGAGAGCTCGTCGGGCTCGGATTTCATCAGCCAGTAGGCCATCTTTGAGGTTCCTGAGAAGGGTTGGGAAAGTTGTCCTACGCTTTGATGACAAACCGACAGTCGGCTGGCGCCAGTATTTGCGTGTTGCGTCATGTTGCCGCAGAATGCCGGCATTTTAAGGGCTGCACTGTCTGGCAGCCTTATTCAAACGTTATCGATGTCAGATTCTGATTCGTTACAAAGGGGCGATAAATGCGACGCAAGCCGGATGTACTGTGGGTTTTGGCTATTTTGTTCGGCTTGGGCATCGTCACCACGGGGTACGCGCAAAGCTTATGGGCCGCCAAGGCTGACGCGCCGGTCGAAATCACCCAGCAGCAACAGCCGCTTCGTCGCTGAGCCATTTCGTTTGCGCGCGTCTGTCATCTCTGAGGGATGCGCGCTTACAGACTAAAAATCCGCTTTACGCCAGATACCATCGCTTGTCTGTCACCGTCCCATTCAACGGAACATCCCAACTGGCAACCGCCAGCTTCCCGGTTTTCTGACACTCGTGGGCCATGCCCAGCAGCATCGGCTTGCGCCACGCTTTGCGGCGCGCCAGATACGCCAGGCTGCGGTCGTAGAAACCGCCTCCCATGCCAAGCCGTGCTCCGTCGACATCGAAGCCCACCAACGGCATCAGGACCAGGTCCAGCGCCCAGATTTTGCGCTGTGACTTGGGATTGATACGCGGTTCAGGGATTCGGAACCGGTTCGGCTTGAACTTCTCGCCACGCCGCACGCGCTGAAACACCATTTTCGTCCGTGGCCAGGCGCTGAGTACCGGCAAATACGTGGTCTTGCCGCGCTTCTGTGCTTCGCACAGCAGCAGGCGAGGATCGATTTCACCGTCCATCGGAAGGTACAGGGAAACATGGCGGGCACGGCGAAAAAGCGGGTTTTGCGCGAGTTGTCGGTACAACGCCTGCGCCGCCCGTCGCTGTTCTGCGCGGCTGAGCGCGCGGCGATTTTGTCGCAGCAGACGGCGTAATTGTGGTCGGGAAAGGTTTGAAGGGTCTGGGAGGGAAGCGGCGCCGGAGGAGGTCATGCTGGCGGGTCCATCAGGCTTTGAAGGGTGATGTCGTGTAATCAGAAAGATTCACGATGACCACCGCCAGACGGGGCGTCTGGCGATGGGTACTGGATTCGAGACTCCCCGACGAACCGCTGTCGGTGTAGCCCTTGAACCCGAAAGTTCAAGGTGGAGATTGCAGGAGGTTTTAAGGCTTTCCGTCGAGCGGACATGCACACCAACCCCAACGTGCAACCCCCGTGGTTGTGCGTATCGGCTCAGGGACATGACCGACTGGCAAGCACTCCAGGGAGCGGTCGCAAGTATACCGAATCATGTCCAAACAATCAGCCTTGCGCTTTATCCGAATCCGTGGCAAGGACCAGATCCACACGATCCAGCAAGTCGCGAACCTGCTCGCGGGTCGACCCATCTGCGGCCACCTGAACTGGCGGCACTTCCTGCTTGTGCAAAAGATCGTGGGTAATGTTCAGCGCGGCCATCACCGCGATACGGTCGGCGCCGATGACTTTGCCGCTGCTGCGAATTTCGCGCATCTTGCCGTCCAGATAGCGTGCAGCGCTGACCAGATTGGTGCGCTCCTCCTGGGGGCAGATGATTGAGTATTCTTTGTCGAGGATTTGCACGGTGATGCTGTTGCCATTACTCATGAGTCTTGCTCCAGGGCCTTGAGGCGCGAAATCATGGACTCGACCTTTTGCCGGGCGATTTCGTTTTTTTCAATGAGTTGAGCGCGTTCCTCGCGCCAGGATTTTTCCTGAGCTAATAGGAGTCCGTTTTGACTTTTTAGTTGCTCGACACGATTGATCAATAGCTCCAGTCGGGCCATCAGCGCTTGCAGGTCGTTGTCTTCCATTGTTTTCCACTGATTATTTTCTGATGAGTGGCGCAGGCGCTGGCGTCTGGATTCGCCCCGGACATCGCCTGATAGCTTGGGCGCGTCTGCCGGTGCTACGATACAAGGCCTTCATTCTAGACATTGCGCCGCTTGGCGCCTAGTTGCCCATGCCTATTCAGAATTCCCCGTACAACGGCTTCGCCGCGCTGCTCACCAGCAGCGGTCATCACGTTTCTCCCGCCGAATTGCAAGGTCTGTTGCTGGGGCGCAGTTGTGCCGGCGCAGGCTTCGATGCAGACGAGTGGGTCGCCGACGCTTTGCTGCTGCTGGAAACAGAGCCTGAGGGCAATGTCCGCCAGGCCCTGATCGGTCTCCAGGAAATGGTAAAAAACGAACTCACCGGTGACGACATGACCGTCGTGCTGCTACTGCCCGGTGACGACGAACCTCTGGCTAACCGCGTCGTGGCCATGGCCCAGTGGTGCCAGGGCTTCCTCAACGGTTTTGCACGCGTCGGTGGCCAGCCGCTGAGCGCAGAGGCCGCCGAGGTGCTTCAGGATCTGGCAGCCATCGCGCAGATCCAGGACGCCCTTGAAGAGTCGGAAGACGGCGAGAGCGACTACATGGAAGTGATGGAATACCTGCGCATCGCGCCGTTGTTGCTGTTCACCGAGTTCAACAAAAAGGCTGAAGCCGAAGCCAAGCCGTCTTTGCACTGACTGCGCGTCATCGTCGCTTCGGTCAGCCTGGCGTTGCGCGTCGTTGACCGAAGCGCTCACCCCGGAGAACCGCACTTGCCCATGATTCGTATCCCGAAAGCCGAATATGCCCGGCGCCGCAAGGCGTTGATGGAGCAGATGGAGCCCAACAGCATCGCTATTCTGCCTGCTGCGGCGGTGGCCATTCGTAATCGGGACGTGGAGCATGTGTACCGGCAGGACAGCGATTTTCAGTACCTGAGCGGCTTCCCCGAGCCCGAAGCGGTGATCGTGTTGATCCCCGGCCGTGAGTACGGTGAGTACGTTCTATTCTGCCGCGAGCGCAACCCCGAGCGTGAGCTGTGGGACGGCCTTCGGGCGGGGCAGGACGGCGCAACGCGGGACTACGGCGCCGACGACGCGTTCCCCATTACCGACATAGACGACATCTTGCCGGGCCTCATTGAGGGCCGTGATCGGGTCTATTCGTCCATGGGGAGCAATCCCGAGTTTGACCGGCACGTCATGGAGTGGATCAACGTCATTCGCTCCAAGGCGCACCTGGGCGCGCAGCCGCCAAAAGAGTTCGTTGCGCTTGATCACCTGCTTCACGACATGCGCCTGTACAAGTCAGCTGCCGAAGTGAAGGTCATGCGCGAGGCAGCGCAAATCTCCGCACGAGCACATGTACGCGCCATGCAGGCCAGCCGCGCCGGGCTCTATGAGTTCAGTCTTGAAGCGGAGCTTGATTACGAGTTCCGCAAGGGCGGGGCGAAGATGCCGGCGTATGGCTCCATCGTCGCCTCCGGGCGCAACGCGTGCATCCTGCACTACCAGGAAAACGAAGCGCTCCTCAAAGACGGTGATCTGGTGCTGATCGATGCGGGTTGCGAGATCGACTGCTACGCCAGCGACATCACACGCACGTTCCCGGTCAGCGGCAAATTCACCGACGAACAAAAGGCGATTTACGAAGTGGTGCTGAGGTCGCAGGAAGCCGCCTTTGCTGCCATTAAGCCCGGTAATCACTGGAATCAGGCGCACGAGGCCACCGTCCGGGTAATTACCGAAGGGCTGGTGGATCTCGGGCTGCTGCGGGGTGCTGTGGATGAACTGATTGCCGCCGAAGCGTACAAAGCTTTCTACATGCACCGTGCCGGGCACTGGCTGGGCATGGATGTACACGACGTGGGTGAATATCGGGTCGGCGGCGAGTGGCGCGTGCTGGAACCTGGCATGGCGCTGACGGTGGAGCCCGGCATTTACGTAGCACCGGACAACCAAACCGTCGCCAAAAAATGGCGCGGGATCGGAGTTCGAATCGAGGACGACGTCTTGGTCACCAAAAAAGGCTGTGAAATCCTGACAGGCGATGTACCCAAAACCGTCGCCGAGATCGAGGCCCTGATGGCCGCTGCGCGAATCCAGGCCGCATGAGCCGCTTCAACCTGGCCATCGTGGGTGGCGGGCTGGTTGGCGCGAGCCTGGCATTGGCGCTGCAGGCTGGAGCGAAGGCGCGGGGCTGGAAGATTGTCCTGATCGAGCCATTTGCGCCCGGCGACACGTATCAACCCAGTTACGACGCACGCTCATCCGCACTCTCGTTTGGCGCGCGGCAGATCTACGAGCGCCTGGGTTTGTGGCAGCACATTAGCCGCCGCGCCGAGCCCATCCTCAAAATTCACGTTTCCGACAAAGGCCGGTTCGGCGCGGCGCATTTGTCTTCTATGCAGGAAGGCGTGCCAGCCCTGGGCTACGTGGTGGAAAACGCCTGGCTGGGGCAGTGCCTGTGGCAGGCGCTGGACCGGGACGTGATTAGCTGGCGCGTACCGGCCGAAGTGACCCATATGCAGGCGCTGCCCGACGGTTACCGGCTCACCTTGAACGATGAGAGCCAGCTCGACTGCGACCTGGCGGTGCTTGCTGACGGTGGCCGCTCCGGCCTGCGCGAGCAGCTGGGCATTACCGTGCGCAATACCCCTTACGACCAGAGCGCACTGATTGCGAACGTCACGCCAGGTGACGCGCACGGTGGCCAGGCTTTTGAGCGCTTCACCCAAGATGGCCCGATGGCCTTTTTACCGCTACCGGACAACCGCTGCGCACTGGTCTGGACACGCACCGGCGATGACGTGCAACGACTAATGGCGCTGGACGATCGAAGTTTCCTCAGCGAGCTGCAAGGTGTGTTCGGCTACCGCTTGGGTACGCTTAAGCAAGTGGGGGCACGCCACAGTTATCCGTTGGCACTCATCGAAGCTGAAGAACAGATTCGCTCGCATCTGGTGGTGCTGGGGAACGCAGCCCACAGCCTGCATCCTATCGCTGGGCAGGGCTTTAACCTGTCGCTGCGTGATGCCGCTTCCCTCGCCGAAGCGCTGCTGGCCAGCGAGGCGCCTATGGGTGACCTGTCGACGTTGCAGGCCTACCGTGAGCGCCAGCGTGCTGATCAACAAATGACCATTGGTTTCTCTGATCAGGTGACGCGGTTGTTCAGCAGCCAGCAGTCTCTGCTGACCACCGGACGCAACCTGGGCCTGCTTGGTCTGGATTCGCTGCCTTCGGCCAAGAGCTGGTTCGCTCGCCAGGCGATGGGCCTTGGAACGCGCACTGATGTCTGAACACTCCATTCACTTGTGGCTTTCGCCACTGCCGAGAACGATTTAAAGCATGGAAACGCGCGCAGATCTGCTGATTATCGGGGCCGGGATGGTAGGAAGCGCGCTCGCATTGGCGTTGCGAGACAGCGGCCTGAACATCGTAGTGGTGGACGGCGGGCCTCTGACCGTTAAACCGTTCGTGGCCGACGCCCCCTTTGAAGCGCGGGTCAGCGCCCTGTCGATCGCCAGTCAGCGCATTCTTGAGCGGCTGGGTGTCTGGGAAGGGATTCTTGCGCGCCGAGTCAGCCCTTATGGCGATATGCACGTGTGGGATGGCAGCGGCACGGGCAAGGTGCATTTTTCCGCTTCCAGTGTTCACGCTGAGGTCCTTGGGCATATTGTCGAAAATCGCGTGGTGCAAGACGCGCTGGTCGAGCGCCTGCAGCAGAGCAGCATCGGCTTGTTGGCCGATGCGCGTCTGGAGCAGATGCGGCGGTCCGGTGATGACTGGCTTCTGACGCTTTCCGATGGTCGCCTGTTGCGCTCGCCGCTGGTGGTCGCGGCCGATGGCGCGAACTCCACTGTGCGGCGCATGACCGGCACAGCCACGCGTGAGTGGGACTACCTGCATCACGCCATTGTCACCAGCGTGCGCACCGCTGAATCCCACCACAAAACGGCGTGGCAGCGTTTTACCGACGAGGGACCGCTGGCTTTCTTGCCACTCGACCGTGAGGGCGAGCATTGGTGTTCCATCGTGTGGTCCGTGACGCCGGAGCAATCAGAGCGATTGATGAAGCTCGACGACGAACGCTTCTGCCGGGAGCTGGAAACTGCGTTTGAAGGTCGTCTCGGAAAGGTCATCTCTGTCGACCCGAGGCTTTGCGTCCCTTTGCGTCAGCGCCATGCCAAACGTTACGTGGCCGAGGGCCTTGCACTGATCGGCGATGCCGCGCACACCATCCATCCCTTGGCCGGGCAGGGGGTCAACCTGGGTTTTCTGGACGCCGCAGTGCTCGCCGAAGTATTGCGCGGCGCAGTCGAGAGAGGCGAGCGGCTGGCCGATGAGCGGGTACTGAGTCGTTACGAACGTCGACGTATGCCGCATAACCTCGCGTTGATGGCCGCAATGGAGGGCTTTGAAAGGCTGTTCCAGGCTGACGCGCTGCCGGTTCGTCTGCTGCGCAATGCGGGGCTGAAGATGGTCGACCGCTCGGCGGAGGCAAAGGCATTGTTCGTGCGCCAGGCCTTGGGTCTGACCGGGGATCTCCCCAACTTGGCAAAGCTCTGAAACCACAACCCTTTCTGTAAACGCAGCTCACCGTGGGACCGGCTTTAGCCGGGAAGGCGCATGCTGCGAATCTGATGGCGTTTCGGCTGGCCTATCCCGGCTAAAGCCGGTCCCACGAGAGCAGCCTCCATATTCTGTGAGTCTGGTTGCAGCACTGTTGGCTATCCGCAACATCCAGTAACGCCTCCACACTGACACCGGTTGAGAAGGTAGATGCGATTCACTACCATTTCGCCTCGTTTTTCCCCCGAATCAGGAGAACCTGCATGCAGGCGAGCAAGCGTCTTTTGGCTGCCCTGGCATTAACCGTGCTCGGCAGCTCCGCCCAGGCCGCAGATGAAGTGGTGGTGTATTCCTCTCGTATCGACGAGCTGATCAAGCCGGTGTTCGATGCCTATACCGCCAAGACCGGTGTAAAGGTCAAGTTCATCACCGACAAGGAAGCGCCGCTCATGCAGCGCATCAAGGCTGAAGGGGAAAACGCCACCGCTGACCTGTTGCTTACTGTCGACGCAGGCAACCTCTGGCAAGCGGAACAAATGGGCATCCTGCAGCCCTTCACCTCGCCGGTTATCGACGCGAACATTCCGTCGCAGTACCGATCTTCAACCCACAGCTGGACTGGCCTGAGCCTGCGTGCCCGGACCATCGCCTACTCCACTGATCGCGTTAAACCCGAAGAGCTTTCGACCTACGAAGCGCTGGCTGACAAGCAGTGGGAAGGGCGCCTTTGCCTGCGTACCGCTAAAAAGGTCTACAACCAGTCGCTCACCGCCACGCTGATCGAAACCCACGGCGCCGAAGCGTCAGAGAAGATTCTCAAGGGCTGGGTGAATAACCTCTCCACCGACGTGTTTTCCGATGACATCGCGGTGCTGGAGGCCATCAACGCCGGCCAATGCGATGTTGGCATCGTCAACACCTACTACTACGGTCGTCTGCACAAGGACAATCCGGATTTGGCCGTACGCCTGTTCTGGCCCAACCAATCGGACCGCGGCGTGCATGTAAATCTCTCCGGTATTGGCCTGACTCGGTACGCGCCGCATGCCGAGGCCGCCAAAGCGTTGGTCGAGTGGATGACCGGCCCTGAAGCCCAGACCATCTTCGCCGGCACCAACCAGGAGTTCCCCGCCAACCCGAAAGTCGCGCCTTCCGAAGAAGTGGCCAGTTGGGGCGCGTTCAAGGCGGACACCATCCCGGTTGAAGTGGCCGGGCGCCGGCAGGCCGAAGCGATTCGCATGATGGACCGCGCTGGCTGGAATTGATTGCAACCAGGCAGCCCCGTCTGAGGGAGCGCGATTGCCCGCGAAGGCTATAGACCATGACATGAAGGTGTCTGAGGCTATGTCATCACCAAGGCCAGGGCGCTCCTGCAGGGGATCTCTAAATCCATGAGTAACGTCCTTGGCCCATTCCCCCCAGCGTCGCTGGTATCCCCTGGTTTTCACCATCGCCGCGTTGGTGCTGTTGCCCCTGAGCGTACTGTTTCTTTCCTGGCAGACCATTGACCTGCAGATCTGGTCCCATCTTTGGGAAACCCAGATGCCGCGATTGTTGGGCAATACCCTCACGCTGGTCATCGGCGTGGGACTGGGTGTCACACTGCTTGGGGTGAGCCTGGCATGGCTGACAGCGCTGTGTGAGTTCCCCGGACGGCGCTGGCTGGATTGGGCATTGATGTTGCCTTTTGCGATTCCGGCGTATGTGCTGGCGTTCGTCTTTGTGGGCTTGCTGGATTTCGCAGGCCCCGTGCAAACGCTGATGCGCGAGTGGTTCGGCTCAGGTTTGCGTTTGCCGCGGGTGCGCTCCACCGGCGGCGTCATCATCGTGCTGGTGCTGGTGTTCTATCCCTACGTCTACCTACTGGCGCGCACTGCGTTTCTGGCCCAGGGAAAAGGCCTCATGGAGGCGGCGCGCATCCTCGGCCAGTCCCCGTGGCAGGCCTTCTGGCGTGTTGCACTGCCCATGGCAAGGCCGGCAATCGGCGCGGGCGTGGCCCTTGCATTGATGGAAACCCTTGCCGATTTCGGTGCCGTCTCGGTGTTCAACTTCGACACCTTCACTACCGCGATCTACAAAACCTGGTACGGCTTCTTCAGCCTGTCGAGCGCCGCGCAACTGGCGAGCCTACTGCTGCTGGCCGTCATGGTCCTCCTGTACGGCGAGCATCGCGCACGGGGGGCGAGCCGACCGAGCAACGAGCGGCCGAGGGTCAAAGCGTTATATCACCTGCATGGGTTTAAAGCCGCTGCAGCCAGTGCATGGTGTGGGCTGGTGTTCGCCTGCGCATTTGTGGTGCCGCTGCTGCAATTGATCGTCTGGGTCTGGCAACGCGGTCGTTTCGATCTGGATGAGCGTTACGCCGGCCTGATTCTCCACACGCTTTATCTGGGGGCCATTGCTGCGCTGGTCACGGTGTGCGTCGCGATGATTCTGGTATTTGCCCGACGCCTCGCGCCCACTCGGGCCATTCGCTCCGGGGTCAGCGTCGCTAACATCGGCTACGCGTTGCCGGGTTCGGTGCTGGCGGTGTCGATCATGCTGGCGTTCAGTTATCTGGACCGCGAATGGGTCGTGCCGCTCTCCGGCTGGCTGGGGGGTGCCGGCAAGCCGCTGCTGCTGGGCAGCCTGGGGGCGCTGGTGCTTGCCTATCTGGTGCGGTTCATTGCAGTCGCTTACGGGCCGCTCGAGAACAGTTTGTCGCGCATTCGCCCATCGTTGCCGGAGGCTGCACGCAGTCTGGGCGTTAGCGGCCCGCGATTGTTTTTCAGGATTTATCTGCCGCTGCTCATCCCCGGCACGCTGAGCGCTGCACTGTTGGTCTTCGTGGATGTGCTCAAGGAAATGCCCGCCACTCTGCTCATGCGCCCGTTTGGCTGGGATACGCTGGCCGTGCGCATCTTTGAAATGACCAGCGAAGGTGAGTGGGCGCGTGCCGCTTTGCCAGCGCTGACATTGGTGCTGGTCGGGTTGCTTCCGGTCATCGGTCTGATTAGACGTTCGGCCAGGCCGATTGGCTAGGTGCGGGGTGCTGACCTTGCGGCTACAATGCGCCGCAATCGACTCGGTCTGTCAGACAATTCCACAAATTAGCATAAGCGTCAGACCCCAAGTCTCGGGGGGTTTGCGGGATTGCAATTGACTGCGTCTTCGCCACGCCCGGAAGGAGAAACCCATGGGACAGCGCACGCCCCTCTTTGACCTGCACCTTGCGCTTGGCGCAAAGCTGGTCGATTTTGGTGGTTGGGATATGCCCCTGCACTACGGCTCCCAGGTCGAGGAGCACCATCAGGTGCGCCGGGACTGCGGGATTTTCGACGTGTCGCACATGCATGTGCTCGACATATCCGGAAGCCAGGCCCAGCCTTGGCTGCAGCGTCTGCTGGCCAACGACGTGGGTAGGTTGCAGCAGATTGGGCGCGCGCTTTACAGCGCAATGCTCGACACCCGTGGCGGCATCGTCGACGACATGATCGTCTACCTGACCGAGACGGGTTATCGGCTGGTAGTCAATGCCGCCACCGGCGCCAAGGACCTGGCCTGGATGAACGCCAACCTTGCCGGCTATGACGTGCGCGTCGAGCATCGCTCGGAACTGGCCATGCTCGCCATTCAGGGGCCCAACGCACGGCAGAAGATCGGCGAACTGGTCACCCAGGAGCGTACGGCGCTCATCCATACACTGCGGCCATTCGAAGGCCAGCAAGACGGCGACTGGTTCATTGCCCGCACGGGCTATACCGGTGAAGACGGCCTGGAAATCATTCTGCCCGCCAGCGAGGCCTGCAGTTTCTTCAACGACATGGTGGGCGCCGGCATTTCGCCGATCGGGTTGGGCGCGCGCGATACACTGCGTCTGGAGGCCGGGATGAACCTCTACGGCCAGGAAATCGACGAGCATGCCTCACCGCTGACCTCAAACATGGCCTGGACTGTCGCGTGGGCGCCCGAAGACAGGCAGTTCATCGGGCGCGCTGCACTTGAAGCGGAACGCGCGCAAGGCCTTGTTTCCAAATTAGTAGGACTGGTCCTGGAAGAGCGGGGCGTTTTGCGCGCCCATCAGGTCGTCCGCGTAGCGGAAGTTGGCGAAGGAGAGATCACCAGTGGTAGTTTCTCTCCTACGCTAAGCAAGTCGATCGCGCTGGCGCGTGTACCGATGGCAACCGCTGACCGTGCCGAAGTGGAAATTCGCGGCAAGTGGTACCCGGTCCGTGTGGTGCAACCCGCTTTCGTGCGTCACGGCAAAGCGTTGATCTAAACCAGATTTGACAGCCATCCCTGGCGGGTTTTTCCGCTGACCTGATGAAGTAGAGAGGACAAGAACATGAGCACTACTCCCGCCGAACTGCGTTTCGCTGAAAGCCACGAGTGGGCAAAGCAAGAAGGTGATCTGATCGTTGTGGGTATCTCCGATCATGCGCAGGAAGCGCTGGGCGACGTGGTGTTTGTCGAGCTGCCGGAAATCGGCAAAGTTTTCGCAGCGGCAGGCGATCAGGCAGGCGTGGTCGAGTCCGTGAAGGCTGCGTCCGACATCTACTCGCCAGTGGCGGGTGAAGTTGTTGCAGTCAACGACTCACTGACGGGTGAGCCGGAAGCCCTGAACAACACCCCTTACGAATCGTGGATCTTCAAGGTCAAGCCAGCCAACACCGACGACCTGGGCAAGCTGCTCGACGCAGCGGGCTACAAGGCTCTGATTGGCGAGTAAGCTGCTCGGCCAGTCGTAAAAAAGCCGCTCCAATGAGCGGCTTTTTGTTGAGACTGATTCGACGATCAAACGCCAGTGAGCCCCAAAAGAGAATTACTGTTCGGCGACCAGGTTTTTCGCCAGGATGGCGTTCGCCAAGTCCATGTCCGAGGCTTTGAGCGCCGGGTTGTCCTTGCGAACCTGATCCATGGCCGCTTCCAGGTACGGGCCGCGGATTTCGCCGTTGCTGGCTACATAACTGCCAGCGTCATCTTGTGCGGCAACGATCAGCTTGTGATGACGGAAGGTCAGGTAGGTGGAACCGGTGGTTGCACCGGACGACAGGACGTCCCGCAGAAAACCGTCGGCCATCGCTGAACCGACCGGCAGGGAAAGCAAGGCTAACGTGGCTACAGCAAGTTTGAGACGCATGACGGTACTCCGATTTTGGTTTGTTCTGAAACGATTTGATACGCCGTTGCCCGGTCTAGTTCCCCAGGCGCTGGCAGTCATACGACCACCACGTGCAAAATCGTGCCGTCCTGTGCGGTCACCCTCACACGGTCGCCTGCCGGAGCATCCGGTCCTACGACCATCCAGACGCCGTCGCCGACCTTGATCTTGCCTCGCCCGTTGATGATGGATTCCTGAACCACGAAGGTCTGTCCGATCAACTCCGAGCCGCGCATGTTCAGCCCCGGCTGATCCGACTTGCGCTGCACGCTGCGCTGACGGCGCCACCAGTACAGGGCAGTCAGCACCGAAAGCACCGCAAATGACACGAACTGTTTTTCCCAACTCAACGCCGGCAGGATGTAGGTAAGAATGCCCACGCCTGCTGCAGCGACGCCGATCCACAGCAGATAGCCGCCCGCACCGAACACCTCAAGGATCAGCAGCACCGTGCCGAGCCCCAGCCAGTCCCAAAACGACAGGTCTTGCAGATAGGTCCACATGGCTCAGACTCGCTTGCCGGCTTCAGGTTTGGGCGTGTCGAACGTGGCTTTGACGATCTCGCCGATACCGCCAATGGCTCCGATCATCTGACTGGCCTCCAGCGGCATGAGAATGACTTTGCTGTTGTTGGCCGAAGCCAGCCTCCCCAGCGCATCGATGTATTTCTGCGCAACGAAGTAATTGATTGCCTGCACATCGCCTGACGCAATGGCCTCGGAAACCACCTGAGTCGCGCGCGCCTCGGCTTCGGCCTGTCGTTCACGGGCTTCGGATTCCAGGAAGGCGGCCTGACGCTCGCCTTCGGCTTCCAGAATCTGAGCCTGCTTCTTGCCCTCGGCGGTGAGAATGGCCGAAGCCCGTAGCCCTTCGGCCTCCAGAATTTGAGCACGTTTGATCCGTTCGGCTTTCATCTGTCCCGACATCGCCGCCATCAGATCAGCAGGCGGGCTGATGTCTTTGATTTCAATCCGGGTGATCTTGATGCCCCATGGCGCAGTGGCCTCATCGACGATGCGCAGCAGCCGTTCGTTGATGCCATCACGCTGGCTAAGCATCGCGTCCAGCTCCATCGAACCGAGTACTGTCCGGATATTGGTCTGCAACAGGTTGCGAATAGCGTGTTGCAGGTTATTGACCTCATACGCGGCCTGGGCGCAGTTGACCACTTGGTAAAAACACACGGCGTCGATCTGCACCGTGGCGTTGTCCGACGTGATGACTTCCTGCGGCGGGATGTCGAGCACGGTCTCCATCATGTTCAGTTTGTGGCCTATACGGTCAACTATCGGCACGATGATGTTCAGCCCAGGCTTGAGCGTGTTGGTGTAGCGGCCGAAGCGTTCAACGGTCCACTGGTAGCCCTGCGGTACCACTTTGAAGCCCATGAACACGATGGCCACGGCCAACGCCACAAAAAGTAAAACCACACTTCCGGTTTGCATAACGGATCCCTGTTGGTGACGGTAAGAAGTCGATCGGGCAGAGTAGGGTAATTGGATCTGCGCGGCGAGATTCTGTTGTACCACTGGCAGCACGGTTCGCGCAGCAGCTGAGCCTTGAGCAATACACACCATAGGAGAGCGTCATGGCTGTTCTGGATAGTTTTCGCCTCGACGGCAGGGTAGCGTTGATAACCGGTTCCAGCGCCGGTATTGGCCTGGCGATCGCCCGCGGCCTGGCCGAGGCCGGCGCCACCGTGGTGCTGAATGGTCGTAATGAACAGACGCTGCAAGCAGCGGCGCAGACCCTCGCGAACGAGGGGCACGTTGTTCATACCCAAGCCTTTGACGTGACCGACAGCGCCGCGGTTGCCGTTGCGGTTCAGGCAATCGAGCAGCGCGTCGGGGCGCTGGAAATTCTGGTCAACAACGCGGGCATACAAAGGCGCGGGCCACTGGCCGACTTTCAGGAAGCAGACTGGCACGAGCTGATGCGCACCAATCTGGACAGCGCTTTCTTTGTCGGTCAGGCCGTTGCCCGCTGCATGATTGCGCGTGGACGCGGGCGGATCATCAACATCTGCTCCGTGCAGAGCGAGCTGGGCCGCCCGGGGATTGCGCCGTACACGGCAAGCAAAGGCGCGTTGAAAATGCTGACCAAGGGGATGGCGATAGACTGGGGTCCGCTGGGTCTTAACGTCAACGGCATCGGTCCGGGGTATTTCAAAACCGAGCTGAATGCTGCGCTGGTGGCCAATGCCGAATTCAGCGACTGGCTGGTGCAGCGCACGCCGAGTCGTCGCTGGGGCGACGTGTCAGAGCTGGCGGGCGCTGCGGTGTTTCTGGCATCGGACGCAGCAAGCTTCGTCAACGGCCACATCCTTTACGTCGACGGTGCCATTACGGCTTCGTTGTAACACGGAGAACGCTCATGCAATCGATTGTCTGCCACGCCGCGAAAGATCTGCGCGTCGAGCCTGCCGACGACGCACTGCCGCTGGTCAGCGGTCAGCTGCGCGTACGCGTCGCTCGCGGCGGTATTTGCGGCTCGGATCTTCATTACTACCAGCACGGCGGTTTTGGTGCGGTTCGACTGAAAGAGCCGATGGTCCTCGGCCATGAAATCTCGGCGGTCATTGAGGAAGTCGCGGATGCGAACGGCACGTTCAGCGTTGGGCAGCGGGTTTCTGTCTCGCCGTCACGACCGTGCGGTGACTGCAAATACTGTCATGAGGGCCTGCCCAATCACTGCCTTGACATGCGGTTTTACGGCAGCGCGATGCCTTTCCCTCACATCCAGGGCGCGTTTCGTGAGCGTCTTGTGATCGATTCAAGCCAGGCCCATTTGCTGGCGCCCAGTACAACGCTGGCGGAAGGCGCGCTGGCCGAACCGCTGTCGGTGGGGCTCCATGCAATCCAGCGTGCCGGCGGGGTATTCGGCAAGCGCGTGTTGGTGACCGGTTGTGGCCCGATCGGCAATTTGCTGATCGGCAGCCTGCGCGCGGCAGGTGCGCTGCAGATCGTGGCTGCGGACCTGAGCGACAGCGCGCTGGCTTGTGCCCGTCGCATGGGCGCCAGCGAGACGCATAACCTGCGTGACGAGCCGCAGGCGCTGGCTCGCTATACCGCCGATAAGGGTTATTTCGATGTGATGTTCGAAGCGTCCGGCAGCGCTCAGGCGCTGGGTAACGGTCTGACCTGTATGCGTCCTCGCGGAATCGTGGTGACCGTCGGGCTCGGCGGGGACGTGGCGATTCCCCTGAATCTGGTAGTGGGCAAGGAAATCGATCTGCGCGGCACCTTCCGCTTCCATGCCGAATTCGCTCAGGCCGTGGATTTGCTTAACCGCAAGGTGATCGATGTCACGCCCGTGATCTCCCACACCGTTGCCTTCGAAGATGCCGTCCAAGCGTTCGAGCTGGCGGGAGACAAGCAACGGGCGATGAAAGTGGTGCTGGACTTCGGCGTTGCAGACGTCTGACGGAGTAAGCAATCGGGCTGGTGTGGCACTGCGGGCCCAGGCCATTGCGGCATTACCGGGCCAGCGCCCTGTAGGAGCGCGCTTGCCCGCGAAGGTGTTGCGTCAGGCGCCCTTATGCCACTGCCCCATCTCGTTCGCCAGCAAGCCGGCTCCTACAGTGATTGCGGCGTGCCAGCTAACATGACTGCGGCCCATTTGACGGGTTTGCGGGTAAGCGCGCTCAGGGTGGCTAGCGCTGCTCGCTCTGTGGCGTTACGCGCAGCACTTCTTCCACCGTCGTTAGCCCTGCTGCAACCTTTTGAGCGCCAGACAACCGCAGGCTGCGCATGCCGTCCTTGAATCCCTGTCGACGCAATGCCGTCAGGTCCAGGTCGGCTGAAATCAGCGATTTGACGGCGTCTGACATCAGCATGATTTCGTAGACCCCGGCGCGGCCGCGATACCCTGTGTCGCGGCATTCGGCGCAGCCGACCGCCCGATGCGCGCCACTCGGCACAGGCGCCTGCCACGGGCGTGTCAGGGTCTGCCAGTCAGCCTCATCCATCTCGATCGGCGCCTTGCAGTGCGGGCAAAGCGTACGCACCAGCCGCTGTGCCATTACGCCGAGAATCGTCGCTTTAAGCAGGTAATGCGGCACACCCAATTCGAGCAAGCGACTGACCGCGCTGGGTGCGTCGTTGGTGTGCAGGGTCGAAAGCACCAAGTGACCCGTGAGCGCGGCCTGGATAGCCATTTCTGCTGTTTCCAGATCGCGAATCTCGCCGATCATGATGATGTCAGGGTCCTGCCGCATCAGTGCCCGCACACCGCTGGCAAAGTTCAGATCAATGTTGTGCTGGACCTGCATCTGGTTAAACGCTGGCTCGACCATTTCAATCGGGTCCTCGATGGTGCAGAGGTTCACCTCCGATGTCGCCAGCTTTTTCAGCGTCGTGTACAACGTGGTGGTTTTGCCGGAACCGGTCGGTCCTGTCACCAGAATGATGCCGTTGGGCTGGCGGGTCATGCCTTCCCAGCGGCGGAGGTCATCGCCGGAGAATCCCAACTGGTCGAAGTCTTTGAGCAGTACTTCCGGGTCGAAGATCCGCATCACCATCTTTTCCCCGAACGCGGTAGGCAGCGTCGATAACCGCAGTTCCACTTCGCCGCCGTCAGGCGTTTTGGTCTTCACACGGCCATCTTGTGGCTTGCGCTTCTCGGCCACGTTCATGCGGCCCAGACTCTTCAGGCGGCTGGTAACCGCCATCGCGACCTGCGGCGGGAATTGATAGACGTTGTGCAGCACGCCGTCGATGCGGAACCGCACCGTTCCCGCTTCACGACGAGGCTCGATGTGAATGTCACTGGCGCGCTGCTGATAGGCGTACTGAAAAAGCCAGTCGACGATATTGACGATGTGCGCGTCGTTCGCATCGGGTTCCTGATCGCTGGCGCCGAGCTTGAGCAACTGTTCAAAGTTGCCCATGTTGCTGACTTTTTGGTCGCTGGCGCTGGCGCCGCTGACCGATTTTGCCAACCGATAAAACTCGACGGCCAGTTTCTGCACGTCGACGGGATTGGCGACGACCCGTTTGATCGGCATTTTCAGCACGTGGGTCAGGTCGGCTTCCCACGCATGCACGTAGGGCTGTGCGCTGGCGATAGTGACCGCATCGCGATCAACATCCACCGCGAGAATCTTGTGGCGCTGAGCGAAGGCGTAGGACATCAACGGTGTGACGGCAGCGACGTTGATCTTCAGCGGGTCAATACGCAGATACGGCTGCCCGGCTTGCTCGGCCAGCCAGGCGGTCAGGGTTTCAAGATCGAGTTTCTTGCCAGGCCGCTTGTGGTTATCGAACTGCTGGTTGGCAATGAGTTCGAGCGGATGGGCGTGGAGGTTCTGCGCAGCTCGGCGCAGGGTGAGCGCATATTCGGCATTGTCCTGATCGAGGTAACCCTGCGCGACGAGGTCGCGCAGTACTTCGTTCAGATCCAGCCAGCGGTCCTGAGATGATGAGGCGAGGACGGACATGCGGGCTCCTTCGGGCGAGACGGCTTACTTCGGTGATGAGCAAGAGTAGTCCCAAGCGTGCCAGTTGCGGTGCCCTGCCGGTAGTTAAGCATTGCCAATATTTTCGGAGCACTCAACTGGCAGCGAGTGAGACGGCCTCGGTTACGACGTGCAAATCGCCTATCGGTTCCAGTTCGACCGAGCATACGCTGACCAAGTTGCGCATTTTTTCACCAATGACCTGCGCCCGGTGCCATGTCATGCCCCCCACTTCAACACTCACCATCAACATGTCTTCCTGTTGCAGCACTGAAACCTGGCGAGGTATGAGGTACTGCATTGCAAAAAGATTAAGCAGCCGGCAGAGCACATCGGCTTCGGCCTCGGCAAGAATTTCAAAGCGCGACACGCAGTGAGCGTTACCCACCGACCAGGCATCGTGACGCAGTGGGGCAGGGTGGAAGGCTTCAAAATGCGGCATGCAAGATCTCCTGGCAAACGTACCGTCGCAGTGACGGCGGATGAAAGAAAGTTTTACATGCTCCAGCAGAAATTTCTGATCGAAGATATGCTGTATCGCGCCGAAAAAGACTTGTTTATGTGACCAATCTGGCTTTGGAGACTCAGCTATGCATACAGAGTTGGATGGCTACGATCGAAAAATTCTGGCACTGCTGCAGGAGGATGCGTCGTTGTCGAGCGCGCAAATTGCCGAGCAGGTAGGCCTGTCGCAATCGCCCTGCTGGCGACGGATCCAGAGGTTGAAAGATGAAGGGGTGATCAGGCGTCAGGTCACGCTGCTCGATCGCAAAAAAATCGGGCTCAACACGCAGATTTTCGCCGAGGTGAAGCTCAACGCTCACGGTCGGTCCAACTTCACCGAGTTCACCGATGCGATCCGCGGATTTCCCGAGGTGCTGGAGTGTTATGTGTTGATGGGCTCAGTGGACTTCTTGCTGCGCATCGTCACGCCGGACATCGAAGCGTACGAGCGATTCTTCTTCGAAAAGCTTTCGCTGGTGCCGGGGATACAGGAGGTGAACTCGACTGTGGCGCTGTCGGAGATCAAATCGACGACGAGCTTGCCGATTGTGAGATAGCTTTCGCCTTTCCCGGCTGTAGCCAGCCCACTGATGGATCGCGTTCGCTAGTGGGACAGTATGTTGTTGGTGGGACCGGCTTTAGCCGGGAAGGCGTCGGTAGGCACACTGTAAATTGAGAGTGCTGTCGCTGGCCTCTTCCCGGCTGAAGCCGGTCCTACGGGTACACGGTATGTTGTCAGTGGGACCGGCTTTAGCCGGGAAGGCTTCGGCAGGCACACTGCAAAAATGAGAGTGCTGCCGCTGGCCTCTTCCCGGCTGAAGCCGGTCCTACGGGTACACAGTATGTTGTCAGTGGGACCGGCTTTAGCCGGGAAGGCTTCGGTAGGCACACTGTAAATTGAGAGTGCTGTCGCTGGCCTCTTCCCGGCTGAAGCCGGTCCTACGTACACAGTATGTTGTCGGTGGGACCGGCTTTAGCCGGGAAGGCTTCGGTAGGCACACTGTAAATTGAGAGTGCTGTCACTGGCCTCTTTTCGGCTGAAGCCGGTCCTACGGGTGCACAGTATGTTGTCAGTGGGACCGGCTTTAGCCGGGAAGGCGTCGGTAGGCACACTGTAAATTGAGAGTGCTGTCGCTGGCCTCTTCCCGGCTGAAGCCGGTCCTACGGGTACACAGTATGTTGTCAGTGGG
>Ga0308169_10000079_pt1 | contig 218349 bp, 191 predicted proteins | sample PhyBR1_2_FD_202139 | JGI IMG/M metagenome (GOLD analysis project Ga0308169, IMG submission 202139) | Phyllosphere microbial communities from UC Gill Tract Community Farm, Albany, California, United States - DLSLSB.R1 | ecosystem: Host-associated > Plants > Phyllosphere > Unclassified | place... | reverse complement strand
TGGCGTCGCGCTACCTGCCGAATTATCTCGGCTGGCGCTGGGCCCTGGACGGCGAACGCGTCAACTCGGCCGATGAGCTGCTGCGAGCGGCGATCGGCATTTTCAACACCAAACGGTGACAGCGCCAAATATTTTCGCAAGCTGCCAATCCGGTCATTCTCCATTTGCCCGGACTTGCCCGAGACGCCACAAAGCGGCCCAATGCCGATAAGATGACATCCCACATGCGCCCACGCCGGCGCCAACGAGACCAATGTAAAGAGACTGGAATAAGCCATGAAATCGAGCTGGACACCCATCAAGGCCGCCGTCGCGCTGGCATTGTGCGCCGCGCAGGCGAGCATGCCGGTCTTCGCCGCAGGGCAGGGCGCCGCGCAGGTTGGCGCGACAGAGCCCGCCAAGCCGGCCGCCGCCACCGTCCTGCCGGGCGACGACTTCTTCACCTGGGCCAACCGCGAATGGCTGGCCCAGACCGAGATCCCGGCCGACCGCGGTTCATGGGGCGCCATGGCGGCGCTGGCCGACGAGAACAATGCCCGCATCATTACATTGATCGAGAACGCCGGGCATGACGCCAAAAGCGACGCCGATACGCGCAAGGCGACCGATTTCTACGCGGCGTGGATGAACGAGGCGGCGATCGAGTCCGCCGGCCTCAAGGCGCTGCAGCCGCGCCTGGACAGGATTGCCGCGATCAAGGATCGCGCCGCGCTGTCGCGCGTGCTGGGCGAATCGCTGCGCGCCGACGTCGATCCGCTCAACTTCACCAATTTCAATACGCCGAACCTGTTCGGGGTCTGGATCAACCAGGGCCTGAGCGAGCCGACAGTGAACCTGCCCTACCTGCTGCAGGGCGGACTCGGCCTGCCGGACCGCGCCTATTACGTCGACGCCAGCCCGCGCATGGCCGAGCTGCGCGAGCGCTACCAGCAATACATCGCCGCCGTGCTCGAGGCGGGCGGCTTCGATAACGCCAAGGAGCGTGCGGCCAAGGTGTTCGCGCTGGAACTGAAACTGGCGCAAAGCCACGCCACGCGCGAAGAATCGAGCGACATCCAGAAAGCCAACAACGCTTGGCGCGTGAAAGATTTCGCTGCCAAGGCGCCGGGCATGGACTGGCACGCGTTCCTGGCCGGCGCGCGTCTCGGCGAGCAGGAACGCTTCATCGCCTATCACCCGGGCGCGATCGCCGGCGCTGCGGCCCAGGTCGCCGCCACCGACCTGGGCACCTGGAAAGACTATCTTGCCTTCAGCACCTTGAACCAGTTTGCCGACACGCTGCCGAAGGCGTTTGCCGGCTTGCGCTTCGCGTTCTACGGCAAGACGCTGGCCGGCACGCCGCAGCAGTCGGCACGCGCCAAGCGCGCCCTGAACGCAACCACGGACGGTTTGCCCGATGCTGTCGGCAAGCTGTATGTGAGCAAGTACTTCCCGGCCGAGAGCAAGCAGCAGGTGCAGCGCATGGTGGCCGACATCAAGAGCGCGTTCGAGCGCCGCATCGACAAGCTCGAGTGGATGGCGCCGTCGACCCGCGCTCATGCCAAGGAAAAAGTGCGCACCATGATCGTCGGCGTCGGTTATCCGGATCGTTGGGCGTCGTACGGCGGTTTGCAGGTCTCGCCGACCGATGCGCTCGGCAACGTGCTGCGCGCCGAAGAATTCCATTACGCGAACCAGTTGGCCAAGCTGGGGCAGCGTCCCGTGCGCTCGGCCTGGGCCATGCCGCCGCACGTGGTCAACGCCTTGAACTTGCCGATGCAGAACGCGCTCAATTTCCCGGCCGCGATTTTGCAGGCGCCATTCTTCGACCCGAAAGCATCCGACGCCGCCAATTATGGTGCGATCGGCGCCGTCATCGGTCACGAGATCAGCCACAGCTTCGACGACATGGGCGCCCAGTTCGACGCCAACGGCCGCCTGCGCGACTGGTGGACGAAGGACGACCTGGCGCATTTCCGCGCCGCCTCGCAAAAGCTGGTGGCGCAGTATTCGGGCTACCAGCCGTTCGACGACCTGGCCTTGAACGGACAATTGACGCTGAGCGAAAACCTGTCCGACCTGGCCGGACTTGCCGCTGCCTACGATGCCTTCAAGCGCTCGCCCACCGGCGAGGCAACCGGCATCGACGCCGACCGCGCTTTCTTCACCGGTTACGCCCGCGCCTGGCGCAGCAAGATGCGCGAGACTGCATTGCGCCGGGTGGTCGTGACCGACGGCCACGCGCCGGCCCAGTACCGCACCTACACCGTGCGCAACCTGGATGCCTGGTACAAGGCCTTCGATGTGCAGCCGGGACAGGCGCTGTACCTGGCGCCGGCGCAGCGGGTGCGGATCTGGTAAGCACGCCCGCAACGTGCGCGCAGGGCGCAGCGCTGGCACAATGCCGTCATGAACCATGACGACATCACCCGGCGCACGCTCGCCCATTACGACGGTTCGGCCGACGCCTTCTTCGCCGGCACGGTCGACCACGACGTCAGCCAGAATATCGGGGCGCTGCTGGACGCGATCGAGGCGCCGGCGCCGTACGCCATTCTCGACCTCGGCTGCGGGCCGGGGCGCGACCTCAAGACCTTCAGCGCACTCGGCCACCGCGCGGTCGGCATCGACGGCAGCGCGCGCTTTGTCGAGATGGCGCGCGCCTACAGCGGCTGCGAGGTGTGGCAACAGGATTTCCTGCACCTTGAGCTGCCGCTTGACCACTTCGACGGCGTGTTCGCCAATGCCGTGTTGTTCCATGTGCCGAGCGCGGCATTGCCAGGAGTGCTGGCGCAGCTGTTTGCCACGCTGAAACCGGGCGCTGTGCTGTTCAGCTCGAATCCGCGCGGGCACAACCAGGAAGGCTGGAACGGGCCGCGCTATGGCAGCTACTACGATTGGGAAATGTGGCATAGCTCCGTGACGGCGGCGGGCTTCGAGGCGCTGCACCATTACTATCGTCCGCCGGGCTTGCCGCGCGAGCAGCAACCGTGGCTGGCCAGTGTGTGGCGCAAGCCTGTATAAAATCTGCGTGCATCCTGTTGGTTAAGCGTCGTACAGAACCCTAGGTAATTGTCACTTAAGCTGAAGGCTCATCCATGTAATACAAGGAGAGCGCAATGAACAAGGACCAAGTCAAAGGCAAGGCCAAAGACGTCGGCGGCAAGATCCAGCAAAAGGTGGGCGAGGCCGTGGGCAGCCGCCAGCAGCAGAGCGAAGGTCTGTCGAACCAGGCCGAAGGCAAAGCGCAGAAAAAAGTTGGCGATCTGAAGGAAGTTGCCAAAGGCAATCGCTGATCCTCAATTGCACCATTGAAAAAGCCGCGCATTGCGCGGCTTTCTTTTTGGATCGAGCTTGTCTGTTTTGCGCGCCGCATCCGCAGACGCGGCGCGCGCCGGCTGCTAGCCGGCGTCTGCTTCTTTGGGCCGTCTGTCTCCCAAAACATCTTCGATGTACAACATCTTGACCGCCACCGATAGCACCGCCGCCAGCGGCGTCGCCAGCGCCACCCCGGCAAAGCCGAACAAGGTGCCGAAGATCAGTTGCATCACGATCACAAGCGCCGGCGGCAATTCGATCGCTTTGGCTTCGATCATCGGCTGCAGCACATAGCCTTCCAGCATATTGATGGCAGCGAACAGCAGCAGCGCATACAGCGCCAGGTCGGGGCTGATCGACAGCGCCAGCAGCACCGCCGGAATGCCGGCCATGATTGGTCCGATGTAGGGAATAAAATCGAGCAGGCCGGCGATGATGCCCAAGATCAGCGCCAGCGGCACGCCCAGCAGGCTCAGGCCGATCGCGGTGGTGGTGCCGACGATCAGCATCGACAGCGCCTTGCCCATCAGCCAGCTGGCCAGCGAGTCGCCCATCTCGTCCAGCACTTCACGCGCCCGGCCACGCCCGGCTTGCGGCACCAGGCGGATGAAGCCGCCCTTGTACACGCCCGGCGCCGCGGCAAAATAAATGCCGACGAAAATGATAATGATGACGTTACCGAAGGCGCCCAGCACGCCGCCGAACACCAGGCCGGCGTTCGGCATCATCGATCCCAACTGCTTCATTGCTTCTTGCGGCGCCGGCAGTTGGTCCACCACGCGCTGCAGCAGCGGATGGCGTTCGACTTCGCCTTGCAGGCGTTCGATGGCGGCGGGGATTTCCTCGGCCAGTTGGCTCGACTGCTCGGAAATCTGCGGCGCCATGGCCCAGCCACCGAGGCCGATGATGGCGCTCAACAGCAGCACGACCAGCGTCAGCGCCAGCGTGCGGTTCAGGTGCAGGCGGCGGTGTGCGATGTCGCTCAGTTTATAGAGCAGGATCGCGAACAGGATGCAGGCAAAGATCAGCAGCAGGGCGTCGTAGGCCAGTACGGCGGTGGCCATGCCGGCCAGGAACAGGACGCCGATGGCATACATCACCGTGGCGCGCTGCGCCAGCGTGCGCTTGGCAACCGGCGCGTCATGCGCTTGCGGCGCCTGGGATGCGTACGGCGTCGGGCCGGAAGTCTTGATATTCATGATAAAGACCTGATCTTCGGGAAGTGATGTTGTAAAAAGATTAGCATTTACAGGAGCAAAATGTCGCGCGCAAGTGCTTGTATAGAAGTGTTAGAACGCGAACAGAACGGCTGAGCAGGAGCGGTTAATCTGGACCCATCACATCGCCAACCGGCATGTACGTCAAAAGGAGAGCACCATGAACCAAGACCAAGTCGAAGGCAAACTGAAAGAAGTTGGCGGCAAGATCCAAGAAGGCGCTGGCAAACTGGTGGACAGCAAGGAACAACAGGCCAAAGGTCTGGCGAACCAGGCTGAAGGCAAGCTGCAAGGTTCGGTCGGCGACGCCAAAGAAGCGGTGAAAGACGCCGTGGACGACCTGCATCGCCCAACCACCACCACGACGACGACCCGTCCATAATCGGTCCGGCGGCGGGACACTCCCGCCAAGTGAGAACAGCCGCCATGTGCGGCTGTTTTTGTTTGTGCGGCGTTCATTGCTACCCGCAATAAAAAAGGCCGCGTCGGTGTCGACGCGGCCTTTTCACGAACAGCGGGCGCGGCCTTACTTCGGCGCGGTGCTGCCCAGCTGCTTCTTGAAGAACGCCTCGATCATGCCGAACACGTGGCGCTGGCTGCTGCGGCCCGAGATGCCGTGCTTGGCGCCCGGATAAGTCATCAGCTCGAACTGCACGTTGCGCTTGACCAGGTCGTCGATCAGACGGGTGGTGTTGGTGAACAACACGTTATCGTCGGCCATGCCGTGGATCAGCAGCAGCGGCGACTTCATGCCGTCCAGGTGCGCGAACACGCCGCTTTGCTCGTAGGCCTTCGGATTGCTCTTCGGCGTGCCGCCGACATAGCGCTCGGTGTAATGGGTGTCGTACAGCGCCCAGTCGGTCACCGGCGCCACCGAGACGCCCATCGCGATCTTGTCCGACGCGGCCGCCAGCAGGCGCAGCGTCATGAAGCCGCCGTAGCTCCAGCCAAACACGCCGATGCGCTTCGGATCGACGTAGCTTTGCGTGGCCAGCCAGTCGACGCCGGCGACCTGGTCTTCGACTTCATGCTTGCCGAGGTTGCCGTACAGGGTGTCGGTGAACTGGCGCTCGCGACGGCCCGAACCGCGGTTGTCCAAGCGGAACACGACGAAGCCTTGCTGCGCCATGTACTGGTCAAAGTAATTGCCCCAGGCGCGGGTCACGCGCTGCGAGTGCGGGCCGCCGTAGGTGAACAGGAACACCGGGTAGCGCTTGGTGGCATCGAAGTTGGCCGGCTTGATGATCGAGTAGTGCAGGGTCTGGCCATCGGCGGCTTTCAGCGTGCCGTACTCGGTCGGCAGGTGGTCCGGCAGGTACTTGGCGTACGGGTGGTTGGCGTTGAGCTCATTCTTTTCGAGCCACTCGACCATGCTGCCGTCCGGTTTGCGGATCGATACTTGCGGCGGGGTATTCGGGCTGGAATAGGTTTCCACGAACAGCTTGCCGTTGCCGGCAAACGACGCTTCGTGCCAGCCGTCGCCCTTGGTGATGCGGGTCGGCTTGTCGGCCGCGCTGCCGTCCAGCGCCAGGGCATAGGTCTGCTTGTCGATGATCGCTTCGCGGTTCGACGAAATATAGATCTTGTTGGCGCCCTCGTCGACCGCCAGGATGTCGTCCACGCCCCACTCGCCGCGCGAGATCGGGTGCAGCAGCTTGCCGTTCAGGTCGTACAGGTACAGGTGCTTGCGGCCGGTGCGTTCCGAGGCCCAGATGAAGGCGTTGCGGCCTTTCAGGAAGCGCAGGTCGTTGTTGATTTCGACCCAGGTCTTCGAGGTTTCGGTGAGCAGCGGACGCTGCGCCAGGGTGGCGACGTCGACCGCGACCAGGTCGAGGCGCTTCTGGTCGCGCGTCTGGCGCTGGTAGACCAGGGTCTTGGCGTCGGCGCTGAAGTCGGCGCGGATCAGGTAAATGTCTTTTTCAAGGCCGAGGTCGACCTTGCGCTGCTCGCCGGTGGCGGGATTGACCACCATCAGGTCGATCAGCACGTTCGGGTCGCCCGCGGCCGGGTAGTGCTGGTCGATCACTTCGGTGCGGTCGGCGAAGATCTCGAACCGGCGCACCACTGGCACCGGCGCTTCGTCGTAGCGACGATACGCAATCGCCGAATCGTCCGGCGCCCAGTAGTAGCCGGTGTGCTGGCTCATCTCTTCCTGCGCCACGAACTCGGCTTCGCCGTTGTGGACCGTGCCTTTGCCGTCGGTGGTCAGGGCCCGTTCTGCGCCGGTTTTCAGGTCGATCACGATCAGGTTCTGGTCGCGCACGAACGACACGTAACGACCGCGCGGCGAGATCTTCGGATCGGTGACGTTGCCCGAAGCGACTTTGCGCGCTGCATCCGGCTTGGCGGCGTCGACCAGATACAGGTTGCCGGCGATCGGCACCAGGAGCTGCTTGCCATCCGGCGACCAGAAATAGTTCAGGATGCCCGACAGACCGGCGGTACGGGCGCGCTCGCGGCGGGCTTTTTCTTCCAGCGACAATTCTTCAGTCGGCACCAGGCCCTTGGAATCGATCAGGCGGCGCGTGGCCTTGCTCTTGGTGTTGTATTCCCACAGGTCCAGCTGGTACTGGTTGTCGGCACTGCCGCGCAGGAACGTAACGCGTTCGCCGTCCGGCGACACGCGCAGGTTGCGCACGCCGGGACCGGCCAGCGAGGTTTCGCCGTGGATGCGGTCCAGGGTCAGGCGTTCGGCAGAAGCAGGCGCGGCCGCGAGCGCGGCCAGCAGGAGAAGGAGAGGGCGCATGGATGTCTCTGGAAAGATTATTAACGGTATGCAAACTTGTGCAATCGCGAGACGATACCAGAGTCAGCTAAAAAACGCTGTAATTACTTGCCCTCAAGCTAATGCTTTTGTACGCGTGTGATGTTGGGCGCCTGCGCGGATACGCTGGCGCGCCAGCCGCTCGAACTGCCAGGTCAGCAGCGCCGCGGCCACGGTCAGCGCAACCACCAGGCCGATCCAGAAGCCGGTGGCCTGCATGGGCGCGTTCGGCGACCACGGGAACCACTGCGGCGCCAGTCCCAGCACACAGCCGAGCGGCAGCGACAGGCCCCAGAACGAGACCAGCTGGATGATCATCGGCTCACGCGTGACCTGGTAGCCGCGGATCGCCGAGGCGGTCGCCACCTGGGTCGCGTCCGACAACTGGAACAGGGCGGCGAACAGCAGCAGGTCGGCAGTCACCGCCTGTACTGCCGGGTCGGACGTGTACGCCGCCGCGATCTGCCAGCGGAACAGCGCGATCCCGATCGCCGACACCGCGCCGAAGGCGACCGAGACGCCCACGCCAACCCAGCCGACGAAGCGCGCCCGCACCGGATCGCCTTCGCCCATGGCCTGGCCGACCCGGGTCAGCATGCCGATCGCAAAGCTGAGCGGCACCATGAACACCAGCGAAGAAAAGTTCAGCGCGATCTGGTGCGACGACACTTGCACCACGCCGAAGCGCGCCACCAGCAGACTGATCAGGCCGAAGGCGCTGACCTCGGCGAAATAGGTGACCCCGATCGGCAGGCCCAGGCGCAGCATCGACCAGATGCTTTTTCCCTCGGGACCTTCGTAGCGGTCGAACGGATAGGTCAGGCGATAGGCCGGCGAGCGCGTGATCCACCACAGCATCGCAAACAGCATCAGCCACATGCCGCTGGCGGTAGCAATGGCGCAGCCGACCGCGCCCAGTTGCGGGAAGCCGAGCTTGCCGTACACCAGCAGCCAGCTGACGATCGTGTTGTAGACCAGGCCGGCAATCGCGATCCACATGATCGGCTTGGTCTGGTTGATGCTGGTGGTGTAGCCATACAGCGCGCGGTACACGCCGAAGGCCGGCATGCCGAGGCTGATCACGTGCAGGAACAGCGACGCGCGCGCCGCCACCGGCGCATCGAGCCCGACATGGTCGAACAGCAATGTGCACAGGTTGGCGAACAGGCAGGCCGCCACGCCAACCAGCAGCCCCTTCCACATCGACTGGCGCACCGAATGCGGCACCTGGTCGTGGCGCGCGGCGCCGATCTCGTGCGCGACGACGGTGTTAATCGCCATCATGGTGCCCATCACGGTGACCAGCACGATCGACCACACCGCGGTGCCGAGCGAGACCGCGGCCAGTTCTTCGGCGCTGACGTGGCCGGTCATGGCGACGTCGACCACGCCCATGCCGACCGTGGCCAGCTGGCCCACCAGGACCGGCCACGACAGGCGCCAGAGGGTGGCGATTTCAGTACGGATGGGGTGTGGCGCGGTGTTGGTGGAAGCGGTCATGGTGCGTAAAGGCGAAGCATGCGAGAGAACCCGGGATTTTACTGATTTATTGACAAGGCGGGAGTGCAAACCTTTGTGGCGTGAAGTAGCCACAGATACCTATCCCCGCGAGAAATTTGCGCCGGCACAAAACCAGCGCCTTGGAACTGCACGACCGTGGAGTGTCAGCCAAACGGGGAGAGCGCCATGCAAGAGCTGTTGCCGTACTACGAGCGCGAGCTGGTCTACCTGCATACGGCCGGGCGCGAACTGGCCCACCAGTACCCGCGGCTGGCGGCCGAACTGGGCCTGGGCGCCGAGGGCAGCGACGACCCGCACATCCGGCGCCTGATCCAGGCCTGCGCCCTGCTCAATGCGCGCACCGCGAAGAAGCTGGACGACGATTACCCGGAATTCACCGAAGCGCTGCTGGGGGCGCTGTACCCGCATTTTTTGCACGGTTTGCCGAGCTGCTCGATCGTGCGCATCGACAACGCTGAAGCGGCACGTGCCGGCAAGATCGAGCACGTGCACGTGGTGCCGCGCGGCACCGAGATGGCGGCCTTGGCGACGGAGGGCGCGCCGGTACGCATGCGCACCACGGCCGAGCTGTCGCTGGCGCCGGTGACGGTGGCGCGCGCCTGGTTCGACGCCCCGGCCCAGTTGCCGCCGCAGCTGCGTCCGGCCCCGCGCGCCGGCGCGCGCATCGGCATCACGTTCGACAGCGCCGCGCCGCTGCGCATGCTGCCGCAGCTGGGCTTGGCGCAGCTGCGCCTGCACGTCGACGCCGACGGCTTGCTGGCGGCGGCCCTGCTCGACAGCCTGTTCATGGGCGTGCTCGAGACCTGGGTCGAGGCCGAGGGCGTGGCGCAGTGGCGCCGCATCGAGCGCCTGCCGCTGCGCCTGGGCGGGCTGGAAGCCGATGAAGCGCTGGTGCCTGACGCAGCGCACGCCCATCCGGCCTACCGGCTGCTGCTCGAGTATTTTGCGTTTCCCGATAAATTCCATTTTATCGACGTCGACCTGGCGGCGCTGGCGCCGCTGCTGCCGGCCGGGGCGCGCCGGGTAACGCTGCACTTCCTGCTGGCCGGCATGCACGCCGACGCCACGCCGGCACGCATCCTGCGCGCGCTGACGGCCGGCCACCTGGCGCCGGGCTGCGCGCCGGTGGTCAATTTGTTCCACCAGCAGGCGGCGCCGGTGCGCATCACCCAGCGCGCGGCGCTGTATGACGTGGCGCCGAACCGGCACGAAGAAGGCGTCGAGGTCTACAGCATCGACGCCGTGCACGTGCTGCGGCGCGACGACGGCAAGAGCGTCAGCGTCGCATACCGGCCGTATTACGGACTACGCCACGGCGAAGGCGATGGCAACACGGACACTGGCCGGCGCTACTGGTTCGCACGCCGTGACGACGCACGCCATCGCATGCAGATCGGTTTCAGCGACGACGACTTTGCGCTGTCCGGGCCAGACAAGGAAATGGACACCATCGCGTCGATCGAACTTACCTGCAGCAATGGCGTTCATGCCTGCAGCGCCGGCTTCGCTGCGCCGGGCGGCGACCTGGTTAGTGAGACCGCCACCAATGGCTTGCCGATCCACCTGCTGCGCCGACCCGGCGCGCCGCTGCGCTTCGGCAGCCGCGCCGGCACCGGCTGGCGCCTGGTGGCGCAGCTGGCGCTGAATCACCGCTCGCTGGCCGACCTCGACGCCCTGCGCGAAACGCTGGCGCTGTACGACCTGGCGCGTTCGGCCAGTACGCAGCGTCAGATCGGCGGCATCGTGGCGCTGGCGGCGCGGCCCGCCACCGCCTGGCTGCGCAACCGCTTCGGCGCCTCGCTGGTGCATGGGGTCGAAGTCAGGATGACGCTCGACGAAGCGGCGTTCGCGGGCAGCAGCCTGTTCGTGTTCGGGCAGGTGATCAGCCGCTTCCTGGGCTTGTATGTGCACCTGAACAGTTTTACGCGGCTGGTGCTGGTGTCCGGCACCGGACAGGACGGGAAAGAGCGCGGCGGGCGCGAGCTGCTGCGCTGCGAAGCGCGCAACGGCAGCCTGGCGCTGCTGTGATGGCGGAGGGCAGCCCGCAGGCGAGCGCAGCGAGCGGCGCCGGCGCCGCGGCCGCAACCGCCGCGGCGGCCGCGCCGCGCGGCGTGATTCCCGACCTGCTCGCGCATCCGCAGCGCTACGAATTTTTCCAGGCGGTGCGGCTGCTGGTGCGCTGGCTGGGGCAGCAGGGCATTGCGCCCGAGCACGCCCTCGGCTTGATCCGTTTTCGCAACAGCCTGGCGCTGGGCTTTCCGCCGAGCGAAATCGAAAGCATCGCCTGCACCACCGACGGCGCGCCGGCGATCAACGTCACCCCGGCATTGATGGGCCTGCTCGGCGTGACGGGCGCCTTGCCGCTGCATTACACCGAGCGCTTCGCCGCCTGGGAAGCGGCCTCGCGCGACGGCGGCGCGCGCGCCTTCCTCGACCTGTTCTCGAGCCGCCAGGTGACGCTGTTCTACCGCGCCTGGTGCAAGTACCGGGTGCGCCATCCGGACGGCAGCGGGCGCGACCCGTTGCTGCCGCTGCTGCTGGCGCTGTCCGGAACGAACGTCGATGCAGCGGCCACGGCGCACGATTCCCACCTGTTGTCGCAGGCCTATTTCGCCGCTGCGTTGCGCAGCCGCGTGGTCAGCGCCGAGCTGGTCGCCGGCGTGCTGCGCGCCCATTTCCAGGTGCCGGTCACGGTGATCCAGTTCAGCGGCCGCTGGGATGTGCTGGCCCCGGCCGAGCGCACCGAGCTGGCGCGCGCCAACTGCGAGCTGGGCGCCGGCGCCACCGCCGGCGCGCGCCTGCTGCGTCCCGAACTCGGCATGCGGGTGCGGCTCGGCCCGCTGGCGCGTGCGGACTTCGAACGCTTCTTGCCGGGCGCCGCCGGCAGCCGCGCGCTGGCCGCCTTGCTGGGCCGCTTCGCGCTCGATCTGCCGTACCGCGAATTGCAGGTGGTGCTGCGGCGCGCCGATGTCGGCGCCGTCCAGCTCGATGGCGTCACGCGGCTCGGCCTGGATGGTTTCCTGAGTACCGCGTCAGGCGGGCGCGACCGCGACGACGTGTGTTATCTGCTGCCCTGACTTTGCGCCCGATTCCCGCCACGCGCGCGCCGCGTCGCGCAGCAGCGACCTACAATCATTTCAACGCATGACATTGCCCGATGCGGCGCAATATGCACTGAAAATGACATGGACATGGAGGTCGTATGGAACCAGTAGATCAAGTGGAATATGTGAATGCCGACTCGCTGAAGGGCCGGCGCGTGGCGGTGTTGATGACGGACGGCGTCGAGCAGGTGGAGTACACCAAGCCACGTACGTTCCTTGAAGGGCAAGGCGTGCAGGTGACGCTGCTGTCGCCAAAGGATGCGGGCCAACAGGTGCAGGGCTTCAATCACCTGGAACCGGGCGACAAGTTCACGGTCGACCTGAACGTCAAGGACGCCAAGCCGGGCGACTTCGACCTGCTGCTGCTGCCGGGCGGCGTCGCCAACCCCGACACGCTGCGTTTGAGCCCGGACGCGATCGCCTTCATCAAGGCCTTCGGGGACGAAGACAAGCCGATCGCCGCCATCTGCCACGGTCCGTGGCCGCTGATCGAGGCCGGCGTCGCCGAGTCGAAACACATGACCAGCTGGCCGTCGTTGCAGAACGACCTGCGCAATGCCGGCGCCGAATGGACCGACGAAGAAGTGGTCGTCGATGGCAAGCTGATCACCAGCCGCAAGCCGGACGATATTCCCGCCTTCAACGCGGCGATTGCCAAGCAATTGATGGTGCTGCAAGAGGCAGGCATCGATCCGGGGCCGACCTCGTAAACAGCGGCTCGCGGTCGGGCGTCAGTGCAGGTGCTGCCACAGCGTCAGGCTGCCGATCGCGATCAGCACCAGGCCGCCGAACACTTCGGCGCGCTTGCCGATGGCGGCGCCGATGCGCCGTCCAACCAGCATCCCGAGCGTGACCATGGTCAGCGTCGCCAGGCCGATCGCCAGCGCCGGCGCCAGGATCGGGGTATCGACAAACGCCAGGCCGACGCCGACCACCATGGCGTCGATGCTGGTGGCGAAACCGGTCAGCGCCAGCAGCCAGAAGGCGCGCGGCGCCGGTTCCTCGCCGGCTTCCGGGGTTTGTAATCCTTCGTGGATCATGCGCAGGCCCAGGCCGCCGAGCAGCACGAAGGCGATCCAGTGATCCCAGCTTTCCACATACGATGCGGCGATGCTGCCCAGCGCCCAGCCGACCAGCGGCGTCACGCCTTCGATCAGGCCGAACAGCAGCCCGGTCTTGAGCGCTTCGCCGAAGCGGACGTTATTGCGGCGCGCGCCCATGGCGATGGCGACGGCAAAGGCGTCGGTCGACATGGCAACGGCGAGGATAAGAATGGCGGTGAGAGTCATGACAGCTTTCTGGTCTAGCAGTGACCGTAGACGGCAAATGGCATGCGGCGCGGCCCGAACGTCGCGCAGACATGCCATTGGTCTTGCCAACCAGAAGGCTTGCACACCATGACGCGAACGCGTCAAGTATGTTGATGTGCAAACTTCCAAAACAGGAAGCAGGCTACTCCCCAAGGGCGGGCGCCATGGTAACGCAAAAGGGGATGTTGATACAAGGCACCAGGCCGTCGCTCAGCAAGGGCGTCGCCGATTCGAACGTGCCCCTTCCAGGACGGATTGCAGGACGGGGCATCGACCGCGACACTGACAATAAAAAAGCCGCTGACGAATCAGCGGCTTTTCAGGAAGAGGTTGGTGGAGGCGGCGGGAATCGAACCCGCGTCCGCAAGCACTCTACAGACAGTTCTACATACTTAGCACTATCATTTAATTTGACCTGTTCAACGGGGATGTGCACCCTTTGAACAAGCGAGTTACCTTAAATTTCGGAAACAACCAAGTAACCCGGTTGAGTCCTAGCCTCTGTAAATGACTCTACTAGTCTTGCGACTCACCCCAGAGGCGAGGTGTTGTAGAGCTAGCAGCAATTAAGCTGCTTGTGCGTACGAGTTATCGTTTGCAGTTATTGATTTCTGGATGTATTTACGAGGTAACCAGTCCTCGGTATGCCCTGCGCTGCTTTGCAACCCACGTCGAAACCAGGTCGCCCCCAACGTCAAGAAACTCCATTGTACTCCAACCGCGCGTGATGTACAGACCTGTTCCTTAGACCCGCCTTAACGCGGTGCTGCCTCAAAAATGCACAATGCATGACAGATTTGCAATACCCTAGGTGGCTCCGATAACCCGACGAGAGATTCCTGAAATGGCGTGCATTGTCTGTGGCAATACCCAAGTGGCCGGCCTGGCCGGATGGCATGCAACTTGTCCGGCCTGTCACTATGAAAGTGCGGCGCTGAACGTGACGATCAATGCCCACAATGGACCGGCGGTGGACGAGGCCGAACGCGAAGCCGGCCTCAAGGCGCTGCGCCTCGAAAACTTCCGCACCATTGTGGCCTGGGCGCGGCGCCATGTGATGGCCAGCCGGCCGCGCTTGCTCGACGTCGGCAGTGCGCACGGATGGTTTCTGGAAACAGCGCAGGGGCAGTTCGATGTGCTCGGGGTCGAGCCGGATGCGGTGGTCGGTGGCCGCGCTGCGGCGCGAGGCTTGCCGGTGCGCTCGGGGTATTTCCCGGATGTGTTGCAAGACGGCGAGCGTTTCGATGTGATTGTGTTCAACGACGTGATCGAGCACATTCCCGACATCCGCAGCGCGCTCGAAGCCTGTCATGCGCGCCTGAACGCAGGCGGCATTTTGATCCTCAACCTGCCGAACAGCCGCGGGTTCTTTTACCGCCTGTCGAAGTTGATCGCGCGCCTGGGCTGGCGCGCGCCGTTCGAGCGGCTATGGCAGAAAGATTTGCCGTCGCCGCATGTGCACTACTTCAATTCGCACAACCTCGAGCAATTGGTGAAGGGGCAAGGCTTCGACGTGGCCGAGGCTGCTGAACTGCCGGCGCTGCGGGCCAAGGGCTTGCTGGAACGCTTGCGCTGCGCCGGCAATGTGCCGGTGCTGTCGCTGTACGTACAATACGTGGCCATCATGTGCGCCATTCCCGTGCTGCGCATGTTCCCGAGCGACATCATCGTTGGTGTGTTCAAGAAAAAAGCCGCAAGCTGAACGCCTGCGGCCAAGGGGGGAGTCTACCGGTCGAATCAGCGGTTGCGGTTGGCGATCTCGTTACCGATGATGCCGCCGCCGATCACACCGGCCACGGTGGCCAGCTTCTTGCCGTTGCCGCCGCCGATCTGGTTGCCAATCAGGCCGCCGATCACGGCGCCGGTGCCGATGCCGACATAGCTTGGCTGGGCTGGGGCCGGAGCGGGCTGTGCGTAGCGTGGTTCTTCATAGCGCGCCGGCTTCGGTGCGGCGTGCACCACGCGGGTTTTCTCGACCACCTTGACCACCGGCTTTTCCTTGATGATCACGGTTGGTTGCGGCTGGGCCTGGACTGGCTGGAGCGGCTGGGCATAGGCAACCTGCTGGGCCGGCACCATGGCCGGGACCATGGCAGGCACCATCTGCTGCGTTGGCGCTGCGGTCATCGCCATCTGGCCTGGCTGGCCGGCGAACTGGCCATTCACGCCGGCCTGCGGCATGGCGTAGGGCGACGCGGCTGCCAGCGGCAGGGCCGGCTCGGGAGCGCTCTTCGACGACGGCAACAGGCCGGTAATGGCGGCGGCGCCGGTCAGGCTGACGATGATCACCGAAGCGGCGGCAGCGGCCATCAAAGGGTGGATGCGATTGCTGGTCGGGTTTTCCATGATCTGCTCCAAACACGTTGTGTTGTTGTATGGAGCTAGATTAATGGCGAGTCCGGTTCAGAGCTAGACACGCGCCTGTATCAATCGTAAAGACTTGTAAGCGCGAGGAGGAGCGGTTCAGGGCGCGCACGCAGGATTGGCAGCATGGCCGCCAATCCGGATGGCCGGGAGACGTTCAGGCCGCGCGCTGTGCAGCGGCAGCCACTTCACGAAGCAGCGCCAGCAAATGAGCCGGCGTATCGAGCAGGTAATCCGCGCCCCAGGTCGACGGTGCGATCGCGCCACAGTAACCCCAGGCGCAAGCCACCGTCACCATGCCGGCGGCGCGGCCGGCTTCGATGTCGCGCAGGTCGTCGCCCACGTACCAGCACTGTTCTGGTGCAAGGCCGAGCCGGCGCGCGCCTTCCAGCAGCGGCGCCGGATGCGGCTTGGCGTGCGGCGTGGTGTCGCCCGAGACGATGCAGCCGGCGTGCGCCAGCGCAATCTGCGGCACCAGCGGGTCGGTAAACCGCATCGGCTTGTTGGTAACGATGCCCCACGCCATGCCGGCTTCCTCGATGCCCGCCAGCAGCTCATTGATGCCGTCGAACAGCGTGGTGTGTTCGGCCATTGCCGACTGGTAGCGCTCGAACCACGCCAGGCGCAGTTCCTCGTAGCCGTCGTCGCCCGGCGCCAGCCCGAAGGCGGCGCCGATCATGCCGCGCGCACCGGCCGAGGCGGTCGGACGCAGCACTTCGTACGGGGCCGGCGCCAAGCCACGTTCCAGGCGCAGCCAGTTGACGGCGGCCGCCAGGTCGGGCGCGGTGTCGGCCAGCGTGCCGTCGAGGTCGAACAAAACGGCGCGCGGCGCCGGCAGGGTAAGGGGAAGGGTCATCAGAGCGGCTTGGTGCACGCCACCATGTAGTTCACGCTGGTGTCGTTGTTGAGCGAATAGATCTTGGTCAGCGGATTGTAGGTCAGGCCTTTCAGGCCATCGACCTGCAGCCCCGCCGAGCGCACGTATTGCGACAGCTCGGCCGGCGTGATGAACTTGCCGTAGTCGTGGGTGCCGCGCGGCAGCAGGCGCAGGATGTACTCGGCGCCGATCACCGCGAACAGATACGACTTGGGATTGCGGTTCAGCGTCGAGAAGAACACCTTGCCGCCCGGTTTAACCAGCGCCGCCGCGGCGCGCACGATCGAGGCCGGGTCGGGCACGTGCTCGAGCATTTCCATGCAGGTGACCACGTCGTACTGGCCGGCTTCCTCGGCCGCCATTTGCTCGGCCGCGATGTGCTTGTAGCGCACCTCGACGCCCGACTCCAGGCTGTGCAGGTCGGCCACTTTCAGCGCCTTTTTCGACAGGTCGATGCCGGTGACCTTGGCGCCTTTTTTCGCCATCGCTTCGGACAGCACGCCGCCGCCGCAGCCGATGTCGATCACGTTCTTGCCCGCCAGCGGCGCGCGCGCGTTGATCCACTCCAGGCGCAGGGGATTGATTTCGTGCAGCGGACGGAATTCCGAAGTCGGATCCCACCAGCGGTGGGCCAGTTCGCTGAATTTTTGGACTTCTTGATGGTCTACGTTTGTCGTCGTCATAGCGTTGAATAATAACGGAAATCGATTTTCACCGTAGGGAAAGTCGTCCCCGCGTAGGCGGGGAGCCAAGTCCCTGTCACCGACGCACAAATGAAAAACCCCGCCGAAGCGGGGTTTCAATTGGCCGGAGCCAGTATTACTTGTTGGCGCTACGGGTACCGACGACTTCGATTTCCACGCGGCGGTTCTGGGCGCGGCCTTCGGCGGACTTGTTGTCGGCCTTCGGCTGGCTTTCGCCCTTGCCTTCGGTGTAGATACGGGTGTCTTCCACGCCCTTGGTCTTCAGGTAGGCCTTGACGGCTTCAGCGCGGCGGATCGACAGCTTCTGGTTGTAGGCATCGGTGCCGATCGAATCGGTGTGGCCGACGGCGATGATGACTTCCAGGTTCATGTCGCCCAGTTTGCCGGTCAGTTCGTCGAGCGACGCTTTGCCGGCCGGCTTCAGGATGGCCTTGTCGAAATCGAAGAAGGCGTCAGCCGAGTAGCTCACTTTTTCCGAGGTCGGCACTGGCGCGGCGACGACCGGGGCCGGGGTGGCTTCAACCACTGGTGCGGCTGGTGGTGGCGGCGCCACGCACTTGCCGTTTTCCAATTTCTCTGGCTCGACGCACAGTGGCGCGTCGCAGCCCGGGACCGCGTCGGCCGGGGTCCAGTAGCCGGTACGCCAGCACAGGCCGAAAGGATTGCGGGCGATCACGCCGCGTGCATCCTGGACGTAGGCGCTGTATGGGGTACGAGCCTTGAGGTCGGTGCTCAGGGGGGCGTATGGCGGTGCACTTTGCGCGGAGGCGACACCTGCAATCGCGGCCGATGCTGCGAACAGAACGGTGATCAGTTTCTTCATATTCTTTTCCTTTCGGTAATTTCCGTGTCGATTCAGTACAGGCTCGATGTGGTCAAGAGATTAACACGGCGACCGGGCTGTCCCGTTTCGAATTGTGAAACAAGCAATTAACTTCCGGGCCATTTTGCCACATGCACCAAAATTGCACGACTGCACCTAAATCAAACATCAGGCATTTAAACGATTCACGTTGTTTTACCGCAACATTTACTCAAGCGGAACCGCTTGGCATCGACAATACTGGAAGTTTTGTGTTTCCGATAACACATTTTAGGGCATGAGAACTGGCATCTTCAATTGCGCAGATGCTATGACACGCGTGGTAGAATCGACCGTTATAACTAATCACCTTCGCCTGGAAGTAGTCGACCCGCCCCATGGATCAATTCGCAAAAGAAACAGTTCCGATTTCCCTCGAAGAAGAAATGCGCAAGAGCTATCTCGATTACGCGATGAGCGTGATCGTGGGCCGTGCGCTGCCCGACGTGCGCGACGGCTTGAAGCCGGTGCACCGCCGGGTTCTGTTCGCCATGCACGAGATGAACAACGTCTATAACCGTCCCTACGTGAAGTGCGCGCGCGTGGTCGGCGAGACCATGGGCAAGTACCACCCGCACGGCGACGCCTCGATCTACGACACGCTGGTGCGGATGGCGCAAGACTTTTCGCTGCGCTACACGCTGGTCGATGGCCAGGGCAACTTCGGCTCGATCGACGGGGACGGCGCCGCGGCGATGCGTTACACCGAGTGCCGCCTGGACAAGATTGCCGGCGAAATCCTGGCCGACATCGACAAGGACACGGTCGACTTCCAGCCGAACTATGACGGCAAGGAAAAAGAACCGACTGTCTTGCCGACCCGCATCCCGAACCTGCTGATCAATGGTTCGTCCGGCATCGCGGTCGGCATGGCGACCAATATCCCGCCGCACAATCTGTCGGAGATCATCGCCGGCGCGCTGCACGTACTGCACAACCCGGAATGCACGATCGACGAGCTGATCGAGCTGATCCCGGCGCCGGACTTCCCGACCGCCGGCATCATCTATGGCGTCTCGGGCGTGCGCGACGGTTACCGCACCGGCCGTGGTCGCGTGGTGATGCGCGCCAAGACCCACTTCGAGGAGTATGGCAAGGACGGCGGGCGCACCGCGATCATCGTCGACGAGCTGCCGTACCAGGTCAACAAGAAGTCGCTGCTCGAGCGCATCGCCGAGAACGTGCGCGACAAGAAGCTGGAAGGCATCAGCGACATCCGCGACGAGTCCGACAAGTCGGGCATGCGCGTGGTGATCGAACTGAAACGCGGCGAAGTGCCTGAAGTGGTGCTGAACAATCTGTACAAACAGACCCAGCTGCAAGACACCTTCGGCATGAACATGGTGGCGCTGGTCAATGGCCAGCCGAAGCTGCTGAACCTGAAGCAGATGCTGGAATGCTTCCTGTCGCACCGCCGCGAAGTGGTCACCCGCCGCACCGTGTACGAACTGCGCAAGGCGCGCGACCGCGGCCACATGCTCGAAGGCCTGGCCGTTGCACTGGCCAACATCGACGACTTCATCGCCATCATCAAGGCCGCGCCGACCCCACCGGTCGCCAAGGTCGAGCTGATGCAGAAGGCCTGGGATTCTTCCCTGGTGCGCGAAATGCTGAACCGTACCGAAACCGGCGCCGCCGGCGGTATCGAAGCCTTCCGCCCGGAACACCTGCCGAAGCACTACGGCATGCAGCAAGATGGCCTGTACAAGCTGTCGGACGAGCAGGCGCAAGAGATCCTGCAGATGCGTCTGCAGCGCCTGACCGGTCTGGAGCAGGACAAGATCGTCAACGAGTACAAGGACGTGATGGCCCACATCGCCGACCTGCTCGACATCCTGTCCAAGCCGGAACGCGTCACCACCATCATCGTCGACGAGATGGGCCAGATCAAGGCCGACTACGCCGACAACGGTAAAGATACCCGCCGTTCGGCCATCGAGCACAACGCCAGCGACCTGGAAACCGAAGACCTGATCACGCCGCAAGACATGGTCGTGACCTTGTCGCACTCGGGTTACATGAAGTCGCAGCCGATCGCCGAATACCGCGCCCAGAAGCGCGGCGGCCGTGGCAAGCAGGCGATGGCGACCAAAGACGACGACTGGATCGACCAGCTGTTCATCGCCAACACCCATGATTACATGCTGTGCTTCAGCAACCGCGGCCGCATGTACTGGCTGAAGGTGTGGGAAGTGCCGCAGGGTTCGCGCAACTCGCGCGGTAAACCAATCGTCAACATGTTCCCGCTGCAGGACAACGAGAAGATCACGGTGATCCTGCCGCTGCAGGGCGAAAACCGCACCTTCCCGGAAGACCACTACGTGTTCATGGCGACCTCGCTCGGCACCGTCAAGAAGACGCCGCTGCGCGACTTCTCCAACCCGCGCAAGGCCGGCATCATCGCCGTGGACCTGGACGAAGGCGACGTGCTGGTCGGCGCCGCACTCACCGACGGCAAGCACGACGTGATGCTGTTCTCGGACGGCGGCAAGGCGGTGCGCTTCGACGAGAACGACGTGCGTCCGATGGGCCGCACCGCGCGCGGCGTGCGCGGCATGAACCTGGAAGAGGGACAGGGCGTGATCGCGCTGCTGGTGGCCGAGAGCGAGCAGCAATCGGTGCTGACGGCAACCGAGAACGGCTTCGGCAAGCGTACCCCGATCGTCGAGTACACCCGCCACGGCCGCGGCACCAAGGGCATGATCGCGATCCAGACCAGCGAGCGTAACGGCAAAGTGGTGGCGGCGACCCTGGTCGAGCCGAGCGACGAGATCATGCTGATCACCACCGGCGGCGTATTGATCCGCACCCGCGTCGGCGAGATCCGCGAGATGGGCCGCGCGACCCAGGGCGTGACCCTGATCGCGGTCGAAGACGGCACCAAGCTGTCGGGCCTGCAGCGCATCGTCGAAACCGACCTCGAAGAAGTCGAGTTCGAGCAGCCGCCGGAGTAATCCGGCGTATAAGGCGGGGGCGCGGCTGCGCTCTCGCCTGTCATTGCCTCAGCTTCACCATCAACGCCGATGGGCTCCATGCCCGCACTGGAAAAACGATAATGAAAAAAATCCTCGTTGCCGTCACCGTCGCCGCTGCCTTTGCCGGCATGCCTTCGTTCGCCATGGCGCAAGCCGCCGCACCTGCCGCTTCGGCCAAGGTCGATCCGCAGACCACCGCCGCCGTCAAGCAGATGCTCGACGCGATGGAAGTGCGCAAGATGATGGTCGCCTCGTTCGCGGAGATGGAAAAATCGCTGCCGCAGATGATGCGCGCCCAGGCCGCAGCCATGATCAATGCCGACACCATGCTGGACGGGGCGAAGAAACAAGAAGCGCTGGCCAAGGTCGATCAGATGCTGCCCGGCGCAGCTGCAGCCGTGAGCAAGTTGTTCCGCGATCCGACCCTGATCGACGAGATGATCGTCGAGATGGTGCCGCTGTACGCGAATAACTACACGACTGCCGAGATCAAGGAACTGACCAAGTTCTATACCACCCCGATCGGACGCAAGATGCTGGCGCTGACGCCGCGGCTGTCGGCCGAGAGCATGGCCCTGGGCCAGCGCATCGTGATGCCGCGCCTGAACACCCTGATGCAGGACATCATGCAGGCCGCCGCGCAGGCAAAATAAACACCGTAGAAAGGACCGCATGACCCGGATATTCAACTTCTCGGCCGGCCCGGCCGTGTTGCCAACGGAAGTGCTGCAGCAAGCCGCGAGCGAGATGCTCGACTGGCACGGCAGCGGCATGTCGGTGATGGAGATGAGCCATCGCGGTCCCGAATTCTCCAGCATTCATCGCCAGGCGCTGGACGACCTGCGCGAGCTGCTGAACGTGCCGGCCAATTACAAGATCCTGTTCCAGCAGGGAGGGGGGCTTGGTCAGAACGCCATCGTTCCGCTCAATCTGGCCGGTCGCCGCGCAGATCCCGTGATCGACTTCGTGCACACCGGTTCGTGGTCGGGCAAGTCGGTCAAGGAAGCGGCGCGTTATGCGCGTGTGAACGTGGCGGCGTCGAGCGAGGCTGAACATTTCGCCCGGGTGCCGGCGCGCGCTACGTGGCAGCTGACGCCAGACGCGGCCTACCTGCACATCTGCACCAACGAAACCATCGACGGCGTCGAATACCCTGACGCGCCGGCGATCGATCCCGCGGTGTATCCCGACCTGCCGATCGTGGCCGACATGTCGTCGCATATCCTGTCGCGCCAGATTGATGTCTCGAAGTATGGCGTCATCTTCGCCGGCGCCCAGAAGAACATCGGCCCGGCCGGATTGACGCTGGTGATCGTGCGCGACGACTTGCTCGACTACGCGTCGCCACAATGCCCGTCGGCCTTCAACTGGAAGACCTGCGCCGAGCACGATTCGCTGTACAACACGCCGCCGACCTATGCGATCTATATCGCGGGGCTGGTGTTCGCCTGGCTCAAAGAGCAGGGCGGCATCGCGGCGATGGAGGCGCGCAATATCGAGAAGGCGCGCCTGTTGTATGCGGCGCTCGACGCCGACGATTTCTACGCGAATCGCGTGGCGCCCGAATTCCGCTCGCGCATGAACGTGCCGTTTTACCTGCGCGACGAAGCACTGAACGACCAATTCCTGGCCGGCGCGAAGGCGCGCGGGCTGCTGCAACTGAAGGGCCACAAGTCCGTCGGCGGCATGCGGGCATCCATCTATAACGCGATGCCGATCGAGGGCGTACAAGCCCTCGTCGATTATTTGAACGAGTTTGCACGGCGGTGACGTCATTGCCGGCGTAGTGCCCGATGGCGCATGTGCCGGCAACGCGCCGCCACCGGCGAACCCAATCGACCACACAGCATAACGATGACAGACAAACTCAAACCCCTGCGCGAACGGATCGATGCGATCGACGCGCAAATCCTCCAGCTCCTCAGCGAGCGCGGCAAGGTCGCGCAAGACGTCGGCCACGTGAAGGCCGAAACCAACGCGCCGGTGTTTCGTCCCGAACGCGAAGCGCAGGTGCTGCGCGGCGTCGCCGAGCGCAATCCCGGTCCGCTCAAGGATCGCGACGTCCAGACCATCTTCCGCGAAATCATGTCCTCGTGCCGCGCGCTCGAAAAACGTGTCACGGTGGCCTACCTCGGCCCGTCCGGTACCTTCAGCGAGCAGGCCGTGTTCCAGCAATTCGGCAGCGCCGTCGAAACGCTGCCGTGCGTGTCGATCGACGAAGTGTTCCGCGCCACCGAAGCCGGCACCGCCGATTTCGGCGTGGTCCCGGTCGAGAATTCGTCCGAAGGCGCGATCAACCGGACGCTCGACCTGCTCCTGGCCACCACCGCGACCATCAGCGGCGAAGTCTCGATCGCCGTGCACCACAGCCTGATGAGCAAGACCGGCTCGATGGACGGCGTGACCGTGGTGTGCGCGCACTCGCAAGCGCTGGCCCAATGCCAGGTGTGGCTCAACCAGCACTATCCGCAGCTCGAACGGCGCGCCGTCGCCTCGAACGCCGAAGCGGCGGTGCTGGCCAGCCAGGATGGATCCATGGCCGCGATCGCCAGCGAGATGGCCGGCGAGCAGTATCAGCTCGGCGTGGTGCAAGCCCACATCCAGGACGACCCGCACAACCGCACCCGTTTTGTCATCATCGGCCAGCTGCAGACCGGCCCCTCGGGCAAGGACCGCACCGGCATCGTGCTGGCGGTGCCGAACAAGGCCGGCGCGGTCTACAACCTGCTGGCGCCACTGGCCAGACACGGCGTGTCGATGACGCGCTTCGAATCGCGTCCGGCGCGCATCGGCACCTGGGAGTATTACTTCTACGTCGACATCGAGGGCCACGTGCACGATGCAGCTGTTGCGCGCGCGCTCGAGGAACTCAAGGACAACGCCGCCTTCTTCAAGGTGCTCGGTTCCTACCCGCAAAGCCTGTAAGCCAACATTCAACGAAAGAATCACATGCCGCAATTCGGTCCTGAATACGTCCGCGCCATCGCCCCTTACCAGGCCGGCAAACCGATCGCCGAAGTCGCCCGCGAGTTCGGGCTCGACGAAGCGTCGATCGTCAAATTGGCCTCGAACGAAAACCCGTTCGGCGTGCCGGAATCGAGCCGCGCCGCGATGCTCGAAGCCGCCGCCGACCTGGGTCGCTACCCGGACGCCAATGGCTTTGAACTCAAGGCCGCGCTGTCGGCGCGTTACGACGTGCCGCCGGAATGGATCACGCTCGGCAACGGCAGCAACGACATCCTTGAAATCGCCGCCCACGCCTTCGTGCAAAAGGGCGAGGCCGTGGTGTATTCCCAATACTCGTTCGCGGTCTACGCGCTCGCCACGCAGGGCGTGGGTGGGCGTGCAATCGTGGTGCCAAGCGTGAACTACGGTCACGACCTGGATGCGATGGCCGCTGCCATCGACGGCGACACGCGCCTGGTGTATGTCGCCAACCCGAACAACCCGACCGGCACATTCATCCCGGCCGAGAGAATCGAGGCTTTCCTTCAGAAGATCCCGGCCAACGTGGTCGTGGTGCTGGACGAAGCCTACAACGAATACCTGGCGCCGGAACACGGCTTCGAGTCGAGCGCCTGGGTGCGCAAGTACCCGAACCTGATCGTCTCGCGCACCTTCTCCAAGGCCTACGGCCTGGCCGGCCTGCGCGTGGGCTTCGCCATCGCCCAGCCGGAAGTGACGGACCTGATGAACCGCATCCGCCAGCCTTTCAACGTCAATTCGCTGGCGCAAGCGGCGGCGATCGCAGCGCTCAACGACAAGCCATTCCTGGAGAAAGGCGCGCAGAACAACGCTGCCGGTTACCGGCAAATGATCGCAGCGTTTGAAGAACTCAAGCTCGAGTACGTGCCGTCGTTCGGTAATTTCGTGCTGGTGCGTGTCGGTGACGATGACGGGGCTGGCGCGCGCGTGAATCTGGCGCTGCTCAAGCAAGGCGTGATCGTGCGTCCAGTCGGCGCGTACGGACTGCCGCAGTGGCTGCGTATCTCGATCGGCCTGCCGCAAGAGAATGCGGCCTTCATCGAAGCGCTGAAGCGAGCGCTCTCGACGCATAGCGCGAGCGCGGTGGGCTGAATGCTGGACAAGATCGTCATCGTCGGCGTCGGTCTGATCGGCGGCTCGTTCGCGCTGGGTTTGAAACGCGCCGGCGTGGTACGTGAAGTGGTCGGCATCGGCCGCCACCCGGAAGCGACAACGCGCGCGCTGGAACTGGGCATCATCGACAGCGTCGGCGCCTCGTACGAGGATGCACTGCGCGGCGCGGACATCGTGCTGCTGGCAGCGCCCGTGGCGCAGACCGGCCCGATTCTTGAGGCGCTGCTGCCGCACCTGCAAGCCGGCACCATCGTCACCGATGCCGGCAGCACCAAGTGCGATGTGGTCGCTGTGGCGCGCGCGGCACTCAAGGACCGCGTCAGCCAGTTCGTGCCGGGCCACCCGATCGCCGGCAGCGAATCGAATGGTCCCGACGCCGCGCTGGCCGGCCTGTACGACGGCAAGAAGGTGGTGCTGACCGCGCTGCCGGAAAACGCCGCGCACGACGTCGAACGCGTCGCCGCTGCCTGGCGCACCTGCGGCGCCATCATCCACAATCTAAGCCCCGAAGACCACGACCGCGTGTTCGCCGCCGTCAGCCACCTGCCGCACCTGCTGGCCTATGCGCTGGTCGACGACGTCGCCGCCAAGCCGCACGCCGCCATGCTGTTCCAGTACGCGGCCAGCGGCTTTCGCGATTTCACCCGCATCGCCGGTTCGTCGCCTGAAATGTGGCGCGACATCAGCCTGGCCAACCGCGCCGCGCTGCTGGCCGAGCTGGACGCCTATCTGGCACAATTGACATCGATGCGCGCTATGCTGGCAGCAAGCGACGGCGCCGCGCTGGAAGCCGTCTACACCACTGCCCAGCGCGCACGGCGCGAGTGGATCGAGGCCATCGAGGCCGGTTCCTCGGTGTCCCCAATCTGTGCGAATCACCAGGAATCATCATGACGCAGCAAAAACACTACCCCGAGCACATCGACCTCGAACCGGTGCTCCACGCCGAAGGGGCGATCCGCCTGCCCGGTTCGAAGAGCATCTCGAACCGCACGCTGCTGCTCGCGGCGCTGGCCGAAGGCACGACCACCATCCACGATCTGCTGGCCTCGGACGACACCATGGTCATGCTGGGCGCGCTGCGCTCGCTCGGCATCGCGTGGGATCAGGTCGACGATCGCACCGTGATCGTGCATGGCAACGGCGGCGTGCTGCCGAATCACGAAGCCGATCTGTTCATGGGCAACGCCGGCACCGCGATCCGTCCGCTCACCGCGGCGCTGGCCGTGATCGGGGGCGACTACACCTTGCATGGCGTCTCGCGCATGCACGAACGTCCGATCGGCGACCTGGTCGACGCCCTGAATGAAGTCGGCGCCCGGATCGAGTACACGGGCGAGCAGGGCTTTCCACCGCTGCGCATTCGCCGAGGCCACATTACCGCGCAGCGCATCTCCGTGCGCGGCAACGTATCGAGCCAGTTCCTGACCGCGCTGTTGATGTGCGCACCCTTGATGGCCAAGACCCACGCGGTGTCGATCGACGTGGTCGGCGAACTGATCTCCAAGCCCTATATCGAGATCACCCTGAACCTGATGCGCCGCTTCGGCGTCGAGGTGCTGCAAAGCGGCTGGTCGTCGTTCACCGTGGCGCCGGGCCAGCGTTATCGCAGCCCGGGCACGATCCACGTCGAGGGCGATGCCTCGTCGGCCTCGTACTTTTTGGCGGCCGGCGCGATTGCCGGCGGCCCGGTGCGGGTCGAGGGCGTCGGTGAACACAGCATCCAGGGCGACGTGCGCTTTGCCGAAGCCCTGGAGCGCATGGGCGCGATCATCACGCGCGGCGACAACTGGATCGAAGCGCGCTCGAATGGCGAATTGAAAGCCATCGACGCCGACTTCAACCACATCCCGGATGCGGCGATGACGATCGCGGTGGCGGCGCTGTACGCGGACGGCCCGAGCACGCTGCGCAACATCGCCAGCTGGCGCGTCAAGGAAACCGACCGCCTGGCGGCGATGGCGACTGAACTGCGCAAACTCGGCGCCGAGGTGGAAGAGGGCGCGGACTATATCCGCATCACCCCGCCGGAGCAGATCAAGGCCGCCACCATCGACACCTACGACGATCACCGCATGGCGATGTGCTTCTCGCTGGCGTCACTGGACGGCAAGGCGCGCCGCGGCAACGCCATGCGCATCAACGATCCGAAGTGCGTGGCCAAGACCTTCCCCGATTATTTCGAGGCGTTCGCCAGCGTGGCGCGCAACGAACTGTTTTAACTGTTTTCATTGTTTCACGAAGAAGCGAGCCTATGCCCAATTCGAACGTACCAGTCATCGCCATCGACGGCCCGACCGCATCCGGGAAGGGCACGGTGGCCTCACGCGTGGCCGAGCGTCTCGGCTTTCATTTGCTCGATTCGGGCGCGCTGTACCGCCTGACGGCGCTGCAGGCGCTGCGCGACGGCATCGACCTGGGTGACGAACACGCGGTCGCCACGGTCGGCGCGCAGCTGCCGGTGCGGTTTGTCGGCACCGACATCTTGCTGGCCGGCGAAGACGTGGGCGACGCGATCCGGGTCGAAGCGGTGGGCAACCTGGCCTCGAAAATCGCGGCGCTGCCAGCGGTGCGCCAGGCCTTGTTCGGCTTGCAGCTGAACTTCCGCCAGGCGCCGGGGCTGGTGGCCGACGGGCGCGACATGGGCACCGTGATCTTCCCGACCGCCAAGCTGAAAGTGTTTTTGACGGCAAGCGTTGCAGCGCGGGCGCAACGCCGTTATAAGCAATTGATTGACAAAGGTTTTTCTGCTAATATGGACGGTCTGCTGGCTGATTTGCAGGCTCGTGACGAGCGCGACACCAATCGCGCAGTCGCGCCGCTGGTGCCGGCAGAAGACGCGCATCTCCTGGATACCTCTGCAATGGGGGTGGATCAGGCGGTCGAGCAGGTGCTGGCCTGGTATGCGCAAAAGTAATTCTCGTATTTAAGACTCTGAATGGCGTTGTGCGTTGTAGATGATCAGTGGCAGGTTCGCTGGTTGCCTATGGCGCATGAACGTCATTCCCGCGCAGGCGGGAACCCAAGTTCGATGCAGACCATTGGCTCGAGCCATCGCCGTGGTGTGCTGGCAAACTTGGGGGGAATGATGCCAGTGGCATCATTCCCGCCTGCGCGGGGAGTCGTTGCCGCCAGTGGCGGGAACGACGGTTTGGCGACATGTGGCGTCGTTTTCGAAGTTACATGTTTTCAGATCCTTGTCCTTTGGTGCCTGCAACAGCATTTTGCTGCCACAGGTGTGTTTAACCCTAACCCAGTTCAGTTCGCATTTCCGTCGAACTGCTGGCTAACATGAAAAGCCTCTCTTTTTTATGTCTACTGCAACCACCCAAGATACCGGTATGGAAAGCTTCGCAGCCCTCTTCGAGGAATCGCTGCAACGCCAGGATATGCGTTCGGGCGAAGTCATCTCGGCTGAAGTCGTCCGCCTGGATCACAACTTCGTCATCGTCAACGCTGGCCTGAAGTCGGAAGCCTTCATCCCGGTCGAAGAATTCAAGAACGACCAGGGCGAACTGGAAGTTCAAATCGGCGATTTCGTTTCCGTGGCTATCGAGTCGCTGGAAAACGGCTTCGGCGACACCATCCTGTCGCGCGACAAGGCCAAGCGTCTGGCTTCGTGGCTGGCACTGGAAAAAGCGATGGAATCGGGCGAAATCGTCACCGGTACCGTCAATGGTAAAGTCAAGGGCGGCCTGACCGTCCTGACCAACGGCATCCGCGCCTTCCTGCCGGGTTCGCTGGTTGACACCCGTCCAGTCAAGGACACCACCCCATTCGAAGGCAAGACCCTCGAATTCAAGGTTATCAAGCTGGACCGTAAGCGTAACAACGTGGTGCTGTCGCGCCGCGCTGTGATCGAAGCTTCGATGGGCGAAGAGCGCCAGAAGCTGATGGAAACCCTGAAAGAAGGCACCGTGGTGACCGGCGTCGTCAAGAACATCACCGACTACGGCGCGTTCGTGGATCTGGGTGGCATCGACGGCCTGCTGCACATCACCGATCTGGCATGGCGTCGCGTGCGTCACCCGTCGGAAGTTCTGTCGGTTGGCCAAGAGATCACCGCCAAGGTCCTCAAGTACGATCAGGAAAAGAACCGCGTCTCGCTGGGTGTCAAGCAGCTGGGCGACGATCCTTGGACCGGTCTGTCGCGTCGTTACCCACAAGGCACCCGCCTGTTCGGTAAAGTCACGAACCTCACCGACTACGGCGCGTTCGTCGAAGTCGAGCAGGGTATCGAAGGCCTGGTCCACGTGTCGGAAATGGACTGGACCAACAAGAACGTGGCGCCAAACAAAGTTGTCCAGCTGGGCGACGAAGTGGAAGTCATGGTTCTGGAGATCGACGAAGAGCGCCGCCGTATTTCGCTGGGCATGAAGCAGTGCAAAGCGAACCCATGGGACGACTTCGGCATGACCCACAAGAAGGGCGACAAAGTCAAGGGTTCGATCAAATCGATCACCGACTTCGGCGTGTTCATCGGCCTGCCAGGCAACATCGATGGTCTGGTGCACCTGTCGGACCTGTCCTGGACCGAAGCCGGCGAAGAAGCCGTGCGTCGCTTCAAGAAAGGCGACGAACTGGAAGCCGTGGTTCTGGCCATCGACGTCGAGCGCGAGCGTGTTTCGCTGGGCGTGAAGCAGCTGGAAGGCGACCCGTTCAACAACTTCGCTTCGCTGAACGACAAGGGCACCCTGGTCACCGGCACCGTGAAATCGGTCGAGCCTAAAGGCGCCGTGATCGCTCTGAGCGAAGAAGTCGAAGGCTACCTGCGCGCGTCGGAAATCGCACGTGACCGCGTGGAAGATGCCGGCACCCACCTGAAAGTGGGCGATTCGGTCGAAGCACTGGTCATCAACATCGATCGCAAAGCGCGCAGCATCCAGCTGTCGATCAAGGCGAAAGACAATGTCGATACCCAGGAAGCGATGAGCAAGCTGTCGTCGAACGACAACAGCGCAGCGTCGGGCACCACCAGCCTGGGCGCACTGCTGAAAGCCAAGTTCGACAACAAGAACTAATCAGGCAACTGATCTGGAGCTGAACCGATGACCAAGTCCGAGCTGATCAACCGTCTGGCCGAGCGTTATTCGCAGCTCGTGGCCAAGGATGCCGAGCTCGCGGTCAAGACCATCCTCGATGCGATGACGGGCGCACTGTCGACCGGACAGCGCATCGAGATCCGTGGTTTTGGCAGCTTTGCGCTCAACAGCCGGCCCCCGCGCATCGGACGCAATCCGAAGTCCGGCGACAAGGTGATGGTGCCCGAGAAACGGGTGCCGCACTTCAAGCCGGGCAAGCAGTTGCGCGAGCGGGTGGACGCGATGGTGGGGCAGCCGATCATCAACGACTGACGTCATTTGCAGCTTCGAAAAACGGCATCCGTGAGGATGCCGTTTTTTTTCGTGGGTCGCCATGGCGCATGCAGGGCCCGAGCATCCCGTGCCACTTTGAAATATCATGGCGAATATGCGACACTTCGCCCTCACGCCATCACCCAGCGGAACCTGCTGATGAAATTCGTTTCCACCATTGCCGGATGTATCCTGTTCATCCTGTTTTTCGGTTTCGCCCTGAAGAACACCCAGGAAGTCGACCTGCGTTTCTTCCTCGATTACGAATTGCGCGGCCCGCTGGTGCTGATGCTGCTGGCCTTTTTTGTCGCCGGCGCCGCCCTCGGCATCCTGGCGCTGACCCCGACCGTGTTCCGCCAGCGCCGCGAACGCTCGCAGCACCGCAACACCATCCAGGCCCTGCAAAGCGCCGCCGGCACCGGCGTTGCCGCGCCCGTGCAGCCGCAGCCTGACAGCATCAACCCGGCACTGCCGCGCCACTAACAACAAGAACCAAGGATTTATGGACTTCGAACTCTGGATGCTGCTTGGCATCCCCTTCTTTTTCGGTCTCGGCTGGCTCGCGGCGCGGGTCGACATCAACGCCGTGGTAGCCGAATCGCGCATCCTGCCGCGTGGCTACTTCAAGGGCCTGAACCACCTGCTCAACGACCAGCCGGATAAAGCAATCGATTCGTTCATCGAGATCGTCAAGCTCGATCCGGAATCCGCCGACATGCACTTCGCGCTCGGCAACCTGTTCCGCCGCCGCGGCGAGACCGAGCGCGCCATCCGCGTGCACCAGAATCTGCTGGCGCGCCCCGACCTGCCGCCCGAGCAAAAAGCGCATGCACAGTACGAACTGGGCATCGACTATCTGAAGGCGGGCCTGTTGGACCGCGCCGAAGAAACGTTCAATCTGCTGGTCGAGACGCCCTATGCGGTGCAGGCGCGCAAGTCGCTGCTGGAAATCTACCAGCGCGAAAAGGAATGGGCGCGCGCTATCGAAGCGGCCGCAGGCCTGCAAGAGTCGGGCGCCGGCTCGCGCCAGAAAGAGATCGCCCAGTTCTATTGCGAACTGGCGCAGGATGCGCTGGTGCATACCGCGCCTTCCGACGCACTGGCGCTGCTGGATCAGGCACTGGTGGCTGACCGCAACAGCGTACGCGCCACCATCCTGCGCGGCGACGCGCTGCTGGCCCACGGCGACGTCGAAGCGGCGCTGGCCACCTGGCGCCGCGTCGAGCAGCAAAGCGTGCCGCACGTGGCCCTGGTGGCGCAGCGCCTGATGGACGGCTATCGCAAGGTCGGCCGGCCGCAGGAAGGCGTCAAGCTGCTGCGCGCTTACCTGGCCGAGGCGTCCTCGATCGACCTGATCGAAGTGGTGTTCAAGGCGGTGATCGAACTCGATGGGGTGGAAGCGGCCAAGGGCCTGGTGGTCGACGAACTGCGCCGCAACCCGACCCTGCTTGGCCTGGACAAGCTGCTGGAAGCGCACTTGATGGATGCGCGCGCCGAAGTGTGGGAAGAGCTGAGCATGGTCAAGGGCCTGGTGCAGCGCTACACCCAGAAGCTGGCGCGCTACCAGTGCAGCCATTGCGGCTTCAAGGCGCGCCAGTTCTACTGGCACTGCCCGGGCTGCAATCGCTGGGAAACCTATCCGCCGCGCCGCACCGAAGAACTCAACGTCATGAACTGACCCGCAGCGGCGCCTCCATTGACCCAGGCGCCGCGCGTTTATTGAAGCCACTAGCCATGAATACCCTGACCCCGAGCCGCCTGGTGGCGGCCGACAGCTTCCGCCAGGCGGCGGCTCCCCAATTGTCCAACGTGCGCCTGCTGGTGGTGGGCGACGTCATGCTCGACCGCTACTGGTTCGGCGACGTCTCGCGCATCTCGCCCGAAGCGCCGGTGCCGGTGGTGCGCATCGAACGGCGCGAAGAGCGTCTGGGCGGCGCTGCCAACGTGGCGCGCAACGCCGCCGCGCTGGGCGCACACACGGGCCTGTTGGGCGTGGCCGGCGCCGACGAGGCGGGCGACGAAATGGAGCGCCTGCTGCAAGAGGCCGGCATCCATAGCTATCTGAAGCGCGATGAAGCGATCTCGACCATCATCAAGCTGCGCGTCATCGGCCGCCAGCAGCAGATGGTGCGTATCGATTTCGAAGACGCGCCGACCGAAAATGTGCTGCGCGACAAGCTGACCCAGTTCAAGGCGCTGCTGCCGGACTACGACGTGATCATCCTGTCCGACTACAACAAGGGCGCGCTGGTGAATGTGGCCGAGATGATTGCCCTGGCGCGCGCGGCCGGCAAGATCGTGCTGGTCGACCCGAAGGGCGACGATTTCACGCCGTACCGGGGCGCCAGCATCCTGACCCCGAACCGCTCGGAACTGCAGCGCGTGGTGGGCGGCTGGAAGAGCGAGGAACAATTGCTCGAAAAGGCGCAGAGCTTGCGCGAAGAGCTGGGCCTGGACGCGCTGCTGCTGACGCGCTCGGAAGAGGGCATGAGCCTGTTCACCGCAAACGAGGTGCTGCACGTGCACGCTGACGCGCGCGAAGTGTTCGACGTCTCGGGCGCGGGCGACACCGTGATCGCGACGCTGGCGACCATGCTCGGCACCGGCGCGCCGCTCGATGAAGCCCTGGTGACGGCCAACCGCGCCGGCGGCATCGTGGTCGGCAAGCTGGGCACGGCGACGGTCACGCGCGACGAGCTGTTTACGGGTTGATTCGCGCTTGAGCAGCCTCAACCCCAGCCGGTCAACGGTGGCCGGGGTGATCCGTTAGGCGAACGTTGGGCGGCGCCGCCGTCCACGCATTCAACCTACGGAGAATCCGATGATCAAGAAACTGATGCTTGCCATTGCCACCCTGGTCGCCGCGAGCAGCTTTGCCTTTGCCCAGGTCGACGTCAACAAGGCCGACGCCGCCGCACTCGATGGCGTAAAAGGCGTGGGGCCGAGCATGTCCAAGGCCATCCTCGACGAGCGCGCAAAAGGCGAGTTCAAGGACTGGACCGACCTGCAGGGTCGCGTCAAAGGCATGGGCGAGAAGAAGGCCGGCAAGCTGTCCGAAGCGGGGCTGGTGGTCAACGGCAAGGCCAAGGAAGGCAGCGCCGCCAAGCCGGCCGCAGCAGCCAAGGGGCAGGGCGAAAAGACCGCCGCCAAGCCGGCCGACGCCAAGGCCGCGATGTAAGCCGATGTATTGACTGACATCCCCGCGGGCGCGTGAGAAGATAGGCAACGAACTTGCATATCTTCATCAGAAAGGTCTTCATGCCGCACGCCCGCATCACCTCCATCGCCCTGGCCGCATCCATGCTGGCCGGTAGCGCGATTGCAGCCACCCCAGCCGTCACCCCAAAGCAACCCGACATCGCGCGCGAGCAAGCCCAGATCAAGAAGATCCTCGGTGAAGTCTCGCAGCAGCGCATCGAAAGCCACATCAGGAAGCTGGTCAGCTTCGGCACCCGCCACACGATGTCGGACACGGTCTCGGAAACACGCGGCATCGGCGCTGCGCGGCGCTGGATCAAGGCCGAGCTGGAGCGCTGCGGCGCGGGCACGCCGTTGCAAGTGACCTACGACAGCCACGTGGCCCCGGTCTCGGCGCGCATCTCGAAGCCGACCGAAATCGTCAACGTGGTCGCCACGCTGCCGGGCACGCAGGCCGAATCGAAGGAACGCATGTACGTGGTCAGCGGCCACTATGATTCGCGCGCCACCGACGTGATGGACGCTACCTCGGAAGCGCCGGGCGCCAACGACGATGCCTCGGGCACCGCCGCCATCATGGAACTGGCCTGCGTAATGGCCAAGTACAAGTTCGACGCCACGCTGGTGTTCATGGCGGTGGCGGCCGAAGAACAGGGCCTGATCGGCGCCCGTCACTGGGCCGAGGGCGCGCGCGCCAAGAACTGGAACGTGGCCGGCATGTTCACCAACGACATCATCGGCAGCTCGCGCGCCGACGACGGCCAGGTCGACAACAAGCAGGTACGCCTGTTCGCGCAGAGCATTCCGGCGACCAAGGAAATGAGCGAGACCGTGCGCCAGCTGGTGGCCACCGGCGGCGAAAACGATTCGCTCTCGCGCCAGCTGGCACGGCACACCAAGGAGCAGGGCGAGCGCTACGTGAAGGGCTTCAAGGTCTCGGTGATCCAGCGTCACGACCGCTACCTGCGCGGCGGCGACCATATGCCGTTCCTGGAGCAGGGCTACGCCGCGCTGCGCTTCACCGAGCCGGCGGAAGATTTCGCGCACCAGCACCAGGACCTGCGCACCGAAGGCGGCAAGGTGTACGGCGACCTGATCGAGTTCGTCGACTTCGACTATGTGGCCAAGGTGGCCAAGGTGAATGCGGCCGCCATGGCCTCGCTGGCGCTGGCCCCGGCCGCGCCGCAAGAGGTCAAGCTGCGCACTGCGGGTCTCACCAATGACTCGACCCTGGTGTGGAAGGCCAACGCCGAGCCGGATGTCGCCGGTTACCGCATCGTCTGGCGCGACACCACCGCCGCCACCTGGCAGGGCTCGAAGTGGGTCGGCAATGTAACGCAAGCCACGCTGGACCTGTCGAAGGACAATGTGTTCTTCGGCGTGCAGGCGGTCGACAGGGACGGCAACGTCAGCGTCGCCACCTATCCGATGCCGCTGCGTTAAAGCGCACACCGGGCACGCGCGCGCGGTTACCGGCTGCATGCGCATGCCCTTGGGGCCGGCTGCATTGCGAACCGATCGCAGTCTGCCCCGACGTCTAATTGCTTCTCGGATTAAAATGACGCTTTGGTATCGCAAAGGTTTGGGAAAGCAATGGCATACATGACCATCGAAGCCACGATCGGCAACACGCCGCTCGTGCAGCTGCAGCGCCTGCCGGGCGCCGACATCGCGGCCCGCAACAATATCATCCTGGCCAAGCTCGAGGGCAACAACCCTGCCGGTTCGGTCAAGGACCGCGCTGCCATGGCGATGCTGCGCGGCGCCGAAGAGCGCGGCCAGATCAAGCGCGGCGACACGCTGATCGAAGCGACCAGCGGCAACACCGGCATCGCGCTGGCGATGGCGGCGGCGATCCGCGGCTACAAGATGATCCTCTTGATGCCGGACAACCTGTCGGTCGAACGGCGCCAGAGCATGGCCGCCTACGGCGCCCAGATCATCCTGACGCCAAAATCGGGCGGCATGGAATACGCGCGCGACATGGCCGAGCAGATGCAGAAGGACGGCCAGGGCATCATCCTCGACCAGTTCGCCAACTTTGACAATCCGCGCGCCCACTACGAAAGCACCGGCCCTGAAATCTGGCGCGACACCGAAGGGCGCGTCACGCATTTCGTCAGCGCGATGGGCACCACCGGCACCATCATGGGTGTCTCGCGCTACCTGAAGGAACAGAACCAAGCGGTGCGCATCATCGGCGCCCAGCCGGAAGAAGGTTCGTCGATTCCCGGCATCCGCAAGTGGCCCGAAGCCTACCTGCCGAAGATTTTTGAACAAGCACGCGTCGACCAGGTCGAGAGCGTGAGCCAGGCCGCCGCCGAACAGATGGCGCGCCGGCTGGCGATCGAAGAGGGCATCTTCGGCGGCATCTCGGCTGCCGGCGCCTGCGAAGTGGCGCTGCGCGTGGCGCAGAGCGTGGAGAACGCAACGATCGTGTTCGTCGTGTGCGACCGTGGCGACCGTTATCTGTCGACCGGCGTGTTCCCGGCGTAATAGCGCCCTGGGATTGGCGGCGCTGCTGCCAATCCCAGGTTCAAAAAGAAAGCCGCCCGGATCACGGGCGGCTTTGTTGTTTCTGCCACCAATGCGGCGGCTCGTACACCCGCGCGGGCGTACGCACTACTGGGCCAGCGCACAAGGCGCTGCTTGAAAACCGATCGCATGCGGCGCTACGCGAGCGCCGCGGCAATCAGTCCTTGGCTGCCGAAACGGCGCCTTCCTTCGGCTTGAACTGCTTGTCGCTGATGCGGAACTTGGCGCGGCGGTCGCCCATCAGGTAACGCAGGTCACGGATCGACAGATCGCTCACTTCGTGCATGCGGATCAGCAGCGACGCGCCGACCGGCAGGCGGTGGTGACGAATCTTCGAGATCACCGGCGGCGCCACTTCCAGCGCGCGCGACAGTGCAGCGTCGTTCTTCAGACGCAGGTTCTCGATCAGGGTGTCGAGCAGACGGTTCGGGTTGTATTGCAGCAGTTCGTCGCCTTCCGAATCGCTGTTCATATCAATGCCGACTTGGTTTGTCATGGTTCAAATTCCTATCTGGGGTTGGGCGAAATCGCGGGCGGCGTTTCGATTTCAGAAGTTTAATTTCGTAATTTTCTATTCAATTGTACAACTATTTTTATTCCGATACTTAGGAGCAAGTGGGAATAACAGCGCGAATTCGGTTGTCGTTGTCTGCATGCAACAATAGCCGCAATGCAATTCTCTCATAAAATCACGGAGAAATTAATTGTTTTTTCGTTAAGGCTTAGTGTAGAGGCAACAAGAGTATGATGCCGCACAGTACGATTATTGCTGACTTGATGGCAAGAATTCAGGGGGTATGGACGAGAAAGTGGTATTTCCGCCAAGAATAGACGTGATATGACTGCATACCCCCATGGGGTATGTATCAGATGATGGACGACAAGGAGAGAAGCGCGCGGGAAACGTGTTACAACTGATTACAAAGTTTCCCGCGAAGTAAAGGTCAACCGCCGCGTGACAGACGCACTGCGCGCCCAAGCTCGATCACCGACATGGCATAGAAATAACTGCGATTGTATTTGGTGATAGCAAAGAAGTTATCGTTCGCGACCCAATACTCGGTTGGCTCGGCGCCGTTTTGCAGGTCGATCAAGCCATACAGGCGATCTGCCGGCAGCCCGGTCGCAGCGACCACGCCGGCCTGGCGCAGTTCTTCCGGGCGCAGCGTCGCCGACAGGCCGCGCTCGAGCAGCGGTTCCCAAGCGCGGTTAGGCGAGACATCGGCCGCGAACACCGGCGGGCCGCGGTGCTCGGCGTTCCAGCCGTGCTGGATCAGGAAGTTGGCGACGCTGCCGATGGCATCCTGGCTCGAGCCGCGCAGGTCGACATGGCCGTCGTTGTCGAAGTCGACGCCGTATTTCAGGATATTGCCCGGCATGAACTGCGGCATCCCGACCGCCCCGGCGAATGAGCCGAGCAGCGAGAACGGGTCTTCATTGCGCTCGCGCGACAGCACCAGCGTGTGGGCCAGTTCGTCGCGGAAGAAGGCCTTGCGCGCGGCCTGGTTGGGCGTTTCGGGATAGGCAAACGCCAGCGTGGTGAGCGCGTCGACCACGCGGAAGCGCCCCGTATCGCGGCCGTAGATCGTCTCGATGCCGATGATGCCGACGATGATTTCGGCCGGCACGCCGTAAGCCGCTTCGGCGCGCGCCAGCGCTTCGGCGTTCTCGTTCCAGAAACGCACGCCGGCATTGATGCGGATCGGCTCGATGAAGCGGGCGCTGTAGGCTTGCCAGTTTTTCGGTTTACCCGGCGGCGCCGGCTTGACCAGCTGCACCGCCGAGTCGATGAAACGCACCTGGCCGAACAACTTGTCCAGTGCTGCGCGGTCGAACCCGTGCTGCAGCACCATTTCGTTGACGAATTCGCGCACCGGCAGCCATTCCATGAAGTTGACGTGTTCGCCGTCGACGTCGATTGCGGAGGCAGCCCCGGCAACCGCGGCGCCGGCGGCGGCCGCCTTGACGACACGCTTCGGCGCCGCCTTGGCCTTGACCGGCTTGGCCTTGGCGGCTGCCTTGGCTTTCGCCGAGCGCGGCTGGGTGTCTTTGGTGGCGGCGAACGCATCGCCATGTGCGGCGGCGGCAAGCGCCAGTGCGGCAAACAGGGAAACTAATTTCATCTGACTTGAGACAATAGACTTTTCAACGTGGCGGTGAGTTGACGATGGTGCCCGGCGTGCTGGCGCGGCGGCGCATAGCGCCAGGCACTGTAGCGGCGCAGGAAGTCTAGCGCAGCCGCACGCGCCTGTGGCGCGAGTTTGATTTCACTGGCGCCGGGATCGGCGCCGAGGCGCGCCGCAAACGCACTCGGACTTTCGTCGAGATCACGCGCGATGCCGGCCTGGGCCAGGCGCTTGCACAGGGCCAAGTATAGAGCATCGACCGGGTCGGTTTCCCGACGCCGCCGCAAAAATCTCAGCAGCAGCAACATGGCGCCGCCCAGCGTTAGCAAGGCAGCAAAAGGCCAGCCGAACAGCTGCTGTTGCAAGCTTTGCACCACATCGCGCTGGCGCTCGGGCGTGTAGTTCAGCACCCACTGGTTCCAGCCATTGTTGGCGGCATTGACCGCGTCGCGCAACTGCGCCAGCCAGGCGTTGCCCTCGCCGCCGAACGGATTCATGCCGCGCAGCGCGTCGATGCCGAACGGGGCCGGGCGCGGCACCGAAGCGCCCAGGCCGCGGTTCACGCGTTCGGGCGCCACCGCCGCGGTCGGGTCGACCCGCATCCAGCCACGATCTTCGAGCCAGACTTCGGCCCAGGCGTGGGCGTCGGACTGGCGCACCGTCATGAAGCCGTCGAGTGGATTGATGTCGCCGCCCTGGTAGCCGGTGACCACGCGCGCCGGCACCCCGGCGGCGCGCATCAGGAACACGAAGGCGCCCGAGTAATGCTCGCAAAAGCCGGCGCGTGCGCCATATAAAAATTCGTCGACCGTGTGCCGTCCCAGCAGCGGCGGCTCGAGCGTGTACGAGAACGGCTCTTCGCGAAAGCGCCGCAGCACCGCTTGCACGCGTTGCGCCGGGTCGTCGATCAGGCGCAGCGCGCGGCCTTCGGCCAGCGCGCGCGGATTGAAGCCGTAAGGCAGCAGCAGCCAGCGCTCGGCGCCTTCGAGCAGCGCGCCGCGCTGCAGCGCGTAGTCGGTGTGCGAGCTGGCGCGGTAGCGCAGGCGCGCGTCCAGCGGCGTATCGGACGTTAATTCAAACTGCGACGACAGCCGCACCTGGCGCCCCGGCACCTCGGGCAGTTCGCCCGCCATCTCGAGCGCGAACACCCAGTGCGATTGCGACGGTTCGAGCGTGACTTCGTAGTCGACGCCCGGCTGACCCACCGCCAGGTGCAGGTTGCGGCCAGAGATGCGTCCCGCGCCGCGGCTCCAGGTGCGGCCATCGAAGGCGTCCAGCACCGGGCCGCGCCAGTAAAGCTGCGCTTTGTCCGGCGCGCGGCCGAAGAAGCGCGCGCGGAAAGCCGGTTCTTCGGACAACGCCAGGTTCGACATCTGGCCCGGCGCCATCTGGTCCGACAAGCCCGACTTGCCCGAACCCGAACCGCCCGGCATGCCCCACAGCGGCCCCTGGATGCGCGGGAACACCACGAACAAGAGCGCCGCCAGCGGCGCCGCAATGGCCAGCGTGCGCGCCGCCATGCCGAAACGCGTGCGCAGCGGCGGCACCGCGCCGGTGAAGCCGAACGACAGTTGGGTGGTCAGGAGCAGCAGGATCGAGGCCACCATCATCAGCGCGGTGCCGATGCCCTGGGCGTAGAAGAAGTTGGTCAGCACCAGGAAGAAACACAGGAAGATCACGACATACAAGTCGCGCCGCGCATGCATCTCGAGCATCTTGAAGGCCACCAGCAGCACCAGCATCGCCACCCCGGCATCCTTGCCGATCAGGGTGTCGTAGCTGAACTGCACGCCGAGCATGGCGCCGGCGGCGATCGGCAGCAGCAGCATGGCCGGCGGCATGCGCCGGCCGCGCAGCGTGATCAGGGCACGCCACAGCAAGGTGGCGCCGCACAGCAGCGAGACCCACAGCGGCAGGTGCGCCGCATGCGGGGCCAGCACCAGCACCGCGCTCGCGAGCAGCAGCATGGTGTCGATCTTGTCGCGCGACAGCGGCAGTGCAATCAATCGGGCATCCGTCGCTTTCACGCCGCCTCCCGCATGCCGTACAAGGCCAGCGCGCGCAGGCAGGCGGCCTGGTGCGCGGCGCCGTTGGCGGCGTCGTAGCGCAGCGCGCCCAGGCGAAAAGCGTAGGGCAGGGCGCGCGCTTCGGCGTCCAGCACCCAGCGCGTCATGCGCGACAGGCGCAGCTCGAGGTCGACCCAAACCGGGATGGCATCAAAATCCAGGAGCAACCCGTCGCCGCCGGTGCCTTCGAAATGCTTGGTCACCAGCTGGCCGCCAAGCGCCGGGTCGAGCCGGGCGATCTGGCGCCATGCCATCTGGCGCGGCGAGTCGCCGGCCTGGTAGCTGCGGATGCCGGCAAAATCGTCGTTGCCGCCCGGGCGCGGATTGTTGCCGGCGCCACCCGCCAGCGGCAGCGGCGGGGCGCCGTCTTCGGGACGCGGATAGACCAGCGCGCGCGCCGCCGGGCGCCAGTAGCTCCAGGCCTGGAACAGGCCGAGCGGAAACCGGGTCGACAGTTTCACGCGCGCCGGCGCCAGCCAGCCACGCGCATTTGTCGGCACCGACAGCGTCACCGTGGTCTGGGCGCCGGGGGCGACGTCGGTCATGTGGCGCAGGTCGGCGCCGTTGGCGATGTCGGCGAAATCGGCGCGCAGCGCGTAGCGCGCCAGGCGCGTGCGGTTGCTCAGGAGCAGCTCGAACTGCGCTTCCTGGCCCGCGAACACGGGCGCCACGCGGCCCTGCTGCAAACGCAGGTGGGCCAGATTGCGGTAGGTGGCCACCATGTCCACCAGCGCGCACGACAGCGCCAGGAAGGTCAGGCCGAAGCCCAGGCCGAGCGCATAGTTGATCGATCCGATCAGCAGCACCAGCAGCAGCGCGGCAAAGCCCAGACCGGCCCGGGTGGGCAGGATGAACACGCGCCGGCTCTTGATCTCGATCTCGCCCGCGTCCTGCGTGCCGGCGCGCGGCAGCCAGGCTCCCGTGCTGCGTCGTACCCAGCCGCGCAAGCCCTGGGTCATCAGAGCGCGACCGATTTTTGCAGCTGCAGCACCAGGTCGCGGCTGGCCACCGCCGTGCCATGCGCCGCGCGCAAGGGGCGCAGGCGGTGCGCGCAGACCGGCACCAGCACCGCCTGGATGTCTTCCGGCAGCACATGATCGCGCCCTTCGAGCGCGGCCCAGGCGCGGCCGGCCTGCAGCAGGGCCAGCGCGGCGCGCGGCGACAGGCCTTCGGCGAACATGCCGTTCTGGCGCGACGCCTGGGCCAGTGCCTGGACATAGGTCACCAGCGAAGCCGACGCGTGGATTTCTTTGAGCGTGCGCTGCGCTACCGCAAGCTCGGCCGCCTGCATCGCCGGCTGCAGATTCTTGAGCATGCTGCGCCGGTCTTCGCCCATCAGCAGCGCGCGTTCGGCGGCGGCGTCCGGGTAGCCCAGGGTCAGGCACATCAAGAAGCGGTCGAGCTGCGACTCGGGCAGCGGGAACACGCCGACCTGGTTGGCCGGGTTCTGGGTCGCGATCACGAAGAACGGGCGCGGCAAGGCGCGGGTCACGCCGTCGGCCGAGACCTGGCGCTCTTCCATCGCCTCCAACAGGCCCGATTGGGTCTTCGGCGTAGCGCGGTTGATCTCGTCGGCCAGCAGCACCTGGGTAAAGATCGGGCCCGGGTGGAACACGAACTCGTTCTTTTCGCGCTCGTAGATCGAGATACCGGCGATGTCGGCCGGCAGCAGGTCGCTGGTGAACTGCACGCGGTTGAATTTCAGGCCCAGCGAAATCGCCAGCGCATGCGCCAGCGTGGTCTTGCCGACGCCCGGCAGGTCGTCCAGCAGCAGGTGGCCGCCGGCCAGCATGCAGGTCAGGGCCAGGCGCACCTGCTGGTCTTTGCCGACCACGACTTCGTTGACCTGGCGTGCGACGGCGTGCAATTTGTTGAACATGGATCGGGTTCCGGTTGGGTCTGGTAAGGCTTGATTGGTGCAGCCGCTGCTGCGAAGCGTGCTGCCGTCATGGTAGATTAACGCCATGGGCAACCTTCCTGCTGCAAAGCAACAAGCCGTCAGGGGATTCTATGCGAGAACGGCGGCGCAGGGGGAGTTCGATGAAAGCACAGACCTGAGAGCACATGAGTACAGCCATTTACAGCCACCCCGACTGCATGCGCCACGAGATGGGCAGCTGGCACCCGGAAAGCCCGGCGCGCCTGCAGGCGATCGACGACCAGCTGATATTGGCGCGCGTCGCCGACCTGGTCGAGCAGCGCAGCGCGCCGCTGGCCGAACCCGAGCAGATCCTGCGTAATCACACGCCGAACGCGCTGGCGCTGATCCGCGACCAGGTGCCGGCCACGCCGGGCGAGTACTACCCGCTCGACGGCGACACGTCGCTGAACCACTACAGCTACCAGGCGGCGCTGCGCGCGGCCGGCGCCGCGCTGGCGGCTACCGACGCCGTCATCGCCGGCAGCATCGCCAACGCCTTCTGCTCGGTGCGTCCACCGGGCCACCACGCCACCCCGACCGAGCCGATGGGCTTCTGCCTGTTCAACAATGTCGCCATCGCCGTGCGCCACGCGCTCGAGGCACATGGCCTGGAACGGGTGGCGATCGTCGACTTCGACGTCCACCATGGCAACGGCACTGCCGACGCGTTTGAAAATGAGCCGCGCGTGCTGATGGCCAGCTTCTTCCAGCATCCATTCTTTCCGTACAGCGAAGTCGAGCCGGTCACGGCCAACCGCATCAACCTGCCGGTGCCCGAGCGCTGCGACGGCGACCTGGTTCGCCAGCTGGTGCGCGAGCAGTGGCTGCCGGCGCTCAATGCGTTCAGGCCGCAGATGATTTTCGTCTCGGCCGGCTTCGACGGGCATCGCGACGACGACATGGGCGGCATCGGGCTGGTGGAAGCCGATTACGCCTGGATCACGCGCCAGATCATGGCGGTGGCCAAAGCGCATGCGGGCGGGCGTATCGTCAGCTGCCTGGAGGGCGGCTATGAGTTGTCGTCGCTGGGGCGCAGCGTGGTGGCGCACGTGAAGGTGCTGGCTGAACTGGAATAGCGGGAACCCAAGGGGGGCTCTTCGCCACTAACGCTAACCCGGCTTGATTATGCCGGCCAGCGTCGAGGAGACCAACATGAACAAGAAACACGCCTTGTGTACGTTATGCCTGTTGTCTGCAGCCAGTGTCGCCAGTGCGGCCAACTACACCCTCTGGATCAACGGCCGCAATTCGGGCGGCACGCCCGGCAACTACGAAGACTTTCGCTACTGGGGCCCGGCCGGGGTGCAGGCCGGCGTCAACAAGAAGGCCGTCAACTGGGATGGCCGCAGCAGCATCGCCTCGCAAAGCGGCCTGGTACGCAATGCGCTCGACTGCTTCTGCACCGGGAACAACTGGTGCTACATCGCCAGCTACAGTGCCGGCGACCTGCTGCTCGGCTACACGCTGGCTAATTATGGCGGCTCGGCGCGCGCGCGCCAGAACGCCACGCCCAGCGCGGCCGGCGTGTGCGCTGGCATTGGCGGCACCCAGACCGGCTGGAACATCAAGTGGGTGCGCGTCGCGTCAAGCGCGGCGGGCGGCTCGGAGATCGCCGATGCCGGCGCCTGGACCACGTCCGAGCCGCTGGTGCAAGACCTGAAAACCGGTACCGCGCGCGCCATGTACAACCACAACGACACCCGCAATATCTGGTTCTACATGTACGCCGGCGCGCGCGGCACCGCGTATTCGTTCCTGCTGCCGGGCCAGGACGACGAAGTGGTGGCGTACCACAGCAGCGGCGCCACCGCCGGCGGCAGCGGCCGCTCGCTGTGCAATCCGGGCGACTGGCTGTGCGACGACCTGCGCCTGGGCACCGCCGCCAACCAGGGCGGCAGCGTCAAGTGGAGCTACCACTCGGTCGAGTTCCGCGACGACGGCGAAGACTACAACCATTACGGCGACGGTAACTGGGCCGGCACCATCGGCCTGGTGCGCGCCGCGGTGGCGGCCAGTGCGAATTGAGCGGGGGCGCGGGCGCACGCTGTGGCTGGTCGTTTCATGCAGCGTGCTGGCGGCGCTGGCGTGGTTGTTACTACGCGATGATGGCGCTGACGTGTATTCCCGTGCGGCACCGGCGGCCGGGCTGCCGTTCTTTGGGCCGGTCCCGGCCGCCGCCGCAGCACGCCAAGAGCATGACGCACAGCGGCGGCGCTTGCTGGAGCAGGTGCGCCTGACCGATCACACCTATTGCAGCTACCTGCAGAACTCGCAGTACCCGCACGAATCGCGCCCGGCCGGCCACAATCCCGACCAGCTGTATCCGAACCGGCCGCTGCTCGAGGCCAATCCGATGCGGGGGGAGGGCGGCGCCAGCGATCCCGGGGTGGTGCTGCAGACGGCCCAGTCGCGCGTCTACCTGGCGGCCGGCGAAACGGTGATGCTGTCGCTGCGCGCCGTCAATGCCAGCGGCGGGCCGCTGCCACTGGTGGTGACGCGCGCGCTGGCGCAGGGCATGAGTTACGGCGGTCAACGGCCGGCCCCGCGGGTGACCCTCGACTTCGTCGAACAGGACGGCGCCTGGGCCGCGGCGCTGACCCCGAGCCAGGGCGCGCTGGGGGCGTTCCACGGCACCATCCGCACCGAGGTGCGCTACAGCGCCGGCGGGCGCGCCGGCTTCGTGCTGTTCGACGTGCTGTATTCGCCGACCCTGCCGGCTGCCTGGTCGGGCCAGGTGCGTGAATCGCGCGCCGATGGTTCGCTCGGGTTCCAGCTCGGCCTGGACGTGCGCCAGCCTGGGCGCTACGTGGTCAGCGGCCGGGTCGACGACGCCAACGGCCGCCCGTTTGCGCTGGCCACCTTCAACGACGTGCTGGGCGCGGGCGCGCAGCAGGTACGCTTGAGCGTGTTCGGCAAGCTGCTGCACGACGGCGCGCCGGCGCTGCCGCTGGCGCTGCGCGACGTCGACGGCTACCTGCTGCGCGAGAACGCCGATCCGGACCGCTTGCTGCTGCCGCGCCTGGAGGGCAAGGTGGCAGCCAGCACGGCGCGTTCGCTCGATGGCATCTCGAACGCCGAATGGCAGAGCGAGGAGCGCAGCCGCTACCTGGCCGAATATGCGCGCGACCGGATCGCGGCGCGGAGCCAGGCAGCGCAGTACGATCCCGCGCTGGCGCTGCCGGCCAGTGCCTGCGTGGCGGCCGGGCGCTGATGCGGGTGGCCAGGCACGGGTCGGCTCAAATCACACCGATTCAGCCTGCAAACAACGGCAAATGCTCGACCATCGAGGCCGCCGCAATCGCGCAGCACAGCATGGCAACGCCGCCCCAGCGCGCTGCCGACCGTTTTACCTTTTCCCGTACTCGCATGGCTGTGCTCCTGGTTGTTTGGAAACAAGGGGCCAGTGTGCATGCCGATTATGTCAACAGTGTTGCAACCGCTCAACGCAGCAGGCGCGCGGAGGCCAGTTGTGGCGTCGGTGATACTGCTTGCTGCCGCGACAGCGTAAAATAGCCGGTTAGACGCGAAATTCACGCGAAAACCACGCACGATAAAGAGAGCAACAGCATGTCGATACAATGGTTCCCTGGGCACATGAACGCGGCCAAGAAGGAAGCGGCCGAGCAAATGGAGAACATCGATCTGGTGATCGAAGTCCTGGACGCGCGCCTGCCCGAGGCCAGCTGCAACCCGCTGGTGGACCAGCTGCGCAAGTTTCGCCAGCGCCCTTGCCTGAAGGTCTTGAACAAGATCGACCTGGCCGACCCCGCCGCCACCGCCGCCTGGAAAGCGTACTACGACGCCCAGGACGGCGTCACCGCCTACCCGATGACGACCAAGAAGCCGGCCGACGTGGCGCGCATCCCGGAACTGGCCCTGTCGCTGGCGCCGCACCGCGGCGTGCCGACCAAGCCGCTGCGGATCATGATCATGGGCATTCCCAACGTCGGCAAATCGACCTTGATGAACGCGCTGCTGAAAAAGCGCGTGGCCAAGGTGGGCGACGAGCCGGCCGTGACCAAGGTCCAGCAGCGCCTGTACCTGAACAAGAACGTGGTGCTGGTCGACACGCCCGGCATGCTGTGGCCAAAGATCGCCATGGCCAGCGACGGCCTGATGCTGGCCGCCAGCCACGCGATCGGCACCAATGCGCTGGTCGAGGAAGAAGTCGCCGAATACCTGGGCGGCCTGCTGCTGGAGCGTTACCCGCATCTGCTGGCGGCGCGCTACGGCCTTAAAACCGACGGTATGGATGGCGTCGACGTGGTCGAAGGCGTGGCGATGCGGCGCGGCTTCCGCATTCGCGGCGGCGAGTTCGATTATGAAAAGGCGGCCCACACGCTGCTGCAGGATTACCGCCAGGGCGCGCTGGGCCGCATCAGCCTGGAAACGCCCGAGTCGCGCGCCGCCAGCCTGGCCAGGCACGAAGCCGAGGTGGCGGAGAAGGCGCGTATCGCGGCCGAGAAAGCGGCCGCCAAGCTCGAGGAAGCGGCGCGCGGCAAGCGCGGGACTTAACATCGCCTGCGTCTATTTGGCGCCCGGCTCCCCGAATCTGAAACTCGACACCGCCAGGCTGCCGAAGAAATCGTCTTCGTGATACACGCACGTGGCCGGCTCCTGCGCGGCCGCCCCCAGCGCCACCATCAGCGGCATCAAATGCTCTTCACGCGGATGGGCGGCGCGTGCCTGCGGCGCCGTGTCCCAGCGCAGCAGCAATTGCTCGCGCTGCGCTGGATCGTGTTCCAGCAACGTGTCCTGCAGCCAGGCGTCGAACGCGTGCGAGGCGATCTTGCCGCTCGGCCCGAACTGGCGCAGGTTGTGGAACGACAGCCCGCTGCCGATGATCAACACGCCTTCATCGCGTAGCGGCGCCAGTGCACGCCCGGCTGCGAGGTGCGCCGCCGGATCGAGGTCGCGCCGCAGCGACAGCTGCACCACCGGCATCTGCGCTTCCGGGTAGACCGGATACAACATCGAAAACGTCCCATGGTCGAAACCGCGCTCGGCATCGAGCCCGGCTGGAAAACCGGCCGCGCCCAGCAGGTCGGCAACGCGCCGCGCCAGTGCCGGGTCGCCCGGCGCCGGATAGCGCACCTGATACGTATGCGGCGGAAAGCCGCCATAATCGTAGATCATGCCCGGCGCCGCGCCGGCTGACACTGTAAATTGCGGCGTTTCCCAGTGACTGGTCACCACCAGCACCGCGCGTACCGAACCACTGGCATCGGCCGCGCGCCGCATTGCCGCCAGCGACTCGGCCAGTTTGTCGTATGCCGCCCCGGTCTGCTCGCGCATCCAGGGCCAGGGGCCACCGCCGTGCGAGACAAAATAAGTGGGAAGAGTGGCCATGGATGCTCCTTGCGATACGTCAAAGAACCGATGCTAACCGATCCGCGCGGCCCTTGCCGAAGGCCGACCACGCGCCGATGATGGCCCTGCGCGCGCTGTCGATTTGCCATGCTGCGGCGGCGTGGGCGATGCGGCAGCGTGCCACCCCATTTGTTTCAGCGGTAAGCAAATGCAATAAATCGGCGGCTATAGACAGGGGGCGGCCAAAAAATGGTAATCTGCCGGTCGTTTGCTTACTCATTTTCTGTGGAAGGATCACCATGCGTTCCCTGCGCTCCCTGCGTTTCGCCCTCGTTGCCGCCGCCCTGGTGGCCGGTTTTGCCAACGCGTCGCCGACCAACCCGGTCAATGGCGCCGAGTACACCACGCTGGCAACGCCACAGCCGACCCAGACGGTGGGCAAGAAGGTCGAAGTGGTCGAGTTCTTCGCTTACCACTGCCCGGCCTGCAACGCGCTGGAACCGACCCTGAACGCATGGATCAAGAAGCAGGGCGACAACGTCGTGGTGCGCCGCATCCACCTGCCGTTCCAGGGCCCGGCCGATCCGGAAGCGCACCTGTTCCTGACGCTCGACGCGATGGGCAAGCTCGAGGAATACCACGGCCGCGTGTTCCGCGCCGTGCACGTCGAGCGCAAGCGCCTGATGAAGGACGAGGACATCATCGCCTGGGCCACCTCGAACGGCCTGGACAAGGCCAAGTTCATGGCAGCGTGGAATTCGTTCGGCGTGACCACCAAGCTGCGCCGCCTGTCGCAGCAGGCCGAGGCGTATAAAGTCAGCGGCACCCCGACCATCATCATCGACGGCAAGTACGTGACCTCGCCGGCGACCGTGTCGCAAGCGTCCAAGATCCAGGACATGAACCAGCTGATGACCGCCACCACCCAGGTGATGGACGCACTGGTCGCAAAGGCAGCCGCAAGCAAATGAGCAAAGACGTCGAACGCGAAGTCCTCAAGATGTACGAAGGGTCCCGACCCAACGAGGACGACCTGTTTGAGACCAGCCGCATAAACCATGTTGCGTGGTCGCTGGTGACGGTGTTCGGGCTGTTCGCCGTCTGGCTCTGCATTGCGCTGGTCAATGCCGAGAACCAGCGGCACGCGTTGGTCAACAATATGTGCCGCGACCAGGTGTTCAATACCGGCGTCGACACCAAGTGCCTGGTCACCGTCAACTCGCGCGAGCACTGGTGGCAGCACCTGTGGTACGGCGTGACCCACGTGCGTCCTGAAGTGTCGGACGCGCGCCGCTAGGTATGCTTGAGGCCGGCGCTACGGTGCCGGCCTCATCGTTTCTACCGCCGCTTCTACCGCCGCTTCCACCGCTGCTTCCACCGTGTACGCGCAGCGCCGGGCCCCGCTCGGTTGATGCTCGATCCGGATCACCTTCACGTCCGGCCCCAGCACACGCCGGAACACGTCCAGTTCCGAGCGGCAGAAATCCTGGCAGCTGCGCGCCGCGGCGCAGATCGGGCAGTGATGCTCGAGCAGCAGCACGCTGCCGTCTCCTTGCGCCCGGGCTTCGGCCATATACCCTTCTTCGTCGCGCACCGCGGCCAGCGCCGCCACCCGCTCCAGCAACGGCGCCGCATCCGGCACCTCGCGCAAACGTCGCCGATACAGCGTTTCGCTGGCCTCTTCGCGGGTGGCGATCAGGCGTTCGATGGCGTCCGGGCCGAACAGCGCCTGCACTTGCCCCAGCAGGTCGACGGTCAATTCGGCATGCCGGTCCGGAAAGCGCGCATGGCCGGCCTGGCTCAGGCGCCAGCGCCGCACCGGCCGCCCGACCTTGCCGCCGCTGTCCTCGCACTCGACCAGCCCCTTGTCCTGCGCCCCTTCGAGCTGGCGCCGCACGCCCATCGAAGTCAGCCCGAGCTGTTCGCCCAGCGCCTGCGCGGTTTGCGGGCCGCGCATCTTCAGTTGCAGCAGGGTGCGCTCAAAGGTATTCATGCCTGTTCTCCGGCCGGTGCCAGTCCCGGATGGGCGCTGCGCAGGCGCCAGCGGCGCAGCGCGACCGAGGCCCACAGGCCCGAGAGGCCGCCCAGCACCAGCACCAGGCGCGTGTCGATCAGGCTCAGCAGTCCACCGGCCAGCGCCACCAGGATGTTCGCCACGCAGAACGTCGTCGACAGCAATGCCATCACCGCGCCCTGGCCGTGGGCGGCGAAGGCGTCGGCCGACCAGCTCTGCAGCGCGGTGTTGTAGAAGGCGTGCGGCACGCCGAACAGGACGATGCCGGCGATGCCGATCCATAGATTGCCGAACCCCACGCACAGGATCGCCAGCGCGCCGAAACCGGCATACCAGCCTGCGCGCTGGCGGCCGTCGAGCGCGCTGGCGTGGCCGGCGAACAGGGCGGCCGTGGTCATCAGCGCGCACATGCCCATGTTCACCAGCGCGATACGCGGCGCGTCGTAGCCGCCCACGTCCACCAGCCACAGCGGGAAGAATTCGTACAGCGACGCGACGGCGCAGCAATAGCCAAGGTGTACGATGAACAGCGTGCGCAGCGGCGCATGGTGCAGCAGCGTCAGCGCATGACGGCGGCGCGCCACGCTCCACCAGCCGTGGCCGTGGGTGGGTGCCGGCGTCGGCGGGATCGAGACCAGCACGCCCAGCGTGCCGAGCAGCAGGGCGCCGGCCGCGATATAGAACGGCAGCGCCGCGCCGCCGGCCATGGTGAAGCCGGCCAGGAGCGGACCGACCAGCCAGCCGAGGTTGAAGGCGCCGTTCAGCCACGACAGCGCGTGGTTGCGCAGCGGGCCCTGCACCTGCTCGATGACGATTGCCCGCATCACGGCGCCGTTGCCTTCAAGCAGGCCGGTGAAGAAGCGCGCGGCCAGGAACAGGGGGAAGGATTCCATCACCATCGCCACCGCCGTGAGCAGGTGGCCAAGCGCGGCGCCGACCGTGGTCAGGAGCAGCGCGCGGCGGCGGCCGAAGCCGTCGGATAACGGCCCCAGCACCGCGCTGCCGATCAGCAGGCCGACCGGGTTGATCATCAGCGCGATCCCCAGCAGCAGCTTGGGCGGCAGGCCGAGGAAGCTGTTCAGGCCATTCACGCCGCCGTCGGCGAACAGCGGCGCCAGCAAGGGGTACGGCAGGGAGGCGCCGGTGGTGGACAGCAATCCCAGCGCGCACAGGGTGGCGATCAGCAGGCGGTTGTTCATGGCGGGTAGTGAAGATGGCAACCCGCCGAGCTTAGTCCCGGCATGGCGATAAGTATACAAAACTGTGTATTTAACCCGGGATGGGTGGCGGCTTGTCGCAATGAAAACGTCGGGTTTATAGTCGAGCCTTGAGGCTGGATCGCCGGCCGAATGGAATCGTATTGAAAAAAGCATTCACGCCACCGCCGCCCGATCCGCAGCTGATGAAAATCATTGGTTGGATATTCAGCCTGATGGGGCTGACGCTTGGCCTGTGCGCCACATGGCGGGTGTACGACAAGCTGACTGCCGATGCGTGGCCCAGCACGTACGCCGAGGTCATCAGCAGCGACATGTATTATCAGACGAGCAAATCCAGCAGCCGCTGGTGCGTCAAGATGCGTTATCGATATGCTGTGGACGGCGTGCAATTCACTTCTCGGCGCCTGGCTACTTCGCTGCTCGCCGACGCCGGATGTGACCGCGACCGCAGCGTGATCGCAGTCCGGATGGAACGCTATCAGCCCGGCGCGCGCATCAAGATCCGCCATCATCCGGACAATGCCGCGCGCTCGATCGTTTACCTCGATTCGCTGGACATGTTCGATTATTTTTTCTTTCCCGCCCTGACGTTCGTGCTGTGCAGCGGGGGAGTGAGCCTGATCAGGCAGAAACCGCGCGCCGCGCTGCAAGCGCCCGGCGCCTGACGCTTTAGGCCGGCATTGCTGACGGGCGCGCCGGGAGATCGTTGGAAAGCGGCAGCCGCACCACAAAGCGCGCGCCGCCCAGGCTCGATGTTTCGGCCTGCAGCGTGCCGCCATGCAGCGCCACCGCCTTGCGCGCGATCGACAGCCCCAGTCCGAAGCCGCCGGTGGCGCGGTCGCGGCTGCGGTCGAGCCGGTAGAACGGATCGAACACACGCTCGCGCTCTTCGACAGGAATGCCGGGGCCATCGTCGTCGACCGCGATCTCGATGTTGTCGGCGCCGCGCCGCGCCGACAGCAGCACGCGGGTGGCCGCATACTTTTGCGCATTGCGCAGCAGGTTGCCGACCGCGCGCGACAGCAGGCGCGGATCGGCCTCGATCGTGCCCAGCGCGCCGTCCGGCTCGCACGCAACCTCATGCGGCGAGGGCGGCAGGGTGGCGCAGCACTCCTGCAGCAGGGCGCCGAGCTCGACGCTGGCCGGTTGCAGCGTGCGCGCGCTGTCGAGTTTGCTCATGTCGAGCAGTTCGTTGACCAGGTTGTTCAGTTCACGCAGGTCGCCTTCCATCGCCACGATGCGCCGGTGCAGGTCCGGATCCTTGGCGCGCGCGTCGAGCAGTTCAAGGCCGAACTCGAGGCGCGCGATCGGCGTGCGCAGTTCGTGCGACACCGAATGCAGCAGGCTGCGCTGCGCTTCCAGCAGGGCTTCGATGCGGTCGGCCATGTGGTCGATCCGTTCCGCCAGCGGATACACGGTGGCGGACGGGCGCATGCGCGCGCGCGCCGACAGCTTGCCTCCACCGAATTCGTCGGCCATGCGCGACAGTGCTTGCAGGCTGCGCCAGTGGGCGCGCGACCATAGCGCGATCGGCACCAGCAGGGCAATGGCCACGATTACATAGCGCAGCGCTTCCATCTTGAGCGCTTGCTTGACGTCGATCGGCAGGTTCTGCGCGTAAAGGACTTCTTCGTCGCTGCCGATGTAGCGCTCGCCGCGCAGGTCGACGCGCCGGTAAAAAGCACGTTGGCGCACATCGATCACGATGGCGCCGCGCTCCAGTTCGGCATGTTCGTCGCCGAGTCGGGCACGCACCTGGCTCAGGGGTAGCAGGTCGTAGCGCACCGTGGACACTTCGCGCACATTGTTCAGGCGGGTGAGCCATTCGTCGCTTGGCGCCCCGTCGACGTATTGTTCCAGCAAGAAGATCTGGGCCGCGGCCTGGCGCCGTGCGATGTCGTCGAGCGGGTCGCCGAACAGGCGTGCGAAGGCGAAGTAGATGACGAAGGTGGCCGCCGTGATCGACAGCATGACGAGCACGAAGAAGCGGAAAAAGATCCGGTTCACGTACGCGATCCAAGTGACTGCCGGTAATGACTTACTGACGAATGCATGGTTTCTCCCCGCCCGGGATTGTACAGGTGCAATGTCGCCCTTGGCGAGACTTACAAATTGACGACAAATGCCTGACATCTGGAGGGTGAATGACGGCAGATGCTCGCATACCATCGCTTTCATCATCAGGTTTTTCCGTTTGCCCATCGGTGCGCAGGCATCGGTGGGCTCTTTTTGGCGCAACCAGGATGATAAGACTCTGTAGCAACCGCATGCAAACTCTGCGGACATGAAATGGGAGAGCACCGCTTGCTCGACGTAAAATATCAGCAAACGAACTCTTCTGAAGCCACGCCACGATGAAACAGCTTTCTGCATTGGTCCCGACATTGGTCCTGGCGGTCGCCGGCAGCGCAAATGCGCAGACGCCGACCACCAACCCGATGCCCGACGGCAGCCGCGACATGTACGCCGGGCTGGGCGCGGTGTCGCGGCCAAGCTACGAAGGCGCCGACAGCCGGGTCGTCCGCGCCTTGCCGGTGCTGCAGGTCCAGTGGAGCAACGGTGTCTTCATCTCGGGCGTGAGCGCCGGTATGCACCTGTCCGATCGTCCCACAGTCGAGTATGGTCCGCTTTTGTCCGTCCATCCCGACCGTGACGAAGCCGGCGCCGGCAACGAAGTCGGCACCACGGCGCTGGCTTTTCCGTCGCTGCTGCCGGCCCAGCGCAGCGGCAGCGCGCGCCTGACCGGCATGCGCGACATCGGCACCCGCCTCGAAGGCGGCGCTTTCCTGAACTATTACCTGGCACCCGAATGGCGCCTTACCAGCAGCGCGCTGCTTGGCGCCAGCAAGGACCGCAACGGCGCGCGCATCGAACTCGGCGTGCAGCGCCTGGCGCTGCAGGTCGCGCCGCACCACACGGTGTCCTTGACTGCCGGCGTCACGCTCGTCAACAGCGCCTACAACCGCGCCTATTTCGGCGTCAGCGAAGCCGAAGCCTGGAGCAGCGGCAATCCCACTTACCGCCCAGACGGCGGCCTGAAAGACGTGCGCGTCGGCGCGCGCTGGAACTGGGCGCTGAGCCCATCCTGGCTGCTCACCACCCAGGTGCAGGGCGTGCGCCTGAGCGGCGACGCCCGCCATAGCCCGCTCGTCGAGCGGTCCACCAACGTGACGGTTTCGACCGCCTTCGCTTTCCGGTTCTGATGATGCGACGTGCACACCTCGGCGCTTGCCTGTCCCTGCTGATCGCGGCCGCTCCGGCCGTGGCGCAGGCGCAGCCGCGCGCCGGCGAATGGGTGAGCTATCGCGACGCCTACCGCGCGATGGTGCAGTTCGAAAAATACGGCGGCCCCAAGCATCTGCTGCAGAACGCATTGCAGGTGCAGCCGCACACCAAGGGCGCGCTGGGCGAAGGCGCCGGCCTGGTCCTGAACGGCAAGACCGTGCAGACCACCTTGCCGCTGGACGCCTTGGGCCGCGCCGCACTGCCGCTGCTGAAAGCGGCCTATGACGAGAATGCCGTGCTGACGCCGAACCGCGCGCTGGGCGCATTCACGACCCGTGCCCGCGTGTCGCTGGCGCTGCGCGCCGATGGCGCCTATGAAGCGGCCGACCTGCGCGCCGCCTGCGAGCAGGCGCTCGGGTTTGCGCGCCATACCGATGCGACGGCGCGCAAGCTGCAATGTGCCGGCGTGCGGCTGGTGTTTGCGAAGAAGGGGGCGGAAGCGGCGGTACGCGTGCGCGCGGCCGGTGCCGAGCAGGTGCTGCCCGTGGTGCGTGGCGCGGCGTTTGCGGGCGATGCCGATGACGACTTCCCGGTGGTCACCTATCGCTTCGGCGCAGCGGGTGCTGCCCAAGTAGTAACCTATAACGCGCCGCTGGCGATCGTGCCGCTGTTCGAATGATTGTCTTCAAAGCGGCGGCATCCATCGAGAAGCCGCCGCATCATCTTCAGATTGTCAGTTCCACGCCGACGGCGAGAACAGATAGCCTTCGCCCCACACCGTCTTGATCTTTTCCGATTCGGCATCGTCGAACTTGCGGCGCAGCTTGGAGATGCAGTTGTCGATGCTGCGGTCCAGGCCGTCGAACTCGATGCCGCGCATTTTCTTGAGCAGCGCGTCGCGCGACAGCACGCGTCCGGCCGCCTCGGCCAGCACCAAGAGCAGCTTGTATTCGGTGTTCGACAGCACGCACGGCTGGCCGCGCCAGACCACGCTGCGGTCGCTGGTAACAATACGCAGCGCGCCGAACTGCAGCACGCGCGCATCGACCCCGGTCTTGGCCTGGGTGCGGCGCAGCAGGGCGCGCAGGCGCGCCAGCAGCACGCGCGGCTGCACCGGCTTGTTGACGAAATCATCGGCGCCCTGTTCCAGGCCCGAGACTTCATCGTAGGAATCCTCGCGCGCAGTCAGGATCAGGATCGGCACGTCCGAGCTTTCGCGGATCTGGCGGCACACCACCATGCCGTCGAGGCCGGGCAGCATCAGGTCGAGGACCACGACGTCTGGCGCGAGTTCCTTGAAACGCTCCAGCGCGGTGTCGCCGCGCGTGACCAGGTCGACCGCGAACTCATAGCCGGACAGGTATTCCGTGACGAGCTCGGCGAGCCGCGCATCGTCTTCCACCAACATCACTCGGTACATACAATTTCTCCTTCGCCCGCCATTGTATAACCCTGAATGACTAGCAGCACATTCTTGGGGCTTGTGTGACAGTTCATTACATTTCGAAGACAAATCAGGGCCAAGATGGCTGTTGCAAACTGATGCGGCGGCGGCAGGGATCGAGGGTACTTCGCGCGCCGCAGCAGTCGCCGGCGCCATCCGCCTGCCAGCCGTATTCAAGCAACGGTGGGGCCAGCAGGGCGGGCTCGATCCGCCCTCCAGGCGTTCTTCAAGCCGCGCGCTTGCGCCGCATGCGTCGATCGCAAAAGACGATGGCGCCTGCGAATGGCTTGTTCACGCCAGGCCGGCCCGCCCCCTATCAGGGCCGGTGACTATCGGTCGAAAAAATATTTAAAACATAACCGCGGTCAATGATTCTGAAAATCGGCTCCCGCAACATCATCTTACTTTCACCGTTTTCCAGACCACGAGGCGGCATCGCCAACTCCGGCGCCGGGGGTGAAAGGGATGAAAGGGGAGAACGCAAATCAAATTTGCGGTCACCTCTCTAACTATCTTGATCAGAAAAGGCGTAGGGGTTGGCGCGCGGGTACTGGGCAAGTCGCCAGGGTTCGACGCGGAGCATGCACATCACACCATAATAAATGGAGACATGAAAATGCTGGAAACCATCATCAAGCTGGCGCCCCGGGGAGCTGCATACCGGTCTGCCTGTTCCGAAAGAACAGGCCACGCCAACCAGGGAGCGCAACATGCATAATTCATCGGCAGCGGCGCTCAGCCCCAATCAACCGGTCTCCGACAATACCCGCTGGTTCCAGCTGGCCGTCGGCGTGGTGTGCATGATCGCCACCGCGAACATCCAGTATGCCTGGACCCTGTTCGTGCCCGAGATCCAGGATACCTATGGCTGGTCGCGCGCCAGCATCCAGGTCGCCTTCACGCTGTTCGTGATCGTCCAGACCTGGCTGGCGCCGCTCGAAGGCTACTTCATCGACAAATTCGGCCCGCGCCTGATGGTCGCCTTCGGCGCCATCTTCATCGGCGTGGCCTGGATCATCAACTCGCAAGCCACCACCCTGGCGGGCTTCTATCTCGGCGCGGCCGTGGGCGGTATCGGCGTGGGGTCGATCTACGCCACCTGCATCAACAACGCCATCAAGTGGTTCCCGGATCGGCGCGGCCTGGCCGTCGGCCTCACGGCAGGCGGGTACGGCGCCGGTTCGGCCGCGACGATCCTGCCGATCGCCGCCATGATCGAGTCGTCGGGCTTCCAGCAAACCTTCCTGTTCTTCGGCATCCTGCAAGGCACGCTGGCCTTCATCGCGGCCTGGTTCCTGCGCTCGCCGGGAGCGAACTACACCAGGAAGTCGAGCAAGCTGATGCAGACCACCCACGACTACACGCTCAAGGAAGCGATGAACACCAAGCTGTTCTGGCTGATGTTCACGATGTTCATCCTGGTGGTGACCGGCGGCATGATGGCGGTGGCGCAGCTCGGCGTGATCGCCAAGGATCTGGGCGTGAAAGAATTCAAGGTCGACCTGCACTTCTTCGTGATGGCCGCCTTGCCGCTGGCCCTGATGCTCGACCGCATCATGAACGGCATCTCGCGGCCGCTGTTCGGCTGGATATCCGACCATATCGGGCGCGAGAAGACCATGGTCATCGCGTTCACGCTGGAAGGGTGCGGCATCATCGCGCTCGGATACTTCGGCAGCAATCCGTACGCCTTCCTGATCCTGTCCGGCGTCGTGTTCCTGGCCTGGGGCGAGGTCTACTCGCTGTTCTCGGCCCTGGCGGGCGACGCCTTCGGCACCAGGCACATCGGCAAGATCTACGGCGTGCTGTACACGGCGAAGGGCATCGGCGCGCTGTTCGTGCCGGTCGGCAACCTGATGATGGAAGCCACCGGCACCTGGTCGACCGTGCTGTACACCGTCGCCACCATGGACTTGACGGCGGCGCTGCTGGCGGTCTCGGTACTGCGACCGGTGCTGCGCAATCACGTCGCGCACTCGAAGAACCTGTACGCAAAAGAAAACGCGGTGGCCCAGGGCGCATTGCCCGCCTGACGGCGCCGGCGCGGCGCTGCGCCGATAGCGGAACGGGCTTCTTCGGGAAGCCCGTTTTTTTTGCCGGGTACGCCATCGCTTCACGGTCGATCACGCTGTTTGGTGAATCTTGACTTTGGTCATTGAGCCGGCCAGGGCCACGCCACTATGATGAGCCGACAAAGCCGATGTCAGGCGGGTAGCGCTTGCGCGGTCGTAGTGCCGGGCGCAGAATTCAAGCAGCTGGGTTAAATCTTCGGAGGACACTGGTATGGGCAAGGCGTTGGAAGGCGTTCGCATTCTCGATTTCACCCACGTCCAGTCCGGACCCACCTGTACCCAGCTGCTGGCGTGGTTCGGCGCCGACGTCATCAAGGTCGAGCGCGCCGGCGAAGGCGATGCGACGCGCGGCCAGCTGCGCGACATCGCGGGCGTGGACAGCCTGTACTTCACCATGCTCAACCATAACAAACGCTCGATCACGCTCGACACCAAGCGTCCGGCCGGCAAGGAAGTGCTTGAAACGCTGATCAAGGAATGCGACGTGCTGGTCGAGAATTTCGCGCCGGGCGCGCTCGACCGGATGGGTTTTGGCTGGGAGCGTATCCAGGCGCTCAATCCGCGCATGATCGTGGCCTCGGTCAAGGGCTTCGGCCCCGGCCCGTACGAGCACTGCAAGGTGTATGAAAACGTGGCCCAGTGCGCCGGCGGCGCGGCGGCCACCACCGGCTTCGACGATGGACCACCGCTGGTCAGCGGGGCCCAGATCGGCGACAGCGGCAGCGGCCTGCACCTGGCGCTGGGCATCGTCACCGCGCTGTACCAGCGCAACGCCACCGGACGCGGCCAGAAGGTGCTGACCTCGATGCAGGACGCCGTGCTCAACCTGTGCCGGGTCAAGCTGCGCGACCAGCAGCGTCTCGAGCGCACTGGCGTCATGGAAGAGTATCCGCAGTTCGCGGGCGGCCAGTTCGGCGAGTCGGTTCCGCGTGCGGGCAACGCTTCCGGTGGTGGGCAACCCGGCTGGATCCTCAAATGCAAGGGCTGGGAGAGCGACCCGAATGCGTATATCTACTTTATCGCGCAGGCCCAGGTCTGGGCCCCGATTTGCACATTGATCGGGCGCGAGGAATGGATTACCGACCCCGACTATGCGACGCCGAAAGCGCGCCTGCCGCGCCTGATGTCGATCTTCGCCACCATCGAGGAATGGACCAAAAGCCTGACCAAGTTCGATGCCATGGCTATTCTGAACAAATACGAGATTCCATGCGGCCCGATCCTGTCGATGAAGGAAATCGCCGAAGAACCGTCGCTGCGCGCCACCGGCACCATCGTCGAGGTTGATCATCCGGAGCGCGGCCCCTACCTCACCGTGGGCAATCCGATCAAGCTGTCCGACAGCCCGACCGAGGTGCTGCGTTCACCGTTGCTGGGCGAGCATACCGATGAAGTGCTGGCTGACCTGGGTTACTCACGCGAGCAGATTGCGCTGTTGCGCGAGGAACGGGTAATCTGATCAAAGCCGGCCCACGACCGGCCGTGCCTGTACTGGCCGTGCCTGTACAGGCCGTGCTTATACCGGCCGTGCCTGTACCGGCCGTGCCTGTACTGGCCGTGCCTGTACCGGCCGTGTCCAGTACCCCGGCTGCGCATAGACCGTCTTGAGCATGTCGATGAACGAGCGCACCCGTGCCGGCAGGTGGCGCTGCTGCATGTAGACCGCCATGATGTCGTAGTCCGGCAGCGCGTACTCGTCGAGCACGGTGACCAGTTCGCCGGCCGCCAGCTGCGCCTCGATCTCCCAGGTCGAACGCCAGGCCAGCCCCAGCCCTTCGCCGGCCCAGCGGTGCAGCAGTTCGCCGTCGTTGCAGTCGAGATTGCCGTTCACCTTGACCGTGACCGGCTTGCCGTCCTTCTGGAAATACCAGCCGCGCTGCTGTCCGCCTTGCAGGTTGAAGGCCAGGCAGTTGTGCTGCGCCAGTTCTTCCAGCGTGCGCGGCACGCCGCAGCGCGCAAAATAGGCCGGTGTGGCGCACACCACGCGCCGGTTGGTTGCCAGCCGCACCGCGACGAAACTCGGATCGAGCACGCCGCCGATCCGGATTCCCAGTTCATAGCCTTCGCGCACCAGGTCGACCACGTGGTCGGTGAGGTTGAACGAGACCTGCACTTTCGGGTTCGCCGCCAGGAAGGCCGGCGCGTGCGGCGCCACGTGCAGCCGGCCGAATGCTGCCGGGGCCGATACGATCAGGTGCCCGCTGGCCTGGTTCTGCACATCGGAGACGATGGCCTCGGCCATTTCCATATCGGCCAGCAGCTTGCGGCAATGCTCCAGGAACAGCGCGCCCGATTCGGTCAATGTCAGGTGGCGCGTGGTCCGGTGCAGCAGCTTGACGCCCAGGCGCCGTTCGAGCGCATCGATGCGCCGCCCCAGCATGACCGGCGTGATGTTCTGTCCCAGCGCGGCGCGCGCCAGGCTGCCCTGGTCGACCGCGTCGACGAAAGCGCACATCTGCTTGACCTTGTCCATGTCTTCAGTATTCCATACCTGGGAGATCGAATACAGCTACTTTTAGTGTTCTTATCAGCGGCGCCACAAGGCTCTAGCATAGGCTCCTCACAATCATGCGGCGGGGGATGCAATGGCGAAGATGACAGCAGCAGAGGCAGCGGTCCTGGTGATGGAAAAAGAAGGGATCAGCGTCGCCTTCGGCGTGCCTGGCGCCGCGATCAATCCCTTCTACGCCGCGCTGCGCAAGCGCGACAGCATCCGCCACTACCTGGCGCGCCACGTCGAGGGCGCCTCGCACATGGCCGAGGGCTATACCCGGGCCCGGGCCGGCAACCTGGGCGTGTGCATCGGCACCTCCGGGCCGGCCGGCACCGACATGATCACCGGTCTGTATTCGGCGCAGGCCGATTCGATACCTATTCTTTGCATTACCGGCCAGGCGCCGCGCGCGCGCCTGTACAAGGAAGACTTCCAGGCGGTCGACATCGAATCGATCGCCAAGCCGGTCACCAAGTGGGCGGTCACGGTGCGCGAGCCGGCGCTGGTGCCGCGCGTGTTCCAGCAGGCGTTTCACCTGATGCGCTCGGGCCGGCCCGGCCCGGTGCTGATCGATCTGCCGATCGACGTGCAGATGGCCCAGATCGAATTCGACGCCGACACCTACGCGCCGCTGGCGCCGTACAAGCCGCAAGCCACCCGCGCCCAGGTCGAGCGCGCGCTCGACATGCTGAACCGGGCGCAGCGGCCCCTGATCACCGCCGGTGGCGGCGTCATCAATGCCGACGCATCGGCGCTCCTGGTCGAGTTCGCGGAAATCACCGGCGTACCCGTGATTCCGACCCTGATGGGGTGGGGCTCGATCCCCGACGACCACCCGCAGATGGCCGGCATGGCGGGCCTGCAGACCAGCCACCGCTACGGCAATGCAACACTACTGGCGTCCGACTTCGTGATGGGCATCGGCAACCGCTGGGCCAACCGCCATACCGGCGGCATCGAGGTGTTCACCAGGGACCGCACCTTCGTCCACATCGACATCGAGCCGACCCAGATCGGGCGCGTGTTCGGGCCCGACTTCGGCATCGTGTCGGATGCGAAAGCGGCGCTCGAACTGCTGGTGGACGTGGCGCGCGAATGGCGCGCCAGCGGAAAACTGGCCGACCGGTCCGAGTGGCTGGGCGCCTGCCAGGAGCGCAAGCGCACCATGCTGCGCAAGAGCGATTTCGACGACGTGCCGGTGAAACCCTTGCGCGTGTATCACGAGATGAATGCCTACTTCGGACGCGACGTGCGCTACGTGGCCAGCATCGGCCTGTCGCAGATCGCCGCCGCCCAGTTCCTGCGCGTGCAGCATCCGCGCCACTGGATCAACTGCGGCCAGGCCGGCCCGCTCGGCTGGACCATACCCGCAGCGCTCGGCGTGCGCGTGGCCGACCCCGGCGCCGACATCGTCGCCATCTCGGGCGACTACGATTTCCAGTTCATGATCGAAGAACTGGCGGTGGCGGCGCAGTTCAAGCTGCCGTATATCCATGTGCTGGTCAATAACGCGTATCTGGGCCTGATCCGCCAGGCGCAGCGCGGTTTCGAGATGGATTACTGCGTCCAGCTGGCGTTCGAGAACGTCAATGCCCCCGAGCTGGAAGGCTATGGGGTCGACCATGTGGCCGTGGTCGAGGGCCTGGGCTGCAAGGCGCTGCGGGTATTCAGGCCCGACGACATCGTGCCCGCCTTCGAGCGGGCGCGCGCCCTGATGGCGCAGTACAGCGTGCCGGTGGTGGTCGAGATCATCCTCGAGCGCGTCACCAATATCGCGATGGGCACCGAGATCGACGCGCTCAACGAATTCAACGAAGTGCTGGATGTCCAATAAAGCCAGCACAGGAGACCGACATGACCAAGCTTGCCGCCAACCTGACCATGCTGTTCAACGAGGCCGATTTCCTCGACCGCTTCGGGCACGCCGCCCGCGCCGGCTTTCGCGGCGTCGAATTCCTGTTCCCGTATGCATTCAAAGCCGAACAGATCGCCGACCGGCTCGATGCCTGGCGCCTCAAGCTGGTGCTGCATAACCTGCCGGCCGGGGACTGGGCTGCTGGCGAGCGCGGCATCGCCTGCCATCCCGGGCGCGAAGCCGAATTCCAGGATGGCGTGGGCCAGGCGATCAGTTACGCCAAGGCGCTGGGCGTGAACCAGATCAACTGCCTGGCGGGCATCGTGCCGTCCGGAGTCGCCCCTGAAGCGGCGCATGCGACGCTGGTGTCGAACCTGAAGTTCGCCGCCGATGCGTTGAAGGCGCAGGACATTCGCCTGCTGATCGAGCCGATCAACACCTTCGACATTCCCGGCTTCTTCCTGCACGGCACGCGCCAGGCGCTGGACATCATCGACGCGACCGGCTCCGACAACCTGTTCCTGCAATACGACATCTATCACATGCAGCGCATGGAAGGCGAGCTGGCGGCGACGATCAAGGCCAACCTCGGGGTGATCCGCCATATCCAGCTGGCCGACAATCCGGGCCGCTTCGAGCCGGGCACGGGCGAGATCAATTTCCGCTACCTGCTCGGCATGTTAGACGAGCTCGGCTATGCCGGCTGGGTCGGGTGCGAATACAAGCCGCAGGCCGGCACCGCGCAGGGCCTGGGCTGGATGGCGGAGCATGGCCTGTAACGGCGGTTCACAGACATCGCCCGCAGAACGTTTCGTACCTATCTCACACCAGGAGAGCATCATGACGAAAGTAGGATTCATCGGCCTTGGCATCATGGGCGGGCCCATGGCCGCCAATCTGCAAGCCGGCGGCTGCAAGCTGTACCTGCACGACCTGAAAAATCCGCCGGTGGCGCTGGTCGAAGCCGGCGCCACCGTCTGCACCAACGCCACCGAGGTGGCGAAACGCGCCGACATCGTCATCGTGATGGTGCCCGACACCCCGCACGTGGAAGAGGCGCTGTTCGGCGAAAACGGGGTGGCCGCCGGCCTCACGCCGGGCAAGATCGTGGTCGACATGAGTTCGATCTCGCCGATGGCCACCAAGGAATTCGCGAAGAAGATCAACAAGCGCCAGTGCGACTACCTCGACGCGCCGGTCTCGGGCGGCGAGGTGGGGGCGCGCGCCGCCACGCTCACCATCATGGTGGGCGGCGCGCAGGAAGCGTTCGACCGGGTCAGGCCGCTGTTCGAACTGATGGGAAAGAACATCACGCTGGTGGGCGGCAACGGCGACGGCCAGACCACCAAGGTGGCGAACCAGATCATCGTGGCGCTGAACATCCAGGCGGTGGCCGAGGCGCTGCTGTTCGCTTCGAAAGCGGGCGCCGACCCGGCCAAGGTGCGGCAGGCGCTGATGGGGGGCTTTGCCGCCTCGCGCATCCTGGAAGTGCATGGCGAGCGCATGGTCAAGCGCACTTTCGCGCCGGGCTTCCGGATCGAACTGCACCAGAAAGACCTGAACCTGGCGCTGCAGGGGGCGAAGAGCCTGGGCATCTCGCTGCCGAACACCGCCACCGCCCAGGAGCTGATGAATTCGTGCGCCGCGCACGGCATGGCGCAGCTCGACCATTCGGCGCTGTGCCAGGCGATCGAGCGCATGTCGAACCATGCGATCGCCGCCGCCTGAGCGTCGAACCACCCGCCATCGAGGAAATCCCATGCATACCCTGGTGTTGCACCATCCGGCCTGCTTCAGGCACGAACCCGGACCGGGCCATCCGGAGTCGCCGCAGCGCCTGCATGCGGTAATGGAAACACTGCGCCAGCCCGAGTTTGCACAGCTGGAATGGCGCGAAGCGCCGCTCGGCACGCGCGAGCAGGTGTTGCTGGTGCACCATGCCGAGTACGTCGATGCGATTGCCGCCGCCGCGCCGCAGCGCGGCCTGGTGGCGCTCGACGGCGGCGACACGGTGATGTCGCCCGGCACCTGGGAGGCGGTGATGCGCTGCGTCGGCGCCGCCTGTGCCGGCATCGATGCGGTGGTAGCGGGCGAAGCCGCCAATGTGTTCTGCGCCACCCGGCCATGCGGGCACCACGCCGAACCGGGCCGGGCAATGGGTTTCTGCATCTTCAACCAGGCCGCCATCGCCGCCGTCCACGCCCTCGACAAGCATGGCCTGCAGCGCGTTGCCGTGGTCGATTTCGACGTCCATCACGGCAATGGAACGCAAGCCGCGTTCTTTCACCGGCCGCAACTGTTCTTTGGATCGAGCCACCAGTCGCCGCTGTATCCGGGCACCGGTGCTGCCAGCGAGACCGGTAGCAGCGGCAATATCGTCAACTTGCCGCTACCGCCAGGCTGCGGCTCGGCATTATTCCGCGAGCGCATGGCAAGCGAGCTGTTACCCGCATTGCAGCGCTTTGCGCCGCAATTGATCGTCGTGTCGGCCGGATTCGACGCGCACCGGTGCGACCCGCTGGCCAACATGCTTCTGGAAGACGCCGATTTCGCCTGGATCACGCGCGAGGTGATGGCAATTGCCGAACAGCTGTGCCAGGGCCGGATCGTCTCGATCCTGGAAGGCGGTTACAGCGGGGAAGGGCTGGCTGACGGTTGCGCGGCGCATGTGCGCGCGCTGATGCAGGGTTGACGAGCGGCGCCTGCGGTGCGCTGAGCGCGCCCTGCCCATCTCAAGCCCGTAGTGCGCCGCCTGTGCGCCGCCTGTAAAACACAGCGCTGCGCCGCCGCGCCGGGATGGCTGCTTACAGACCGCAACCGTAGTAGGCCGGGTCCGAATCCTGGCCGGTATAGCCTGGATCGAGCTTCTCGCGCAGGCTGAGCGTGAAGAAGGCGACGACGAGCGAAAGCAGCGAATGCGACGGTGCTGCGGCGCAGGTGGAACGGGCTGGTGCGTTAATCATGGTGTGCTCCTGAAGGCTGGTGGGTTCGACCAACCTAATATAGGGACTACCATTCGGCCCTTCCAATTCGGAGTCCTGATACCCGTTATCTCGCGTGTGAATATTGCCCTATGAAAAGCACTAGTGAGACGCGGATGCATCAACGGTGAAAAAGCATGGCAAGCGTTGCCGCATTGCGACAGGTTCGCGCCGTGCGGCGCGCGCTACCGCCTCCTGGCCGGCGCAATCAAGCCGGCGATCCGCTGCGCCCCTTCGTCGAGTAAGAACTGGCGGAACGCCCGCGCCACCGGCGCCAGCCGCTTCTCGCGCCGGTGCACGATATACCAGTTGAGCATCAAGGGAAATCCCTCGACTTCCAGCACGACCAGGCTGCGCGCCGCGAGCTCGCGTCCGATCGTGTGAAACGACAAAAAGCCCAGCCCGATGCCGGCGATCACCGCCTGCTTGATGGTCTCGGTGCTCTTGATTTCCATCGCAACCTGCAATGCGTCCAAGTGCTTGCCGAACGCTTCTTGCATCGAGAACCAGGTGTCCGACCCGGGTTCGCGCGTCACGAATGGCTGCTTGATCAGCTCATCCATCGAAATGCGTTGGCGGGCGGCCAACGGATGGTCGGGCGCGCCCACGATCACGTAGGGATGAGGGGCGAATGCATCGTTCTGCGTGTCGAGATCGTCGGGTGGGCGCACCATCACGGCCAGGTCGGTGCGGTTGGCCGCCAGTTCGCCCAACAGCTCTTCGCGGTTATGCACCGTCAGGTTCAGCTGCACGCCCGAATGCTGGCGCGCAAACGCCACCATCAACTGCGGAAAGAAATAGTCGCCGGCGCTGATCACCGCCACGTTCAGCTTGCCGCCGGCAATCCCCTTGAGCTGCGCCATCGCGGCTTCTGCCTCATCGAACTGCGCAATGATGGCGCGGCAATAGTGCAGCAGCTCGGCGCCGGCCTGGGTCAGGTAGATCTTCTTGCCGAGCTGCTCGAACAAGGCCATGCCGACATGGCCCTCGAGCGTACGGATCTGGGTCGACACGGCCGGCTGGGTCAGGTGCAGTTCCTCGGCGGCGCGCGAAAAACTCAGGCGCCGCGCGACCGCTTCGAAAACCTTTAGTTGACGCAATGTGGCGTTCTTCATCAAGCCTCCGAAGCATAAGCAATCGTGAATGATTATCCCTAAAAACTTTCACTATTACGCATCATTTTGTTGGCATACGATGGCTTTTCAGATAGCCCAACCGCAAGTACCCTCTGGAGAATTGCCATGACGACGATCTGCAGCGACGCCAGCGCCGACGCCCACTGCAACGCCTACAACGCGGCCTTTCATGAATTGGGACTGAGCTGGTTCTGGGACGCCGGGCACTACGCGAGCGCAGCGTCCGGCAGTGACGATCGCAACGGCCTGCGCAGCTACCTGGCGCAGCATCAGCCGCATCTGCTATCCGCGCACGACGCCGATTTTCTGATCGAGGCGATCCTGGCGGCCAAGGCGCGTTGCCATGCGCAGCTGAGCGCCGCCGGCTGCAATCCCGGCGCCTTCATCAACTGGTCCGAGATCCAGCAACGCCAGATTGGCGTATAAACGCGACCCTTCGGGCGCAGATTTTTGATTCTTAACCGTGGTCAAGGATATGCGGTAATCCATCTTCCACAATCGGGACTTCCAGCACAGCCCCTGGCATGAAGCGTCCGTCCCATGCCGGACATTCCTCCTGACCCCGCCGAACGAAAGAACCATCACATGATCCGACACTGGATACGCTTTCAGCACCTCGACATCGTGCGTTTCGGCACCCTCGAGGGCGACAAGATCCGGATCTTCAAGGGCGACATGTTCGACAGCCCGAGCCGCACCGACCTGGCGGTCAACCTGGCCGAGGTCGAGGTGCTCACCCCGGTCGTGCCCGGCAAGGTGCTGGCGATGTGGAACAACTTCCATGCGCTAGGCCAGAAGCTGGGCCTGGCCCCGCCGGCCGAGCCGCTGTACCTGATGAAGCCGCCGACGTCCTACCTGGCGCCGGGCGGCACCATCCGCAAGCCGCGCTGCGAAGGCAAGGTGGCGTTCGAGGGCGAACTGGGGGTCGTGATCGGCCGCCGCTGCAGCGGCGTGGCGGTAGAAGAAGCGCCAGACTACGTGTTCGGCTACACCTGCGCCAACGACGTCACGGTGGGCGAGATCATCGCGCGCGACCCGACCTTCCCCCAATGGGTGCGCGCCAAGGGCTTCGACACGTTTTGCCCGTTCGGCCCCGTGATCGCCACTGGCCTGAACCCGGCCATGCTGGTGGTGCGCACCATCCTCAACGGCGAAGTGCGCCAGGACTATCCGGTCAACGACATGGTGTTCCCGGTGGCCGAATTGGTCAGCAGGATTTCGCAGGACATGACATTGGAAGCGGGCGACATCCTGCTGTGCGGCACCTCGGTCGGCGTCGGCTCGATGCGGCCAGGCAGCACCATCGAGGTCGAGATCGACGGCATCGGGAAGCTCATCAATCGGTTCGAGTAAACCACAAGGGACGGGCCATGAAAATCGCAGTCATCGGAGCAGGAGCAATCGGAGGCCTGGTCGGCGCCAGGCTGGCGCTGGCAGGGGAGCAGGTGACATTCATCGTGCGCGGCGCCAACCTGGAGGCAATCCGCGCGCATGGCATCAAGCTGATCGAGATCGACGGCGAGGAAAAGGTCGCGCCACAAGTATGCGCGACCGACGACTACGACGAGGCAGGCTGCCAGGACCTGGTGATCCTGGCCCTCAAAGCGCACCAGGTCGACGGCGTGTCGGCCCGCATCGGCAAGCTGTTCGGTCCCGCGACCGTGGTCGTGACGATGCAGAACGGCATCCCGTTCTGGTACTTCCACCGCCATGGCGGCGAATTCGATGGGCGCACCGTGCACAGCGTCGACGCCGGCGGCGAACTGGCGCGCCGCATCCCGCCCGAGCGGGTGCTCGGCTGCGTGGTGTATCCGGCAGCCGAACTGGTGGCGCCGGGCGTGATCAAGCATATCGAGGGCGCGCGCTTTCCGCTCGGCGAACTCGACGGCACTGCGAGCGAGCGGGTGGGGGCGGTCTCGGCCGTCTTCCAGAATGCCGGGTTCAAATCGCCGGTGTTGGACAATATCCGCGCCGAAATCTGGCTCAAGCTATGGGGCAATGTCAGTTTCAACCCGATCAGCGCCCTGGCGCATTCGACCCTGGTCGACATTTGCCAGTACCCGCTCACGCGCGAGCTCGCTGCAGAGATGATGCGCGAAGCGGAAGCAGTCGCCACCAAGCTGGGGATTTCGTTTCGCGTCACGCTCGACCGGCGCATCGAGGGCGCCGAAAAGATCGGCAAGCACAAGACCTCGATGCTGCAAGATGTAGAGGCCGGGCGGGGACCTGAAATCGATGCCCTGGTCGGCTCGGTGATCGAACTGGCGCGCATGACCGGGACACCCACGCCGCATATCGACTCGGCGTATGCGCTGGTGAAGTTGCTTGAGCAGACCATGACCGAGGAACGCGGCGGAGTGCGGCTGCAGAGGCTGGCCACGGCTTGATCTTGCGGGCCGGTGGGCGGGGAACCCGTCCATCTTCCCCAGAGCAAGGCAGCGGATTCTCAGGCTGGCACAACGCCGGCCGTCAGATCTTGCCCCGGTTCTTCAAGCGGCTCAGCGTCTCCGGCGACAGGTTCAGATACGACGCCAGTTCTTTCTTGGGCAGCCGCTCGAACAAGTCGGGATGCTTGCGCACGAAGCGGTGCACCCGCCCCGGCGCATCGAGCAAATGCAGCGTGATGGTGTGCGCCATGATGCTGCTCATCAGGTTCATCACCTCGTACTCGAACGCCTGCTTCACGGTGCTGTGACTGCGCAGGTAATCGACCCATTGCGGCAGCGGCATGCGCGCCACCCGCGCCTTGGTGACACAGGCGATGCTGAATGGCGTCGGGGTTTTCAGGCACCAGGCGGCATAGCTGGTTTCGATGTCGCGCTCGGCCGAGAAGCGCAGGATCATTTCTTTCGCTTCCTGATTGCCGACCTGGCGTTTGAGTATCCCATCCAGGATGAAGTACTGCGACATTTCGTGCACGCCCTGATTCAGAAGCAGGTCGCCTTTCTGGTGATTCTCGATCGTCAAATACGGTTCGAGCGCCGCCATTTCGCTATCGCGCAATTCTTTGAGAACAACGTTCTGCTTCAACTGAAGTCGAATGATGTTTCGTTCGGCGTGATTTGCAATAGTCGTCATGAATGCAGCCGTTTAGCGAGATTCTTGCATCATGCGGCCAAAATTGACCATGGTCAATGAGTCAAATCAGGCCCGCTGGATATGATGATTTGCGGGCGATACACATCGCGTTTTGCCCAGAACGATAATCACTGGAGACATCAATGACAAACCACGTTTCGGTAGACGTGACCGACGGCTTTCATCTGGTAATCGATGCGTTGAAACATAACGATATCGATACGATCTTCGGCCTGGTCGGCATTCCGATTACCGACCTGGCGCGCCTGGCGCAGGCCGAGGGGATGCGATTCATCGGCTTTCGTCACGAACAGAACGCCGGCAACGCCGCTGCGATTGCCGGCTACATCACGCAAAAACCGGGCATCTGCCTGACGGTCTCGGCCCCGGGCTTCCTCAACGGCCTGACCGCGCTGGCCAACGCCACCACCAACTGCTTCCCGATGATCCTGATTTCCGGCTCGAGCGAGCGCGAAATCGTCGACCTGCAGCAGGGCGACTATGAAGAGATGGACCAGCTCAATGCGGCCAAGCCGTATGCCAAGGCGTCGTACCGCATCAACAAGGCCGAGGACATCGGCGTCGGTGTCGCGCGCGCAATCCGCGCCGCCGTCTCGGGCCGCCCGGGTGGCGTCTATCTCGACCTGCCGGCCCAGTTGCTGGCGCAGACGATCGAGGCCGGCCACGCCAAGCGTTCGTTGATCAAGGTAGTCGACCCGGTGCCGCGCCAGTTGCCGGCCCCGGACTCGGTGCAGCGCGCACTGGAACTGCTGAAAAGCGCCAGGAAACCGCTGATCCTGCTCGGCAAGGGCGCCGCCTACGCCCAGGCCGACGACGACATCCGCGCCCTGGTCGAGCGCACCGGGATTCCCTACCTGCCGATGTCGATGGCCAAGGGCCTGTTGCCCGACACCCACCCCCAATCGGCCTCGGCGGCGCGCTCGTATGTGCTGGCCGAAGCCGACGTGGTGGTCTTGATCGGCGCGCGCCTGAACTGGTTGCTGTCGCACGGCAAAGGCAAGACCTGGGGCAAGCCGAAACAGTTTATCCAGATCGATATTTCGCCCACCGAAATCGACAGCAACGTGGCGATCGCCGCGCCGCTGATCGGCGACATCGGCTCGTGCGTGAGCGCCTTGCTGGACGGGCTCGACGGCGCCGGCATCGCCAAACCGGATGCCGAGTGGCTCACCCCGATCGCCGAGCGCAAGGACCAGAACATGGCGAAAATGGCGGCCCAGCTTTTCCGCGACGTGGCGCCAATGAACTTCCACACCGCGCTGGGCGCGATCCGCGAAGTGCTGAAACAGCATCCGGACATCAACCTGGTGAACGAAGGCGCCAACACGCTCGACTTCGCGCGCAGCATCATCGACCAGTACCAGCCGCGCAAGCGGTTCGACTCCGGCACCTGGGGCATCATGGGCATCGGCATGGGCTATGCGATCGGCGCGGCCGTCGTCAGCGGCAAGCCGGTGGTCGCGATCGAAGGCGACAGCGCGTTCGGCTTCAGCGGCATGGAACTCGAGACCATCTGCCGCTACGAGCTGCCGGTCACGACCATCATCTTCAACAACAACGGCGTGTATCGCGGCACCGACGTCAATCCGACAGGGGGCACGGATGTCGCCCCGACCGTGTTTGTCAAGAACGCGCGCTACGACAAGATGATCGAGGCCTTCGGTGGCATCGGCTACCACGCCACCACCCCGCAAGAGCTGACCCGTGCGCTGTCCGAGGCGATCGCCGCCGGCAAGCCGGCCCTGATCAATGCCGTCATCGACGAGTCCGCTGGCACCGAGAGCGGCCGCCTGACCAACCTGAATCCGCAAAGCAACGCGAAGAAATGACACCGCGACGTGCGTCACCACCTGCGCTGCGAGGCCGCCGGTGGTGCCCCATATTGACTGACAAAAGGAGACTGACATCATGAGCAAACCTCTCGAAGGCATCAAGATCATCGACTTCACGCACGTCCAGGCCGGCCCCGCCTGCACCCAGCTGCTGGCCTGGTTCGGCGCCGACGTGATCAAGGTCGAGCGTCCCGGTGCGGGCGACGTCACCCGTTCGCAGCTGCGCGACATCCCGGGCGTCGATGCCCTGTACTTCACCATGCTCAACAGTAACAAGCGTTCGCTGACGCTGGATACCAAGAAGTCCGAGGGCAAGGAAATCTTGACCAAGCTGATCAAGGAGTCGGACGTGCTGGTCGAAAATTTCGGCCCGGGCGCCCTCGACCGCATGGGCTTTACCTGGGAACACATCAGGGAACTTAATCCGGGCATGATCGTGGCATCCGTCAAGGGCTTCAGCGATGGCCACCACTACGAAGACCTGAAGGTGTACGAGAACGTGGCGCAATGCGCCGGCGGCGCGGCGTCGACCACCGGTTTCGACGACGGCCCACCGACCGTCAGCGCCGCCGCGCTGGGCGACAGCAATACCGGCATGCACCTGGCGATCGGTATCCTGACCGCGCTGCGCGCGCGCGACACCACCGGCAAGGGCCAGAAGGTGGCGGTCTCGATGCAGGACAGCGTGCTCAATCTTTGCCGCGTCAAGCTGCGCGACCAGCAGCGCCTGGACCGGGTCGGCTACCTGGAAGAGTACCCACAGTATCCGCACGGTTCATTCTCCGATGTCGTGCCGCGTGGCGGCAATGCCGGCGGCGGCGGCCAGCCGGGCTGGGTGCTCAAGTGCAAGGGTTGGGAAACCGATCCCAACGCCTACATCTATTTCACCATCCAGGGCCACGCCTGGGCGCCGATCTGCAAGGCGATCGGCAAGGACGAGTGGATCGATGACCCTGCGTACATGACGGCCGGCGCGCGCCAGGACAAGATCTTCGCCATCTTCGGGACCATCGAAGAATGGCTTAAGGACAAGACCAAGTTCGAAGCGGTCGACATCCTGCGCAAGTTCGACATTCCCTGCTCGCCAGTGCTGTCGATGAAGGAAATCGCCGCCGATCCATCGCTGCGCGCCAGCGGCACCATCGCCGAGGTCGACCACAAGGAACGCGGCAAGTACCTGACAGTGGGCAGCCCGATCAAGTTCTCGGACATGAAGGTCGAGATCAAGGGCTCGCCGCTGCTGGGCGAGCACACCGACGAGGTGCTGGAAAGCCTGGGCTACAGCTCGCAGCAGATCGCGGCGCTGCACGAGCAGCAAGTGGTCTGATCATCCGGTGACACGAAGTCTGGTGCGCGTCGGCTGCTTGCGACGCGCACTTTTCTTTTAGCGAGGAATTCCATGCAAACCGACATCGATTTTCAACAACTGCTGCAGGCGGTGGGCGACGGCGTCATCGTCTGCGATGCAGAAGGCGCCATCACCTTCTGGAATGCGGCCGCGACGCGCATCTTCGGTTTCAGCGAAAGCGAGGCCATCGGACAGTCGCTGGACCTGATCGTGCCGCAGCGTCAGCGCGACCGTCACTGGGACGGTTACCACAAGACCATGGCCACGGGCCAGACGCGCTACGGCGCCGACCTGCTGCGTGTGCCGGCGCTGCACAAGGAAGGCAAGCCGTTGTCGATCGCGTTCAGCGTCGCGCTATTGCACGCGTCGAACGGGGACGTGTCGTCGATCGTGGCCGTGGTGCGCGATGAGACCGAACGCTGGGGCGAGGAACGCACGCTGCGCGCGCGCCTTGCCCAGCTCGAGACAGCGCAGGCGTAGCCTGGCGCCCTGCGTGCACCATCCGGCTGCCGGCCGGTCGTAATCAGCCGGCGTCGCCGCCCGGCGGCGGTGGCGCCATGTGCTGGCGCCGGTGCGCCACCAATGCTTCGATCACGGTCGGACTGAGTCCTTCGCCCTCTTCGTTGTCGATGTGCGAAAACAGCTGGCTGCGCATGCGCGGCGCCCAGAAGCGCTGCAGGTGGTTGGCAATCTCGGTGCGGCCTTCCTCGCGGTCCGGGTAGGATTCGAAGAATGCCCCGATCTGGTTGGCCATGGTGACCAGGTTGTCGATGTTCATGCGGCTTCCATTGTGATGTTGGCGCCATGGGCGTAGGCGGTGAAATCGTCGCCGCGGGCGAAGGCGACCAGGGTCAGGCCGCAGGCCAGCGCGGTGCGCACGGCCAGCGCGGTGGGGGCCGAAATTGCCACCAGCGCGCCGATGCCGACGGTCGCGGCCTTCTGCACCATCTCGACACTGGCGCGGCTGGTGATCAAGACGAAACCATCGTCCGGATCGGCGCGGCCGGCAAACAGGCCGCCGATCAGTTTGTCGAGCGCGTTGTGGCGGCCGACATCCTCGAACGCCGCGCGCGGCACGCCATCACGATCGCACCACAAAGCCGCATGCGTGGCGCCGGTCAGGCGGTTGAGTGGCTGCTGCTGCCGAACCTGCGCCACTGCCCGCCGAATCGAAGCGCCCGAGAGTGCCCGTGTTGGCGCCAGATATGGCAGGGGCCGGATCACCTGCGCCAGGCTGTCGACGCCGCACAGCCCGCAGCCGGTCCGCCCCGTCAGGCTGCGGCGCCGCTCCTTGAGCCGCATGAAGGCGCCGGCGGCGATGTCGATGTGGGCGGTGATGCCTGCCGCGCCATGCGCGATCTCGGCGCCGTAGAACTCGGCCGGCGACGCAATGATCCCTTCGCTGAGCGAAAAGCCGAGCGCGAACTCGGCCAGGTCGCCCGGCGTGGCCAGCATCACGGCGTGCGAGACGCCGTTGTACTCGAGCGCCACCGGCACTTCGTCGGCCAGCGCTTCGTGCGCGCTGCTGCACACGCCGGCGCGCATGCGCGTCACCGCCATGCGCGCGCTGGGCGCGTGCGAGTCAGTCTGCTCTGCCTGCATGTCGAGCGCGCACATCATGCCACCGGCTCCGCCAACCCCAGCTGCACCTGGTTGAAGCGCGCGTATTCCAGCTGCCAATCCGACTGCTGCTGCACCTGCATCACCTGCACCGCCGTCACCTTGTATTCGGGGCAGTTGGTGGCCCAGTCCGAGTTCTCGGTGGTGATGACGTTGGCGCCCGATTCGGGGAAGTGGAAGGTGGTGTACACCACGCCCGGCTGCATGCGCTCCGTGATCATCGCGCGCAGCACGGTTTCGCCCGCGCGGCTATGCACGCCGACCCACTGGCCATCCTCGATGCCGCGTTCCTGCGCATCGTGCGGGTGGATCTCGAGCCGGTCTTCGGCGTGCCAGCGCACGTTCTCGGTACGGCGCGTCTGGGCGCCGACGTTGTACTGCGACAGGATGCGGCCGGTGGTCAGAATGAGCGGGTACTTGCGCGTCACCTTCTCGTCGGTGGCGACGTACTGGGTGATGATGAAGCGCCCCTTGCCACGCACGAAGCCGTCCACGTGCATGGTCGGCGTGCCTTGCGGCGCCTGCTCGTTGCACGGCCACTGGATGCTGCCCAGTTCATCCAGGCGCCGGTAGCTGACGCCGCTGAAGGTCGGCGTCAGGCGCGCCAGTTCATCCATGATCTCGGATGGGTGGCGGTAATTCATCGGATACCCGAGGCGGTTCGACAGCGCCACCGTGACTTCCCAGTCGGCGTAGCCGGCCCGTGGCGGCATCACCTTGCGCACGCGCGAGATGCGCCGTTCGGCATTGGTGAAGGTGCCGTCCTTTTCCAGGAACGAGGAGCCGGGCAGCAGCACGTGCGCGTACTTGGCGGTCTCGTTGAGGAAGATGTCCTGCACCACGATGCACTCCATCGCTTCCAGAGCCGCGGTGACGTGCTGGGTGTTCGGGTCGGACTGGACGATGTCCTCGCCTTGGCAATACAGGCCCATGAAGCTGCCGTCGAGGGCGGCCTCGAACATGTTCGGAATGCGCAGCCCCGGTTCGGCCTGCAGCGGCACGCCCCAGGCCTGCTCGAACAGGGTGCGCACGGTGGTGTCGGACACGTGGCGGTAGCCGGGCAGCTCGTGCGGGAACGAGCCGATGTCGCACGAGCCCTGCACATTGTTCTGGCCGCGCAGCGGATTGACGCCGACGCCTTCGCGCCCGACGTTGCCGGTGGCCATGGCCAGGTTGGCGATGCCCATCACGGCGGTCGAGCCCTGCGCGTGTTCGGTCACGCCGAGACCGTAGAAGATCGCGCCATTGCCGCCCAGCGCAAACAGGCGCGCCGCTTCGCGCACCTGCTGCGCCGGCACGCCGGTGATCGCTTCCGTCGCTTCCGGGGAGTTGTCCGGCCGCGCGACGAAATCGCGCCACTGTTCGAAGGCGCGCAAGTCGCAGCGCTCGGCAATGAAATCGTTCGCCATCAAGCCTTCGGTGACGATCACGTGCGCCAGCGCGCTGACCATGGCGACGTTGGTGCCGGGGCGCAGCTGCAGGTGATATTCGGCGCGGATGTGCGGCGACTTTACCAGGTCGATGCGGCGTGGGTCGATGACGATCAGGCGCGCGCCCTGGCGCAGGCGCCGCTTCATGCGCGAGGCAAACACCGGGTGGCCATCGGTCGGGTTGGCGCCAATCACCAGGATCACGTCGGATTTTTCGACCGATTTGAACGTCTGGGTGCCGGCCGATTCGCCCAGCGTCGTCTTCAATCCATAGCCGGTCGGCGAGTGGCACACGCGGGCGCAGGTATCGACGTTGTTGTTGCCGAACGCCGCGCGCACCAGCTTTTGCACCAGGTAGCCTTCTTCGTTGGTGCAACGCGACGAGACGATGCCGCCGATCGAATCGACACCGTGTTTGGCCTGGATGCGTTTGAATTCGGACGCTGCGTAATCGAGCGCTTCGTCCCAAGACACTTCCTTCCAAGGGTCGGTGATCCTGGCGCGGATCATCGGTTTGAGGATGCGGTCCTTGTGGGTGGCGTAGCCCCACGCGAAGCGGCCCTTGACGCAGGCGTGGCCCTCGTTGGCCTTGCCATCCTTGGCAGGCACCATGCGCACCACCTGGTTGCCTTTCATTTCGGCGGTGAGCGAGCAACCGACGCCGCAATACGCGCATGTGGTGGTGATGGCGTGTTCGGCCTGGCCGAGCCAGATCACCGACTTTTCGGTGAGGGTGGCGGTCGGGCAGGCTTCGACGCAGGCGCCGCACGAGACGCACTCGGACTCCATGAACGATTCGCTCTGGCCGGCCGAGACGCGCGCGTCAAAACCGCGCCCGGAAATCGTCAGCGCAAAGGTGCCTTGCGTTTCTTCGCAGGCGCGCACGCAGCGGTTGCAGACGATGCACTTGGACGAATCGAAGGTGAAGTAGGGGTTGCTCTCGTCCTTTTTGAGCTTGAGGTGGTTGGCGCCCTCGTAGCCGTAGCGCACCTCGCGCAGGCCGGTGACGCCGGCCATGTCCTGCAATTCGCAGTTGCCGTTGGCGGGGCAGGTCAGGCAGTCGAGCGGGTGGTCGGAGATGTACAGCTCCATCACGCCCTTGCGCACTTCCTGCAGCTTGGGTGACTGGGTGCGTACCACCATGCCCGCTTCGGCCGGCGTGGTGCACGACGCCGGATAGCCGCGCCGTCCTTCGATTTCGACCAGGCACAGGCGGCAGGAGCCGAACGGTTCCAGGCTGTCGGTGGCGCATAGCTTGGGGATGTTGATGCTGTTCTCGGCCGCCGCGCGCATCAGCGACGTCCCGGCCGGGACGGTCACCGGGTTGCCGTCGATGGTCAGCGTAATCATCTCGGTGGCGAGATTGATCTCTTTCGCCGGGGTGCCGAAATCGCGGGTGAGGATGGTTTCGATCATGGGAATCTCCTAAGCGGCAATTTCGTCGCCGGCCACCTGGCCGAAGTCTTGCGGGAAGTGGTTCAGCGCCGACAGCACCGGGTACGGCGTCATGCCGCCCATCGCGCACAGCGAACCATTGAGCATCGTGTCGCACAGGCTGCGCAGCAAAATCACCTGTTGCGCACGCTCGCTACCGGCGCGGATCTTGTCGATCACCTCCACGCCGCGGGTGGAACCGATGCGGCACGGCGTGCATTTGCCGCACGACTCGACCGCGCAGAATTCCATCGCATAGCGCGCCAGCTTCGCCATGTCGGCGCTGTCGTCATGCACCACGATGCCGCCGTGGCCCAGCACCGCCCACAGGGAGGCAAACGCTTCGTAATCGAGCGGCGTGTCCCACTGCGACGGCGGCAGGTAGGCGCCCAGGGGGCCACCCACCTGCACCGCCTTGATCGGCCGGCCGCTGGCGCTGCCGCCGCCGTAGTCGTACAAGATCTCGCGCAGCGTGACGCCGAAGGCAAGTTCGATCAGGCCGCCGTGCTTGATATTGCCGGCCAGTTGCACCGGCAGGGTGCCGCGCGAGCGGCCCATGCCGAAGTCCTGGTAGAACTGCGGGCCCTTGTCGAGGATGATCGGCACCGAGGCCAGCGACAGCACGTTGTTGATGACGGTCGGCTGGCCGAACAGGCCGGCCAGCGCCGGCAGCGGCGGCTTGGCGCGTACCACGCCGCGCTTGCCCTCGATGCTTTCCAGCAGCGCGGTTTCTTCGCCGCAGATATAGGCACCGGCGCCCTTGCGCACTTCGAGCGCGAAAGCGCGGCCGCTGCCGGCGACGTCGAAGCCCAGCAGGCCGGCGCGGGTGGCGGTTTGAATCGCGTGATTCAGTGCGGCGATCGCATGCGGGTACTCGCTGCGCACGTAGATGAAGCCACGGGTGGCGCCGACCGCGAGGCCGGCGATCGTCATGCCTTCGATCAGGACGAACGGATCGCTTTCCATGACGATGCGGTCGGCGAAGGTGCCGGAGTCGCCTTCGTCGGCATTGCAGACGATGTATTTCTGGATGCCAGGCGCGCGCAGCACCGTGTTCCATTTGATCCCGGTGGGGAAAGCGGCGCCGCCGCGTCCGCGCAGGCCGGAGGCGGTGATGGCCGTGACGATGTCGGCCGGCGCCATCGTCACGGCCTGGCGCAAGCCGCGGTAGCCGCCGTGGGCCTCGTAGTCGCTCAGTGAAAGCGGATCGGTGATGCCGCTGCGGGCGAAGGTCAGGCGGGTCTGCTTGGCCAGGTAGGGGATCTGCTCGACCAGGCCGAGCGCCAGCCGATGGCTGCAGTCGCCGTTGTGAAAACCGGCGTCGAACAGGGCGCCGACGTCGGCTTCATCGACGTTGCCAAAACCCATGCGGCCCGCCGGCGTCTCGACTTCGACCAGCGGCTCCAGGTACAGCAGGCCGCGGGTGCCGTTGCGTACCAGGTCGATGGCGATGCCGCGCCGCGCCGCCTCTTGCAGCACCGCGGCGGCGACGTCGTCGGCGCCCAGGGCCAGCGCCGTCGAATCGGCCGGGACGTAGATGCGCACGCTCATACGGCCTCCTCGGTGGTGGCGGTCACCTTCGCCACCAGTTTGTCGAAGCGCGCCAGCGTCACGCGGGCGTGGACGGCGTCGTTGATCATGATCGCCGGCGCCGTGGCGCAGTGGCCGAGACAGTAGACCGGTTCCAGCGCGAAGCCGCCGTCACGGCTGTGCTCGTGCAGAGCGCAACCCAGCGCCTGGCTGGCATGCGACAGCAGCGCATCGCCGCCCATGCTCTGGCACGCTTCGGCGCGGCAGATCTGCACCGTGCAACGCGCCGGCGGCGTGCTCTTGAAGTAGTGGTAGAAGGTGATCACGCCATGCACCTCGGCGCGCGACAGGTTGAAGCTCTGTGCCAACCCTTCGACCGCATCGGGCGCAATGAAACCGAGCCGATCCTGGATCGCGTGCAGCACCGGCAGCAACTGGTCCTGGCCGAGCTGGCCATGATGCGCATGGAGCTGGAGGATGTCGCCAATGACGCGCCGGGCGCCGGCTGTGTCTACTGAAGTCATGTCGTCTCCTGGATACCTTGTATATGTTCATGGGAACATATATAAAGTCTGTTATTAGGATAGTGAAACCAGAGTAGCACCCGATTCATGTCCATACAATATGAAAGATTTTGCATATGATGAGAGTCGAGATTCGGCCGGACTGGATCGTGCGCGACGCCGCCGGCATGCCGACCGCGCTGCCCGCGCTGCTCGAGTTATTGGTGTCGGTAAGTGAGCTGGGCTCGATCAGCAAGGCGTCCGCGGCGCGCGGCATGTCCTATCGCCACGCCTGGGGATTGCTGCAGCAGTTTTCCGAGCAGTTCGGCGTGGAACTGGTGCACAAGGTGCGCGGGCGCGGCACGGTGCTGTCGCCGCTGGCCGAAAAGCTGATGTGGGCCGACCGCCGCATCCACGCCCGTTTGAGCCCCATGCTCGACAGCCTGGCCTCCGAGCTGCAGCAAGAGTTGGCGCGCGTCATGGTCGGCGACGCCCAGGTGTTGCGCCTGACCGCCTCGCACGGCTTTGCAGTGGCGGCGCTGGTGAAGCAGTTGGACGAGCAGGGCGTCACGGTCGACATCAATTACCGCAGCAGCAGCGACGCAGTGGCGGCGCTGGCGCGCGGCGAGTGCGAGCTGGCGGGCTTTCACTTGCCGGTGGGGCAATTCGAGGCGGCGGCGGCAGCCAAGTACCGCCCCTGGCTCGATCCCGAGCGCCATGCGCTGCTGCATCTGGCGTATCGCATGCAGGGCATTTTCGTGGCCAGGGACAATCCGAAAGGCGTGGCAGGGCTTGCCGACCTGGCGCGCGCGGACCTGCGCTTCGTCAACCGCCAGAAAGGATCAGGCACGCGGGTATTGCTCGAACTGCTGCTGGCCGACCTTGGCATCGACCCGGCGCTGATCAATCGCTCCGGCACCGCCGAATTCACGCACGCAGCGGTGGCGGCTTACGTTGCCAGCGGCATGGCCGACGTGGGTTTCGGCGTCGAGACGGCGGCGCGCCGCTTCGATCTTGGGTTCATTCCCGTCATTCGCGAACAGTATTTTTTGGCCTGTCCTGCCGACGCGCTCGACATGCCGCTGTTAAGGTCGGCGCAGATGGCGATGGCGAGCAGTGCGTTCAAGGATGAGCTGTCAGCACTGCCCGGCTATGACGGCGCCCTGTGCGGCACCCGGCTCGGCATGCATTTCCTGTTCTAGCGGCGCGGTTAAGGCAGCAGATGCATCTCAGGCCGACATCCCGCCATCAATCACCAGTTCGGTGCCGCCGACATAAGTGCTGTCGACCGAGGCAAGGAACAACGCCGCAGCCGCTACCTCGTCCGGGTTCCCCAAGCGCCCGGCCGGTATCTGCGCGCTCAGTGTCCGCCTGACGTCGTCGCTGACCTGGTCGAACATCGGCGTATCGGTGGGGCCGGGACTGAGTACATTGACCCTGATGCCGCGCGGCGCCAGCTCGGTGTTCCAGGTGCGGGCATACGCGCGTACCGCAGCCTTGCTGGCGGAATAGGTGCCATAGCCGGGATTGGCCATGCCACCTGCAATCGAGCCGATCAGCACGATGGCGCCGCCCTCGCTCATGTGCCGGACTGCGTGCTGCACCGTGAACACCATCGCGCGCACGTTCAGGCCAAAGGCGCGATCGACATGCGCTTCGGTTGTCTCGTCCAGGCTCGCATGCTCGGCCACGCCGGAGGAATTGACGAGGATGTCGAGGTGGCCGGCACGCGCGCGGATGGTCTCGAACAGGCGGGCGAGGTCTTTCGTGCTGGTGAGGTCGCCGGATAGCGCCTCAACCCGGCCGCCGATCGACTTGACCGCCTCGGTCAGCTGCGCCTCGCGCCGGCCGGTGATGAACACATGGGCGCCTTCCTGCGCAAAGCGGCGTGCGACGGCGAGGCCGATACCGCTGCCGCCGCCGGTGACCAGGGCGATCTTTCCTTCAAGTTTCAACATGGCTGCTCCAGATAGGGGATGGACGCCCGATGATACATTTTGTATATTTGGTGTCAATTACGCACCTGATCTACACTAGATATATGAAAGGAAACCACATGGCGACCGATATCGCTGCGCTGCTGGCGCAGATCAACAGCACCCGCCCCATCCTGGAGCAGGTGGCAAACAAATGGTCGGTATTGATCCTCACCGTGCTGTGCACCCAACCCGCACGTTTCAACGCCATCAAGCGCAGGCTCGATCCGATCACGCACAAGGCGTTGACGGAGGCACTGCGCCGGCTCGAGCGCAATGGCCTGGTGAGCCGGCGCGTGATCGCATCGTCGCCGGTGGCGGTCGAGTATGCGATCACGCCCTTGGGGCGGACCTTGCAGGATCCATTTGTGGCGCTGGTGGGTTGGGCCAGGCAATATGGTGTGGCCATGGAGAAGGCGCAAGAAGATTACGACGATCGGCGTGCTGCCGATGAGGCTGCATGAACGCGGCCATGCGCGGTGTTGCTCAACGCCGATGGCGCGAAGGCCAGGTACGAAAATGGCCCGCAGAGCGGGCCATGGTCGATGCTGGAACAATGCGCGTTGGCGTCAGAACGGCGCTTCCAGCAGCACGGTTTTTGTCCCGAAATGAAGTTCGTTGTTGCGAACTCGATTTGACGGGACAAGTGCAGGCATTACGCCATGTTCTGGTTCACGAAGTCCCAGTTGGCGACGTTCCAGAACGCTTCCAGGAACTTGGCGCGGGCGTTGCGGTAGTCGATGTAGTAGGCGTGTTCCCAGACATCGGCGGTCAAGAGGGCCTTGTCTTCGGTGGTCAAAGGGGTGCCGGCGCCCGAGGTGTTGACGATGTCGACGCTGCCATCAGCCTTCTGCACCAGCCAGGTCCAGCCCGAGCCGAAGTTGCCCAGGGCGGCCTTGTTGAACTCTTCCTTGAACTTCTCGACCGAACCCCACTTGGCGTTGATCGCGTCCAGTGCCTTGCCGGTCGGCGCGCCGCCGCCGTTCGGGCTCATGCAGTTCCAGAAGAAGGTGTGGTTCCAGACCTGGGCCGAATTGTTGAACACGCCGCCCGACGAGGCCTTGATGATCTCTTCCAGCGACATGGTCTCGAACTCGGTGCCCTTGATCATGTTGTTCAGGTTGGTCACATAGGTCTGGTGGTGCTTACCGTGGTGGAATTCCAGGGTCTCGGCCGAGATGTGCGGCTGCAGGGCATCCTTAGCGTATGGCAGTGGCGGCAGGGTATGTTCCATGTTCTAGTCCTTTGGTTGGGGTACCGGTTATTGTTTTGAAAAGCGGCGCTATTCTAAACCGGATGCAACATCACTGCTGAGTTGCCTCCGGCAGCACCGGTTCCCTCCCGCCAGACCTTACTCGAGCACGCTTTGTACCTGCGTCACGGCGACCTCGGCGCTGCCGCCGGCCAGGCGCACATTGAGCGTGTCGCGCGCCTTGATCTGGGCCGGGTCGCGCACGATCTGGCCTTTGCCGTCGCGCACGATGGCGTAGCCGCGTTCCAGCGTGCGCTGCGGGTTCAGCATTTCCAGCTGGTTTGACAACGCATTCAAAGCGTCGCGGTGACGCTTGATGCCGTTGCCCAGGCTGGCGTTCAGATGGCGACCGTCCGAGATCAGCTGCGCGCGCAGGGCGCGCATGTCGGGACGGTGGCGCGCCCAGCGCTGCTGCAGCTGCGCCAGCACCAGGCTGTGGCGATTCACCGGCAACTTGACCGCGTGCGTCATGGCGGTCGCCAGCGACAGCAGCGTCAGGCGCTGGTTGGCTATCCGCGCCGACGGGCTCAGCAGACGGCGACTGAGCATGTCGAGGCCCTGGCCGGCGTCCAGCAGGCGGCGTTCCATGGCGCGCTGCAGGTCGACCGTGTCGGCTTGCAGCGAAGCGAGCCAGTCGGCGCGCGGCGTTGCGGCAAGCTCGGCAGCGGCAGTGGGTGTGGCGGCGCGTACGTCGGCGGCGAAGTCGGCGATGGTGACGTCGGTCTCGTGGCCGACGCCCGCGATCACCGGGATGCTGCAGGCGGCAATCGCACGCGCCACGCATTCTTCGTTGAACGACCACAGGTCTTCGATCGAGCCGCCGCCGCGGCACACCAGCAGCACGTCGACTTCCGCGCGGCGCGAGGCGGTCATGATCGATTCGGCGATCTTGTCGGCCGAGAACTGGCCTTGTACCGGCGCCGGATACAGCACCACGCGTACGTGCGGGGCGCGCCGACGCAGCGCGGTCAGGACGTCGCGCAGCGCCGCTGCCTGCGGGCTGGTGACGATGCCGACGGTGCGCGGGAACAAGGGCAGGGGACGCTTGCGCTCGGCGTCGAACAAGCCTTGCGCGCTCAGCTTTTCCTTGAGGCGCAGGAAAGCCTCGTACAGCTGGCCGACGCCGGCGCGGCGGATGGCCTCGACATTGATCTGGTAGTCGCCGCGCGCGCCGTACAGGGTTACCAGCGCACGCACCTCGACCTTGTCGCCTTCGCGCGGGGTAAAGCCGGCCATCTGCGCACGGCTGCGGAACATCACGGCGCGCACCTGGGCCGCATCATCTTTTAACGTGAAGTACCAGTGGCCCGACGCAGCACGGGTGAAGTTGGAAATCTCGCCACTGATCCAGGTCAGAGGAAACGAGCGCTCCAGCAGGCGCGCAACCTGGGCGTTGAGGGCGGTCACGCTCAGGATGGTGGGAGCGGCGTAGGCGGAATCGGCGTCGGTTGGGTATTGCATGGGCGTGGGCGAAAAACAGGGAGCGATGCTTATGTCATACCTTTTCGCGCACGACAAGCGGTTTTTCGCAGCGTGGCCGAAAGATGGGCCGCAGAATCTATGTTGCCGCTTTTCAATGCAATCTATTGAAAGGGTATTTAAATCAATGACTTACGATAATAGATGGGCCGCAGAACGGCAGTTTATCCACACAAACTGTGGGGAACTCATCCATACAGCCAGCCACTGCGTGCAGATTGGGCACAACCCTCTCTGCGGTTATGAATCAAGTACTTAGCTTGATTGCGGGAATATTGATCACAAAGTTGTCCACAGAAACTGTGCAAACAGGGCGGCTGCGATGAAGTCGAGCAAGGTATGTACACGCTGCGAACACATGAATGTTGCAGTGAGGATGGGCCTGCTCAAAACAGTGGCACGCAGCGTAATGCCTATAGAAATCAGTCACTTGAATAGCAATCTATGCGCTTTCTCACACTCTTATCCACAAAAAATGTGCAAAGCATGAAGATTTTGTGGAGAACTCGCCAGCGTTCCTGATAAGTGATTCCTTAAAGCATGAAACTCCCCTAATTGTTAGCATATAGTTGCTTATGCTCAAATTTTGAGCGCGATGATTATTTTGATGTAAATCAAAGGCTTAACCTAATAAAAAGTGCCTTGCTCACACTTTTGTCCACAAAAAATGTGAGGAACCTCATCTTCGCGAATGCAAACTACAGCTCGCAGAGAGTGCTCATATTTTAAGCTCCCCTATAAATATTTTTATAATCAATGACTTATCATGAACAAGAAGCCCTTGCGCACAATTTTGTCCACAGAATGTGTTCGCAACTACAGGCTGCCAGGGGAGGATGTGCGTAACTAAGCGACCGTCGAGCTACCGTTGAGCCAAGTCATGAGGCTGCCATTTTCTTGCGCAGGCACAAAAAGTCTTTATGAATCAAGGTGCTTACCGCGTCAAAACGCCATTGCGCACAATTTTATCCACAGAAGTTGTGCAGAACTCTACTTGCCGCTTCGCTGCCAACTTGCTACATTGCCGAATTGATTTTTCTCATCTCAGGAGTCGCTCTTGTTCGCCATTTTTCAAGCCGCAGGCTGGCCAATCTGGTTCCTGCTGGCCGCGTCGATCATCGCCGTTGCCCTGATTGTCGAACGCCTGATCGCTCTGCGTCGCGAAAAGATCCTCCCCCGTAACCTGCTTGACGAAGTGATCCGTGTCTACCGCAGCGGCAAGGTCACGCCGGACGTGGTCGACAAGCTGGAACAGAATTCTCCGCTCGGCACCGTGCTCGCTGCCGGCCTGCGCAATGTCGACGCGCCACGCGACGTCATGAAGGAGTCGATCGAAGAAGCCGGCCGCGGCGTCGCGACAAACCTCGAACGCTTCCTGACCACGCTCGGCACCATCGCTTCGCTGGCGCCGCTGATGGGCCTGTTCGGCACCGTGGTCGGCATGATCGAGATCTTCGGCGCCTCCAGCCCGACCGGCGGCAACAACCCGGCCCAGTTGGCGCACGGCATTTCGGTGGCGCTCTACAACACCGGCTTCGGCCTGGCGATCGCGATGCCGGCGCTGGTGTTCTACCGCCACTTCCGCAACCTGATCGACACCTATATTGTCGACATGGAACTGCAGGCCGTGAAACTGGTCGACGTCGTCCACGGTGCGCGCAAATGATGGACTTTCGCCGCGGCCGCAAGCGCGAGGACCCGGAGATCAACCTGATCCCGTTCATCGACGTGCTGCTGGTGGTCCTGATCTTTCTGATGGTCTCGACCACCTACAGCAAGTTCACCGAACTGCAGATCACGCTGCCGACCGCCGAGGCCGACAAGCCGCAGGACAAGCCGTTCGAGATCAACGTCACGATCGACGCCAAGGGTAACTACACGGTGAACAACACGCCGGTCGCCTTCAGCAATGTAGCCGGCCTGGCGCAAGACTTGCGCAACGCCGCGCGCTCGGCCGACGGCCAGGTGGTGGCCAGCCCGGTGGTGATCGTCAATGCCGACCAGTTTGCGATGCACCAGATGGTGATCAATGTGCTGGAAGCGGCGCGCGTGGCCGGCTACGACAAGCTGACCTTCGCCGCCCAGACCGGCGGCGCCAAGTAAGCGACCAAGCGCGGCGTTCACAGCGCCGCCGCTTGTATCTTCCTGACTATGTCTTCTTCCCTCGAAACGACGCTCACCCGCGCCTGGCTGCGGCGCGGCCCGCTGGCTTGTGCGCTGCTGCCGGTCTCATTGCTGTTCCGCCTGCTGTCCGGCGTGCGTGCGCTGCTGTATCGCGTCGGCCTGAAACGCGCCGAACGCTTGCCGGTGCCGGTGATCGTGGTCGGCAACATCTTTATCGGCGGCACCGGCAAGACCCCGCTGACGATCTGGCTGGCCGAAGCGTTGCGCGCGGCTGGCCTGCATCCCGGCGTGATCTCGCGCGGACACGGCGGCGAAAACAGTGCTCCGCGCGCCGTCACGCCGCAGTCCGATCCGCGTGAGGTCGGCGACGAGCCACTGTTGATCGCGGCGCGTGCCGGCTGTCCGGTGGTGGTCGGCCGGCGCCGCGCGGAAGCGGGCAGGGCGCTGCTGGCGCAGTATCCGGAGGTCGACGTGGTGATCACCGACGATGGCTTGCAGCATTACGCGCTGGCGCGCGACGTCGAGATCGTGCTGTTCGATGGGCGTGGCGTCGGCAATGGCTGGCTGCTGCCGGCCGGACCCTTGCGCGAACCACCGGCGCGCCGGCGCGATTTTACGGTGGTCAATGCGCCCGAGATCACCCCGGCGCTGGCCAAGGCGGTGGGCGCTCAGCCGTACCGCATGCAACTGGCCGGCGAATATGCCGAGCCATTGCAGGGTGGAACGCGTCTGCCACTGGCGCAATTGCGCGACAAACGTCTCGTGGCCGCAGCCGGCATCGGCAATCCAGCCCGCTTCTTCGCCATGCTGCGCGGCGCCGGTTTGACGGTCGGCGCGCTGGCTTTGCCCGACCACCATGACTTCCTCGACCGCCCGTTTGACGGCGTGGACGCCGACATCATCCTGATCACCGAGAAGGATGCAGTAAAATGTCGGCAAATTGATAACCTGAAGGACGATCCGCGCTTGTGGGTCGTACCCGTGACGGCGCAGCTCGACGCGCGCCTCGCTGAACAAATCGTGGAGAAATGTCGTGGACGCTCGACTGCTTGATATCCTGGTCTGCCCGCTGTGCAAGGGACCGCTTGAATACGACAAAAAGGCGCAGGAACTGACCTGCCGTGGCGACCGCCTGGCCTATCCGATCCGCGATGGCATCCCGATCATGTGGGCCGACCAGGCCCGCAAGGTCGAGCCAGCCTGATCCTGGCCGCGATGAGCTTTACCGTCATCATCCCGGCGCGCCTGGCCTCGACCCGCCTGCCGAACAAGCCGCTGGCTGACCTGGGCGGCAAGCCGATGGTCGTGCGCGTCGCCGAACGCGCGCGCGAATCGGGTGCGGCGCGCATCATCGTCGCCACCGACCACGCCGACATCGCTGCCGCCTGCGCCCAACACGGCGTGCACGCGGTACTGACCCGCGCCGACCATCCGTCCGGCACCGACCGCATCGCCGAAGTGGCGCAGCTGCTGGGTCTGGGCGAAGACGAGGTGGTGGTCAACCTGCAGGGCGACGAACCGCTGATCGACCCAAGCCTGCTGGCCGCCTGCGCCGCGCGCATTTCACCTGACGTGCCAATGGCCACCGCCGCCCACCCGATCCTGGATGCGGCCGACGTGTTCAACCCGAACGTGGTCAAGGTGGTGCTGGACAAGGCCGGCCGCGCGCTGTATTTCTCGCGCGCTACCATTCCCTGGCACCGCGACGCCTTTGCCCAGACCCAGGCGTCGCTCCCACTTGGCTACGCGCCATTGCGCCACATCGGCCTGTACGCCTACCGCAACGCCTTCCTGCAGGCCTATCCGAAGCTGGAACCGGCGCCGCTGGAAGCGATCGAAGCACTCGAGCAGTTGCGGGTGCTGTGGCATGGCTATCCGATCGCGGTGCATGTCACACAGGACGCGCCGCCAGGAGGCGTCGACACGCCGGACGATCTTGCGAGGGTACGCCAGCATTTTCCGTCTTGATGCCGCGGGCATATAGCTGATGGGGCCGCCTGACCTGGATCAATAATCCCTGTCGGAGGGGCCCCGGAACTGGCTATTAAGCCAACTTCTGTGGTAACTTTCGTGTCAAGCAAGTCAGTGCAGCACCAAATCGTACGCCGCCACGACCACGTTCATTTTCATTATTTTCAAGAAACTCAGGAAACTCATGCGTCTCATTCTGTTAGGAGCACCCGGTGCCGGCAAGGGCACCCAGGCCAATTTCATCAAAGAGAAGTTCAACATTCCGCAAATCTCGACCGGCGACATGCTGCGCGCCGCGATCAAGGCGGGCACTGAACTGGGCCTGGCGGCCAAGAAGGTGATGGATGCGGGTCAGCTGGTGTCGGACGACATCATCATCGGCCTGGTCAAGGAGCGCCTGAAAGAAGCGGACTGCGAAAACGGCTACCTGTTCGACGGTTTCCCGCGCACGGTCGCGCAAGCCGACGCCATGAAGGACAGCGGCGTGAACATTGATTACGTGCTCGAAATCGACGTCCCTGACGAACTGATCCTCGAACGCATGACCGGCCGCCGCTCGCACCCGGCATCGGGCCGCGTGTACCACGTCAAGTTCAACCCGCCAAAGGTCGCCGACATCGACGACGCCACCGGCGAAGCGCTGATCCAGCGCGACGACGACAAGGCTGAAACCGTGTCGAAGCGCCTCGAGGTGTACCACAACCAGACCGAAGTGCTGCTGGGCTACTACGCCAAGTGGGCCGAATCGGGCCTGCCAGGCGCGCCGAAGTACCGCAAGATCACGGGCGTCGGCCCGGTCGAGCAGGTGCGCGATGCCGCGTTTGCGGCGTTGTCGGAGTAAGTTCGACGCGCTGGAAACACGCCACCGCTGTTTCTAGCCAACCGCTTCACCACGTCATCCCCGCCTTCGCGGGGATGATTTTTTTGAGCGAACCAAAGAAGCGGTCCGACGCCACTCGAGCGTCGAACCAGGCCAGCCCTCCAATCACAATTATGTGAGCAATTGTTTCCCGTGCGCCGTGCGCGACTTATCAAGACGATAATAAGTCATCGATTCCGATCTCGGTCACCAACCTTTGCGAGGCTAGCCATGAACAAAACCAAACTGATCCTTGCCGTCCTGTTCGCCTTCACCGCAGCAGGCGCCGGCGCCCAGACCACGGGCGCCACCCCCGGCCAGCCGACCAGCGGCGAGACCTACCGCCCAGTGCTGAACGCGACCACGACCTCGGCGCCGGCCCCGGCGATCGACATGCGTCCGATGACGCAAGAAGAAAAAACCACCGGCCGCCAGGAGCCGTCGCGTCTGAAAGAGATCGACCCGGCTACCCATCCGGCGCCGCAGAACGTGCGCCCGGTCATGAACCCGCAAACGACGAGCGGGCGCACCGCCCAGCAGCAGATCGACAGCAGCGCCCGTATGCCGACCCCGAGCGCGCCGGTCATGCCGAGCGCCGCCAATCCGGCCCCGGTCGGACCGACCTCGTCGCAAGTGAACGGGTGCGTCGGCGCCACCTGCATTGACGCCAGCGGCGCCACCGTCAATTCGAGCGTGGGCAATTCCACCGTCAACAGCCAGGGTCGCCTGTGCAACCGCACCGGCAACACGATGCAATGCTTCTAAGAATCTAGCTGAGTTCGCGCTGGCGGCTCAACGCTGCATGGTCCGGCCCATCAAAAGTTCGCTACAATACCGATTGACGTTAACGTTAACGTAAGCGGTTAAAAGAACACATTGAAGGAGACAACCATGCAGATTCAAGACAATGTATTCATCGTCAGCGGCGGCGCGTCCGGCCTGGGCGCGGCCACTGCGCGCATGCTGGCCGAGGGCGGCGCCAGGGTCGTGATCGCCGATTTGCAGGAGGAGGCCGGCAGCGCGCTGGCCGCCGAACTGCGCGCCCAGTTCGTCAAATGCGACGTCACCCAGGAAGCCGACGCGCAAGCCGTGATCGCTGCAGCCGTGGCGCTGGGCACGCTGCGCGGCCTGGTCAACTGCGCCGGCATCGCGCCGGCTGCCAAGACCGTCGGCAAGGAAGGCGCACACTCCCTGGAACTGTTCCAGCGCGCCGTCAACATCAACCTGGTCGGCACCTTCAATATGGCGCGCCTGGCGGCCGAAGCGATGAGCGCGACGCCAGAAGCCGAATACGGCGAGCGCGGCATCATCATCAATACCGCCTCGGTCGCGGCCTTCGATGGCCAGATGGGGCAGAGCGCCTACGGTGCGTCGAAAGCGGCGGTGGCCGGCATGACGCTGCCGATGGCGCGCGACCTGGCCCGCAACGGCATCCGCGTGATGACCATCGCGCCCGGCATTTTCGAGACGCCGATGTTGATGAACATGGCGCAGGAAGTGCGCGATTCGCTGGGCAAGATGGTGCCGTTCCCGCCGCGCCTGGGCCTGCCGAAAGAGTATGCGCACCTGGCCAGGGCCATCATCGAAAACGTGATGCTCAACGGCGAAACCATCCGCCTGGACGGCGCGATCCGGATGCAGCCGAAGTAACAGCCCATTCTCAAACGACAGGTTCTCCCTGAAAGCATCCGGCGAATGCGGTAGCATGCCAGGGTGTCGGGCGCGCGGTGCGCAGGTGGGTGTATGCCGCGCGCCCGTTTTGCTTTCTGGAGAATTGGTTTGAAAACATTGAATACGCAGCTGAACACGCAGCTCTACAAACTCGCTTTCGGCCTCCTGATCGGCAGCGCAACAGCCTGGCCCGCGCTGGCCCAGGATTCGCAGCAAGCGGCGCCGGAAGCGGCCAGCGGTTTTACTGAAAAAGCCGGCTGGCCGGCGCAGAAGTACATGGTGGCCGCCGCCAATCCACTGGCGGTCGAGGCCGGCTACCAGATCCTGCGCCGCGGCGGCAGCGCCATCGACGCCGCGATCGCCACCCAGATGATGCTGACCCTGGTCGAGCCGCAATCGTCGGGCATCGGCGGCGGCGCCTTCATGGTGCATTACGACGGCAAACAGACCCAGGCGTTTGACGGCCGCGAGACCGCGCCGAGCAAGGCCGACGAGCACCTGTTCGAGCGTCCCGACGGCACGCCGCTGTCGCGTGCTGAAGGCATCGTCGGCGGCCGCTCGGTCGGTGCGCCGGGCGCGCTGCGCATGCTCGAACTGGCGCACAAGCAGCACGGCAAGCTGCCGTGGAAGGACCTGTTCCAGCCGGCGATCCGCATGGCCGAAACGGGCTTTGCGGTCAGCCCGCGCATGCACAAGATGCTCGCTGGCGACGCCCACCTGCGCAGGGACCCGGTGGCGCTGGCGCACTTTTACGACAAGAACGGCAAGGCCTGGCCGGTCGGCCACATGCTCAAGAATCCGGCGCTGGCCAAGACCCTGCGCGAGATCGCAGGCGGCGGCGCCGACGTGTTCTACAACGGCCACATCGCGCGCGACATCGCCGCCAAGGTGGCAAGCCACCCGACCAATCCGGGGCTGCTCACCGCCAGGGACATCGCCGACTACCGCCCCAAGGTCCGCACCCCGGTGTGCAGCGACTATCGCGCCTACACCGTGTGCGGCATGCCGCCGCCGTCCTCGGGCGGAATCGCCGTGGCGCAGATGCTGGGCATGTTCGAGACCTTCGACATGAAGAAGCTGGCCCCGCAAAACGGGGTGCCGGGCGCGGAAGCGGTGCACGTGTTCTCTGAAGTTGGCCGCCTTGCGTACGCCGACCGCAATCGCTATGCAGCCGACGCCGACTTCGTACCGCTGCCGGGCGCCGGCCTGCCGAGCCTGATCGACAAGGGTTACATGAAGCAGCGCGCCTCCCTGATCGGCGCCAGCTCGATGGGCGAAGCGCCGGCCGGCACCCCGCCCGGGATGAACGTTGCATGGGGCACGGACAACGCGATCGAGACGCCATCGACTTCGCACGTGTCGGTGGTCGACGCCAATGGCATGGGCCTGGCGATGACGACCACCATCGAAGACGCCTTTGGCTCGCGCCAGATGGTCGACGGCTTCATGCTCAATAACCAGCTGACCGACTTTTCGTTCAGCGCGCGCGACAAGGATGGCCCGGTGGCCAATCGCGTCGAAGCGAATAAACGTCCGCGCAGCGCCATGTCGCCGACCGTGGTGTTCGACCGCAAGACCGGCAAGCTGGTGCTGGTGATCGGTTCGCCCGGCGGCCCTGCCATCATCAACTACGTGGCCAAGGTGCTGGTCGGTACGCTCGACTGGGGCCTGAACGTGCAGGAAGCGATCGCGCTGCCCAACTTCGGCAGCCGCAACGGGCCGACCGAACTGGAAGCCGGGCGCTTCCCGCAGCAAACGATCGACGTGCTGCGCGCGCGCGGCCACACGATCCGCCTGGGCGAGCAGACCTCGGGCCTGCACGGCATCGAACGGATACAGGTGCACGGCGTAGCGCTGTGGTTCGGCGGCGCCGACCCGCGCCGCGAAGGGGTGGCAAAAGGGGATTGAGCGGTGTCGCTCCACTGTTATCGCTTCAGTATTCCGAGCGGGCTGAAGCGATAACTGGTTGTACATCCGCGACTAATCCGCCGCTGATAACAGTAAGTTCATTAATTTTTCCGCAAGACAACCGTTTTTTGCTAACCTTGTCAGGTGCAAAGCGAACAAAAAACCGGACTGATCCTGACGGGAGGCGGGGCGCGCGCCGCCTATCAGGCCGGCGTTCTGCATGCCATCTTGCGCATCCTGCACGACGCCGGCATCAAGCCCGGCCGCACGCCGTTCGACATCATCTGCGGCACCTCGGCCGGGGCCCTGAACGCCACTGCGCTGGCCTGCCGCGCCGACAACTTCGCCAGCGCCGTGCGCGGCCTGCTGGCGGTGTGGGAGAACGTGGCCACGCACACGGTCTACCGTACCGATTCGCTGTCGGTGCTGCGTTCGGGCGCGCGCTGGCTCTCGCTCCTGTCGTTCGGCGCGCTGCTGCGCAAGTGGCGCGCGGCGCCGCCCGATTCGCTGTTCGACAACACCCCGCTGGCGGGCTTGCTGCACCGCGTGCTCGATCTGCCACGGCTGGACGCGGCGCTCGGCAACGGCGCGCTGCATGCGCTGGCCATTACCGCCTCGTCGTATACCAGCGGCCAGCACCTGACCTTTTACCAGAGCGCGGCGCGGGTCGAGCCCTGGAGCCGTCACGGGCGGCTGGCGCTGGCGACCCAGATCGGGGTCGAACACCTGCTGGCATCGAGCGCGATCCCGTTCGTGTTCCCGGCGGTGCCGTTGTTCCTGGGCGGACGGCGCGAATACTGCGGCGACGGCTCGATGCGCCAGCAGGCGCCGATCGCCCCGGCGATCCGCCTCGGCGCCACGCGCGTGCTGGTGGTGGGCGGCGCGCGCACCAGCGAAGCCGTGCCGGATGCCGCAACCCACGGCGGCTATCCGAGCCTGGCGCAAGTGGCCGGGCACGCGATGTCGTCGATCTTCCTCGACAGCCTGGCGGCCGATGTCGAGCGCCTGCAGCGCGTCAACCGGACACTCGGGCGGATGGCGCCGGAAGCGCGCGCCGGCACCGGCCAGCGTGCGGTAAAACTGCTGGTGATCGCGCCGTCCGAACGGCTCGATGCGATCGCCGCGCGCCACAGCGCCAGCCTGCCGGCGCCGGTGCGCGCGCTGCTCGGCGCCCTCGGCGCACTCGAGTCGCGCGGCGCGGCGCTGGCGTCCTATCTGCTGTTCGAGGCCGGCTACACACGAGAACTGATTCGCCTCGGCGAACGAGACACCCTGGCGCGGCGCAGCGACGTGCTCGATTTTTTCGCTTCATGATCATGCTTCGATTGTTCGTTTTGCTGTTGCTGCTGGCAACGGCGCCATTCTTCGCCGTTGGCGCGCACGCCGCGCCGCCCGAACCCACGTTGCGCTTCGAGCACCTGTCGGTGCAACAAGGCCTGCCGCAGGAATCAGTGCTGTCGATCGTGCAGGACCGCGACGGCTTCATGTGGTTCGGCACCCAGTCCGGCCTGACGCGCTATGACGGCTACCGCTTCGTCGCCCACCGCAACGAGATCGGCAACCCGCGCAGCCTGGTCAACAACTGGGTGCGCGTGCTGCACCTCGACCGGCACGGCCGCATGTGGATCGGCACCGACGGCGGCCTGAATCGCTACGATCCAAACACCCGCAGCTTTACCTTGTATTTGCCGAACGAGCCGGCGCGGCGCGGCAACGGCAACCGCCAGATCAAGACCATGATCGGCGACGGTGCCGACGGCCTGTGGATCGGCACCGCCGACGGCTTGCAGCACTTCGACACCGAGACCGGCCGCTTCACCGTCTGGCACCATATGCCGGACAATCCGCGCACGCTCAGCGACGACGGCATCCAGGCGCTGGCGCTCGATGCCGACCGGCGCCTCTGGATCGGCAGCGCGGCGGGGCTCGACAGCCTCAGTCCCGACCGCAGCGAAGTCACGCACCACCCGTCCAACCTGGGCCCGCGCGAGACGCCGGTGCATGCGCTGCTGGTGGACGATGCGCAGCGCCTGTGGGTGGGCCGCTTCGGCGGCCTCGAACGGCGCACCCTGCGCGGCCCGCAGGCCGGCGCGGTGCGTCGCTTCGGCGCCCAGGACGGCTTCGGGCCGTACTGGGTCACGGCGCTGTACCAGGACGAGGACAGCGTGTGGGTCGGCTCGCACGACGATGGCCTGTTCCGCTGGCGCGCGCCGAAGACGCGCGATGCGCATGGCGCGGAGCGTTTCGACAGCCACCGTCACGCTGTGGCCGACCGCCACAGCCTGGCCGACAACTACATCTCGGCGCTGTACCGCGACCGCGTCGGCACCTTCTGGGCCGGCACCTGGTATGGCGGCGTCTCGCGCGTGGACCTGGACAGCGGCGGCTTCGCGCGCATCGTCAGCCGCGGCGAAGCGGCCGGCGCCGGCGCCACCGGAACCGGCGCCGCCCTGGCCGACAACAAGGTGCGGGTCTTGATGGAAGATGGCGACAGCCTGTGGATCGGCAGCGCCACCGCCTTGCACCAGGTCGACCAGGCCACTGGCCGCGCCACCGTCTACCGCCATGACCCAAGCAACCCGGACAGCCTGATCGACGTGCCGGCGGCCGGACTGGCGCGCGACCGCAAGGGCCGGCTGTGGATCGGCAGCCGCTCCGGCATCACGGCGCTGGATCCGGCCACGGGCCGCATGCGGCGCCAGGTGCTGCCCGGCGACGCCGACGCCAACAACGTGCGCTCGATGATGCTTGACCGCGCCGGCTACATCTGGATCACCACCCGCGGCGGCCTGCACCGGCTCGACCCGGAAGGCGGCGGGGTGCTCAGCTACCGCCACGATCCGGCCAAGGTGGCCAGCCTGTCGGACGACATCGCGCGCCCGCTGCTGGAAGACCGCCACGGCCGGTTCTGGGTCGGCACCTTCGGCGGCCTCGATCTGCTCGACCGCGCCAGTGGACGCTTCCGCCATTTCCGCCACGATCCCTACGATCCGAACAGCCTCAGTCACGACGAGGTGCACCACCTGATGGAAGACAGCCGCGGCGACATCTGGGTCGGCACCGCGGTCGGCCTGAACCGCATGGTCACTGGCCGCGACGGCGCCGTCAGCTTCACCCGCTACACCACGCGCGACGGCCTGGTCGACGACGCGGTGGCGGCGCTGCTGGAAGACCTCGATGGCCGCATCTGGGTCAGCACCGCCAGCGGCATCTCGTGCTTCGACCCCAAGAGCGGGCGCTGGCGCAGCTACACGGCGGCCGACGGCATCGCCGAAGGCGCCTACTTCGACGCCGCCAGCCTGCGCACCCGCGACGGCACCCTGTACTTCGGCGGCTTCAACGGTATCACCGCGTTCGACCCGCGCGCGCTGCGCGACAACCGCATCGCGCCGCGGCCCGTGATCACCGGCATGCAGGTGTTCAACCGGCCGCTCGACCAGGTGTTCCCGGGGCTGTTGTCCGGCCCCGTCGAGCACGCGAGCGCGGTCACGTTGCCGGCCGACGCCGCGGTGATCACGCTCGAATTCGCGGCGCTGCACTTCGCCGCGCCCGAGCGCAACGGCTTCGCCTATCGCCTGGACGGCTTCGACCAGGGCTGGGTGAATGCCGGCGCCGGCCAGCGCTTCGCGACCTATACCAACCTCGATCCCGGCACCTATGTGTTCCGGCTGCGCGCCGCCAACAAGGACGACGTCTGGAGCGAGGACGTGGCGGCGCTGGCGATCACGATCGAGCCGCCGCCGTGGGGCACGCCGTGGTTCCGGATCGGGGCGACGGTGCTGGTGTGCGCGGTCGTCTACACCGCATTGCGCATGCGCTTATCGAGCCTGCGCAACCAGAAGGAACGCCTGGAGTACCAGGTCAGCGCGCGCACCGAACAGGTCGAGCAGCAGAACCGCGTGCTCGAGAGCCAGACCGGCGAACTGCGCGAGCAGGAGCGGCGCGTGCGGCACCAGAGCAACGAGCTGGCGCGCGCTTATCGCGCGCTGCAGGAGAACGAGGAATTCCTGCGCCAGGCCAAGGAGCGCGCCGAGGACGCGACGCGCCAGAAGTCGGAATTTTTGGCCAATATGAGCCACGAGATGCGCACCCCGCTGGCCGGCGTGATCGGCATGCTCGGCTTCGCGCTGCGCGACCCGGCGCTCAAGGACGGCACGCGCGACCAGATCGTGCGCGGCCAGGCCAATGCCCAGTCGCTGCTGGCGATCATCAACGACCTGCTCGACTTTTCCAAGATCGAAGCCGGCAAGCTGTCGGTCGAGCAGATCGACTTCGACCTGCACGCCAAGATGCGCAACGTGTCCAGCCTGTTCCACGAGCAGGCGGCCAGCCAGGACCTGGATTTCTCGGTGACGGTCGACGACAACGTGCCGCGCTATGTGCTGGGCGACCCGACCCGTCTGCGCCAGGTGCTGGTCAACCTGGTCGGCAATGCCTTCAAATTCACCCGCGACGGCGGCGTCGATGTCACGGTGCAGTGCCGGCCGGAGGAGCAACCCGAGACGCCGGGCCGTCACATGATCCGCTTCACGGTGCGCGACACCGGCATCGGCATCCCGGCCGAGGCCATCACGCGCCTGTTCCAGAAATTCGAGCAGGCCGACACCACCACCACGCGCCGCTACGGCGGCACCGGCCTCGGGCTGGCGATCTGCCGTCAACTGGTCGAGCTGATGGGGGGCAGCATCGGCGTGACCAGCGTCGAAGGGAAGGGCAGCGCCTTCAGCGTGCTGCTGCCGCTAAGCGACGGCGTCGAGCCGCTGCACCTGGAACACGCGCCGCGCGCGCCGCACAGCCATCGCCTCAAGGTACTGTGCGCCGAAGACTTTCCGACCAACCAGATCATCGCGCGCCTGATGGTCGAAGAGATGGGGCACGAGATCGACATCGTCGAAAACGGCGTCGCCGCGGTGGCGGCCTGTGCGCGCACGCGCTATGACCTGATCCTGATGGACGGGCGCATGCCCGAGATGGACGGCGCCAGCGCCACGCGCCTGATCCGCGCCGGCGGCCCGCTGGAGGCCCCGGTGCTCGACCCGCACGTGATGATCGTGGCGCTGACCGCCAACGCCAGCAACGAAGACCGCGCGCGCTACCTGGCCTGCGGCATGGACGCCTTCCTCACCAAGCCGATCGACGAGGCGGCGCTGCATCTGCAACTGAGTCGCGCGATCGAGCGCCAGGGGGGACGCGGTGTGGTGCTGGCGCCGATGCCGCGCCCCGGGCCGAACAGCACGGCGACGCTGGCCACGGCGGCCCTCGACGCGATGTTCGACGTCACGGTCGGCTTCGATGCGGCGCTGTCGAAGGCGCCGTCGCGCCAGATGGATGCGCAGTTTGACATGCATGACGACGCCGCGCGCCGCGGCGCCGACCTGGCCGCGCGCCTGCGCGCCGCTTTCCTGGCCGACCTGCCGCGAAGGCGCGCCGAACTCGATGCCGCACTTGCGGCCGACGATGCCGAGACTGTGGGGCGCATCCTGCATGGCCTGCGCGGCAGCGCCAGCCATCTGGATCAGGCGCCGCTGGAAGCGCTGTGCGCCGAACTGGAAGCGGCGGCGTCCCGGTTCGACCTGGCGCGCGTGCGCGCCGGTATGCCGCAGCTGCTTGTGCTGCTCGATGCGTTCGCGCAGCAACCAGGGTGAGTGTATGCACATGCTTATAATGCAGGTCCGGACATGGCTTATGGGGTAGCGATGAAGGTACTGGTAGTCGACGACGACGTGGTGGCGCGCATGATGCTGATGCACCTGGTGGACAGCTGCGGCCGGCACGAGATTATCGAAGCGGAAGACGGCGCCGAGGCCTGGCGCCTGCTGCAAGCGGAGAAGCCCGGGATCGTGTTCTGCGACCTGCGCATGCCGCACCTGTCGGGCCTGGAACTGCTGCAGCGCCTGCGCGCCGATCCTGCTCTGGCCAAGCTGCCGTTCGTGCTGGTCTCGGCCGCCGCCGACGGCGCCACGCGCGACGAAGCGCTGGCGGCCGGCGCCGACGGCTATATCGTCAAGCCGTTCCGCCAGGACGACGTGCACGCCCAGTTTGCGCGCCTGTTCGCGCAGCCCGGGAATGGGGTTGAGGATGAGGCGCCGCTCGAGGTGGCGCGCCGGCTCGGCATCGACAGCGCGCGCCTGCGCCTGTACCTGGAAGGCCTCGGGCGCCAGATCGAAGCGGCGGGCCTCGAACTGGCCGCGGCCGATGCCGACACCATGGCCGCGCGCCTGGCGCGTTTGCGCGACGGCTGCGCCACGCTTGGTCTCGCGAGCGCGGTGGCGGCGCTCGAGATCGATGCCGCCTCTGCGGCCGATCGCGCGCGGGTTGGCGCAGCGCTGAACCTGGCCAGTGGCGCCGTGGCACGCCAGGCAGCGCGCGCCTGAATCGTTGCCGAAACCAACTGATGTTCACCGAAACCGCTAAACTACGATGGTTTACATTACGCGCGGAAGCGGTCTAAGGGAAGCATGCAGGATTTCGATGAGCAGGGTGGGCTGCCGATTGGCGCCGTGTCCGGAGCGGGCAATAAAACCGAGCTGGACCTGGAAAGCCGCCTGACGGAGGATCACCACCAATCGCTGCGGCTGTGGCTGCGCATGCTGTCGTGTACGACGCGGATTGAAAACGAAGTGCGCAGCCGCCTGCGCACCACATTCGGCATCACGCTGCCGCGCTTCGACCTGATGGCGCAACTCGAGCGCTTTCCGGAAGGCTTGCGCATGGGGGAACTGTCCAAGCGCATGATGGTCACCGGCGGCAACGTCACCGGCATCACCGACCAGCTCGAACGCGAGGCGCTGGTGATGCGGGTGCAGGACACCAAAGACCGGCGCGCCTCGGCGGTCAAGCTGACCCCGGCGGGACAGGCCGCGTTCGCCGAAATGGCCGCCACCCACGAGCGCTGGATCGAGGAAATGCTGGCCGACGTGCCGGCGGAAGACAAAGCCACCATGATCGCGCTGCTGTCGACCATGAAGCGCACGCTGCGGGTGGACGACAACGCACGCCCCGCGGTCGCTGACTGATCCAGCCGGCCCGATTTGCATCCGGGAACTGACACAGCCCGGTGCCACTGGTACAATTCGCCCCGCGTGTCGCCATAGTACAATGGATAGTACGAGGTCCTCCTAAGACTTAGATGCAGGTTCGATTCCTGCTGGCGATACCATTCTCCGCATCAGTTTCCCTCCGAATTCGTCTTTCTTCTCTTTTAAACCGGGAAGAACCACAGGCGCAGGCCGACTAGTCGGTACAATGTGCGCCTTATTCAATCACCCTCGTTTTGCGCGCCGCTGTCCTTGGCTGTGCCTGACGGGACGCTCACCGCTCATCGCTGATCAATCATGGCTGTCATTTCCCTATCCTCCGCTCAACTGGCTTTCGGCCACGTGCCGCTGCTCGACCACGCTGACTTTTCTTTCGAGACCGGCGAACGCGTCGGTCTCATCGGCCGCAACGGCACCGGCAAATCCTCGCTGCTGAAAGTCATCTCGGGCCGCTCGAAACTCGATGACGGCTTGCTGGTCATGCAGCAGGGCATCAAGATTGCCTACGTCGAGCAGGAACCGGTGTTCGATCCGGCCATGACCGTGTTCGACGCGGTGGCGGCCGGCATGGGCGAGCAGCAAGCCATGCTGACCGAGTACGAGGAACTGACCGGCAAGTTCGGCCAGGGCGACGACGACGCGCTGATGGAGCGCATGCACGTGCTGCAAACCCGCCTCGACGCGCTCGACGGCTGGAACCTGGCGCACAAGGTCGACACCACGCTCGACCGCCTGGGCCTGGCCGCCGATGCGATCATGGGCAAACTCTCGGGCGGTATGCAAAAGCGCGTGGCGCTGGCGGTGGCGCTGGTGTCCGCGCCGGACGTGCTGCTGCTGGACGAACCGACCAACCACCTCGACTTCACCTCGATCAAATGGCTGGAAGGCTTGCTGCGCGACTACCGCGGTTCGATCCTGTTCATCACCCACGACCGCAGCTTCCTGGACAATGTCGCGACCCGCATCATTGAACTCGACCGCGGCCGTCTGCTGTCGTTCCCGGGCAATTTCACTACCTACCAGGAACGCAAGCGCGAGCTGCTGGCCAACGAAGAAGTCGAGAACGCCAAGTTCGACAAGTTCCTGGCCCAGGAAGAAGTGTGGATCCGCAAGGGCGTGCAGGCACGTCGTACCCGCGACGAAGGCCGCGTACGGCGCCTGGAAGCGCTGCGCCTGACCCGTTCGGCGCGCCGCGACACCCAAGGCCAGATCAAGCTCGACGTCGCCACCGGCGAGCGTTCGGGCAAGATCGTGGCCGACCTGGAAAACGTCGACAAGCGTTACGGCGACAAGGTCATCGTCGACGGCTTCAGCGGCACCATCCTGCGTGGCGACAAGGTCGGCCTGATCGGGCCGAACGGCGCCGGCAAGACCACGCTCCTGAAAATCATCCTGGGCGAAGAAACCGCCGACAGCGGCGCGGTGCGCCTCGGCACCAAGCTGAACGTGGCCTACTTCGACCAGATGCGCACCCAGCTCAACGAAGACGCGAGCCTGGCCGACACCATCGCCCCGGGCAGCGACTGGGTCGAGATCAACGGCCAGCGCAAGCACGTGATGACCTACCTGAACGACTTCCTGTTCTCGCCGGAACGCGCACGTTCGCCGGTCAAGTCGCTGTCGGGTGGCGAGCGCAACCGCCTGCTGCTGGCGCGTCTGTTCGCCAAGCCGGCCAACTGCCTGGTGCTGGACGAACCGACCAACGACCTCGACATCGACACGCTGGAACTGCTGGAAGAACTGCTCGAGGAATATACCGGCACCGTGTTCCTGGTCAGCCACGATCGTACCTTCCTGGACAATGTCGTCACTCAGGTGGTCGTTGCCGAAGGCGCCGGACGCTGGCGCGAATATGTCGGCGGCTATAGCGACTGGGAACGTGTGCGCGCCAGCGCGCCGGCCGCCAGCCAGGCGGCCAAGCCGGCTGCCGCCAAGGTCGAGGCCGCTCCGGCGGCAGCGCAGGTGAAAAAGGTCAAGCTCAGTTACAAGGAACAGCGCGAACTGGAGGAACTTCCGGCCTTGATCGCCAGTCTTGAAGATGAGCAGTCGCTGATTACGGCCCAGCTCAACGCGCCGGATTTCTATAAAACCAATCCGGCCGACGCGCGCCGCATCAACGAGCGCTTCGCCGAGATCGATGCACTGCTGCTCGACGCCCTCGAGCGCTGGGAACTGATCGAAGCGCGCTCGCGCGGCGAATAAGAGCCTGAGACAGGCTCTCAGCCTATTCATCAGGAGGAGCAGGCCGGGCGCCTGTCGGCACATGTCGCAGCGGCACGACAAAAAGGCTGCTGGCGCCGGCTCCTCGGGCGCGCCCATGCCGGCGCTCGCGCTGCTGCAACGTAGCGTCCTTGTCCGCGCCGCCCTGGCGCGGGTTCTGCCGTTTGCCGTTTTCATTATCTTCCTCGTCGCGACCGACCTGCTGGCCTGGCTCGGTGTCGCGCGCGTCACCTTACGCTGGCTGTATCCGCTGCAGATCGGCGCCGTGCTGGCGCTGCTGCTGGTGCTGTGGCGCCAGTATGACGAGCTGCATCATTTCAATGTACCGCTGCCGCATCTCGTTATCGCAGCCGCTACCGGGATCGGCGTGACCATGTTGTGGGTGCTGCTCGACGATTCGTGGATGATCGCCGGTAGTGGTCCCGGCTACGATCCTCGGGTCGACGGTCGCATCGACCCATTGCTGGCGGCGATCCGCCTGGCCGGCGCGGCGCTGGTCGTGCCTATCATGGAAGAATTGTTCTGGCGCTCTTTCCTGATGCGCTGGATCGAGGACAGCGAATTTCGACTGGTCGACCCGGCCCGCATCGGCGTCAAGGCGTTCGTCATTCCGACCCTGCTGTTCGGTGTCGAGCACCACTTATGGCTGGCCGGTGTCGTCGCCGGCGCCGCGTATGGGTGGCTATACCTGCGGCACCGCAACCTGTGGTCTCCCGTGCTGGGTCACGCTGTCACCAATGGCCTGCTGGGGATCTGGGTGCTCGCGACTGGCGACTGGGCGTTCTGGTGATCCGCATGGCGACGACCAACGAGAGAGCGAGACCATGCCCCCATCCCGTATCCATGCTGTTTGCCCTGCGCGGCTCCTGGCCGTAGTGTCCTGCGCGCTATGTGCCTCGCTGTCGTGGGCCGCGGAACCCGAGGAAGGCCTGAAGCTGTACGGCGGCATCGGCTGGGCCTACGATGACAATCTGCTGCGCATCGCCGACGACGAGCAGCCGTTCGCAGGGCGGCGCAGCGACAGCTATCGCACCGGCGAGGCCGGTGTCCTGTACAACAAGCGCATCAGCCGCCAGCGCGTCGCCGCCAGCGCCAAGGTGTCGAAGGTCAAGTTCGATCACTTCGAGCAGCTCGACTACGACGGGCGCGATCTGCAAGCCACCTGGAACTGGGAAATCGGCAACAAGCTGGAAGGCCGGGCCGAGACGCTCTATGTGCAGACGCTGGCGCCGTATACCGATTTCCGCAGCGACCAGCGTAACCTGCGCCAGCAGCGCCGCCATCTGTTCGATGCCGGCTACCGCATGCATCCGAGCTGGAAGGTGCGCCTCGGCGCTGGGCGCGACAAGTACACCTACGAGCTCGATGCCCAGCGCTACAACAACCGCACCGAAAAGACGGTCGAGGCCGAACTGTTGTACGGGCCCGGCAGCGGCAGTTCGGTCGGCCTGCTGGCACGCCGTGTGAAAGGCGAGTATCCCTACCGCCGCCCCTTCAACAGCGCGGTGCTGGTCGACGACTTCACCCAGGACGAACTCAAGGCGCGCGTCAACTGGCTGGCCAGCGGCGCCACCACGCTGCAGGCGCTGGCCGGCTATGTGCGGCGCGAGCAGCCTTCGTACGGTCGCGGGCGCACGAGCGGCTTCAACGGCCGCGTGAACGCCGCCTACGCCCCGGTCGGCAAGCTCGGCTATACCGGCGCCGTGTGGCGCGAATTTGCGCCGATCGAAAGTCCCAGCGTCAGCTACACCCTGAACCAGGGCGCCAGCCTCGGCGCCAACTGGGCGGCCAGCGCCAAGGTCAAGCTCGAAGCCACGGCCATCTACGAGCGGCGCGACTACACCGCGCGCTCGGTCTTTCCCGGCTCTGGCGAGCTGAACGACGCGATCCGCAGCGCCAACCTGCGCGCCACGTGGCAAGCGCGGCCGAAAATCCAGGTGGTGGCTGGCTACGCCTACCAGGCGCGCAGCGGTTCGCCCGTGCTGGGCACCGGCCGCTTCCGGGCCAATACGGTGCAGGTGAGCGCCAATGTGCTGTTCTGAGACAGGTCCGAACCCGGCAGCGTTCTGTGTGGATCACCCCTTTCATGACGGTCAATGACATCCCGATCATTTCCTTTTTCCAGCGCGTGCTCGATCCGCTGATTGTGATGGGAACCCTGTACCTGGCCACGCTGGCCTTCAAGCAACCGTTCTCGGGCTATTGCCTGGTGCTGATGATCCTGTCCTTCTTCATCTCGTCGGCCGTGTACCAGCACATCGACCCTTATCGCACCTGGCGCAGCGGACGCATGCTGGCGTACGCGCGCGACACCGTGTTCGGCTGGTGCCTGACGCTGGCGGTGCTGGCCTTTCTTGGCTCGGCCAGCGGCATGCGCTATTACTACGACGAGCGCGTGCTGCTGGCCTGGGCCATCGCCACGCCGCTATTGATCCTGGCCAGCCACCTGGCGGTGCGCTTCGCCACCGGCAGCCGCGATGGCGGACGTGAACTGCGCTCGGTGCTGGTGGTCGGGGTCAATGACGCCGGCATTAAGTTTGCCGACGTGTGCCGGCGTCACCCGAACCTGTTCATGCAGGTGCGCGGCTTTTTCGACGACCGTAACGGCGAGCGGCGCCCGCAGCGCCTGGCCCATCCCGTGCTGGGCCGCATGAGCGAGGCCGCCGCCTACGTGCGCAGCCACAACATCAAGATGATCTTCATCAGCCAACCGGTCTCGGCCCAGCCGCGCATCCGGCGCCTGATCGACGAGCTGAAAGACACCACGGCCTCGGTGTATTTTCTGCCCGATGTGTACGTCTTCGACCTGATGCAGGCGCGTTTCGACACCGTCGGCGGCATGCCGGTGATCGCCATCAGCGAGACCCCGTTCATGGGTTTCAATAGCGTACTCAAGCGAGGCACCGACATCGTCGTTTCGAGCATCGCGCTGCTGCTGCTGGCGCCGCTGATGCTGGCGATCGCGCTCGCCGTGCGGCTCAGTTCGCCCGGTCCGGTGATCTTCCGCCAGCGCCGCTACGGCCTGTATGGCGAAGAGATTTATATCTATAAATTCCGTTCGATGACGGTGCTCGATGACGGCGCCAACATCGTGCAGGCGCGCAAGAATGACGGCCGCCTGACCCGCATCGGCGGCTTCCTGCGCCGCAGCTCGCTCGACGAACTGCCGCAGTTCATCAACGCCTTGCAAGGGCGCATGAGCGTGGTCGGTCCGCGCCCGCATGCGGTGGCCCACAACGAGCAGTACCGCAAGCTGATCAAGGGCTACATGCTGCGCCACAAGGTCAAGCCCGGCATCACCGGCTGGGCCCAGGTGAATGGCTTGCGTGGCGAGACCGCAACCCTGGAGCGGATGGAAGCGCGCATCCAGTACGACCTGGATTACCTGCGCAACTGGTCGCTGTGGCTCGATCTGTGGATCATCATCAAAACCGTCAAGGTCGTATTCAGTCGCCAGAACGCGCACTGAATTGTTTGCGCTGGGCGCGTTATCAAGCGCCACATTGAGCGTAACCCAAGCATCTGCACGACATACGGAACTGCCGCGCCGTCGCGGCATCGAACAGCACGCGACCATGCGATTCGGACGCGCTTTCGGAAAACCGAAACGCAATGGCGTCGGCGCATCGTTGCATCCGAACAGGACACGAACAACATGAAAAAAGCACTGATCACGGGCGTGACCGGACAGGACGGTTCTTACCTGGCCGAACTGCTGCTCGACAAAGGCTACGAGGTGCACGGCATCAAGCGCCGCGCCTCGCTGTTCAATACCGCGCGTATCGATCACATCTACCAGGATCCACACGTCGACGATCCGCGCCTGCGCCTGCACTACGGCGACCTGACCGACAGCTCGAACCTGACCCGCATCCTGGCCCAGGTCGAGCCCGACGAGGTGTACAACCTGGGCGCGATGAGCCACGTCGCGGTGTCGTTCGAGGCGCCCGAATACACGGCCGACGTCGATGCGCTGGGCGCGCTGCGCCTGCTCGAAGCGATCCGCTTTCTGGGGCTTGAAACAGCCACGCGTTTTTATCAAGCCTCGACCTCTGAACTGTATGGCCTGGCGCAAGAAACGCCACAGCGCGAAAGCACGCCGTTCTATCCGCGCAGCCCGTATGCGGTGGCCAAGCTGTACGCCCACTGGATCACTGTCAATTACCGCGAAGCGTATGGCATGTATGCCTGCAATGGCATCCTGTTCAATCACGAATCGCCGCGCCGTGGCGAAACCTTTGTCACGCGCAAGATCACCCGGGCGCTGAGCAATATCGCCCAGGGCCTCGAGCACCAGCTTTATCTGGGTAACCTCGATGCGTTGCGCGACTGGGGTCACGCGCGCGACTATGTGCAGATGCAATGGCTGATGCTGCAGCAAGACGCGCCGCAAGACTTCGTCATCGCCACCGGGCGCCAGCATTCGGTACGCGAGTTCGTCGAAGCCGCCGCGCGCGAACTCGGCATCACGATCGGCTGGCAAGGGCAGGGCGTCGACGAGCGCGGCCTGGTGGCGCAGCTCGAGGGCGATCGCGCACCTGGGGTGGCAGTCGGGCAGCCGATCGTGGCGGTCGATCCGCATTATTTTCGGCCCACCGAAGTCGATACGCTGCTGGGCGACGCCACCCTGGCGCGCGAGCGCCTGGGCTGGGAGCCGCAGACGAGTTTTGCGGCGATGGTGCGCGAGATGGTGCTGCACGACCTCGAATCGGCGCGCCGCCACAAGCTGTTGCGCGCGCATGGCTACAACGTTGCACTTTCTCGGGAGTAAACGTGTCCAACCATCCTCGCATCTATGTCGCCGGCCACCGCGGCCTGGTCGGTTCGGCCATCGTGCGCGCGCTGCGCGCCGCCGGTCAGGCCGACATCGTCACCCGTTCGCACGCCGAGCTGGAGCTGACCGACCAGGCCCGGGTACGCGACTTCTTTCGCCTTGAACACATCGACCAGGTATATCTGGCCGCGGCCAGGGTCGGCGGCATCCACGCCAACAACAGCTACCCCGCAGAATTCATCTACGACAACATGATGGTGCAGGCGAATGTGGTACACGAAGCGTGGCGCGCCGGCGTGCATAAGCTCTTGTTCCTGGGCTCGTCGTGCATCTACCCGCGCCTGGCGGAGCAGCCGATCCGCGAAGCGTATCTGATGAACGGCATTCTCGAACCGACCAACGAACCGTATGCCATGGCCAAGATCGCCGGCATCAAGCTGTGCGAAAGCTATAACCGGCAATACGGCACCGATTACCGCAGCGTGATGCCGACCAATCTGTACGGCCCGGGCGACAACTACCACCCCCAGAACAGCCATGTCATCCCGGGGTTGTTGCGGCGCTTTCATGAAGCGCGCCTCGGCGACGCGCCCGAAGTGACGATCTGGGGCAGCGGCAAGCCAATGCGCGAATTTTTATACGTCGACGACATGGCCGCTGCCAGCGTGCACGTGATGAACCTGCCGCAAGAGGTGGTCGCCGCGAACACCGATCCGATGCACTCGCACATCAATGTCGGCACCGGCCAGGATGTGACGATCGCCGAACTGGCGTGGCTGATGGGCGAGACGGTCGGCTACCGCGGCCGCATCGCTTTTGACGCCGGCAAACCCGACGGCACGCCGCGCAAGTTGCTCGACGTATCGAAGCTGGCCTCGCTCGGCTGGCGCGCCAGCACGCCGCTGGCCGAAGGCTTGCGCCGCACCTATGCCGCCTATCTCGACCAACACGACCCGGAGCACGCGCCCCTGGCGGTTCAGCATTCACATACCGTGGAGACCTGAGCATGAAAATCCCACTTCCGGCATGGTTCATTTGTAGCGCGCTGCTGCTCGGCGCCGTCCTGGCGGGCTGCGGTGACGACAAGGCGGCGCCGGCGCGGCCCGGCCAGGCGCTGGCCAGCGTGAATGGCGAAGAAATCACGGTGCTGCAGCTCAATGAAGAGGTCCAGCGCGCCGGCGTGCCGGCCGCCCAACAGCAGCAGGCCAGCAAGCAGCTGCTGCAGGCGCTGATCGACCGCACGTTGTTGCAAGAAGAAGCGGCGCGCGAAAAGCTCGACCGCGATCCCAAGGTGATGCAAGCGATCGAACGGGCGCGCGCGCTGATCATCGCCCAGGCGTATATGCAAAAGCGCGTCGGCGACGCCGGTCGCCCTAGCGACACCGAAGTGCAGGACTACTTCGACAAGACGCCCCAATTCTTTGCCAACCGCAAGCAGTTCACGATGAACCAGTTAATCCTCCCGGCCGCGGCGGCAACGGCGGAACTGCGCGCCGCCGTCGACAAGGCGCGCTCGCTCGAAGAAGTGGCGGTGATGCTCGACGCCAGGAAGATCGGCTATGGCCGCGCCCAGGTCACGCGCAGCACTGCCGACCTGAATCCGCAATTGTCGGCGCGCTTGCTGTCGATGCCGAAAGACCAGATCATCTTCGCCCGCGAAGGCCCGCGCGCGATGCTGGTCGCGGTGGCCGACGTGGTCGACGCGCCGGTGACACTGGCGATCGCGGCGCCGCAGATCGCCCAGTTCCTGGCCAACCGCAAGAACCGCGAACTGGCCCAGGCCGAGATCGGCCGTCTGCGTTCGGCGGCCAGGATCGAATACCTGAACAAGGAACTGGCGCCTGATCCTGCGGGCGGCGCAGCGCTGGCGCGCACGGCGGGACAGGGGACGCTCGCCGGGGCGACGGGCGCGCCAATTGGCGGCGTCGCGCCGGCTACGACGGCCGGCGCAGCGCCCGGTGGCGTCGACGGCGCCGTGACCGGCCCGCAGGAAGGCCGCGCCGTACCCGGCGCCACGTCGGGCGCCACGTCGGGCGCCGTAACGGACGCCGGCAACACCGGAAAGGACGACGCCGACAACGTCGACAAGGCCGCGCTCGACCGCGGGGTAGGTGGACTCAGGTAGCACACGCGACTCAACCGATGCCGAAGGAGGGACCATGAAACGATTCGTGAAGTCGATGGCGTGCGCCGCATTCCTGCTGTTTGCCGGGACCGGACTGCGGGTGGCAACTGCCGCCGAGGTGCTGCTGGGTGCGGGCGACATCGTCAAGTTGTCGGTCTACGGCAGCCCCGACCTGTCGATCGAGACCCGGGTCAGCGAGAGCGGCAACATCACCTTCCCCCTGCTGGGTCAGGTCGCGGTGGGTGGGATGCCGGTGGCCGCCGCCGAGAAAAAGATCGGTAGCCTGCTCGAAAAAGGCGGCTACCTCAAGCAGGCCCAGGTCAACATGCTGGTCACCACGGTGGCCAGCCAGCAGGTGTCGGTGCTCGGTTACGTCAACCGCCCCGGGCGCTACCCGATCGAGGGCCGGCGCAAGGTGCTTGATTTACTCGCGATGGCGGGCGGCATTCATGGCGAAGGCGGCGACACCGTCAGCCTGGTGCGCACCCGTGACGGCGCCACCGCGCGCGACTCGATCGACGTGGTCGACATGGTGCGCAGGGGCGAACTGGACAAGGATGTGGAGGTGGCCGGCGGCGACATCATCTATGTCGAACGCGCGCCGCGCGCCTACGTCACCGGCGAAGTGACGCGTCCCGGCGCCTTCCGCCTCGAGCGCGGCATGACCGTCCAGCAGGCGATCTCGGCCGGTGGCGGCCTGAGTCCGCGCGGCAGCGACAGCGGCATGCGCATCACCCGGCGCGATGCCGGCGGCAATCCGGTAACGATCGACGTCAAGGCCAACGATCCGGTAGAGGTCGACGACGTGATCGTGGTGCGCGAGAGCTGGTTCTGAACGCGCTGCTGCAATAAGGAACGGTCCATGAACATTCATCAATTTCTGCTGATTCTGCTCGCGCGCAAGCGCCTGATCCTCGGCACCTTGCTGGTGACGGTGCTGCTGGCGCTCGGCTGGAGCCTGGTCCAGCAGAAGACCTACACCGCCACAGCCTCGGTACTGCTCAACTACAAGGGAGTGGACCCGCTGACCGGCCTGACCATGCCAGGCCAGCTGATGCCGGGCTATATGGCGACCCAGATGGACATCATCGGCAGCAAGAACGTGGCGCTGCGGGTGGTCGATTCGCTGCGCCTGGCGTCCAGTCCGGCCGTGGTGCGGCAGTTCCAGGAAGCCACCGAAGGCAAGGGCACGGTGCGCGACTGGCTGGCCGACCTGCTGCTGCGCAAACTGCAGATCATGCCGTCGCGCGAATCGAGCGTGGTCGAGATCAGCTTCGACGGCGCCGACCCGTTGTTCGCCGCTGCCGTCGCCAACGCCTTCGCCGGCGAATACCAGAAAGCCACGGTCCAGCTCAAGACCGAACCGGCCAAGAACGCCTCGACCTATTTCAATGAGCAGACCCGGCAGCTGCGCGACAACGTCGAAGCGGCCCAGGCGCGCCTGTCGAAGTACCAGCAAGAGAAGGGCATCGTCAGCCTCGACAACAACCGGGTCGATGTCGAGCTGTCGCGCCTGAACGACTTGTCGGCCCAGCTGGTGGTCGCCCAGGCAGCGGCGATGGAAGCCGGTTCGCGCGAGCGCGCCGCCGGCAGCGCCATCAATTCGCCCGACGTGGCCAACAATGCGCTGATCCAGAACCTGCGCGTGACCCTGTCGAGCGCCGAGGCCAGGCTGGCCGAAGCTGGTTCGCGCTATGGCCGCAACCACCCGCAATACCAGTCGGCCAGCGCCGAGGTCGCCAAATTGCGCTCCGGGCTGGGCAGTGCCGTGGGCACCGTGACGCGCAGCGTCGGCGCCAATGCCGACGTGTTGCGCCAGCGCGAGACCGAGCTGCGCGGCGAACTGGCGGCGCAAAAGACACGCGTGCTCGAACTGAACCGCACCCGCGACGAACTGGGCGTGATGCTGAAAGACCTCGACAGCGCCCAGCGCGCCTACGACTCGGCCAGCGAGCGCTTTTCGCAGACCCGCATCGAGGCGCAGTCCGAACAGTCCGACATCTCGGTGCTCAACCCGGCCACGGCGCCGCTCGAACCGTCCGGCCCGCGCATCGTGCTCAATACGCTGGTGTCGATCCTGCTGGGAACCATCCTCGGCGTCGGCCTGGCCATGCTGCTCGAACTGATGAGCCGCCCGGTGCGCTCCAGCAGCGATCTGCGCGACATGCTGGGTATTCCGGTACTCGGCGCCATCGCCTGGACCCCGCCGCCCGGGCGCTGCGGCGCAATGGCGCGCCTGATGGGGCCGCGCCGTCTGCTGCGGTTGAGCTGACAGCGGCCAGGACAACCATGTGCCCAAACCCCGGAACCCACTTATGAATTCATCCGTGCTATCCGCTTTCCCGCTCGGGCATGGTGCTGATTCGAGCATCGGCGCGCTGCTGATCGACGCCGGCAAACTCACGCTCGAACACACCGAGCGCGTGCTGCGCAGCCAGAAAGAGCTCGGCATCCGCTTCGGCGAAGCGGCCGTGCGCCTGGGACTGGTGAGCGACGACGACATCCAGCAAGCGCTGGCGCGCCAGTTTGCCTATCCCTATCTGCAACGCGGCGAAGCCAACCTGTCGCCGCGCCTGAGCGCCGCCTACGAACCGTTTTCGCCGCAGGTCGAAGCGTTGCGCGCGGTCCGTAGCCAGCTGATGCTGCGCTGGTTCGGGCGCGGCCGGCGCGCGCTGGCGATCGCCGGCACCGAGGCGGGCGACGGCGGCGCCATGTTCGCAGCCAACCTGGCGCTGGTGTTTGCGCAGCTCGGCGAACAGACCTTGCTGGTGGACGCCAACCTGCGCAATCCGCGCCAGCACGAGATGTTCGCACTCAAGCCGCGCCAGGGCTTGTCCGACCTGCTGGCCGGACGCGCCGACCTGGACGTGATCCAATCGGTGCCGTCTTTCGTCGACCTGTCGGTACTGCCGGCCGGGACCCTGCCGCCGAATCCGCAAGAGTTGCTGTTGCGCGAGGGCTTCCGCAACTTGCACGCCCAGCTCGAGAGCCGCTACGACGTGGTGCTGTACGACCTGGCGCCGTTCACCGCCGGGGCCGACGCGCTGGCCGTGGCCCGGCGTGCCGGCGGCGTGCTGCTGGTGGCGTGCAAGCACCGTACCCGCATCGCCGGCATCGGCCGCATGGCCGAACAGATGGTCGAAGCGGGCGCCGAAGTGGTCGGCTCGGTACTGGTGGAGTTCTGACATGAGCACACCCGCCCAGACTGGACAATTGCGCAGCGGCGCCATGCCCGGCCCGACAGCGTCGACCCTGCGCGCGCTGCCACCTGAATGGTGGCCGGTGCTGGTGGGGCTGGCGGCGCTGTTCGTGCCCACCTTGTATGGCCTGTTTACCGGCGCCTGGATCGGCGAAGAGCAGGGGCATGGCCCGATCATTTTCTTCCTGGCCCTGTGGCTCATCTGGCGCAAGTGGCCCGAGGTGCGCGCCGTGTGCAATCCGCCGCGCCTGCACTGGGCGGGCTGGCCGGTGCTGGCCTTCGGCCTGGCGATCCATCTATTGGGCCGCTCGCAAAAAATATTGATGTTCGAAGTCGGTTCGATCCTGGCGGTGCTGGCCGCAGTCGTGCTGCTCAAGCTGGGCGCGAAGGCGCTGCGGGTGTTGTGGTTCCCGTTCTTCTTCATGCTGTTCATGGTGCCGCTGCCGAGCGAGCTGGTGGCGGCGGTGACGATGCCGATGAAGATGGCGGTGTCGTGGGCCACCGAGCACCTGCTGTTCGCGGCCGGTTATCCCGTGTCGCGCTCGGGCGTGGTGCTGCAGATCGGCCAGTACCAGTTGCTGGTGGCCGATGCCTGCGCCGGACTGCAGACCTTGCTGACGCTGGAAGCGCTGGGCCTGTTCTACCTGAACCTGATGCGCCACCCGTCGGCGTTTCGCAATATCGGTCTGGCGATCCTGATCGTGCCGATCTCGTTCACGGCCAACGTGGTGCGGGTGATCACGCTCACCTTGGTGACCTACCATTTCGGCGACGCCGCCGGTCAGGGTTTCCTGCATGGTTTTGCCGGCATGGTGCTGTTCCTGACCGCGCTGGCGATGATCCTGGCGGTCGACTCGGCGCTGCAGTGGCACCTCAAGCGGCGCGCCGGCGCCGATGGCGATGCTGGCTCTGAAAGCCGCATCGCTGGCGGTATGGATCATCGCGATAGAAACGCCGGCAATGACCACGGTGGCGCACCCGGCGCGGCAACGGCAATGCGGGAGACGCCATGACCCGCAGCCTGGTTGTCAGCATCGTGCTCGGCCTGGCGATGGCGGCCACCTCGGCGCTCACAGGTGCGCTGACACCGCAGCCGCGCGCGCCGCTGGCGCACGAACGCTTCGACCTGGCGCAAATGATCCCGCTCCGGTTCGGCATCTGGACCGTCGATCCCAGCGTGGTGCCGCTCACGCCAAATCCGGAACAGCAGGGCATGCTCGAGAAAATCTACGACCAGACCCTGTCGCGCACCTACACCGATCCGCAGGGACAGCGCGTGATGCTGTCGATTGCCTACGGCGGCGACCAGAGCAAGTCGCTGCAATTGCACCTGCCCGAGGTTTGCTATGTGGCGCAGGGCTTCGAGATGGTGCAGGACGCCGCTGGCGTGCTGCCGACCCGCTATGCGCAGGTGCCGGTCACCCGGCTGGTGGCGCGCCTGCACGAGCGCAACGAGCCGATCACCTACTGGATCACCATCGGCGACAAGGCGACCCGGACCGGCATCGAGCAGAAGCTGCGGCGCCTGGCCTTTGGCTTGTCGGGCGAAGTCCCGGACGGCATGCTGGTGCGGGTGTCGACGGTTGGCAACGACGCGCGCTCCGGCTGGCGCGTGCAGAACCGCTTCGTGGCCGACATGCTGGCGGTGCTGGCGCCACGCGACCGCGCGCGCCTGATCGGGAACGATGCGCCGCCGGCTGCAGCCGCCACCGTTGCTGCAGGAAAGAAGCACGCTGCCCTGCAGTCCGGGATAGACCCGACAGGCGCAAGCACCAGGATGTCAGGTGCCGCAGGAATCGTTGGAACAGCCGCAACAACCGCAACAGTCGCAACAGCCTCAAAAGTCGGAACAGCTGCAACCGCTGGAACCGCCGCAACCTCCGGAACAGCCGCAACCTCTGGAATAGCCGTAGCAGCTGCAACAGCCGGAACCACCGGAACAGCAGCAACCGCAGCAACCGCAGCAACCACCGCAACCGCTGGCACAGCAAGCGTATTAGCAGCAGTAAATGCTGAAGCACGAACCAAAGCCCACAGCGCAGCACCGGCCGCAAACGAGGCCGAAGCGGCGCCCGGCGTAGCCGGCGCCCCCGGCGCTGCAAGCCAGTCGCTGTCGCAATCGTCAGCCGTGGCAACCGCCGCGCCCACCACGCAGGCCTGAACCGGGAAGCGCGCCGATGAACGACTTCCTGCCTTACCTGTATTACGCGCTGCCATGGCTGTTCGTGATCGGCCTGTCGCTCATGGCCGTGCTGGGCATCGGCATCGGTCTGGCGTGGCCGCGTTTGCTGGTCTATCCCTATCTGCTGGTCTTCTTTTGGGTCAATTCCACCAGCTACGGCAACCTGGCGGTATTCGCATCGCGCAGCATCTACAGTCGCGGCTCGGGCGTGCTGCTGTTCGGCGTGGTGCTGTGGTACGTGCTGGGGGCCTGGTGCTGTGCGCGCGTGGCAGCCGGCTTCGCATGCATGCCGGCCCCAGCCTGCAACCTGCGCCCCTGGTTCCTGGCCTGGGCGGTGCTGCTGGCGGCCCATGTCGGCGCCGCCGTGCTGGTCAATGTGCCGGTGGCCGAGGCGCTGGCGCCGTCCGGCTTCTCGAATATTGTCTGGATGGCGCCGCTGGTATCGCTGATGCTGCTGGCCTTCCGCACCCGTGCCCAGGTGCGCGAGCTGACCCGCTTCATCCTGCTGGCCGGCCTGGCGCGGGCGCTGTTCGGGCTGGGCCGCTGGGGCGCGCTTGGCGGCGACCCGAACAATGTCTACGCCAACATGAACGCGCTCCAGATACGGCTGACCTTTTTCGACATCAATGACAGCCTGCTGTGCACGCTCGCGTTCGCCATCGCCGCGATCACGCTGTTCGGCGCAGGCCAGATCGAGCGAGCGCGACTATGGCGCGGCATCGCCTGGCTGACGCTGGGCGCGACCGCGCTGTGCGTGCTGCTGTCGTATCGGCGCAGCGCCTGGATTGGCTTCGCACTGGCGGCGTTGGTGGTGATGCTGCGCATTCCACCCAGGCGGCGCATGGGTCTGATGCTGGCCGGCCTGCCGCTGGCCGGGGCGGCGCTGGCGTTCGTCGCGGTGCGGCGCCTGGCGCACGTCGGCGCAGGTGGTGGCGGAAGCGGGGGCGGAGGCGGAGCAGGCGGCGCCTACAGCCTGCTGTACGACATGCAGTCGCGCCGCTTCGGTCCCGAAAGCGAACGGCTGCTGGAACTCAAGCTGGCGCTGGCCGACTTCCTGGCCCATCCGCTGACCGGCATCGGCGCCTGGGGCCGCTACAACGGCTACCAGTACATTTCCTGGCAAAACAACCAGGATGGCGGCTTGTTCCTGCACAGCGGCGTGCTGCACATCGCGCTCAAGACCGGCCTGCCGGGCACGATCCTGCTGGGCGGCGTAATCTGCGCCTTCGTCCTGTTTGCGCGGCGCACCCTGCGCACGCTGCCGCCCGATGTGCTCGCCCTTGGGGTGGCCGGCGCCGCCGGGCTGGCGTTCATGATTCCCGACCTCCTGATCGGCACGCCATTCCCGCAGGTGCGCACCACGCAGATGCTGGCGCTGTGCCTGGCCCTGCCTTACCTGGCGCTGGCCGCCGCCGGGCCGCTGCCGATCGCGCTTGCAAGTGAGCATGCGATGGCGCGTGCAAGCACCAGGCAAACTCACCTGGTACCGGCCTGATGAATCTGCGCCTGGCCCGCAACGCCTGGTCCAACCTGCTCGGGGCGGCGATCCCCGCGCTGGTGATGCTGGCCAGCGTGCCGCTGGTGGTGCGCGGCCTGGGCGAGGCCGGCTACGGCGTGTATTCGCTGGTCACTGCCATCGTCGGCTATTTCGCAGTGATCGACATCAACGTCACGGCAGGCTCGGTCAAGTACATCGCCGAGCACAATGCGCGCCGCGACGACGACAGCATCGCCGAGACCATCTGCTTCGGCGCGGCCGCCTATGCCGGCATCGGCCTGCTCGGCGCGGCCGGCATTTTCCTCGCTGCGCAGTCACTGGTAACGAGCGTGTTTGCGGTGCCGTCCGCGCTCGCGCACGAGGCGGTGGCGACGCTGCAGCTGGCCGCGCTCGGCTTCTTGCTGGGCCAGATGCAGAATTACCTGAACAGCGTGCCGCAGTCGCTGATGCGCTACGACGTGTCAAGCCGGGTCGAGATGCTGTTCGGCGCCCTGGTGCCGCTCGCCACGGTGGGCGTTTTGATGCTGGGCCACGGCCTGTTCGAGGTCATCGCGCTGCGGGTGCTGGCGAGCGGCCTGCATTGCCTGGTGCTGTGGCGCGCGATCCGGCGCCTGGTGCCCGGCCTGCGCTGGCGCTGGCCGGGGCCGGCCACGCGCGCGCGCCTGCTGCGGTTTTCCAGCTGGTCGTTCCTGTCGCGCTTTGCCACGCTGTCGTATGCGCATGCCGACAAGCTGGTCATCGGCGCGCTGGCCGGCGTCACCGCGCTGGCCTGGTATACCGTTGCCGCCACGCTTGCCAACCGCGTGCTGGGCCTGAGCTTTCGCCTGTCCGGCGTGTTTTTCCCGGCCGCCAGCGCACTCGCGGCGCGCGGCGAGCTGGGGCGGCTGGATGCGGCCTACCTCAAGGCCACGCGCTACGTGGTGTTCCTGAACGCGGCGATCCTGGTACTGGTGGCGGTGTTTGCGCAGCAGATCCTGCAGCTCTGGATGGGCGCCGATTTCGCCCGCCATGGCGCCACCGTGCTGGCGGTGGTGGCGCTGTCGCAGTTCGTCGATTCGCTCAGCAGCCTGCCTTCGCTGGTGAACGACGGCATGGGGCATCCGCGCGTGTCGGGCCTGTTCGCGGTGGCGCGCGCGCTGGCCGGCCTGGCCCTGGTGTATGTCGGCGTGGCCGGGTGGGGCGTCGATGGCGCGGCGTGGGGCCACCTGGCCGGCGCGATCTTGTTCAGCGGCGCCTTTCTGCTGTACGTGCACGGCCGCACGGTGCCGACCTCGCTGGCGCACCTGCTGACGCACGGCTACGCGCCGGCCCTGGTTGCCATCGCGCCGGTGGCGCTGATGTCCGCCGGCGCCGAGATTCTGTTCGATGGCGGCGCGCGCGACTTTGTCCTGATCCTGGGCGCCACTGTGCTGTTGCTGGCTGTGCATGGCGTGCTGTTCGTGCTCGAGCGCGACGACCGGCGCCAGCTCTGGCAATTGCTCAAGACGCGGCGCCAGCCGCTGCGCGGCTAGGATGTGAGGGCCGTCATGCGCATCCTGATGGTGTCCGAAGATTTGCCCGGGGCCCAGGTCGGCGGCCTGGGCAAGCACGTGGTGACGCTTGCCAACCGCTTGCTGGCCGCCGGCCACGAGGTTGCGATCCTCGGCCGCAACGACCGTGGGACGCGCGACTGCGCCGCGCAGATCGGCTTCGATGGCGCTTTCATAACCGGTTTCGATATGGCCTATCCGGGCTGGAAAGAAGCGCAATTGGGCGTCTTCAATCCGTTCAAGCGGCCCTACTTTGCGCGCAAGATCGGCCGCGCCATTGCCCGCCACGCGCGCGGGTTCGATGTCGTGCACTACCACGGCCACTTGCCGATGGTGGGCCTGCATCTGCCGGCCGCGGTCAATTACGTACAGACCCGCCACGACCAGGGCAGCGAATGCCTGACCCACCTGCGTTTTCGCGACGGCGCGGTGTGCGACAACCTGGTGCCGGGGGAGTGCGCGGCCTGCATCCGGCCGGGGGCCGGCGCGCTGCGCAAGTCGGTCACCGCGCTCGCCGTGGGCGGCTACCGCGACGCCAGTGCGCGCGCCTTCGCCCGTCACAAGACCGTGTTCGTGTCCGATTTTCTGCGGCGCCGCTTCTTGCGCGCGCTGCCCGCAGCCGACCTGTCGCGCTGCCGTGTGATCCATAACCTGGTCGACTATCCGCGCCTGCGCGCCGCTGCACTGGCCGCGCCGGCGCCACGCCGTGGCGACCTGCTGCTGGCAGGACGGATCGATGCCGGCAAGGGCTTCGCCGAATTCATCGATGCGGCGCGCCCACGGCTGCCGCCCCACGCGCGCGTCACGGTGGTCGGCGACGGTCCGCTGCGCGCCGATCTCGAACGCCGCCACGGGGAAGGGCAGGTACGCTTCCTCGGCTGGCAGGATTATGCGACGACGCTGGCGCTGGCGGCGCGCGCCCACCTGTGCGTGGTGCCGTCGCTGTGCGAAGAAGCCTGCAGCACCACGGTGCTTGAAGCGCTGGCGCTGGGCCGCCCCTGCCTGGCGCTGGCGCGCGGCGGTACGCCCGAACTGGCGCAGTACCAGATTTTTCCCGGCCAGCTTGGATTGGCCGACACCATGGCCGGGCTGGTCGAGCTGGCGCTGCAACAGCTCGACGGGCAAGCGCGCCGTGCGCCGCCGGCATCGCGCTTCGGCGCCGACGCCGACACCCTGCTGCCCGAACTGCTGGCCCTGTACGCCGACGATCGGCCATCCGTGCATCGCGCTCGGCGCAGCGGCACCAGCTTGCGCATCTTTCCGATTGTCGACAAAACCCATGACACGCCCGCCGAGACCGATCAGCTCGCCAAGCCCGACGCACCTGATCCCGCCAACCAGCCCGCCAGCCGCGACGCATCCGAGCAACCCGACCAGCCCGACCAGCCAGGAGCGGCCGACCTTTTCGATCATCACCTGCACCTGGAACAGCGCCGCCACGCTCGCTGACACCCTGGCCTCGGTGCAGTCGCAAACGCTGCGCGACATCGAACACATCTTCGTCGACGGCGGCTCGACCGACGCCACGCTCGACCTGATCGCCGCCTGTCCCGGCCGCAAGCAGGTGCTGCAGGGCGTCACTGGCGGCATCGCGCGCGCCATGAACCGCGGCATCGAAGCGGCGCGCGGCGAGTTCGTGGCCCACCTGCACGGCGACGACTACTACGCCGCGCCCGACGTGCTGGCGAGCGTGGCGGCGCGCTTGAAGCAACCAGGCGAGCCGCCGCCCGCCTGGCTGTTCGGCGCAGTCCAGGTGCTCAAGGACGGACACTTGAGCGCGCCATACCCGATGCCGCCATTTTCCTACCGCGCCCTGGCCGCCGGCCGCGCGGCAATCCCGCATCCGGCCGTGTTCCTGCGGCGCGCGCTGTTCGAGCGGGTCGGCATGTTCGATGAAGGTTTGCGTTACGCGATGGACATCGATTTGTGGCTACGCCTGGCGGCGGTGGCGCCACCGGCCGTCCTGAACCGGCCGCTGGCGGTATTTCGCGACCATCCCGGCAGCGTCTCGTCCCGCAACCGCATTCCCGCGCGGCGCGAGGAGTTCGCGGTGCGCCGCCGCTATCTGCGCCAGGCGCCGCTGGCCTTCGCAATCTATTGCCTGCGTTACCTGAAACGCATGCACGCCCTGCGCGCCGCAGCGGCCGCGAATTGAACACCGATGCAAGCCATCGGTTCGCCTCGAACTTGCTGTCGGTCCTCGGGTCTTGCCGGCCTGTCTTTGCAGACAACAATCACCCGTTAAATGTCTGAAATCTTCCATCAACAATGTTAATTTTTTGGTGTGGGATTTCTGCGAAGCAAAAGAAAAACGATTGATTTCCTTAGAGAATTTGTGCGCGTTCAAAATTTCTTGACGTAACATTGTTTACTTCAAGCAAGGCATTTCTCCAATGCCGATTGCACGTTCTTCCAGGCGCCCGGCCGCGGCGCGATTGTCCAGGAATTCACGTTTTTCGGAGCTTCAGCATGATTTTTACCCGACAAGGTTTGGTCCGCGCAACGGCGTTTGCCGCCGTATTCGTCTGTATGCAGGCACGTGCGGATTGGGCCCAGTCTACCGATCCACTTATTGTTCAACCGAGCCCGGCCATGAACCAGGTGCAGGCCCAGAATCCGCCCGGCTTCACCTGGGCGCGCCATCCGAGCGGCCCGGCCAGCTACGAGCTCGAGATCACCCCGGCCGGCGGCAGCCCGACCAAGGTGGTCACCGAGCGCAACTGGTATCTGCCACCCAAGGCCCTGGCCCTGGGCAACTACAGCTGGCGCGTGCGTCCGACCGGCGCCAGCGAATGGTCGACCCCGCGCAGCTTTTCGATCACCAACAAGTCGAACCTGTTCGAGGTGCCCGACAACGCCACCCTGCGTGCCCGCATCACGTCCAAGGCGCGCCCGCGTTCGCTGCCGGACTCGTTCACGCCGTACGCCAGCTGGAGCAGCGCCAAGCGCGCCGAGCTCGACCCGTACGTCAGCCGCATGAACAACGAGATCAAGCTGCAGACCACCGCGCTGCCGGCGCTGAGCGACGCGCGCTGGCCGATCGTGATCACCTCGCCGCTGACGGCGGCCATGGCGTCGCAGCAGACCGACATCCGCCAGCGCATCAACGAAGCCAGCCGCCAGCTGGAAGCGGCGGTGGTGATGTACCGCATGAAGCGCGACCAGGTGTTCCTGACCGAAGCGCTGCGCCGCGGCGACCAGCTCGCTGCGCTCGACCCGAAAGGCCCGACCAGCTACGCCAACCAGGACCAGGCCACGCGCCAGATCGCGGTCTCGCTGATCAAGTCGGTCGACATCCTGGCCGGCGACCTCGATGCGCCGCGCCGCGCGCGCTGGCTCGAGACGGTCAAGGTGCGCACCGAGGAAATGTACGGCAACCTGGCCGGCGACAATGGGCGCCTCGACCAGTACCCGTTCGATTCGCACGGCAACACCAGCCTGATCTTCCTGAGCCTGATCTCGACCCTGGCGCTGGGCGACATCCCGGAAGCGCGCAAGTGGTTCGATTTCTCGTTCCGCGCCTACGCCAATGCGCCGTCGCCATGGAGCGGCCCGGAAGGCGGCTACGCCAACGGCACCGCCTACGCCGAGTACGCGGCCGGTTACCTGGTGGCGCTGTGGGACCCGATGTCGCAAGCGTCGGGCGTGAACTTCTACACCAAGCCATGGGCGCTGGGCCTGCTCGATTTCGCGACCCAGTTCACCCCGCCGGGTTCGCGTGTGCACGCCTTCGGCGACGGTTCCGAGACCAAGCCCGACACCCGTGTCTGGCACGCCTTCGGTTCGCGCATGGTGTCGCCGCGCGCGGCCTGGTACGTGTCGAACCTGGGCGGCACCGAAGACACGCTCAGCCTGCTGCAGGCGCCGTACCCGATGCCGGTCAAGCAAACCGCGGCCAAGGCGCCGCCGTCGAACTCGGCCTATTACCCAAGCGTCGGCTGGGCCGCCTTCCACAGCGACATCGGCTCGACCAGCCGCACTTCGCTCTACTTCAAGTCCAGCCCGTACGGTTCGTTCAACCACAGCCACGGCGACCAGAACGGTTTGCTGCTGTCGGTGGCCGGCCAGCCGCTCTTGGTCAAAGCCGGCTGGTACGACTGGTACGGTTCGCCTTACTGGACCGACTGGTACCACCAGACCCGCTCCCAGAACGCGGTCACGTTCGACGGCGGCAAGGGCCAGATGGTCAGCGGCTACCGCGAACAGCTGCAGCGCAACGGCAAGATCACCGGCTTCTCGGCCCAGCCCGGCTACGACTTCGTGGAAGGCGACGCCACCCCGGCCTACGGCGGCCAGTTGACCATGGCCAATCGCCAGGTCTGGCATCTGCGCAACGCCGGCGGCTCGATGCTGGTGCGCGACCGCCTGGCCAGCACCGTGGCCCGCACCTATGAGTGGAACGTGCATACGCCGGTCATCATGACGGTGGAAGACGGCCTGAATGTGAAGGTGGTGGCCGGCGCCCAGTCGGTGTGCCTGCGCTCGCTGAACACGGCCGCCGCGTTCGCCAAGTGGATCGGACCGGGCGCCAAGGCCAATGTGATCGAGGACAACGGCGCCTTTTACCTGAAGAACGACGGCAAGTCGAGCGCCGAATTCCTGGTGCTGCTCGACGTTGGCTGCAAGCGCCCGGAAGTGAAGATCGGCAACAGCGGTTCGGTGCGTACCGTGACGGTGAACGGCCAGACCGTGTCGCTGAACTGACGAAGAGGGAGGCAGGGGCGTGCGTGCGCCGGGTCGATGCTAGACTCGGCGCAGCGATCGACAGGGGAGCCGGCATGCAGCACGTGTTCCTGATCCATGCGCACAAGGATCTTGACCAGCTGAACGAGCTGATCGGTCTGTTGTGCGACCCCGATTTCGTGGTCTATGTGCACCTTGACCGCAACAGCGCGCTCGACCCGGGCGCGCTGCATCCGTTTGCGCGGCCCGTGGTGCCACCCGTCGCCGTGCGCTGGGGCACGCTGTCGCAGGTGCGCGCCAGCCTGGCTTCGCTGCGCCAGATCCTGCGCGAAGCGCCCGCGTTCGACAAGCTGGTGTTCCTGTCGGCCCAGGATTTTCCCTTGCTACCGAACGCCATGCTCAAGCGCGAACTGGCGCGCCTGCGCGGTAGCGAGTTGATCGAGACGACGCCGATCGCGCCGCATGGCTGGCGCGTGATGCGGCGCTACCAGTATTTTCATTGCGAAGGCGCTGGCGTGCTGCCGCGGCTGGGCTGCGCGGTGGCCAACGCCGTCTTGCGCCTGCTGGGCCGCACGCGCCGCTTTCCCGACGGCCTGGCGCCCTATGGCGGCTCGGCCTGGTGGACGCTGTCGCGCGAGTGCCTGGTCGAATTGTTGCGCCTGGCCGACGCGCACCCGCGCCTGCTGCGCTTTTGCCGCAGCGTGCGCTGTCCGGACGAGTTGTTCTTCCAGACCCTGGTGATGCATTCGCGTTTCGCCCCACAGGTGGTGCCGGACAATTTTCGCTATATCAGCTGGCCCGACCAGCATGCGCGCAATCCCAAGGTGCTGGTCGAGGACGACTTCGAACCCATCCGCGCCTCGCAGGCGCATTTTTGTCGCAAGCTCGACAGTGCTGCGAGCGCCGGCCTGGCGCGCCGCATCCTGGCCTGGCGCGACGGCCGCGCGGGCTAGTTCAGAACGTCACGCGAATCTCGCGCGCGCTGACCGTCGCTGCGCCGTGGTACACCGCTTCGATATTGTTGCCGTCGGGGTCGATGACGAAGGCGCCGTAGTAGCCCGGGTGATAGGCCCGTTCGCCCGGGGCGCCGTTGTCGCGCCCACCAGCTTCCAGGGCGGCACGGTAAAAGGCATCGACGCCGGCGCGGTCACGCGCCTGAAATGCCAGGTGGTGGCGCCCGGTCAATTGGCCCTGGGCGGCGTCGCTGTCCGCGCTGGAAATGAACAGCTCGTCGGCCCAGAAATAATCGTCACCCGACCCGCCCAGTGGAATGCCGAGCACGTCGAATACGGCGCCGTAGAACCGGCGCGACGCGTCGAGGTCGCGCACCACCAGCTGTATGTGGTCAATCAATCGCCCACGGTAGATTTCCTGCGATTCCATGGCAGCGCTCCTGGTCAGTGAAGGACGGTTCCAAGCGATTATAGGCACAGCCGGGATACGCGCAAGCGCCGTACATACCCGAGCGTGGCGACGCGCATCTTGCATGGCTGGCATGATTCCGCTTGGATTGTGACAAGGAGCAGGCAAGTGTGGTGGACGCAAGTGTGGCTGACAATACAGCATGAATTTTCCGATCTGGGTGATGCCGAAGACGTGACCATCATCGCCGTGCGCCTGCTGGTGGCGGCGGTGCTGGGCGGCCTGCTCGGCTACGAGCGCGAGACCAAGGGCGCTTCGGCCGGCTTTCGCACCCACATGCTGGTGTCGGTCGGCTCGGCGCTGTTCGTCCTGATCCCGTTACAGGCCGGGATGGAAATCCAGGACCTGTCGCGCGTGCTGCAGGGCGTCACCGCCGGCATCGGCTTCCTGGGCGCCGGCGCCATCCTCAAGCAGCGCGAGAAAAATGACATCCGCGGCCTGACCACCGCCGCCAGCGTCTGGATGACCTCGGCGATCGGCGTGGCGGCCGGCATGGGGCGCGAAGGCACGGCGGTGATGAGCGCGCTGTTCGGCATCGTGATCCTGGCGATCCTGCGTTCGCCGGGCAAGAAGGGCAGCGAAGCCTGAACAAGCGTGCCTCAAAGCGAGCGCTGTGAAGCTAGATCCCTGACGTAAAAGCGCGGCGTCCTCATGCGCCACGCCTGCCATTTTTCAGCGCCATGCCTGCGCCAGCGCAGACATGGCGCCTGCCGCCAACCGTGCGCGCCCGGCCCGGGACTAGAATCGGCGCCCCTGCATCCACAAGCTGGCGCCTGCGCATGCCGCCCCGCGAACCGCTCGACACGCCCGACCCGCCGCGCCATGCGGCCGGACACGCTGGCGCGCGCACCATCTTCTACATCGTGCGCGATCCGCTGCCGCCGACCCGCGCCGACCTGCTGACCCTGTTCGGCGACGAATTGCCACGGCATGGCATCCGCACCGAACTGATCGGGCAGGGCGCGGCCGGCGTCGACCGCTGGGAGGGCGGCGCCATGCACGTGGCCGGCCGTCCGGGACGCCTCGCTGCGCTGCTATCGCCATTCTGGGACGCGCTGGGGCTGCTGCGCGCCGCGCGCCGCGTCCGCCCCGATTGCATCCAGGTGCGCGACAAGATCGGCTCGGCCCTGGTCGCTCGCCTGGCCGCCGCTTTGTGGCGGGTCCCGTTCGTGGTCTGGATGTCGTTTCCCATCGTCGAAGGGTACGCGGTGCGCCGCGACGATCTGCGCCGTCATGGCATGCGCCTGGCCTGGCTGGCGCATGCGCTGCGCGCGATCGCTGCCCGGGTGGCGCTGTACCGGTTTGTGCTGCCCGGCGCGCACCACGTGTTCGTGCAGAGCGCGGCGATGGCCGCATCGCTGGCGGCGCGGGGCGTGCCGAGCGAACGCATGACGGCGGTGCCGATGGGCGTCGACCCGGCCCGGTTTGTGCGCGCCACGATTGCTCCCAGCCACGACACGCGCCTGGACCGCCGCCGCGTGCTGCTGTACCTGGGGCGGGTGGCGCGCTCGCGCCAGTCCGGTTTCTTGCTGGACGTGGTCGAACGCCTGCGGCCGGGCTTGCCCGAACTGCTGCTGGTGATCGCCGGCGACGCTCCTTCGCCCGACGAGATGGCCTGGATGCGCGCCGAGATCGCGCGCCGGGCCCTGCAAAACCATGTGCTGCTGACCGGCTGGCTGCCCCGCCACACGGCGCTCGGCTACGCGGTGCGCGCCGAGGTCGGCCTGTCGCCGATCCCGCGCGGGACGCTGTTCGACGTTTCGTCGCCGACCAAGCTGGTCGAATATCTGGCACTCGGTATCCCGAGCGTGGCCAACGATATTCCCGACCAGGCGCGGGTGATTGCCGACAGCGGCGCCGGCCTGTGCGTGCCGATGGAAGCGGACGCTTTTGCGGCGGCGGTGCGGCAATTATTGGACGACAAGGTGCTGGCGGCAGCGTGTTCCCAGCGTGGTCCGGCGTACGTCAAGCGTCACCGTGCCTATGCTATTCTCGGCCGTCTGGTTGCCGAGACATACACAAAAATCCTGCCAGAACGGATTGCCTGACGCGACCATTGAGGTGGACTCCCCGATGTGGACTTACTCGCTCAAACATTCGCTACGCTCGCTCGTGCGTGAACTGGTGCGCAACCTGTGGGGGCGAATGTTGGTCTATCCGGCGCTGGCGCGCAACGAGCGCTCGGCCGAGGCGCTGAACCGCTACGTGGTGCGCCGCGCGCGTGCGCTGGGCGTGGCGGCGCCGCTGGACGCCACCCGCCTCGGCACGCTCGCGCCGGGCGCAAGCCTGCTGGGCAAGGCGGGGCTGCGACGCGATCCGGCGCGCCATGTGCGGCCGCGCCGTCTGTCCAGTCCCGGCACGCTGCTGCGCAACACCATCCGCACCAGCGGCACCTCCGGCTCGCCCTTGACGCTGGTGCAGTCGCTGGCGAGCGTGGTGCGCGAGGAAGGTTTTCTGTACCGCCAGCTGCGCTGGATCGGCTGGCGTCCACATCAACGGCGCGCCTGGATCCGCGGCGACATCGTGTGCGCCCCCCAGCCGCTTGACGGCCGCTACTGGTGCCGCGACTGGGTCGGCAATATCCTGATGCTGTCCTCGTACCACTTGTCGAACGCCACCATCGGCGCTTATATCGCGGCACTGGAAGCGTTCGATCCGGTCGTGATCCACGCTTACCCGTCGTCGGCAGCGGCCCTGGCGCACTGGCTGAACGGACAGGGGCGGCGCTACCGGGGCCGCGCCCTGCGTGGCGTGCTGACCTCGTCCGAGACGCTCGAGCCGGGCGTACGCGCCGCGATCGGGCGTGCCTTCGGCGTCGCCGTGTTCGACTGGTATGGCCAGGCCGAGCGGGTGGCGGCGATCGGCACCTGCGAACACGGGCGCTACCACCTGCTGAGCGACTATGCGGTGGTCGAGTTGCTAGAGCTGGGCAATGGCCGCGCCGAACTGGTTGGCACGAGCCTGAACAATGCGGCGATGCCGCTGCAGCGCTATTGCACCGGCGACACTGTGCTGGTCGGGGAGGGCGAACCCTGTCCCTGCGGTCGCGTGTTCCCGACTGTCGAAGCCGTGGTGGGGCGCCAGGAGCGTATCGTCACGCTGCCCGACGGGCGGGTGGTGGCGCGCCTGGACCGCGTATTCCAGGGCTTTGATGCGCGCCTGGTCGAGGGCCAGGTGCTGTACCACGGCGGCGGCCGCTTCACGCTGCGGGTGGTGGCCGGCGACACGTTCACCGATGCGGACCAAGCCGCCATCTGCGAGGCCTTTTTGCTGCGCGTGCCGGGCGTGCAGGTGGCGCTGGCGCGGGTGGCGGCGATCGCGCGCGGGCCGAACGGCAAGTTCGAATTCATTGCCGTGGAGGGGTGACCCGTTAAGAATCTATCCCTGCAGGCGAGAGTCGTTCCTGCCGGGACAGGTTCTAAGCTGGGCGGGGAACCGCTAATCGTGCGCGAAGTCCGACCGACAGGCAGGTATGATCGAAAGATTGCGCCTTTCGCAACGCCCTTTGCAAGGAGTTCCTGCCATGAAAAGGATCGTGCCATGTCCAGCCGGCGGCGGTGCCGCATGAACGCCAGGCCACGCATACTCATGGTCGGGACCGCTCTTGGCGGGCGCGGCGGTGTTACGGCCGTGGTCGAGGTGCTGCGCGCGGCCGGCCTGTTCGAGCGTGAAGGCGTGGCCTACGTCGCCACCCATGCCGCCGGCGGCCGTCTTGCCAAGCTGGGCGCGGCGCTGCGCGGGTTATGGCAGGCGGCGCGCATCTGCCTGCGCACGCGGCCGGCGATCGTGCACGTGCATGCGGCCTCGCACGCCAGTTTCCTGCGCAAGTCGCTGGTGCTGCTGCTGGGCCGGCTGGTGGGGGCGCGCACGATTTTCCACCTGCACGGCGGCGGCTTTCGCCGTTTTGCGCAGCACGATGCGGGGCCGCTGCTGCGACGCTGGATCCGCCACACGCTCGAGGCGAGCACGCGCGTGATTGCGCTCTCCGGCGCCTGGGCCGGCTTCGTGCGCGAAGTTGCGCCGCGCGCGCGGGTAGAGGTGGTGCCGAACGCGGTGCCGCTGCCGGCGCTTGACAGCCGGCGCGGCAGGCCCGAGCCGGGCCGCATCCTGTTCCTCGGCCGCATTACGCCGGACAAGGGCGTCGGCGAATTATTGGAAGCGGTGGCGGCACTGGCCGCGCGCCATCCGGCTCTGCGGCTGGTGCTTGCCGGCGAAGGCGAGCTGGCGTGGGCACGGCGTCGGGCGGCCGAGCTCGGCGTCGCGGAGCGGCTGGAGCTGCCGGGCTGGCTGGACGGCGCCGCGTGCGAGGCCGAACTGGCGCGCGCCTGGCTGTTCTGCCTGCCATCGCATGCGGAAGGCTTGCCGATGGCGATGCTCGAAGCCATGGCGGCCGCCTGTCCGGTGGTGGCCAGCAGCGTGGGCGCGATACCGGAAGCGCTGCGCGGCGGCGCCGACGGCGTGCTGGTGGCGCCGCGCGATGCCGGCGCGCTGGCCGGCGCAATCGGCCGCGTGCTGGGCGACGCGGGCCTGCGCGCGCAGCTGGCGCGGGCCGGGCGCGTGCGCATCGAAACGACCTATTCGACAGATATCGCGTGCGGCCGGCTGGCCGCGATCTATCAACAATTGGTGAGGATGAAATGAGCGCAACAGTTCGCATGGTGTGGCTGGTCAACCGGCTACGCTGCATGTCGGTGGCGGAACTCGGTTACCGCGTGCGGCAGGCGGCGGCGGTCCGGATGGGCCGCCGCCTGGCCGGCCGCGCCAGCCCGGCCAGGCCGGTCTTGCCGCGCGCGCTGACGCTGGCCGTGCATGGCGCGCCGCAGTTGGATGGCGCCGAACTCGAGGCGCTGCTGATCGATGCCGAACGCATCGAGGCCGGCCACGTGGTGCTGTTCGCCGAACGCCGTTTCGACGTCGGCGTGCCGACCGCCTGGAACCGCGACCCGGAAACCGGCGTCACCGGCCCCGCCATTTATTACGGCGACATCGACATCACCAACCGCGAACTGGTGGGCGGCATCAAGCACGTGTGGGAACTGAACCGCCACCTGCACCTGGTGCGCCTGGCACAGGCCTGGGCCGCGACGCAGGACGTGCGCTGGCTGCACGCGCTGGAACAGAACCTGCGCAGCTGGCTCGAGGCTTGTCCGCCTTTGACTGGCCCTAACTGGACCAGCCCGCTTGAACTGGGTATCCGCCTGATCAACTGGAGCTTGATCTGGCAACTGGTGGGCGGCGAGGCTTGCCCCCTGTTCGGCGGCGACAAGGGCGCGCGCCTGCGCGCCGATTGGCTGGGCAGCATCCACGCCCATTGCCGCACGATCGCGCGCCACCTGTCGCGCCACTCGTCGGCCAACAACCACCTGATCGGCGAACTGGCCGGGCTGTATGTCGGCGCCGTGACCTGGCCGTGCTGGAAAGAATCGAACGATTGGCGCACGCTGGCGCGGCGCGAACTGGAGCAGGAAGCCCAGGCCCAGTTTTCGCGCGACGGCGTCAACCGCGAGCAGGCGTTTGCGTACCACATGTTCTCGAGCGAATTCCTGTTCGTCGCCGGGCTGCTGAGCGAAGCGGTAGGGCACGCCGACAAGCATCCCGCCGACCAGCCCGGCCAGCCGCGCGGTGAACGGCGCAGCGGACCGCGTATCGAACCATTCTCGCGCGCCTACTGGGCCGTGCTGCAGCGCGCGCTGCGCTTCTTGCGCTCGGTGCGCGACGTCGGCGGCAACCTGCCGACGGTGGGCGACTCCGACGACGGCTGCGTGTTCCGCCTGGGTGCGCGCGGCGTCGACCGCGCCGAGCAATTGCTGGCGCTGGGCGAGACCGTGTTCGGCGCCCAACCGGATCACCATCCGGGTGTGCGCTGGCTGCTGCATGCGCTGCCGGGCGGGCGCCCCGACTGCGATCCGCACGAAGTCGACAGCGGCTGGGCGTTCCCGGACGGCGGCTACTTCCTGTTCGGGAATCACTTTTGCGAGCACAATGAAATCAAGGGCATGCTCGACTGCGGCCCGCTGGGCTACCTCGGCATCGCCGCCCACGGCCACGCCGATGCGCTGGCGCTGAATTTGTCGGTGGGCGGCGAGCAGTGCCTGATCGATCCCGGCACCTATTCGTACTGGCAAGAGCGCAAGTGGCGCGACTATTTCCGCGGCACCTCGAGCCACAACACCGTACGCATCGACGGGCTTGACCAATCGGTGTCGGGTGGGCGCTTCATGTGGCTGCGCAAGGCGCGCGCCAGCATCGACCGCATACCGGCCTCGAGCCATGAATTCGACTTTCGCGGTTCGCACGACGGCTATGAGCGCTTGGCCGACCCGGTGCGCCATGTGCGCAGCGTGCGCTTCGACGGCGCCAGCAATACCCTGGTAGTGCGCGACGAAGTGTCGGCAAAAAAACAACACAAGGTCGAGCTGTTCTGGCATTTCGCGCCGGAACTCGATGTGCGCCTGTCGAGCCAGGGATTGTCGGTACGCGGCCAGCGGTTCGTGCTGCAACTGCAGGCCAGTGGCGCCGATCTGCAGCTGGAACTGGTGCGCGGCGCCGAAAATCCGCCGCTCGGCTGGGTCGCGCGTGCCTATGAATCGAAGGTGCCGTGCGAAGTATTACGTATCAGCACCGTATCGTCCGCCGTCCCGATCGAATGCCGGATTACAATAACGTTTATTTAATAACAAAAAATCATCAAAGGGAAAGTCCTCCATGTTGGTTTACCTCGTCGCCGGCGCCCGCCCGAACTTCATGAAGATCGCGCCGATCGTGCGCGCTCTTCAGGCGCAGGAGACCTTGAGCTTCAAGCTCATCCATACAGGCCAGCACTATGACCGCGAGATGAGCGACGTGTTCTTCGAAGAGCTGGGCATTCCGCAACCGGACGTGTTCATGGCCGCCGGTGGCGGCAGCCATGCCCAGCAGACTGCCAAGATCATGGTGGCTTTTGAAGAACTGTGCATGAACGAGCGCCCGGCCGCCGTGCTGGTGGTGGGCGACGTCAACTCGACGCTGGCCTGCTCGATCGTGGCCAGGAAGCTGAACATCCCGGTGGCCCACGTCGAGGCCGGCCTGCGCAGCGGCGACATGGCGATGCCGGAAGAAATCAACCGCCTGGTGACCGACGCCATCAGCGACTGGTTCTTTGTCACCGAACCGTCGGCGCTGGAACACCTGCGGCGCGAAGGCAAGCTTGATTCCGCCGTGCATTATGTCGGCCACGTGATGGTCGATAACGTGCTGTTTCAGGCCGAGAAATTGACTCGCGCCGACATTTCGGGTTTCGAGACCGCCGGCTTCAAGGCGGCCCAGTCCGGCAAGCGCTACGGCGTGGTGACGCTGCACCGTCCGAGCAACGTCGATGAGCCGGAAACGTTTACCCGCATCGCCGGCGCGCTGAAGGAGATCTCGAACGAGCTGCCGCTGATTTTCCCGGTGCACCCGCGCACGCGCGCCAACATCGAGAAATTCGGCATTGACCTCGGCGCCAACATCACGCTGGCCGGTCCGCAAGCCTACATGGCCTTCCTCGATCTGTGGAAGGACGCGGCGGTCGTGCTGACCGACAGCGGCGGGCTGCAGGAGGAAACCACGGCGCTGGGCGTGCCGTGCGTGACGATCCGTGAAAACACCGAGCGTCCGGTGACGGTCGACGAAGGCTCGAATGTGCTGGCCGGCACCGACCCGGTGGCAATCCTGCGCGAAGCGCGCAAGGTGCTGGGCGGCGAGGGCAAGCAGGGTCGCCGTCCGCACCTGTGGGACGGCAAGGCGGCCGAGCGCATCGTCGAGATCCTGGCGCGTGAGTTGGCATAAAGAGGCATAAAGCGAGGCCCACGAGGACAAACCATGAACGGGCGCATCACCATGATGGGCTGTGGTATCGACAACCTGTCGATGGAAGAGACCCTTGAGCGGGTCGACGGTTTTATCCGCTCGGGTGTGCCGCACCAGCATGTGGTGGTGAACGTCGACAAGCTGGTCAAGGCCAGCCGTGATCCAGGATTGCGCCGCATCGTCAACGGGTGCGACCTGGTCAATGCCGACGGGATGCCGGTGGTGTGGGCTTCGCGCCTGCTGGGAAAGCCGCTCAAGGAACGGGTGGCGGGGATCGATCTGTTCGAGGCGCTGATGCGGCGCGCCGGCGAGCGCGGCTGGCGTGTGTTCCTGCTGGGCGCGCGCGCCGAGGTGGTGGGGCGGGTCGCCGACATCTACCAGGGCCGCTATCCGGGCCTGGCGCTGGTCGGCTGGCGCGACGGTTACTGGCGCGACGACGAAGAAGCCCAAGTGGCGCAGCAGGTGCGCGACAGCGGCGCCGACCTGCTGTTCGTGGCGCTGTCGTCGCCGCGCAAGGAACAGTTTTTGAACCGGCACCAGGCGGCGATGCGGGTGCCGTTCGCGATGGGCGTGGGCGGCACCTTCGACGTGGCGACCGGCCGCGTGCGGCGCGCGCCGCGCTGGATGCAGCGCGCCGGACTGGAATGGTTCTGGCGTTTCTTGCAGGAGCCGCGCCGCATGTTCCGGCGTTACTTTATCGACGACATGGCCTTTGTCTGGCTGTTGATCAAGGAGGCGGCCAAAGGCAGGGCGTGACAGCAGTAACCGATACAGGCAGTACAGATACACGAAATAAGCACAGGAATAAACGCAGGAATAAACGCAGGAATAAACACAGGGATCACAGCGGCCGCAGAAGCCGCTGCATAACAAGAACAGCATGGGCCGCCGGCCGCGGTGGGGGTAGCAGCCCGCCACAACGGCAACAAGCGGCCTTGTCAACATCAACATTCAGAGAGCGTAAGACATGAAGATTCTGGTTACTGGCGGAGTGGGCTACATCGGCTCGCATACCGTCGTCGAACTGCAGAACGCCGGGCACGACGTGGTCGTGGTCGATAACCTGTCCAACGCCCAGCAGTCGGTCTGCGAGCGCGTCCAGCAGATCAGCGGCAAGGGCTTTGCCTTTGTTGAAGCCGACATCCGCGACCGCGCCGCCATGGAAGCCGCGTTCGCCGAGCACAAGCCCGAAGCGGTGATCCATTTCGCGGGCCTCAAGGCCGTGGGTGAATCGGTGGCCGAGCCGCTGCGCTACTACGACAACAACGTCTCGGGCAGCGTGGTGCTGTTCGAAACGATGGCCAAGTTCGGTTGCAAGTCGCTGGTGTTCTCGTCCTCGGCCACCGTGTACGGCGACCCGGCTTCGGTGCCGATCCGCGAAGATTTCCCGTTGCAGGCCACCAATCCCTATGGCCGCAGCAAGCTGATGATCGAAGACATCCTGCGCGACCTGGCCAAGGCCGAGCCTGAGTGGCGCATTGCGCTGCTGCGCTACTTCAACCCGGTCGGCGCCCATGAGAGCGGCCTGATCGGTGAAGAACCGAGCGGCATCCCCAACAACCTGGTGCCCTACATCGCCCAGGTCGCCAACGGCCAGCGCGAAAAGCTGTCGGTCTACGGCGGCGACTACGACACCCCGGACGGCACCGGTCTGCGCGACTACATCCACGTGGTCGACCTGGCGATCGGGCACGTCAAGACCCTGGACCGCCTGCAACAGGCGCCGGGCATCGTCACCTATAACCTCGGCACTGGCCGCGGCAACAGCGTCCTGGAAATGGTGCGCGCCTTCGAGCAGGCCAGCGGCCGCAAGATTGCGTACCAGATCGTCGACCGTCGCCCGGGCGACGTGGCCAAGTGCTACGCCGATCCGGCCAAAGCGACCGCAGAACTGGGCTGGTCGGCCGATCGTGATGTCGCTCAAATGTGCGCTGATGTATGGCGCTACCAAACCACAGCCAAATAATCCAAAGGATCGTCTAATGAAAGCCATGATTCTCGCCGCAGGCAAGGGCACACGCGTTCGTCCGCTGACCTATGACCTGCCAAAACCCATGATCCCGCTGCTGGGCAAACCCGTGATGGCCTACCTGGTCGAACACCTCAAGAAGCACGGCGTGTCCGAAATCATGGTCAATGTCAGCTGGCTGCACGAAAAGATCGAAGAATTCTTCGGCGAAGGCGAGCAGTTCGGCGTCCAGATCGGCTACTCGTTCGAGGGCTATACCAAGGACGACGGCGAAATCGTGCCCGAGCCGATCGGTTCGGCCGGCGGCATGAAAAAAATCCAGGAATTCGGCGGCTTCTTCGACGACACCACCGTGGTGCTGTGCGGCGACGCCCTGATCGACCTCGACCTGAAAGCGGCGCTGCTGGAACACCGCCGCACCGGCGCGATGGCCACCGTCATTACCAAGGAAGTGCCATGGGATAAAGTCTCGTCGTACGGCGTGGTCGTCACTGACGAGCAGGGCCGCATCGTCGAATTCCAGGAAAAACCAAGCCAGGAAGATGCCAAGTCCAACTTCATTTCCACCGGCATCTATATTTTCGAACCGGAAGTCATCGACCTGATCCCGTCGGGCCAGGTGTTCGACATCGGTTCCGACCTGTTCCCGCTGCTGGCCGAACGCGGCCTGCCGTTCTACGCCCAGGGCCGCCCGTTCAACTGGCTCGACATCGGCACCATGAGCGACTACTGGGAAGTGCTGCAAGACGTCCTGATGGGCGAAGTCGCGCACATGGATGTGCCGGGCACCCAGATCAAGCCGGGCGTGTGGGTCGGCCTGAACACCAGCATCGACTGGGAAGGCACCGTCATCGAAGGTCCGGTGTATATTGGTTCGAATGTCAAGATCGAAGCCGGCGCCCGCATCGTCGGCCCGACCTGGATCGGCCACGGCAGCCACATCTGCGAAGGTGCCGAGATCGTGCGCAGCGTGCTGTTCGAGTACACGCGGGTGTTGCACGATGTAACATTAAATGAAATGATTGTCTTTAAGGAATATAGTGTCGACCGTAAAGGCGAAATGAAGCACGCGTCCGAGTATTCTTCCGAAGAATGGCTCAACGCGCGCGACCGTCGCCGTTCGCGCCGCAAGGGCGCACCGGTCGAGAATAATAACGAGCTAGCGAAAGAGAAAGTCAGCGCATGAAGATTTATCCAGTCATCCTCTCCGGCGGCGCCGGCACCCGTCTGTGGCCGCTCTCGCGCGCTGTGTTGCCGAAGCAGCTGCTGCCGCTGGTTGCCGACAAAACCATGCTGCAGGAAACTGCACTGCGCGTGGCCGGCTGGCCGGGGTTGATGGCGCCATTGGTGGTGTGCGGTAACGATCACCGCTTCATGGTGGCCGAGCAGTTGCGCGAAGTGGGCATCACGCCACTGGGCATCCTGCTCGAGCCGGTCGGCCGTAACACCGCCCCGGCGGTGGCCGCCGCCGCCCATCACCTGAAGGCGATCGATCCGGAAGCGATCATGCTCGTGCTGCCGGCCGATCATGTGATCGAAAACGGCGCCGCGTTCCGCGAAGCGGTCGAACGCGCCACGCAGCTGGTGGCGCAGGGAGCGCTGGCCACGTTCGGCATCGTGCCCAAGACCCCGGAAACCGGCTACGGCTATATTCGCCGCGGCGAAGCCGTGGCCGACTGCGGCGAGTGCTACAAGGTGGACAGCTTCGTCGAAAAGCCCGATGCCGCCACCGCCCAGAGCTTCCTGCAAGAAGGCGGCTACTACTGGAACAGCGGCATGTTCATGTTCCACGCCAGCCGCTATCTGAGCGAGCTCGAGCAACACGCACCGGCGATCGCCGCCGCCGCCAGCCAGGCGATGACGGCCGCCTACCGCGACCTCGATTTCTGCCGCCTGGACGAAACCGCATTTTCGGCTTGCCCGTCGGACTCGATCGACTATGCGGTGATGGAGCACACACGCGACGCCGCCGTGGTCCCGGCCGACATCGGCTGGAACGACGTCGGCTCGTGGTCGGCGCTGTGGGAAGTGCAGGCCAAGGACGCTGACGGCAACGCCCGGCGCGGCGACGTCTACCTCGACAACGTCAAGAATTCGCTGGTGCGCGCCGAAAGCCGCATCGTGGCCGTGGTCGGGGTTGAAGACATCGTCGTGGTCGAGACCCAGGATGCGGTGCTGGTCACCCACAAGGATCAGGTGCAGCGTGTCAAGCAAGTGGTCGAGCACCTGAAGTCGAAAGAGCGCACCGAGCACCTGCACCACACGCGCGTGTACCGTCCGTGGGGCCACTACGAAGGCATCGATGCGGGCGACCGGTTCCAGGTCAAGCGCATCACGGTCAAGCCGGGCGAGAAATTGTCGCTGCAGATGCACCATCACCGCGCCGAGCACTGGGTGGTGGTGTCGGGCACTGCGCGCGTCACGTGTGGCGACAAGGTCAGCCTGCTGTCCGAGAACGAGTCGACCTACATCCCGATCGGCATGAACCACCGCCTGGAAAACCCGGGCAAGCTGCCACTGCACATCATCGAAGTGCAGTCGGGCAGCTACCTCGGCGAGGACGACATCGTCCGCTTCGAGGACATCTACAAGCGCGCCTGATCTGTGTATTAATGCGTTAGTAGTCGTGCGGTAAATTCGCACAGTAAGTAGCCACTTCGCACGATTGAATCGTGCGAAGTGGGTCACGATCGTGGCATACAATTCCCCCGTCGAGGAACCAGTCGAGGGGGCATCATGAAACCGATCGTCGCGGCAGGCCTCGTGTCCGCCGTTCTTGGACTTCACCCACCGCAGGCAGCAGCGCAGGCCGACCCGCTGCTGGACCCGGTACTCTATGGCCAGCTCGAACGCTGGCTTGGCGCCGGACCACTCAACCTTCAAAATGTCTATGCCTGGGAAGACGGCGACAATTCGCGCGACTTCCATGCCGCTGCCGATCATCGCGGCAGCACGTTTACCTTGATGCGTGTGAGCGATGAGGGCGGCAGCTGGCTGGTGGGCGGCTACAATCCGCTCAGCTGGTCGTCGACCGACGGCTGGCACGAGTCGCGCTTCGACTGGCAGCGCAGCGCCTTCATCTTCAACTACACCGATCCGGCGCTGTACCGGCAGGTACCGACTTCGAATATCCTGCCCAGCCAGGGCTTGCGCCAGACCTATAACTGGCCCGATCACGGCCCCACCTTCGGCGCCGGTCCCGACCTGCTGGTCAATGACCGCATGGATACCGCGCTGTCGTGGCAGCTGACGTATGGCGACCCCGACTTCGAAGGACGCAGCATCATCGACGGCAGCTATGGCGGGCAGTACATGCAGCTCGACGCCATGGAGTTGTATGCGATCTCGCTGGTGCCCGAGCCGGCGAATGTCACGATGCTGCTGGGCGGCGTCGCCACGCTGGGCGCCCTGGCCTGGTTGTCGCGGCGCAGGCGGGCTGGACCACCGCTCCCTGCAGCGCTGACGCCGGCGTAATACTGGCAGCGTTCGGCGGACATGGATAAGCCCTGTGCCCGCCGCGCTCGCTCCCTGCAACCCGGCATCCGATCAGACCACGCATCCGGCGACGGCTAGAGGCCTGATAGCCGGCGCCGTCGTCGTATTCGCGCTTGACCACCTTTCAACGCGCGGCCGTCGCCTGCGCGCTTTCCATACCTTGTTGTACAGATACCGCACTATTAGTTCGAATGGACTAATTGCTAGTCATCAAGTTGTCAATATCCGCATTTACTATTCATTCTGTTAACGAATGCGTTCATTTCGTCTTGCATGACCACCAACAGGGAAACCATGAGCACCTTTGCATCCTTCACCCCGCGGCGCACACTGCTGGCAGCCTTGCTCGCCGGCCTGAGCGTGACCGCCAGCGCCGCCCCCGGCGACGTCGTGATCAGCCAACTGTACGCCCACGCCAACAATGGCGGCGGCCAGTGGAGCCACGACTTCGTCGAGCTGTTCAACCGCAGCGGCGCCGCCGTCAACCTGAATGGCATGAGCCTGCAGTACCAGTCGGCGGGCGGCAGCACCTGGAGCACCGTCGCGCCACTGCCCGACGTGACGCTGCAGCCGGGCCAGTACTTCCTGATGGTGGGCAAGACCGGCAGCGGCGCCAACCTGGTGGGCGAGGGCGACGCCACCAATGGCGCGCTGGACATGGCCGGCGCCGGCGGCAAGATCGCACTGGCACGCATTCGCACAGCGCTGCCGGCCGCCGGCGGCGCGAGCGTGGTCGACCTGGTCGGTTTCGGCAGCGCCAACCTGTTCGAAGGCGCGGCCGCGCCGGCGCCGTCGGTCAGCAATTCGATCCAGCGCGCCGTCTTCGGCTGCCAGGATACCGACAACAACCGCGACGACTTCAGCAGCGCGCCGGTGAACGGCCCGCGCCGCACCAGCTCGCCAATCCAGTCCTGCAGCAACGGCCCGGTGGTGCAGCCGATCGTGTTGACCTGCCCAGCCGCGGTGCAGGTCACGCCGGGCAGCGCCTCGAGCGCGCTGTTGTCGGCGGTCGACGGCGACAGCATCGTCAGCCGCGCCGCCATCGTTTCGAACGCCGTGTCCGGCATCACGCTGGCCGGCTTCACCCCGGCAGTCGCCATCGGCGGCAAGGCCGAGGCGCGCCTCGAGATCGGCGCGGGCCTGGCCGGTGGACGCTATCCGGTGCAGGTCGAGTTCGGCAACGACGACGGCCAGAGCGAAAGCTGCACCGTCACCGTCACCGTCGCCGGCGAACTGACCATTCCGCAAATCCAGGGTGCGGCCGCCACCAGCGCCTATGCCGGCACGGTGCAGAGCACGCGCGGCGTGATCACGGCCCGGGTCGGCAGCGGCTTCTTCATCCAGGATGCGAATGGCGACGGCGACCCGTCGACCTCGGACGGCGTGTTCGTGTACGGCGCCAACAGCAGCGCCGCCGTCGGCGACCTGGTGCGCGTGACCGGCACCGTCACCGAATACCGGCCCACCGGCGCGCCGCGCACCTACACCGAATTCACCAACGTCTCGAGCGTCGAACGCCTCGGCGCCGGCCCGGCGATCACCCCGACCAATATCGAATTGCCGAACCTTGACCTGGCGCGCTTCGAAGGCATGCTTGTGCGCTTCAGCTCGCCGCTCACCGTCAACGGCAACCGCAACCTGGGCGACCGCGGCGAACTGATCATGTCGTACGGCCGGCGCGAGGTGCCGACCAACCGCTACGCCGCCGGTTCGGCCGAAGCGCTGGCGCTGCACCGCGAAAACGAGGCCAATCAGATCACGCTCGACGACGGTATCTTTGTGGCGCCGACCACCATTCCCTACCTGGCCGAGGACGGCACCGTGCGCACCGGCGACACCATCAACGACCTGACCGGTGTGCTCGACTATGGCGCCTGGGGCAGCGCCGGTCCCGGCTTCAAGCTGCAGCCGACCGTGGCCCCGGTGATCAACCGCAGCAACGAGCGCACCCCGGCGCCGCTCTTGCCGGCCGGGATCAAGGTCGCCAGCGCCAATGTGTTGAACTTCTTCACCACCTTCACCAACGGTGGCGACGCCTGGGGCCGCACTGGCCAGGGCTGCACGATCGGCAACCGCACCGCCGCCAGCGAATGCCGCGGCGCCGACAACATGGCCGAGTTCGTGCGCCAGCGCGACAAGATCGTGCTGTCGCTGAGCCAGCTCGATGCCGACGTGGTCGGCCTGATGGAAATCCAGAACAACGACGACACCGCCGTCGCTTACCTGGTCGAGCAGCTCAATGCCGCAACCCGCCCGGGCACCTACGCCGTGGTGCCGAAACCGGCCGCCACCGGCACCGACGCCATCCGCGTGGCGATGATCTACAAGCCAGCGTCGCTCACCCTGAGCGGCGGCGCGCTGTCGGACGCCAACAGCATCAACAACCGTCCGCCGATGGCCCAGACTTTCAAGGCGATCAATGGCGCCAGATTCTCGGTGATCGTCAACCACTTGAAATCGAAGGGCGGCTGCAGCGGCGCCGGCGCCGGCGACACCGACCCGGGCAACGGCGAAGGCTGCTGGGACCGCACCCGCACCAACCAGGCCGCACGCTTGACGAGCTACTTCATTGCGCAGGTGACGGCGGCCGCGGGTGACCCCGACGTGCTGGTGATCGGCGACCTGAACAGCTACGCGATGGAAAACCCGATCAGCCACCTCAAGCAAAACGGCATGGTGGATCTGCTGGAACGCTTCGTGCGCCCGAACGGCATGCCGTACTCGTACGTGTTCGACGGCCTGTCGGGTTACCTCGACCACGCACTGGCGAGCAGCTCGCTGGCCGGGCAGGTGCTGGGCGCGGCCGAATGGCACAACAATGCCGACGAGCCGGAAACCATCGACTACAACCTGAACGACACCCAGCAGGATCCGTACCGCCGCAATGCCTATCGCGCCTCGGATCATGACCCGCTGGTGGTGAGCCTGGGCTTGAGCCCGGCCTGGGCCGACGTCACCGGTTCGGTAAAAGTGGCCGTCAGCGGCTTCACGGTGAACCGCGCCAGCGGCAAGTACAGCGGCACGGTCAGCATCACCAACACCGGCAGCACGGCCTTGACCGGTCCGCTCCAGCTGGTGCTGCAAGGCTTGCCGGAAGGCGTCACGCTGGACAACCGCAGCGGCATGCAGGGCGGCGCCCCGTACCTGACGCTGCCGCAGGCCACGCTTGCGCCGGGCGCCGGCATCACCGTCAGCACCACCTTCACCAATGCCGCCAAGCGCAGCATCAATTACACGCCGCAGCTCGTTTCGGGTTCTTTCTAAAGGATGACCACCATGTTCAACATCAAAACCCTGTTCCTGCGCGCGCTGCTGGCGCTGTCGATCGCTGTCGGCGCCCCGGCCGCCATCGCCGGCCCGGTGTATAGTGTCTCGCTCGACACCCGTGCGCTGGCCGGAACCAGCGGCCTGCTCGACCTGGTGTTCCTGGGCCAGGAAACGCCGAACCCGACCTTCGCCCGCCTGAGCAATTTCAGTGGCGATTTCTTCGGTGACGCAATCCTGGAAGGTGATGCAGCCGGCGATGTGGTCAATGGCGCTGTGCTCGGCAACCGCGACGGCTTCAATGCCTTCGACCAGGCGGTGCGTTTCGGCGGGCTGATCAGCTTTAACGTCAGCTTCGAGACCGAATACGAACTGATCGGTACGACGCTGAGCGTGGCCTTGCTCGACATGGACTACGACTACCTCGGCGCCGAGGCTTTCCTGGCAACCATCGATGTGATGGCGAATACCCCGGCCACGATCGCGATCCTGGCGCCGAACCTGGTCTCGGTCGCTGAAGTGCCGGAGCCGAGCGACTGGCTGCTGGTGGCCAGTGGCCTGCTGCTGATCGGCTTCACCCGCCGTATGCAAACGCGCGGCTGATTCCGTCAGAAATCGGGCTCAACGCAATGCGCAGTGGCCGCAACACCACTGCGCATTCTTTATTTAATTTATTCGACAATCGTCTTAAATTATAAGGAAAATCGAATTTATCAAGGATCAACGCTTGCGGCATAGTCGAAGCATTGTCTCGAAGACATCGCCAAGTCGACTATTTTCATGCCAGTCCAGGTTCTCGTGGTCGACCCCGATCCTTTCACCCAACAGCTGCTGTTGCAGAACTTCGGCTGCGCCGGCCATCGCTTGACCTGCTGTGCGGATGCCGAAGCGGCGCTGATCGAGCTCGACGCTCGTGTGCCCGACCTGCTGCTGCTCGAGTGGGAGCTACCCGGCCAGAGCGGCGACGCCTTGCTGCGCCGCCTGCGCGCCGGGCCGCGCACACGCGCGCTGCCGATCATCATGCTGACCGCGCGCGCCGCCGAGCCGGACAAGGTGCTGGCGCTCGAAGCCGGCGCCGACGATTACGTCACCAAACCGTTCAGCCCGCGCGAACTGCTGGCGCGCACCGGGGCCGTACTGCGGCGCCTGGCGCCGCCGCCGAGCGAGGCGATCGAGCTGGCCGGCTTGTGCGTCGATCCGGGCATGCGCCGGGTCAGTGCCGGTGCGCGCGAGATTGCGCTCGGTGCGGTCGAATTTCGCCTGCTGGAGTTTTTCATGCGCCACCCGGAGCGGGTGCACAGCCGGCCGCAGTTGCTGGACCGGGTCTGGGGCTGTCACGCGGTGCTGGGCGAACGCACGGTCGACGCCCATGTCGGCCGCCTGCGCCAGGCCTTGCTGCCGAGCGGGCGCCACGGCCACATCCAGACCGTGCGCGGCGCCGGTTATCGTTTCGCAGCCGCTCGATGACCATCCTGTGTCGGCTGGAACAGGAATACCTGCTGCGCACGATCGAGTCGGGCCAGGCGCTGACAGACCGGCGCCAGCTGTTCCTGTGGGCCCAGGGTCCGTTGCAGGGGCTGCTGCCGCACGAAGCGTTGTTGTGCATGGTGCTCGATGCGGCGGGTGCGATCATTCGGGTCGAGTGCCTGCACCGCGCGGTGCTGGACAGCGCCGCCCTGGCGCGGCTGACGCACGAACTGGCGCCGATGCTGGCGTCGGCGCTGGCCCTGGCCTGGCGCAGCGGCGCGATGGCGCCGGCGGTGCTGAACGTGGAGGAGGGCGGCGGAGCGCTGGCCGGCTGCATCCCGGCCTTGCGCGCGAGCGGCTTCGACAATGTCCTGGTGCATGGCAGCGCGCCGCTGAGCGGGCCGGCCACCGTGTTCGCGCTGCTCGGGATGCCGCTGCGGCTCGACACGCGCCACGGCTATTTTCTCCAGTTGCTGCTGCCGTATCTGCACCTGGCGCTGCTGCGTTTGCCGGGCGCCCCGGCGCCGGCGCTTGACGCGGCTTGCGCGCCGGCGCGTGCGCTCAGCGGGCGCGAGCGCGCGATCCTGGAACGCATCCGCGACGGTCGCACCAACGACGAGGTGGCGCTGCAGCTGGGCATCAGCGCACTGACCGTCAAGAATCATTTGCAGCGGGTGTACCGCGTGCTTGGGGTCGAAAACCGGGCGCACGCCGTGGCGCGTTGCCTGGCCTTGCGTCTGTTATGACGAACTGATCAGAGACGGGCTTCGAGCGCAGCACGGCGTGCGGCGTCGACGCGCCAGGCTTCGGCATTGCCGTCGATGATGCGCAAGCTGCTGCAGCCCTCGGCGGCGCAGTCCGGCTGCGGCATGTTGGCGGCGATCACGATGGTGTTCGATGCGGACAGCTTGGCTATCGCTGCCGGGGTTGCTGCTGCTGCTGCGTCCGAGGTGGCGGCGGCGACAGTCTGCAGTGGACTGGCGTCGATCGTGCCGGCGGACGCGTTCGATGCCCGGAAGTCTGGCTGGCCGCCGCAGGCGGTCAACAGGATGGCGAGGGTCAGGGCGGAAACGGAGGAGAGGATCTGGGTTTTCACGGTGGACTCAATAAAAGCTCGGCTGCAATGAGGATATTGTATTGAGGAATTTTTTCCGTGCATCAATTTATTACATTTGCGAACATAGAATACTGAACAATAGGCAGCGAGATCAGCGAAGTTGCCGTGAGTTAATATCGTTTTCGGTTTATATCCACAAGGAAACTTTTTGTATGATGAGAAAGACATGAAACACCGCGCCGCCCGCTGTGGTGCCACTGCTACAGTCGAGCTGGTGAAATTGCCAAACATGCAAAATTGAACGGCAACAGGTGATTCGCTTGACCATAGTTGCGTCGCGCGCCAAGATGGGCGCATGAAAAATCTCGCCCTCATCCTCCTGTTCGCTTGCACCGCCTGTACGTCCCAGGCACATGATCCCCAAACCGGCCAGCCGGCGCCCGGCGCGATGCCGGTCACCGCAGCCCCGCCCGCCGGCGGCAAGGCGATCGACGACATCCGCCGTTTGATCGGCACCCCAGGTTGCAGCGACAGCAGCCAGTGCCGCTCGCTGCCGGTCGGCGCGCTGGCCTGCGGCGGCCCGCAGGAATATTTGCCGTACTCGACCCTGCGCACGAACGAAAACGAACTGCTTGGCGTGGCCGAGCGCTTCAAGACCGAGCGCCAGGCGCAGATCAAGAGCAGCGGCGAGATGTCGATCTGCATCCACCGGCCTGACCCGGGCGCGGTGTGCGTGTCCGGTACCTGCCAGCTGGGCGGCGCGTCGCCGGCCGTCTGAACCTGATTCAACGATCTGTCCGCGGGCGCTGAATTTCACGCGCCGCGTGCCCAAAAAAAACTGCGCGCCGAAGCGCGCAGTTTGTCTGTAGCAGGGGCCGAGGGCCCCGTCCACATCTTCCTTAGATACCGGTGTCCTTCGCCTTGGCGCGCTGGCCACGGTCGGCAACCGGAATCGGCTGGTTGGTTTCGACCTGGACCACGGTGGTCGAGCCGATCGCGCCGTTGTTGTCCAGCAGACGCACCGCACCGAGGTAGCGTTTGTTGCTGGCCAGGCCGTTCCAGCTGAGCGGAATGGTTGCCTTGCCGCCGTTGTACACCTGGGCCGGCACCAGGGCCTTGAAGTTGCCGCCCTTGTCCGAGGTGTTCACGATCGCCGCATGCAGGCCGTAGGTGGCCGGCGCGTTGTTGGCGGTGGTGTAGCCGATCACGCACAGGCGGTAGTTGCCCGGCGCCGGGGCCGCCAGGGTGATCCACTCGTCCGAACCGTCGTTGGCCGAGTAGGCCGTCAGCGCGCCGGCCGAATTCACCAGCACCATGTCGAGGTCGTCGCGGCCGTTGCCCGAGGTGTCGCGGCTGAAGGTCTCGAACTGCGCCGCCATGGTCGCGCTGGTAAAGGTGACCGGAGTCACGTTCACGCCGGCCGCACCGCGCACGCAGGCTGCGCGCATGGTTTCCACGGTGGTGATGGTGCCGGCCGGGGCCGGGTTGATGGTGGACGCGGTGCGCACGATCTCTTTCAGGCCGCCAACCACCGCGCTCATCTTGCCGGCGAAGCCGGTGGTGATGCTCATTGCCTTGCTGCCGCTGGCCTTGTCGCTCGAGATGAAGGCGGGCGCGACCACCGGTTTGCCGGAACGGGCCACGATCGGGCTGCGCACCGAGTGGGCGCCGTCGGACCAGGTCAGCGAACCGTATTTCCAGACGTTCTCGGCAGCGTTGGTGCGGGTCACGGTCACCGTGAACGACTTGCTGGCGCCGGCCGGGATGGTCAGCGACGACGGGCTGACCGCCACCGTGAAGCCGTCCATCGGGGTGGTGCTGGCGGTGTAGGTCGCTTCGCTGGCGCCGACGTTGGTCACGGTGCGGGTGATGATTTGCGAGCCGAGCACGTTGCCGACGGCGATCGACGGCAGGTTCAGCTCGTAGCCGGCGATCTGGCCGCCCGCGCATTGGGCCGTCATGCCGGCGCCGCACATGTACTTGCGGAAGTCGCTCGGGGTGATGTCGTACACCAGGCCCGGATCGACTGCGCGGTTCGGGTGGATATGGCCGGCGCCCTGGGCGAACGGCAGGATGCCGCGGATGTCGCCGGCCAGTGTGTCCGGGTAGGTGTCGGTGGCGGTGGTCATCATCGCCGACTTGATCATCGCCGGGCTCCAGGTCGGATGCTCCTGGCGCAGCAGGGCGGCCAGGCCGGTGACGTGCGGGGCCGACATCGAGGTGCCCTGGTAGGACGCGAAGGCGACGCCCGGCACCAGGGTGCCGTTGATCAGGTCTTCCTGCTGGGCACGGGTCAGGTCGGGCGAGACGCCGGCGATGATGTCCACGCCCGGCGCGGTCATGTCGGGTTTGAGCACGTTGGCATCGTAGCGGTTCGGGCCGCGCGACGAGAAGTTGGCCATGACCGGGGCCTTGATGGCCGAGGTGCCGACCACGAACTTGGTGATCGAGGCCGAGGCGCTGCTGCCGTTGGCCAGGATGTAGGCGCGGATCGCGGCGCCCTGTTCGGCCGTCACGTGCACGCTTGGCACCGAGTGCACTTCGGCCACCAGGCCGGTGCCGTTGTCGACCTGGATCATGCCGACGCCGCCGGCTTGCGCCACGGCCAGGCTCTTGTCGACGCGCGGGTTGGTGCCGCGTGTGCAGACCACGATCTTGCCGGCCACCTTGTTCGGATCGAGCACCGGCACGCCGTTGTTCTGGGATGCGCTGTAGCACAGCGATACCAGGGTCGGGTTGGCGCCGCTCATGGCCGCCGCTTCGGCGGTGATCAGCGGCGCGTTCGGCAGCGGGGCGCCGTTCATCGACGCGCCGGTGAAGCGCTGGCCATTGCCCAGCACCACATCGGCCTGCAGTTCGCGGTTATGGGTCGAGGCGCCGATGGTGGCGTCCCACGGGCTGATGTGGGCGACCTGGTTGCCCGGGCCGTCATTGCCGGCCGAAGCCACGGCCAGCACGCCGGCATTGGTGGCGTTGAAGAAGGCTTGCTCGACCGGGTCGTTGATCGAGGCGCCGCCGCTGATCGAGAAGTTGATCACGTGCACGCCGTCGACCACGGCTTTTTCGATCGCCGCCACGCTGTCGCCGGTGAAGCAGCCGTTGCGCATGCCGTCGGCTTCGGCCGAATCGTTGTAGGTCCAGCATACCTTGTAGGATGCGATGCGGGCGCGTGGCGCCACGCCCGACATGGCGCCGACGTTCACGCCGGACATGATCACGTCGACGCCGGCATTGCCGCCGGCGGTGGTCGAGGTGTGGGTGCCGTGGCCGCCTTCGCCGGTGGTGCCGCCGATCGAGTCACGCGGCGAGCCGGTGAATTCGGTCCAGTGCGGCACGCGGCCGCTGGCCTTGAAGCTGGCGTCGAAATACTGCGCGCCGATCAGCTTGTTGTTGCAGTTCTTGGTGTCGAAACCATTGCCGGTCTGGCAATCGCCTTTCCAGCGCGACGGTGGCGCGTCGTAGGCCACGGCGGCGCCGTTGTCGAAGGTCGGCTTGCCGTTGCTGTCGACGCGGTCGGCGTAGGACAGGTGTTCCGGCCACACGCCGCCATCGACAATGCCGATGATCATGTCTTCACCGGCCTTGGTCTTGCCGCCGAGCTGGGCCCACAGGCCGTCCGGCTTGTCCAGACCCAGGAACGAGTGGGTGTAGGTGGTGGTCAACTGGCGCGGCACGTCCGGCGTCACGGCCACCACGTCGCTGCGGCCGACCAGGGCGCGCACTTCGGCGTCGGTCAGCAGGGCGGTAAAGCCATTGAGCACCACGCTGTATTCGTGCAGCACGGGCGCGTTGGCCACGGCGCTGCGGACCACGGCTTTCTTCTGGTCGAGGTAGCCGTTATAGAGCTGCACGCTCTGGGTATTCAGGTCGAGGCGCTGGCCAGCGCGCGGCTGGGTCGCGGCCAGGCCGGCGACGGCGCCGTCATACGAGGCGATCGGCTTGTCGGCCAGCTGCACGACATACGGGCGGCGCACGTCGTCGGCCTGGACTGCCAGCGACATGCTGGACAGGGCGAGCAGCAGCGCTGCGGAAAGTGGGCGGAGTTTCATGGGGTAATTCCTCTTCGGTTCTCTCAAGCGTTCTTGTTTCGTTTTTTATGACAACTTCGCTTCAAGCCTTGCGCCGGCGGGCGCCTGCGACCAGGCCGGCCAGGCCCAGGCCGAACAGCAGCGCGCTGGCTGGTTCAGGCACGGCCGTCAGTTCCAGGTTGTCCAGACCGAACTGGCCCTGGTTGGTCTGGAACGGGGTGCAGGTGCCAGTGGTATTGCAGGCGAGACCGAAGATGGCGATCTGGACGAAGTCAAGACTGGAGAACGCGCTCGGCGCCACGTAGTTGCCGAATTCGAAGCCGTTCGTGCCCGGGCCATCGAGCAGGAAATTGATATAAGTCGAGCGGCCGTCGGCCAGCCAGCCCTGGATGCGCAGCAGGCCGGCGACGGCAGGGTAGCCGCCCAGGCTCGCGTTGGCGCCGATGAAGCTGGCGTCGAACGACTTGACGTTGAATTTCTGGCCGGCGATGCTGGAGGAGACGTAGATGATGCTGTCGTTGAACGCACCGTAGTAGTAGCTGTCGTTACCGACCGGGCAAGCCATGTCCACGCACGCGAACGGATCGGTCCCATCGATGATCGCCCCCACCGCGCTGCCGACCGCCGTGTAGTCCAGGGCTTCGAACAGCAGGTCGAAACCGGCTTCGCTGTAGGTTTCACCGCTGCCGATGGCGGTGCCGTAACCGGTTTCGAAACCGATGACGCCGGCCTGTGCCGGCGCTGCCAGGACGGCTGCACCGAGCGTGGCGCCGAGGATTTTGATGAGGGTGCTACCGAGGGGTAATGCCACGTGCGATTTCCGGATCATGATCTGCCTTTATGTTTGAATTTCTCTCTCGCCTGGGTACGGCGGGGCACAGCGCTTTGGCACCTGAGTGGTCAGGTTGTGAAGAAATATATCAATGGAAATAATTAAAGTGTAAAAAAGTTTAACAACAACAATTTTGATTTTTAATACGTTTATTGAATTTAATTCGGTTTCTCCTATGAAAAGATGCCTTCTGACAGCGAATTTCATGCGTATGAAATTTGCACCGTTTCTTTGTGTCAATAAATGTGTCATGTAATAAAGCGTCAACGCCGTTCTTGCCGCATCATGGTTTTTTGCAAAGAAGAGTTGTCGGGCTGGCGAGCTGCGTGGTAGCCTCCAAGGGCAATGCTTTTCACTGAAGCAATTTAGGAGTCGGTTGATGGTTTGTGCTACGAAACGCTGTGCCGGACGCAATCTGCAAGGTCGCGGCGCGGGCTTCACCTTGCTGGAACTGCTGGTGGTAATCGTCATCATCGGCCTGCTGGCCGCGTATGTCGGTCCCAAGTATTTCTCGCAGCTTGGCAAATCCGAAGTCACGGTCGCCAAGGCCCAGATCGAAGCCTTCGACAAGTCGCTCGACACCTACCGGCTCGATGTCGGCCGCTATCCGAACGCCGAAGAAGGACTGGGCGCGCTGATGACGGCGCCGCCCAGCGCCGGCGCCAAGTGGAACGGTCCTTACCTGAAGAAGGGCGTCCCGCTCGACCCGTGGGGCAATGCCTACCAGTACCGTTCGCCGGGCAGCCGCGCCGAGTATGAGATCGTCTCGCTCGGCAAGGACGGACAGCCGGGCGGCACGGGCGACAACGCGGACATCTCTTCGCAATAAGACGTCCGCGGCTCACTTCACGCTCTTTCACGCCTCACCGCATTTACGCCGGGCCACTCATGCAGTTCGCCGTTCGCACTCTCGCGCCCGACATGTCGATCTCGAACGAGATCGTCGACGCCACCGACGCGCTTGACGCGCGCCGCCAGGTCGAGGCGCGCGGCTTGTTCGTCAGCGCGGTCGAGCCGGCGCGTTCCGGCGGCCTGTCGCTGACCAGAACACGCGGCCCGAAGCTCTCGCTGGTGCTGTTCAGCCAGGAGCTGCTGGCGCTGCTCAGTGCCGGCCTCGGGATCGTCGAAGCGCTGGAAGCGCTGCTGGAAAAGGAAAGCGCGCCCGGCCCACGCAGCGTGCTCGAACGCCTGCTTGGCGGCCTGCGCGAAGGCAAGCGCTTTTCCAGCGTGCTGGCCGCGCAAGCCGACCTGTTCCCGCCGCTGTACGTCGGCATCGTGCGCGCCGCCGAAGGCACCAGCGACCTGCCGCGCGCGTTGGCGCGCTACATCGATTACCAGCAGCGCATCGACATCGTGCGCGGAAAAATCGTCAGCGCCTCGATCTATCCGGTGATCCTGCTGATGGTCGGCGGCGGCGTGAGCGGCTTCCTGATCGGCTATGTGGTGCCGAAGTTCGCCGAGGTGTACCACGGCGCCGGACGCAGCCTGCCATGGATGTCGCAGCTGCTGCTCGACTGGGGCCAGTTCGCGTCCAGCCACGGCAGCGCGATTGCGATTGCCGCATTGCTGCTGGTGACCGGCGCCGTGCTGGGCGTGCGCCATGTGCTGCAGAGCGGCGGCGTGGCGCGCCTGCTGGCCAAATTGCCCGGCATCGGCGAACGCGCCCGCATCTATGAACTCTCGCGCCTGTACCTGACGCTGGGCATGCTGACCGAAGGCGGGATTACCATCGTCAGCGCCATCGAAACGGTGCAGCCGATGGTGTCCGGCACCGTGCGCAAGGGCTTGCAGGCGGCGCGCGCGGCCATCGAGTCGGGCCAGCCGCTGTCGAACGCATTCGAAGCCAATGGCCTGACCACGCCGATTTCGCTGCGCATGCTGCGCGTGGGCGAGCGTACCGGCGAGATGGGACCGATGCTGACCCAGTCGGCCGCCTTCTACGACGGCGAAATCGGACGCTGGATCGACCGTTTCACCCGCACTTTCGAGCCGCTGTTGATGGCGGGGATCGGCCTGGTGGTGGGGGCGATCGTGGTGCTTCTGTATATGCCGATCTTTGACCTTGCCGGGGATATGTCTTGAAACCCGATGTCTTGAAACCCGACGTCTTGAACGCCGAAGTCGATATCAGACTGGTGGAGCCGCTCGACCCGGCGTTGCTGGCGCGCGCCCGTGCATTGTCCGCCAATTCACGCCGCGGCCTGGTGGCCGAACTGGAAGCCATCACCGAGCGCGAGCCGCGCCAGCTGGTGCGCGAGCTGGCGGCGCCGTTCGCGCTGGAGGTAATGGAAACGGCGCAGATGCTCGAACTCGTTCCCGCCTTCGACCTGCTGCCGCTGGCGCAGGCGCTGTCGCGCCACTGCGCGCTGCTGCGCCATCCCGACGGCCGTCTCACCGGCGTGCTGGCCGATCCGTTCGACCTCGACCTGCAGACCTGGCTCGAGGCCCAGGCCCGCGCCAGCGCCAGCCGGCCGCTCGCACTGTGCCTGGCGCTGCAGTCGGACATCCAGGCCTATCTGTCGAAGCAGGAAGAATCGGCGCGCGCCGTCGATTCGCTGGTGGGCGGCGCCGGCGACGCGCGGCGCGACGGCAAGACCGCCGCCGTGCTGTCGTTCGCGTCGGTGTCCGAATCCGGCAGCCCGGCGGTCAAGGTGGTCAACTCGACGCTGTACGATGCCTTGAAAGCCGGCGCTTCGGACATCCACCTGGAGAGCACTGCCGGCGGCCTGGCCGTCAAATACCGCATCGACGGCGTGCTCGATCACGCCACCACCGTGGGCGGCATCGAACTGGCCGAGCACATCATCTCGCGCATCAAGGTGCTGGCCGAACTCGATATTGCCGAACGGCGGGTGCCGCAGGATGGCAGCTTCCGGGTCGAGGCGGGCGGGCGCGAGATCGACCTGCGCGTGTCGATCATGCCGAGCATCCACGGCGAAGACGCGGTGATCCGGATCCTCGACAAGCGCGCCATGATTGAAGCCTATGGTTCGCTCACGCTCGAAGCGCTCGGTTTCGACGCGCCTTCGCTGGTGACGCTGCGCCAGCTGGCGCAGGAAGCCTACGGCATGCTGCTGGTGACCGGCCCCACCGGCTCGGGCAAGACCACCACGCTGTATGCGGCGCTGACCGAAATCCACAACGGACGCGAAAAGATCATCACCATCGAAGACCCGGTGGAATACCAGCTGCCCGGCATCCTGCAGATCCCGGTCAACGAAAAGAAGGGCCTGACCTTCGCCAAGGGCCTGCGCTCGATCCTGCGCCACGACCCCGACAAGATCATGGTCGGCGAGATCCGCGACCGCGAGACCGCCGAGATCGCGGTGCAGTCGGCATTGACCGGGCACCTGGTCTTGACCACGGTCCACGCCAACAATGTGTTCGACGTGTTCGGGCGGTTTACCCACATGGGCATCGACCCGTACGCGTTTGTCTCGGCGCTGAACGGCATCTGGGCCCAGCGCCTGATCCGCACCAACTGCCCGCGCTGCGCCGAACGCTACACGCCGAGCGCGCAAGAACTCAAATCGGTGCACATCGAGCCTGACGAAGCCGGGGACTTCATCTTCATGCGCGGCGTCGGCTGCGGCGATTGCCGCGGCACCGGCTACAAGGGCCGCCGCTCGATCGCCGAAATATTGACCTTGAACGACGAGATCCGCGAGCTGATCGTCGACAAGCAGCCGATCCGCCGCATCAAGGCCGCGGCCCACGCCAACGGCACCCGCAGCCTGCGCCTGGCGGCGCTGGACCTGGTGCGGCGCGGCGCCACCACCCTCGACGAAATCAAGCGGGTGACCTTGCATGCGTAGACGCCTGGGACAAATGCTGCGTATCGGCGTCGCCGCCAATGGGCTTTCCCTGGTCAAGACCGGGCGCCTGTTCGGCAGCGCGCCGCTGGCACTAAGCGAGCAGCCGCTCGACCTGTTCGCGCCCGATGCGCTGGCGCCGGGCCTGCGCATGCTGTTTTCCGACCTGCCGCTGGCCGGCTGGCCGGTGACGGTCGTGCTGGCCGACGAGCTGCTGCGCCTGTGGCAAGTCACGCCGCCGCCCGGCGCCACCCGCGTGGCCGACCTTGAAGCGGCAGCCGCGCTGCGCTTCCAACACCTGTTCGGCGCCGCGCCGCTCGAGTGGCGCATCAGTGCCGATTGGGATGCGCGCCGGCCGTTCCTCGCCGCCGCTGCGCCCAATACGCTGCTCGATGGCCTGACGGCAGCGGCGCGCGAGCACCGGTTCCACCTGGTCGAAGTGACGCCGCAATTCGTCGCCGCCCTGAACCGGTGGCGGCGCGCGCGCCGCTTTGGAGCCTGGTTCGGCCAGGTCGCCGGCGGCGTGTTGACACTGGCCGCCTATGAAGGCCGCGCGCTGGCCGCCGTGCGCACCGCGGTGCTGCCGGCCGGCGCCGACCGTGACTGGCTTGAGTCGCACGTGGCGCGCGAAGCGCTGCGGGTCGGCGTGGCGCGCCCGGAACGGGTGCAACTGTGCGGCGCGGCGCCCGCATCCTGGGCCAGCAGCCCCGGGCGATTGAAATTTGCCTGCAGCCTGCTCGAGCAGGATGACGACGGCTGGTCCGAGCTGGCGCGCCTGGCGCGCACCGGGAGCGCTGCATGAAGTTCGGGAGCCCCATGAGAATGCAACGCACGCGCATCGATTTCGCGCCGCCTGGCCTACGCCGCACGCTGTTTCGCGCGCCGCCGCAGCTGCTGTTCGTGGCGCCGGCCATCGTCACGCTGCTGGCCGCGGCGCTGCTGCAGTACGACCATTATGTCGAGCAGCGCGCGGAACTGGAGACGCTGCAAAGCGCAATCGCGGCGCGCAGCAGGGCGCCGTTGACAGCGGTAAAAGCGGCGCCGACGCCGAAGATGGTCGTCAGCCCGGCGCAGGCGGGCGCGGTCAACGCCGCGGTGCTGCAACTGAATCTGCCGTGGCGCGACCTGGCCGAAGCGGTGGCCGGCGCCACCCCGGCGTCGGTGGCGCTGCTGTCGCTCGAGCCGGACGCCAGGCGGCGCCAGTTGCGCATCACGGCTGAAGCGAAGAGCAGCGACGACATGCTGGCCTATGTCGGCCGGATGCAGGCCGAGGAGGGCTTCAGCAGCGTGGTCTTGACGCGCCACGAAGTGATGGAGCAAGACCCGAACCGCCCGCTGCGGTTCCAGATCAGCGCCGAATGGAGCGCGCCATGAACAACACGCTCACCCCCGCCGGCCTGCTGCTGCGCGCACGCCTGGCGCTGGGCCGCGTCAATCCGGTGACGGCGGGCGCCGTCGCGCTGCTGCTGGCCGGCGTCGCCGCGCACCTGGCGCTGCTGCCGGCGCGCGATCAACTCGAGCGCGATTATGAACAGGCGCGCCGCCTGGCGCGCATGCCGTTGCCGCTTGCCGCCCCCAGCGTGGCGCCGCCCAGCAGCGACCAGAACCTGCAGCATTTCTATGCCACGCTGGGCGACCGGCGCGGCGTCGAACGCCAGTTGCGCGACGTGTTTTCACTGGCCGCGAAACACGGCCTGACGCTGGCGCAGGGCGAGTACCGCAGCGCCCAAGACCGCAACGCCAAGCTCACCACCTACCAGGTCAACTTGCCGGTGAAGGGCAGCTACGGCGCCATCCTCGGTTTTGCCCTGGATGTACTGCGCGCCATGCCGCATGTCTCGCTCGACGATGTCGCGTTCCGGCGCGACGCCATCGGCGACGCCGGCGTCGAGGCGCGCCTGCGCATGACGTTTTACCTGGCCGCCGCGCCGGCATCGACTGGAGCGCCGCGATGAAGCGCCGCCACATCGTCATGGGCGCGGCGCTGGTGCTGGCCGCTGGACTGGTGGTCTTCGGCGACAACGCGCCGGAAGACGCAGTCGCCGAACCGGTCGAGCGCGCAGCGCAGACGCCGGCGCGCAGCGCCGCTCCCGTCACGACTGCGTCCGCGTCGCCGCTGGGCGACGCTGCCATCGAACGCCTGCTGCCGCGCGAGACCCTGATCGGCAACAGCGACGAACGCTTCGGCGCCGGCGACAATGCCCTGTTCGCGCGCCAGGACTGGACCCCGCCGCCGCCGCCGCCGTCGAACGAACCGCCGCCACCAGCGCCGGCGCCGACCGCGCCGCCACTGCCGTTCACCTACATCGGCAAGTCGCTGCAGGACGGCGTCTGGGAAGTCTACCTGGCGCGCGGCGAGCGTACCTGGTCGGTGCGCGACCAGACCACGATCGACGGCACCTACCGGGTCGACGCGATCCGTCCGCCGGTCCTGACCCTGACCTACCTGCCGCTTGAGCAGGTCCAGCAGATCAATATTGGAGTATTCGAGTGATGGTTCGTTTGCGGATTCATGGGTTGGCACTGGCCTTGTTGCCCTTGTTGTTGGCCGGCTGCGCCGCGCAGCGCGCCTACCAGGACGGCAACGCGCTGGTCGCGCAAGACCAGGTGGCGGCCGGCCTGGCCAAGTACCAGGAGGCGGTGGCCGCCGAGCCGGGCAACCCGCTGTACCGCGCCGCCTACCTGCGCGTGCGCGACAACAGCGCCGCGCGCCTGATCGACAACGCCGACCGCCTGCTGGCCGGCGGCCAGCCGGAGCTGGCGGCCGAGGATTACCGCCGCGTGCTGGCGATCGACCCCGGCAACGACCGCGCGCGCACCGGCCTGCGCCAGGTGGAAGCCGATCGGCGCCAGGCCGGCATGCTGGCCGAGGCGCGCGCCGCATTCGACAAAGACGACCTCGAAGGCGCGCGCCAGAAGCTCTCGGCGCTGCTGACCGAACGTCCGGCGCACGAGGCGGCGCGCCAGTTGCTGCTGCAGGTCGACGAAAAGGCGGCCGAGCGTCCCGGCGCCGAGAGTACCCTGGCCGCGGCCTACCGCAAGCCGATCAGCCTCGAATTTCGTGACGCCCCGCTCAAGCAGGTGTTCGAGATCATCGCGCGCCACTCGGGCCTGAACTTTGTTTTCGACAAGGACGTCAAGTCGGACGGGCGCACCTCGATCTTCCTGAAGAACAGCACGGTGGAAGCGGCGGTCTACTACCTCTTGATGACCAACGGGCTGGAACGCCAGGTCATGGACGGCAACACGATCCTGATCTACCCGAACGTGGCGGCCAAGCTGCGCGAATACCAGGAGATGACGGTCAAGACCTTCTTTTTGGCCAACGCCGAAGCCAAGAGCATCGCCAACACCTTCAAGACCATCCTCAAGGCGCGCGACGTGGTGGTCGACGAGAAGCTGAACCTGGTGATCCTGCGCGACAATCCGGAAGCGATCCGCATCGCCACGCAACTGGTGGCGCTGCAGGATGTGCCGGAGCCCGAAGTCATGCTCGACGTCGAGGTGCTCGAGATCAAGCGCAACAGCGTGATGGACCTGGGCATCGCCTGGCCGACATCGCTGTCGTTTTCGCCCCTGCAAAGCACCAGCGGGGCGCGCCTGACGATCGACGACCTGCGCACCTTCAACAGCAGCAACATCACGGTGGGCCCGATCGGCGCCACCGTGGCGGCCAACAAGACCGATGGCGACAGCAACACCCTGGCCAACCCGCGCATCCGCGTGCGCAACAAGGAAAAGGCCAAGGTCGTCATCGGCGACAAGATCCCGAACATCTCGGCCACCGTATCGTCGGGCATCGGCGGCTTCGCCTCGGAAAACGTCAACTACATCGACGTCGGCCTGACGCTGAACGTGGAGCCGACCATTTACCTGAACAACGAGGTGGCGATCCGCATCTCGCTCGAGGTGAGCAACCTGGGGGCGTCGGTCACCACCACCAACGGCAGCGTGGCGTACCGCATCGGCACCCGCTCGGCCACCACGCTGCTGCAACTGAAAGATGGCGAGAACCAGGTGCTGGCGGGACTGATCAGCAACGAAGACCGCACCAGCGGCAGCAAGGTGCCGGGTGTGGGCGAGCTGCCGATCGTCGGGCGCCTGTTCGGCAATACGCGCGACCAGACGGATCGTACCGAGATCGTGTTGTCGATCACGCCGCGCATCGTGCGCGCGGTGCAGCGGCCACCGGCCAGCGCGTCGGAGTTCGGCGCCGGCACCGAGGCCAGCTTCCGCCGCCGTCCGGACAACGCGGTGCGCGTGATCGTGCCGACCGGCGGCGCGGTGAATGTGCGCTCGGTGGCGCCGGGGCAGCCGGTGGCGGTGGACGGCGCGCCGGCGACGCAGGCAATTCCGAATGCGGTCTCGGTGCCGCCGTCGGCGCTGCCGGTGACGCCGCAACTGGGTTCGCCGCAATCGGGTCCGCCACCATCGGCGCCGCTGACGCCAGTGCCGGCGCCGACGCCTGAACCGGCGCCGGCGACCCAGGAAATCGAGATCCAGCCGGTGGCTTATCCGCCCGGCGTCAATCCGCCGCTGCCGACGCGATGAAAGCCGCCTGCCGCGCCGGACGCGGCTTCACCCTGATCGAATTGCTGGTGACGCTGGCGATCCTGGCGCTGCTGGGCACGCTGGTGCTGCCGGTGGCCCAGGTCACTGTGCAGCGGCGCGACGAGCAAGATCTGCGGCGCGCGCTGCGCGAGATCCGTACCGGGCTGGACGCCTATAAAAAGGCGGGCGACGAGGGCAGGGTGGCCAAGGCCGCCGGCGCCAATGGCTATCCGGCGCGGCTGGAGCTGCTGGCGGACGGCGTGCCCGACCTGCGCAGCGCCAAGGGCGCCAAGATCTACTTCCTGCGCCGCATCCCGCGCGACCCGTTCAATCCCGACCCCGACCTGGCCGATGCCGAGACCTGGGGCAAGCGCAGCTACGCCAGCGAACCGGACGAGCCGCGCGAAGGCGACGATGTCTACGATGTGTACTCGACGTCGCAGCGGGTCGGCCTGAACGGCATCCCCTACAACAAATGGTGAGCGCGATGAATGCAAACAAGGGGCGCGGCTTCACGCTCATTGAGCTGCTGGTGGTGCTGGGCATTATCGCGCTGCTGCTGACGCTGGCCGTGCCGCGGTTCTTTCCGAGCGTCGACAGCGCGAAAGAGACCATCCTGATGGACAACCTGCGCAACACGCGCGCCGTGATCGACCAGTACCGCTCCGACACCGGGCGCTATCCGGACTCGCTCGAGCAGCTGGTCGAGAAAAAGTATTTGCGCGAAGTGCCGCTCGACCCGATCACCGAAAGCCGCGACACCTGGGTGCTCGAGATGCCGCAGGAAGGCGAGCAGGGCGCGCTGGCCAACCTGCGCAGCGGCGCGCCCGGCAACGACCGGCGCGGCCGTCCGTTCCTGGAGTGGTAGTGCAGCACGGTCGTCAGTCGGGATTCACCTATCTTGGCCTGGTGATCTTCGTGGCGATCATCGGCCTGGTCGGCGCCGCGACATTGAAGGTCGGTTCGCTCCTGCAGCGCGCCGCGGCCGAGGAAGAATTGCTGGAAGTCGGCGCCGCCTTCAGCGCGGCGCTCGACAGCTATGCCGCCGCCACGCCGCGCGGCGCGACGCCGTATCCGCCCTCGGTCAAGGAACTGTTGAAAGACCCGCGCTTTCCCGGCGTGCGGCGGCATCTGCGCAAGCTGTTCGTCGATCCGATCACCGGCAAGGCCGAGTGGGGCATCGTGTTCCTGGGCGATGGCGAGGTCGGCATCGTTGCTTTTCACAGCCTGTCGAACGCGCCGCCGCTGAAGATCGCCAACTTCGATAGCCGCTTCCGTGGCCTGGACAACAAGGAAAAAATCTCGGAGTGGCGCTTCACGGCCAGCGAGCGCAGTCTGGCGCCGGCGGCCGGGCAAGTCCCGGCGCAGCCCGGGGTGCCCGGCAATACGCCGCCTGCCACGCCCGCGCCGCCCACCGTGCCGCCACCGCCGCCGGTTGAAGAACCACCGCTTCCCGAGCCCGAAGCGCCGCCAGCGGACCCGCCACGCGAACAGCCGCCGGCGCCTGAGCCTGAGCCTGAGCCTGAGCCGGCAGAAGAAAACGAGAACGCAGCGCAGACGCCAATCGCGCCGCCAGTACGTTGACTTACGCCGCGCGGCGGCGGAAGTCGCGCGGACGGAACCCCAACAGCGCCAGCGCCGCGAAATAGGTCACGGCGGCAGCGCCGATGATGCCGAACAGGGCGCCGATGCGCAGTCCCGGGGTCGCCTTCATCGCCGCCCAGTCGAACTGGGCCTGGCCGAACCAGCACACCGCCCCCAGCGCCACCACGCCCAGCGCCAGCTTGACGAAGAACGCCAGCCAGCCCGGCTGCGGCGTATAGATGCCACGCCGGCGCAGGCCGATGTAGAGGCAGGTGGCGTTGATGCAGGCGCCCAGGCCGATCGACAGGGCCAGGCCGGCCACGCCCAGCAGCGGCACGAACACCAGGTTCATCAGTTGGGTCACGACCAGCACCAGCACCGCGATGCGCACCGGGGTCTTGACGTCCTGGCGCGCATAAAACGCCGGCGCCAGGATCTTGACCAGGATGATGCCGAGCAGGCCGGCGCTGTAGGCCATCAGCGGCATCGACGAATTGACCAGCGCCGCATCGTCGAATTTACCGTAGTGGAACAGGGTGGCGATCATCGGCACCGCCAGCGTCGCCATGCCCACCGCCGCCGGCAGCGCCAGCAGGAAGGTCAGACGCAGGCCCCAGTTCAGCAGCGCGGCATACTCTTCGGTGTTGCCTTCAGCATTCGCCTTCGACAGGCTCGGCAGCAAGATGGTGCCGAGCGCCACGCCCAGCATCGCGGTCGGGAATTCCATCAGGCGGTCGGCGTATTGCAGCGCCGAGACCGCGCCGGCAGCCAGGCTGGCGGCGATGCCGGTATTGATCAGCAAGCTGATCTGGGCCGCCGAGACCGCGAACACGGCCGGGCCCATCTTTTTGAGCATGCGCCGCACGCCGGCGTCGCGCAGGCCCGACAGCGGATTGATCGAGATGCGCGGCAGCATGCCGATCTTGACCAGCGACGGGATCTGGATCGCCACCTGCAGCAGGCCACCGACACAGACCGCGATCGCCATTGCATAGATCGGCTGCTCCAGGTAATCGACCAGCACCAGCGAGGCGAAGATGAACGACAGGTTCAGCAGCACCGGGGTAAACGCCGGAATCTTGAACTGGCGCCAGGTATTCAGAATGCCGCCGGCCAGCGCCACGAACGACATGCAGGCGATATACGGGAACATCATGCGCGTCATGACCACCGAGGCGTCGTAGGCGCCGGGCGTGTCGCGCAGGTCGCCGGCAATGGTCAGGATCAGCAGCGGGGCGGCGATGATGCCGACCAGACTGGTGAGCACCGTGGCCCACACCAGCGAAGTGGCGACATGGTCGACCAGGGTCTTGGTGGCGGCGTCGCCATGCTGGGTTTTATATTCGGACAGTATCGGCACGAAGGCTTGGGCAAAAGCGCCCTCGGCGAACAGCCGGCGCAACAGATTGGGCAGGCGGAAGGCGACGATGAAGGCGTCGGTATAGGCCGACGCACCGAAGGCGCGCGCGAACAGGCTTTCGCGCAGCAGGCCGGTGACGCGCGACAGCATGGTCATGCTGGAGATGGCAGCAAGGGTTCTGAGCAGGTTCATGGCGCGAGATTATACTTGTGCAACACCGTAAGCACGGGCCCAGGGCGGGTATGAAACCGACAATATTTGAATTATGAATTGCCCCGTATAGAAAGCTTCGCTATAATCATGGGCTGTACTGAATTCTGTTAGCAGACACTAATCGTTGGGCGGGCTTCGCTAGGCGCCGGTTTGACAGTCGCTAATGTTTGCAAACGCAACTTGACCCCGATTTAGGAAATTTCATGGCAAATACCGCACAAGCGCGCAAACGCGCTCGTCAAGCAGTTAAGCAAAACGCGCACAACTCGTCGCAGCGTTCGACCCTGCGCACCGCAATCAAGGCAGCTCGCAAAGCCATCCAGGCTGGCGACAAAGAAGCCGCGACCACCATCTTCCAGCAGTCCGTGTCGAAAATCGACAGCATCGCTGACAAGAAAATCATTCACAAGAACAAGGCCGCTCGTCACAAGAGCCGTCTGGCTGCAGCCCTGAAGGCACTGTCGGCTTAAACCCCCGCGTGCTGCGCGGCTATTGCAGCCGCGCAGGCAAGTTCTGTGCAGTAGAAAGACCCGCCCGGCGTAAGCCCTGGCGGGTTTTTTTGCTTGGGCGCCCGGCATGCTCATCGATTGCCTGCGGGCGGTGCGCCTGTTATCGAATGCGTAAAAACTGGTATCGCGCGCAAAGCTCGGGCATAATATGGCGCGTCTTATGTCTTATAGAAGACTTGAGTGCAGCCGTAGCGCGGGACCGGCGACATCGCCGCTTTCGCGTTTCTGCTCCGCCTTTTGCGCGCCTGCGCCAGGGGGAGGGGTAGAATGTCCGGCGAGAGCGCGGTGCGCCCGGGTGCGAGCTTCGTCCAGGGACGCTTGTCCAGTTTTGAACATCGCGAACCGTTCGCGAAAACCGAGGAAAATGTGCATGAGCAGTGATCAGACCATCATCTACACCCTGACCGACGAGGCGCCGCTGCTGGCGACCCACGCCTTCCTGCCTGTGGTCAGCACCTTCACCAAGCCGGCCGGTGTCACCGTCGAGGCCAGCGACATCTCGGTCGCCGCCCGTATCCTGGCCGCTTTCCCCGAAAATCTGAGCCCTGAGCAGCGCGTGGCGGATTCGCTGAGCGAACTGGGCAAGAAGACGCTGGAAGCATCGGCCAACATCATCAAGCTGCCGAACATCAGCGCCTCGGTTTCGCAGCTGACCACGGCGATCAAGGAACTGCAGGACAAGGGCTACCACATCCCTGATTATCCGGCCGATCCGAAGAGCGACGAAGAGAAATCGATCAAGGCCAGGTACAACAAGTGCATCGGCTCGGCCGTGAACCCGGTCCTGCGCGAAGGCAACTCGGACCGCCGCGCCCCGCGCGCCGTGAAAGAGTATGCCCGCAAGAACCCGCACTCGATGCAGCCATGGTCGCAGGCGTCGCGCACCCACGTGTCGCACATGACCGGCGGCGACTTCTACCACGGCGAAAAGTCGATGACGCTCGACGCAGCGCGTGAAGTCAAGATGGAGCTGGTCACCAAGAGCGGCCAAACGATTGTCTTGAAGCCGAAGGTTGCGCTGCAGGCCGGCGAAATCATCGATTCGATGTTCATGAGCCGCAAGGCGCTGCTGGCGTTCTACGAAGAGCAGATCGAAGACGCGCACCAGACCGGCATGCTGTTCTCGCTGCACGTGAAAGCGACCATGATGAAGGTCTCGCACCCGATCGTGTTCGGTCACTGCGTGCGCATGTTCTACAAGGAAGCGTTCGAGAAGCACGGCGCCCTGTTCGACAGCCTCGGCATCAACGTCAACAACGGCATGGCCGATCTGTACAACAAGATCGCCGACCTGCCGTCGTCGCAGCGCGAAGAAATCATCCGCGACCTGCACGCTTGCCAGGAACACCGTCCTGAACTGGCCATGGTCGATTCGGCCAAGGGCATCACCAACTTCCATTCGCCGAACGACGTCATCGTCGACGCGTCGATGCCTGCGATGATCCGCGCCGGCGGCAAGATGTACGGCGCCGACGGCCGCCTGAAGGAAGTCAAGGCAGTCATCCCTGAGAGCACGTTTGCGCGCATCTACCAGGAGATCATCAACTTCTGCAAATGGCATGGCGCGTTCGACCCGAAGACCATGGGTACGGTGCCGAACGTCGGCCTGATGGCCCAGCAAGCCGAAGAATACGGCTCGCACGACAAGACCTTCGAAATTACCGAAGATGGCGTGGCCAACATTACCGATATCGCTACTGGCGAAGTCCTGATGAGCCAAAACGTGGAGCAGGGCGACATCTGGCGCATGTGCCAGGTGAAAGATGCGCCGATCCGCGACTGGGTCAAGCTGGCCGTGACGCGCGCGCGCAACTCGGGCATGCCGGCCGTGTTCTGGCTCGACCCGTACCGTCCGCACGAAAATGAACTGATCAAGAAGGTCAAGGTCTACCTGAAGGACCACGACACGAGCGGCCTGGACATCCAGATCATGTCGCAAGTGCGCGCCATGCGTTACACGCTCGAGCGCGTCAAGCGCGGCCTGGACACCATCTCGGTGACCGGCAACATCCTGCGCGACTACCTGACCGACCTGTTCCCGATCATGGAACTGGGCACCAGCGCCAAGATGCTGTCGATCGTGCCGTTGATGGCCGGTGGCGGCATGTACGAAACCGGCGCCGGCGGTTCGGCACCGAAGCACGTGCAGCAGCTGGTCGAAGAAAACCACCTGCGCTGGGATTCGCTGGGTGAGTTCCTGGCCCTGGCGGTGTCGCTGGAAGACCTGGGCATCAAGACCGGCAACGACAAAGCCAAGGTGCTGGCCAAGACCCTGGACGCGGCCACCGGCAAGCTGCTGGACAACCGCAAGTCGCCATCGCCGAAAACCGGCGAGCTCGACAACCGTGGCAGCCAGTTCTATCTGTCGATGTACTGGGCACAAGAGCTGGCCGCACAAACGGAAGATGCCGAGCTGGCAGCTGCCTTCGCGCCACTGGCCAAGTCCCTGGGCGAGAACGAAAGCAAGATCGTCGCGGAACTGCTCGAAGTGCAGGGCAAGGCAGTCGACATCGGCGGCTACTACAAGCTGGACGAAGCCAAGGTGACAGCCGTGATGCGTCCGAGCGCGACCTTCAATGCGGCACTGGCGTCGCTGGCCTGAGGTTGAGCGCAATGCGCGATGCAAGTCGCGCATGATAAACAACCCGCCGGACCGTAAGGTCGGCGGGTTTTTTCATTTGCGGGGCGGATCGACCTCGGCAAACTCACCGGGCATGAGCGGATGCGTCGCCAGTGAGAATGGCCCGATACTGCTGCGCACCAGGCGTAGCGTCGGCAACCCCACCGCCGCCGTCATGCGTCGCACCTGGCGGTTCTTGCCTTCTTCGAGCGTGATCGCAATCCAGGCGGTCGGCTTGTCCTGGCGCGTCCGGATCGGCGGGTTGCGCGGCCACAGCCATTCCGGTTCGGCGATGCGCGCCGCGCGGCATGGTTTGGTGATGAAGTCGCCCAGGTTGAGCGGCGCCTGCAGGCGCGTCATGGCGTCCGCATCCGGCACGCCGTCGACCTGCACCAGATAGGTCTTGGCTTCCTTGTGGTCGGGATGGGCAATCTTGTGCTGCAGTTTGCCGTCGTCGGTGAGCAGCATCAGGCCTTCGCTGTCGGCATCCAAACGGCCGGCCGGATAGATGCCGGGAATATCGAGATAATCGGCCAGCGATTCGCGGCCTTCCTGCGGCGAAAACTGGCACAGCACCTGGAACGGTTTATTGAAGAGAATCAGCGGCATCGGGAGTGGGTAAAAGCGCGGTAAAAACGAATGGAACATCATCGGGCCGCACTGCGTGCCACGAGGGAAAAACCTGGTGCATAATGCAAGACACGCCTTCTGTCTTATGGAGGACTGGTTTTTGCTGGCGCCATTGTAAGCCACATCGCGGTCCAGACACCCCGGGAGAACACGATGTACCAACATATCACCGTGCCGAGCGACGGCCAGAAAATCAGCGTCAACGCCGACTTCACCCTGAATGTGCCGGACAACCCGGTCATTGCCTACATCGAAGGCGACGGCACCGGCGTCGACATCACGCCGGTGATGATCAAGGTGGTCGATGCGGCCGTGGCCAGGGCATATGACGGGCAGCGCACGATCCGCTGGATGGAAGTCTACGCCGGCGAAAAGGCCAACAAAGTCTATGGCGAAGAGGTGTGGCTGCCGCCCGAGACGCTCGCGGTGTTGAAGGACTATGTGGTCTCGATCAAGGGGCCGCTCACCACCCCGGTCGGTGGCGGCATCCGCTCGCTCAACGTGGCGCTGCGCCAGGAACTCGACCTGTATGTGTGCCTGCGCCCGGTACGTTATTTCACCGGCGTGCCGTCGCCGCTACGCCAGCCCGAAAAGACCGACATGGTGATCTTCCGCGAGAACTCCGAAGACATCTATGCCGGCATCGAATGGGCTGCGGGATCGGAACAAGCAAAGAAGCTGATCGCGTTTCTGAAGGACGAACTGGGTGTCGACAAGATCCGCTTCCCGGAGACATCGGGCCTGGGCGTCAAGCCGGTCTCGATCGAGGGCACCGAGCGCCTGGTGCGCAAGGCGATCCAGTACGCGATCGACAATGACAAGCCGTCGGTGACGCTGGTCCACAAGGGCAACATCATGAAGTACACCGAGGGCGGCTTTCGCGATTGGGGTTACGCGCTGGCGCAGAAGGAGTTCGGCGCCGAGCTCTTCGATGGCGGCCCGTGGTGCAAGATAAGGAATCCGAAGAGCGGGCGCGACATTATGATCAAGGATTCGATCGCCGACGCCTTCCTGCAGCAGATTTTGCTGCGCCCGGCCGAGTACAGCGTGATTGCCACCCTCAACCTGAACGGCGACTATGTGTCGGACGCATTGGCAGCCCAGGTCGGCGGCATCGGCATCGCGCCCGGCGCCAACCTGTCCGATTCGGTGGCGATGTTCGAAGCCACTCACGGCACGGCGCCGAAATACGCGGGCAAGGATTATGTGAACCCCGGTTCGCTGATCCTGTCGGCCGAGATGATGCTGCGCCACATGGGCTGGAACGAGGCGGCCGACCTGATCATCGCCGCGATGGGCAAGGCAATCGTCTCGAAGAAAGTGACCTACGACTTCGCGCGTCTGATGGAGGGCGCGACCCAGGTATCGTGCTCGGGCTTCGGCGAAGTGCTGATCGAGAATATGTAGCGCCGCGCGGCGCGCTGGTCAGGCCGGCGCCGCCGTCGCGGTCAAGGCCATCACCGAGGCGCGCTTGTCCAGCAGGTGCTGCTTCAAGATGTCCCCCAGGCGCTTGCCGTCGCGCGCATCCAGCGCTTCGATCATCTGCCAGTGCTCGTCGACCGCCTGGTCCCACTTGGTCGGCACCACGTTCGAGCGCATACGCAGTGTGTGCAGGCGCCGGTTCATGCTCAGGTAGGTTTCCAGCAGTACGGTGTTGCGCGCCGCTTCGGTGATCTTGTTGTGGATCGCCTGGTTATTGCGGTAATAGCCGGGCAGGTCGTTCTGCGCCTTGCACTCGAGCATCGCGTGATGCAGCGCCTTGATCGCCGCTACCTCTTCAGGGGTGATGCGCTCGCAGGCCAACTCGCCGGCCATCGCTTCCAGCCCGCCCACGAATTCGAAGGTTTCCCAGATCTCTTCGCGCGACATCTTGTAGACCGAGGCGCCGCGGTTCGGTGAAATCTCGATCAGGCCTTCGACTGCCAGCACCTTCAGCGCTTCGCGCAGCGGGGTGCGCGAGATGCCCATCGTTTCGCACAGCGCGCGTTCGTTCAGCTTGGCGCCGGGCGGGAAAACCGACTCGACGATCAGCTTGCGCAAATGGTCGACCACGGTGTCATGCAGGTGCTGGCGCGCCAGCCTGGGAGTGGGCGGCACGGCCGCGACCCGGTTTGCGGCCTCATTCTCCAGATCCTGCATGTCCTCTACCTTGTTGTCATCGTTCCCTTACCAATTTTATCATCAGAAATGTTTTATTTCTGAAATAAAACCGGGTCGGTCGAGCGCGCACGGAGGCGCTGCAAGCTGCGTCGCCGGCCATTCAGGCCAGATTGACAAGCGAATGGTTTATCTAAACGTATCGAAACGACATTGTCATCAAGCGTTTCGTATTTTCAAAGAATTTGGAAATAACAGAATACTCAAAATAAATAGGGTCGTTTCTTATTTTTCTGTGGCAGTTAATCTCACTAAACTATTAATTGCATTAGCGCACTGCTCCACAACTTGATATTATGTCGTCTGCATTTTGCATACAAAATACATTATTCAAGTGGAAAGCGACTTATGTCCGACGATCAGCAATCCCAATCGCGGCGGCGCATTATCAAGAGCCTGGTCTTTGTGCCGATGGGCGCCGCTGCCGGCGCCGCGGCGCTGCACCAGAGCCTGCCGACGGCCAACGCCAATACCGGCGCACCTGCCGCCGAAGGCAAGGCCGATCCCTACACTCCCAAATTTTTCAACGCCAAGGAATGGAAGTTCGTGATCGCCGCCGTCGATCGCCTGATTCCGCATGACGAGCATGGTCCGGGCGCGGTCGAACTGGGCGTGCCCGAGTTCCTCGATCGTCACATGCAGACGCCGTACGCGGCCGGTGGCATCTGGTACATGCAGGGTCCGTTCATGGAAGCGGCGCCCGAGTTCGGCTATCAGGGCAAGCTGGCGCTGAAGGACATCATCAAGGTCGGCATCAATGCCGTCGACGCCCACTGCGTCAATGCCTTCTCGGGCAAGACCTTCGCCGACCTCGAGATCGCGATGAAGGACACGGTCCTGAAAGACCTGGAGAGCGGCAAGATCAAGTTGAACGACATCTCGTCGAAGCTGTTCTTCGCCGATTTCCTGTCCGAAGTGCGGGCCGGCTACTTTGCCGACCCGAGCCACGGCGGCAACAAGAACATGGGCGCGTGGAAGATGATCGGTTACCCCGGCATGCGCGCCGACTACCTGGAGTGGGTCAAGATTCGTGACCGTCCATATCCGCTGGGCCCTGTGGACCTGGCTGGACGGAGAGGATAAGAGTATGGCAATCGTAAAAGAAAAAACAGACGCAGTTATCGTCGGCATGGGTTGGGTCGGCGCAATCATGGCCAAGGAACTGATCGACGCCGGCCTGAACGTGGTGGTGCTGGAGCGCGGTCCCGATCGCGACACCCAGCCCGACTTCGCCTATCCACGCGTGGTCGACGAGCTCGAAGGCTCGGTGCACCGCAAGTACCTGCAATCGCTGGCGCAAGAAACCGTGACCATCCGCCACAGTCCGAACGACGTGGCAGTGCCGTATCGCCGCATGGGTTCGTTCAAGCCGGGCACCGGCGTCGGCGGCGCCGGCAGCCACTGGTCGGGCTGCCACTTCCGCGCACTGCCAGAAGATTTCAAGATCCGCAGCCAGATGGAATCGCGCTACGGCAAGAACATCCTGCCGGCCGGCATGTCGATCCAGGATTTCCCGATCACCTATGAAGACCTGGAACCACACTTCGACCACTTCGAATACGTGTGCGGCACCTCGGGCAAGGCCGGCGTCATCGACGGCAAGTTCGTCGGCGGCGGCAACCCGTTCGAAGGCTCGCGCTCGCGCGAATTCCCGCTGGGACCGAACCCGGACTACCTGGGCGCCGAGCTGTTCTACAAGGCGGCCAAGGAGATGGGCTACCACGCCTATCCGATCCCGGCCTCGAACGCGTCCGGCACTTACACCAACCCTTACGGTTGCCAGATGGGTCCGTGCAACTTCTGCGGCTTCTGCTCGGATTACGGTTGCCTGAACTATTCGAAGGCCAGCCCGAATGCCAACATCCTGCCGGTGCTGCGTGGCCGCAAGGGTTTCGACCTGCGCACCCACGCCCAGGTGATGAAGGTGAACCTGACGGACGATCGCAAGATGGCCACCGGCGTGACCTACCTCGACGCCCAGGGCCGCGAAACCGAGCAGCCGGCCGACATCGTCATCCTGGCCGCGTTCTCGCTCTACAACGTGCACCTGATGCTGGTGTCGAACATCGGCCAGGCGTATGACCCGGTCACCCGCACCGGCACGATCGGCAAGAACTACTCGTACCAGAACCTGAACCGCGTTTCGCTGTTCTTCGACAAGACCGTGCACGCCAATCAGTTCATGGGCATCGGCGGCGGCGGCACCACGATGGACGACTTGAACGGCAACCGCAACGACCCGACCAAATCGGGCTTCATCGGCGGCGGCATCGTCTGGGCCCGTCAGCCGGGCGGCGGTCCGGTGCGCGGCATCGCCACTGCGCCGGGCGTGCCGGGCTGGGGCAGCGACTGGAAGAAGGGCGCCAAGGATGCGATGCGCCACTCGTTCTACTACGAAGTGCAGGGTTCGTGCATGTCGTACGACGACGCCTACCTGAGCCTGGATCCGAACTACAAGGATGCCTTCGGCCGACCACTGCTGCGCATGACCTTCGACTGGCACGACAACGAAATCGCGGCATCGCAATACCTGGTCGACAAGGCCGTGGACATGTGCAAGGTGCTGGGCCCCCTGGCCACCAAGGGTGACGCCAAGAAGCCGGGCAGCCACTACAACATCAACCAGTACCAGAGCACGCACACCTGCGGCGGCGCGATCATGGGCGCCGATCCGAAGACCTCGGCCCTGAACCGCTACCTGCAGTCGTGGGACGTGGCCAATGTGTTCGCGCCGGGCGCCAACGCCTTCCCGCAGAACAATGGCTACAACCCGACCGGCATGGTCGGCGCGCTGGCTTACTGGTGCGCCAAGGCGATCAAGGAGCAGTACATCAAGAACCCAGGCCCACTGGTCCAGGCGTAAGAGGATAGCAATACATGACACAGAAAAAACCAGTCAAGAAAGTCATCCTCGGGCTCGCCATCGTTGGTGCCGTGGTGTTTGCCGGCGCCTATGGCTACGCCGTGGCGCCGACCGAGACGCGCAAGATCGAGCCGGGTGCGCTGCTGGCCGCGGCCACGCCGGACGCCGGCCTGATCGAGAAGGGACGCTATGTCGCCACCGCCTCCGACTGTATCGCCTGCCACACGGCGCCGGGCGGCAAGGAGTATGCCGGCGGGCGCGTGATCCAGTCGCCGATCGGGAATATCTACAGCACCAACATCACGCCGGATAAATCGAGCGGCATCGGCAACTATTCGCTCGACGACTTCGACCGCGCGATCCGTCACGGCATCGTGCCGGGCGGCGGCACGCTGTATCCGGCGATGCCGTTCCCGTCGTATGCCAAGATGAGCGACGACGACCTGCGCGCGCTGTACGCCTACTTCATGCATGGCGTGAAGGCGGCGCCGGAAGCGAACCGTCCGACCGAGATCACCTGGCCGCTGTCGATGCGCTGGCCGCTGGGGATCTGGCGCAAGACCTTCGTGCCGGTCACGGGGCCAATGGACTTGACCAAGTACGCCGACGGGCGCATCGCGCGCGGCGCTTACCTGGTGCAGAGCCTGGGCCACTGCGGCAGCTGCCATACCCCGCGTGCGGCGACGCTGAACGAGCTGGCGCTGGACGAGTCCGGGCCTGAGTTCCTGGCCGGCGGTCCGCTGATCGATGGCTGGCTGGCGGTGAATCTGCGCGGCGACAAGGTCGACGGCATGGGTAACTGGAGCGAGAAGGACATCGTCGACACCCTCAAGACGGGCCGCAACGCCCACTCGGGCGTGCTGGGCGAGCCGATGCAGGACGTGGTCCTGCACAGCACCCAGAACATGACGGACGACGATCTGTCGGCGATGGCGGCTTACATCAAGAGCCTGCCTGAAACCGGCGGCAAGAAGTCGAGCTTCGCGGCCAGCGACGCCACGGTGCAGAAGATCATGGCCGGCAACGACAGCGAACGCGGCGTCCAGCTGTACCTGGACAATTGCTCGGCCTGCCACCGGGTCGACGGCAAGGCGTCCGGCAACGTGTTCCCGGCGCTGCCGGGCAACCCGACGGTGTTGCAGGAAGACCCGACTTCCTTGATTCGCGTGGTGCTGGCCGGCGCGCGCCTGCCGAGCACCAAAACGGCGCCATCCGACCTCGGCATGCCTGGCTTCGCCTGGCGCCTGTCGGACGAAGAGACGGCGCAGCTGGCCACGTTCGTGCGCAATGCATGGGGTAACAAAGCCGGCGCAGTCGAGGCGAGCGATGTGGCCAAGGTGCGCAAGGTGCTCAAGGACCATGAAATCCACAAGGTGGATCAGGTCGACAGCAAGCACTGATCGCTGTGAGCCGACTGTAGAGCCGGCGAATGCAACCGCCGCCCGTCCCATGGACCGGCGGCGGTTTCTTTATTGCGCGGCGCAGAAATCCGGGGCAGGGCAGAATCGGTCACGGCGCAGGCGAAAAAAAACCCCGCTTGAGCGGGGCTTTCTGCTTCCGGGAGGGGAATGCTTAGTTACCCTGGATATTGGAAGCTTGCTTGCCTTTCGGGCCTTGCGTGACTTCGAATTGGACTTTTTGACCTTCTTTAAGGGTCTTAAAACCGTTCATGTTGATCGCGGAGAAGTGTGCGAACAGATCCTCGCCGCCGTCATCAGGCGTGATGAAGCCAAAACCTTTGGAATCGTTGAACCACTTAACAGTACCAGTTGCCATAAAAGAACCTTCAGATATAAACAAATCACACGAGCCATAAAAGCAAGAAGCTTCTTGCCCCCTCCTCAGTCTCACTTCTTATCAACAAGACTATAAGTACAATGTCGATAACTGCATTGTTGGTGGAATAATCACACAAGTCAAGCGCTTTTGGGTGCCGTATGTCAAATATGTTCATCATGTCATGCAGCGTTAGTAATCGTCGGGCTTGATTTCTTCAATTGGAACGCCATCTGCGCAAATATCTGAAAACGCGTAAGATGGAAGTACCTGAAAACGGACTGATGTTTACGTTTGGCACCCATCTCGGAAGTATTAGAATTAGCCCATGGCAACGAAGCACGATACTGAACAACTGCTCGAGCGGCAGACCGTCAAACCGCCTCCGCTGTACCAGGTGGCGCTACTGAATGATGACTACACGCCGATGGAGTTCGTGGTCGCCGTGATCCAGGAGTACTTCAACAAGGATCGCGAGACTGCTACCCAGATCATGCTGTCCGTGCATCAGCATGGGAAAGGGGTGTGCGGCGTGTTTTCCAAAGATATAGCGTGTACCAAAGTGGAATTTGTCTTAACGCATGCGCGTAAGGCAGGGCATCCCCTGCAGTGCGTGATGGAGGAAGTATGATTGCGCAGGAACTTGAAGTATCCCTACACATGGCCTTTGTCGAAGCCCGACAGGCACGCCACGAGTTCATCACCGTGGAACACCTGCTGCTGGCGCTTCTGGATAACCCATCGGCCGCCGAAGTCCTGCGTGCATGCGCGGTCAATATAGAAGACCTGCGCAAGACCCTGACTAATTTTATCGGTGATAACACCCCGACCGTGCCCGGCACGGGCGAGGTCGACACCCAGCCGACGCTCGGCTTCCAGCGCGTGATCCAGCGCGCGATCATGCACGTGCAGTCGGCCTCCAACGGCAAGAAGGAAGTCACCGGCGCCAACGTGCTGGTGGCGATCTTCGGCGAGAAGGATTCGCACGCGGTGTACTACCTGCACCAGCAGGGCGTGACCCGTCTGGACGTGGTCAACTTCATCTCGCACGGCGTGCGCAAAGACCAGCAGATGGACACCACCAAGGCGTCCGAAGGCGTGGAAGAAGCGCAGGTCGAAGGCCAGGCCAAAGAGTCGCCGCTGGATCAGTTCACCACTAACCTGAACAAGCAGGCTGCCGACGGCAAGATCGATCCGCTGATCGGGCGCGAGGAAGAAGTCGACCGCGTGATCCAGATCCTGTGCCGCCGCCGCAAGAACAATCCGCTGCTGGTGGGCGAGGCCGGGGTGGGTAAAACCGCCATCGCCGAAGGCCTGGCATGGCGCATCGTGCAGGAAGACGTGCCGGAGATCCTGCAGAACGCGGTCGTGTTCTCGCTCGACATGGGCGCGCTGCTGGCCGGCACCAAGTACCGCGGCGATTTCGAGCAGCGCCTGAAGGCCGTGCTCAAGCAGATCAAGGATACGCCGAACGGCATCCTGTTCATCGACGAGATCCACACCATCATCGGCGCCGGTTCGGCTTCGGGCGGTACCCTGGACGCGTCGAACCTGCTCAAGCCTGCACTGGCCAATGGCCAACTCAAGTGCATCGGTGCGACCACGTTCACCGAGTACCGCGGCGTGTTCGAAAAAGACCACGCGTTGTCGCGTCGCTTCCAGAAGGTCGACGTCAACGAACCAACCGTCGAGCAGACCATCCAGATTTTGCGTGGCCTGAAATCGCGTTTCGAAGAGCACCACGGCGTCAAGTATTCGTCGTCTGCGCTGTCGACCGCGGCCGAGCTGGCGGCGCGCTTCATCAACGACCGTCACCTGCCCGACAAGGCGATCGACGTGATCGATGAAGCCGGTGCAGCCCAGCGTGTGTTGCCGAAGTCGAAGCAGAAAAAGACCATCGGCAAGACCGAGATCGAGGACATCATTGCCAAGATCGCGCGTATTCCGCCGCAAACGGTCAACCAGGACGACCGCAGCAAGCTGCAGACCATCGACCGCGACCTGCGCAACGTGGTGTTCGGCCAGGATCCTGCGATCGAGGCGCTGTCGGCCGCGATCAAGATGGCGCGCGCCGGCCTGGGCAAGACCGACAAGCCGATCGGCTCGTTCCTGTTCTCCGGTCCGACCGGGGTCGGCAAGACCGAAGTGGCCAAGCAGCTTGCCTTCATCATGGGCATCGAGCTGGTGCGCTTCGACATGTCCGAATACATGGAGCGTCACGCGGTGTCGCGCCTGATCGGTGCGCCGCCGGGCTATGTCGGTTTCGACCAGGGCGGTTTGCTGACCGAAGCCATTACCAAGAAGCCGCACACCGTGCTGCTGCTGGACGAGATTGAAAAAGCCCACCCGGACATTTTCAACATCCTGCTGCAGGTGATGGACCATGGCACGCTGACCGACAACAACGGCCGCAAGGCGGACTTCCGCAACGTGATCATCATCATGACCACCAATGCGGGCGCCGAAAGCCTGACCAAGCGTTCGCTCGGCTTCCTCGACTCGCGTGAAGCCGGTGACGAGATGGCCGACATCAAGCGCATGTTCACGCCGGAGTTCCGTAACCGCCTGGACGCCACGATCAGCTTCCGCGCACTGGACGAAGACATCATCCTGCGCGTGGTCGACAAGTTCCTGATGCAGCTTGAAGAGCAGCTGCACGAGAAGAAAGTCGAAGCGATCTTCACCGAGAAGCTGCGCAAGTTCCTCGGCAAGAAAGGGTTCGATCCGGCGATGGGCGCACGTCCGATGTCGCGTCTGATCCAGGACATGATCCGCAAGGCGCTGGCCGACGAGCTGCTGTTCGGTCGCCTGACCAACGGCGGCCGGGTGACGGTGGACCTGAACGAGAAGGACGATGTGGTCCTCGAGTTCCCGGAAGGCGATCCGCTGCCACCGCCGGCGCCGCCTGAGACGGTCGAGATCGAGTAAGCCGGCGCCGCTGTAAAGCACGCCGCTTAAAAAAAGCCCCGCGCACGCCAGTGTCGCGGGGCTTTTTCACGTTGCGGCTCTTCTTTTAGCGCGCCCGTCCGACCAGTCGAAAGCTTACTTGCCCAACAGGCGCAGCGACTGGTCCCAGTCGTCCTCCCAGTCGAGCAGGAAGTCGTGCGTCTTGAAGGCGCGCTTGAGTGGCCCGAGCGGCACGCGGTAGACATCGTTCAGGCCGAGAGCCAGGGTCACCGGATTCCACACTGCATTGCGCTTCGATTTTCGGACGCTGGCCTTGACCCGTGCGCCATCGTCGCCAAAGATGCCGGCCGCGCCATCGAGCGCCTTGTCCAGGTCCATCCTGACGTGCGCCGCAAAGGCTGTCAGCACCTGCTCCTTGCCGATGCCGAACTGTGATTCGCTGGCAGGCTTGGGCGCGGGTGGCGCCGCGTCGGCGCCCGGCTGCACCCCGCGCGCCAGAGCCGCGGCCAGCTGTTGCAGGTCCTTCTTTTGAAAGCACAAGGCATCGAGCGGCCGGCGCAAACCCGGCTCGGGCAGCGGTGCGACGATCTTGTAGACATCTTTGGTACGCGTGATCAAGACGTCTTCGCTGCCGGCTGCGAGGCGCGCGATGTCGTCCCTGAAAAAGATCGGCGCCGCATACCCGCCATTGGCGTCGCCAAACAGCAGCGGGAAAGCCGGGTCGTAATCGAGCCACACATACGGCGTCAACGCATGCTCGAGCAGGCGCGCAAGATGCCAGGGCGAGCCGGTCTGTTGTTCGAGCCAGGCACAGGCTTCGAGGGTGGTGGCGCGAAAGGGCAGCTCAAGCGAAGTCATGACGTTGTCGATGGCGTGAAGGGTCCTTATTTTAGTCGACGCGAGGCACGACATCGCTCGAGGTTCGCCCAATTTACATTCATGACGCTGTCATATAATATTTCTACACTGCAAGCACTCTTGTCTCACCTAAGACCCTGCCATGCAGCTCGCCAAGCTCAACACCTCTACCAAACTCATCGGCGCCTTTGGCATCATCTCGCTGGTCATGCTCTTGATGACCGCGGTCGCCATCTGGCGCATGCATGCAGCCGACATCATTACCGCCGACCTGGTGGGCGACAAGCTGGCCAAGCAGCAGCTCACCTCCGACCTGCTCGGCATTGAACGCCTGAACGGCTCGCGCACGATTTCGATTGCGCGCAGCGACAGCCTGGAATTGGCCGACTACTTTTTGGCGCAACTGGCTGAAGGCAAGAAGGGCGCCGCCGCCATCGAAGCGACGCTGGCCAAGCTGCCTGCGAGCGACAAGGAGCGTGCGCTGTTGGGGGCGGCTGCAAAGAGCAGGAGTGCGCTGGCCACGGTGCAGGAAGAACTGTTTCGCGCCAAAGATCTGGGCCAGACCCAACTGGTCGAAACTACCGTCACCGGCAAATGGGAGCCTGCCTACAAAGCCCGGATCGGCGCGCTGGAAGGCTTGCTGGCCTTTGAGACGCTGGAAGCGCATCGCCTGGCCGACGAATCGGCGCTGGCCTCGAGCTTCAGCAAGACGCTGCTGCTGGCATTGGGCGCTGCTGCACTGGCCGTTGGAGCGGCCCTGGCCTGGCTGTTGACGCGCAACCTGGTGCTGCCGCTGCAGCAAGCGGCCAAGCTGGCCGAGCAGGTCGCGCACGGCGACCTGCGCCCCTTCATCGAGCACCGCCGCAGCGACGAGATCGGCCGCCTGTTCGACGCCCTCAACGGCATGATCCACGGCGTCGCGTCGACCGTGTCGCAAGTGATGCACGGCGCCCAGGCCATCGATTCTGCGTCCGGCGAAATCGCCGACGGTAACCAGGACCTGTCCGAGCGCACCGAGCGCCAGGCCGACGCGCTGCGCCAGACCGTGGCCGCGATGGGCGAGCTGAGCCAGGCGATCGCCAGCAACAACGTCAACGCCCGGCAAGCCAACGCGCTGGCCCAGACCGCATCCGGCGTCGCCACCCAGGGCGCGCAGGCGGTCGAGCAGCTGGTGGCGCGGATGGGCGCGATCAAGGCTTCGGCCGCGCGCATCGTCGACATCACCGGCATGATCGACAGCATCGCCTTCCAGACCAATATCCTGGCCCTGAACGCGGCGGTCGAAGCGGCGCGCGCCGGCAGCGAAGGGCGCGGCTTCGCGGTGGTCGCCGCCGAAGTGCGCAACCTGGCCCAGCACTCGGCCGGCGCGGCCAGGGAAATCAAGACGCTGATCAGCCAGTCAAGCGGCGAGATCGAAGCCGGCACCGGCATGGCCGAATCGGCCGGCTCGACCATGCGCGCGATGCTGCAGCATGTGGCTGACGTGGCCGGCATCCTGGGCCAGATTCATACCGCCAGTGCGGGGCAAGCCGAAGGCGTCAACCAGGTCAGCCGCGCGATCGCCGAGATCGATTTGTCGACCCAGCAGAATGCGGCGATGGTGGAAGAAGCGGCAGCCGCAGCGGCGTCGATGCGGCAGCAGGCAGCGGAGTTGTCGGCGCTGGTGGCGACGTTCAAGCTGCGGGCGGATCAGAGTGCGCGGCAGGCGCGGTTCGATGAAGAGGACGGCGTTGAGGCAGCAGACATGCCACGTTTGCTCAAGGCCGCGTAGGGTTGGCGGCGAAGCCGCCAACCCTGCGTTAGCAGATCATGTCGGTCAGATCGCCGCCAACGCCCGCCGCAAATCCTCACGCTGATCGTCGATATGCTCGATCCCGACCGACAAGCGAATCAAGCCGTCGCCAATTCCCAGTTGCGCGCGCCGCTCGGGCGGAATGCTGGCATGCGTCATCAGGGCCGGATGCTCGATCAGGCTCTCCACGCCGCCCAGGCTCTCGGCCAGCGTGAACACCTCGCACGCCTCCAGGAAACGGCGCGCGCCGTCGATGTCGGTGTCCAGGTCGATCGAGACGATGCCGCCGAAGCCGTGCATCTGGTTGCGCGCCAGCGCGTGCTGCGGATGCGATTCCAGCCCCGGATAGTGCACCTTGCGCACTTGCGGTTGCTGCTCGAGCCACTGCGCCAGCAACAGCGCGTTGCCGCTGCTGCGCTCCACCCGCAGGGCCAGGGTTTTGATACCGCGCAGCACCAGGAAGCTGTCGAACGGGCCCTGGATCGCGCCCACCGCGTTCTGGATGAAGCCGAGCTTTTCGGCCAGCCCGGTCTGGGCGTCGCCGGCGCCCACTACCGCGACGCCGCCGATCACGTCCGAGTGGCCGTTCATGTACTTCGTGGTCGAGTGCACCACGATGTCGAAGCCGTGCGCCAGCGGGCGCTGATTGACCGGGCTGGCGAAGGTGTTGTCGCACACGCTGAGCAACCCGCGCGCGTGGCACAGCGCGGCGATGGCGCTCAGGTCGGCCAGCTTGAGCATCGGGTTGGTCGGCGTTTCGACCCACACCATGCGCGTCTCGGGCTTGACGGCGGCGGCCAGCGCGTCGGGGTCGGCCATGTCGACATAGGTGAACGTCAAACCGGCGCTGTCGCGCCGCACGCGTTCGAACAGGCGGTAGGTGCCGCCATACATATCGTCGCCGGCCACGATGTGCGAGCCGGCGGGCAGCAGTTCCAGCACCGCAGCAATCGCGGCCAGGCCGGACGCGAAGGCGAATGCCGCGCGCCCGCCCTCGATGTCGGCCACGCAGCGCTCCAGCGCCCAGCGGGTCGGGTTGTGCGAACGGCCGTAATCGAGGCCCTTGTGCACGCCCGGGCTGTCCTGGCGGAAGGTCGAGGTGGCGAAGATCGGCGGCATCACGGCGCCGGTGGCCGGCTCCGGGGCCTGGCCGCCGTGGATCACGCGCGTCTCGAGATGGCGCTTGAATTCGACTTCTTTCGTTGCCGCGTGCGGATGGTGGTTGGTGTGCGGTGGTGTTTCCGGATGGGTCACGAGAGTGTCCTTCGCAGGTGATTGAGCAGGTCGTAGCGGGTGATCAGGCCGTAGAAATGCGGCCCGTCGGCGATGACGGCGGTCAGGCCACGGTCGAGGATTTCGCGCAGCTGGCCCATGCCGGCCGATGGATGCAGGGTCTGCAGCTGGGAAGTCATGGTAGTCGACACCGGCGCGCCGAAGTGCTCGGTATCCTGGGTGACCTGCAGCAGCAGGTCGGATTCGTCGATCAGGCCCGCCAGCCGGCCTTCGGCATCGATCACCGGCAGCTGCTGCAGGTCGCTGTTGCGCATCCGGTTAAACGCCGTGAGCAAGGTGTCGCCGGGGGCCAGGCTGACCACTTCGCCGGCATCGTAGCGGCGCCCGATCAGGTCACGCAGGTCGCCGGTTCTGGGGCGCGTGAGCAGGCCCTGGTCGACCATCCAGCCGTCGCTGTAGACCTTGCTCAGGTAGCGGGTGCCGGTGTCGCACACGAAGGTCGCCACGCGCTTGGGACGGGTCTGTTCGCGGCACCAGCGCAGCGCCGCCGCCAGCAGGGTGCCGGTGGACGAGCCGCCCAGGATGCCTTCCTGCTGCAGCAGCAGGCGCGCGGTGGCGAAGCTTTCTTCGTCGGGGATGGTGTACGCCTTCTTCACGCGCGACAGGTCGGCGATGCCGGGGATGAAATCCTCGCCGATGCCTTCCACCGCCCACGAGCCGGCGTGCTTGGAGACGTGGCCGGTGTTGACGTATTCGGCCAGGATCGAGCCCTTGGGGTCGGCCAGGATGAATTCGAGCTGCGGCTGCACCTTCTTGAAGTAGCGCGACAGGCCGGCGAGGGTGCCGGATGAGCCAACGCCGACCACGATCGCATCGAGCTTGTGATTGCTTTGGTCCCAGATCTCGGGGCCGGTGGTGGTTTCGTGGGCGCGCGGGTTGGCCGGATTGTTGAACTGGTCGGCGAACCAGGCGCCGGGGATCCCTTTGGCCAGGCGCGCCGCGTAATCCTGGTAATACTCGGGGTGGCCCTTGCCGACATCCGAGCGGGTCAGGTGGATCTCGGCGCCGAGCGCCTTCAGGTGCAGCACTTTTTCGGCCGCCATTTTGTCAGGCACCACCAGCACCACCCGGTAACCCTTGATGCGCGCCACCAGCGCCAGGCCCAGGCCGGTATTGCCGGCGGTGGCTTCGACCACGGTGCCGCCCGGTTGCAAGTGGCCGTCATGTTCGGCCTGCTCGATCATGGTCTTGCCGATGCGGTCCTTGATCGAGCCGCCAGGATTCTGCGATTCGAGCTTCAAGAACAGCTGGCAGGGACCGGTGTCGATCCGGGTGACCTCCACCAGCGGGGTATCGCCGATCAGTGAAAACAGTGCAGCTTGCGACGCATGTTGCATAGTGCCTCCAGTGAGCCTCGTCACGGCGGCGCGGCGCCGTGGCGGCTTGCGGTGATGGCGCGGTACAGCTTGTTGACGCGCACAACCATCATGCGTCAGACCATGCCAAAGGATCATCATACGAGGTTTCGCAAGGGGCCGCTTTTGAGGTACTTAAAACGCCGGCCAGCGCAATCCGGCGTCAGGCCGCCGTTTCGGATTTCAGGCGCCGCCACAGGGTCGTGCGGCTGATGCCCAAGTGTCTTGCGGCAAGGTCGCGCTGGCCACCGAAGCGCGACAAGACAGCGCTCACCGACTCGCGCGCAGGCGCCGGGACAGCAATTGCCTGCACGCCGCCATCACGCCGCGCCAGCTCCGGCGCCACCGACAGCAAGAAGGTCGGCGTCAGCGCCTGCAGCGGTTCGGCCGACAGGAACAGCGCCAGGCGCTGCATCAGGTTGCGCAATTCACGCACATTGCCGGGCCAGCCATATGCTTCGAGCAATGGGGCGCAGGTCGCCATCTCGGCGTGCAGGTTGGGATGCGGCCGCGCGCCGAGCGAGGCCAGCGCATCCTTGAGCGACCAGGTGGCCAACGCCACGATGTCCGGCGCGCGCTCGCGCAGCGGCGGCAGTCTGAGGCGCAACACGGCCAGCCGATAGAACAGGTCGGCGCGGAAACGTCCTTCGCGTACGCGCGCTTCCAGGTCGCAATGGGTGGCGCTGATCACGCGCACGTCGATCGGCACCGGGCGCGTGCCGCCGACCCGCATCACTTCGCGTTCTTCCAGCACCCGCAGCAGGCGCGTCTGCAGCGCCAGCGGCATCTCGCCGATCTCGTCCAGGAACAGGGTGCCGCCGTTGGCCGCCTCGAACAGGCCGGCATGGCCGCCGCGGCGCGCGCCGGTGAAGGCGCCTTCTTCATGCCCGAACAGTTCCGATTCGAGCAGCGATTCGGCGATTGCCCCGCAATTGACGGCGACGAAAGGGCGCCCGGCGCCGCGCCGCCCGCTTTCATGGTGGATCGCCTGCGCCACCAGTTCCTTGCCGCTGCCGGTCTCGCCTTCAACCAGCACCGTGGCCGGCGAACGCGCATACAGCACCACGTTTTGCTTCAAGCGTTCCATCGGCGCCGACTCGCCGCGCAGGTCGTTCAAGCCGCGCCGCGCGCGCCGGCTGTCGACAGTTGCACCTGGTCGCCGTTCGCGCCCCGCTTCGAGCCGGGTCAGGCGCGCCAGCTCGAGCGCGTCGTCGAAGGCGCTGCGGATCGAAGCGGCCGAATACAGGAACACGGCGGTGAGTCCGGCTTCCTCGGCCAGGTCGGTGATCAGGCCGGCCCCGACGATGACCTGGATTCCCGCCGCTTTCAGCTCGTGCACGGTGGCGCGTGCGTCTTCACGCGTGACGTAAGTGCGCTGCGCCAGTTCGATGCCGAAGGTGGCGGCGAATTCCTGTAATTCCGGCAGCGGCGCCTGGTAACTGATCACGCCGATCCGGGGCGACAAGCGGCGTGCGCGCGTCAGGGCCTGCAGCACATCGAAGCCGCTGGCCTTGGCCGCCACCACCGGCACCGAGACCCGGCCGCGCAGCCAGGCGGCGTTGGAGCCGGCCGCGATCACCACGTCGCAATGTTCAAGCGCCAGCCGTTCGCGGATATGGCGCGCGGCATCGTCGAAACCCAGGTTCACCGATTCGATCGACGCCAGGTGGTCGTATTCGAGCGTGATGTCGCGAAACAGTTCGGACAGGCGCGAGACCGAGACGGTCCAGATGACGGGCTTATCGGCAGGGGAAGGTGGGTTCATGTTTCAAGTGTAGTGCATTTGACCCGGCCTGTTTCATGGTGAAACGCCGCGATCATCCGCACGAGCGGTCAGTTTTTACGTCATGCCGTAAGAATACGGTAAGGGCACAGCCTTAGGATGGACTCAGCCTTGATGGCAACACCCGGGCAACACACTAGAAAATCAGGAGACAAAATTGGATCAAGACATCGTACAAAGGGTCAAGAGCGACCCGAATTACCGCAAGCTCAAGGAAACCCGCTCCCGCTTCGGCTGGACCCTGACCTGGGCCATGATGATCGTGTATTACGGCTTCACGCTGCTGGTCGCCTTCAACAAGGAATTCATGGGCACCCGCATCGGCGAAGGCGTCATGACCTGGGGCATCCCCCTGGGCCTGTTCGTCATCCTCTTCACTGTCCTCATCACCGGCATCTACGTGCGCCGCGCCAACAAGGAATACGACGACCTGACCGACGCGATCCGCGCCAAGGTGGGCGCATGATGGCCCGCAACTTCAAGCACTGCGGCGCCGCCTTGATGGCGCTGCTCGCCGTGAGCGGCATCGCCCAGGCCGCGCCCGACCTCGGCCAGGCCGCCCAGCAAGCCACCAACTGGACCGCGATCGGCATGTTCGCGGCCTTCGTGGTGCTGACCCTGTTCATTACCAAATGGGCGGCCGCCAAGACCCGTTCGGCATCCGACTTCTACACCGCCGGCGGCGGCATCACCGGCTTCCAGAACGGCCTGGCGATTGCCGGCGACTTCATGTCGGCGGCGTCGTTCCTCGGCATTTCCGCTGCCGTGTTCCTCGACGGCTTCGACGGCCTGATCTATGCGATCGGCTTCCTGGTCGGCTGGCCCGTGATCACTTTCCTGATGGCCGAGCGCCTGCGCAACCTGGGCCGCTTCACCTTCGCCGACGTCGCCTCATACCGCTTCGCCCAGAAGCCGATCCGCGTGTTCGCCGCTTCGGGCACCCTGGTCGTGGTGCTGTTCTACCTGATCGCGCAGATGGTCGGCGCCGGTCAACTGATCAAGCTGCTGTTCGGCCTGGAATACTGGATCGCAGTGGTGATCGTCGGCATCCTGATGATGGTCTACGTGCTGTTCGGCGGCATGACCGCGACCACCTGGGTCCAGATCATCAAGGCCGTGCTGCTGCTGTCGGGCGCCTCGTTCATGGCGTTCTCGGTGCTGGCCCAGTACGATTTCAGCCCGGAAAAACTGTTCCGCACCGCGACCGAAGTGCACGCCAAGGGCGATTCGATCATGGGCCCGGGCAGCTTCATCAAGGATCCGATCTCGGCGATCTCGTTCGGCATGGCGCTGATGTTCGGCACCGCCGGCCTGCCGCACATCCTGATGCGCTTCTTCACCGTGCCGAGCGCCAAGGAAGCGCGTAAATCGGTGCTGTGGGCAACTACCTGGATCGGCTACTTCTACATCCTCACCTTCATCATCGGCTTCGGCGCGATCGTGCTGGTCGGCACCAACCCGGCATTCAAGGACGCTGCCGGCGCACTGCTGGGCGGTAACAACATGGCGGCGGTGCACCTGGCGAAGGCGGTCGGCGGCGACGTGTTCCTGGGCTTCATCTCCGCAGTGGCGTTCGCGACCATCCTGGCCGTGGTGGCCGGCCTGACGCTCTCGGGCGCCTCGGCCGTGTCGCACGATCTGTATGCAACCGTGATCAAGAAGGGCAACGCCACCAGCGCCAACGAGCTGAAAGTGTCGAAAATCACCACCATCGCACTCGGCTTCATCGCCGTGCTGCTGGGTATCGCGTTCGAGAAACAGAACGTGGCGTTCATGGTGTCGCTGGCCTTTGCCATCGCCGCTTCGGCCAACTTCCCGGTGCTGTTCATGTCGGTGCTGTGGAAAGACTGCACCACCCGCGGCGCCACCGTCGGCGGCTTCCTGGGCCTGGCCACCGCCGTGATCCTGACCATCCTGTCGAAGTCGGTCTGGGTCGACGTGCTGGGCCATGGCGCGGCGATCTTCCCGTACGCTTCGCCGGCGATCTTCTCGATGGCGGTCGGCTTCTTCGGTATCTGGATCTTCTCGATCACCGACAAGGGACCACGTGCGCAGATCGACCGCGCCGGCTTCGAGGCGCAGGAAGTGCGCGCCGAGACCGGTATCGGCGCGTCCGGCGCGTCGGGACACTAAACCCGGCTGCCGCTCTCGCCAACCCCGCTACGGCGGGGTTTTTTTATTGTTGCGTTCGATTGAGCAGTGTTTCATATTGAAACAGAACTTGAAACAAGGGTAGCGTAACGGTGTCTGGGTGCTTGCCGCAAGTCCTTGAAACCATGCATGTTTTAAAATGCAATGTGGATGGCACGGGGTTTGCAATATGGTGGTCAACAATCACCGCACCGTTCGAAAGGGTTTAGGATGAGTCATCAAAGCGCAGGCGCCGCATTCCGCAAGGCAGTTCAAAGCGAATCCCCATTGCAGGTGGTCGGCGCGATCAACGCCAACCACGCGCTGCTGGCCAAGCGCGCCGGCTTCAAGGCGATCTACCTGTCCGGCGGCGGCGTGGCAGCCGGTTCGCTCGGCCTGCCCGACCTCGGCATCTCGAACCTGGACGACGTGCTGACCGACGTGCGCCGCATCACCGACGTGTGCGACCTGCCGCTGCTGGTCGACATCGACACCGGCTTCGGGGCCTCGGCCTTCAACGTGGCGCGCACGGTACGCGCGCTGGGCAAGGCCGGCGCCGCCGCCTGCCACATCGAAGACCAGGTCGGCGCCAAGCGCTGCGGCCACCGTCCGGGCAAGGAAATCGTCAGCAAGGGCGAGATGGTCGACCGCGTCAAGGCCGCCGCCGACGCCCGCTTTGATGCCGACTTCGTGATCATGGCGCGCACCGATGCGCTGGCCGTGGAAGGCCTGGATGCCGCCATCGAGCGCGCCGTTGCCTGCGTGGAAGCGGGCGCCGACATGATCTTCCCCGAGGCCATGACGAGCCTGGCGATGTATAAACAGTTCGCCGCCGCGGTCAAGGTGCCGGTGCTGGCCAACATCACCGAATTCGGTGCAACCCCGCTGTTCACCGTGGATGAGCTGGCGAGCGCCGACGTTGGCCTGGTGCTGTATCCGCTGTCGGCGTTTCGCGCCATGAACAAGGCGGCCGAGAACGTCTACAACGCGATCCGCCGCGACGGCACCCAGCAGAACGTGCTCGATACCATGCAGACGCGCGCCGAACTGTACGACCGCATCGACTATCACAGCTACGAACAGAAGCTCGACGCGCTGTTTGCCCAGAACAAAGCAAAGTAAGGAGACACCAATGACGACGCAACAAAACGACGCCCCAGCTTTCAAGCCGAAAAAATCGGTGGCCCTGTCCGGCGTCGCCGCCGGCAACACCGCACTGTGCTCGGTCGGCAAGTCGGGCAACGATTTGCATTACCGCGGCTACGACATCCTGGACCTGGCCGGCGCCTGCGAGTTCGAAGAGATCGCCTATCTGCTGGTGCACGGCAAGCTGCCGACCGAGGCCGAACTGCGCGGCTACAAGGCCAAGCTGCGTTCGCTGCGCGGCCTGCCGCAAGCTGTGAAAAACGCACTCGAAGCGCTGCCGGCCGGCGCCCATCCGATGGACGTAATGCGCACCGGCGTCTCGGTCCTGGGCTGCACCTTGCCCGAGAAGGATGACCACAACGTCGCCGGTGCGCGCGACATCGCCGACCGCCTGATGGCGTCGTTCGGCTCGATGCTGCTGTACTGGCACCACTTCAGCCATAACGGCAAACGCATCGAAGTCGAAACCGACGACGACTCGATCGGCGGCCACTTCCTGCACCTGCTGCACGGCTTCAAGCCGCGCGACGAATGGGTGCGCGCGATGCATACCTCGCTGATCCTGTACGCCGAACATGAATTCAACGCCTCGACCTTCACCGCGCGCGTGATCGCCGGCACCGGCTCCGACATGCACTCGGCGATCACCGGCGCCATCGGCGCGCTGCGCGGCCCCAAGCACGGCGGCGCCAACGAAGTCGCGCTCGACATCCAGAAGCGCTACGGGAATCCGGACGAAGCCGAAAGTGATATCCGCAACCGCGTCGCCAACAAGGAAGTCGTGATCGGATTCGGCCATCCGGTGTACACCATCAGTGACCCGCGCAACGTGGTGATCAAGGAAGTGGCGCGCTCGCTGTCGCAGGAAGCGGGCTCGATGAAGATGTTCGACATCGCCGAGCGGCTCGAATCGGTGATGTGGGAAGTGAAGAAGATGTTCCCGAACCTGGACTGGTTCTCGGCGGTGTCGTACCACATGATGGGCGTGCCGATCGCGATGTTCACGCCGCTGTTCGTGATCTCGCGCACCTCCGGCTGGGCGGCGCACGTGATCGAGCAGCGCATCGACAACAAGATCATCCGGCCGAGTGCGAATTATGTGGGGCCGGAGGATCTGGCGTTTGTGCCGCTGGCGCAGCGCAGGTAAGGGGCATCATGAACACCAACCATCTCAAGCCGCTGCCGGGCACGAAGCTCGATTACTTCGACACCCGCGGCGCGGTCGACGCCATCGAGCCGGGCGCCTACGACAAGCTGCCCTACACCTCGCGCGTGCTGGCCGAAAACCTGGTGCGCCGCTGCGACCCGGCGTCGATGACAGACGCCTTGAAACAGATCATCGAGCGCAAACGCGACCTCGATTTCCCCTGGTTCCCGGCGCGCGTGGTGTGCCACGACATCCTGGGTCAGACCGCGCTGGTCGACCTGGCCGGACTGCGCGACGCCATCGCGGCGCAAGGCGGCGACCCGGCGCTGGTCAATCCGGTGGTGCCGACCCAGCTGGTGGTCGACCATTCGCTGGCGGTCGAATGCGGCGGCTTCGACCCCGATGCGTTCAACAAGAACCGCGCCATCGAAGAGCGCCGCAACGAAGACCGCTTCCACTTCATCGACTGGACCAAGAAGGCGTTCCAGAACGTCGACGTGATCCCGCCGGGGAACGGCATCCTGCACCAGATTAACCTCGAGCGCATGTCGCCGGTGATCCAGTCCGAACACGGCGTGGCCTATCCCGACACGCTGATCGGCACCGATTCGCACACGCCGATGGTCGACGCGCTGGGCGTGATCGCGATCGGCGTCGGCGGGCTGGAAGCCGAAAGCGTGATGCTGGGCCGCGCCTCGTACCTGCGCCTGCCCGATATTGTCGGCGTCGAACTCACAGGCAAACCGCAGCCCGGCATCACCGCCACTGACATCGTGCTGGCGCTGACCGAATTCCTGCGCGCCTCGAAGGTTGTGTCAAGCTGGCTCGAGTTTTATGGCGAAGGCGCCAGCGCCCTGACGCTGGGCGACCGCGCCACGATCTCGAACATGGCCCCCGAATTCGGCGCCACCGCCGCCATGTTCTACATCGACCAGCAAACCATCACCTACCTGCGCCTGACCGGTCGCGAGGACGAGACCGTGCACCTGGTCGAGACCTATGCGAAGGAAGCCGGCCTGTGGGCCGACAGTCTGGTGAACGCCGAGTACGAGCGCACGCTGTCGTTCGATTTATCGAGCGTGGTGCGCAATATCGCCGGCCCGTCGAACCCGCACAAGCGGGTGCCAACGTCCGAACTGGCGGCGCGCGGCATTGCCGGCACGGTCGAGAATGAACCGGGCCTGATGCCTGACGGCGCCGTGATCATCGCCGCCATCACCAGCTGCACCAACACCAACAACCCGCGCAATATGGTCGCCGCGGGCCTGTTGGCGCGCAACGCCAACCGCGCCGGCCTGCTGCGCAAACCGTGGGTGAAAAGTTCGCTGGCGCCGGGCTCGAAAGCCGTGGCGCTGTACCTGGACGAAGCGGGCCTGACGCCCGAACTGGAGCAACTCGGCTTCGGCGTGGTCGCTTTCGCCTGCACCACCTGCAACGGCATGAGCGGCGCACTTGACCCGGTCATCGAGCAGGAAGTCGTCGCGCGCGACCTGTACGCCACCGCGGTCCTGTCGGGCAACCGCAATTTCGACGGCCGCATCCACCCCTACGCCAAGCAGGCCTTCCTGGCCTCGCCGCCGCTGGTGGTGGCGTACGCGATCGCCGGCACCATCCGTTTCGACATCGAGAAGGACGTGCTGGGCGTGACGGCCGACGGCAAACAGATTCGCCTGGCCGACCTGTGGCCGCTTGACGCCGAAATCGACGCCGTGGTGGCCAGCAGCGTCAAGCCCGAGCAGTTCCGCAAGGTCTACACGCCGATGTTCGCGCGCGTAGTGGACGACGGCGCTTCGGTCAGTCCGCTGTATGACTGGCGCGCCCAGAGTACCTACATTCGCCGGCCGCCGTACTGGGAAGGCGCGCTGGCCGGCGCCCGCGCCCTGGCCGGCATGCGCCCGCTGGCGCTGTTGGGCGACAACATCACCACCGACCACCTGTCGCCCTCGAACGCGATCCTGCTCGATTCGGCCGCCGGCGAATACCTGGCGAAGATGGGCCTGCCCGAAGAAGACTTCAATTCCTATGCCACCCACCGCGGCGACCACCTGACCGCGCAGCGCGCCACCTTCGCCAATCCGACCCTGAAGAACGAGATGGTGCGCGACGCGGCCGGCAAGGTTATTGCCGGGTCGCTGGCGCGCATCGAGCCCTCGGGCGAGGTGACGCGCATGTGGGAAGCGATCGAGCACTACATGGAGCGCAAGCAGCCCTTGATCATCATCGCCGGCGCCGATTACGGCCAGGGGTCGTCGCGTGACTGGGCGGCCAAGGGCGTGCGCCTGGCGGGGGTGGAAGCGATTGTCGCCGAAGGCTTCGAGCGCATCCACCGCACCAACCTGGTCGGCATGGGCGTGCTGCCGCTCGAATTCAAGCCGGGTATGAATCGCCTGACGCTGGCGTTTGACGGCACCGAAACCTTCGACGTACATGGCGAACGCACGCCAGGCGCCGATTTGACGCTGGTGGTGCGGCGCCGTAACGGCGACGTAGTCGACGTGCCCGTCACCTGCCGCCTCGATACGGCCGAAGAAGTCGCGATCTACGAAGCGGGCGGCGTGTTGCAGCGCTTCGCGCAGGACTTCCTCGAATCGTCGGCGCCGAAAGCGGCGACGTGATACACCCGGAGAGCACCATGCCCCACACCCCCCAGATCAAGATCCCCGCCACCTACATGCGCGGCGGCACCAGCAAAGGCGTGTTCTTCCACCTGGACGACCTGCCCGAAGCCGCGCGCGTCGCCGGCCCGGCGCGCGACGCGCTCTTGCTGCGCGTGATCGGCAGCCCCGACCCCTACGCCAAGCAGATCGACGGCATGGGCGGCGCCACCTCGAGCACCAGCAAGGCCGTGATCGTTGCGCGCAGCACGCGCCCCGGGCACGATGTCGACTACCTGTTCGGCCAGGTCGCGATCGACAAGCCGTTCGTCGACTGGAGCGGCAACTGCGGCAACCTGTCGTCGGCAGTCGGCCCGTTCGCCATCGCCAACGGCCTGCTCGACCCTGAACGGGTGCCGCACGACGGCGTGGCCGTGGTGCGCATCTGGCAAGCCAATATCGGCAAGACCATTGTCGCCCACGTGCCGACGAGCGCCGGCCAGGTGCAGGAAACCGGCGACTTCGAACTCGACGGCGTCACTTTCGCGGCAGCCGAAGTGCAGCTCGAATTCATCGACCCGGCGGCCGACGAAGAAGGGGCGGACGGCAGCGCCATGTTCCCGACCGGGAACCTGGTCGACGAACTCGACGTCCCCGGTGTTGGCCGGCTGCGCACCACCATGATCAATGCCGGCATCCCGACCATCTTCGTGGAAGCCGCCGCCATCGGCTACGACGGCACCGAGCTGCAGGACGCGATCAACGGCGACCCGCGCGCGCTGGCCATGTTCGAGACCATTCGCGCCCATGGCGCCGTGCGCATGGGCTTGATCGCGAGCGTGGAAGAGGCGGGCAAGCGCCAGCACACGCCGAAGGTGGCGTTCGTGGCCAAGGCAGCTGGCTACGTCACCTCGAGCGGCCGCCAGGTGGCTGCCGGCGAGATCGACCTGCTGGTGCGCGCGCTGTCGATGGGCAAACTGCACCACGCGATGATGGGCACCGCGGCGGTGGCGATCGGCACCGCCGCGGCGATTCCCGGCACCCTGGTCAACCTGGCTGCAGGCGGCGGTGCCGATACGGGTGCGCGCGACGCGGTGCGCTTCGGCCACCCGTCCGGCACGCTGCGCGTGGGTGCCGAAGCGGTCGAAGAGGGCGGCGCCTGGGTCGTGCGCAAGGCGCTCATGAGCCGTAGCGCAAGGGTGCTGATGGAAGGCTGGGTGCGGGTGCCGGGCGACAGCTTCTAACGCCTGCGCCACGCGAGGGAACAAGCCGTCGCGTTTCTGCCGCGTTGCACTAGAGTTGGCGCGGTTTCCGGGTTATTATTGCCGTCCGGAAACACTAAATTCACAAGCTACTCGACGACCGATGGACCAATCCTCGCAAACAGTGTTCGCGCGTGCCGCGGCCGGCCAAGTCGACGCCGACGCCGGCCTGCGGACGGCGCCGTCGCGCATGGCGCTCGAGCAGCGCGCCATCTTTCGCAATGCGCCGGTCGGCATCGTGGTCACCCAGCCCGACCGGATCAGCAGTTCGAATCCGCGTCTGGCCGAGATGTTCGGCTTCGCCCCGGATGAACTGGAGAGCCTGACGCCGATGCAGGTGTTCTCGTCGCACGCGTCCTATCAGATGCTGCTCGCCGAAGCCTTGCCGGTATTGGCCCGGGGCGGCTTGTTCGAAAAGAGCGAACAGCTGTTTCACCGGCGCGACGGCAGCACCTTCTGGGCGCGCCTGCGCGGCTGTGCGGTGGAGCCGGGCAACCGCGCCGCCGGCACGGTCTGGATCGTCGAGGACGTAACCGAGGCGCGCCAGGCCGAAGGCGAAGTGCAGGCGATCATGACCAACGCCTCGATCGGCATCATGTTCACCCGCAACCGCGTGATCCGGCGCGCCAACCCGGCGTTTTGCGCCATGTTCGGCTACGGCGCCGATGAAGCGCTGGGCGCCTCGACCCGCATGCTGTACCCGGACGACAATGCCTATGTCGCGCTGGGCGAGCAGGCGTACGCGCAACTCGGCGGCGGCGCATCGTTTCGCACCGAGACCACCCTGGTGCGCAAGGATGGGGTGCGCGCCTGGATCCAGATGATCGGCTACCAGGTCAATCCGCAAGACCCGGACAAGGGCACCATCTGGATGCTGGAGGACCGTACCCGCGAACAGGCCCACCAGCAGTCGCTGCGCGAAGCCCTGATGGAAAACCGCGCCATCCTGGACAACGCGGTGCTGGGCATCGCCGTGGTCGACGGCGGGCGCATGCTGCACTGTAACCGCAAGATGGAAGCGCTGTTCCACGCCGCGCCCGGCGCCATGGACGGCACCCCGGTGCGCGCCCTGTATCCGGGCAAGGACAGCTGGCTCGAGGCGCGCGCGCAGGCCAACCGGCGCTTTGCCGACGGCCAGGCCCACACCGCCGAACACGAGATGGTGCGCCTCGACGGCAGCCGCTTCTGGGCGCGCCTGTCGGGGCGCCTGTTCGACCTCGAGCAAACCGCCGGGCGCAGCGTGTGGTTGATCGATGACGTCACCGCCCAGCGCGAAAGCGCCGACGCGATCCGGCGCGCGCGCGACGAACTCGAAGTGCGGGTCGCCGAGCGCACCGCCGAACTGGCCGGCGCCAACGCGCTGCTGCAGGAAGAGATCAACGAGCGGCGCCAGGCCGAGGCGCGCGTGCACCACATGGCCTACCACGACAGCCTGACCGGACTGCCCAACCGCGCGTTGCTGGCCGAACGGCTCGATGCGGCGATGCGCGCGGTGCAGCGCAGGGGAAAGGAGGGCGACGGCTGCAAGCTGGCGTTGATGTTCCTCGACCTCGACCGCTTCAAGAACATCAACGATTCGCTCGGCCACCTGGTGGGCGACCGCCTGCTGCGCGAGGTGGCGCTGCGCCTGGTGGCGGCGGTGCGGCCTGGGGACACGGTGGCGCGCCTGGGCGGCGACGAATTCGTGGTGCTGCTGCCCGATGTGAACGGCAGCGCCGAATGCCGCCGCGTCGGCGACCGTATCATCGACGCGCTCAGCACGGCGTGCCGGGTCGAAGGCCACAGCCTGCACATCTCGCCGTCGATCGGGATCTGCCTGTACCCGGACGACGGCATCGACGTCGAGACCCTGATGCGCCACGCCGACGCCGCCATGTACCAGGCCAAGGCGGCCGGGCGCAACAACTACCAGTTCTTCACCCGGCGCATGCACCAGGCGGCGACGCGCCGCTTCGCGCTCGAATCGAGCCTGCGCGGCGCCCTGGCGCGCGACGAGTTCGAACTGCACTACCAGCCGATCATGTGCACCGAAACGCGCCGCCCGCGCGCGCTCGAAGTGCTGTTGCGCTGGCGCCGGGATCAGGATCGCAGCGGCGGTCCGGGCGAACTGGTGGGGCCGGACGAATTCATCCCGATCCTGGAAGAAAACGGCATGATCGTGGCGGTCGGCGAATGGGTGATCCGCACTGCCTGCGCGCAGAACGTGGCGTGGCAGCGCGAAGGGCTCGACGTGGTGCCGCTGGCGATCAACCTGTCGGCGCGCCAGTTCACGCACCACGGACTGGTCGACTCGATCCGCGCCAGTGTGCAGGGCAGCGGGATCGATCCGGCGCTGGTCGAATTCGAGATCACCGAAACCGCGCTGATGCAGCACGGCGGCCAGACGCTCGACATTCTCAGGCAGATCAAGGCGATGGGCATGTGCCTGTCGATCGACGATTTCGGCACCGGTTATTCGAGCCTGGCCTACCTGAAGCGCTTCCCGGTCAGGAAGATCAAGATCGACCGCGCCTTCGTGCGCGAGCTCGAAGGCAGCACCGAAGACCGCGCCATCGTGGCGGCCGTGATGGCGCTGGCCAACAGCCTGCAACTGTCGGTGGTGGCCGAAGGCGTCGAGACCGAGGGCCAGTACGCCTTGCTGCGTTCATTCGGCTGCCAGTTCGCGCAGGGCTACCTGTTCGCACGCCCGCTGCCGGCGCGCGAAGTGGGGCGCTTGCTGGCCGGGTAATCGAGGGATCAGTCGGTCAGCGTCGCCACCACCGGCGCGTGATCCGACGGCTGCTCCCACTTGCGCGTCTCGCGGTCGATGACGCAGGCGCTGCAGCGTTTGGCAAGCGATTCGGACAGCAATATATGATCGATGCGCAGGCCGCGGTTGCGGCGGAACGCCAGTTGGCGGTAATCCCACCAGCTGTACTGTTTCTCGGGTTGCTCGAACAGGCGGAAGGCGTCCACCAGGCCGAGGCCCATCAGCGCCCGCAATGCCTCGCGTTCAAGGATGGAACAATGGATGCGGCCTTCCCATTCGGCCGGGTCGTGCACGTCGCGGTCTTCAGGGGCGATGTTGTAGTCGCCCAGGATCGCCAATTGCGGATGGGCGGCCATCTCTTGCTCGACCCAGGTTTGCAGCCCCGCCAGCCAGGCCAGTTTATAAGCGTACTTGTCGGCGCCGACTTCCTGCCCATTCGGCACATAGGCGCAGATAAAGCGCACGCCGCCGATCGTCGCCGCCAGCAGGCGCTGCTGCTCGTCGGGGTAGTGCGGGTTGTTCCTGACCACGTCCTCGATCGGCAGCTTGGACAGGATGGCGACACCGTTATAGGTCTTCTGGCCAGAGAACGCGACCTGGTAGCCGGCGGCATTGAGTTCTGCCAGCGGGAACTTGTCGTCCGTGAGCTTGGTTTCCTGGATGCAGAGCACATCGACGGGATTGGCCTCGAGCCATTGCAGCAGGTGCGAGAGGCGCACTTTCAGGGAGTTGACGTTCCAGCTTGCGATCTTCATGGTGTTCTTGGTAGTGACAGATGGATGGTGGCCGGCACGAGCACTTAATGACTTGCCAATTGCCAACCCGATAGTATAGGCGCTTCGGGCAATTCCTGTCCTGGCCCCGGTTGGGCGGGGGGGCGAGCACTGTTCGTTACTTACGACTGGCAATATTTCGACACGGTTGGTAGAATCGCAACGTTTGGCGGCAAATAATGTTATCAAAAAAATAAAAAACTTCGCTCTTGAGCGCTATCAGGACTATAACGTGAGAAGCCCCAGCGCATTTCATGCTTTTCGGTAGCATTGTTGCTTATTGGTAATAATAAAATTGCGTAATTGCAACTTTAGAGTTACCATAAGCGTGTCGTGAGGGAAGTAACTGCTCTGCACACAGTTGTCGAGCCCAATTAACGTGCGTAGTGGTACTATTGTGAAATATTCGGTTTCACGAGTTAATAATCCGAACGCAGAATTGAAAAGGACAGAAATGCGCAGTGCATTCGAAGCATGGGCCCAGCGTGAAGGCCACATCGTTCGCCGTCGCGAAGACAAGCCCGAGGAATACCTCGTTTTTGAAACCCAACGCCGCTGGGTAATCTGGCAGGCTGCGCTGGCGCATGGCGCCAAGGCGGCGGCCGATGCGCCGTCGAAGTTCGCCAAGGATGCCGAGAAACCGGTCGCCATTGCGCCGGACGAAGCGGCCGTGCGCAACCGCGTACTGAACGAAGTGCTGGACGCGTTCAGCGAACTGGACGAGACCGCCGGCATGGAAGGCGTGCTGAAGGTGATCCAGGGCCTGAAGAAAAAGCAGAAGGCCGAGGCCGAAAAGGTCTGAGCCCCACTGGCTTGCATCGTTACCGTCACTACAAGGGCGGCATCTACCAACTGGTCGCCGAAGCGCAGCTGGAAGCCGATCACACGCCCGTCATGGTCTATCGCGGCCAGGACGGCGTCGTGTGGGTCCGGCCCCGCGCCGATTTTTTCGCGCAGGTCGACGTCGATGGCGTCAGCGTGGCGCGCTTCGCGCCGCTCGATGTCGTCTGAGGTCTGCCTGACAGGCCTTTGATTCGCGCGCTCGCATCCGTCCGTGCCGTGCCTATAGGTTTTGCCGAATCTGCCGTTAAAGGAGCATCAGCCACCAGGTGCTCTCCATGCCGCTTTCCTTCCGCTTGTTTTCTGCCGCCGTGCTTGCCCTGCTGGGTGGCTGCGTGACCGTGTCCGATTCCCCCCTGCAGCAGCTTGAAGTGCGCACCGTGCTCGATTACCGCGAGATCGGCGGGGTAGGCTGCATTCTCAGCAACGACACCGGTCGCTGGTACGTGGTGGCGCCGGCGCGCGTGAGCGTAACGCGCAGTTCGAAGCCGCTGTCGGTCAGTTGCAAGAAGGCGGGGACGGCGGTTGCGGCCGAAGTGGTGCAGTCGCGCTTCGACGCCGATCGCCTGATCGGCAACCTGGTCATCAATGCGGGGTATGAGAAGTTTGCCGATCGCCATTTCAGCGATGGCTACGGCTATCCGGCGACCTTGACGGTGCTGATGCAGCCGGCGCAGGCCGCCACCGAAGCGGCAGCCCAGGAAACCGCAGTCGCGTCGCGCATCTTCTGACGCCACTGGTTTTACCGACGGGCGACGCTCGTCGCCCGCTCAATCACATCACACGCGATTCATCAGGAACTTGGTCAACAACGGCACCGGACGGCCGGTCGCGCCCTTGTTCGCGCCCGACTTCCACGCGGTGCCGGCGATGTCCAGGTGGGCCCAGGTGTACTTGCGGGTGAAGTTCTCCAGGAAGCACGCCGCCGTGATCGAGGCCGCGCCCGGGGTGCCGATATTGGCCAGGTCGGCGAAGTTCGATTTCAGCTGGTCGTTGTAGATCTCGCCCAGCGGGAAGCGCCACGCCACGTCGCCGGCTTGTTTGCCGGCTTGCAGCAGCTCGTCGGCCAGCGCATCGTGCGCGGCGTCGTCGCGGGTGAACAGGCCGCTGGTGTGGTGGCCCAGGGCCACGATGCAGGCGCCGGTCAGCGTTGCGATGTCGACCACCACCGCCGGCTTGAAGCGCTCGGCGTAGCTCAACGCGTCGCACAGCACCAGGCGGCCTTCGGCGTCGGTGTTGAGGATTTCGATGGTGGTGCCGTTCATCGCGGTGACGATGTCGCCCGGCTTGGTGGCGCGGCCCGACGGCATGTTTTCGCAGGCGGCGACAATGCCGACCACGTTCAGTTTCAGGCCCATCTCGCCGATGGCGCGGAAGGTGCCCAGTACCGAGCCGGCGCCGCACATGTCGTACTTCATTTCGTCCATGCCGGGACCGGCCTTGAGCGAAATGCCGCCGGTGTCGAAGGTGATGCCTTTACCGACCAGCACCACCGGCGCGTCTTTCGGCTTGCCGCCGTTGTGCTTGAGGACGATGAACTTCGGCGCTTCGTCGCTGCCGCGGGTCACCGACAGGAAGCTGCCCATCTTCAGCGCCTCCAACTGCTTGCGCTCCAGCACCTCGATGTCGAAGCCGTAGTCGTCGGCCAGTTTGCGCGCGGTGTTGGCCAGGAAGGTCGGGGTGCAGACGTTGGCCGACAGGTTGCCCAGTTCGCGCGTCAGGTTCATGCCGTTGGCGATCGCCGCGGCCTGGGTCAGGGCGGTCTTGCTGACAGCGCCATTCGGCGCGGCGACGATGATCTTGCGCACGCCCGTGAGCGCCGGATCCTTCTTGCTCTTCTGGCCGTCGGTGCGGAATTCGGCGTCGCTGGCGCCGACCACCAGCGCTTGCAGCGCCCAGTTTGCATCGCGCTCTTTCACGCTCTCGAGCGGGAATGCGATAATGGCGTCGTTCGAGCCCAGGGTGGCGAAGACTTTCAGCGTCGCGCTCACGGCGCTGTTGAAGCTTTTCTCGGTAACAGTTTCGTCAGCACCCATACCAACCAGCAGCACGCGCGCCGCGGTCACGCCGGCCACGTCGCGCAGCAGCAGGGTGGAACCGGGTTTGCCGCTGATGTCGCCCGACTTGACCGCTGCGCTGATGGCGCCGTTCGTATCGAGCAGTTGTGCAGCAGCCGACAATTTTTTGTTCTCGAACACCGCCACTGCCAGACAGCCGGCTTTCGCAGCGGCCAGGGTGTTTTTTGTGTCGAATGCTTTTATGCTAAAGTCCATTTGGTTCTCCGTTGGGTTTTTCGCGGCGGACTGCCTAATCTGCAATTATAACGACTCTATTGAATGATCTTCCGACGTTCCCTGCAACGTGAATTGGCGAGCGCCGCAGGCGCGACCTTCACGGTGCTGTTCTCCATCCTTGTCACCTGGACCCTGATCGCCATCCTTGGCCGGGCCGCAGGCGGCAAGGTGGCATCCGGCGATGTGCTGGCGCTGATCGTGTTCCGCAGCGCCGAACTGCTTCCCATCATCCTGATCCTCACCACCTTCATCGCGGTGGTGGCCACCGTCACGCGCAGCTACCGCGATTCCGAGATGGTGGTGTGGTTCGCCTCCGGGCAGTCGCTGGTGGCCTGGATCCGTCCCGTGCTCACGCTCGGCCTGCCGATGGTGGCGCTGGTCGGCGCGCTGTCGCTGGTGGTCACGCCCTGGGCCAAGATGAAGAGCGCCGAATTCGTCGAGCGCTTCCAGAAGCGCGAAGACCTGCAGCGCGTGGCGCCGGGTCAGTTCCGCGAATCGAGTTCGAACGACCGCGTGTTCTTCGTCGAACGCAGCACCGAGGGCGCGACCGTGGTGCAGAACGTGTTCGTCAACAGCGTCAGCGGCAACAGCCATTCGGTGGTAGTGGCCAAGCAGGGCGTAATCGAAACCGACGCCAAGGGCGGCCAGTTCCTGGTGCTCAGCAACGGCCGCCGCTACGAAGGCGTGCCGGGGCAGGCCGATTTCCAGACCATGGAGTTCGAGCGCTACAGCATGCGCGTGGCCACCTCGGTGCCGGTGCTCGGCTCGGACGTGCCGGTGGCGGCACTGTCCACGCCACTCCTGCTGGCTGCGCCGAACCGCTTCACCCAGGCCGAACTGCTGCAGCGGATCGCGGCGCCGATCACCTGCCTGGTGTTGATGCTGCTGGCGATCCCGCTTGGCTTCGTCAATCCGCGCGCCGGCTCGTCGGCCAACATGATCCTGGCGCTCTTGATCTTCTTCACCTATAACAACCTGGTGCGCCTGTCCGAGGGCAGCGTCAAGCAGGGCAAGGTCTCGTTTGCGATGGGCTGGTGGCCGCTGCACCTGGCCGCGATCCTGGTGGTGATCGGCCTGTTTGCCTGGCGCCTGAACGTGAATCACCGTTATCACCCGCTGGTGATGATCAGCGCCTTCAAGCGTCGCCGCCAGGCCAGGCGCGCGCCAGGCGTGGTGCGTGAGGAGGCGAAGGCCGAATGAAGATCCTGCAACGCTACTTCACCGTCAATATCTGCCAGGCGGTCGCTTTTGTGCTGGTCGCGTTCCTGGCGCTGGTCGCATTCATGGACCTGACCAGCATCCTGCCGTCGGTGGGCAAGAACGACTTCGGCATCCAGCACGCCTTTTTGTATGTGCTGCTGCTGGTGCCCGGCAACGTGTACCAGGTGATGCCGGTGGCGGCGCTGATCGGCACCATCTACACGATGGCGCAATTCGCGGCCAGTTCCGAATTCACCATCATGCGCGCCTCGTCGATGTCGACCCGCCAGGCGGCCTGGATCCTGTTCAAGATCGGCGCGCTGTTCGTCATCATCGCCTTCATCTTCGGTGAACTGATCACGCCGCGCACCGCGCCGATCGCCGAGCGCATGCGCGTGGCGGTCAAGGGCAGCTCGGTGTCGACCGAGTTCAAATCGGGCATGTGGACCAAGGACAGCGTGCACGAACAGGGCGTGCAGGGCCGCATCACCGGCTCGCGCTTCTTCAACGTGCGCCGCATCGCGCCCGATGGCCGCCTGGAAGACGTGCGGCTCTACGAGTTCGACAACAATATGCGCATCCGCTCGCTGGTGACGGCGGCGCACGGCAGCTATGGCGGCAACAATACCTGGCGCCTGAGCGACGTCAGCGAGACCTTGTTCACCAACAGCCGCGAGCTGGCCGCGCCCGGGGCGGCGGTGCCGGCCGGACAGACCATCCAGAGCACTTACGGACAAGAGACGGCAGGGGTCAAGACGCGCAAGCTGGCGACCTATGAACTGGCGTCCGAGATCACGCCGCGCATCCTGTCGGTATCGCGCTCGGACCCGGAGCGCATGTCGGCGGTGGAGCTGGCGGTATACACGCGCCACCTGGCCGAAAACCGGCAAGAAACGGAACGCTTCAAGGTCGCGTTCTGGCGCAAGCTGATCGCGCCGTTGTCGATCTTCGTGCTGATGGCGCTGGCCTTGCCGTTCGCGTACATGCATACGCGCAGCGGCGGCGTGAGCCTCAAGATTTTCATCGGCATCATGATCGGCGTGAGCTTCCTGCTGGTCGATTCGCTGTTTTCGCATCTGGGCGTGCTGACGATCCTGCCGGCCTTCCTGACCGCGGTGGCGCCGAGCATGTTGTACCTGTTGATGGCATTGGGGGCATTGTGGTGGGTGGAGCGGCGATGAACGATACCAAGACCAAGCGTGGACTGATTTTGTTTGCGCACGGCGCGCGCGCCGCCAGCTGGGCCGCGCCGTTCGAGCGCCTGCGCGACGCATCGGCAGCGCGCCTGCCGCAGGCCGAGGTGGCGCTGGCCTTCCTCGAACTGATGACGCCCGGCCTGCCCGAGGTGGCGGCCGGCATGGTCGCGCGCGGCATCGACGGGATCACCGTGGTGCCGGTGTTCCTGGGGCAGGGCGGCCACCTGCTGCGCGATTTGCCGGCCCTGGTCGACGAACTGCGCGCGGCGCATCCGGGCTTGCGTCTGGACGTGGTCGGGGCGATCGGCGAAGACCCGGGCGTGCAACGCGCCATGGCGGACTACTGCGTCGATGCGCTGGGCTGAATGGTGTTTGCCATTTTGGCATCGCCTGCAAACGAATGATGGCTGTTCGTGAATTTATATTAATTTAACGCGCGTTCCGTATCATTTTGCCGCATAAAGTTTAACACTTTGCTTCATACATGTGACGTGCTCGGGCATGATTGATCCTGACCCATCCGCGCTGGCCGCGCGGCTTTCTCAGGATTTTCATCATGTATATCGAACCCGACTACGTCCCGGTCGGCATCGTGGACGACCGCGATACCCTGCTTTCCACCCTGCGCAGCGGCGATCTCGCCGCCACCCTGAGTCCGATCGACAGCGGCCAGCTTACCGGCGGACGCTGGGTCATCGACGCCCAGTCGCGCGCCGGCCTGTTCCGCATCGAGCATGACCCTGCAGGCGGCGCCGAGGCCCGCCTGGTGATCGCCGACGCCGCCAAGCTGCAGACCGGCCTGCCGGTGACCGTCAGCGTCCACTACTACGACCACAATCAGCTCGACGCCAGCGGCCGTCCATTGCCCGGACGTGGCTTTGCCGAAACCCTGGTGTACCCGGTCGAAGCAGGCGCCACCAGGGAACTGGACGCATTCGGCGCCGATGTCGTGCTGGGCGCCGCCACCGGCAACGCCAGTCCCGCCATGGCGACGCTACAAGGCGGCGGCTTCGTCACCGTGTGGCAAGCCGCGGATGCCGACGGCGGCCAATTGTGGAGCCAGCTACGCGACGCCGCCGGCGATCCGCGCGGCGCGGCGTTCGCCGTCACCACGTCGCTTGACGGCGCCGCCGAAGCTGCGCCGACGGTCGCCGCGCTGCAGGACGGGCGCTTCGTGGTCGCCTACACCGTGCGCGACCAGCACAGCTCGCACATCGCCTACCGCATCGTCGGCATCGATGGCGGCAGCGGCGCGCAGGCGTTCGCCGATGGCGGCGCCGGTAGCGACGGCGCGATGCCCGACGTCGCCGCTCTGGCCGACGGCTCGTTCGCGCTGGCCTGGCGCGCCGACGGCCAGGTGCGGGTGCGCCAGTTCGACGCCGGCGGCGCGGCGCTGGGCGCGGCGCAGACCTTCGGCGCGCTCGGCACGGCGTACGACCCGGCCATCGTCGCCCACGGCGCCGGCTTCGTCGTGGCCTGGGGCGAGATCGGCGACGGCAATGTGTACGTTACCGGGCCGGGGCGAAGCGCGACAATGGTCAGCGGCGACGGCTACGCGGCCAGCATCAGCACTGCCGCGCCGCTGGCGCACGTGGCGGCGCTGTCCGATGGCGGCTATGTCGTGGCCTGGGACAGCTACCTGAATTCGCCGTTCGGCTTCGCCCAGAGCGACATCTTCTTCCAGCGCTACGATGCTGCGGGCCAAGCGGTGGGCAGCGTCACCCAGGCCAATGTCGACGGCGGCGCCGGACGCTTCGACGCCGGCGTGTCGGCGCTGGACGAGGGCGGCTTCGTGATCGCGTGGCAGTCGCAGGCGGGCGACTTCGATGGCAACGGCATCTTCGGACGCCGTTTCGACGCGGCGGGTGAAGCGGTCGACGTGCGCGAGTTTGCGATCAATGAAATGCGCCAGGGCGACCAGGCCAGTCCGGTGCTTACCGCGCTGGCCGGTGGCGGCTTCGCGGCCGCGTGGATCGATACCGGGGCCGATGGCGCGGTGCGGGTCGAGGCGCGCGTGCTGGTCGGCGAAACGCCGGTGGTGCGTGACCAGGGCGGCGGCGCGGTGGTCGCTGGCGGTGGTGCGGCCGCGGCGCCGCTCACTGGCGCGGCGGGCGTCGACGTGTTCGTCGCCAGTGCCGGGGCGCAAGCGATCGATGGCCAGGGCGGCATGGACACGGTGATCTATCACGGCGCCAGGCAAGCATACGCCGTGGCGCTGGAAACAGGCGGCTTCACTGTAACCGACCTGGCCGGCAGCGGCGGCATCGATACGCTGCACGGCATCGAGCGCCTGCAGTTCGACGACGGCGCGGTGGCGCTCGACATCGACGGCGTGGCCGGGCAGGCGTATCGGCTATACCAGGCCGCGTTCGACCGCGCGCCGGATCTTGCCGGTCTGGGCTTCTGGATCGGGATGATGGACCAGGGCGTGAGTTTGCTGCGCGTCGCCGACAGCTTTGCCACCAGCCGCGAATTCACCGACCTGTATGGCCAGACGACGGATATGCAGTTCCTGACGCTGCTGTACCAGCATGCACTGCATCGCGCACCCGACGCCGGCGGGTTGCAGTGGTGGGCCGATGCGATGCAGGCGCATCATGTGCCGCGTGAACAGGTGCTGGAACACTTCAGCGAGAGCGCGGAAAACCAGGCGCAGGTGATCGGCTCGATCCAGCACGGGATCGATTTTATCAACTAGATCGACGCCGCTCGTCAGAATGCGTGGCGCATCCCGATTGCGGTGCCACGCAGGTGTGTTCCCGCCTCCGGGTCCAGTCCATTGATCGCGAAGTCGACGCCGGCGCGCGCATCGTTGTGGATGCGCGTATGGAATGCGAACAGCGACGTGCGTTTCGACAGCGCGACGTCGTAGCCGATTGTGGCGTGCACGGCGCCGGTGTCGGGACCGGCGGCCGCGAAACCGATCCTGCCCACCGCATCGCCCTTGCCATCCAGCGCTTTCGCCACCCCCAGGCGCAGCGCATGGGCGCCCATTTGCCGCGTTGCCGACACATACCAGGCGTCGCGCCGCAGCACGCCGCTACGCGCCTGGTATTGCAGCCGTTCGCCGATCAGCGCCAGCCGGGTGTCGCCGAAGCGATAGGCCAGCGCCAGCCGGGTGCCGCGATCGGTGCCCCCCGGGCCCTGGTAATCGCGATGCCGCTCGTGCCCCAGGCTAGCGAACAGCGGGCCGCGCTCGAACAGCAGCGCGCCGGAGGCAAGCGCCGGACGCGCGCCGTCCGGCGGACGCTCCTCATTGACGCCATGCGCCAGGCGCAGCGACAGGCCGCGCCAGGTCGGCGTCCAGTAATGCACGCTGTTCTTCTGGCGCCGGTCGAACGAGGCGGTGTCGGTGACGTTGTCGGCATTCGACGCCGAGCCGTTGCCCATGATGCTCATGTAGCCGGCGCTGGTCGGGTAGAACGGATCGAGGTTTGACGTGGCCGAGTTGTATGGCGTGCTCCAGTTGCCGGCGAACAGCGTGCCCCACGGCCCTTCCAGGCCGATACGGGTGTCGCGCGCCGCGATGGCGCCGGCGCCGGTATCGGGCGCGAGCGTGCCTTCGATCTGATACAGCACGCGCGTGCCGGCCCCGAGTTCTTCGCCGCCGCGCAGGCCCAGCACCGAGCGGTAGTTCGACAGGCGGGTGACGCGGTGGCGCTCGCCGTCGGCGTTGCGCGCCATCGATTCCAGGCCGAGATTCAGGCGTGCATAAATGTGCAGCGCATCGGATTGGGCCCAGGCGCCGGCAGGCACGCAGGCCGCTGACAGTGCCAGCAGGCCGGCTGCGGCGAGGCCGGTGGTGGAGGTAGGAGGGTGTCGGGACATCGCTGCATTATCGCCTTCGTCAAGCGCATTTCTTGCACCCGAAAGTGGGGTGGCCTGGCCATCATTTGGGTCCTGCACCAGGCTTGGACCCTGTGCGACCATCGACGGTTTCGATGAAAACCGGTGAAATTATTCGTTTTTCAATTCACCGCAGCCGCCTCATCATGGGCGCACCGCCTCCAACCGACCAAGGGACCACCATGAACACGATCGCGCCACCGCTTCGCCTTTCCATCCTCGCCGGACTGTTCGCCTGCACCATCCTCGGCAGCGGCGCCGCGCGTGCCCAGGCAGACCTGATCGTCACCAACGGCAAGATCGCCACCATGACGCGCGAAGGCGATTTCGTGCAGGCGGTGGCCGTCAAGGACGGCAAGGTGATGGCGGTCGGCAACAACGCCGCGGTGCTCAAGCTCAAGACCGAAGCCACGCAACTGATCGACGCCGGCGGGCGCACCGTGATCCCGGGCCTGAACGACTCGCACGTGCACGTGATCCGCCAGGGCCTGAACTACAACATGGAGCTGCGCTGGGACGGCGTGACGTCGCTCAAGCGCGCACTGGAGATGCTCAAGGAGCAGGCCGCGCGCACGCCGGAAGGCGAATGGGTGAAAGTGGTGGGCGGCTGGAACGAGCACCAGTTCGAAGAAAAGCGCTTGCCGACGCTGGAAGAAATCAACGCCGCGGCGCCCAACCGCCCGGTGTTCATCCTGTACCTGTATGGCCTGGGTTTTCTCAACCAGAAGGGCATCGACACCCTCGGCTACGACAAGAACACCAGATTCAAGGACGGCGAGGTGGAACTGGGCGCCGACGGCCGCCCCACGGGCAAGCTGGTCGCCAAGCCGAACGCGCTGATCCTGTATTCGACCCTGGCCAAGACCAATAAGCTCAAGCGCGACGACCAGCGCAACTCGACCCTGCACTTCTACCGCGAGCTCAATCGCCTGGGCGTGACCAGCGCGATCGACGCCGGCGGCGGCTTCCAGAACTATCCGGACGACTACGGCGTGACGTTGGAACTGGCGCGCGCCGGCCAGCTCACCGTGCGCACCTCGTACTACCTGTTCGCCCAGCGCGCCGGCAAGGAGCTGGAAGACTTCCAGCGCTGGCTGACCCTCACCCATCCGGACAAGAACGACCATATGTTCTACGCCAACGGCTTCTCGGCCGAGGGCGGCGGCGAAAACCTGGTGGCCAGCGCGGCCGACTTCGAGAACTTCCTCGAGCCGCGCCCCGACCTGCCGGCATCGATGGAAAGCGAACTGGAACCGGTGGTGGAACTCCTGGTGAAGAACCGCTGGCCGTTCCGCCTGCACGCCACCTATGGCGAGAGCATCGACCGCGACCTGGCGGTGATCGAGAAGGTCAATGCGAAGACGCCACTGAATGGCCTGCGCTTCATCGTCGACCATGCCGAGACCATCAGCGACGCCCAGCTGGCGCGCATCAAGAAACTTGGCGGCGGCGTCGCCGTGCAGAACCGCATGCACTTCCAGGGCGAAGCCTACTGGAAGCGCTACGGCGCGCAGGTGCGCCAGATGCCGCCGGTCCGGCGCATGCTCGAGCTGAAAGTGCCCGTCGGCCTGGGCACCGACGGCACCCGGGTATCGAGCTACAACCCGTGGCCGTCGCTGTACTGGGCCGTCACCGGCAAGACCGCTGGCGGCATGCAGACCTGGCGCGCGGCCGATGTGCTCAGCCGCCATCAGGCCTTGAAGCTGATGACGACCGGGTCGGCCTGGATGAGCGGCGAAGAACAGGTCAAGGGCCTGATTCAGCCCGGCCAGTACGCCGACTTCATCGTCCTGCCGCAGGATTACTTCACGGTCGATGCCGAGCGCATCAAGCGCCTGGAGAGCGTGCTCACGGTGGTCAATGGCAAGGTGGTGTACGGCGCCGGCCCGTATGCGCCGCTGGCGCCGCAGCTGCCGCCGGTGTCGCCTGGCTGGAGCCCGGTTGCGACCTACGGCGGTTACCAGAACCGTTGAAGACCGTGTCGTGGTGTGCTGCCGATCTCGTCGGCGCGCGCCCACAGCCGCATGGGTCCGCTAAGACGCAAACCCACGATCTTGTCGATATATCATCCAATCGTAAGATTTCGAAAACTAAAAGGAGGAAAAAGTAACTAAGCGAAAGTCATTGCATGTCCGTTTTCTTTTCATTACCATTGGCCGCAATTCGAAGGCATCGTGTTGGCAGGTTTGCCGTGTTCGGTCCTGCGTGAACGATGCCTGGTTGTTCAATGTCGTACCCAGCCTGAATTGCTGGTCAATCGGAGGATTGCAATGAAGAGAATTCACACATCGGCTGTCGGCGCTGGCCTGGTCGCGCTCCTGCTCGGCGCGCACGCGCACGCCGCCACCATCACGGTCAGCCCCGGCCAGTCGATCCAGGCCGCGCTCAACAGCGCCGTGGCCGGCGATACCGTACGCGTGCTGGCCGGCACCTACCGGCAAAAGGTGCGCGTTTCCGGCAAGAGCGGCGCGGCCGGCGCGTTCATCACGATCAAGGCCGATCCTGGCGTCGTGCTCAGTGGCAGTGGCCTGACACCGTCCGGCCGCGAAGGCCTGATCACGATCAAGAACTCCAACTACATACGCATCGAAGGCTTCGAGGTCGCCGGCCTGCGTTCCGGCTCGAAGCATACGCCGGTCGGCATCCTGATCGAAGGCAATGGTTCGAACCTGCAAATCGTGAATAACCGGATCCACGATATCGTGCAAACCGCCACCTGCGGCAACACCTGTCCGACCGGAGCGCACGGGCTGGCCGTGTTCGGCACGAACGCCACCGGTGTCAGCGACCTGCTGATCCAGGGTAACGAGGTGTACAAGAACGTGCTGCAGTCGAGCGAGGCGCTGGTCATCAACGGCAATGTCGACCGCTTTGAAGTGCTCGATAACTATGTGCACGACAATAACAATATCGGCTTCGATTTCATCGGCTACGAGGGCGAGTGCAGCGGTTGTGGCGAAAAAGACCGCGTGCGCAATGGCCTGGTGCGCAACAACCGCGCGCAGAACAACTCGAGCGTCAGCAACCCTGCCTACGATGGCGTCGGATCGGCCGGCGGCTTCTATGTCGACGGCGGCCGCTACATCATCTTCGATCGCAACGTTTCAAGCGGCAATGACATCGGCTTCGAGTTCGCCAGCGAGCATTCGGGCAAGGCGACCGAAGACATCCTGATGACGAACAACTTCATCCATGCCAACCGTGAAGCGGGCTTGTCTGTTGGCGGCTACGCATCGAACGTGGGCCAGGCGCGCCGCATCAACGTCCACAACAATTCGTTCTACAAGAACCGCGGCCCGGATTCCTGGGGCACCGAGATGGTGCTGCAATATAAAGTCATCAACTCGCGCTTCAGCAACAACATCTTCTCCGGCAGCGGCACGGTGGCCCAGAATTACCAGGTAGACGGCAGCGGCCATAGCGGCAATATCTGGGGCATCAACCTGTGGTGGGGCAGCGCCTCATCCAATACCAGCCTGCCCGGCACCAGAGTGGTCAGCGATCCGCGCTTCGTGGCGCCGGCCAGCGGCAAGCTGAACCTGCTTGCCACCTCGCCGGCGATCAATGTCGGCGCCACCGGCGCGGCGTTGACGGGCTGGAGTTCGCCGTTGTGGACGCGCTACTTCCCGTCCGGTGCGATTCCATTGAACGGCACGCAGGACATCAATGGCCAGGCCCGGGTAGAAGGCATCATCGATCTGGGCGCTGACGAATACGGCACGGCGGCGATGCGCCGGTAGTAACAACGTACGCCTACGCCTGATGTTCGCGCTTGGCCAGCGCTTCGCCCATCATCACCAGCACCGGGCCGTGGCCCGGTTCCAGGCCACGCGCCAGATCCGTCAGGGTCAGGCGCAGGATACGTTCGTCGGCGCGGCTGCAGTTTTCCACCACCACCACCGGCAGGTCGGCACGCCTTCCTTCGGCCAGCAGCCGTTCGGCAGTGGCGGCGGCTTCGCGCCCGCCCATGTACTGGACCAGGGTGTCGGTTTCCGGTAGCGCAGGATGATCCGGTTGGTCCGGCGCGGTGCTGGAGGTGAAGAAGGCGACGCTGCGCGCCACGCCGCGCTTGGTCAGCGGTTGACGCGTGGCGGCGGCGGCGGCGACAGCAGTGGTGATACCGGGGACGATATCGACCTCGATGCCTTCAAGCTCCAGCGCGCGCAACTCTTCGTCGGCGCGGCCGAACAGCATCGGGTCGCCGCCCTTCAGGCGCACGACGAGTGCGTACTTGTGCGCGCACTCGACCAGCTGCTGGTTGATCAGGGTCTGGGCGACCGAGCGCTGGCCCGAGCGCTTGCCGACCGAGATCTTGTCGGCGCGCGTGCACAGCGCCAGCATCTCGGGCGTGACCAGGGCGTCGTACAAGACCACGTCGGCCTCGGCCAGCAGGCGCGCCCCGCGCACCGTGATCAGGTCTGCCGCGCCGGGACCGGCTCCTACCAGAAATACCTTGCCCAACGCCGCCATGCTTGACCCTTAACCTGGTTTACGAAATTTGCTCGATGCGGATCATACCCGCTGCAACGGTCTGGTGGGTAACTTCGTCGATCAGGATAAAGGCGCCGGTGGCGCGGATGTCGGCATAGGCGTCGGCCGCCAGCGGCTGCTGCACGGTCAGGGACACGCGCGCGATGTCGTTCAGCTTCAGGCCTTCGGCGGCGTGGCGCTGCTGCGTATTGACGTCGAGCAGGGTGTCCACTTTGGTCACCTTGGCCGCAGTCTGGCGCGTGCCGTGCTTGATCCAGTACTTGCGGCGCAGGTCGAGCGGCTCGTCCGACATCCAGCACACGTCGGCCGTGACTTGCTTCAGTGGCGTGGCCGGCTGGTCAGCCCCTGCCAGCATGTCGCCGCGCGAGACGTCCACGTATTCGTTCAGCACCAGCGTCACCGACTGGCCGGCCACGGCCGAGGCGAGCGAACCGTCGAAGGTGACGATCTCTTTCACGGTGGCGGCCTGGTTCGACGGCTGCACCACCAGCTTGTCGCCGACGGCAACGCGGCCCGATTCGATGCGGCCCATATAGCCGCGGAAGTCGTTGGCTTCGTGGCCGTTGTGGCGCGCCACCAGCTGCACCGGGAAGCGCAGCGGCGCGGCGTGCGCTTCGTCGTACACCGAGAGCGACTCGAGCAATTCGATCAGGGTCGGGCCGTCGTACCACGGCATTTTTTCGGAAGCGGTGACGACGTTGTCACCGGCCAGGGCCGACAGCGGAATCGCGGTGATGTCCTTCAAGCCCAGCGATCGGGCGAACGCGCCGTACGCCTTGACGATGCGTTCGTAGACGCTGCGGTCATAGTCGATCAGGTCCATCTTGTTGACGGCCACCACCACGTGCTCGATCTGCAGCAGCTTGGCGATGGTCGAGTGGCGCTTGGTCTGGGTGAGCAGATCGACGCCGCCGTCTTCACGCAGCTTCACTTTCGACACGTCGACCAGGATGATCACCGCGTCGGCGGTCGAGGCGCCGGTGACCATGTTGCGGGTGTACTGCTCGTGGCCCGGCGTGTCGGCGATGATGAACTTGCGCTTGGGCGTGGCGAAGTAGCGGTACGCGACGTCGATGGTGATGCCCTGTTCGCGCTCGGCTTCCAGGCCGTCGGTCAGCAGCGACAAATCGATGGTGTCGCCCACGGTACGCTTGTGCTTGGCGCGCGAGACGGCGGCCAGCTGGTCGGCGAAGATGCCCTTGCTGTCGAACAGCAGGCGGCCGATCAGGGTGCTCTTGCCGTCGTCTACCGAGCCGGCGGTAATGAAGCGCAGGAGCGACCTGTCGCCGCTCTGGGTCAATTTTTCGGTCATGGCGTTCATCAGAAGTATCCTGCCTTTTTACGTTTTTCCATCGACGCTTCGGACGTCTGGTCGTCCATCCGGGTCGCGCCGCGTTCGGTGATGTCGGTGACGGCGGTTTCGGCGATGATGCTGTCGACAGTGGACGCATCGGAGGCCACCGGGCAGGTGCAGGAAATGTCGCCCACGGTGCGGAAGCGCACCACGCGTCGTTCCACCGTTTCGCCTTCGCGCGCCGGGGTCAATGGCGTCAGCGGCACCAGCAGGCCGTTACGCGGGATCACATCGCGCTCGTGCGCAAAATAGATCGGCGGCAGCGCCAGCTGTTCGCGCGCGATGTACTGCCACACGTCCAGCTCGGTCCAGTTCGAGATCGGGAACACGCGCATGTTCTCGCCCGGGTGCACGCGCGTGTTATACAAGTCCCACAGTTCGGGACGCTGGGCTTTCGGGTCCCACTGGCCGAACTCGTCGCGGAAAGAAAAGATGCGTTCCTTGGCGCGCGCCTTTTCTTCGTCGCGCCTGGCGCCGCCGATGCAGGCGTCAAAACCGTGTTCGGCGATGGTTTCCAGCAGCGTCACGGCCTGGGCCGCGTTGCGCGAATCCAGCGCCGGGTTACGCAACCGCACGGTGCCGCGCTTGATCGAATCTTCGACGCTGCCCACGATCAGGCGTTCGCCGAGTTCAGCAGCGCGCGCATCGCGGAAAGCGATCACTTCGTCGAAGTTGTGGCCGGTGTCGATGTGCACCAGCGGGAACGGGAATTTGCCGGGACGGAACGCCTTTTCGGCCAGGCGCAGCAGCACGACGGAATCCTTGCCGCCCGAGAACAGCAGGGCCGGGTTGCTGCATTCGGCAGCCACTTCGCGCAGGATGTGGATTGCTTCCGATTCCAGCGCGTCCAGGTGGGCCGCGTTGACGTCGCTCAGGATGATATTGTCGCTTACAGTTGTCATGGTTGTGCCTGCGCTTGTCGTGGCGTTACGCCGCCACGGATTTGATGCGGATGAGCTTGCCGTCCACCACGTGCAGACCGCATTCCTTCGATTCCGGGTTTTCCCACCACCAGCGGCCGGCGCGCACGTCCTCGCCCGGTTCAATCGCGCGGGTGCACGGTTCGCAGCCGATCGACGGGAAGCCGCGGTCGTGCAGCACGTTGTACGGGACCGCGTTGTCGCGCAGGTAGTCCCACACGTCGGCTTCGCTCCAGTCGGCCAGCGGGTTGAACTTCTGCATGCTGTGGCCGAGGTCGTCTTCTTGCACGGCCAGCTCCAGACGCGTGCTCGACTGCGAACGGCGCTGGCCGGTGATCCAGGCCTTGTTGCCGTTCAGTGCGCGGCCCAGCGGCTCGACCTTGCGGATGCGGCAGCATTGCTTGCGCATGTCGACGCTGTCGTAGAAGGCATTCAGGCCGTTCTGCGCGACATAGGCCTCGACGGCGTCGGGTTGCGGCTTGTATAGCGCGATGTCGTAGTCATAGGTCTCCTTGATGCGTTTGACCATCGACAGCGTCTCGGCATGCAGGCGCCCGGTCTCGAGCGAGAAGATGCCGATCGGAAGCTGGTCCTTGAGGATCAGGTCGGTCAGCACCATGTCTTCGGCGGCCAGGCTCGAGGCGAACACGGCCGGCGAATAATCGCGCGCAATACGGGCCAGGATCGCGCGGGTTTCTTCCACGCGACGGTGCAGGTCGCTCATTGGTGCAACTCCTAGATGCCGGCGCCGGCGTCGCGATGCTCGACTGGGGTGTCGCGCGCAAGGTCACGCGAACTGCGGCGGAACAGCGGCAGCGGATTGTCGACCGATGCCTGGTAGGTTTCCGAGAATACCGACAAGCCTTTCAGCGCGTCGTGGATGCTGCGGTCCTGGCGGGTGGCGTAGGCATCGAAACCGCAGCGCGCCATCTGGAACAGCTGGTCGCGCAGCACGTCGCCGATCGCGCGCAGTTCGCCGGTCCAGCCCAAGCGCTTGCGCAGGTTGAAGGCGGTCGAGTAACCGCGGCCATCGGTGAATTTCGGGAAGTCGACGGCGATGACGGCAAAGCGCTGCAGGTCGTCTTTCAGCGCTTCGGCACGTTCGTCCGGCGCCAGCCAGACACCCAGGGCAGGGCGGTCGGCCAGCACGTTGCGCTGCGCTTGCCATACGGCGAGCGGCACGATGATCTTGCCGGCCGGGACCTCGACCGTTGCCGCAGCCTGTCCCTGGTCGAGACGCAGGACGCTCCAGTCATCATTGATGACGTCGCGTCCCTTGATAATCTGTGGATGCGCTTCAAGCATGTTGATCTTCCCCGGTCAATTCGCTGGCGGTAATCGGTGTTGCATAAACATGTTCCTTGAACGGCGCGATACCGAGGCGCCCCACGGTGTCGACGAAGCGTTCGCCCTCGACCCGACATTGGACATAGGTTTCCAGCAAGCGGCCCACGACTTCCGGCATCTGCGGGGCCGAGAACGACGGTCCGATGATTTTGCCGATCGCGGACTCGTTGCCCTGGGCGCCGCCGATCGACACCTGGTAGAACTCGCTGCCATCCTTGTCGACGCCCAGCACGCCGATATTGCCGACGTGGTGGTGGCCGCAGGCGTTGATGCAGCCCGAGATGTTCAGTTCGATGTCGCCGATGTCGTGCTGGAAATCGAGATCGTCGAAGCGCTCGGCAATGGCGGCCGCGATCGGAATCGATTTCGCATTCGCCAGCGAGCAATAGTCGCCGCCGGGGCAAGCGATGATGTCGGTCAGGAGGCCAATGTTCGGCGTCGCCATGCCTTTCGACCTGGCCAGCTGCCACACTTCAAACAACTGGCTTTGCTCGACATCGGCCAGCACCAGGTTCTGCTCGTGCGTGACGCGCACTTCGCCGAAGCTGAAGCGGTCGGCCAGCTCGGCCACGAAATCCATCTGCTCGGCGCTAGCGTCGCCCGGCGGCACGCCGGTTTTCTTCAGCGACAGCACCACGGCGGCGTAGCCCGGCACCTTGTGCGGCTTGACGTTGCGATTCAACCAGTTGGCGAAGGCGCGGTTGTCAGGTTGGGCAGCCAGCACGTCCGAATCGCTCAGTTCGCGATAGCCGTGCGGCTGGAACCATTGGGCAACGCGGTCGAATTCTTCCTGGGTCAGCGTTTCCGGGCCATCCTTCAGGTCGGCCCATTCGGCCTCGACCTGGCGTGTGAATTCCTCGACGCCAAGGGCTTTCAGCAAAATCTTGATGCGCGCCTTGTACTTGTTGTCGCGCCGACCGTTTTGGTTGTACACGCGCATCACGGCTTCGGTATAGGTCAGCAGGTGCTGCCACGGCAGGAAGTCGCGGATCACGCTGCCCAGGATCGGGGTGCGGCCCATGCCGCCGCCGGCCATGAACTTGAAGCCGACTTCACCCGCTTCGTTACGCACCACGGTCAGGCCGATGTCGTGCACGGCGATCGCGGCCCGGTCTTCCAGGGCGCCATTGATCGCCACCTTGAACTTGCGCGGCAGGGCGGCGAACTCGGGGTGGAAGGTGCTCCACTGGCGCAAAATCTCGGCGAACGGGCGCGGATCGATGATCTCGTCCGCTGCCACGCCGGCGTATTCGTCGGTGGTAATGTTGCGGATGCAGTTGCCCGAAGTCTGGATCGCGTGCATTTCGACCGAAGCCAGGTGCGCCAGGATGTCCGGGGTCTGCTCCAGCTCGATCCAGTTGTATTGGATGTTCTGGCGCGTGGTGAAGTGGCCGTAGCCGCGGTCGTACTCGCGCGCGATGCGGGCGAACATGCGCACCTGGGCGCTCGACAGCAGGCCGTAGGGCACGGCGACGCGCAGCATGTAGGCGTGGCGCTGCATGTACAGGCCGTTTTGCAGGCGCAGCGGCAGGAATTCCTCCTCCAGCAGCTCACCGCTCAAGCGGCGTGCGACCTGATCGCGGTATTGTGCGATTCGTTCGCGCACGATTAGGTGGTCGTAGTGGTCGTAGCGGTACATGGCCTCAATCCGTCGGGCAGATGTTGTCCGCCCATTAAATAATGGGTCGATGATACGGAGTGGGGCTTATATTCCAAACGATGGATAATTTATTTGCTTATATACGTAACCCGAATAAGCATCTTAAAATACCGTTCGCTGATAAACCTGCAAGAAAAAATCCAACGAATGAATCTTCACCAGCTGCGCTTCGTGCGCGAGGCCGTGCGCCAGAACTACAACCTGACCGACGCGGCCAAGTCACTGTTCACTTCCCAGCCTGGCGTGTCGAAGGCGATCATCGAGCTCGAGGAAGAGCTCGGGGTCGATATCTTCACCCGCCATGGCAAGCGCATCCGCGGCTTGACCGAGCCGGGCCGGCTGGTGCTGCAGTCGGTCGAACTGATCATGCAGGAGATCGACAGCCTGAAACGCATCGGCAAGGAATACGCGGCCCATGACAGCGGCAGCTTCACCATCGCCACCACCCACACCCAGGCGCGCTACATGTTGCCGAAGGTGGTGCAGGCCTTCATGCAGAAGTACCCGAAGGTGCGCCTGTCGTTGCTTCAGGGCAACCCAAAGCAGATCGCCGACATGGTCAAGAACGACCAGGCCGACCTGGCGATCGCCACCGAATCGATTGCGGCCATCGACAACCTGATCACGCTGCCCGCCTACCAGTGGGAGCACGTGGTGGTGGCCCCGCCCGAGCACCCGCTGTTCAAGTCGCGCGCCATCTCGCTCGAAGAGATCGCGAGCTACCCGGTGATCACGTATGATGCCGCCTTTGCCGGGCGCAGCAAGATCGACCATGCATTCGGCCTGCGCAGCTTGAAGCCGGACGTCTTGTTGGAAGCGATCGACGCCGACGTGATCAAGACCTATGTTGAGCTGGGCATGGGCGTCGGCATCATCGCTGGCATGGCCTTCGACCCTGAACGCGACCGCAACCTGCGCGCCATTCCGGTCGGCCACCTGTTCGGCATGAACACGTCGCGCGTGGCGATCAAGCAGGGCGCCTACCTGCGCAGCTATATCTATACCTTTATCGAACTGCTGGCCCCGACCCTGAACCGCAAGATGGTCGAGTCGGCGATGCGCGGCGGCGAGAACTACGAACTTTGATGGACGAGGATTTCAAGATGGACAAGAACGTGGCAACGAACCCGGTGATCGCTTATTTCGACAGCGTCGCTGAGTTCTACGACAACGAAAGCGCCGATTACTCGGAAGAGCAGATCGAAGACCTGGACGAGGCGCACGAGCAGCTGTCCCAACTGCTGGCCGGCCACCGCATCCTGGAACTGGGCTGCGGCACCGGCGGCTGGACCGAAGTGCTTGCCGAGACGGCCGAATCGATCGTCGCGGTCGACGCCAGCGCCGCGATGCTCGAGCAGGCGCGTACCCACGGTGAAGCGCTGGCCAATGTCACCTATCGCCAGGCCGATGTGCTCGATCTGCCGGACGACCTGGCTGGCGACGGCGGCAAGTTCACTGCCGTCTTCATGGGCGGCCTGTGGTCGCACTTGACGCGCGACCAGCAAGACCTGCTGCTGGCGAGCCTGAAAAAACGCGTCGGCAAGGACGTGCTGCTGGTGCTGTTCGACGACGACTACGTCGAGGGCGAAAGCGCCACCATCGCCCGCACCGACTTGCAGGGCAATACTTATGAAATCCTGCAGGACGCCGACGGCAACCGCCACGAACTGCCGAAGGGCTACCCGACCGACAGCGCGCTGCGCAAGAAGCTGGGCAATGCCGGGCGCGAGATCAAGATCGCGCGCTGGGAGTTTTATCGGGTGCTGACCTGCCGGCTGAAGTAATTCATCGCTGCTGGACGCCATGACCAACCGGTTCCTGATCGCGCTGCTTTCCTGTTCGCTGTTGGCGGCATTCGATACCCGGGCTGCGCAGCAGGCCGGGTGCGCGCTCGACCGGGCGCGCGCACTGTCCCTGGATGATAGACAGTTTGACCAGGATATGGACGGCGGCTGGCGCATGCTCGCTGCCAGGCGAGGCTGCGACCTGGCGGCCGCCGATCTGATCCGCGACTGGCGGCACAAACACCGTAGCAGCGCCGGGCTGCTGATCTGGCACGAAGGTCAATTGCGCGCCAACGCCGGCCAGACGCAGGAAGCAATCTCCCTGATGGCACAATCGCGGCGTGCGCCTGGCGTTCCGGATGGGGCGGGTTGGAACGTCTACGTCGATGCAACGATCGCGTTCCTGCGCAGGGACCTGGCGGCGCTGGAACAGGCGCGCTTGCAGCTGGCGGCGATCCGGCCACCGGCCGGCAAGGACGCGCCGGTCGTCGTGGTGGATGGCTACTTCGACGTCGACCTGGGCAACGGCAAAACCCATAAAATGCGCTGGCCGCCGAATATCGACATCGTCGAGGGCCTGATCCGGTGTTTCGACAAGCCGTATGTCGAGGCTTACGGCGGCCAATGCCAGCCACGTCCGACGTGATCGCGTGCGCGGCGCATGTCATTGATTTCAAGAGATGAAAAACAGTTCGAACAGTAGCCTGGTCTATTCGACCGAGAGCGGGCGTATGTGCCCCACGTGCCGTCAGCCTGTGGCGCAGTGCGGCTGCAAGGCCAGTGCCGCGCCGGTCGGCGACGGCGTGGTGCGCGTGTCGCGCCAGACCAAGGGACGCGGCGGCAAGTGCGTCACCGTGGTCAAGGGGCTGGCGCTCGATGCCGCGGCATTGGCTGCATTGGGCAAGCAAGTGCGTAGCGCCTGCGGTTCCGGCGGCACGGTCAAGGATGGCGTCATCGAAGTGCAGGGCGACCATTGTGACCTGATCATGGCGACACTCACAAAACTGGGCCATCAACCCAGGCGCGCCGGCGGCTGACAGCCCGACTGTCGGGCAATCGCGCATTTCACGCTGTTGCCCCGGCAGTTCAGCGCATCGGCCCAGTGCCGCGTGGGGCGGCGAGTTATCTTGAAGCATCGACATAAGCTTGGTGCCCGCCATGACACTCGTCATTCGTTCTGTCGTTGCAGCGCACCCGGCTAGGGCTCGCGCAGCAGCTTGAACTGCTTCGCCTGACGGTGATAGCCATCCACCGCGCCCTTGATGTAGCGGGTCAGCGCATCGCCGGTCAGCGAAAACGGATACAGGCCGGCCTGCTCGCGCATCCGGGCGAATTCCGGCTGTGACTCCATCCGGGCGAAGGCCGCCACCCAGCGCCGGTAGTCGGCCTCGCGCGCGTCCGGTCCCATCCACACGCCGCGGATCACCGGCCATACCACGTCGTAGCCTTGCTCGCGCGCGGTCGGCACGTTGGCCAAGCGGCCCGGCAGGCGCTGTTCCGACAGCACCGCCAGGATCCTGACGTTGCCGTCGCTGCCGTTGAGCAGCGCTTCCGAGATGTCGCCCGACACTGCCTGCACGTGCCGCTGCTGCATGGCGATGAATTGTTCGCCGCCGCCTTCCAATGCCACGAAGCGCATCGTGCGCGGATCGATCCCGGCCAGGCGCGCCAGCAGCGCCATCTTGATCCAGTCCTGGCTGCCGACCGTGCCCGACATCCCGATCAGCACCTGGCGCGGATCGCGTTTCAGCGCCTTGAGCAAATCGTCCAGCGTGCGCCAGGGCGAATCGGCGCGCACCGCGATCATGCCGTAGTCGGCGCCGAAGGCCGCCACCCAGCGCACGTCGTCGACGTCGGCCTTGCCGAATTTTCCCAGCGCGAGATTCAGGACCGAGCCGCCCGAGAACGTGACCAAGGTGCGCGCTTCGGCGCGCCGCTGCGACACCATCGTGTGCCAGGCCACCGCGCCGACGCCACCCGGCAGGTAGCTCAGCTTGAGCTGGGGTGTGGCGGGGGCGGACTGCAAGGCTTGTTGGGCGAGCTTGCAGGTCAGGTCCATCGCGCCGCCGGGCTTGGACGGGATCAGGCATTCGCCCTCTGGCGGCAGCGCGACGGCGGGTGGCAGCCAGGCCAGTGCCAGAATAGAAAAGAGGAGGGGGCGCGCGAGCTTCATGCCGTGCATGATACCGCCACGTTCAGAAGCGGTGCTGGATACCGGCCGTGACGCCGCGCTGGGTCGAGCCGAAACCGGGATCGTCACGCGACAGGCCGATCGCCTCACCGTCACCGGCCCTGGCGCGCGCAGCCGACAGGTACAGCACCGTGCGCGGCGACAGCGCGTACATCGCGCGCAGCACCAGCATGGTCGGATTGGCGTCGGGCAGCGACGGCGCGTTGCGGGTATCGATGTGATACACCGCGCCGGTGAGGGTGTAGGCATCGATCACGCGCGTGACGCCGCCCCAGTAGGTGTTGGCGCGCAGTGGCGTTGCGCCGCGCCCTTCATACGAGCGCATGCCGAGCGTGTGGCGCCAGTCGCCGCTTTGGTAGTTGGCCGCCAGATGCCAGACCTTGTTGTCGGGGCGCAGGCCGGCGTTTGACGGTGCGCTGCCGTTGACGCGTTCCCAGGTCGCCATCACGGCCAGATTGTCGCCCGACCAGGACCCGCCCAGCGCGATCTTGCGTCCGTCCGCGCTGCTGCGTTCCTGCTCTCCCAGCCCGAGCGTGGCGCCATAGGTGAAGGCGCCGCTCTTGCCCGAATACTTGACCAGGTTGTCGAACTGGGTCGTCATGCCGTATTTCGAGGTGCTGGTGGCGCTGCCGCCGGTGGCCCAGGAATAGTTGGGCGCGAAGCCGAGCGGGTCGAACTTGATCACCAGTTCATAGGTGGTGGTGAATGAGCGGCCGATCACGATCCGGCCCAGCGATCCATCCAGACCCACATAGGCCTGGCGCTTGAAGATGGCGCCATCGCTGGCGCCGACGTCCATCAGGATGCCGCCTTCCAGATTCCACACGGCTTTCAGGCCGCCGCCCAGCTCTTCGCTGCCGCGAATGCCCCAGCGCGAGGTGTTCTTGCCGCCCGAGATGACCTTGACCAGGTTGCCGCCGCCCGGGTCAGCGTTGTCGACGATTTCGACGCCGGCGTCGATCAGGCCATATACCTGGGTGGTGCTTTGCGCGTGCGCGCCATGGGAAAACGCCGCCAGGACGGCGAGCGCGAGGGCCGAGTGCTTCATGTTGTCTCCGTGCTTGTTATGTATTGCTTATTGAGGTGACTATAGGGCTGGCTTCCTTTCAGTTCGCTTTCAACGCGGGGCGGCGCGCTTTCCGGCGACCCGCATTTGCGCTTACACTGGCGCAATGAGAATCCTGCTTGTCGAAGACCACGTCGAACTGTCGCACTGGGTGGCCAAAGCCCTGGGCGACGCCAACCTGACGGTCGAATGCGCCGCCAACGGCGCCGATGCCGACACCTTGCTGCATACCCAGGACTACGCGCTGGTGATCCTCGACCTGACCCTGCCGCGCATGGATGGCCTGGAAGTGCTGCGCCGCCTGCGCGCCCGTGGCGGCGCGCGCGCAAGCACGCCGGTGCTGATCCTGACCGCGCGCGGCGGCCTGGAAGAGCGGGTGCAGGGCCTGAACCTGGGCGCCGACGACTACCTGCCCAAGCCGTTCGAACTCACCGAACTGGAAGCACGCGTGAAAGCGCTGCTGCGCCGGCGCAGCGGCAACGAGGCGCCGGTACAGCGCTGCGGCCAGCTGGCGTTCGACACCGTCTCGCGCATGTTTTCATATTGCGGTGAACCGCTGGCGCTGACCCCGCGCGAGCACGCGGTGCTGGAAGCGCTGATCGCGCGTCCGGGCCGCGCGCTGTCGAAAGAGAAGCTGTTCCACGAAGTATTCGCGCTGGGCGACGATGCCGGCGTCGACGCCATCGAGCTGTACATCCATCGCATCCGCAAGAAGCTCGAGCGCCAGCCCGAAGGCGGAGCCTCGATCGTCACCCTGCGCGGGATCGGTTACCTGCTGCAGGAACGCGCTCCCTAAATCGTGGCGACGGCCTTGCGCGCACTGTTGCACCGCCTCGGCGACGCCCTGGACCGCGCCAGCCAGCCGGGCAGCCTGCGCCAGCAGCTGCTGCGCTGGCTGATCCTGCCATTGGTAGCACTGGTCGCGCTCAATGCCGTGTCGTTGTACGGCGATGCGCTGGAGGCAGCCGATGTGGCCTACGACCGCTCGCTGCTGTCGTCCACGCGCGCGCTGGCCGAGCGGGTCAGCGTCAAGGACGGCAAGGTGGTGGCCAACGTGCCGTATGTGGCGCTGGACAGTTTCGAGACCGATACGCTGGGCCGCATCTATTACAAGGTCACCGGCCTGCAGGGCGAGACCGTGTCCGGCTACGCCGATCTGCCGGCGGTGCCGAAGGGCGTGCCGCGCAGCGACCTGTATCCGGCGCTGGTGCGCTTCTATCACGCCAGCTACAACGGCGAACCGGTACGCATCGCGGCGCTGCTGCAGCCGGTGTACGACGACTCGATGCGCGGCATCGCCCTGATCCAGGTCGGCGAAACGCTCGACGCGCGCCAGGCCCTGTCGCGGCGCATCCTGTTGAATACCTTGCTGCGTCAGACGCTGATGGTGCTGGCGGTGGCGGCGCTGGTGTGGTTCGCGGTGCGCCTGGTGCTGCGTCCCCTCATGCGCCTCAAACAGGCGGTCGAGACGCGGCCCTTGTCCGACCTGTCGGATCTCGATCCGGCGCTGGTGCACAGGGAAGTGCGGCCGCTGGTAACGGCGATGAACGGCACCATGGCGCGCATGCAGGGCCTGATCGCCAGCCAGCGCCGCTTCATCGCCGACGCGTCGCACCAGCTGCGCACCCCGCTGGCGGTGCTCAAGACCCAGGCCGAACTGGCGCTGCGCGAAAACGATCCGGCCGCGATGCGCGCCATCGTCGGCTCGATCGCCGCCACCACCGACAACGCGATCCACCTGGCCAACCGGCTTTTGACGCTGGCGCGCATCGAGCATGGCAGCGGCAGCGCGAATATGCGGCCGGTGTCGCTGGCGGCGCTGGCCGGGCAGGTCGGCTTGGCGCTGGCCGTGCCGGCAGTGCAGAAGGGGATCGACCTGGCGCTGGAAGCCGATGAGGGCATTGACGCGACCGTGCTCGGCAACGAACTGCTATTGCATGAACTGGTGGCGAACCTGGTCGACAATGCGATCCGCTATACACCGGCCGGCGGCAGCGTGCTGTTGAAGGTCGTTGCAAGCGAAGAGGGCGTGCTGCTGGAAGTGGCCGATTCCGGCCCCGGCATCGCCAGCGCGGAACACGACAAGGTGTTCATGCCGTTCTACCGCGCCCAATCGACGCTGGAAGCCAATCCCGGCGGCACCGGCCTGGGTCTGGCGATCGTGCGCGACATCGCCGTCATGCACGGCGCGACGCTGGCACTGGGCACGGGCGGGGGTGGGCGCGGTTTGACAGTCAGCGTCGCTTTTGCGAACGCTGCACTGAAAGCTGATTGAAAGGCAGGCGCGCCTATAGTGGACCCAAACAAGGCCGCGTCCACGCTGCCGCCATCTGGAGACACGCCATGCACCATCCCGCCTTCGCGCACGCCGTTCCGGCTGCGCCTGTCCGCCACGGCGCCGCCGTCGCATTCCACCTGCAAGGAGAATGACGATGCTGACCGTGCTCGCCTATTCGATGATCGTCGTGTTCATGTACCTGATCATGACCAAGCGCCTGCCGGCGCTGCTGGCGCTGATCGTGGTGCCGATTGCCTTTGGCCTGATCGGCGGCTTCGGCGCCGACCTGGGGCCGATGATGCTCGACGGCATCCGGGCCCTGGCCCCGACCGGCGTGATGCTGATGTTCGCCATCCTGTACTTCGGCGTGATGATCGACGCCGGCCTGTTCGACCCGGTGGTGCGCAAGATCCTGAAGCTGGTGCAGGGCGACCCGATGAAGATCGTGGTCGGCACCGCGGCGCTGGCGATGATGATTTCGCTCGACGGCGACGGCGCCACCACCTACATGATCACCGTGTCGGCGATGCTGCCGCTGTACCAGCGCCTGGGCATGAACCGCCTGACGATGGCCTGCGTCATCATGCTGGCCGGGGGCGTGTTCAACATCCTGCCATGGGGCGGCCCGACCGCGCGCGCCGCCACGGCGCTGGGCGTCGATGTCAGCGACGTGTTCGTGCCGATGATCCCGGCCATGATCGTGACCGCGCTGTGGGTGCTGTTCGTGGCCTACATGCTGGGCCTGCGTGAACGCAAGCGCCTGGGTTACGTTTCGCTGCCGGGCGAGGCGCCGTTCGCCAAAGCCGCGCAACAGGCGGGCGTCCTGACCCCTGGCCTGGGCGAGCTGACGCCGGCGCATGCCATGGTCGGTGCTCATGCATCGGTGACCGGCGCGGGCAGCGGTAGCGGCATGCCGCACGCCGCCCCGGCCGAGCCGGAAATCAGCGTCTCGTCGCCCGAGACCGTGCGGCCGAAACTGGTGTGGGTCAATGCGGTGCTGACCGCGCTGCTGCTGGTCATGCTGGTGCTGGGCGCGTTGCCGCTGCCGGTGCTGTTCATGATCTTCTTCGCGCTGGCCATGATGATCAATTACCCGGGCCTGGAGCAGCAAAAGGCGCGCATCGAATCGCATGCGCCGAACGTGCTGCCGGTGGTTTCCTTGATTTTCGCGGCCGGCATTTTCGTCGGCATCCTGCAGGGCACCAAGATGGTCGACGCCATCGCGCTCTCCGTGATCGCCGCCGTGCCGGACTGGATGGGGCCTTACCTGGCGGTCGTCACCGGTGTGCTGAGCATCCCGTTCACCTTCTTCATCTCGAACGACGCCTTC